>ERZ824480.8-NODE-8-length-415842-cov-8.155888_pt1 | contig 415842 bp, 377 predicted proteins | sample MGYA00519861_ERZ824480 | MGnify/ENA primary metagenome ERZ824480 (study PRJEB31778, sample SAMEA3449152) | human gut metagenome | biome: human gut; feature: human-associated habitat; material: faeces | place: United Kingdom | collected 2010/2012 ... | reverse complement strand
ATGAACAGACAGAAATTAAAAACCGGCGTTGACTGTTCGGGGAAGCCCTTATAGTGAGGTATAGTCATTTGTATCATTCCATTTAAATGAATCAAACTGCGCGTCATGTGAAAGGCCATGACAATTGTATGTATTTGTCTTTTAAGGACTCTTTTCAGTAAAGAAGCGGGAGGATTGTACAAAAGTATGAATATTTGTAAACACAAATGATAATAAAAATCATTTGTGTTTGATGTGATTTGGGGTGAAATACTTTTTTAATCAATAAGATAGTGAAGGAAGAAAAAAGGAGAAAAAGTGAAGGAATGATGGAGAAATGAAGAGGGCTTACGCCCTCAACTCAGAAATTACTTCAGCAAATACTGGGCGTGGAAGCGCAGGTGATCCTCAATAAACGACGCAATAAAGTAATAGCTGTGGTCGTAACCTGGCTGGATGCGTAGCGTCATTGGCCATGCGGTCTGACGGGCTATTTCGGCCAGCACTGCTGGCTGCAACTGATCGGCAAGAAACTGATCGCTGTCTCCTTGATCAATTAGCGTCGGAATCGCGTCTGTGGGCTTACTGGCCAGCATTAACGCGCAGCTATCCCACTCAGTCCATTGTGTTTTATCTTCACCCAGATAAGCGCTAAAAGCCTTCTCGCCCCACGGAACGCGACAAGGGTTTACGATCGGCGCAAAGGCTGAAACGCTGGTGTATTTCCCGGGATTTTTCAGCGCCATAATCAATGCGCCGTGACCCCCCATAGAGTGCCCGCTGATGGCGCAGCGATCGCTGACGTTAAACTGCGAATGAATCAGTGCCGGAAGCTCATCACGCAGATAGTCATACATACGAAAATGCGTTGCCCATGGCTGCTGAGTGGCATTGAGGTAAAATCCCGCGCCCTGGCCTAAATCGTAACCATCATCGTTGGCAACCTGCTCGCCGCGCGGGCTGGTGTCTGGCATCACCAGAACAATACCGAGCTCAGCCGCGATGCGCTGTGCGCCGGCTTTGGTGGTGAAGTTTTCATCATTGCAGGTCAGGCCCGACAGCCAGTACAGCACCGGAGGCGGGGCGTTATCGCGGGGTGGTGGAAGAAAAATACTGAAGGTCATGGCGCAATTTAACGTGGTGGAGTCGTGACGCCAGCGTTGCTGCCAGCCTTCAAAACAGCGGTGCTCTTCAAGCATTTCCATGCGTGGCTCCTTGTTGTGTTGAACCTGTATGTGTTTGCGAACTCACCATAATACAGATTATTCATTGCACTGTGAGTAACTTTCACTTCCGCATTGAGCAAACATACTTCATCATCTATATAACTTTACATTAACACTCGACGTCACCGGGCTGAACAGAAAGTGAAGTTGCTACAGCTGAAAGGCTGTGCCAATTTCAATAATTATCGCGGTGAATACTGGATTATGTGCGCCGCCTCACGCACAATGTTCTGGCTGTGATACAGCCTAAAAACTTTGCCCCATGCAGGGCAGAGGCGCCCCACCTGCAGGAGAAGAAGAAATGTCATCACTCAGTAAAGAAGCGGCACTGGTTCATGAAGCGCTGGTTGCGCGTGGTCTCGAAACCCCGCTGCGCCCGCCCGTGCAAGAGATGGATAACGAAACACGCAAACGTCTTATCTCTGGCCATATGACCGAGATTATGCAATTGCTCAATCTCGATTTGAGCGATGACAGTCTGATGGAAACTCCGCATCGCATTGCGAAAATGTATGTCGATGAGATTTTCTCCGGCCTCGATTACGCCAACTTCCCGAAAATCACCGTCATTGAAAATAAAATGAAGGTGGACGAGATGGTCACGGTCCGCGATATTACGCTGACCAGCACCTGCGAACACCACTTTGTCACTATCGATGGCAAAGCGACGGTGGCGTATATTCCGAAAGATTCGGTTATTGGTCTGTCGAAGATTAACCGCATTGTGCAGTTCTTCGCCCAGCGCCCACAGGTACAGGAACGGCTGACCCAGCAAATTCTCACCGCGCTGCAAACGCTGCTCGGGACGAATAATGTGGCGGTGTCGATTGATGCGGTGCATTACTGTGTGAAAGCGCGCGGCATTCGTGATGCGACCAGTGCGACCACCACCACTTCTCTTGGTGGATTGTTTAAGTCCAGCCAGAACACGCGTCAGGAATTCCTGCGCGCAGTACGTCATCACAACTGATTAGGGCAGGAACCATGGAGCGTAATGTCACGCTGGATTTTATTCGTGGCGTCGCCATTCTTGGTATCCTGCTTCTCAATATTAGCGCCTTTGGCTTGCCAAAGGCGGCATATCTCAATCCTGCGTGGTATGGCGACATCACCTTATCCGATGCCTGGACCTGGGCGCTGCTCGATCTCTTTGCGCAGGTAAAATTCCTCACGCTGTTTGCGCTGTTGTTCGGTGCCGGTCTGCAAATGCTGCTCCCACGCGGTAAACGCTGGATCCAGTCACGGCTTACGCTGCTGGTGCTATTGGGTTTTATTCACGGTTTACTCTTCTGGGATGGCGATATCCTGCTGGCATATGGCTTGATCGGCCTGATTTGCTGGCGGCTGATCCGGGATGCGCCGTCGGTAAAAAGCTTATTTAACACTGGTGTGCTGCTGTATCTGGTGGGCGTTGGCGTACTGCTGCTGTTGGGTGTGATCTCCGGGAGCGAAACCAGCCGTGCCTGGACGCCGGATGCTTCAGCGTTGCTGTATGAAAAATACTGGAAAGTGAACGGCGGAATGGAAGCAATCAGCAATCGCGTGGATATGATGTCCAATAGCTTGCTGGCGTTGGGTGCTCAGTACGGCTGGCAACTGGCGGGGATGATGCTGCTCGGCGCGGCATTAATGCGCAGCGGTTGGCTAAAAGGGCAGTACAGTTTGCAGCACTATCGACGTACCGGCGTGCTGCTGGTCATCGTTGGGATGGCGATAAACCTGCCTGCTATCATCGCTCAGTGGAATCTGGACTGGGCCTACCGCTGGTGTGCTTTCCTGTTACAAGCCCCGCGAGAGCTGGGAGCGCCGATGCAGACCATTGGTTACGCCGCGCTGATGTACGGTTTCTGGCCGCAGCTTAGCCGTTTAAAATGGGTCATTGCCGTCGCCTGTGTGGGACGCATGGCATTAACCAACTATCTTTTACAAACCTTAATCTGTACCACGCTGTTCTATCAATTCGGCTTATTTATGAAATTCGACCGACTGGAGCTGCTGTATTTCGTCATCCCGGTCTGGGTCATTAACTTACTTTTCTCCGTGATATGGCTACGTTATTACCGCCAGGGCCCGGTGGAATGGCTGTGGCGTCAATTAACCCTGCGTGCTGCAGGGACATCATTACCGCGAACATCCAGATAACGATCTGGATCACATTCATTAACAAAATGGATGTAAGCGCTTTCATTCCTGTGACATCACTCACGCAGTCCGTTTCATTGTGCTGACAAAATACCCAGCCTGGGGTGTCTGCGGGCAGCCGCAATCTAAAACAGGGCAGTGAATATGGTAACCATTCGTGATGTGGCACGGCAGTCTGGCGTTTCTGTAGCGACCGTTTCCCGCGTACTGAACAACAGTGCGCTGGTGAGTCCCGATACGCGTGAAGCGGTAATGAAAGCAGTCACTCAGCTTGGCTATCGACCTAATGCCAACGCACAAGCGCTGGCGACGCAGGTAAGCGATACGATTGGTGTTGTCGTCATGGATGTATCAGATGCGTTTTTTGGCGCGCTGGTAAAAGCCGTGGATATGGTTGCCCAGCAGCATCAGAAGTATGTCCTGATTGGCAACAGCTACCATGAGGCGGAAAAAGAACGTCATGCCATTGAGGTGTTGATTCGCCAACGCTGTAACGCATTGATTGTACACTCTAAAGCACTGAGCGATCGGGAACTGGCCGAGTTTATGGATCAAATCCCCGGCATGGTGCTGATCAATCGCCTGGTACCGGGTTACGCCCACCGTTGCGTCTGCCTGGATAACATCAGCGGCGCTAAAATGGCGACCCGTATGTTGCTGAATAATGGTCATCAACGCATCGGTTATCTGGCATCAAGCCATCGCATTGAAGATGACACCATGCGCAAAGAAGGGTGGTTAACTGCTCTGAAAGAGCAGGGGATTGTTGCGGCAGAAAGTTGGGTCGGCACCGGTTCGCCCGATATGCAGGGCGGAGAGTCTGCGATGGTGGAACTGCTGGGGCGCAATTTACAACTGACGGCAGTCTTCGCTTATAACGACAATATGGCCGCTGGCGCGCTGACCGCGCTAAAAGATAACGGTATCGCTATTCCATTACACCTTTCAATCATTGGCTTCGATGATATTCCCATCGCGCGTTACACCGATCCGCAGCTAACCACCGTGCGCTATCCCATTGCCTCTATGGCAAAAATGGCGACGGAGCTTGCACTACAGGGTGCGGCTGGCACGTTGGATCCGCAGGCGACGCATTGCTTTATGCCGACGCTGGTACGTCGCCATTCAGTGGCGCTGCGGCAGAATGCGGCACCGATCACTAACTTATAACGCAGCGCGATGTAACCGCTTTCAATATGTGAGTAAATTCACAGTATATTAACAATGCGATAGCTATGATGACACTGTTTGTTGCGCTGTAACTACTATGTAACGGTGAATAATCACTTTCATCGAGGTATAGCTGCCTTAAACGATAATTAAAGCCTGTTTTGGGAGCGTTGCCAGACACGGAAGAAATATTTTTAAAAGTGAGCTTCGGCGTTCAGTAACACTTCAGTAACGTTCTGCCTGCCGAGCATTTATCTCAAGTACTACCCTGCATAATAAAACCGGAGATACCATGAATAAGAAGGTGTTGACCCTGTCTGCTGTAATGGCAAGCATGTTATTCGGCGCGGCTGCGCACGCTGCTGATACCCGTATTGGTGTGACTATCTATAAGTATGACGATAACTTTATGTCAGTGGTACGTAAGGCTATTGAAAAAGATGCCAAAGCGGCGCCAGATGTACAACTGCTGATGAACGACTCGCAGAACGACCAGTCCAAACAAAACGATCAGATCGACGTGCTGCTGGCAAAAGGCGTTAAAGCACTGGCGATTAACCTGGTTGACCCGGCAGCTGCAGGCACGGTCATTGAAAAAGCACGCGGACAGAACGTACCGATCGTGTTCTTCAACAAAGAACCTTCTCGCAAGGCGCTGGACAGCTATGACAAAGCGTATTACGTCGGTACTGACTCTAAAGAGTCCGGTATTATTCAGGGTGATTTGATTGCCAAACACTGGGCAGCTAACCCGAACTGGGACCTGAACAAAGACGGCAAAATTCAGTTTGTTCTGCTGAAAGGCGAACCGGGACACCCGGATGCTGAAGCACGTACTACTTACGTGATTAAAGAGCTGAACGACAAAGGCATTAAAACTGAGCAACTGCAGTTAGATACTGCAATGTGGGATACCGCTCAGGCGAAAGATAAGATGGATGCGTGGATGTCCGGTCCGAACGCGAACAAAATCGAAGTCGTTATCGCCAACAACGATGCGATGGCAATGGGCGCAGTTGAAGCGCTGAAGGCACACAATAAAACCAGCGTACCGGTATTTGGCGTGGATGCCCTGCCTGAAGCACTGGCGCTGGTGAAATCTGGCGCTATGGCCGGTACCGTGCTGAACGATGCTAATAACCAGGCGAAAGCCACCTTTGATCTGGCGAAAAACCTGGCTGATGGCAAAGGTGCGGCAGATGGCACTAACTGGAAAATTGAGAACAAGATTGTTCGCGTTCCGTACGTAGGTGTCGATAAAGATAATCTGGCCGAGTTCACCAATAAGTAAATACTCCGTCTGTGGGCGCAATTTCATTGCGCCCTTAATAACGCACTCTGCAAGGCCAACAAGGTATAATTATGGTCAGCACACATACTCAGTCGTCAGGCGAATACTTGTTGGAAATGACCGGCATCAACAAGTCCTTCCCCGGCGTTAAGGCGCTTGATAATGTCAATTTAAAAGTCCGCCCGCATTCTATTCACGCCTTAATGGGGGAGAATGGCGCGGGGAAATCAACATTATTGAAATGTCTTTTCGGCATCTATCAAAAAGATTCCGGCAGTATTTTATTTCAGGGTAAAGAAATCGACTTTCATTCTGCTAAGGAAGCGCTTGAGAATGGTATTTCGATGGTACACCAGGAATTAAACCTGGTATTACAACGCTCTGTGATGGACAACATGTGGCTGGGACGCTATCCCACCAAAGGCATGTTTGTCGATCAGGAAAAAATGTACCGCGATACCAAAGCGATATTTGATGAACTGGATATTGATATCGATCCGCGTGCGCGCGTCGGCACATTATCCGTTTCACAAATGCAGATGATTGAAATTGCGAAGGCGTTCTCCTATGACGCCAAAATCGTCATCATGGATGAACCAACTTCATCGTTAACCGAGAAAGAAGTTAATCATCTGTTCACCATCATCCGTAAGCTGAAAGAGCGTGGATGCGGTATTGTTTATATTTCTCACAAAATGGAAGAAATCTTCCAGCTGTGTGATGAAATTACCGTTCTACGCGACGGCCAGTGGATTGCGACCCAGCCGCTGGAAGGGCTGGATATGGATAAGATCATCGCCATGATGGTAGGGCGTTCACTGAACCAACGTTTTCCGGATAAAGAAAACAAACCTGGTGAAGTCATTCTGCAAGTGCGTAACCTGACCTCGCTGCGTCAGCCGTCGATTCGTGATATCTCGTTTGATTTACACAAAGGGGAAATTCTCGGGATTGCCGGTCTGGTCGGCGCAAAACGCACGGATATTGTTGAAACGCTTTTTGGTATTCGTGAGAAATCATCGGGTACGATTACGCTACACGGCAAAAAGATTAATAACCACAGTGCAAATGAAGCCATCAACCATGGTTTTGCGCTGGTCACGGAAGAGCGCCGCTCAACCGGTATTTATGCGTATCTGGACATTGGTTTTAACTCGTTAATTTCTAATATCCAAAATTACAAAAACAAAGTCGGTCTGTTGGATAATTCCCGCATGAAGAGTGATACCCAGTGGGTAATTGACTCCATGAGGGTGAAAACACCGGGCCATCGTACGCAAATTGGTTCACTTTCTGGCGGTAATCAGCAAAAGGTGGTTATTGGTCGTTGGTTATTAACGCAGCCAGAAATTCTGATGCTGGATGAACCGACGCGTGGAATCGATGTTGGCGCGAAATTTGAAATTTACCAGTTAATTGCCGAACTCGCGAAAAAGGATAAGGGGATTATTATTATTTCCTCTGAAATGCCGGAGCTGCTGGGTATTACCGATCGTATTCTGGTGATGAGCAATGGTCTCGTTGCCGGAATTGTTGACACTAAAACAACAACGCAAAACGAAATCCTCCGTCTTGCGTCTTTGCACCTTTAAGATTAGGGGCTCCTCATGAGTGCGTTAAATAAGAAAAGTTTTCTTACTTACCTGAAAGAAGGCGGAATTTACGTTGTTCTTTTGGTTTTGCTGGCGATTATTATTTTCCAGGATCCCACTTTCTTAAGCTTACTAAACCTGAGTAATATTCTCACACAATCCTCGGTGCGTATTATTATCGCATTGGGTGTGGCTGGACTGATTGTTACCCAAGGGACCGACCTGTCGGCGGGGCGTCAGGTTGGCTTGGCGGCAGTGGTGGCAGCGACTTTGTTGCAGTCGATGGAGAATGCCAACAAGGTGTTCCCGGAAATGGCGACGATGCCGATCATTGTAGTGGTGCTGATTGTCTGCGTGATTGGTGCCATTATCGGTCTGGTGAACGGTATTATCATTGCTTACCTGAACGTGACGCCGTTTATCACCACCCTGGGTACGATGATTATCGTTTACGGGATCAACTCCCTGTACTACGACTTCGTCGGCGCATCGCCAATCTCTGGCTTTGACAGCGGATTTTCAACCTTTGCACAGGGCTTTATTGCACTGGGCAGTTTCCGACTCTCCTACATCACCTTCTACGCGTTGATTGCCGTGGCCTTTGTGTGGGTGCTGTGGAACAAGACCCGCTTCGGTAAAAACATTTTCGCCATCGGCGGAAATCCGGAAGCAGCGAAAGTGTCTGGGGTAAACGTTGCGCTGAACCTGTTGATTATCTATGCGTTGTCTGGCGTGTTCTATGCCTTCGGTGGTTTGCTGGAAGCCGGGCGTATCGGCTCGGCGACCAACAACCTCGGCTTTATGTATGAGCTGGATGCGATTGCGGCGTGCGTGGTTGGTGGCGTGTCGTTCAGCGGCGGGGTAGGTACCGTGTTTGGCGTGGTGACCGGTGTGATTATCTTCACCGTCATCAACTACGGTCTGACCTACATCGGCGTAAACCCTTACTGGCAGTATATTATCAAGGGCGGCATTATCATCTTCGCGGTCGCGCTGGACTCACTGAAGTACGCGCGTAAGAAGTAATCGTACAACGTAAAAAGCCCGGTGCAGCGCAACCTGCACCGGGCGTTTTTATCTGCGTTACAACGTTAACGCATGTTCTTTCTCTCCGGGTTTAAATTTCACCTCGCCCAGATCAATACAGGCTACCGGGCAAACGTGACCGCACAATAAACATCCCACACATTTTTCCGTATTGCAGTGCGGTGTACGGGTTTCCTCATTCCATTCCATCGCCTGATGCCCGCCGTCATAGCAGGAGATGTAGCAACGACCACAGCCGACGCATTTATCAAGATGGATGTTCGGATAGACAATGTAGCTACGGTCAAGCTCCTCGGCGGGGATGATATTGGCATTGGCCAGACCCACCATCTCCTCCAGTGAGTCAAACCCTTGATCGGCGAGGTAATGTGACAGCCCGCTGATCATGTCCTCCACAATCCGATATCCATATTGCATGATCCCGGTGGTCACCTGCAGCGTGGCCGCGCCTAACAGTAAAAACTCGGCGGCATCTTCCCAGGTCTCAATTCCTCCAATGCCGCTAATCGGAAAATCCCGCAGTTCAGGGTGCATGCGTAGTTGTTGGATAAATCTCAAAGCAATAGGTTTAACGGCCTTGCCGGAGTAGCCGGAAATACTGGATTTACCGTTGACGACCGGCATCCCGATTTTCCTGTTCAGGTCGATATTAGTGATGGATTTAACCGTATTGATGGTCGCGATGCCGTCGGCTCCCCCGCGTTTTGCCGCCAGCGCCACCTCACACATATCACCAATATTTGGTGTCATTTTAGCCAGCATTGGCAGGGGCGAACCGCGTTTAACCGCCCGACAGTATTTTTCAACCAGCTCAGGGCTTTGTCCTACATCGCTGCCCATAGCATGCGAGGTCATTTGCGGGCAGGAGAAGTTACACTCGATCATATCTGCACCCGCTTCTTCAACCAGGCGGGCCAGTTCCTGCCATTGCTGCTCATTTTCCCCCATGATCGACGCAATCAGGACCTTATCCGGGTAGTCTTGTTTCAGTCGCCGAATAGCAGCCAGATTCTCCTCCAGCGGATGCTCGGCAATTTGCTCCATGTTTTTGAAGCCAATAAAGCCGGTATCTTCTTTGCTGAGATGGTCAAAACGTGGGGAGACTTCATTCGCAATAAAGAAACCGATCGTTTTAAAAACAATGCCGCCCCAACCGCTATCATAGGCTTTGGCGCACATTTCATAACAGTTGCCCACCGGGGAGGAAGAGAGGCAGAACGGGTTGGGAAATTTGACGCCGCAAAAGGTAATAGAAAGATCTTTCGTTAACATGAGCAAGCTCCCTCTAAATAGTGATGAATGGCCTGAGCGGCTTCTTTTCCGGTTTTCACGGCGTAAACGACCGTTTTATCGCCTTCAACAATATCGCCCGCAGCAAACAGAACCGGATCGGCGGTTTGGTAGTTTTGCGTATTGATAAGATTGCGCTGTGGCTTTAACGTGGCGAAATTATCAAGCTGAGCGTGTTGACCGACGGCAAGAATAATGTGCTCGGCTTCTAGCATGAGTTCGCCTGGCAGGCGTACGTGCTTAAAGGTAACTTGATTTCCTCTTACCGCCACGGGCGTGAAACCGTCAATAATCGACACGCCTAATGCCTGGGTGCTGCTGAATTCTTTATCGCTGGCCGGAAAATCAGCCAGTTCTTCACGCGCGACACAAGTGACTGACGGGCAGCCCAGCAGTTTCAACGTACTGGCGACATCCATCGCCACATCGCCACCGCCGATGATCAATACACTTTTGGCGACGGTAATATCTCCGATTGATTGCCGGGCTCTTTGCAGAAAATCGACGGCAATTTCAACGTGATTCGCTTTCTCAAAAAGAGGCAATGTTGAGCCGTAAGACATACCTGGGGTAACCAGTACGGCGCGATATTCTGCTTTGAGTTGCTCAACGGAAAGGGCATTGCCGACTTCACAATTGCACTTGATGGTCACGCCCATTTCAACGATACGGGCAATTTCATGATCCAAAACCGAATGCGGCAAACGAAACTCTGGGATGCCATAGCGCAACCAGCCGCCTGGCTGAGCCTGTTTTTCGAAGATGGTTACGTCATAACCAAGATTGCTCAGCGTTACGCTGGCCTGTAATCCTGCCGGACCTGCACCGATAATAGCGACCTTGCCCAGCGTTTTTGTTGCCGGCTGATAGATTTTCATCGCGGTTTGCTGTTCAAAATCGGTAATAAAGCGCTGCAGACGCGCAATATCGATAGGTTTATCAATTCCTGAACGCGTACACCCGCGCTGGCATAATTTTTCGGTTGGGCAAACTCGAGCGCACACCGCACCGAGCGCATTATTTTCGCGGATAGTTTCGGCTGCGCCTTTAAAATTACGGAAATAAATGGAGCGAATAAATTTCCCCGGGTCGGTTTGCGCCGGGCAATCCTGACTACAGGGGGCATCGTGACATAATAAACAGCGGGAAGCCTCTTTTATTGCTAATAATGGGGTAAAAGCAGGCGTGAGCTCATCCAGATAATTTTGTTGTGGCATATTTTCTTCCTTAATGCTTGAGTAAATTAAGGCAAACCGTTAATAACAAAATATAAAAAGTGAAAGGCTATTCTTAAGGCTAAGCACTGCAGGAAGAGTATTCTGTGAAAGGATTCACAAATAGAAGATAGTTTGAGGGAAATGCTGACGGGCAGCATTAATCCCTTATCTTGAAATGGTAATTATTATCAAAATATTAGCTATTCTCAAACGCTAATATAAAGGCAAATGCGTTATCGATAAAAAACTAAGTAAATAACCATACCGAAGGATAAGCACCCGCATCCAGCATAAACCAGTACGTAAGACCAAAATTGCAGCGGCTCTTGATTGCGATAAGCGAAAACCGGTTCGCGCGCATTCTTTTTAATTTTATCTACGGCTCCCGAGCGCCAGCCTTTCCAGGCTTCACGAAAACAAAACACGGGAATGAGCAGAAAGGCCAACACGACGAAAAGGGTTTGTACATCCATGCTTATTTTCCTTGTTTCTTTTGTAATTCGAGCAGTTGTTCAGGCGTGACTGCCGGATATCCCTGTGCATCGTCCGGTACCTGATGCATGGTTGGGATAGGGACCAGTGGGCCTAAAAAGCGGGGTTCACGTTTAAAAATGTAGAGATCGGCAAGTGCGCCAAAACGGGCGCCAAATTCACGTACCCGCACGGTGAGCATATCTTTTGGCGAAGGTACGGCGTAGCACTGGGCCTGGATACCCATATGGAGCGCAATAAACAAGGCACGCTCACAGTGGAATCGCTGGGTAATAATGATGAAATCGTTGGTATCGAACACCTTACGGGTACGCACGATGGAGTCGAGCGTTCGGAACCCGGCGTAATCAAGCACGATGTCAGCGGGATCGACGCCTGCGGCAATCAGATCTTTACGCATCGTCATGGGTTCGTTGTAGCTTTGCTGCGCGTTGTCGCCGCTTAACAGCAGATAGTTTACCTTCCCGCTGTTATAGGCGTTCAATGCGCCCTGAATGCGGTAGCGGTAATACTGATTGATGACGCCGGTGCGGTAATACTTCGCCGTGCCCAGAACCACACCTACCTGGCGGTAGGGTAAATCCTGCAGTTCGTCGTAAATGTAGGGAGCAGTCTTCCAGCTCATCCACCGATCGAGTCCAAGCACAGTCAAAAGCAGCAAGCCCAGCAGGACTAACAGGCTGTAAAACACGCGCTTTAACATGCAGAAAACTCGTTATTTGGATGGAATTTCAATCAGGCTACTGTACCGGAAGACGTAGCGCAAGAAACAGTAATCTGATTGAGGGGATTTTAGTCACTGTTGCCCGATGACGTTACGCCATCGGGCAACACGACTTAGTCGAGTAGCACGCGCTCTATATTGTCGCAGCCCAGTGCTTTCAGCGTGGCAGATGTCGCATCCCACTGAATTAACGGCGCATCGGCTTTTTCAGCCAGCACGGCGCGTTGGATATCTGGATAATCATAACCGTTCAGATTCAACAGGTTCAACGCGCCTTGCAGTGGTGGCAGGGTTGGGTTAAAAGCGGCATTTTCAGCATAGCTGCCGCTAAAAATACGACCATCTTTACACTCCAGTGCCACGCCGCTTGGGGATTTGCTGTACGGCATATGACATCTATTGGCAGCGGTGATTGCTGCCTGGGTCAACGCATCGCCCTGCAGTGCGAAGCCGTGATCCTGATCGTCCATCAGCAGCGTTTTAATCTCCAGATCCTTCGGGCCGAAGGCATCTGGCAGATAATCGCGTAGTACGTGTGGCGCACGTCCCGGCAGATGAATACGTAAATCCAGTCCGCTGTTTAGTTCGTTCATAAACTGGCGACAGTGGCCGCACGGCGTGTAGTTGACGGTGATGGCAGCGAGCCCTTTTTCACCGCGCAGCCAGGCGTGGCTGATAGCGCTTTGCTCGGCATGAACAGTTTGCTGCATGGTCGCGCCCAGGAACTCCATGTTCCCACCGAAGTACCAGTTGCCGCTGATGCCGCGAGAAATAGCCCCAACGTTGAAATTGGACAGTGGAGTACGTGCGCAGGCCGCAGCCAGCGGCAGCAGAGCGAATGCCAGCGCGTCTTCGTCCAGTCCCGATTCGCGTTTCAGCAAAGAGACCTGCTCAGCAGTCAGCATGGCGGGGAAATGCGCATCCGCCAGAACAGGGGCCAGGGCTGATTGCAAGTTATCCGCGAGTTGGGCAAAAGCAGTTTGAAAACGTGGATGCATGGCGATGCCTCATAACAATGTAATGGAATCGTAGTTTACGGGCCTGTTATGGCTTTATATGTGATCCAAATCCCATTGTGTATGCAACTTATGAAACTTAAATGAAAAATGTGCAACGCATCGCAAATAAATAGCTAATAAATGAAGGTTAACCTACCACCGCCAGAATAATCGGGAACAGGAATGGGGCAACCAACGAGGTGATAATGCCGCAAATAACCAGCGCCAGAGAACTAAACGCGCCTTCCTGGTAGTCCAGTTCTGCACAGCGTGCGGTACCCAGGGCGTGCGACGCGGTGCCCATTGCCAGCCCCCGAGCGGCCTTGGTGCGAATACGCATCGCATTAAGCAACGTATGACCAAATACTGCCCCTAGGATACCGACAAAAATAACGCATACGGCGCTGATAGCCGGAATGCCGCCAATACTGCCTCCCACGGCCATAGCGATAGGCGTGGTGACCGATTTTGGCATGATAGACGCGGCAATTTGCGGTGATGCGCCCATCAACAAAGCGATTGTTGTACCTGTTACCATTGCCACAACGCTCCCGGCAAAACAGATAGCAATGATTGATTTCCAGCGGGCGCGAATTTGGTGCAGCTGTTCGTATAACGGATAGGCCAGCGCGACCACGGCAGGTTGCAGTAAATCGTTCAGTACTTCGCTGCCTTTGAAATAGTGATCGTAGGGAATGCCGGTCAGCAGCAGAATGGGAATAATCACCACCATGGCAACCAGCAGCGGGTTCAATAGCGGCATTTTAAATCGTGCAGCCAGCTTACGTGCGCCAAAAAATACCGCCAGCGTAAGAGGTAACGACCACCAGATATACGACATCATTCTTTAGACCCTTTTTGCCCAACGATTTTGCGTTCACCGTGCACAATGTGCGAGCTCCAGCTCACCACCAGGAAAACGACCAGCGTACTGATGGTACAGGACACCACTACCGGACCAAATTGTGCGCGGAGCAGGTCAAAGTACTGCATGATCCCCACGCCAATCGGGACAAACAGCAGGGCCATATAACGAATCAGCACGTAGCAGCCAGGGTTAACCCATTTTGCCGGTAACACCTGCAAAGCCAGTAAGACAAACAGAATCAGCATGCCGATAATGCTGCCCGGAATGGTGATAGGAAGTAGCGACGCAAGAAAAATACCTGCGTAGAGGCAGGCATAAATCAGGACGAATGCGCGCAAATATTGCCAGATAACGTTCAGTGCTTTGCTCATAGTTGAAACCCTTGACGAGACTGATTCATCATACAATTAAACTTAAAAACGTGCTACCGATCACATCATGAATTCTAAGCATAGAGGAAATAGATATCTGGAACATCGGGCGATGGCCCTAACTCTCCGCGCTAAGCCTGTGCCAGATAATACAAAAAACGATTCAGGGCGGTAGTAGGTGTTTCGTTGTTGCGCCAGAATACGCCGACGCTGCCTTTTTGTTCAATCTTCGGCAGATTCAGAATAGCCAGCTGTCCCTGGGCGGCATACCGTTGTGCCAGACGCAAAGAAAGAATAGAGATCATATCGCTACTTTGCAGCAGGTTGGTACTGACGTTGATCGACGCCGATTCAATGATGTTTTCCGGCAACATGACGCCGTTATCAACCAGCGCGTTATCAATGCTTATCCGGATAGGGGTTCCTGTCGGCCAGACAATCCAGCGCCAGTTCGCCAGATCGTGCCAGGTGAGCAAGGGATATTTTGCCAAGGGATGATCGGGACGGGCGACGAAACAGACCGGCTCGGTATACAGCACCTGGTAATTGAGCGGCAACTGAAGCGCCCGGCCACCGACGCGACCGACGACGACATCCACCGAACCCGCGAGCAGATCGTGCAGCAGCGGGGTCATCACTTTCTCTTCGATATTAAGGTTCAGGGTTGGCAACTCTTTGAGCAAACCCAGTATTGCCATTGAAACGCAGTCGGTCGCCACGGGTGAGCAGCCAATCTTCAGACTTCCCACCAGGCCGCCTTGCTTAAAACGGGCGATTTCATATTGCGAACGTTCCATATCATTGAGCAGGCGTTGGGCATGCTGCAGTAGCAGTTTGCCGCCTTCGGAAGGACGCAAGCCTTTGCTATGACGTTCAAAGAGGGTGATGCCAATCTCATCTTCGAGCTGTGATAACCATTTTGACAACGCTGGCTGGGTGATATTCATCATCCGTGCGACGTGAGTCAGATTTCCCTGTTCGCCCAGCGCGATAAGCGTTTGCAGGTGTTGCAACTTAAGTTTCTGCGCCCAGTTTGCCATTTGCTATAACCTCCAGGTTATGCCTCTGCATGAAAAGCCATTGTACATTTCATCTCCAAACATACAAAGTCGCAACATACCTAAAACAAAACAGACATCTACTCTACCTGCACTGAGGCATTCACTATGACTCATCAACGTGATCTACAAGCACTGATCGATTCCGCTCCCGTCGGTAAGACCCAGTGGCGCGTTATCATTTGCTGTTTTCTGGTCGTCATGCTCGACGGATTTGATACCGCAGCTATTGGCTTTATCGCTCCCGACATTCGTACTCACTGGCAGCTGACTGCCGGCGATCTGGCGCCGTTGTTTGGCGCAGGCCTGTTGGGGCTAACCGCTGGCGCATTGCTCTGCGGCCCATTGTCTGACCGTTTTGGCCGCAAACGGGTGATTGAACTCTGCGTGGCGCTGTTCGGCGCCCTGAGCCTGATTTCGGCTTTTTCTCCCGATCTACAAACGCTGGTTATTTTGCGCTTTCTTACCGGGTTAGGTCTGGGCGGCGCGATGCCAAATACCATCACCATGACGTCAGAGTACCTGCCAGCGCGGCGGCGTGGCGCGCTGGTGACCATGATGTTTTGTGGATTTACTCTGGGATCGGCGATGGGCGGAATTGTGAGCGCGCAACTGGTGCCGGTTATTGGCTGGCACGGCATTCTGGTGCTGGGAGGCGTTCTACCACTCATGCTGTTTGTGGCTCTGCTGTTTGCGCTACCGGACTCCCCGCGCTGGCAGGTTCGTCGCCAACTGCCGCAAAACGTGATTGCCAGAACTGTTAGCGCCATCACCCGGGAACGTTATGACACTACCCATTTTTATCTCAACGAGGGCACCGCGATTGCTAAAGGAAGCATTCGCCAGCTGTTCGTCGGGCGACAGCTGCCCATTACCCTGATGCTATGGGTAGTGTTCTTTATGAGCTTGCTGATTATTTATTTGCTTTCCAGTTGGATGCCAACGTTGTTAAACCATCGTGGAATTGATCTGCAGCATGCCTCATGGGTAACTGCCGCCTTCCAGATTGGAGGAACGCTGGGGGCGCTGGCGCTGGGCGTGCTGATGGATAAATACAATCCTTTTCGCGTGCTGGCCGTGAGTTATGCACTGGGCGCAGTGTGCATCGTCATGATTGGCCTGAGCGAGAACGGTCTGTGGTTGATGGCTCTGGCTATTTTTGGCACCGGCATTGGTATTAGCGGTTCTCAGGTTGGTCTAAATGCGTTAACCGCCACGCTATATCCGACACAAAGCCGGGCGACGGGCGTCAGCTGGTCTAATGCGGTGGGGCGCTGCGGCGCGATTGTCGGCTCGCTTTCCGGCGGCGTGATGATGGCGATGAATTTCTCATTCGATAACCTGTTTTTCATTATTGCCGTCCCGGCGGCCATCAGCGCGGTGATGCTTACGCTGCTGACGGTTGTTATCCGCCAGTCGGCCTCTGCCTCAAATACTCTGCCTCGCGCAGGTGTTGTGAATGAATAAGGAGAATCCCTATGTCTGAACTGAATCAGGATGTTAAGAACAGCCGTCAGCAGTTTTACCAGCATATTTCCGGGCAGAATCTGACCCCTCTGTGGGAGTCGCTGCACCGCCTGGTGCCGCCAACACCGAACGCACATTGCGCGCCTGCGTACTGGAACTATCAGGAGATCCGCCCTCTGCTGTTAGAAAGTGGCGATCTGATTGGCGCGAAAGAGGCGATTCGCCGCGTGCTGGTGCTGGAAAACCCAATGTTGCGCGGACAGTCTTCAATCACCCCAACGCTGTACGCAGGATTGCAGTTAATTATGCCGGGCGAGGTTGCGCCGAGTCACCGCCACAACCAGTCTGCGCTGCGCTTTATTGTCGAAGGGAAAGGGGCATTTACCGCCGTGGATGGTGAGCGCACCCAGATGCATGAAGGCGATTTTATTCTGACGCCGCAGTGGCGCTGGCACGATCACGGCAACCCGGGCAGTGAACCGGTGGTGTGGCTGGACGGTCTGGACCTGCCGCTGGTGAACCTGCTGGGCTGCGGCTTTGCGGAAGACTACCCGGAAGATCAGCAGCCGGTCACGCGTCAGGAAGGGGATTACTTACCGCGCTACGCGGCCAATATGCTGCCGCTGCGTCATCAGAAGGGTAACTCATCGCCGATTTTTAACTATCGCTACGATCGCAGCCGTGAAGCGCTACATGACCTGACCCGTATGGGCGACGCCGATGAGTGGGACGGTTACAAGATGCGTTACGTAAACCCGGTAACCGGCGGTTATCCCATGCCTTCGATGGGAACCTTCCTGCAACTGTTGCCGCAGGGCTTTTCCTCACGAATGGCGCGTACCACTGACAGCACTATCTATCACGTGGTGGAAGGAAGTGGGCAGGTCACCATCGGTAACGAGACCTTCAACTTTTCGCCAAAAGATATTTTTGTGGTGCCGACTTGGCACGGCGTGTCGTTCCAGACCCACGAAGATACCGTCTTATTCAGTTTTTCGGACAGACCGGTTCAGGAAGCACTGGGGCTGTTCCGTGAAGCACGCTATTAATTTGGGAGAGAAAAAATGACGCAATATGTATTCGAACCACAAGCGCCTGTTACCGTTCCGGTGGTTGGCAGCGATGAACAATTTCCCGTACGCCGCGTTTATTGTGTGGGCCGTAACTATGCCGCTCATGCGCGTGAAATGGGCTTTGATCCGGATCGCGAACCCCCGTTCTTCTTCTGTAAACCTGCTGATGCGGTAGTCCCGGTGGCAGCTGGTCAGATCCTTGAACTGCCGTACCCATCGCAGACCGATAACTATCACTATGAGATAGAGCTGGTGGTGGCGATTGGTAAAAAGGGCAGTGATATTCCGCTGGAAAAAGCGCACGAATATATCTGGGGCTATGCCACCGGTCTGGATATGACCCGCCGTGACCGGCAGATGGAGATGCGTCAGATGGGGCGTCCATGGGAAATCGGCAAAGCGTTTGATCTCTCCGCGCCCATCGCGCCGTTGCATAAAGCCAGCGAAAGTGTGGATGTTAACCATGCGCCAATCTGGTTGCAGGTCAACGGCGACGATCACCAGCGTAGCGATATTCGCCACCTCATCTGGTCTGTGAATGAAACCATCAGCTATCTGTCAGGCTTTTTCGAACTGCAGCCAGGCGATCTGATCTACACCGGTACACCCGAAGGCGTAGGGGCGGTAGTGAAAGGGGATGTGATCACCGGAAACGTAGACGGTTTAACCCCCATCGCCGTGAAGATTGTCTGAGGTGGATAATGAAGCTGTACAGTTTCTTTAATAGCTCCGCGTCATATCGTGTACGCATTGCGCTGGCGCTGAAGGGGCTCGATTACCAGACGGTGGGCGTCAATATTCGCATTGGTCAGCAGAACGAACTGGCCTACCGGCGGATGAACCCGGTGGGGCTGGTGCCGACGCTGGTGACCGATGACGGAGAATCACTCGGGCAGTCTCTGGCGATAACCGACTGGCTGGATCATCACTTTCCACAGTCGCCGCTGCTGCCCGCCGATTTCCCGGCTCGTAGTAAGGTGCTGGAAATCGTTTATGCCATCGCCTGCGATATTCACCCTGTAAACAATCTACGGGTGCTGCGCTACCTGAGCGAAGAGCTAAAGGTCAGTGAAGAAGATAAAAAACGCTGGTATGCCCACTGGATCCAGCAAGGGTTAAGCGCGGTGGAACAGATGCTGCGCCAGAGTCACTCGGGGACGTTTTGCGTGGGGGACGCACCGACGCTGGCGGATTGCTGTCTGATCCCGCAGTGGGCAAACGCGTTGCGGATGGGTTGCGATCTGAGCGGATATCCACGCTGTCAGGCGGTATATGATGCCTGTACCCAGCTTCCGGCGTTTATCGCCGCTGCGCCCGAGAATCAACAAGACAAAATTCCAGCCTGATAAGGAGAACGACAATGGCTAAAGTGACACGCGCAATTATCGTGGGTGGCGGGATTGGCGGCGCGGCGACCGCGCTATCGCTGGCCCGTCAGGGCATTAAAGTGATGTTGCTGGAGAAAGCGCACGAAATTGGTGAAATTGGCGCGGGTATTCAGCTCGGGCCGAATGCATTCTCTGCTCTGGACAGCCTTGGCGTGGGGGAAGTTGCCCGTCAACGCGCCGTTTTTACCGACCACATCACGATGATGGATGCGGTAAATGCGAAAGAGGTAGTACGGATTGAAACCGGGCAGGCGTTCCGCGATCACTTTGGCGGTCCTTATGCGGTTATCCATCGAGTTGATATTCACGCCAGCGTTTGGGAAGCGGCGCTGGTGCATCCTAACGTTGAGTATCGCACTTCAACTAATGTGGTTGATATTCGCCAGACAGAGAATGACGTGACGGTATTTGACGAGCACGGCAACAACTGGACGGCGGATATTCTGGTGGGCTGTGACGGTGTAAAATCGGTTGTTCGTCAGTCTCTGATTGGCGATGCTCCGCGGGTTACCGGGCACGTGGTCTATCGCGCCGTGATTGATTGCGATGATATGCCAGAAGATTTGCGCATTAACGCGCCGGTATTGTGGGCCGGACCGCATTGTCATCTGGTGCACTATCCACTGCGCGGCGGCAAACAGTACAACCTGGTGGTGACCTTCCACAGTCGTCAGCAGGAAGAGTGGGGGGTGAAGGATGGTAGCAAAGAGGAAGTGCTCTCCTATTTTGCGGGTATTCATCCACGCCCTCGTCAGATGCTGGATAAACCGACGTCATGGCGGCGCTGGTCAACCGCCGATCGTGAGCCGGTAGAGAAATGGGGAACCGACCGCATCACGCTGGTGGGCGACGCCGCGCACCCGGTGGCGCAATATATGGCGCAAGGAGCCTGTATGGCGCTGGAAGATGCTGTCACGCTAGGTAAAGCGTTACAGCAGTGTGACGGCGATGCGGCTGATGCCTTTGCGCTGTATGAGTCGGTGCGTATTCCGCGTACCGCACGCATCGTCTGGTCAACGCGCGAAATGGGACGCGTCTACCATGCCGCAGGCGTCGAGCGTCAGGTGCGTAATCTGTTGTGGAAAGACAAATCGCAGGCGGAATTTTATCGTGGTATGGAATGGTTATACGGCTGGAAAGAAGATAACTGCCTGCTGCCACGCTGAGCCTCTTTAATCTCCCGAACGGAGGCGCTACCATAGCGCCTCTTTTTTTGCGGGTGACGATATGCGTGTTTTACTGGCGCCGATGGAAGGCGTGCTCGACTCACTGGTGCGCGAGCTGCTGACTGAAGTGAATGATTACGATCTGTGCATCACCGAGTTTGTGCGCGTGGTGGATCAGCTCCTGCCGGCAAAAGTATTTCATCGACTCTGCCCGGAACTGCATAACAACAGCCGGACGCCATCCGGCACGTTGGTTCGCATTCAGCTGTTGGGGCAGTACCCGCAGTGGCTGGCGGAGAATGCCGCGCGTGCGGTAGAACTGGGATCGTACGGTGTCGATCTGAACTGTGGTTGTCCGTCGAAGCTGGTGAATGGCAGCGGCGGTGGCGCAACGTTACTGAAAGATCCTGAGCTTATCTACCGGGGCGCAAAAGCTATGCGCGAGGCGGTCCCGGCTCATCTCCCGGTGACGGTGAAAGTGCGTCTGGGCTGGGATAACAGCGATCGGCAGTTTGAAATTGCCGATGCCGTGCAGCAGGCTGGCGCCAGCGAACTGGCGGTGCATGGTCGAACCAAGGAACAGGGCTATAAGGCAGAACATATTAACTGGCAGGCGATTGGCGAGATCCGCCAGCGACTGACTATTCCGGTTATCGCGAATGGCGAAATCTGGGACTGGCAGAGCGCCCAGGATTGTATGGCCATCAGCGGATGCGATGCGGTGATGATCGGACGTGGCGCATTAAATATTCCAAACCTGAGCCGCGTGGTGAAATACAACGAACCGCGTATGCCGTGGCCTGATGTCGTGACGCTGTTGCAAAAATATACCCGTCTTGAAAAGCAGGGGGACACCGGGCTGTATCATGTAGCGCGGATTAAGCAGTGGTTAGGGTATCTGCGAAAAGAATATTCAGAGGCAACCGCGCTGTTTCAGGAAATTCGTGCGTTAAACAATTCGCCGGATATCGCGCGTGCGATTCAGGCTATTACCCTTTGAACACAGCTGATGCGCCAGACCGGATTAAATGCTAATGCCTTATCCGGGCTGGCTGATAGGCAGCAATATCAAAAAATCATCTTAAACACGCCTGTTACCACCAACAGTCCAATCAGAAAAATAATCAGAATAACCCACAGCAGAATTTTCATTAACTTTCCTTTTTTTGGTAAGTTCAGATTGAGTATAGGAAAGTATTAATCATTCTGCCTGGAGGCGCTGTTATGCTGGTTTACGTGCGCTGAGCAGAAACACCATCGGCCGCTCTTTTTCTTCATCTAACGCTGGGTTTTCAGCAATCTGTTGCGCGGAAGGTCCCCATTCATCGACACAAACGATGTCGAATCCGGCCCCAATCAGCGCATTAATCCAGGTCGCCAGTTTACGGTGCTGTTTTTTGACGCCCTCAGCAAACCAGTTACTGATGCGCTCACCTTCCTGCTGATAATGATTAATCGGCCAGGAGAGTTGCCCGGTTTTATCTTTGATCCAGCCCTGGTTAAGCGGTGCGGTATAAATTGGATGCTCAGCAGAGAAAACCAACATGCCTCCCGGTGTTAATGACTGGTAAATGGTTACGAATAATCGTTCTATATCGTGCAAATAGTGCAGGGCAAGCGAGCTATAAACCAGATCAAAGGAATTTGGGGACAAGGTAAGCGTTTCGAGATCTTCACGCTGATAAACGATGCCATTACCCTGCGTCATACTGTGCGCCTGAGTTAACATTTTTTGTGAAATATCCAGCCCCACTACACTGGCAGCCTGATTATCGCGTGCGTAGCGGCAAAACCAGCCATATCCACAGCCCAAATCAAGAATGTTTTTGCCTTGAAGAGAGGGGAGCATCGCTTGTATTGTCGGCCATTCTGGCGCGCCGTCGAGCCCCTTTACTGAACGATCCAGTGTGGCATATCCGGCAAAGAAATCAGGATCGTCATAGATATTCTGTGACATAAAATCTCCATCCATTAATTATTAAAACTATTTAACCTATATTATTCACGAGGTGTATATTTTTCTGATTTTATATTTTTATTGCCAAAGATGTATTGCCACGCGTAACTAAAAAAGCAAAAGCGACAAGTCGTAATCTCTGCACATCTTTTCTTACCTGTATATCTCCATGAATCGTAATTCTGTGTTTATCACCACGGCATTGTTGCCGCTTTTTGTTCTGATGGCAGGCTGTGCGCCTATGCATGATGACCGCCAGTCTCTGTCACAGCAGACCCCTGCTGCGAATGTCGATACCACATTGCCTGCCGCGTTAAAAAATGGCTGGCCGGACAGCCAGTGGTGGAGGGCATATCACGACCCACAACTTAATGCGTTGATTGACAGCACGTTGCGAAATTCTCCTGATATGCAGGTAGCGGAACAGCGCATTCAACTGGCGGAGGCGCAGGCTAAGGCCGTGGAAGCACAGGATGGCCCGGAGATCGACTTCTCCGCAGACGTTGAGCGTCAGAGAATGTCAGCTGAGGGTCTGATGGGACCGTTTGCCATTACCGATCCGGCCGCCGGAACAACAGGACCGTGGTACACCAATGGAACCTTTGGTTTAACCGCTGGCTGGAATCTGGATCTGTGGGGTAAAAATCGGGCTGAAGTGACGGCGCGTATTGGGGCCGTTAAGGCACGTGAGGCTGAGCGCGAGCAAACCCGGCAGCTGCTGGCGAGCGGTGTCTCCCGCCTTTACTGGGAATGGCAGACGCAGGCGGCGCTGAAAACCGTACTGACGAAAATCGAAAGCGAGCAGCAAAATGTGATAAGCGTCGATCGTCAGCTGTATCAAAACGGTCTAACTTCTTCAGTGGAAGGCGTTGAAACTGATATTGACTCCAGCAAAACAGAGCAGCAGTTGAATGATGTCAGCGGCAAAATGAAGGTGATTGAAGCACGGCTGAGCGCGCTGACCAATGCCCAGTCCACTGCCCTGAAGCTCCATTCGACCCCACTGCCCGCGGTCGAAAGCCAGCTCCCGTCACAATTGGGTTACTCGCTACTGGCCCGCCGCCCGGATTTACAGGCGGCGCACTGGTACATTGAGTCATCGCTGAGCAGCATTGATGCGGCGAAAGCGGCGTTTTATCCCGATGTGAATCTGATGGCATTTTTACAACAGGATGCGTTACATCTGAGTGACCTGTTCCGCCATTCCGCGCAGCAAATGGGCGTAACCGCCGGGCTGACTCTGCCTATCTTTGACAGCGGCAGGCTGAACGCAAATCTCGATATTACGAAAGCGCAAAGCAACCTGACGGTGGCGAATTACAACAAAGCGGTGGTGGATGCGGTGAATGACGTGGCACGTGCCGCATCGCAGGTAGAAACATTAGCGCAGAAAAATCAGCATCAGCAGCAGATTGAACATGACGCTCAGCGCGTAGTGGGGCTGGCTCAGGCGCGATTTAATGCGGGTATAATTGCGGGCTCCAGGGTCAGCGAGGCAAAGATCCCGGCATTACGTGAGCAGTGCAACGGTCTGCTTTTGCAGGGCCAATGGCTGGATGCCTCAATTCAGTTGACCAGTGCGCTGGGCGGCGGTTATCACGCGTCCTGATTAATCGGCCCGACGGTGTTCCGCTGTCGGGCCATCTTCATTGCGCTTTACGCGTGCTTCGCCGTTTCATCCACCAGCGGACGCCCGCGACAATCCCGATAACCAGCACCAGCCAGATGCCATGCTTGATATGCTGGTCAAGGCTGTGCAGCCACGGCGCTATCACTTCACCACCGATGTAGCCCAGAGTCGTAAATAACGATGCCCAGACAAACGCGCCAAGAATATTTAGCGGTAAAAAGATCTTCGGCGGCAGGTGACTGGCGCCAATCAGTAAGGGACCAATAACGCGAAAGCCGTACATAAAGCGCGTACCGACCACAAACAGGTAAGGACGTCGCTGGATCATCTTCTGTGCGTAATCAATTTTCGCCTGGTGGTGCGAGAAACGCTGTAAAATTTTGCCGCCAAAACGACGTCCGAGTAAATAAAGCAACTGATCGCCAATCATCCCGCCCAGCGCGACCGAGAGTACCACCAGGGGAAATTTCAGGACGCCCTGATGCGCCGCAACGCCGCCTAACAGGGTAATGGTTTCGCCTTCCGCCAGACTGCCGATGATTAACGCAGCATAGCCGTATTGCGCAACATAATGATTTATATCCATACGATTGTATGACCTCCACTGCTAATAGCATACACCCTATGATTGTTTGATGCCGGAAAAGCCGCGTAGTAGCGCTTAAGGTCGCTCAGCTCTCCAATGCCTGATGGCGCTTCGCTTATCATGCCTACGCCTGACAAACTTTTTACCCGGCGCTTCGGTATTTTTCTTGTGTACATAAAATAATCAAAAGCTGAATTATACTTGAAGTGTTGAGGTCCGGAGCTGACAACAAGGGGGCGGTATGAACCATGTCTGGGGGCTGTTTTCCCATCCCGATCGTGAAATGCACGTGATCAACAGCGAAAACGAAAGCGTTTCGCATCACTATACCCACCATGTACTGCTGATGGCGGCAATCCCGGTGGTTTGCGCATTTATCGGCACCACGCAAATCGGCTGGAATTTTGGCGATGGCAATATCCTGAAGCTATCTCTGTTGACCGGATTTGCGATGGCAATTCTGTTTTACGGGGTGATGCTGGCGGGCGTCGCCGTTATGGGGCGGGTTATCTGGTGGATGGCGCGTAATTATCCGCAACGTCCGTCGCTGGCGCATTGTATGGTTTTTGCAGGATATGTCGCGACGCCGCTGTTTTTAAGCGGACTGGTCGCACTTTATCCGCTGGTCTGGCTGTGCGCATTGGTGGGGACCATCGCGTTGTTTTACACCGGCTATTTACTTTATCTCGGCATACCGACGTTCCTGAATATCACACGCGAGGAAGGGTTAAGTTTTTCCAGTTCGACGCTGGCGATCGGTGTGTTGGTACTGGAAGTTCTACTGGCTATTACGGTAATCCTGTGGGGTTACGGCTACCGATTATTCTGACGGATAAACCTGTCTGCGCTGCGTTGTTGACGTAAAAGTCAGCAACGCAGCATTTCGAGACGATTCTCCTGTGGCGGCAAACCTGCCGGATCGCTATGATGCCTGAGCTAGCTTGAGATAATACTTAGTCTCTGGCGGTGTGCGTTGTGACGTGCGTGAACCATTATCAGAAATCTCATCATGCTGAAATTCCGAGTTTCATTATTAAGCCTTGCCCTGGTGCTGGCCGTTCCTTTTGCACCCCAAGCCGTGGCGAAAACGGCAACTACCGCAGCGGCTTCTCAACCTGAGATAGCGTCCGGTAGCGCGATGATTGTTGATCTGAATACCAACAAAGTTATCTATTCGAACCACCCGGACCTTGTGCGTCCGATTGCGTCGATTACCAAATTAATGACCGCGATGGTGGTGCTTGATGCACGACTGCCGTTGGATGAGAAACTGAAAGTTGATATCAGTCAGACACCGGAAATGAAAGGCATCTACTCTCGTGTGCGACTGAACAGTGAAATTAGCCGTAAAGACATGCTACTGCTGGCGCTGATGTCGTCAGAAAACCGTGCGGCAGCCAGTCTGGCGCACCATTACCCTGGCGGTTATAACGCGTTTATTAAAGCCATGAATGCCAAAGCGAAAGCGCTCGGCATGACTCAGACACGCTTTGTGGAACCAACCGGCTTATCGATTCATAACGTCTCGACAGCTCGTGATTTAACCAAGCTGCTGATCGCCAGCAAGCAGTATCCGCTGATTGGCCAGTTAAGCACTACGCGTGAAGATATGGCGACCTTTGCCAACCCGGCTTATACGCTGCCATTCCGTAACACCAACCATCTGGTATACCGCGATAACTGGAATATTCAGTTAACCAAAACCGGATTTACCAATGCGGCGGGCCACTGTCTGGTGATGCGCACCGTGATCAATAACAAACCGGTGGCGCTGGTGGTGATGGATGCGTTCGGTAAATATACCCACTTTGCCGATGCCAGCCGTTTACGCACCTGGATTGAAACCGGCAAGGTGATGCCGGTTCCGGCGGCAGCGCTGAGCTACAAAAAGCAAAAAGCGGCGCAGATGGCGGCGGCAGGTTCAGCTACGGGTGAGCAAACCGCGCAAAACGATTAAACCGTAGGCTGGCCAAGCGAAGCGCCCCCGGCAACGTGCCCGATGGCGCTTACGCTTATCGGGCCTACGATTCTTTCCAGAACTTTTGCTTACTCGTTTTACCAATACCCGGATTCATACTGTTGGTGGGGTCATTCTCGCGGTAAAAACGGGTTAATGTTTCCGGTGCTTTATACAGATGTCCGACGTTATGCTCTGCCGGATACTGTGCTCCGCGTTCGTGCAGAAGCTCCAGCATCTGCTCTTTCAGCGCATGTGCATCCACGCCTTTTTTCACGATGTAATCCTGATGGAATACATAGCACATAAAGTGACCGTAATAGAGCTTATGCACCAGTTGACTGTCGATTTCTGGCGGCAGATGCTCATACCATTCGGTGTCGTTACGACGCAGCGCGATATCCAGCGCCAGAATATCTTCTACTTCATCGGCATGTACGGCCTGATAACGAATCGCCGCGCCAGCCGCCGCAAAGCGATGCAAAAACGCCTTGCTGCCTTCTTCTGGGGTACAGGCAAAGAAGTCGCCTTCAGCGGTTTTGAAATATTCGCTGAGCCAGTTTTGCGCTTCAGCCACGCCGCCACCGGCCATTTTTAACAGCAGGTGATGCTCGTACTTATCGCGCCAGCTTTTCATGCGTGCCGGTAAGTGGCTGGGGAACAAATGACCAAATTTCTGCATTGCCCGGTCGGTGAAATGCGGACGGAAAATTTTCACTTTTTCCAGCATCGCATCGGTGCGACCTTTCAGGGTGAAAAAGAACGGCATTTTGTCGGTGCCGAGCTTGTCGATCATCAGAAACGTATCTTTGCCATATTGCTCGGCGATGTCGTAAATATCGCGGTGCATATATTCACCGGCGACCGGCAGGTGCTCAAATTTTGCCAGAATATGACGGCGGATTTCTGTCAGCACTTCAGGCTGATTAGTACCGATGTAAAAGACCTGCTGATTTTTTTCGGCTTCGAAGGTGTCCAGACGCACGGCGAAAACCGCGAGCTTACCTGCACAACCGGATGATTCAAACAAGCGATCCGGGTCGGCGTTATAGCGGGCGGGCGTGTCCGCCTCAATATCTCTGACGCGAGTGACATAGTCGTGATCGTGCGCGTGTCGCCCGTCGTGGCGGACATCGTCATCTTTAATCCGCTCGTCATCAAGTTTGCTCAGGATCTGTTCCGGGGTCTGGCCCAGCTCGATACCCAGATGGTTGACCAGCTGCAATTTACCTTGTTCGTCAATACGCGCAAACAGCGACATCTCGGTATATGCCGGGCCGCGCTGTACCAGCGAGCCGCCGGAGTTGTTGCAAATGCCGCCAATTACCGAAGCGCCAATACAGGATGACCCGATCACAGAATGTGGCTCACGGCCAAACGGTTTGAGCGCCTTTTCCAGCGAATACAACGTTGTACCGGGATAAGCCAGCACTTGTTCGCCTTTGCCGATGACGTGCAGTTTATCCAGGCGCAGGGTGCTGATAATGACAATTTCGCGGTCGTAATCATTTCCGCTCGGTGTAGAGCCTTCGGTCAGGCCGGTATTGGCGGCCTGCATCAGGATAATTTTATCTGCGGCGACGCAAGCATTGAGAACGCGCCACAGCTCTAAAAGCGAGCCGGGGAACACGACGGCGAGCGCTTCGCCCTGGCCGGAGCGGAATCCCTTGCGATAGCGGGCTGTTTTAGCAGGTTCAGTGAGCAGGTGAGAATGACCAACCAGACGGGTCAGTTCATTCAGGAAAGCTTTATTATCTGTTGTAATGGAAGACATTCTCCACTCCTTGTGGTGGGACTCAATATCAGGAACAAGCATAGCGCTTTGTATGACAATACGCTTTCTCATTCATATTGTCTCTGGTTCGTCTTCTAATGATTTGCGCTGGTTTTGAAAATTAGGAGAATAACCTTAGCTTTCTTTATCGCTCCCGTTTAGTCTTACGGCAAACTGCGGTTTTTGTTATATTTTCGCTGCCTCGTCGGGAAAAAATAAAGAGAGAATCAACATGAAATGGCTATGTTCTGTAGGTGTCGCGGTGAGTCTGGCGTTGCAACCAGCGCAGGCGGACACGCTGTTTGGTAACCATCCTCTGACGCCAGATGCGCGGGATGCATTCGTTACCGATTTACTTAAACAGATGACCGTGGATGAGAAAATTGGGCAACTACGCTTGATAAGCGTCGGGCCTGATAACCCGAAAGAAGCCATCCGCGAGATGATCAAAGACGGGCAGGTTGGGGCAATTTTTAACACCGTCACGCGCCAGGATATCCGCAAAATGCAGGATCAGGTGATGGAACTCAGCCGCCTGAAAATTCCTCTCTTTTTTGCCTACGACGTATTGCACGGCCAACGTACCGTGTTCCCGATAAGTCTCGGCCTGGCGTCCTCTTTTAATCTCGATGCGGTCAGAACCGTTGGCCGTATTTCCGCGTATGAAGCCGCCGATGATGGTCTGAATATGACCTGGGCGCCAATGGTCGATGTCTCTCGCGATCCGCGTTGGGGCCGTGCTTCAGAAGGTTTTGGTGAAGACACGTATTTAACGGCTACGATGGGTAAAACCATGGTAGAAGCGATGCAGGGTAAAAGCCCGGCGGATCGCTATTCGGTGATGACCAGCGTCAAGCACTTCGCCGCTTATGGCGCGGTTGAAGGTGGCAAGGAATATAACACCGTCGATATGAGCCCACAGCGTCTGTTCAACGACTACATGCCGCCGTATAAAGCCGGACTGGACGCTGGTAGCGGTGCGGTAATGGTAGGACTTAATTCGCTAAACGGTACGCCTGCAACCTCAGATGCATGGCTGTTAAAAGAGGTGCTGCGTGATGAGTGGGGCTTTAAGGGCATCACCGTTTCCGATCACGGTGCGATCAAAGAACTGATTAAGCACGGTACCGCCTCCGATCCTGAAGATGCGGTGCGCGTGGCGATCAAGTCCGGCATCAACATGAGTATGAGCGATGAGTATTACAGCAAATATCTTCCGGGCTTGATTAAATCCGGCAAAGTGACGATGGCGGAGCTGGATGACGCCGCGCGCCACGTGCTTAACGTGAAATATGATATGGGGCTGTTTAACGATCCGTACAGCCATCTGGGGGCCAAAGAATCTGACCCGCAGGACACCAACGCAGAAAGTCGCTTGCATCGCAAAGAGGCGCGTGAAGTAGCACGTGAAAGCCTGGTGCTGCTGAAAAATCGTCTGGAAACGTTGCCGCTGAAAAAATCCGCCACCGTGGCAGTCGTTGGTCCACTGGCCGACAGCAAGCGTGATGTGATGGGCAGTTGGTCCGCTGCCGGTGTTGCCGATCAGTCGGTAACGGTACTGACGGGAATTAAAAATGCCGTCGGCGATCAGGGCAAAGTGCTGTACGCCAAAGGGGCGAATATCACCAACGACAAAGGCATTGTCGATTTCCTCAATCTATATGAAGAGGCGGTGAAGGTTGACCCGCGCTCGCCGCAGGCGATGATCGATGAAGCCGTGAACGCAGCGAAGCAGTCTGACGTGGTGGTTGCGGTAGTCGGCGAAGCGCAGGGTATGGCGCATGAAGCTTCCAGCCGCACCGATATCACTATTCCACAGAGTCAGCGTGACCTGATTGCCGCGCTGAAAGCCACCGGTAAACCTCTGGTTCTGGTACTGATGAACGGACGTCCGCTGGCGTTGGTTAAAGAAGATCAACAGGCCGATGCGATCCTCGAAACCTGGTTTGCCGGGACGGAAGGCGGTAACGCCATCGCCGATGTGCTGTTTGGCGATTACAACCCGTCAGGCAAGCTGCCGATGTCTTTCCCGCGCTCTGTCGGACAGATCCCGGTCTATTACAGCCATCTCAATACCGGTCGCCCGTATAACGCAGATAAGCCGAACAAGTACACGTCGCGCTACTTTGATGAAGCGAATGGTCCGTTGTATCCCTTTGGTTATGGCCTGAGTTACACCACGTTCACGGTTTCTGATGTGAAGCTCTCTTCTCCAACGATGAAGCGTGACGGGACCGTGACGGCCAGCGTGCAGGTGACCAACACCGGCAAGCGCGAAGGTGCGACGGTGATTCAGATGTACTTGCAGGACGTGACCGCTTCCATGAGTCGTCCGGTAAAACAGCTGAAAGGTTTTGAGAAAGTGAATCTTAAGCCGGGTGAAACCCAGACCGTCAGCTTCCCGATTGACATTGACGCGCTGAAGTTCTGGAATCAGCGTATGCAATACGATGCAGAACCGGGCAAGTTTAACGTCTTTATCGGCGTGGATTCCGCCAGAGTGAAGCAGGGCGAATTTGAGCTGCTGTAATTGATTAGCGAGTAAAGGCCGGGTTTCCGGCCTTTATCTTTAGGTGTATGCGCCGCGTCTGCTTCTTATTTCTCATCACGTTATTGCTAACGAATCCCTCTCTTACTCCCCAATTGCCAGGTTAAGCCCTGATTTTTCGACTATGCTTTTTCCTCAAGTCTCTGAAAAGGGCCGCAAAAGGATGAGGAGTACAGCATGATAATCTCAAAAGTATCGGTGGGTTCGCTGGCGCTGTTAGCTGCGATAAGCCTACCCTTACAGGCCGCGTCACCCGTCACGGTCGGTTCAAAAATAGATACCGAAGGGGCGCTGCTCGGCAACATTATTTTGCAGGTGCTCGAAAGCCATGGCGTGAAAACCGTCAATAAAATACAGCTTGGTACCACCCCAGTGGTTCGTGGGGCAATCACCTCCGGTGAGCTGGATATTTATCCGGAATATACCGGTAATGGCGCATTCTTTTTTAAAGATGAAAATGATCCCGCGTGGAAAAATGCGCAGGCTGGATTCGACAAAGTGAAAAAGCTGGATGCAGAGCAAAATAAGCTGGTCTGGCTAACCCCTGCACCCGCCAACAACACCTGGACCATTGCAGTACGCCAGGATGTTGCGCAAAAGAACAAACTTGAGTCCCTTGCTGATTTAGGCCGTTACCTGAAGGACGGAGGAACGTTCAAACTTGCCGCCTCTGCTGAATTTATCGAACGGGCTGACGCGCTGCCAGCGTTTGAAAAAGCTTATGATTTCAAACTGAATCAAAATCAGCTGTTGTCGCTGGCTGGGGGGGATACCGCGGTGACGATTAAAGCGGCGGCGCAGCAGACTTCTGGAGTCAATGCGGCGATGGCTTATGGCACCGATGGCCCGGTTGCGGCGCTCGGTCTGCAAACTTTAAGCGATCCAAAAGGTGTCCAGCCCATTTATGCGCCAGCACCCGTCGTACGTGAGTCGGTGCTAAAAGACTATCCGCAAATGGGAGAGTGGCTGCAACCGGTATTTGCCAGCCTGGATGAAAAAACGTTGCAACAACTGAATGCCAGCATTGCCGTGGAGGGACTGGATGCGAAAAAAGTCGCAGCAGATTACCTGAAGCAAAAAGGATGGGTGAAGTAACGGCGTTTGCAGCGGGTGGGTGTTTTGTCGAATATTTCAGTCAATCGGGTGCTGTTGTTGCTGGTGCTTCTTACTTTCGCGGCGGCAGCGCTGCCTTTCATTAGCTATGCCCCTAATCGTCTGGTGTCCGGCGAAGGTCGTCAACTCTGGGATATCAGCTCCGACACGGCATGGGGATTGGCGGTGGCCTGTTTGCTGCTGTGTCTTCTGAGCGTTGTACCGGGAAAGCCCGGCAATATATTGGCGCTTATCGTTTGCCAACTGTTGGTGATCGCCGCGCTGGTAACCGCAGGTACAACGGCAACGTATCTGGCGAAGACAGGGAGTCCGCTGGCCAGAACCAGTCTGGGCAGTGGATTCTGGTTGGGCGTGGGGCTGATGCTGCTGGCCGCCAGTGACGCTATTCGTCGCATCACCGCTCAGGCACTGTGGCGTTGGGCGCTGCATGCTCAAATATTCATTGTGCCGCTGGTGCTTTTGTTCTCCGGCACGTTTAACGATCTATCCCTGCTTAAAGAATATGCCAACCGCCAGGATGTCTTCAACGACGCCCTGGCGCAACATTTGACGATTCTGTTCGCTACCGTGGTGCCCGCGCTGCTCATTGGTGTGCCACTGGGCATCTGGTGTGCTTTCTCTGTCGCCCGTCAGGGGCCGGTTTTTGCGGCACTGAATATCATCCAAACCATTCCTTCAGTCGCGCTGTTTGGCCTGTTAATTGCGCCACTTGCCGGGTTGGTGAAGCACTTTCCTTTATTGGGCAAGTTCGGCGTCGCGGGAACTGGTATGACGCCTGCGCTTATTGCGTTGGTGCTGTATGCGTTGTTACCGCTTGTACGTGGCGTTGTGGCTGGGTTGAATCAGGTTCCGCGCGATGTGCTGGAAAGCGCCCGGGCTATGGGGATGAGCGCGCTTCAACGGTTTATCTCGGTGCAATTTCCCCTGGCGCTGCCGGTCTTCTTACGCAGTTTACGGGTAGTGATGGTCCAGACGGTGGGGATGGCGGTGATTGCTGCGCTGATTGGCGCAGGGGGATTTGGCGCGCTGGTCTTTCAGGGATTGCTCAGTAGCGCCGTCGATTTAGTGCTGTTGGGCGTGATCCCGGTCGTTGTGCTGGCAGTGTTGATTGATGCGCTGTTTGATTTAGGTCTCGCGCTGCTAAAGGTATCGAATAATGATTGAATTTCGCCAGGTCAGTAAAACCTATGGTCAGCAAAAAGCCGTTGATGACCTTAACCTGCAGTTAGGGGAGGGCAGCTTTTCGGTGCTAATCGGCACGTCAGGTTCGGGGAAGTCCACCACGCTAAAGATGATCAATCGGCTGGTTGAACACGACAGCGGGCAGATCCGCTTTGCCGGAGAAGAAATTCGTAGCCTGCCGGTGCTGGAGCTACGACGGCGCATGGGGTACGCGATTCAGTCTATTGGCTTGTTTCCCCACTGGACCGTCGCGCAGAACATCGCCACCGTACCGCAACTGCAAAAGTGGTCGCGCCCACGTATTGATGACCGAACAGATGAACTGATGGCTCTGCTGGGTCTTGAGGCGAGTTTGCGCCACCGTTATCCGCATCAGCTTTCCGGCGGACAGCAGCAGCGGGTCGGGGTTGCGCGTGCGTTGGCGGCGGATCCGCAGGTGCTATTGATGGATGAGCCTTTTGGCGCGCTGGACCCGGTCACTCGTGGTGCGCTGCAGCAGGAGATGACGCGTATTCACCGTCTGCTCGGGCGTACCATTGTGCTGGTGACGCATGATATCGACGAGGCGCTAAGACTGGCGGAGCATCTGGTGCTGATGGATGCAGGAAAGGTCGTGCAGCAAGGCACGCCGCTGTCGATGCTCACCGCGCCAGCGAATGATTTCGTACAAACCTTTTTTGGCCGCAGTGAACTGGGCGTACGGCTGTTGTCGCTGCGTACGGTAGGCGATTTTATCCGTCGCGGAGAACACTCAGACGGCGAGCCGCTGGTGGATGAGATGACGCTTCGTGATGCGTTATCGGTGTTCGTGGCGCGCGGTTGCGACGTTTTACCGGTCGTGACGCTGCAGGGGGTACCCTGCGGAACGCTCCATTTTCGCGATTTGCTTTCGGAGATGCCGACCCGTGAAACGTCTTGCTGATCCACTGCTGTGGCTTGTTACGTTGTTTCTGATCCTGTTGGTTGGATTGCCTCACAGTCAGACCCTGTTTAGTTCGCTGTTTCCTGAGCTGCCACGTCCCGTGTATCAGCAGGAAAGTTTTACGGCGTTGGCGCTGGCCCATTTTTCTCTGGTGGGGATTTCAAGCCTGATCGCCATCATTATTGGCGTTGGTGCTGGAATTGCGGTAACCCGACCCTGGGGCGCGGAATTCAGGCCGATAGTGGAAACGATTGCCGCCGTGGGGCAGACATTTCCGCCAGTTGCGGTGTTGGCGATAGCTGTACCGGTGATGGGATTTGGTCCTGAACCGGCAATTATTGCGCTGATCCTGTATGGGGTATTACCGATCTTGCAGGCAACCCTGGCGGGACTTGGCGGCATTTCTTCCAGCGTGATGGATATTGCCAGTGGAATGGGCATGAGTCAGGGGCAACGGCTGCGTAAAGTAGAGTTACCGCTGGCGGCCCCGGTTATTCTGGCCGGGATTCGCACGTCGGTGATTATTAATATAGGCACCGCAACCATCGCCTCAACCGTTGGAGCGAACACGCTGGGTACGCCGATTATTATCGGGCTGAGTGGGTTCAATACCGCCTATGTAATTCAGGGGGCGCTGTTGGTCGCGCTGGCAGCGGTAATTGTTGACCGCGGTTTTGAGAAATTAGCGAGACATCTTACCCGGCACGTAAAATAAAGGTATAACCTGCCAGCATGACACCGCCGATACCGCCGATGGCCATCAGCAGGAAGAGGGTAATGACACCGATTTTAGCTGCGCTCATTATGCACTCCTTATGTGAATTCAAGGATTGTACACGTTTGTTAATAGAATATTAAATACCGAGTGGATAAATATCGTGACCCAACGCGCGCCATTCATTTAGCTGTTGTTGCTGAGCGGGCGTTTGGTTCTCGCCGCACCAGACAAGCAAGGTGCGACCTTCAAACAGCTCCGGTCGCAGTTGGTTCAGCGAATGGGCAAGGACGTCAATGCGCCACCCCTGCTGGCTGGCGACCCAACCTTCCAGCCATAAGCGGGTCGTATCCTGAATGTTCCAGCCAACCACCAGAGCATCTTTGCCCTGTTTCTTGCGTGCTGAGGCAAGACAAATCGCGATGTAGTTGATCAGTACGCCGTCGAGGATCCCCAGTAACGCCTGGAGGATCGGCTGCTGACATTGCAGACGTCGGCGTAACGGAATGAATAAATGGGTGTTGAGCGTTTGTGCGGGATAATCCTGACCACGCTCTTTAATCCACAGTCTGAGGCTATGCAGATTATTACTTTGCAAATAGCTCAACAGCGTCTCTTGTTGTTCACGCCAACCGTTATGCACATCAATGCTCTCATTGCTGAGCAACATTTTAACCTTGCTGACCTGGACACCGTTGTTGATCCAGCGTTTTATCTCACGGATCCGATCGATATCCGCGTCGTTAAACAGGCGATGTCCGCCGTCTGTCCGTTGCGGTTTCAGTAATCCGTAACGCCTCTGCCACGCGCGTAAAGTGACAGGGTTGATATCACAAAGCAAAGCCACTTCACCTATTGTGTAAAGCGCCATCGTCGTCTCACTTATGCTTGCGAGGTCCCAGTTTTACTTTAGACGCTCTTTTGCGAACCAGGTAGTTTTGTCTGTTTTTTGATCAATGAATGGGTGAGTTTGTAGTCATGATCGCGCTTTCGAGTGATCGTTCTCACAAATTCCTTTTTTTTTGCAACACTTCAAAGAAAGTTACGCGCAGCCCATGTATGTTACGCGCTTTTAAGAGATGTGTGGTTGGCGGGTATGTACGAGTTTAATCTGGTGTTGCTGCTGCTTCAGCAGATGTGCGTGTTTCTCGTTATCGCGTGGCTCATGAGCAAAACGCGTTTGTTTATTCCGCTGATGCAGGTGACTATCCGGCTGCCGCACAAACTGCTTTGCTACGTTACCTTTTCCATTTTCTGCATTTTGGGCACCTATTTCGGGCTGCACATTGATGACTCCATTGCGAATACTCGCGCTATTGGTGCGGTAATGGGCGGGCTGCTTGGCGGCCCTGTGGTTGGCGGCTTAGTCGGTCTGACCGGTGGTTTACATCGTTATTCAATGGGCGGAATGACGGCGCTTAGCTGCATGATCTCGACCATTGTGGAAGGGTTGCTCGGCGGACTGGTGCACAGCGTGCTCACCCGTCGTGGTCGTACCGATAAAGTATTCAGCCCGCTGACGGCGGGCGCCATTACCTTTGTTGCTGAACTGGTGCAGATGTTGATCATCTTATTGATCGCCAGGCCGTTTGATGATGCCTATCGACTGGTCAGCAATATTGCCGCGCCTATGATGGTGACCAATACTGTCGGCGCCGCCTTATTTATGCGTATTTTGCTCGATAAACGGGCGATGTTTGAAAAATATACCTCCGCTTTTTCCGCCACCGCGCTCAAAGTTGCCGCTTCAACGGAAGGTATTTTGCGCCAGGGGTTCAACGAGGTTAACAGCATGAAGGTTGCTCAGGTGCTGTATGAAGAGCTGGATATCGGTGCGGTGGCGATTACCGATCGTGAGAAACTGCTGGCATTTACCGGTATTGGTGACGACCATCATCTGCCGGGCAAACCTATCTCTTCCTCGTACACCCAACGGGCGATTGAAACCGGAGAGGTGGTTTATGCCGACGGCAATGAAGTCCCTTATCGCTGCTCTTTGCATCCGCAATGCAAATTAGGTTCGACGTTGGTGATCCCCTTGCGGGGTGAAAACCAGCGGGTGATGGGGACCATCAAACTGTATGAAGCCAAAAACCGCCTCTTTAGCTCAATCAACCGCACGCTGGGGGAAGGGATCGCCCAACTGCTTTCGGCGCAGATTCTGGCCGGGCAGTATGAGCGGCAAAAAGCGATGCTCACGCAGTCGGAAATAAAACTCCTGCACGCCCAGGTAAATCCCCATTTTCTGTTTAATGCGCTCAACACCATCAAAGCTGTGATCCGACGTGATAGCGAGCAGGCCAGCCAACTGGTGCAGTATCTGTCGACGTTCTTTCGTAAAAATTTAAAACGCCCGTCGGAAATTGTGACGCTGGCCGATGAAATTGAACACGTTAATGCTTATCTGCAAATTGAAAAGGCCCGGTTCCAATCGCGTCTTCAGGTGACCTTGATGGTGCCAAAAGAACTTTCGCATCAGCAATTACCCGCCTTTACTCTGCAACCCATTGTGGAGAATGCCATCAAACACGGTACTTCTCAGTTGCTGGATACCGGTGAGGTATCGATTACCGCCCGTCGAGAAGGGCAATATCTGATGCTGGATATCGAAGACAATGCCGGGCTGTATCAGCCAACATCAGAAGCCAGTGGACTGGGTATGAATCTGGTCGATAAACGACTGCGCGAGCGGTTTGGCGATGATTTTGGCATCAGCGTAGCGTGTGAACCTGACCGCTTTACCCGAATCACTTTACGACTTCCTCTGGAGGAACTGGCATGATCAAAGTGCTAATTGTCGATGACGAACCGTTAGCCCGGGAGAATCTGCGGATCCTGTTGCAGGAGCAAAGCGACATCGAGATTGTCGGCGAATGTTCGAATGCGGTGGAAGCCATTGGCGCGGTACATAAATTGCGTCCGGATGTTCTGTTCCTTGATATTCAGATGCCGCGAATCAGCGGCCTGGAAATGGTTGGCATGCTTGATCCCGAGCATCGTCCGTACATTGTTTTTCTGACCGCCTTTGATGAGTATGCGGTGAAAGCCTTTGAAGAACATGCGTTTGATTATCTGCTCAAACCGATCGAAGAAGCTCGACTGGAAAAAACGCTGATCCGTTTGCGTCAGGAGCGCACGAAGCAGGATGTATCACTCCTGCCAGAAAATCAGCAGGCGCTGAAGTTTATTCCGTGCAGTGGCCACAGCCGAATTTATTTGCTGCAAATGGATGACGTGGCGTTTATCAGCAGCCGTATGAGTGGCGTATATGTGACCAGCAGTGATGGTAAAGAAGGCTTCACTGAGCTGACGCTCAGGACGCTGGAGAGCCGTACTCCTCTGCTGCGTTGTCATAGACAATATCTGGTAAATATGGCGCAATTGCAGGAGATCCGTCTGGAAGACAACGGCCAGGCGGAACTGATTTTGCGTAACGGGCTGACCGTTCCGGTGAGTCGTCGTTATCTTAAAAGTCTAAAAGAGGCGATTGGACTGTAAAACTGATACACTGCGCGCCATTGCATCACCGACTGTTGAAGGCTCTATGCTAAGTAACGATATTCTTCGTAGCCTGCGCTACACCCTGAAAGCGAACAATAACGACATGGTGCGTATTCTTGCGCTTGCTGACATGGAATCCATCTCCGCAAATTTCGATACCTGGACGACAAAAGAAGATGAAGACGGGTTTGTTCGCTGCCCGGATATCATTCTCTCCGGTTTTTTAAACGGTCTGATTTATCATCTGCGTGGTAAAGATGATTCTGCACCGGAACTGGCGCTTGAGCGTCGTGTTAACAACAATACGGTGCTGAAAAAACTGCGTATCGCTTTTTCACTGAAAACCGATGATATTCTGGCAATTATGACCGAGCAGAAATTCCGTGTGTCGATGCCGGAAATTACCGCCATGATGCGCGCACCGGACCATAAGAATTATCGCGAATGCGGCGATCAGTTCCTGCGTTATTTTCTGCGTGGTTTAACGTCGCGAGAGCATAAAAAGAAAGCGTAAAGCTGCGCTGGCGACCACGATCAAAATCGGGTCGCCGATGCTTTACTTCACTTCTTTAAAACCCGCCGATTCCATTACCGTTTGCATTTGCTTCATGCTGATGTTTTTATCGGCGTTTTCAGATAGTTTCATCCCTGAAATGGCCTGCAACGCTTTTATATCAACTTTTTCCATATCGATAGTGACATTTTCTTGCGCGTAGGTATCTGAATAGGTGAGTTTTTCTTCTATGCCAGTAATGTTTTGATATTTGGCGCTTAATGCGTCGAATACTTTTGCTGCTTCTTCTTTATTGCTGGCACCGACTGACGCATAGCTGATTTTACTTTCAGAGATTTGCTTCAGGACCTTATCACCTTTATAGGTGTAAGAGACAGTGATATCCGAACCGTTGAGGTTGGCATTAAATGTTTTTGTCTCTACTTTATCACCGCATCCTGCCAGGGAAAAAACCACAACCGATACCACGGCGAGAGAGAAAAATTTTTGTAACGCTTTCATGTAAAACTCCATTTCATGAATATCGGATGTTAAACAATAACCTCCACGAATCTGGTAAGCCCGGACTACCTTGATCCCAGAGCAGTATAGAATAAATCTAATATTAACAACTGAGCAGTCCGAAAATGGAGCAAGGGTTAAGATTAGAGGAAGCACTCACGTAGCAAAAAAAAAGCGCTGCGGTTGCAGCGCTTGAGATACTTGACTTACTTCACCTGTTGGCCTGGTTTTGCACCTTCATCCGGGCTTAACAGGAAGATATCTTTCCCGCCAGGACCTGCGGCCATTACCATCCCTTCAGAAATGCCGAAGCGCATCTTACGAGGAGCCAGGTTAGCAACCATAATGGTCTGGCGGCCAATCAGAGTTTGTGGATCCGGATACGCAGAACGAATACCAGAGAAGACGTTTCGTTTCTCACCACCGAGATCCAGCGTCAGACGCAGCAGTTTGTCGGAACCTTCCACGAATTCGGCGTTTTCAATCAGCGCTACGCGCAGGTCAACTTTGGCGAAATCGTCAAAGGTGATGGTTTCCTGAATCGGGTCATCCGCCAGCGGACCGGTTACTGGTGTGGCAGCGGCTTTCACTTCTTCTTTCGACGCTTCCACCAGCGCTTCAACTTGTTTCATGTCGATGCGATTGTACAGCGCTTTAAAGGTGTTGACCTTGTGACCGAGCAGTGGCTGCTCAATGGCATCCCAGCTCAGTTCGCAGTTAAGGAACGCTTCCACACGTTCAGCAAGCGTTGGCAGAACCGGCTTCAGGTAAGTCATCAGCACACGGAACAGGTTAATGCCCATGGAGCAAATTGCCTGCAGGTCGGCATCGCGGCCTTCCTGTTTAGCCACAACCCACGGTGCTTGTTCGTCAACGTAGCGGTTTGCCACGTCGGCCAACGCCATGATTTCGCGAATAGCTTTACCAAATTCACGGCTTTCCCATGCTTCGCCGATCACTGCTGCGGCGTCGGTGAAGGTTTTATACAGCGCCGGGTCGGCCAGCTCAGTCGTCAGAATGCCGTCAAAACGCTTAGCAATAAAGCCTGCATTACGGGATGCCAGGTTGACTACTTTGTTGACGATATCGGCATTAACGCGCTGGACAAAGTCCTCCAGGTTCAGGTCGATGTCATCAATACGTGAAGATAGTTTCGCCGTGTAGTAATAGCGCAGACTGTCGGCATCGAAGTGCTTCAGCCAGGTGCTTGCCTTAATGAAGGTGCCACGAGATTTAGACATCTTCGCGCCGTTCACCGTCACATAACCGTGGACGAATAGGTTGGTCGGCTTACGGAAGTTACTGCCTTCCAGCATGGCAGGCCAGAACAGGCTGTGGAAGTAAACGATATCTTTACCGATGAAGTGATACAGCTCGGCGTCGGAATCTTTCTTCCAGTATTCATCAAAGCTGGTGGTGTCACCGCGCTTATCGCACAGGTTTTTGAATGAACCCATATAGCCAATTGGCGCGTCCAGCCAGACGTAGAAGTACTTGCCAGGCGCATTCGGGATTTCAAAACCGAAGTACGGGGAATCGCGGGAAATATCCCACTGTTGCAGGCCGGATTCGAACCATTCCTGCATTTTGTTGGCGACCTGCTCCTGTAACGCGCCGCTGCGCGTCCACGCCTGCAGCATTTCGCTGAATGACGGCAGGTCAAAGAAGAAGTGTTCGGAGTCACGCATCACCGGCGTCGCGCCAGACACAACGGATTTCGGCTCGATAAGTTCGGTCGGGCTGTAGGTTGCGCCGCAGACTTCACAGTTATCGCCGTACTGATCCGGAGACTTACATTTCGGGCAGGTGCCTTTAACAAAACGATCCGGCAGGAACATGCCTTTTTCCGGATCGTAAAGCTGGGAGATTGTACGGTTCTTAATAAAACCGTTTTCCTTCAGGCGCGTGTAAATCAGCTCAGACAGCTCACGGTTCTCTTCGCTGTGCGTCGAGTGGTAGTTGTCATAGCTGATGTCAAAACCTGCAAAATCAGTCTGATGCTCCTGACTCATTTCACCGATCATCTGCTCTGGCGTGATCCCAAGCTGCTGTGCTTTCAGCATGATTGGCGTACCGTGTGCGTCGTCCGCGCAGATGAAGTTAACCTGGTGGCCGCGCATTCGCTGGTAACGGACCCAGACATCAGCCTGGATGTGCTCCAGCATATGGCCGAGGTGGATTGAGCCGTTGGCGTACGGCAGCGCGCACGTTACCAGAATTTTCTTCGCGACTTGAGTCATAGTGGGCAATTACTTCTTTTGTAGTGAAAAGGGCTTTGATAGTACCAAAATGGTAATTACTGCGCCAAGCGATAAGGGCATTTATCCGTAAATGAATAATTGTTGCGGTTGGAGTAAACTACCTGGTGACTATTGTATATTCAGAACAACAAAAAGGAGTCGGGATGAACGCACAATCCCAGGCCAAATCACCAGAGACCCTGCGCGCCATGGTTGCCGGGACGCTGGCGAATTTTCAGCATTCAACCCTGAAGCATAATCTGACGACGCTTAAAGCGTTGCACCACGTCGCCTGGATGGATGACACGTTGCACGTTGAGCTGGTCATGCCGTTCGTTTGGCATAGCGCGTTTGAGGACTTAAAAGAGCAATGTAGCGCCGATCTGCTGCGTATTACCGGCGCGAAAGCGATCGACTGGAAACTGTCGCATAACATCGCGACGCTGAAACGCGTGAAAAATCAGCCAGGTATTAATGGTGTGAAAAACATCATCGCCGTCAGTTCAGGTAAAGGTGGCGTGGGTAAATCCTCTACCGCCGTGAACCTGGCGCTGGCGCTGGCTGCAGAAGGGGCGAAGGTGGGGATTCTGGACGCCGATATTTATGGTCCGTCTATCCCGACAATGCTTGGCGCGGAAAACCAGCGTCCAACCTCGCCAGATGGTACCCACATGGCGCCGATCATGTCTCATGGTCTGGCAACGAACTCCATTGGTTATCTGGTCACTGATGATAACGCGATGGTGTGGCGCGGCCCGATGGCCAGTAAAGCGCTGTTGCAGATGTTGCAGGAAACCTTATGGCCGGATCTTGATTATCTGGTACTGGATATGCCGCCGGGCACTGGTGACATCCAGTTGACGCTGGCGCAGAACATACCGGTAACGGGCGCGGTTGTTGTCACTACGCCGCAGGACATCGCGCTGATCGATGCGAAAAAAGGCATTGTGATGTTCGAAAAAGTCGAAGTGCCGGTATTGGGTATTGTTGAGAATATGAGTATGCATATTTGCAGCAATTGTGGCCATCATGAGCCAATCTTTGGCACCGGTGGCGCGCAGAAACTGGCCGAGCAGTACCACACCCAACTGCTGGGACAAATGCCGCTGCATATTTCTCTGCGTGAAGACCTCGATCGCGGTACGCCGACGGTTATCAGCCGTCCAGACAGCGAATTTACCGCCATTTACCGCGACCTTGCAGGGCGTGTGGCGGCACAGCTGTATTGGCAGGGAGAAGTTATTCCGGGCGAGATTGCTTTCCGCGCGGTGTAATTTATAGCGTTACAGATATTCACCGCATTAATGTATTATTGATGCGGTGAATATATTAAATTTAAAAATATTACGATATTGTTCATTCTGCGTTTATAATTCATACCTTTTTCCGAATAAATCATCTCAATGCATCATTGTAATTGATCAAATCTATCTCATTAATCTACAATTTCAATTGGATTGAACAGCGCGTTTTGCCCGTATTACGCTGACAGGCCATCTGCATGTTATTTGATGTTAACCACAGAGGTGACGATAAAAATGAAAATTAGCTCGCTGATGGGAACTATCATTCTGACTTATGGAATAAGTGCATCTGCGTTTGCTTCCGATACCGCGACCTTAACAATCAGTGGACGAGTAACCGAACCAACCTGTAGTACCGATGTTGTGAATAACGACGTGCAACAGCGGTGTGGCAAGACACTTCATTTTTCAAATGTTAACGATGTTGCTTCTTCACCTGCGCGCGGGGTGGTGACGGAAATGGTTACTGTCCCTGGCGATACCACGCGACAGATCGTACTCAATCGCTACGATTAAAAAGAACGCCTTTATTAACCACATATCATTTTAATGAATGATATGTGGTTTTTTTATGCATAGAATAAATCATTCCTGGCAGTTAATTGCATAGATTTATTAATTCTGAAAATAATACAAATCCTGATTTATTTGTTGCATGTATATTGCGATTTGTAACTTGTTTTAAATCAATAAAACAACGTGTTTACATTGCGGCAACGTTTCAGTTGTGAGAATTTCTTTTCAAGAGATAACTGCTCTTAACAAATCGAAATTAATTCATTAGGGAAGATATTATGAAACGTTCAATTATTTCTGCTGCTGTTCTGTCTGTTGTATTTATGAGCGCTGGGGCTTTTGCTGCTGATACCGATCAAGGTGAATTAATTATTACGGGTAAGGTGGTTGGAACTACCTGTAAATTTACTGGTGATTCCACCGCGACTATTGGTATGAACCAAATTGGTGCTGACAGATTAAATGCTTTGAGTGCAGGTGGTGTTTATGATGGTTACACAAATAAAACTACTGTACCACTGACAGTAGAGTGTACGGGGACTGAAGCACCGAAAATTACTTTCTCCAGTTCTCAATTCGACAGCACGAATAAATACATTACACGAAATACTGCCTCGAATAACGGTGCTGGTTTTGCAGTCTATTATGGTAATGAACAGGTTAATCCTGAGTCTGGTATTCAGTTAACCAAAACAGCCGACAATAAATATGTTCTGGACTTTAGTGCGCGTTATGCGAAAGTTGGAACTGGTATTGTCGAGAGTGGTGATGTTGCCTCTTCGCTTACGATGACCGTAGTTACTGATTAAGATTACTATCCTGTTTGTCGGCGGCTGCGGCCGCCGATTATTTCTGTAGTAAGGATAATTATAATGAAAAAGATATTAGCATTATTTTTGGCTGGCACAGTATTGCCTGCGTGGGGTGGGATTTATATTTACGGTACGCGTATCATTTATCCGGCGCAGAAAAAAGAGATTACCGTGCAGTTAATGAATGAAGGCAATCGCAGTGCACTCGTCCAGTCGTGGATTGATGATGGTGACACCGACCTGCCGCCGGAGAAAATTCAGGTACCGTTTGTGATGACACCGCCGGTGGCAAAGGTGAGCGGTGGTTCTGGCCAACAGCTGAAAATTAAGCTGTTGCCAAATACGTTGCCGAAAGATCGCGAAAGTTTATTCTTCCTTAACGTGCTGGATATCCCACCGAACTCTGCGGATTCCGAAGGTAAGAACATCATTAAATTTGCGATGCAAAACCGTATTAAATTTATTTATCGCCCGCAGGGAATTGCCGGCGTTGATAAAAGTAGCTTTACCCAGCTGAACATCAGAAATAGTGGTAGCGGTATTACAATCAAGAATAATTCGGCTAACTGGATAACTATCCCTGAGCTTAGCGGTAAAGCGAAACTTAATAAAGAAACTATGCTGTTGGCACCGTGGTCAGAAAAAATGCTGAGCACTGCTGCTATTGTGAGTCATTACAATGTTACGCTTATTGATGATCACGGCAATTATTTGAGTGAAAAAATCAAAGCTGAAAAATAGCTCAAGGACTGGCTATGTCAAAGATTAATTCGATTACACTGGCCATTTTGTCGGTGCTGGCGACTTCATCATCTGTATGGGCTGAAGAAGAAACGTTTGATACCCACTTTATGATTGGTGGTTTAAATGGTGAGAAAATATCACGCTATCTAATTGATGGTGATAAGCCCATGCCAGGCATGTACGAGATGGATATTTATCTGAATAATCAATGGCGTGGTCATTATGATATTAATACTAAAACCGATCCCGATGAAACATGTTTATCCTGGGCGCAATTACAGCAGATAGGCATTCGTACCGACGGTATTAAAGCGGATAAAAGCGTGGATTGTGTTCCGCTACGATCAGCAGTCCAGGGCGGCAACATAGGGTATGATATTGGGCAGTTTGCATTAAATCTAAGCGTGCCTCAGGCATTTGTGAACGAATATGAACCGGGTTATATGCCTCCCGAAACTTGGGACCGTGGAATTAACGCATTTTATACGGCTTATTATGCCAGCCAGTATTACAGTGATTATAAACACGGCGGTAATGATAAAAGTAGCTATGTTAATCTGAACAGCGGGTTGAATTTGCTGGGTTGGCAGCTGCATTCGAATGCCAACTATACCAAAGGCAACGAAGGTAGCGGCGAGTGGAAAAGTAATACGTTATATATGGAACGTGGTATTCCGTCAATTCTCGGTACATTGCGCGTCGGGGACATGTATACCGGGGCGGATATTTTTGACGCGGTACGCTTTCGCGGGGTGCGTATCTGGCGTGATATGCAAATGTTACCGAACTCAAAACAGAATTTTACCCCAGTAGTACGTGGTATTGCCCAGAGTAACGCGCTGGTAACCATCGAACAAAATGGTTTTGTGATTTATCAAAAAGAGGTCTCTCCAGGCCCATTTGCCATTGATGATTTGCAGCTTGCAGGTGGTGGTGCAGATCTGGATGTGAGTGTTAAAGAGGCAGATGGTTCGATAAGACATTACCTGGTACCTTATTCATCGGTACCGAATATGTTGCAGGCAGGTGTGGCGAAATATGATTTGGCTGCCGGACGTAGCGATATTGCAGGTGCGAGTAATCAGTCTGATTTTATGCAGGGTAGTTATTTTTATGGCTTGAATAATCTGCTTACAGTTTATGGCGGCTCAATGTTATCGGATAACTATTATTCATTTGTGCTTGGCACAGGGGGGAATACGCCAATTGGTGCGGTTTCGGTAGACGCCACACGATCGCACAGTGAGCAGGATAACGGCGTTTTTGACGGACAGAGTTATCAGGTAGCATGGAATAAATATGTCGCACAGACCGGAACTCAGTTTGCGCTGGCGGCCTTTCGCTACTCTTCGCGGGATTATCGTACCTTTAACGATCACGTTTGGGCGAATAACAAAAATAGCTACAACCGTGATGAAAATGATGTTTATGACATTGCTGATTATTATCAGAATGATTTTGGCCGTAAGAATAGTTTTTCCCTGAACATCAATCAGGCATTGCCTGGCGACTTGGGATTTCTGGCCGTAAGCGGTTTGTGGCGTGATTACTGGCAACGCAGCGGAACGGGTAAAGATTATCAAATAAGTTATTCGAACTCCTGGCAACGTATCAGCTATACCTTTGCCGTTAGCCAAACGTACGATGAGGATAATCACGAGGATAAGCGTTTTAACCTGTATATCTCCATCCCATTCTCGTGGGGGGACGGGATATCTACCCCTCGCCGCGATCTGTTTGTCTCTAACTCAACGACATTCGATGATGACGGTTATCAGTCGAATAACACCAGCTTAAGCGGGGTGGCGGGTAATCGCGATCAGTTCAGCTACGGCGCCAACCTCAGTCACCAACGGCAGGGGAATGAAACAACTGCGGGCGGTAATATGGCCTGGCGCGCGCAGATAGCGACCATAGGCGGCAGCTACAGCCAGTCGAATAAGTATCAACAGGCCAGCGGTAATATTCAGGGCGGTGTTGTGGTGTGGTCTGACGGCGTGGCGCTGACGTCACGGCTTTCCGATACTTTCGCCATTGTTAAAGCGCCGGGTTTACAGGGGGCGGCGGTGCAGGGGCACCGTTACTTAACAACGGACAGTAAAGGTTACGCTATGTATGACAGCCTGACGCCGTATCGTGAAAATATGCTGATGCTGGATTTGTCCGATAGTAAAAGCGACGTGGCGCTGCTGGGTAATCGTAAAGCTACTGTTCCTTATCGCGGCGCGGTCGTGATGACGGAGTTTGAAACCGATCAGCGTAAGCTATGGTATTTCCTCGCCAAACGACCAGACGGCTCTCCGTTATCGTTCGGCTATGAGGTTGAAGATAGCGCAGGTAATAACGTCGGTCTGATCGGCCAGGGCAGTCGGTTATTTATTCGCACCAACGATATTCCCGCATCGGTACGCGTCGTGGTTAATAAAAATCAGGGACAATTCTGCACGATTACCTTCGATAAGGTGATTGATGAGAATAAAGTCTATATTTGCCGATAAGGGATTCGTTTATGAAAAAATATTGGGTTTTAATTTTATGTTTGCTTCCTTTCTTGGTGCAGGCTAAATGTACCTTAGGTTCGAATACATCAGCACAACAAACGATAGAGCTGGACATGACGACAGTAACGGTGGGTTCTCCTGTTCGTCTTGTAATAAACACAAACCTAAACGATACTTTTTCATGTAATGAAAATACAGATTTTATGGATTATACGACGCCATTTCAAAACTATGTCATAGAATTGAAGGAACCCGGTGCGAATAAATCTATTTTTCTAAAGTTTAACATGCTCGAAAACACTGAATTTCCTGTTGCGACGGGTAATGGGGGAGGGGTAATTGCCTCAAAATCATATACAACACAAGAGGCGTTTAACTCAAAACCATTTATTCTTGAAGTTTCATATATAACACCTGGCAGTGCTGATTTAACGATATCTAGTGGTAATACGATAAATTTGGGGCGTCCGGCAATAAATATTTTAGCTGATAATTCATGTCGGAAGAGTCTTGGGGCGTGGCTATGGTGTTGGTTGACAGGTAAACTGAGTGGTAAAAACACTTACGCACAAAATATTACATTTACCGTCAAGCACAAACCAACAACCTGTCGTTTCTCCCAGTCGACATACGAAATTAAGATGCCGAATACGACGCTAAAAGAAATGTTAAGCGCAAACAATACTAAATCTGGTTCCACAGAACTGGAACTGAAATGCGAAAGCATCAATAACGTCACTACCAATCCAGTGAGTTTTAAAGTGGTACGCGGCGACTGGGATAGCAGTGGAACGATACTGAAAAATACCGTAATGAATGGCGCAAAGGGAGTGGGTTTCCAGATTTTTAACGGCAGTGCGACATCGCCGTTGAAATTGGGGGATACGCTGATGAACAAAATAGCTAAACTGACTGAAATCAAAAGTAGTTACACTTTTCCCATCACTGCGAAATATGTTCGCGTAACAGGAGAATCACTACAGCCTGGTGACGTACAAAGTAAAGTGACCTTTGCGGTATCTTACGACTAATTGATTGGTGGTTATCTCACGTACTTTCTTGCTGAAAGTACGTGTTTTTATTCGATTAGCGGTGATAAAAAATCTCGCCATCGTAGGCTTTAATGATCTTAGCATCGGCATCATTGACCAGCACATACGCGCCGCCCATGTAGGTCCAGTGGGTGCCTGCCGTCGGCGCGGGCAGATTGCGTAGATTCCACTGTTTAATGGTGTATTCTTCGGTGAGATACAGTGGTGGAACCTTGTCACCGGGTTTGAAATGGGTGAAGTCAGCAATAAAGCTGCTCAGTTCATACTTATCGATACCGGTGGGGGCAGCTGTTGCGGTTGGCGCGGCCCAGACGACGCTGCTTGCAAGCAGAAGTGCACCCAGCAACATTTTATTCTTCATACCCATCCTCTCTACCTCTTCGGGTCATCAAAATCAGTCATGTATCATTCCTGGCATACCGGATGTCTGACAAGGACTATTTTGTGATCACTCCAGTCATTTCGTAAAAAGTGTAAATGAAAGTACAGAATTGCAGCAACCTTGACCAGTAGTTTCACTGTGAGGGCGGGTAGTACGCCAATTTACATCGCTAAGCACAGGCAGTATCCTGTTACTGAAACCAGCATATTACGTTTGTGTTTCAACGACTCGGGGTGCCCTTCCTTGTGAAGGCTGAGAAATACCCGTACCACCTGATCTGGATAATGCCAGCGTAGGGGGCCGAAATACGGCCTACTTATCATGAGATTGCATCTCTTTTTGTCCGTGCTGAATGCACTTGAGGTACAAAAAGGGCTTAATCATGAGGTACAGAACTCTTCCATACACGTTTCAACGAAACGGAAATTACTATCTGCAAATCCGGCTTTCAAATGGCAGGATGTATAAAAAATCCCTTCTCACTGATAGTTATCGTGAAGCATCTGCTTTGATGGTTGGTGTTATTCCGCACATTCCTTTTGTTAAATCATTAGCTACACCGATCCCGATGTTTGATGCTTTTGTGTCAAACCTGATTGTGTCAGAACGTAAGTCTGTGAAAGTTCCGCAGTTGCTCAGTCAGCCAATTGTTGTACCTACTGAAATCGTTGAGCCAGTGGCACAAGTTGTATCGGAAAGGGTGCTAACCCTTTCGGATGCGTGGGCGATGTACAAAGATGAAAAAGGGCGCAACTGGACAAAATCGATCTCAATGGCAAATGAGCGTTACATAGAAGTGTTGCTAACTGTCTTGGGAGGCGAAACTGATGTAACGATGATCACAAAGCAGGACATTAAGCAGGTGATGGAAGTTGTTGAGAACCTCCCTAAGCGCGTTGTACAGCCTTATCGATCAATGACCATCCAGCAACTGATAGAATGTGATGATGTGCCACCGGATGATCTCGTGGGTGTTGAAGCTATTCATAAGCACCTCAAAATCTACAAATCCTTGTTTAAAACTTTTCTCACTGAAAGCAAAGACGTTTTGCAGAAGTCCCCAACTGATGGAGTAGTGGCAGCACCTTCAAAAGCGAGGTTCGGTGCTTACAGCACAGCAGAGATGAAAAAGTTTGTGGGGTGGGCGCTAAAACAGCCTGACAACTGGCAAAAGTGGATCACATTGCTGTTGGCATACACCGGAGCCAGAAGAGGCGAGATTGCCAAACTGGAGAAGTCACAGATAAAATTCGATGAGGACAGCCAACGGCATTACTTCCTGATTGCAGAGGGAGGGCAGGGGAAAACTGAAAATGCTACCAGACAAGTAGTGATCCACTCGAAATTGATCGAATGGGGATTTATGGACTACGTTGATCGCCAATGGAAGGAGCGGATTTTCTCAGAAGTTGCAGGAACGAACATGACGAAGATAGGAAAAATGTTTTCAGATCTCCGTGATCAGCTTGGTATTGCGTATCTCGATGATTACGGGCAAAGACGACTTTTGCACAGTATTCGTCATTCTGTTTGCTCTACTGCGATGGCTGGATGGGTAAAGAACATTCTGCATCTACAACAAACGGTTGGTCACGAGAAAAGTGGCGGGATTACTAAACGCTATTTACATACATTTCCACTGCAAAGCATTTGCTATGTGATCGATGGTTTAAACTGGGAATAATAAATTTTGGTTATGTTCTTGTATTTATTCGTTTTTTCATGGATGATGATTTATCTGTAGACTTCTAATTTATGAGGTTTGAGGTGTTACTAAATAAATTAACTGTTGAAAAATTCCATTCGATAATGGAAAGTATTCTTGAGCGATTAGAGAAAGATGACTATCTCTCATGGGATTTTATCAATCGGTTATCCAAAAATGGATGGGTTCCCCCATTAGCTTTTGATTGTTATGATTACTTTCAATGCCCTTTAGCAGAATTATCAGATAAAGAAATTGAATTAGGGTTCATGAGTTTTTTTGAACTTAATTTTGAAAGCGTATTTCTCAAAATAATAAATCTTGAAGAGGAACAAAATCCTTTTATCCACAAGATGTTAGTAGAGGTAGTTCAAGCATACAGGCAAGGGTTTTATCAAATCTGTATTCCTTCATTATTTGCAATACTTGAAAGGTATTTGGCTGATCTTTCAAATGGTGGTGATTTAAGTAATGTGAAGTATAGTATGGGTTTGGCACGAAAAGTTTGGATTGAAAACGACGAGGATGGTCAATTCATTGAAAATGATAGTGAAATTCCTTATCAATTTGTGCAGAGTATCTATTTAATTAAACAATTCTTAGATAAGTATTTTATGAAGATTGATTTTGAAAGTTTTGATTCGTTGAATAGGCACGCATTTGCCCATGGAAGACAACAATACTACGCAACTCATGTTGATGTTGTAAAGTTAATTTTTGTTATTACAAACATTATTGGTATGTATTATGAAATTGAATTCATTGCTTCTGAGGAATAGTAATAAATGGCTAATTCAGTTGTGACAAATAAAAAAGGGAAAGGAATTTTTAAACGAGATGAATGGATTAAAGAGTCAAAAAGTCTTTATCTGTCTGCAAAGATGCTACGTAGTCAAGGAGATGAGAGTAAAAGGAAATTCTCTGATGCTAATAAAAATGATAAGTCTATTTATGAATTGATAGACATAGCGACTGCAACAGATAAAAGCAGTCGTCTTTTATTAGGTTATGCTTTTGAATTGCTATTAAAATCAGCGGTTTTACTTATGAATTATGGCGCTACTGAAAATACAATCTCTCAAAAATTTAAGTTTTATAGCCATGATTTGCTATCTATGATTAAAGATTTAGAGCTATCTTTATCAGATTATGATTTAAATTTATTGGATCTTTTGTCTCAAGACATAGTACAGCAAGCTAGGTATCCAATAGGAATTATAAAAGATGAGCTTTATTTAAAAACGATTAATGAAAGAAATGCTAACCTAGCAAATAATAATTTGTTTAATGAGATGGTTTCCTTATACGATAAAATTAAGGCAATGGTGGTTAAATTAGATAATGATGTGGAGAATTGTGCTCATTTCAATTCATTAACTTTTAAAGATCTATCATTTTTTATGAGAGGCGGTGGAGGTTTAAATGCTCGTTGCATCGTAATTTATTCCTCTGATTACCCTCAAGAGAAAAAAACAAAGTCTTATTTAAAAAGCATTCTTGACCGAAATCCAAATGGGATAGTGCGTTTGTATACAGTTTATTGGGATGAATACAACTTTTTTGAAGATACAGGTAAAAAACTAATTCCATTGAAAGATTAATTTGGTTTGTTAAGTAATAGTAATTTCTATGGCGAAATCGACTAAAGAGCAATTAGTATTCATTGTCAAAAGGTGCGTGTGTATTTGCAGTGTTCGGACGGTCTGATCGTCACTGTCTCTGTATAATTCGCATTGCTGTAAACGCAAATCTTCGCGTTGTCTGTCTCCTGTTCGTCTGTCAGAGTTAATGTGATCGCTGCATGGGCGAGGGCAGGCAATAGCGCCAGCGTAAGCACAAGGTGTTTCATGTTGATCACCATTCTAAAGAAAACTCCTCTGTTAAATCGTCCTGCACGTCCTGACCATACCCGATGTAATACATAGTTGAGCGTGGATCTATCTGTCCCAGGAAATGGGCGATTGTCTCTATAGCCACCCCTGCATCGAACATTACACGCCCACGGCTTTTACGTGGTGTGTGGCATCCCACGTTTGAGAATCCTGCTCTACGTCCCATCTTTCCAAACTCCGCAAACACCGTGTTACGGGTGACAGCGTGGCCTTTGCTGCGTAGTGTGGCTGCACTGAAAATGTAATCTGTAGCTACAGGCATCTTCGCTTGCTCTGCCTTGCGTTGTGCCACGACAGAGAGCATCGCGGCTGTCACCTTTGGCCTCACCACGTTTCCGGTTTTCTCCTGCTTCACCTTGAGGTGAGTTTGCCCCTCTACGTCTTCATACTTGAGCTTGAGCACGTCAGAGATACGCAAGCCCGATTCATACATAAACACCCACAAGCAATAGAACAGGTTGCTTCTGGCGTTGCGTTGTAGCTCTGCTGCCACTGCCTTTACTTCGTCTGCACTCTTGAGCGCCTGGCTAATTCCTTTCATCTTGTTGCTTCTCCTCATGTTCGTTTCGTTGAAATCATCATTGATCAGAAATTGATCAATTTCAACATGTTGCACGATACGTTTATTTAAGAAGAGCACAAAATGATCAAGATGGGTGCGCGGTTGCCTGAGTCGCTTAACGGCAAAAAGCCAGGCCCCGATCTGAAATCGCCAGAATCGTCAAATATCAGTAAGTGATTGAAAAATAAATGAAAATACATTTATCCTCATGATTCATGAAACTGTGATTCTGACAAGAAATTTATTTTCGATGACGGGGAGTTACCCCTGTTTGCACGGTGAAGTGATGTAAAATCGTACTGAGTTAGCTAAATCAATAAGTTACAGAATACACTTTACGAAAGTGTATCGAATCGTGAGGGATTTGCACTGTAAGTGAGAGCTATTCTCATCTGTGGTGATGTGAATTGAGTTTTTGAGAATGGTTCTCAATAATGGGGGTTTTGGCATGAAAAAAATAATTGTTACATTATAACAAAAAGTCGTTAAGCAGGACGGATTACATCAAAGTGATGATCGTTGTGGCAATCAGTGACATGCCGCATGGCGTAAGGCTTTTACAAAGTTAAGTTATTCTGAATTAGAAGTTCAAAGTTTAACTTTGGCTACATTAACCTTGATCTTTACCAGCCAATTACCAGCGGATTACATGCCTGTTTGGTGGGAATTACCCCTGGGTTGTTGCATGGGGTAGTTCGGAGGGGGCAAAGCTGCATACTAACCCTAATTGGTGTCAATTTGGCACCGATTGGCAGAATGGCACTCATGGATAGGTGTCAAAATGGCACCTATTCGGGAATAACAGGTGTCAAAATGGCACTGATTGAGTAGTGAATGGTGTCAATTTGGCACCCTATACAAAGAGATTCTAAAAGCGATCTCTAAAAGAGAGCTTTTAGAAGATCTTGTGAAAGATTCGCTTTGCTGGCGTGTATCGCCTGGCAAATGACCTGATTCGCCTTTGTGTGGCTACTCGGTCAGCCGCTCACGACGCAGCGTAGCGTATCTCTCTGTAATTGTGCCAGGGCTTCGCCCTCGTGAAACGAGGCACAAAAGCTGTGCGCCGTGTGCGCAAGATCTTTCGGCATAACTTCTGCCTGTCTTCCATGCTCCGCATTTCATCCATGCAAAGTTAGCCCACGGCTAAGGCTTCACCGTGCTACGGTTCATCCAGCCTCAATCCAATTCCAACACCTACAATCCTGATAACTACCGTTATCCCTCTGTAGTTGTGCAATTGGTTTCGGTGAGTGCCAGAGGTGCGCCCGTATACCGTTAGACTTCACAGGAGCGTCATAGAGCACTTTAGAGAGGGAAGGGAATACGAATGTAGCGCATTTGTATGCAAACCTTGCATAGTTCGATACAGAGCGTTACGTGATGATTAATAGAGATTGCTCGCAATGGGGAGGTGTGTTATTGTCTGTAATGGGAAATTATATCAAAAATCGCTTGACTTTGAAATCATTTCATGTTAGACTAATTAAGTAGGGTGATGAAAGCATTCATCCTGTCATCTTCTTAGGCATTCTGCCTACCCAGAAAATCCAAATTACACCGCACTATCAGGTAACGTTAATAACGTTCTCCCTGGATGGTGTTTCCGTGTATCTCACGCAAGGAGAAACCACATTAAGTATTTTAATCCAGAACTTGTCTTCGAGGCTTTAAAAACCGGAAGTCAAACACGTAAGGCAATTAACAGCCAGCGAGCAGCAGCACAGCGTCAAGGTTATTACGAACACGCTGAACGATTACGTAAAGGGATCGAGCTTTACGATCAGTGGAAAGCTGAACAGGCTGAAACCACCACCAACAATTAAGCCAAAAGGAGAAAACTGAATGAGCGAAACCCAAAAGAAGAAATCAGCCGGAACATTCGTAAAATTGCCTGATGAGGTGTTTACCACTTTGTTTAAAGAGGCGCGAATGAGAGGCATAACAGTGCAGGAGATGTTAATTGACGCTGCAACCACACTTTCGTTATCAATCAAGAGCGGAGAACGTTCTACTAAATAAGGATACACCCTAACATGACCGACATTATAAACGGAGACATTTACAGATACTTTGGTACAGAAGAAGCATTAATCGAAGCAAGCCACATTACCAACCTTAAAACAGGTGAGCGCGTGGAACTCTCCAACGATGCAAAAGTATTATACTCGCGTATGCGCAAGCGTTATCTATTCTTTACCACGTCAAGCACTGGCGGGAATAAAGGGAGCTACCATGACAATGTAGAAGAGTTGAAAGATTGTGCTAATCTCTCGAAGAGCACAACGCTACGATGTTTGAAGGTGTTAAAACAAGTTGGTTTAGTGGTTGCCACGCTGTCAGGCCGATCTAACCAATGGACTGTAGCCAACATTACACCAGATTCTTTCTTGCTTGAGCGGAACGCAGGGACGTCAAAAAATCCTGTCTGGGTGGATTGTCTGAAACATCCCGTGTTTGGCAACGCCAAAGAAGACGTAGCGCCAGAGGTGCAACGCGAAGAGGCGAAAGCCGATCCAATGTGCGACCTTTACGAAGCACCAGAAGAAGCGCCAACCCCGGAAAAGGTGAAGGCAACACCTAAGCCCAAGAAGAAACCTGCGCCAAAGAAAAAACCAGCGTCACCGCAAGCTATTTCCCCATTCGAGTTTAAAACGCCACGAGATGAAAACCGGGATTGGTGGTATTTGGAACGCTACAACGATGCAGATCAGTTTACTGGATTTAATGACTTTGATTTGCCTTATCTGGCAATGTTTGAGAGTCAGGGGAAGTTAATAAATCAACATTCAATCCAGCACCTTAAAATCAAACGCGAAGCATACGAACGATCACAACAAACTTAGGAGTAACATTGAATAAACTATACCTATTGAACGAAGCCACACATCATCAAATCGAATGTAACACTGTGTGCCAACGTCTTTATAATCACCTGGCATCTCTGCACAGTGATAATGGAAAATTCCGCTCCAGCATTAAACAATTATCAAGCGCTCTGGGCTACAGTGAATCCGGTATTAGGTATTGGCTATCTCTGATGCAACAAGCCAATGTTATTACGCTCACTCGTAAGAGCAACTATTATGATTTCGATGTGTCTCACAATGTCTCTTTCATCACCTCTAACAATTAACACGAGGTGCAATGAGTAAAAAAGAACGTAATACTATTACCCGCCTTGAGCGAGAGAACGTAAACAGAATCAAATCATCCCGCCTCTACATTAAATCTCTTGAGGAAATCCCAGGGGAATTAATAGAACACGTTGAAGAAGTACATTCAACACCGCCCTCTGTGGAAGAGTGGGCCGCGTTAAATGATCTTCTCGAAAGTTCGAGCGGAGTGTATTACAAACCACGTAAACGCAAAGTTTATAGTTGGGATGATTCAAATTTAAAGAAATGGCAAGTTTTGGGCTTTACCTCTTTATGCCATTACCTCAATTTCAACGCAATGAATAACACCGTAGCCGGAGTGAGAGAACTTGACGGCTTATTTTTAACGGAGAATGACAACTATGATTGAAGAAATCACACAACACCCACATTTTAAAGAACGAGTTGAATACGTAGAATACCTATTCGAACAAGCCCTCTCTCTCGAAAAAGAAAATAAAATAGAAGAGATCTCACTTATCATTGATGTGCTGGCTACAGAGGCCGCGCCATTCCTGGCAGGGATTCAGGCTATCAAAGGTATTAAGGAGCGTATGCAAGATGCAGAATAATCACCCTGAATGGCTAACAGACGTCCTGCACCAATTCCACTATGAACATCACGCCCCACTCCTGAAAGCCGTAAACACTATGCAGCAAGACAAAACCCCACAAAGCCTGATGCAGGTGGTGGCGCTTATGATGACGGCTTGTAGCGAGTTAGGGAGCATCTCTACAGCTTGTATGCAGGTTGAAGGGCTACAGGATGATCCGGCATTGCTGGAAGAGCTTAACGAACTTGTAGCAAGCATTCAGGATGTTAAAGATCAAGTTGATGAAATTATTGAAGAATTCAAAGCCCTTGGTATTACAGAGTAATGCGCTATAACATAATTGTTACGAAACGGCTTGACAATTTGTGCTTTTTATGTCATAATGAGTTATAGGGTAAGTATTCGAATCACTTCTCCCATAGATGGCTATTCCTCCCCTTGTAGGGATAGCCCTCTTCTCTAAAATCATTCCTCTTGATTTTTGGTTGTGTTCTTTATTGCTACGTTTCGTTTGTTTCTAGCAAGGATTCTCCACTGCCTTATTTATTGCCTCTTCTCAATAAATAGGGGGTATCCGGTGGAGAACACCTTCCCTTTGAAAGCAATAATTCACAACGAGTGATTTTATAGAAGAGCAATTCCGCTCTTTACAGCTATTACTTTGTTTATAACAACGTGTAGTTGTCAGACGACATTATTTAAATGAATGGGAAACTGTTTCATGTCTACATGATCAGGTGTTTGAATAATGGTTTGCCTGTAGCTTACAGTAATGTAAGCACCCCTCTTATTAATTATTGAGCTTCCCGAAAGGTTGAGTAGTTAATGAGATTCCACTGACTATTATTGCCAGCGTGGAAACACGTTTAATAGTTAGGGCTGGATTTCCTCCTAAGATTGCCAGCCTCCCCATAAGCCCCTTCACTGGGGTTTATTTTTATCTCCTATAAACAAAAAAGTTACAATAAGGAAACTTCTTCATGTTTCTGATGAACTATGACCGCGTGATCACTCACAAATCCTCTTCACTTGTCCTCACTGAAAAGATGATGAAACAGGCGGCGCATGTATTAGGCGTAAGTGTCGAAGAGATTCGACAGGCTACAGAGAAATTCTGGCCTACAGCCACGATCACAAAATCAAATACCCCTCACCCATCATCAGGGCTTGAGGAACGATTAAAACTATTAGCAAAAGGAAAATAACCAATGCAATTTGGAACATTTCAAACTCTGAACGGGAATAACAGCCACGCCCGTTATAAAATCATCGCTCACGCAAGTGATGCAATTATACAGGATAAGCTGATCCGTGTGGAATCCGGTATTCCTGCCGATCTTATCGTAGGTGATCTCGTTAGCACATCAGGAGCGAAAGCTGCCACCCCTGGTGACATTGCGTATGTTGTCGTAGAACCCGCAAGCGCTGGTGATAAGGCGTTTATTGTAGCTTCTCCAGAGCATACTATTTTAGCCCTGGTTGGCGTTGAATTTGGAAGCCTGAATAAATCTCTGGCTCAAGCGCAATTAGCGACTCTTGGCTTTACTTTCACAGACTACGACACCGTAGCCCTCCGCACAACCTAATCAAGGATAATAATAAGAATGGCTTATTCAGATTTATTTTCTGGTAACATGTACGACTTTTCCAGCCCGTTTACATTCTCTACTCAACTAAACCAGATTGTAACTAATCTTGGATTATTCAAAATTGAGAACCACGATGTTAACTCAATCGCTCTTGAGAAAATCACAGATGTGAAAAATCTCGTTGCACCTGAAAAGATGCCCTATGCACAGTCAGATTGGAACAGTGCAGAGCGTCCAGAATTCAGCAATGCCCTCTATCAGCTTAAATACACTAACTCTTTAAACTCTGTCACCTCTCGTGACCTTGAGCAGTATAAAGCGCGTGGAACCGTAGACACTGCTGATCAAATTACCCTCGCAATTAGTGATTTCAGCGATGCGCAGTATGCACAGGTGAGTAACACGGTAGAGGTTGACCTTGTAGAAGCACTATTAGGGCTTCGTGTGCAGTCACAATACGCCGGACAGGGCAATTTAGATTTCCTTGCAGGTGGTAGCAAAACCACCTACACGATGGACATTAGCGCAGACGCTAACGTATTCCAGCAACTAAGCGAGATCGGACGAATCCAGAATGTTAAACTGGGATCAGCACTTGCACAGGCTAAACAGGGCGTAGTGATCCTAGCTTCTGGTAAAGCTGCCGTAGCGCTTCGCTATCATCCATCCGTGAAAGATTTCATGGTGTATACGCTCCCTCTGGAGCAGGGCGATAACTTCTACACCCGCACTAAAGGTGCAAACCCTGCTTTTGAAACCTGGACGCTAAACGGCGTAACCGTGATCGACGTGACAGGCTATAGCCTCATCACTGACAAAATCGGGGTTGATGGCTTCGTGAGTATTCCTGTAATGACTCCAGAATCAAACGCCTACGTCCTGCATAGCGGTGTTGGTGTTCGCCATGCGACACAAGGCAAAGGCGCGGATCTGTATCACCAGTATGTAATTGTTGATCAGCGTTGGGGCTTCCCAGAAGTGGCTACAGAGTGTAGCTATCTGCCAATTGTTAATGTTCCACAAGCGATCATTTTCGGTACTGTCTCAGAATAATGAGCGTAGACGGTAGTTCTTCCCGTCTGGAAATAACAGAAGAGCTTTTCAATCAGGGGCGTAGGGAACTGGAACACGCAAAGCAAATGCGCCAGCCCTTGCCCCTTTTTTATTTTCTATTCCAGAATGAGGAAAGGTAGATGCAATTAATTTTGAAATCTGCAAGAGGGCTGCATGTTCAATTATCGGCCTCTGATGCCGAAGGCTTATTAAATGTTGCTGCTATTTGCAGACTATTAGATGTTGACTATAACGGCGTGAGACAACGTATTTTTCGTGGTGAAACTGTAGAGCAAGCGATTCATCATTTTTTAGATCAGAAAGGCGGTGCTGATGCTTGAGATTAACACAAGTAAGATTGTTAACACCGTTACTTTCACCGTAGATAAAAGCAGTATTGCGGAGGCTAAAAAAGCCGCTGATGACCTGCAACGCCATTTTAAGAAGCTGGAGAATCCGAAGATTCGTTTCCAGGCTCAAAAGCAACGAAGAGCTAAAGCGCGTGAACAAATAGCGGATTCAAAATCCACCCCTCCTAAAACGCCCAGTGATTTAAAACAGCAACGACAGGCAGAAAAGGCAGGGAAAGCGCAAGCCAGGGAAGCGGCGAAGATTGCCAAACGTAATGAAACAGCCGATCTGAAACTCCGAAGCGCCGGGTTACAAATACGTGGGATCAAAGGCAAGTACGGTTTAGATCCCGCGAAACAATACGAGGCTCTTAAATTCATTCAACAAGAAACAGAAGCCTTTAAAAAGGGGCTAATTACAAGCCAACGGATGAACTTTACTATTCGTGAGCGAATCACCGATCTACGCCGTGAGGCTGCATTACAAGCCCGTATTACTGCCAGTACACAGCAACAGGCGGCAGCACTTAAACACGCCAAACGTACAGACTACAAAGGCGCGGCGGCAGGTATCAAAGAGAAGGGGCTGAACGTGATCGGCGGCGGTGCAGGTTTTATTGCTGGTACAGCGGCCTTAGCTGCTGGGGCTGGTGTATTGGCCCGTATCCGTGAAACTGCTGACGATAATTTGAACCTGATCCGCAAAAGTAAAGCCGTGGCGGTCAACCCAAACGCGATCAAAACCATAGTCACTGCAAACCGTCAACGTGGTATTGATTCAAACTACGATACCGTAAGCGATAATTTCAAAGATGTGCGTGAGCGCTTGGGCGAGTCCGTTACTAACACCACTTTCGATCAGAAGTCTGGAAAATTCAAAGGCGGGAATGGGGCGATTGATAACATCATGAATTTATTCGGATGGAACAAGCAGCAGATCGCACAATACCAGGATAACCCGTTAGACTTCGTGCAAGCCGTTACCAATGAAGGGCAGCGTAGAGGGATGAGTGATGCGTCCATAGGCCACCTATTGGAAGACCTCGGTAATGACATGTCCTATTTGGTGCCAGTGCTCAAGAATAACGGTGAGGCGTTCAATAGTACCCTCAAAATGTTAGTGAGTACCGGACAGACTCTAAATGATCAGCAAATTCAGGAAACCTATGCCTGGGGCGACCTCAGCACCACGTTGCAAGCGGTTAACAATGGCTTTAATCAGAATCTTACTTCCGGCTTCCTCGAAGGGTTTGGTAACGCTGGTAAGGATTTAGCGGAGAACACCGCTGCCCTGAATGAGACAGCAAAATCATTAGGATCTGGGCTTGGAAACCTGTTAGCACAAGTGACAGGCTTCACGAAGGAAATCACTGATGACCTCAGCAAGTTTAACGGCTGGATGAAAGAAACATTCCCTTCACTGTACTCTGATCCTAACCAAACACCGGAAGATGCGCTCTATCACAAAGTAACGTCTGATAGCGCCAACAGTGCAGCCAGTTGGATTCAGGATAAGACAGGCTTTGATACTCGCTCAGTGGGGCCAGCTATCATGGATTGGTTAGGCGTTGGTGGTGGTAATGCTGGAACAGCGGCAAATCAATACAGCCTAAATGGTGATTCTCTTCGTGGTTCTGCAATGTCACTAACCAGCGGTAACGCGCCAGCGTACAACCTTGCACCAGTGTTTAATCTGACAGTAGCGCCACAAGTACCGCTAACAATTCAGAGTGACGCTTCGCGCCTTGCTGATTATGTCGATTTCCAGGCGAGAGCCTCACAAGCCAGCTTCATGCAATCGCTCACGTTGTCAGCGTTAAGCGGTCAATCATCAACGGGTGGCTAACTTGTGTTGTCGCATGGAGGCTATGCTAAAATGTCGGTGCTGAATTTAAATTGAAGGGATCTAAATTGAACTTTGATGATTTGTCTTCCGAAGAACTTGACCAGCATGTTATGGAGCGCCTTGTATTTGCAGAAGAGGAATTATCTCCGATTTTGAAGGGGCATCTATTCATTGAAAAAGTTCTTGAGACATTAATTTCAAGGAACCTTGTTGAGCCTAAGACATTTTTCAGATCTACCCGTTCTTATGATTTAAAAGTAGATTTGGCTTTTGCTATGGGCTTACTTAATAATAAATACTACTCTGCATTCAAAGCGATAAACAAGGTAAGAAATAATTATGCGCATAAACATGATTACAAAGTCACTCTTGAAGAATTGAATGCTTTCAAATTTGATTGGGTAGAAGTTCAGAAAAAAGCATTCGCTGTAGCATGTGAGAAAAGTATTGGCGAGGGTGCAAGTATTGCCACAATGTTTTTATGTTGGAAAGCAATACATCTCCTCGACAAACAAGAAGATTAAAAAGGGGCGCAAGCCCCTTTTTTCATTTACGCCCTTTGTTGGACTGAGCCAGAACAGAGGCGGCAAGTTCTTTGGTCAATTCACTTGAGCGAGGGTTGTTGAGGGCAGCAGATGCTTTATGTTCCATTGCACCGCTTGTTTGGTTCGAAGAACCCTTTTGAGACAGTGCTGAACCAGCAAGGCTCTTTTGGATTCCAGATGCGTTAGGGTTGTTCAAGGTTTGTGCTGCTACTGATGCAACTTTGCTTGATGTTTGCTTTGAGTTATTAGCCATTCTCAACACCTATTCAGGAAGTGAATTATTGCACATGTTGTATTTTGTTTATGGATAAGCACAACATGTAGTATTAATGGTAATTCTCACCGCTTCGCTTTGCAACAATGAAAACGCAGTTTACTGGTTAAATTCACAGTTGATAAATTGTGCGGTATTTTATGCTGCTCAAGTGACTTCGTTTACGTGATTCATAGGTGATAACACTGGTTTGGTTGGTCGGTATTTGATCAATTATTGTGAATTTAGTGGGGTACAAACTGAGGTACAAGCTGGGGTACAGCGTGAAGAAGCGATAACCGGAAGGGCGGGCTTGCGTCAGCAAGCAACTTCCCCTAAGCTGGCAAAAAGTATAGAGATTCAATCTTCATGACTCGGGGTGCCCTTCCTTGTGAAGGCTGAGAAAAACCCGTACCACCTGATCTGGATAATGCCAGCGTAGGGAAGTCTGACACTGCCCGTGTCCCTTCTTCGCGCGGGCAGGAGCTGAACCATGCAGCCTGACCTGCACAGCCGCGCGCTCGCGGCTCACACTTTGCACCAATTTAGAACCCTATCCCCGCTCACACACTGTATGACCAATGAGGTCGTGCAAAGCTTTACTGCCAATACACTACTGGCGCTGGGCGCATCGCCGGCGATGGTGATCGAACCTGAAGAAGCCAGCCAATTCGCCGCTATTGCCAGTGCATTGCTGGTTAATGTCGGTACCTTAACTCAGGAGCGGGCCACGGCGATGCGCGCCGCCGTTGAGCGGGCTTATCATGCTAAAACCCCGTGGACGCTCGATCCCGTTGCCGTAGGCGCGCTTGAGTTTCGCCGCCGCTTTTGTCTGGATTTACTGTCGCTACAGCCTGCTGCTATTCGTGGCAACGCTTCGGAAATACTTGCTCTGGCCGGCATGAACGGTGGGGGACGCGGCGTGGATACAACCGATACAGCTGTCGCTGCGCTTCCGGCAGCGCAGGCGCTGGCTCGTCAGATTGGGACCATTGTCGTGGTTACCGGCGAAGTGGATTACGTCACCGATGGTCAGCGTACCGTTTGCGTGGACGGCGGCGACCCGTTAATGACTCGTGTGGTGGGCACCGGATGCGCGCTATCAGCGGTTGTTGCAGCCAGTTGTGCCTTGCATGGTGACCGACTTGATAACGTCGCCTCCGCCTGTAGCTGGATGAAACAGGCCGGGCAAATCGCCACCGAGCAATCAAACGGACCGGGCAGCTTTGTCCCGGCATTTCTCGACGCCCTTTATAACCTGAACGCCCAGGAGTAAGCATGAAACGGATTAACGCATTAACGATCGCCGGAACCGATCCAAGCGGTGGCGCGGGTATTCAGGCCGATTTAAAAACCTTCTCGGCGCTGGGCGCATACGGCTGTTCCGTTATTACGGCGTTGGTGGCGCAAAATACGCGCGGGGTGCAGTCGGTGTATCGTATTGAACCTGACTTTGTCGCTGCGCAGCTGGACTCTGTGTTGAGTGATGTGCGTATCGACACCACAAAAATTGGTATGTTGGCGGAGACGGATATTGTTGAAGCGGTCGCCGAACGTTTGCGTCGCCATCGGGTACAAAATGTGGTGCTGGACACGGTGATGTTGGCGAAAAGTGGCGATCCGTTGCTGTCACCCTCGGCGGTAGAAACGCTGCGTACCCGTTTGCTGCCACAGGTTTCGATTATCACCCCTAATTTACCCGAAGCTGCTGCACTGCTCGGGGCATCGCATGCGCAGACTGAGCAGGAGATGTTAGAGCAGGGAAGAGCGCTACGGGCGCTGGGTTGCGAGGCGGTGTTGATGAAGGGCGGTCATCTGGATGACGCGCAAAGCCCCGACTGGCTCTTTACTCGCGAAGGCGAGCAGCGTTTTACCGCGCCGAGGGTGATGACCAAAAATACCCATGGCACCGGTTGTACGCTATCGGCGGCGTTGGCAGCCCTGCGTCCGCGCCATAACAACTGGGCCGATACCGTACAGGAAGCCAAACTGTGGCTTTCAGCGGCGCTGGCACAGGCAGACACGCTGGAAGTTGGCGAGGGAATTGGTCCGGTGCATCATTTTCACGCGTGGTGGTAATGGGTATACTGGCTGCAGAAACGGCGGCCAGGGAAAAGATAAATGGAACAAGCGCATACCCAGCTTATCGCACAACTGAATGAACGTATTTCAGCGGCGGATAACACGCCGCTGTATATGAAATTTGCGCAGACGGTGAAGAATGCTGTGCGCAGTGGGATCCTGGAACACGGCAATATCCTGCCCGGCGAGCGCGACCTCAGCCAGTTGACCGGCGTTTCTCGGATTACGGTACGCAAGGCGATGCAGGCCCTGGAAGAAGAAGGTGTAGTAACACGTGCCCGCGGTTACGGAACGCAAATCAACAATATCTTCGAGTATTCGCTCAAAGAAGCGCGCGGTTTTTCTCAGCAGGTGGTGTTGCGCGGTAAAAAACCGGATACGTTGTGGGTTAACAAAAGAATTGTACCTTGCCCGGAAGAGGTGGCACAGCAGTTGGCTGTTGTCACAGGAAGTGATGTCTTTCTGCTCAAACGCATTCGTTACGTTGACGAAGACGCAGTATCTATTGAAGAGTCTTGGGTACCCGCACATCTAATTCATGACGTGGATGCCATTGGTGTTTCTCTGTATGACTATTTTCGTAGCCAGCATATTTTCCCGCAGCGTACGCGCTCACGCGTCAGCGCCAGAATGCCGGATGCAGAGTTCCAGGCGCACATTCAAATGGATAGTAAAGTGCCGGTACTGGTGATCAAGCAGGTAGCGCTTGACCAGCAGCAACGGCCTATTGAATACAGCATCAGTTACTGTCGTAGCGATCTATACGTTTTTGTGTGCGAGGAGTAGCGCCTCGCGCGAGGGCGCGCAATCGCCGCCGCGATGCCCAACTACCCAGGACGCCACCGCGTTACCTAACAGCACTGAGTCGGCCAGCGTCCAGCCAGACGCTAGTCCGGCCAGCATGCCGCCGGCGTGGCTGTCTCCTGCGCCGATAGTATCAATGACCGCCGTTGCAAATGCCGGTACGCAGCCGGATGTCTGTGCGCTGAAATACCATGCGCCGTCTTTATCGTGACGCACGACCACCGGTGCGGTGAAACGCTGCACCCATTCTGCGCCAAAACCTTCCACATCCTGACTCAATGCAAATCGCTCGGCAGCAATTTCCGCCTCCTGACGATTAAGTGACACCAGCGGACGGCAGGCCATAATTCGTACCAGTAAGGGCTCGGGAATGTCGCCGATGCGCGGGCCAAAATCGATAAACGGTGTCACCTCTTCCAGACCTTCCAGCCACTGCACCAGCAATTCACCGCACGGGGACGCTAGCTGATAACCCGAGAGATACACCAGGCTATGACGCGGGATATCCAGCTGTGCCAGCCAGGCGGCATTCCACTGATTCTCAACGCCGCTAAAGGACATAAAGGTACGTTCGCCATCCGGCTCCACCAGCGCCAGACACCAGCCGTTATCGCCTTCGGCGTTGTCGATCAGACTGTGCAGCCCCTCTTTTGCCATCCGATTGCGGATAATGTCGGCCCACACCCCCTGACCCAGCGGTAACGCATTACTGGCGTCGATACCTAAGCGCTTGAGCGCTACGGCAATATTGAGTGCGCAGCCGCCAACGTTCACGCCTTGCTGTTTGAGTTCGATGTCACAGCCTCGCCAGGGAAGGGCATACGCATCGGCAATGACATCAATCACCGCTGCACCCACCACCGTTACTGGCCGCTGTGTACGTAACTGCGAGAGAAGTTGTTGCAGATGCGTATTGCTCATAGCGCCTCCCGCTGCTCACGCAGTCGCATTAACCCACTGGCGTAGCGGGTAAAGTCCAGCTGATTAACCGCATCCAGTTCATGTTTTAATACCGGATTAATCGCACTTACGCCATGGAGCGCGCCACAAATGGCGGTAGCCATCGCTCCGATGGTATCGGTATCGCCGCCGAGGTTCGCGCACAGAATGGCGCAGCGATTGGGATCAGTCTGCGCCAGTTCGACCATCGCGATGGCGCAAGGCACGGACTCAATCGTACTGGTTCCGGCTCCCACCACCTGATACAGCTGTTCGCTGGCAGACTCAATGCCGTCGGCATCACGGACGATTTTCAGCGCCATCTCAAGGCGTGCAGAGAGAGAGGCGCTAAAGGTAGTGATCCGCTTTTGCTGCGCGTGAAGGGCAATGGCAGGCAGCGCATCGACAATCTCCGACCATGTTCCTCCGTCGATGGCGCGAGATACCGCCCACGCTACGACAACGGCTCCCGCGATAGCCAGATCCGATTTATGCGTCGGGCTGGAGGCCAATGCCACATCATCGATAAAGGCATCAAGATTGCGGGCGGGTAGCAGGCATCCCAGTGGCGAAACGCGCATTGCCGCACCGTTGGTCACGCCATTATTCTCCAGTTCGGCGACAGGTTTGCCGTCGCGAATGGCTTTGAGCGCAATTTTTGAGGTCGGGCCGAGCACGTTTTTATTAAAGGCATCAAAACGCTCTGCCCAGGCCAGAATATTGCGACCGATAACGTCGGGTACAATCTCGCCGTCGCACTCAAGCAGGGCATCTGCCAGACACAACGCCATAGACGTGTCATCAGTAAACTCTGCCTGGTTAAAGTAGCAGGCAGCATTATTTTCCGCCGGACCAGGCAAAAAACTGTCGATCCAACCGAAATGGGCTTTAACCCGGGTTCTTGGCCACAGTTCCGACGGCATGCCCATCGCATCCCCTAACGCCTGCCCATAAAGAGCACCGAGAATACGTTCTGCTTTCATTTTACTTCCCCTTGTTTCAACGCTACATCGCGATCGTCCACCTTAATGGCGGTGATTTCTTTGTCAGATTCGCGAAAGAAAATCATAAACATCACGGCAATGACGGCAATCATGACCGCGCCAAATCCCCACATGCCAGCCCAGTTAAAGGTGAGACCATTAACCGGTTCCTGGTAAGCAAACATTTTTTCCATCATCACGCCGCCCAGACGGTAACCGAGCAGGCTGCCGAATCCCTGACAGCAGAGGGTGATAAGCCCTTGCGCTGCGGTGCGCATGTGAACCGGCGCTTTTTTATCGACATAGATGTAGGCCGTGACGTAATAGAAGTCGTAACTGACACCGTGCAGCAGAATGCCGAGAAACAGCAGGGCGTAAGTGAAATATTCTTCCGCACCACCGTAAACGAAAAATCCGTAGCGGATCGCCGCAGTAATAAGACCAAGCAATAATACCTTTTTAATGCCAAAGCGTTTGGTGAAAAACGGTAGTGCCAGCATAAAGAAGATTTCAGAGAACTGGCCCAGCGTCATCCAACCGGTGGCGTTTTTCATTCCGACTTCTGTCAGGTAGCCGTTGGCGAAGATGTAATAGAACGCCAGTGGCATCGCAAACAGGAAAGAACAAAAGAAAAAGACGAGGAAATTTTTATCGCGCAGCAGGATCAGCGCATCCAGACCCAGCATGACTTTGAAATCCATTTTACCGGTACTTTTTGGTGGCGTATCCGGTAAGAAGAACGCAAAGACGCCCAACAGTGCAGAGCTTCCGGCAGTGATCAGCAGGGGAATATTGGTGGGTGAAATGTCGCTATAGCCAAGCATTTGCGGTAAGAAACCACAGGCCAAACCAGAGGCAATCCAGCCGATGGTTCCCATCACTCGGATGCGCGGGAAATCACGCTCAACGTCCGGTACGTTGGCAAAAGCAATACTGTTAGTCAGCGCAATCGTCGGCATATAGGTCAACGAATAGGCCAGTAACAGCGGGAAGAATCCGCTGAAGGTGGTTTGCTGGGCGGCGAAGTACATCAGAATAGCGCCGACGAACATCAACACCGCCAGCACTTTTTGCGCGGAGAAAAAGCGGTCAGTGATTGAACCGACCAGAATGGGCGACAGGATCGCGGCGATCGCGGTACAAGCGTAGGACCAGCCGATCTCCCCGGCGCTAAAGCCGCTTTTACTCAGCCACAGCCACAGCGGTACAAACCAGGCGCCCCAGATAAACCACTCTACAAACATCATGAACGACAGCTTAACTGTAGTTTTCATCTTTAAATCCTTCATGACAGGTAAGGTACGCATTGATAGTACCATCAGGTAATACCTTTAAAATACCTTTGAGGTCTAAATTTGACCGCCTTAACATTATTTCTTCCTGAATCGAGCCAGCAGAAGTTGCTGAAAAGTGCGCTAAAGATGGAAAAAAAGCGCAGTCGGTACCAGGCTTAATGCTGCCCGCAAAAAGTCGGGTCAGGACAATCCACATTCCGGTTTCAAATCGGAAATTACGGGAGCATAGCTATGACTGATATTGCGCAGTTGCTTGGCAAAGACGCCGACAACCTTTTACAGCATCGTTGTATGACCATTCCTTCTGATCAACTTTACCTGCCTGGACATGATTACGTCGACCGTGTGATGGTGGATAACAATCGGCCGCCTGCCGTGCTGCGTAACATGCAGACGCTGTATAACACGGGGCGACTGGCCGGGACAGGGTATCTGTCGATTCTACCGGTGGACCAGGGGGTAGAGCACTCCGCTGGGGCATCATTTGCGGCTAACCCGCTGTACTTTGATCCGAAGAATATTGTGGAGCTGGCTATCGAAGCAGGGTGCAACTGCGTGGCATCGACCTATGGCGTGCTGGCTTCTGTCTCCCGCCGCTACGCGCACCGCATTCCGTTCCTCGTTAAAATTAACCACAACGAAACGCTCAGCTATCCGAATACGTTCGACCAGACGCTGTATGCCAGCGTAGAGCAGGCGTTCAATATGGGCGCGGTTGCGGTAGGGGCAACCATCTATTTCGGTTCAGAAGAGTCCCGTCGCCAGATTGAGGAGATTTCGGCCGCATTTGAGCGCGCCCATGAGCTGGGTATGGTTACCGTGTTGTGGGCGTATCTGCGTAACTCCGCGTTTAAAAAAGATGGCGTGGATTACCATGTTTCTGCCGATCTTACCGGACAGGCTAACCATCTGGCTGCCACTATCGGAGCGGATATCGTTAAGCAGAAAATGGCGGAAAATAACGGTGGGTATAAAGCGGTTAATTTTGGCTACACCGACGATCGCGTCTACACCAAGTTGACCAGCGAGAATCCAATTGACCTGGTACGTTATCAACTGGCGAACTGTTATATGGGGCGCGCCGGGTTAATTAACTCCGGCGGCGCGGCTGGCGGCGAAACCGATCTCAGTGATGCGGTACGTACGGCGGTGATTAACAAACGAGCAGGCGGCATGGGGCTGATTCTTGGACGCAAAGCATTCAAGAAAACCATGGCCGACGGTGTTAAGCTGATTAACGCCGTGCAGGATGTTTATCTGGACAGCAAAGTTACCATCGCCTGATTACAGCCGGGGTGTCGTTGTGTTAGCGCAACAGTGGACAACCCGGCGGCAGTCTGCAACGTAACGCCTCAGGCAGGATTTCAATATGAAACTCCTGTCCGCTGAGCGGTTCGCCGTCAAGATTAAAGGTAATTTCGTGTGGGGCGCGGATATCAAACCACGATGATGCGCCCTCGATGATGTTAGGGTTGTCTTCGGATTGCGTTAACGCCGAAAGCAGCCCTGGCAACAGTTCTTCGCCGGTAAAAATGCGCAGTTGCAACAGACCATCGTTGATCAGCGCCGTTGGGCAAAGCTGTTGCCCGCCTCCTGCCTGACGACCATTACCGATACCAATCACCAGCGCCTTACCCTGCCAGTGAAAATCTTCCCCACGAATATCGCAGACGTCGGGTTTGAGCGTATCCATGCGCATTAATCCGTGGATAAAGTATGATACGCCACCCAACGCAGCTTTGAGTTTTTCCGGCGTTTCAGTAGTGATACGTGTGCCGAAGCCGCCGGTCGCCATGTTGATAAAACAGGTTTTATCATTGACCTGCACCATATCGATCGCTGTCGCATTTGCGGCGATAGCCAGCTTTAACGCCTTATCGAGGTCGTCGGGTATCCCCACGCTGGTGGCAAAATCATTTGCCGTTCCCAACGGTAAAATACCCAGTGCCGGAATATTGTCGCCCTGCGACTGGATCAGCGCCGTCGAAACTTCGTTGATGGTGCCGTCGCCGCCGCCGGCAATCACCGTTTCAACGCCTAGCTGACGAGCTTCATCAACGTAGCGTTGGGCATCGCCTTTTTCCCAGGTCACGCGAACATGGATTTCCACGCCTTCATCGCGAAGCTTCGCAATGGCATCACGCAGGGGGAGATTATCAGCACTTTTTCCATTGAGGATCAGTAAACTGGCAGGGAACGCTATCATCCGTTTGCCTCACTTTTTTTCGTTTTAACAAGTGTATGCCAGGAAAGTGTTTATGGCGTAAGAACTGACTGAAAGCGTAGGCGAAGAGATAAAAAAAGCCGCAGAGCGCGGCTTTTCAGATTGGGCAGACGTTACTGCGGGAACCACTGATCGCTGATTTTCTGGTACGTGCCGTCAGCTTTGATTGCCGCCAGCGCGCTGTTCAGTTTTTCCAGCAGGGCTTTGTTATCCGGGCGAACCGCGATGCCAAGGCCAGTACCGAAGTATTGCGGGTCGGTTACTTTGTCAGTGGCTACGCCTAACTGCGGGTTGGTTTTCAGCCACTCGTTAACCACAGCAGTATCGCCAAATACGCCATCAATACGGCCATTTTTCAGGTCGATAATCGCATTCTGATAGCTATCGTAGGCCACGGTTTTCACCTCAGGATGTTTATCCTGCAGGTATTTCTGATGGGTGGTGCCGTTTTCCATACCGATGCGCTTACCTTTCAGGTCGGCAAAGGTTTTATAGGTGTCTTTTTTCGCAATCACCAGCGCGGAGTTGGCATAGTAAGGCTGAGTAAACGCAACCTGCTTGCTACGCTCAGGTGTGATATCCATTCCGGAAATAACCGCATCATATTTCTTGAATTTCAGCGCGGGGATCAGGCTATCGAAAGCGTGATTGGTGAAAGTACATTCTGCCTGCATTTGTTTGCACAGCGCCGTTGCCAGGTCGATGTCAAAACCGACAATATTATTGCTGGCGTCCAGTGATTCAAATGGCGGATACGTGGCTGATACACCGAAACTAATTTTATCAGCAGCTGAGGCGCCAGCGGCGAAAGTAGCAAGTAATGCGGCCAGTACTAACTTTTTCATGGTGGAACTCCCGTCTGTCAATCTTATGATTATTTACCGTGTCTGCGGCGTGGATTAACAATGCCATTTAATGAATTTATATGCAATAAAAATGATTAAATATTTTTAATGGCATAAAAAAAGACGGACAATTTAGGTTGTTGTCCGTCTTTGTATTTTTTGCTTATGCACATTTTTCGGATGGCGGTGTTAGACCTTATCCGACCTACAAAGGCACAAATACCGATTTAATTCCGGTGTTCAAACGCCAGCGCTTTACGTTCGATTAAGCGCATCATCAGCGTCAGCAAGCCGTTGACGATCAGGTAAATAACACCCGCAGCACCGAATACCATAACGTCATAAGTACGGCCGTACAGCAGTTGGCTATAACCCATGACTTCCATCAGGGTGATGGTGTAAGCCAGTGAGGTACTTTTAAATACCAGCACCACTTCGTTGGAATATGAGGAGAGGGCGCGTTTAAAGGCGTACGGCAACAGAATCGCCAGCGTATCCTTTTTGCTCATCCCCAATGCACCGCAGGACTGCCACTGGCCTTCCGGGATTGCACGGATAGCGCCGTAGAACAGTTGCGTAGTGTAGGCAGCACTGTTTAACGACAGCGCAATTAAGGCGCATAACCAGGGTTCAGAGAGCAGATGCCACAGTACCGGATATTCTTGCAATGCCGGAAACTGTCCTGGTCCGTAGTAGATCAGGAAGATTTGCACCAGCAGCGGTGTACCGGTAAACAGCGTGATATAAGCGCGAACCAGCCACACCAGTACCGGCGTTTTCAGCGTCAGGATGACGGTGAAGATCAGCGCCAGTACCAGAGCAACCACGATGGAGGCGACCGTCAGCGTCAGGCTTGTATGCAGCCCTTTCAACAATTCAGGTAAATACTCAAGCATCAGCCTGGTCTCCGCTCAAAACGTGTCGCGCGCAGGTCAATGCGTTTGAGAATGTACTGACTCACCAGCGTAATCACCAGGTAAATAGCGGCCGCCACAATGTACCAGGTAAACGGCTCCTGGGTACGGGTAGCGATGCTCTTGGTTTGCAGCATCAGATCGTTCACGCTGATAAGGCTGACCAGCGCGGTATCTTTCAGCAATACCAGCCACTGGTTACCCAGTCCCGGTAAGGCATGACGCCACATCTGCGGCATCACCAGACGAAAGAAGATCGCGGCTTTAGACAAACCTAACGCCTGACCTGACTCCCATTGCCCGAGTGGCACGGCCTTCAGCGCGCCACGCAGCGTTTGCGACGCGTAAGCGGCATACAGCAATGACAGTGCAATGACACCGCACAGGAACGGGCTGACGTCGAAGTTTTCGATCTGCATCTGAACCGGGATTTGTACAAACCCGAGATTGATCGTAAAGCCATCGGCCAGCGTCAGCAGCAGTTGTGAGGAGCCGAAATAGATAAACAGAACCACCAGAATTTCTGGCAGACCGCGCAGGATGGTGACCAGGGCCGAGCCCGCCCATGCCACCGGGCGCCATTTTACTGACTCCCAGACGGCAAAAAACATGGCGAGCGCAAGGCCAATGATCAGCGCACAAACGGCAAGGCCGACGGTCATCCCGGCGGCGCTTGCTAAAGGAAAAAATTCATTCATCAAATATTACTTCTGGAACCATTTGTTGTAGATGGTCTCGTAAGTCCCATCTTTCTTCACTTTTTCCAGCGCAGCGTTAAATTTCTGCTGCAGCTCGGTATTGCCCTGGCGCACAGCGATGCCCAGACCGGTACCGAAGTAATCTTTATCAGTGACTTTGTCGCCAACCGCGGCCAGTTTTGGATTGTCTTTCAGCCACTCTGTTACTACTGCGGTATCACCAAAGACGCCGTCAATACGACCGTTTTGCAGATCGAGTTTGGCATTCTGATAGCTGTCATACGGCACGGTAGTCACTTCCGGATGTTTATCCATGATGAATTTCTGGTGCGTCGTCCCGTTTTGAACGCCGACTTTTTTGCCTTTCAGCTGATCAATGCTGGTGTATTTACCCTGTTGGCCAACAAACAGCGCAGAGTTGTCGTAGTAAGGGGTGGTGAACAGAACCTGTTTTTCACGCTCAGGCGTGATGTCCATACCGGCCATCACCGCGTCAAAACGACGGAATTTCAGGCTCGGGATCAGGCTGTCGAAGGCCTGATTGGTGAAGGTACAGGTAGCGTCAATCTCTTTACACAGCGCATTCGCCAGATCAACGTCAAACCCTACGATCTTGTTGTTAGCATCGATCGATTCAAACGGAGGATAAGACGCTTCGGTGGCGAAACGAATGGTTTGGGCTGCGGTAGCGGAAAGGCTAAAACCTGCGATTAGCGCGGCAATCAGAACTTTTTTCATTGTATTGTCCCGAATCTTAGTGAGAAAGATAGTTTTTAAACGCTTCGGTTTGCGGGTTGGCAAAGCAGCTCGCATCCCCAAACTCGACGATATGACCGTTTTCCATGTACACCACGCGACTGGCCGTTTTACGAGCAACTTCCACTTCGTGGGTGACGATCACCTGAGTAATATTGGTTTCTGCCAGCTCACGAATGATGCTGACGATTTGGGCGGTGATTTCCGGGTCAAGCGCTGCGGTAGGCTCATCAAACAGCAGCACCTGTGGTTCCATCATCAACGCGCGGGCAATGGCCACACGCTGCTGTTGGCCGCCGGACAGATGCAGTGGATAGCGATCGCTGTACGGCTTCAGACGCAGTCGTTCCAGCAGTTTCTCGGCACGCGCCATCGCTTGCTCTTTTGTCAGACCTAGTACGCGGCAGGGCGCTTCAATCAGGTTCTGCACCACCGTGAGATGCGGCCAAAGATTATATTGCTGGAAGACCATGCCCACGTTTTGACGCAGATCCCGAATGGCTTTATCTGACGGGGTTTTCGTGAAGTCGAAACGGTTACCAGCAATAGAGAGCGTGCCCGAGCGCGGCATCTCAAGCAGGTTGAGTACGCGCAGTAGCGAGCTTTTCCCGGCTCCACTTGGACCAAGTAACACCAGTGTTTCACCCTGAGGGCAATCCAGCGTGATATCGAACAGCGCCTGATGTGCGCCGTAGAAGCAGTTAATGCCGTTTAATTGAATACTCATTGACACTCGATACTGGCAGTCTGATAGCTATTGAAGCCGCAGATACTACCTTTGACAGAATAGTTATGCAATATTTATGCGTTAAAAGTTAAATGCAAACCGCATTCTTCTCTAAACATAGCACAAAATAGCGGGGCCACCAGTGGGCAAGAATAATTGTCGGCATTCTATGCAGAATGCCAGACAATTAATGGGGGTTATGATTTGGGCGAGTAAATGGCGCGATTAACGGTTTTCGACAGACTGGCGCAACGTCCCGGCTGGCGCGTGTACGCTGCCGCCCAGATAGCGTACATCATCAACGACCCAGCACTGGCCTTCGCGGATCATCAGCACTTCATCACGCCAACTCTGGTCACCCTGTTTCAGCTCTACGCGTAGCGGAATGTTGCGTGCATCACTATTCGGAATAGTCGATGCGCTGGCGACGCTGGCACTGTCCGGTAACGTAGCCCGACTGGAGAACGGATCGCTGTTAAACAGGTCGCGGTGTGCATTATCGCGGCTGGCGTCGGTCAGCAGTTTAGCCAGGTTGTCGCTAAGGTATGGACGAAGTGGGGTAAGATCATTGTTTCGATGCTGAATACGGTAATCATAGAATTGTTGAGCCACGCTGTCTGGCCCGCCTTCTACGCATGAACCGCTACGTGTGCCGTTATCTTTATAGACCGGCGTCACGGTCGTACAGGCGCTGAGAAGTAGTGCAAATGGAACCAGCAGAGAGAGTTTCGAGTAGCGCATAATGATTTCCTTATTAGCTTTCTACTATTAGTGTTCTACGTTGATAGAATATATCCTTTCAATGATAGTGGATCGGTTCGATAATGCTTTTGAGATCGTGCTCTTAGCGCAAAAAGGAGATTAACCATGCAGTTTTCGACTACCCCTACGCTGGAAGGGCAGAGCATCGTGGAATACTGCGGTGTTGTGACTGGCGAAGCCATTTTAGGCGCGAATATTTTCCGCGATTTTTTCGCCGGCATTCGCGATATTGTCGGCGGTCGCTCCGGCGCGTATGAAAAAGAGCTGCGTAAAGCGCGTGAAATTGCTTTCCAGGAGCTGGGCGAACAGGCCAAAGCGCTGGGTGCTGATGCGGTGGTCGGTATTGATATTGATTACGAAACCGTGGGCAAAGACGGCAGTATGCTGATGGTGAGCGTCAGCGGTACCGCGGTGAAAACTCGCCGATGAAGCGTCTGTTGTGTCTGCTGGCATTTACGCTGTTGCTGGTGGGATGTGCTGGCGAAAAAGGGATTGTCGACAAAGACGGGTATCAGTTAGATACCCGCCGTCAGGCACAGGCTGCTTATCCACGCATTAAAGTGCTGGTTATCCATTACACGGCCGATGATTTTGACTCTTCTCTGGCTACGCTGACCGATAAAAACGTCAGCTCGCACTATTTGATCCCGGCTGTGCCGCCGCTCTACCACGGCAAACCTCGTATCTGGCAACTGGTGCCGGAAAAAGATCTGGCCTGGCATGCGGGGATTAGCTTCTGGCGTGGCGCTACGCGTATTAACGATACCTCAATTGGCATTGAGCTGGAAAACCGCGGCTGGCAAAAATCGGCAGGGATAAAATATTTTGCGCCGTTTGAACCCGCGCAGATTCAGGCGCTGATCCCATTGGCGAAAGATATTATCGCCCGCTACGACATAAAACCGCAGAACGTGGTAGCCCATGCGGACATCGCGCCGCAACGTAAGGACGATCCTGGACCGCTTTTCCCATGGAAAGTGCTGGCCGAACAGGGAATTGGCGCGTGGCCGGACACTCAGCGCGTAGCATTTTATCTTGCCGGACGAGCGCCTCATACGCCGGTAGCAACCGAATCTTTACTCGATCTGCTGTCGCGTTACGGCTATGAGATAAAATCTGATATGACGCCGCGCGAACAGCAGCGGGTGATTATGGCCTTCCAGATGCACTTCCGCCCGACGCTGTGGAACGGCGTGGCGGATGCAGAAACTCAGGCGATTGCCGAAGCGTTACTGGAAAAATACGGGCAGGGTTAACGCAGAATACCAATGCCTGATGGCGCTTGCGCCGCCATCCGGCAATGGTTAACGCGGCAGCTTACCGTGGTCGCGCAGCCAGGCCGCGGTACGTTCAATCCCTGCATCCAGCGTCACAATGGGCTGATAACCCAACTCTTCCTGAGCGCGGGTAGTATCCAGCGTAAAATCAAAATTTAGCTTCGAGACGCCGTAATGCGTCAGCTTTGGCTCTTTTGCCGATTTATTGCCTAAACGCTCCATGCTGCGGGCAATCATGTCCAGCATCGGGTAGGGAACGGAGCGGATCCGACAATCAATATTCAGCTCGTCGATGAGCTTCTGCACAATGCTGCGCAGAGTGCGATGCTCGCCGTTGGTAATGTTGTACGCGCGACCTGACGGCAGCTTATCGCAGGCTTGCTGACTTGCCAGCCACATCGCGTGCACTGCATTTTCGTAGTAGGTCATATCTACCAGCGCACTTCCGCCGTGCGGCAACAGGATGCTGCCATAGTGGTACATCATATGGGCCAGGCGCGGGATAAAGACCTTATCGTGTGGTCCGAACAGGCTTTGCGGACGCAATACCGTAAAACGCGTCTGCGGGTTGGCCTGCGCCAGCAACGCAATCACGTCTTCGCCAGCTGCTTTGCTGCGGGCAAATTCATTGGCGAAGCGGTGCGGGCGAAAGTCCTCTTTGATATCGCGATGGTGGTGATAATCAAAATAGAGCGACGGCGAGGAGATATGAATGAAGTTGCGAACACCCCAGGCCACGGCCCACTCGCCCAGACGACGAGTTGCGCGAACGTTGGCCAGATCGAAGGCTTCCTGAGTTCCCCACGGTGAGGTAAAACTGGAGCAGTGCCACAGCGTGTCGATGCCGGCAAGCATCACTTTTGCTTGCGAAGAAACCAGCTCGGTCAAATCCGCATGCACAAACTCTGCGCCCATTTTCTCCAGCAGCTTGCCCATCGCTTCGTTGCGACCGGTGGCTCTGACACTGACGCCTTTGCTGCATAAAAACTCAACCGCGTTTCGGCCCAAGCCGCTGGTGGCTCCGGTAACCAGTACCTTCATATCAATCCACTGTGTTTAAAAAACGTCGTGCGCATTCTTCCGTGAAATACGCCTGTATGCAATGGGAAACATGAAAGAATACAGGCTCTTTTTATCATTAGTCTGTGATTTGTTCTGCAAGTTTGGCTATTCGCTTCGCCATCCCCCTGAAAATGAACAAGTGGGCGGGGATCATCAACAGCCAGTAGAAGAGGCCTGGCATACCGTGCGGATGCCACCAGGCGCGTACATCAATGCGTCGATGATCGCCTTTATCTTCCAGTGTGAAGCTCAGGCGACCCAATCCCGGCGCTTTCATCCCAAACAGCAGCGTCAGCTGTTTCTCCGGCTCAACGATGATGACTTTCCAGCTATCAACGGTGTCGCCAACTTGCAATAGTGGGTGTTCGGGACGACCTTTTGCCAGCTTATGGCCGACCAGCAGGTCCAACGCCGCGCGCGTCTTCCATAGAATATTGCCAAAGAAATAGCCTTCTTTGCCGCCGAGTCGATTCACTACCTGCCACAGTGCTTTTTTACTGGCGGAGGTTTCAACGCTAAAGCCAGCTTGTTTGGCGAAATAGCCATATTCTGGACGCCAGCGGGCAAACGCCTGTGCGTCGTAACCCCAGTCGCTGGAGTTGACCAGCTTCTCTTCTTCCTTCAACGTACTGCGCACCGCGTCATCAAAGGCAATCAGCTTTTGCGGGATCAGCGCACGTAGTTCGGTGTCATCGGCCAGCAGGTCGTGTTTTAAGCCCTGGATCAGCGCTTTGGCCGTGGTTGGCGGCACTGACGTAATGACGTTTAAAAACCAGACCGAAATCCAGCGGGTAGGGAAGGGGATGGGGATGAGCAGGCGATGTTTACCGCTGACCGCCATAAAATGCTCGAACTGTTCCTGATAGCTCAACACCTGCGGGCCGGCTGCTTCGAGTACGCGGTGATGTTGCGTGGGATGATCCAACAACGCCACCAGGTAGTACATCAAATTCTCCAGCGCGATGGGTGTGGTTCGTGAGCGCACCCAGCGCGGAGGGGTGAGTACGGGCAGGTTGTAGACCATGTCGCGCATCACTTCAAAGGCAGCGGAACCTGCCCCCACGATAATGCCCGCACGCAATTCCGTCATTGGCACGCCTGATTCACGCAGAGTATCTGCGGTTATCTGTCGCGCACGCAGATGATCGGATTGTTCATGCCGGGGAGCCTGTAATGAGCTCAAGAAAATAAGCTGTTTGACCGGTGTATTATGCAGTGCATCGCGGACGTTCATCGCCACCTGACGTTCGTGGGCGATAAAATCACCGCCTTCACCCATGCCATGGACCAGGTAATAAACCATATCAACACCCGCCAGCAGCGGGGTGAGATTATCTGGCCAATTCAAATCGACTTTATGGCAACTGACGTTGGCCAGTTGCTGCTTTTCCAGTCGTTCAATGCGACGTGCCGCAGCCAACACCTGATGCCCTTGCTGACTGAGCGCCTGTACCAAATGCTGACCAATGTAGCCACTGGCGCCAAGAACCAAAATCCGTTGCGGCACGCCCATCTCCTTATTGGGTTAAAAAAGCGCGCCAGTGGGCGACGACTTCAGCAAGTTGTTCACGTGATACGTCCAGATGCATCACCAGGCGCACAATCGGGGAGGCGTTAATCAGCACACCCTGCGCTTTCATATATTCACCCAGCGCGGCCGCGTGCTCTTCGCCAACGCGAACAAACAGCATGTTGGTGTCGTGGCGCATGACGTCCGCCCCTGCTTCGCGCAGTTGCTCCGCCATCCAGGCGGCGTTGTCATGGTCTTCCTGCAAACGCGCCACGTTATTTTTCAGCGCATACAGTCCGGCCGCCGCCAAAATACCCGCCTGGCGCATGCCGCCGCCGGTCATTTTGCGCCAGCGAATGGCACGCTTGATGTACTCGTGGCTGCCGACCAGCAGCGAGCCTACCGGCGTTCCCAGACCTTTGGAAAGACAAATGGTGAACGAGTCGCAGTATTGCGTGACATCTTTAAGCTCACAGCCATAGGCGACGATGGCGTTAAAAATACGCGCGCCGTCGACGTGCAGGGCAAGATTGCGCTCCCGGGTGAATTCCCAGGCCTCTTTCAGATACTCGCGCGGCAGAACTTTGCCGTTATGCGTGTTTTCCAGACTGAGCAGACGGGTGCGGGCAAAATGGATATCGTCTGCTTTGATTTTTGCTGCCACTTTGTCCAGCGGCAGGGAGCCATCCGGCGCGGCATCGATGGGTTGCGGTTGAATGCTGCCGAGCACCGCTGCGCCACCCGCTTCGTAGAGATAGTTATGCGCGCCCTGACCGGCGATATACTCTTCGCCGCGCTGACAATGGCTGAGCAGTGCAACCAGGTTCGCCTGAGTGCCGGTAGGTAAGAAAATGGCGGCTTCTTTGCCAGAAAGCTCGGCCGCGTATTGCTGGAGGGCATTAACGGTAGGATCATCACCGTAGACGTCGTCCCCGACCGGGGCGGCCATCATCTCTTCGAGCATGGCGCGACTGGGTCGGGTGACGGTATCACTGCGTAAATCAATCACGGGCATTCCTTTTTAAGTGAGGTAATGCCCTCTGTTTTACCTGAGCCAGTTAGTTTTCGCCAGTTCGATCACTTCATCACCGCGTCCGCTGATGATTGCGCGCAGCATATACAGGCTAAAACCTTTGGCTTGTTCGAGTTTGATCTGCGGCGGGATCGCCAGCTCTTCTTTCGCCACCACCACATCGACCAGCACCGGGCCGTCAATTGACATCGCCCTTTGCAGCGCCTCATCAACCTCTGAAGATTTCTCCACGCGAATGCCCGTGATGCCACAGGCCTCGGCAATCCGCGCGAAATTCGTGTCGTGCAGTTCGGTGCCGTCAGTCAGATAACCACCAGCTTTCATCTCCATCGCCACAAATCCCAGCACGCTGTTGTTGAAGACAATAATCTTCACCGGTAACTTCATTTGTACCACCGACAGAAAATCGCCCATCAGCATGCTAAAGCCGCCGTCACCGCACATTGCCACAACCTGACGTCCTGGTTCGGTCGCTTGTGCGCCGAGTGCCTGCGGCATGGCATTAGCCATCGACCCGTGGTTAAACGATCCGAGCAGGCGACGTTTGCCGTTCATTTTCAGATAGCGTGCTGCCCACACCGTTGGCGTGCCAACGTCGCAGGTAAAGATGGCATCGTCAGCGGCAAAGTGGCTGATCTGTTGCGCCAGATATTGCGGGTGAATGGCTTTATCGCTGGGTTTGGCTAAATCATCCAGCCCTTTGCGCGCCTCGCGGTAGTGCTCCAGTGCTTTGTCCAGGAACTGCCGCTCGGTTTTCTCTTCCACCAAAGGTAGTAGGGCGCGTAACGTGGATTTAATATCGCCTACCAGCGCCATATCAACTTTACTGTGCGCGCCAATACTCGCCGGATTGATATCAATCTGAATAATTTTGGCGTCGGTGGGGTAGAACGGGCGATAGGGGAACTGGGTACCGAGCAGGATCAGCGTGTCGGCATTCATCATGGTATGGAAGCCGGATGAAAAGCCAATCAGCCCGGTCATACCCACGTCATAGGGGTTATCGTACTCAACATGCTCTTTCCCGCGCAGAGCGTGCACGATCGGGGCTTTGATTTTAGCCGCAAACTCAACCAGCTCTTTATGCGCACCGGCGCAGCCGCTGCCGCACATCAGGGCGATGTTGCTGGAGTAGCGCAGCAGTTGCGCCAGTTTTCTCAGCTCTTCCTCTTCCGGGGTGACTACCGGGAGCGGCGCATGATACCAGTGCGTGGTGGCGCTTTCAGGGGCGGGCTTCAGCGCCACGTCGCCGGGTAATACCACCACGGAGACGCCACGGTTGAGCACCGCTTTACGCATAGCTATAGCCAGCACCTGGGGGATCTGCTCAGGGCTGGAGACCTGCTCGCAATAGTGGCTACATTCACGGAACAACTCCTGCGGGTGGGTCTCCTGAAAATAACCGCTGCCTATCTCACTGGAGGGAATATGCGCGGCAATCGCCAGCACCGGGACATGGTTGCGGTGGCAATCAAACAGGCCGTTAATCAGGTGCAGGTTTCCCGGTCCACATGAGCCGGCACAGACGGCCAGCTCACCGGTCAGTTGGGCTTCTGCGCCTGCGGCAAAAGCGGCAACCTCTTCATGGCGGGTTGGCATCCAGTCAATCGTGCCCATACGATTCAGACTGTCACTAAGGCCATTGAGCGAGTCTCCCGTCACACCCCAAATACGTTTAACGCCAGCTTGTTCGAGTGTTTTAGCAATAAAAGCGGCAACCGTTTGTTTCATGGTTTTCCTTCTCCTCTAATGTGATACCGGTTACAAGTTTAGATGAAGATAATCGTTATGCTTCTCATTTCCCCCTTATTTCCGGCAGGTTTCATTTAATCTGTATTAAGCGTAGTTTGTTATTGGACATGGTGAAACAAGGAATAAATTCAAATGGTTATAAAACTATTAAATACAGTTAACCGGGTACTGACTCACGAAGATTTTGGCAAGTTTTTGTTACGCCTTGCCGTCGGTGGGCTGATGCTGTTTCATGGGCTGCATAAACTGTTTGCTGGTATTGATGGCATCAGCGGTATGTTGATAGCGAAAGGTTTCCCGGGCTTTATTGCGTACGGCGTTCTGCTGGGAGAGGTTGTAGCGCCGTGTCTGATTATTCTAGGCATCCTGACGCGTCCGGCGGCGTTGGGGCTGGCGTTTACGATGGTTGTGGCATGGCTGATGGTCGGGATGGGCGAAACCTGGACACTGGATAAAACCGGTGCATGGGCGATTGAAAGTCTGGTGTATTTCTTCATCGGTGCGCTGGCCGTGGCGTTTTTGGGGGCGGGGCGTTACTCCGTTGCGGGAAATTCTGCCTGGCGATAGTTACCATTTGAGAGTCAATACCGAGGCGGGGGGCGCTAACGGTTTGCCCGCCTCGTCGTTCAATCTATCGCTAATCTATATGTCATCACTGTTCCATAGTTTGTGCCGACGTCTCAGCGCTCGCTGCGTCAATGCCCTTGCCATCGCGGCGCCTATTTCAGCACTGACAACCAGTCCCTGAATAAACGGACGATCGTGCATCAACCACGGCAGCCCGCCAAAAGCGATGCGATTGCGGGCGTTTTCCGGCGCTTGCAGCGTGTAATCTTCGCCGATGTCCGGGATCTCATCGCCACAGGCCAGCAGTTGATGGCGTAGCGTTGAGAAAGGGATATCTTTGCTCTGCAATGCCCGTTGCCCTCGGGCGTCAATAAACACATCGAATTCGCTGCGTCGACCGTGGTGGTAAATTACCGTCATTTCCTGCTCATTCGTACGCTCATAATCCGCACCAAGTGTGAGGATCTCAATCAGCCCGGCGTCGTGCAGCGCCAGCAGTCGGCGGACTGATTCAGACGGGATTGCCGCATAATTATCGATAAACACGCGCGCCAGTCCTTGCTTAAAGCGCTTTTCATCAGGCGGATCAAGATGTGGGACGATCTCTTCGATTACCTCGTGTAGCCGCAGCAGGGTATAGCGCCACGCGACGGTACGCTGTTCCTGTTTGTTGCGTTCAACTTCAATCATGTTGCGCTTCGCCCATTCAAAAGGTTCGTGCTCAAGCCTGTCGGCAAAGTAGGCCTCGGGGAATGTATCGGCGTTGAGCGTCTCAAGTGCTATCTCTTGGCTCCATTGCGGGGCTGCATCTTGCAGTTGTTGTACAATAATCCGGAAAATGCGGTCCAGTAATCCTTTTTGCCCATGGACAATGACGTCTTCAATTGCTTCAGGCGTTGCGATATTCAACGATTCATAGGGCAGAGGGCAGTAAAAATCCGCTTCAGGCAGCACACCGTTGCGCGACATTAGGGTCAGCTTCAGGCTTTGGCTGTCGGATTTACAGATAAACTGGAGTGCGTTATCAGCCCCGGTGGTGAAGGCTCCGTGTTGGCAGGCCACGGCCATCGCTGCGTCAATCGCGCTGAGCGAGGTACCGAGAATTCCTACCCGGCAAGCGCTAATCTGGACGTCCATCAGACCGGTCCACGGGCTGGGGAAAAACTTCCGTGTCTGTACATCCGTTTCAGGCCACAGATGACCGGTGGCGATAGCGGCGAAGTCCACCTCGACAGGCTGTAAAGCATGATTGATCCACAGAGAGACCCCATTCGGGGTCGCTTGCAGGTCGGTGACTTTGCTTAATTCGTTTATGCTAATCGTGAAGCCTGAGCCTCGCGCTTTCTCGACGATAGCGAATAAACGATCGCGATAATAGTCACCGAGGATCACGCGGGGCAAAAATTGCCGTTCATGCAAAGAATTACGTTCAATCCGAAACTGCGCCAGATAGTCATCACTTTGATTCTGTAGCCACGTCAGATAACTGATATAAATCGGTGGGATCTCTATGCTGGCTATATTTGCCAGCATGAAGTCTGCGTTGTTGTCGCTGTTATAAGGCATGCCAACGCCCGCCTCTTCAGCTTGCTCATAAAGCTCTATTTCCAGCGGTTCACCGCGCTCAACCAGGGCATGAAACGTATAAATCCCGGTGGGACCGACGCCGACAATGGCCACTTTTTTCATGGGGATCCTTGTAGAAAGTTCGACGTGGTAGTCGGGGATTATGCTTAATCTGCGAAGGGTAAGTGTGGTCGATAATTCACGGGGGGAAGGAGGTATTTTGCCGGGTAGAGTGAAAATATCAGAATTTTGCAGCGCCTGAGAGCATAAAAAAAGGCCACCCGGTACAGCCAGGCAGCCTTTTGCACATCAGATACCGGCCAATTACGCCAGCACTAAATCACCCTGCGGATGGCAGGAACAGGCCAGCACATAACCTTCAGCGATTTCTGCGTCGGTCAGCGTCATGGTGCTGCTGACCGTGTAGTTACCGTCAACCACTTTGGTTTTGCAGCAGCCGCAAACGCCTGCACGGCATGCGGCGACAACCGGAACCTTGTTGCTTTCCAGCGCTTCCAGCAGCGTACTGCCCACCGGCGCATAGAACTCTTTCGCCGGCTGTAGCTTGGTAAACTTCAGACCACTGGTGGCGGCTTCGGCAACAGGTGTGAAGAACTGCTCTTTAAAGAAGCGCGTCACACCCAGTGCTTTGACTTCTTTCTCGACCAGATCCATATACGGTGCCGGGCCACAGGTCATCACTGTACGCGAGGTCAGATCCGGTACGCTTTTCAGCAGTTCGGTAGTCAGTCGGCCAGAAACAAAACCTTCGGTGGCATTATTTTCAGCAACTAATGTCACCGGATATTCACGCCACTCGTCGGCAAAAATGACATCTTGCGGCGAGCGAACGTTAAAGATTACCTGTACATTCGCTTGCGGGCGGTACTTTGCCAACCAGCGACGCATTGACATGATTGGCGTAACGCCACAGCCTGCGGCCAGCATCAGGAACTTGTCTTCCGCTTTATCTTCACAGGTGAACTCACCCATGGCATCGGACAGCCAGATATAGTCGCCGCGCTTCACGTCGCGGGTTAGCCACTGTGAACCTGCGCCATCGTCAATCCGGCGGATGGTCAACGTAATGTACTCGCTAACGCCCGGTGTTGAGGAAATGGTGTAAGCACGCAGCGTATCCGCTGAATTACGTACGCTGACCAGTGCATACTGCCCGGCGCGGTAAGGATAATAATCGTGGCACAGCAACGAAATTGTCCATACATCCGGCGTTTCCTGATGGATGTGGTGAACCTGCATCCGCCATGGGCACTGATGAGTTGGCATTGTCATTCTTTACTCCTTACGCGCTCAGCAGTTGCTTCATGTCTTCTTCAACGGTGGTCACGGAACGCAGACCAAATTTCTCGTTGAGAACTGCCAGCAAATCCGGTGTGAAGAAACCAGGCGCAGTCGGGCCAGTGACGATGTTTTTCACGCCCAGAGACAGCAGGGTCAGCAGAATAACAATCGCTTTCTGTTCGAACCAGGAGAGCACCAGAGACAGCGGCAGATCGTTCACGCCACAGCCCAGTTTCTCTGCCAGGGTGACCGCCAGGATAATGGCAGAGTAGGCATCGTTACACTGACCGGCATCGACCAGACGCGGCAGACCTTCGATATCGCCGAATTCCAGTTTGTTGAAACGGTATTTACCGCAAGCAAGGGTCAGAATCAGGCAGTCGTCTGGTACGCTGGTGGCGAAGTCGGTGAAGTAGTTACGTTCACCACGTGCGCCGTCACAACCGCCAACCAGGAAGATGTGACGCAGTTTTTCGCGGCTCACCAGGTCGATCAGGGTATCAGCAGCGCCCAGCAGGGTCTGACGACCGAAACCTACGGTGATCAGGTGCGGAATTTCACTGTACGGGAAGCCAGCCATCTGCTGCGCCTGTGCGATAACCGGACCGAAATCGTCACCTTCAAGGTGGCTCACGCCCGGCCAGCCGACGATGCTACGGGTCCAGATACGGTCGTCGTAGGCGCCAACGGTTGGGTCGATGATGCAGTTAGAAGTCATCACGATTGGGCCAGGGAAGCGGGCGAATTCAACCTGCTGATTCTGCCAGCCGCTGCCGTAGTTACCGATTAGGTGTTTGAACTTACGCAGTTCCGGATAGCCGTGTGCTGGCAGCATTTCACCGTGGGTATAAACGTTAACACCGGTGCCTTCAGTCTGCTCAAGCAGGTTGTACAAATCTTTCAGGTCGTGACCGGAGATCAGGATGCACTTACCTTCGGTTGCTTTTACGTTGACCTGAGTCGGGGTCGGGTGACCGTATTTAGTGGTTTCACCGGCGTCCAGAATGCTCATCACTTTGAAGTTCATCTGGCCGATTTCCATTGAACACTCCAGAAGAGCGTTCATATCGGAAGGCCAGGTACCCAGCCACGCCATGATTTTGTGGTACTGAGCATAGATATCGTTGTCGTACTGACCAAGAACGTGGGCGTGCTCCATGTAAGCTGCCGCACCTTTCAGGCCGTACAGACACAGCAGACGCAGGCCGAGGATATTATCGCCGATGGTCGCTTTGTCTTTATTCGGGGTGAATTCAGCGGCCTGACGTTGCAGGTCGCCCAGATCGTCGCTGACCAGTTGCAGATCGGCCATCGGGTTGGTGACAGCTGCGTTCGCGTCGATGTTCAGGCATTGTGCTTTCAGGGCGTCGCGCATGGCGATAGCTTCACGGGCATAGCCAACAATACGCGGGGAATCGAAGTTTACGTTAGTCAGCGTGGAGAAGAACGCACGCGGCGCAAAGTTATCAACCTCATGGTCGATGATGCCGTATTCACGTGCTTTAACAGCCCATGCAGACAGACCTTGTAGGGAAGCAATCAGCAGATCCTGCAAATCGGAGGTTTCAGCCGTTTTACCGCACATACCCTGCGCGTAAGAGCAGCCGTTTCCTGCCGGAGTACGGATGGTTTGTTCACATTGCACACAAAACATGGTCACACCTTTTAAAGTTATATTTAATATACATGTTTAAGATTATGCCTGTGCGCGTAGGGATAAAAGGGATTTCTGCTACTACTTGCAGGGAGATTGATTTAGCGCAATTTTGGCGGTAGCTGACTACCGCCAGAGAGGTATTTGCCCGGGCGTCAGGCGGAGAAAAACGCCATCAGCAGGGGCACTAACAGACTCAAAATAAAGCCGTGGACGATGGCTGCCGGGACCATTTCCAGGCCGCCGCTGCGTTGTAAAACGGGCAGGGTGAAATCCATTGATGTCGCCCCGCATAATCCCAGCGCGGTAGAGCGGCTGCGGCCCACCATTCCTGGAATCAACATAATGGCGATCAGTTCACGGGCCAGGTCGTTAAAGAAGGCGGCACTACCAATTACGGGTCCGAACGATTCGGTCAACAGAATACCGGACAGGGAATACCAGCCAAAACCTGATGCCATCGCCAGCGCGGTTTTCAGCGGCAGACCGAGGATCAATGCATTGATAACCCCCGCCAGCATCGAACTGGCGACGACGACGACGGCCACGATCATCCCCCGACGGTTCAGCACAATTTGCTTTAAGGTCATACCGCTGTTGCGCAGTTGGATCCCCACCAGGAACAGTAAAAAGATTAACGTATATTCGCTGGCTTCGGTGGCATGCTGCAGAATGGAAAGCCCAGTGAGGCCGAGCAGGAAACCGATGACGACGACGCCGCAAAGCTGGAGCGACTCAAGCGCCATTGCAATTCGCGAGGGGAGCTTTTCTTGCTTGTGGTTGTGTCTCCAGGGCAGCGAACGCTCCAGCCAGAACAGCGCCGCAATATTACACAGTATAATGACCGTCACGCTGACTGCAGAATAATGAAGAATAGCTAACAGGTTGCTGGCGAGATTATCCAGAAACGCCAGGCTAATACCCATAAAAAAGAGAATAAGGTAGACGATCCAGCTCAACAGGCGATTGATAAGTTGTAATGCAGTCCTGTGCCGGAGCGGAATAAGGTAGCCCACAATAAGGGGAACCAGAATGATTAACAGCCCTGAAAACATGAAAACCAGATCCTTGCTGAGAAGTAAGACGAAATGCGCTAGCACACACTACTCAAAGCAAAGAGGGGAGTAAAGTTGCAAATAAAAGGAAATATAGAGAGGATAAAAAAGACCTGACTTGCGCCAGGCCTTTTTTGTTAGCGATTAATCGCGTTTTTCCAGCAGAGTGCGGTAAATAAGGCCGCCGAGTACCCCACCGATAATCGGCATTACCCAGAAGAACCACAATTGTTGCAATGCCCAGCCGCCCTGGAAAATGGCTACTGCGGTACTACGTGCCGGGTTTACGGAGGTGTTGGTGACTGGAATACTGATCAAGTGGATCAGAGTTAACGCCAGACCAATTGCGATAGGTGCAAAACCTGCCGGAGCATGTTTATCGGTCGCGCCGTGGATCACTAATAAGAAGCCTGCGGTCAGAATAATTTCAATGACGACGGCAGAAAGCATGGAATAACCGCCTGGTGAATGTTCACCAAAGCCGTTTGAAGCAAAACCACTGGCCGTTGCATCAAAACCTGCTTTACCGCTGGCAATAAGATACAGCGCCGCTGCTGCAACAATACCGCCTACAACCTGAGCAATAACGTAACCAATAACATCTTTTGCCGGGAAACGACCGCCAGCCCATAAACCGAAGGTTACCGCCGGGTTAAAATGCCCACCTGAAATATGACCCACGGCGAATGCCATGGTTAATACGGTCAGGCCGAATGCCAGCGCGACACCGGCAAATCCAATTCCCAATTCCGGGAATGCGGCTGCCAGCACTGCACTACCGCACCCACCAAAAACGAGCCAAAATGTACCGAAGAATTCAGCTGCTAATTTCCTGAACATAACCACCTCAATTAAAAGTTCCGGGTTCGTATTCCTTGCCCGGTAATTCATCGCTAAAAGGGACGATGATGAAAGAGCGGGTATTTTAGAAAAAAATATCATCCCTTCGCCAGTTAAATTGATGAAAAAATTTGATTTAAGGCAATATGTTGCGATTCCTTTTTGAATCTTGGATGAATGAAGCATAGTCCAACTAGCGAAAGGACGATGATTAAGTTCTGAAATTATATTCAGGAGAAAACATAAGAAGAATATTCTTATTTTTTTTGCTTTTGCGATTCACGCCAGATTGATATCGGGTGTCCTGAGCACCCGCTTGCCGTTATACTCCTGATAACTTGAAGGAAAAAGTTAGCATTTCCGGAGGCTATATGATTCTCGAACGCGTTGAGATTGTTGGATTTCGTGGTATTAACCGTCTGTCGTTGATGCTGGAGCAGAGCAACGTGCTGATTGGGGAGAACGCGTGGGGTAAATCCAGTCTGCTGGATGCCTTAACCCTGCTGCTGTCGCCGGAGCCAGACTTGTATCATTTTGTCCGCGAGGATTTCTGGTTCCCGCCGGGCGATATACAGGGCCGGGAACACCACCTGCACATTATCCTGACGTTTCGTGAATCCCAGCCGGGTCGTCACCGGGTACGTCGATATCGCCCTCTGGAAGCCAGCTGGACGCCGTGCCAGGATGGCTATCACCGCATTTTTTATCGTCTGGAAGGCGAGTGTGCGGATGACGGTAGCGTTCTGACCTTGCGCAGTTTTCTTGACGGCGACGGCCATCCATTACCTCTCGATGACATTAACGATCAGGCGCGGCATCTTGTGCGCCTGATGCCGGTACTGCGTCTGCGCGATGCGCGGTTTATGCGACGGATCCGCAACGGTACCGTGCCGGATTCGGCGGACGTCGAAGTCACCGCCCGCCAACTGGATTTTCTGGCGCGTGAGCTGGCTACCCGACCGCAAAACCTGACCGACGGGCAGATCCGCCAGGGGTTATCGGCCATGGTGCAGTTGTTGGAGCACTATTTTTCCGAGCAGGGGGCTGGCCAGTCCCGTTACCGTCTGATGCGCCGTCGCTCCAATAACGAACAACGGAGCTGGCGCTATCTGGACATTATTAACCGCATGATTGATAAACCCGGCGGACGTACGCACCGGGTTATTCTGTTGGGCCTGTTTTCGACCCTGTTGCAGGCCAAAGGCACGCTGAGGCTGGATAAAGACGCCCGACCTTTATTGCTGGTGGAAGATCCGGAAACGCGTTTACATCCCATCATGCTGTCGGTGGCCTGGCACTTGTTGAATTTACTGCCTCTGCAGCGAGTGGCGACTACCAACTCCGGTGAGCTGTTGTCCCTTACGCCCGTGGAACATGTTGTTCGTCTGGTACGTGAATCATCCCGCGTTGCCGCCTGGCGGCTGGGGCCGGGTGGGATCAGTGCAGAAGATGGTCGGCGAATCGCATTTCATATTCGTTTTAATCGTGCGTCATCGTTGTTTGCCCGCTGCTGGTTGCTGGTAGAAGGCGAAACGGAAACCTGGGTTATTAACGAACTGGCCCGTCAGTGCGGACATCACTTTGATGCAGAAGGGATTAAAGTTATTGAATTCGCCCAGTCCGGCCTTAAGCCGCTGGTTAAATTCGCCCGCCGGATGGGTATCGAGTGGCATGTGCTGGTCGATGGTGATGAAGCCGGGAAAAAGTATGCGGCCACGGTACGTAGCTTATTGAATGACGACAGAGAGGAAGAGCGTGAGCATTTGACCATGCTCCCCGCGCTGGATATGGAACACTTTATGTATCGCCAGGGGTTTGCTGACGTCTTTCACCGGGTGGCGCAAATCCCGGAGAACGTGCCCATGAACATGCGCAAAATTATCTCCAAGGCGATACATCGTTCGTCAAAACCGGATTTAGCCATTGAGGTAGCGATGGAAGCCGGGCGGCGCGGCGTTGACGCAGTGCCAACGCTGCTGCGAAAAATGTTTTCCCGCGTGCTGTGGCTGGCACGCGGCAGAGCGGATTAGTGGTGAAACATCGACGACAGCTGCGAATGGATGCTGTCCAGTAGCTGATAGCGGCGGCGGTATTCTGCGCGTTTTTTGCTGGCAATATCCGCCTCGCTTTTTCGCGCCAGCGTGCGCGGAATATGATAGTACCCGTGTCTGTCGCACTCGCCGCCAACCGATTCCCAAAATGCGTTGTAGTCGGAATGAATTACCTTATTTTTATCGTGGTAGCGTTGGCTGCGAAAGATATGCTGTTCATTGCTGACTGCCATAACATTATCGATATTCAATCGCTCTGCTAACCGGCAAATGGCTTCCATTACAATACGTTTTGGGAATATCCCGTGACAGGACTTGGTCGCTTTTTGGATTGCTTCGTGAGGAAGTTGCGCATTGCCCTGCACACCGCCAATAAATAATGTACTTTTGCCATTATATTCGCAGAACGTAAACGTCATTTTAGTCAGTACGTCGCCGTCGCCATTTTGCACCTGAATAGTGCTCTCTCCCTCTTTATCCAGCACCGGGAACATCATCATGGTTACGGTAAATATATCGCCATCTTTGCCTTCAATTTGCGCCAGCTGTAAGCCGTCATTGCTTAATAAGGCGTTAAATTCTGCGGGTAAAAATGCGTGGCGGATAACATTATAATGAAAACGCACCGCGTCTAAACGCATTTTACGGGTGAAGTTTGCGGCAAGGTAAGGACGATGCAAACGCACCGGCAGTCGGGGTTGGTGGGATAGCAGGTTTTCAAGATCCGGCCATTGGGACAGTTCTGTCATCCATTCCTGGGTGAGGCGAGGTATCAAGAGTGAGCGCCAGATAAACTTACGACGAAAGCTCCGCTTATCCCAGCAATGTGCGGGACGTAAATGACCGCTGCTCAGGCTGTAAAAAAGACCAAAGCTGGTGACGGGTTTGGTGGAAAGAAAAGTGCTTTCAGTTAGTTGACTCATAATATAAATCCGATTGATACCCTGGTACTAATTTCAGCACAGCGGATCTTAACCATTCATCAATAACTCTGTTATTCTTGCGCTTTTCAACGGCGATTTATTTAACGTTGATGTTTAGCACTCCACTCTGGTGGACGTATTGGGGGAATTGGGGCATTTATGAAGCTCAAGGGAAAAATCAAAAAACGCTATTTTCTGTTCGCCATCATCCTTATTGTGGCGGTAATTGCACTTTTGCGAACGCTTAATGCGCCTTTACCTCAGTATCAAACATTAATTGTTCGTCCGGGCGATCTGCAGCAAAGCGTGCTGGCTACCGGTAAACTGGATGCGCTGCGTAAAGTTGACGTCGGGGCGCAGGTCAGCGGGCAGTTAAAAACGCTGTCGGTCGCGATTGGCGATAAAGTAAAAAAAGATCAGTTGCTCGGCGTAATCGATCCTGAACAGGCGCAAAACCAAATCAAAGAGGTTGAAGCGACGCTAATGGAATTGCGCGCCCAGCGTTTACAGGCAGAAGCTGAGTGGAAACTGGCGCGGGTGACGCTTTCCCGTCAGCAACAGCTGGCAAAAACCCAGGCCGTTTCACAGCAGGATCTCGACACGGCGGCCACCGAAATGGCGGTCAAACAGGCGCAAATTGGCACAATTGACGCGCAAATTAAACGTAATCAGGCTTCTCTCGATACGGCAAAAACCAACCTTGATTACACCCGCATTGTCGCGCCAATGGCAGGCGAAGTAACGCAAATTACTACCCTGCAAGGGCAAACCGTTATTGCCGCCCAGCAGGCACCTAATATTCTGACGCTGGCGGATATGAGCACCATGCTGGTAAAAGCGCAGGTTTCTGAGGCTGATGTAATTCACCTGCAACCTGGGCAAAAAGCCTGGTTTACCGTACTGGGTGATCCGCAGACGCGCTACGAAGGCACGCTCAAAGATGTTCTTCCGACGCCAGAGAAAGTGAATGATGCGATTTTCTACTATGCCCGCTTCGAAGTTCCCAATCCGAAAGGGATCCTGCGTCTGGATATGACCGCGCAGGTCCATATCCAGCTCACTGATGTCAAAAATGTTCTGACGATCCCGCTGTCGGCACTGGGCGATCCTATTGGTAACAACCGCTATAACGTCAGGCTACTGCGTAACGGCGAAACCCGCGAACGTGAAGTGGTTATCGGCGCGCGGAATGACACCGATGTGGAGATCGTGAAAGGGCTGGAAGAGGGGGATGAAGTCATTACCGGCGAGGGCAACGCTGGAGCTGCAAAATGACAGCATTGCTTGAACTAAGCCATATCCGCCGCAGCTATCCCTCAGGTGAAGGCCAGGTTGAGGTGTTGAAGGACGTATCCTTGAGCATTCAGGCCGGGGAAATGGTGGCGATTGTCGGGGCGTCGGGTTCGGGTAAATCTACGCTGATGAACATTCTCGGCTGTCTGGACAAACCTACCAGCGGTACGTACCGGGTTGCCGGGCGGGATGTTTCCACGCTGGATAGCGATGCGCTGGCACAGCTGCGCCGTGAGCATTTCGGCTTTATCTTCCAGCGCTATCATTTGCTGTCACATTTAACCGCGGCGCAAAATGTCGAGGTGCCTGCGGTCTACGCTGGCACCGAGCGTAAGCAGCGCCTGGCGCGTGCGCAGGAATTACTCCAGCGGCTGGGTCTGGGCGACAGGGTTGACTATCAACCTTCTCAACTTTCCGGTGGTCAGCAGCAGCGGGTAAGTATTGCGCGTGCGCTGATGAACGGGGGACAGGTTATTCTTGCCGACGAACCCACTGGCGCGCTGGATAGCCATTCCGGCGAAGAAGTAATGGCAATTTTGCATCAGCTGCGCGATCGCGGACACACGGTAATTATCGTCACGCACGACCCGCAGGTTGCCGCACAGGCCGAGCGGGTCATTGAAATTCGTGACGGCGAGATTGTGCGCAATCCGCCGCCACAGAAACCTTCTGGCGGACGCGATATCGCGGAGCCAACGGTGAAAACGGCATCCGGCTGGAGTCAGTTTGTCAGCGGTTTTCGTGAAGCGCTTACCATGGCCTGGCTGGCAATGGCCGCAAATAAGATGCGAACGCTACTGACCATGCTTGGGATCATCATCGGTATTGCTTCGGTGGTGTCGATCGTGGTGGTAGGCGATGCGGCTAAACAACTGGTACTGGCAGATATTCGCGCTATTGGTACTAACACCATTGATATCTATCCTGGCAAAGATTTCGGCGACGACGATCCGCAATATCAACAGGCATTGAAGTATGACGATTTGACGGCGCTACAGAAGCAGCCCTGGGTCAGTTCGGTAACACCTGCAGTATCGAAGAACCTGCGGTTACGCTATGGCAATATCGACGTTGCTGCCAGTGCTAACGGCGTGAGCGGCGACTATTTCAACGTCTATGGCATGACATTTAGCGAAGGGACCACCTTTAACGCCGAGCAACTGGCGGGGCGCGCTCAGGTGGTGGTGCTCGACAGTAATACCCGGCGCCAGTTGTTCCCCAATAAAGCGAAAGTTGTCGGCGAAGTCGTGCTGGTGGGAAATATGCCGGCCACGGTAATTGGCGTTGCAGAAGAGAAACAGTCGATGTTCGGCAGTAGCAAGATCCTGCGGGTCTGGCTGCCCTACAGCACCATGTCCGGACGAATTATGGGGCAGTCGTGGCTGAACTCGATCACCGTGCGAGTAAAGGATGGTTTTGACAGTGCCCAGGCCGAACAGCAACTGACCCGACTGTTGACGTTGCGCCACGGTAAGAAGGATTTCTTCACCTGGAATATGGACGGTGTCTTGAAAACCGCTGAAAAGACCACACGTACATTACAACTCTTCCTGACGCTGGTGGCGGTGATTTCGCTGGTGGTTGGTGGGATTGGCGTGATGAATATTATGCTGGTTTCGGTAACCGAACGAACGCGTGAGATTGGCATTCGTATGGCGGTTGGCGCGCGTGCCAGTGATGTGCTGCAACAGTTCTTAATTGAAGCGGTGTTAGTGTGTCTGGTTGGTGGCGCGTTGGGCATTAGCCTGTCGATGCTGATCGCCTTTACACTTCAGCTATTCCTGCCGGGCTGGGAAATTGGATTCTCACCCGTCGCGCTGTTGACGGCGTTCCTGTGTTCGACTGCAACCGGGGTGTTGTTTGGCTGGCTACCGGCGCGGAATGCGGCACGTCTGGATCCAGTAGATGCTCTGGCGCGGGAATAATGCCACAGAGATAAAAATGCCAGCCGCAAAGGCTGGCATTTTGACTGCGGGATGTACACAATGAGACAGAAGAGCTATGCGACAGCTTCTGCTTCAATGACAGGCACGATGACACTGGCATGATTGCCTTTTGGCCCCTGGTGGACATCAAACTGGACAGACTGTCCGGCTTTTAGCGTTCTGTAACCATCCATCTGAATGGTGGAATAATGGGCGAAAATATCTTCGCCGCCGCCTTCGGGGCAAATGAAACCAAACCCTTTGGCGTTGTTGAACCACTTAACAGTACCCGTTTCCATACTTCGACATCCTTCGTAAATCTTATATAAGTAAGATGGAATGAACCGGTGGCGGAGTGGGGGCTGTTCAAAACCTCGCCAACTCTCGAAACTACAATTTAGAGAAATCAGGCGGGGCGTCAAGCGCCAGGCAGACAGAATAGGGTAAAAATGCATCAAAATTTGAAGCAGTTAACGCTATTGTCGGTTATGTGACAGATGTCGCGGATGGCACTAATAGATGATAGTTATCTAATACTTGAGGTAGATTGATTGTGCGCATAGGCTGCTTGTCAGCGGCAAGATTTTCTGCCGGAAACCGTAACTGAAGATGACGACTGACAATGGGTAAGACGAACGACTGGCTGGATTTCGATCTGCTGGCGGAAGACAAATTGCGCGACGCGCTAAAACCGCCATCTATGTATAAAGTGATATTAGTCAATGATGATTACACTCCGATGGAGTTTGTTATTGACGTGTTACAAAAATTCTTTTCTTATGATGTAGAACGTGCAACGCAACTGATGCTTGCAGTTCACTATCAAGGCAAAGCGATTTGCGGCGTGTTTACTGCCGAAGTGGCTGAAACCAAAGTAGCGATGGTGAACAAATATGCGAGGGAGAACGAGCATCCGTTGCTGTGTACGCTGGAAAAAGCCTGAATGCAGGCATAAACATTGGGGGAGGTGCCTATGCTCAATCAAGAACTGGAACTCAGTTTAAACATGGCTTTCGCCAGAGCGCGCGAGCACCGACATGAGTTTATGACCGTCGAGCACTTGTTACTGGCGTTGCTCAGTAACCCGTCGGCCCGCGAAGCGCTGGAAGCGTGTTCTGTGGATCTGGTGGCGCTCCGTCAGGAACTCGAAGCCTTCATTGAACAGACCACACCTGTATTGCCTGCCAGTGAGGAAGAGCGCGACACGCAGCCGACGTTGAGTTTTCAACGTGTACTGCAACGTGCGGTCTTTCATGTTCAGTCCTCCGGACGCAATGAAGTTACCGGCGCAAATGTGCTGGTTGCTATCTTCAGCGAGCAGGAATCTCAGGCGGCTTATCTGCTGCGTAAGCATGAAGTAAGTCGTCTTGATGTGGTGAATTTTATCTCTCATGGCACGCGTAAAGATGAACCCAGCCAGTCTTCTGACTCTGGGAATCAGCCAAATAACGAAGAGCAAGCTGGCGGGGAGGACCGTATGGAGAACTTCACGACTAACCTTAACCAGCTTGCCCGAGTGGGCGGAATTGATCCGCTCATTGGCCGGGACAAAGAGCTGGAGCGCGCCATTCAGGTACTGTGCCGTCGCAGAAAAAACAACCCGCTGCTGGTGGGAGAGTCTGGTGTCGGTAAAACCGCCATTGCCGAAGGCCTCGCCTGGCGTATTGTCCAGGGTGATGTGCCTGAAATCATGGCTGATTGTACCCTTTACTCCCTGGATATCGGCTCGCTGCTGGCAGGCACCAAATATCGCGGTGATTTTGAAAAACGCTTTAAGGCGCTGCTGAAACAGCTGGAACAGGATACTAACAGCATTCTGTTTATCGATGAGATCCATACCATTATTGGCGCGGGTGCGGCATCGGGCGGCCAGGTGGATGCGGCTAACCTGATCAAGCCGTTGCTCTCTAGCGGTAAGATCCGTGTTATAGGCTCCACAACCTATCAGGAATTCAGCAATATCTTTGAAAAGGACCGTGCGTTAGCGCGCCGTTTCCAGAAAATCGATGTCACTGAGCCATCGGTAGAAGAGACCGTGCAGATAATCAATGGTCTGAAGCCGAAATACGAAGCGCACCATGACGTCCGCTATACCGCCAAAGCGGTGCGTGCAGCGGTTGAACTGGCGGTGAAATACATTAACGATCGTCATCTGCCGGATAAAGCGATTGACGTGATTGATGAGGCGGGCGCACGTGCGCGTCTGATGCCGGTCAGCAAGCGCAAGAAAACCGTCAACGTGGCGGATATTGAGTCCGTAGTGGCCCGCATTGCGCGGATCCCGGAGAAGAGCGTATCGCAGAGCGATCGCGACACGCTGAAAAACTTGGGCAACCGTTTGAAAATGCTGGTATTCGGACAGGATAAAGCCATTGAGGCGCTGACTGAAGCGATCAAAATGAGCCGTGCCGGTCTGGGACACGAGCATAAGCCTGTCGGTTCGTTCCTTTTTGCCGGACCAACTGGCGTCGGTAAGACCGAAGTCACGGTGCAGCTCTCCAAAGCCCTCGGCATTGAACTGCTGCGTTTTGATATGTCCGAGTACATGGAACGCCACACAGTCAGCCGTCTGATTGGTGCGCCTCCAGGATATGTCGGTTTTGACCAGGGCGGTTTGCTGACTGATGCTGTTATTAAGCATCCGCATGCGGTACTGCTGCTGGATGAAATCGAAAAAGCGCACCCGGATGTCTTTAACCTGTTGCTGCAGGTGATGGATAACGGCACGCTGACCGACAATAACGGGCGTAAAGCGGATTTCCGCAACGTGGTGCTGGTCATGACCACCAACGCTGGTGTACGTGAAACTGAGCGTAAATCGATTGGGTTGATTCATCAAGACAACAGTACTGATGCGATGGGCGAAATCAAAAAAGTGTTTACGCCGGAATTCCGTAACCGTCTCGACAACATTATCTGGTTCGATCATCTCTCTACCGAGGTGATTCATCAGGTTGTTGATAAGTTTATCGTCGAGCTTCAGGTTCAGCTGGATCAGAAAGGTGTCTCTCTTGAAGTGAGTCAGGAAGCACGTGACTGGCTGGCAGAGAAAGGCTATGACCGCGCAATGGGCGCACGTCCAATGACGCGTGTTGTCCAGGATAACCTGAAAAAACCATTGGCTAACGAACTGCTGTTCGGTTCGCTGGTGGATGGCGGTCAGGTGACCGTTGCGCTGGATAAAGAGAAAAATGAGCTGACCTATGGCTTCCAGAGTGCGCAAAAGCACAAGCCAGAAGCGGCACATTAATCTTTAATCACCTAATGAGCCGGGCGTAATGCCCGGTTTTTTTTCGCCTGAAAGTAAAGATTTGAATTGGGGAGATTCGGAGAGTTTAAACGACAGGCAAAAAATAAGCCTGCGTAAGGGAGATTACGCAGGCTAAGGAGGTGGTTCCTGGTACAGCTAGCATTTATGGGTTATGTTTTTCAGCGGAGTGGATAATACCCTTAATGAACGAAACGGTATGTGATCGATTTCTAAGAATCTTCCGAACGCTGAAAAATAACCGTAATTAACTACTTAGCATGCGGGTTACGTGTGGACTCGCTGGCAAAATTACGCATCAACAATGCATAATTCAGGTCGATATCCTCTGGTACAGGCATCCACACGGTGTAACCATCGCCCGGCGCAACTGGCATGGCTTCGCCTTTCGCGTTTTCCATCTGCTCGAGAGTAAAGTTGATGTTGCCCTGTGGGGTCATCAGCTCCAGGCTGTCGCCGACGGTGAATTTGTTTTTTACCAGCACGGCCGCCAGTTCACCTTTACGTTCGCCGGTGAATTCGCCGACAAACTGCTGACGCTCGGAAACAGAGAAGCCGTATTCGTAGTTTTGATAGTCGTCATGTGTATGGCGGCGCAGGAACCCTTCGGTGTAACCACGATGCGCCAGGCCTTCCAGCGTTTCCAGCAGTTGCGGGTCGAACGGTTTACCGGCTGCGGCATCATCAATGGCTTTACGATAGACCTGCGCGGTACGTGCACAGTAATAGTACGACTTGGTGCGGCCTTCGATCTTCAGGGAATGCACGCCCATCTGCGTCAGGCGCTCAACGTGGGCAATGGCACGCAAATCCTTCGAGTTCATGATGTAAGTGCCGTGTTCGTCTTCGAATGCGGTCATGTACTCACCCGGGCGCTGGGCTTCCTCAATCATAAAGACTTTGTCTGTTGGTGCGCCAATACCCAGCGTGGGTTCGATGTTTTGTACCGGGATAGGCTCGTACTTATGCACGATATTGCCCACTACATCTTCTTTCCCTTCCTGCACGTTGTATTCCCAGCGGCAGGCATTGGTACAGGTACCCTGGTTTGGGTCACGCTTGTTGATGTAGCCAGAGAGCAGGCAACGGCCGGAGTAGGCCATGCACAGCGCGCCATGAACGAAGATCTCAAGCTCCATATCCGGCACCTGGGCGCGGATCTCTTCAATTTCTTCCAGCGACAGCTCACGGGAGAGGATCACGCGGGTCAGCCCCATCTGCTTCCAGAATTTCACCGTCGCCCAGTTTACGGCGTTAGCCTGTACCGAAAGGTGAATGTCCATGTCAGGGAAGTTTTCGCGCACCAGCATAATCAGACCAGGGTCTGACATGATCAGTGCATCCGGCCCCATTTCCACCACCGGTTTCAGATCACGAATGAAGGTCTTCAGCTTGGCATTATGTGGGGCAATGTTAACCACCACATAGAATTTTTTACCCAGTTCATGGGCTTCATTAATACCGAGTTGCAGGTTATCGTGGTTGAATTCGTTGTTGCGTACGCGCAGTGAGTAACGCGGTTGGCCCGCATACACAGCGTCTGCGCCATAGGCGAAAGCGTAACGCATGTTTTTCAGCGTTCCCGCCGGGGAAAGGAGTTCCGGTTTAAACATAATTTTCTCGTTCTGATGACAGGTCAGACTCGCCTCACTCAATGAGGCGGTTAGGGGAGTGCCCCCATATTAAGGGCGGGCATTGTAGCGCTGCAGGGAAGGCAGGTAAAGAAAAACGCCGGGCGACAGCGTTGCGTTACCCGGCTGAGCGAGTAATTATCAGGTCTTATCTTTTATCGTCTGACTGACACCATTGGTCTTAACCGAAGTAATACCGGTCTCGCGTGACTGTTCATTCGCATACAGTTGACTGCTACCAATAATCTGGTGGTTTGCAGCTTTCAGGTTGAAATGTAATTTTCCATTAGCCGCTGTTTTTTTCTCATAACGCTCATCCAGAGGGCTGTTAGCCTGGACAGATGCGATCCCTTTTTCCGCAGCGCTTTTGGTAGTGTAAAGCTCGCTGGTAAGGATTATTTCCCCGTTCCCAGCTTTAAGAACAAAGCGGTACTGATCATCGCTACTCTTACTTAATTCAAACCAACCAGCCATATGAACTCCTTGATTAAAAGTTTTAGATCAAACAGTTATTGACGACAGTGTTGTCAGAAAGAGTATGAGCGATATTTGGAGAGTTGCTAGTCACCAGGGCCCCATGAAGCAGCGGGCCCTGAAGGGCAGGAGTGTTTAAGCAATTCGGCAGGCGTCGGCTTCCCAGCGATACCCCACGCCATAGACCGCGCGGATAAACGACTGCTCAGCATCCAGCGACTCCAGCTTGCGTCGCAGGTTCTTAATATGGCTGTCGATGGTGCGGTCGGTAACGACGCGATAATCGTCATAGAGATGGTTAAGCAATTGTTCTCGGGAGAATACTTTTCCCGGCTCATGTGACAACGTTTTAAGTAAGCGGAATTCAGCGGGTGTTAAATCGAGCATCTTCCCACGCCAGGAGGCCTGAAAACGGCCTTCATCGACGATAAGCGGGCTTTCTGCATCCATTTGTTGTAGTTCGCGCTGCGGTTTGCATCGGCGCAGGATCGTTTTAACACGCGCGACGACTTCGCGCGGGCTGTACGGTTTACAAATATAATCATCTGCACCGATCTCCAGCCCCAGCAGGCGATCAATCTCTTCGATTTTAGCGGTTACCATCATGATGGGGACTTCTGAGAAGCGGCGGATTTCCCGACACAGGGTCAGACCATCGGTACCGGGCAGCATCAGATCCAACAAGATCAGATCGGGCGGTGTTTGGCGCACGTAAGGCAGAACCAGGTCGCCGTGGCTGATGAGCGTAGGAGCGTAGCTCGCTGCCCGCAGGTAGTCGATGAGCAGTTGCCCCAGCTTGGGTTCGTCTTCCACGATCAGAATACGCGGTGTGTTTTCATCAATGGGTAACTCAGTCATACATCTCTCTGTAAATCGCGTTCCAGCGGTAACTCTACTGTAATGCTAACCCCACCAAAAGGCGAATGGGCGGCGCGGATCAGACCATTATGCGCTTGTACGATATTGACGCAAATCGCCAGCCCCAGCCCGGAACCTCCGCTGGCGCGGTTACGCGAGCCTTCGGTGCGATAAAATCGTTCAAACAGCTTCTGTAACTGCTCGTCACTTACGCCGGGAGCGGAATCCGCGAAGGTTAATAACACCATGCGTTCGCGTTGTTCGGCGCTGATGTGCAGCCCGCCGCCGCTGTCGGTGTAGCGCAGGCTGTTTTCCAGCAGATTGTTGAACAACTGCATCAGACGATCCCTGTCGCCAAATACCGTCATGCTGTCCGGGAGCGAGAGTTGAATCGTCAGTCCACGGCTGGCAAAGCGTTCACGAAATGCGCCGCTTGCCACCTCAAGCAGCGGGATAAGATCCAGCGATGATTTCTGATAGGCCAGCGCGCCTTCATCTGACATGGAGAGCTGATGAAGGTCGTCAACCAGTTTGGTGAGCGTACCCACTTCAGCCTGCAAAGAAGCAACGGAGTCGGGCGTGAACTGGCGGACGCCATCCTGAATGGCCTCCAGTTCACCGCGCAACACCGCCAACGGCGTGCGCAGTTCGTGAGAAATGTCGGCCATAAAGTCACGACGCATCTGCTGGTTTTTTTCCAACGTACTGGCGAGCTGGTTGAAGTCCTGCGCCAGCTTGCCTAGCTCATCCGTACTGGTTGGCGTAACGCGAGTGGTGAAATCGCCCGCCGCCAGTTTGTGCGTGCCTTCCACCAACCGTTTAACCGGGGCCAGCAGGCTGCGCGCCAGCGTAAACGTTGCCAGCGCAGCCAGAATCGTGGAGAGCGCGACGATAAGCCAGCTGGAACGTCTTTGCTGCATGTCGAAATTGATATCGGTATTACGCGTTAAACGCTCCACCGGAGAGGCAATCACAGCACCCACTTCGCTACCGTTGACGCGGATGGGATGGCGCATACCGTCGCGGGGGACAGGAGCCCGCGGGCCGACCAGTACGTGGGCATTTTGATCGACAACCCAAAACTGTGTACGCCAGCCGTGTGGCGGCATGCCTGGACCCGGTTTATCATCGTCGTTGTCGTGTTCAAAAGAGCGCAGGATCTGGAAAACAAAACGATCGTTATTGCGTAAGAATCGCCAGTTGCCGTGCTGCGCGTACTGCTCGCTTAACGCGTCGCTGAGCATTTGCAGCCGCTGTTCGTTACCGTGCTTAATATAGTCGATAAAACCGCGTTCGAAGCTTATGCGTACGGCCCAGTGCATGCTGATCAGCAACACAATGCAGGTGGCGAAAATCGCCAGAAACAGTTTGCCGGTGATACCGGGCCGCCAGAACTTCATCAGGTGCTCCTTTTGCGTCGTGAAATCACCGCATTGGTTTGCGTGTCGTTCGGCACGCGGGCAAAAATAATGGCGGGCAGCGCAATAATGAATGCAATGCACAGCCAGGTATACATAAAGACGCTATGCGTACTACCGCTGTCGATGGCGATATGTTGCTGGCCAAACATGCCTAACAGCAGACCCGCGATGGTCACCCCGATACTCATCGACAGCTGCATGATCATCGACAGCAAGCTGTTGCCGCTGCTGGCGAGATCGTCAGGCAGATCTTTTAACGTCAGGGTATTCATGGATGAAAAGCGCGTTGAGTTGACCATTCCCTGTAAAAACAGCACGAAGGGCAGGGCGTAATACCAGCCCAGCAGTGCCGTGGTCATTAGCAACAGACTGACCAGCGACAGGCCAAGCGTGGTGGTAATCAGTACGCGACGATAACCAAAGCGGTTAACGACCTGCACCACAATGCGCTTCATGCCCATACTGCCCAGCACCATCGGGATCATCATCAGTCCGGCATGAAACGGTGAAAAACCGAGGCCAATCTGTAAAAACACCGGCGTCATAAACGGCAGCATACCGCTGCCGATGCGTCCGGCAAAACTGCCGAACAGACCTAGCGAGAAGGTCGATGTGCGAAACAGATTCAGGCTAAACAGCGCGCGGGGATTTCGATGGGCGTGTTTCAGATACAGCGCAATAGCCAGCACCCCGCAGATAACCAACGCCGCCAGCGTGATACTGGAGAGGCCTGTTCCTTTGCTGCCATCGAGCGCCAGCGTCAGAACCGCCATACCGACCGCCAGCATCGCGAATCCGGAGAGGTCGAAGCGTCGGGTTTGCATGGTGTAGTTGGGCATCAACATTAACGTCGCTATCGCGCCGACAATGCCTACCGGAATGTTAATCAAAAAGATCCAGTGCCAGGAGGCGTATTCAACCAGAATTCCGCCTAACGCTGGGCCCAGCAGCGGGCCGATTTGACCGGGTAAAGTGACAAACGTCATCGCCGCCATATATTGCTCACGCGGGACGATTTTCATCACCGTCAGCCTGCCGACTGGCACCATCATCGCACCGCCAACGCCTTGTAAGACGCGCGCCATCACCAGCTCGTTGAGCGTGCTGGACCCGGCGCAAAACAGCGAACCAAGCGTAAACAGGATAATGGCGGTGAAGAAGATATTACGCACGCCAACTTTGTCCGCCAGCCATCCGCTGGCGGGCAGCATCACGGCAACGGTTAAAACATATGACACAATGACCATATGCATGTGTAACGGGCTTTCCCCGAGGCTTGCCGCCATCGAGGGAAGCGCGGTATTAACGATGGTGGTATCCAGCGACTGCATAAAAAAACCAAATGCCACAATCCAAAGTTGCCAGCGGGTGCTGTCGGGAAGTTCTGTCATAACTCTGCTACCGGTTTGCTGTTTTTACGCGAAAAACGCAGACGCAGACGGTCGAAAAAGAGATAGACCACAGGCGTGGTGTACAGCGTCAGGAGCTGGCTCACGACCAGCCCACCGACAATGGTTATCCCCAACGGCTGGCGCAGCTCAGAGCCATCCCCTGCGGATAACACTAACGGCAGTGCGCCAAATAACGCCGCCAGCGTGGTCATCATGATTGGGCGAAAGCGCAACAGGCAGGCCTGGAAAATAGCTTCTTCCGGCTGCAGCTGACCGTTTCTCTGCGCTTCCAGCGCAAAATCGACCATCATGATGGCGTTTTTCTTCACAATTCCAATTAATAGCATGATCCCTATCAGGGCGATTAGGCTGAACGGGGCATTGAACAGCTCCAGCGCCAGCAAAGCCCCGACCCCTGCCGAAGGTAGCGTGGAGAGAATGGTCAGCGGATGTACATAGCTTTCATACAGCATACCCAGCACGATATAGACGGTGGCGATGGCGGCGATTATCAGGATCACCTGCGAGTTCATCGTGTCCTGAAATACCTGGGCGGTACCGGCAAAGCTGCCACGAACCGTGGAGGGGACGCCGAGCTGGGTCATGGCTCTGTTGATGGCCTCCGTCGCTTCTGACAGTGAAGAACCTGTCGGCAGGTTAAACGACACGGTTGAGGCGGCAGATAATTCCTGATGGTTTACCGACAGTGGCGCATTCGCTGGCTGCCATTTGGCAAAGTACGATAACGGGATCGCTTTACCGTCATTGTTGATGACGAACATTTTGTCCAGTGCGCTGATGTCCTGGGTGTAACGTCGATCGACCTCCATCACCACTTTGTACTGGTTCATCGGCTGATAGATGGTTGAAATTTGTCGCTGACCAAAGGCGTTATTCAGCAGGCTGTTGGCGGCCGCCACGTCGATCCCAAGACGAGACATGGTGTCGCGATCGTAAATCAGATTCATCTCCGCGCCATTGTCCTGCTGATCGGAGTTGACGTCCGCCAGTTGGGGCAGGGCGGCAAGCGCCTTACGGATCTTCGGTTCCCACTCACGCAGCGCCGCCAGATCGTCGGACAGTAATGTGTATTGATAGCTGGCGTTGGCCTGCCGTCCGCCAACGCGGATGTCCTGCACCGCCATCAGAAACAGATTCGCACCTGGTTCTTTTGAAAGCGCAACGCGCAGGCGGTCGATCACCTGCTGAGCGGTTTCACGGCGCTCATCGCGTGGCTTGAGGGTAATAAACATCATCCCGCTGTTAACCCGTGACCCACCGGTAAAGCCGGTGACATTGTTCACCGCCGGATCGTCGCGGATGATCTTCATAAAATCCTGCAGTTTACCGCGCATCGCCTGGAAAGAGATGCTCTGGTCAGCCTGGATCCCTCCCATCAATACGCCCGTATCCTGCTCCGGGAAGAAGGTTTTGGGGATGGAAATATAAAGCCAGATATTCAGCGCAATGGTGCCGAGTAATACCACGCCCACCAGTCGCGTGTGGCGCAGTACCCATTTAAGTGAAGTGCCGTAGCTTTGCTGCAGCGCTACCAGCACGCGACCAAATCCCTGTTTACGCGGCTGTTCACGCGGGGCGCTGGATTTAAGCATCCAGCCGCACATCATTGGCGTTAATGTCAGCGACACCAGCAGCGAGATACCGATGGCAACCGACAGCGTGACGGCAAATTCGCGCAGCAGGCGTCCAGGCAATCCGCCCATTAACAGCAGCGGCAGGAATACCGCCACCAGCGACAGGCTCATGGAAAGCACGGTGAATCCCACTTCGCGCGTACCCTGTAACGCCGCCTGGAGTGGCTTCATTCCCGCTTCCAGGTGGCGGGCAATATTTTCCAGCACCACGATGGCGTCATCTACGACAAATCCCGTGGCAATGGTTAACGCCATTAACGACAGGTTGTTCAGGCTGAATCCGCACAGATACATGGCGGCAAAGGTACCGATCAGCGAGACCGGAACCGCTACCGCGGGGATCAGAGTCGCACGCCCGGATCGCAGGAAAACAAAGACCACCAGGATAACCAGCGCCACGGAGATAATCAGCGTCTGTTCGACTTCCTCTAGTGAAGCGCGAATGGTCGGTGAACGGTCCTGGGCGATTTGCAGATCGATGGCGGCCGGGACCAGCGTTTGTAACTCCGGTAATTTGGCGCGAATGCTATCTACCGTCTGAATAATATTGGCTTCCGGCAGCTTGCGGATCATCAGCAGAATGGCCGGTTTGGCGTTGGTCATCCCCGCGTTACGAACGTCCTGTACAGAGTCGGTTATAGACGCAACATCACCCAGTCGCACCGCTGCGCCGTTGTTATAGTGGATGATAATAGGTTGATATTCGGCGGCGGTTTTCAGCTCATCGTTAGTTTGTACCTGCCAGCGATGGGTATCATTCTCGATAGCGCCCTGCGGCTTACGCACGTTGGCATTGTCGATCGCGCTACGCACGTCGTCCAGTGACACGCCCTGGTTAAACAGCGCCTGCGGGTTGAGTCCTACCCGCACGGCAGGCAGAGAACTGCCTCCAACGTCCACGTCGCCCACACCGTCGATTTGCGCGATGGTCTGCGCCAGTTGTGTTGATGCGAAATCGTACAGTTCACCCTGCGAGTAAGTGTCCGACGTCAGCGTCAGGATCATGATTGGCGCATCGGAAGGGTTAGCTTTGCGATACGTTGGTCGGCTCGGCATCCCGCTGGGCAGCAGGCTTTGCGCGGCGTTAATCGCGGCCTGAACGTCCCGCGCCGCGCCATTGATGTCACGGTCGAATTTGAATTCGAGAATAATACGCGTACTGCCAAGCGAACTACTCGAAGTCATTTCGTTTACGCCCGCGATGCGGCCCAGCGAGCGCTCCAGCGGAGTTGCGACCGAAGACGCCATCGTTTCAGGGGAGGCACCGGGTAATGATGCGCTGACCATTATCACCGGAAAATCCACCTGCGGCAGCGGAGCGACCGGCAGCAGACGAAAGCCCAGAATACCGCATAGGGTGATAGCCACCGAAATGAGAATGGTCGCCACCGGCCGATGAATGAAAAGCGCGAAAAATTTCATTTACGCTTCCTCTTCCTGACGCGGGAAGCGGCTTTTCACATACAGCGACAGACGGTCAAACAGCAGATAAATTACCGGGGTGGTAAACAGGGTTAATACCTGACTCACAAGCAGTCCACCGACCATGCCAATGCCTAACGGACGGCGTAGCTCTGCGCCCACGCCGGTACTTAACATCAGCGGCAACGCGCCGAGCAGTGCCGCCAGCGTAGTCATCAGAATTGGGCGGAAACGCAGCAGACAGGCCTGGAAAATAGCATCGCGCGGTGCCATGCCTTGTTCGCGCTCCGCGGCAAGGGCAAAGTCGATCATCATGATGGCGTTTTTCTTGACGATACCGATGAGCAAAATAATGCCAATAATCGCGATGACGTCCAGTTCGCTGCCGGCAATCATTAACGCCAGCAGTGCCCCGACGCCCGCCGTCGGCAGCGTGGAGAGAATAGTAATTGGGTGAATAAAGCTCTCATACAGCACGCCGAGCACGATATACATCGCCACAACCGCAGCCACAATCAACCAGATCGTATTTCCCAGCGCGGCCTGGAAGGCGAGCGTGCTGCCCTGGAACTGGGTCGTAATATTTGCGGGCAGGTTAAGCGTTTTTTCGGCGTCCAGAATCGCCTGTACCGCATCACCCAGCGAATGTTCGTCTGGCACGTTGAACGAGATGGTAGTGACCGGGAACTGATCGAGGTGGTTAATCGACAGCGGGGCAAAACGCTGTTCAATACTGGCGATTGCGCTGAGCGGTACTATGCCACCGTCGCTACTGGTCAGACGTATTGTATCCAGTGCCGCAAGCCCCGGCGTATTGTTGGTGTTATGTTCTAACACCACGCGATATTGATTTGCCTGGGTGTAAATAGTCGAAATCAAACGCTGGCCGAAGGCGTTGTACAGGGCGTTGTCGACATCTGACATGCTGATGCCCAAACGGCTGGCGCTGTCGCGATTGACGTTCACATACGCTACCAGCCCTTTGTCCTGCCAGTCGCTGCTGACGTCGGACAGTTGCGGTAGCTGCTGTAGTTTTGCTATCAGCTGTGGAACCCAGGTGCTGAGGGCATCAAGGGATGTCGCTTGCAGCGTGAACTGATATTGCGTCCGGCTCACCTGAGTATCAATCGTCAGATCCTGAGTGGGCTGAAGATAAAGGTCAACTCCGGGAACCCTGTCAACCGTGTCCTGTAAGCGCGCAATCACTTTCTGCACCCGATCGTCACGTTCATCCAGTGGTTTAAGGTTGATTTGCAAACGCGCGCTGTTCAATGCCGGATTAGTACCATCCACACCGACAAAAGCGGTCAGGCTCTCTACCGCCGGATCTTTAAGGATGACATCTGAAACCTGGCGCTGGCGCTCGGCCATGCTGGCGAATGAGCTGGACTGCGGTGCCTGTAGCGTACCCTGGATAATGCCGTTGTCCTGGATTGGGAAGAAACCTTTGGGGATAAAAACCCATAGCATGACGCTCAATGCCAGCGTGCCGAGCGCTACGCTAAGTGTGAGCCACGGATGGTTAAGTACTTTTGCCAGCCAATGACCGTACCCGGCTATGACGCGATCAAACATTCGCTCTGAGGCGCGGGAGAAGCGATTTTGCTTACGCAATGAGGCCTGATTCAGCATGCGCGCGCACATCATCGGCGTAAGAGTGAGCGAGACAACGGCAGAAATCAGAATCGCCACCGCCAGCGTAACGGCGAATTCACGGAACAAGCGCCCGACGATATCGCCCATGAATAGCAGTGGGATCAATACCGCAATCAATGAAAACGTCAGGGAGATGATGGTAAAACCAATCTCGCCCGCGCCCTTCAGGGCAGCAGTCAGCGGTTTTTCGCCTTTTTCGATATAGCGTGAAATATTCTCGATAACCACGATAGCGTCATCCACAACAAAGCCTGTCGCGATGGTTAGCGCCATTAAGGTCAGATTGTTGATGGAGAAATCAAGAAATACCATCACCGCGAAGGTGCCGATTAACGACAACGGTACGGCGACTGCAGGAATAATCGTCGCCGGAACATTGCGCAGAAACAGGTAGATAATCATCACCACCAGCGCTATCGCCAGCATCAACTCGAACTGGGTGTCTGCAACAGAGGCACGAATATTGGTGGTGCGATCGGAAAGTACGCTGACCTTAACCGATTTGGGCAGGCTTTCGGTGAGCTGTGGCAGCATCTGGCGGATACTGTCTGCCGTGGAGATAATGTTCGCCCCAGGCTGGCGCTGCACATTCATCACTATAGCTTGTTGCTTATTTGCCCATGCACCCAGCCAGCTGTTTTCTGCTCCTTGTTCGACGGTAGCGACATCGCCCAGACGAACCGGTGCACCGTTTTTATAGGCAATAATGAGCTGACGATATTCATCTGCGGACTGCATCTGGTCGTTAGCTGAAAGGGTAACGGCGCGCGTTGGGCCATCAAGACTCCCTTTTGCTGAATTGACGTTGGCACCGGTAATGGCCGTACGGATGGTTTCGCTGGTAAGACCGAGTGCGGCAATGGCCTGAGCGTTAAGTTTCACGCGGACCGCCGGACGTTGCCCACCGGAAAGTGTTACCAGACCCACGCCGGATACCTGAGAGATTTTCTGCGCGACGCGGGTTTCGACCATATCTTCCACCTGCGTCATCGGCATGGCGCTGGAAGTGACCGCCAGCGTCATGATCGGCGGATCTGCCGGATTTACCTTGCTGTAGACCGGAGGGTTAGGTAGATCGCTGGGTAATAAATTGGTGGCGGCGTTAATCGCGGCCTGAACTTCTTGCTCGGCAACATCCAGCGGGAGCGTCAGTTGAAACTGTAACGTAACGACCGATGCGCCACCGGAGCTTTGTGATGACATCTGTTTTAAGCCAGACATCTGGCCAAACTGACGTTCAAGCGGCGCGGTTACCGCCGAGGTCATGACGTCCGGGCTGGCGCCAGGATAGAGCGTAACGACCTGAATCGTGGGGTAATCCACTTCAGGTAAGGCGGCGATAGGCAGGAAGCGATAACCGATAATACCGGCAAGCAAAATCGCGACCATCAGCAGCGTAGTGGCGACGGGGCGCAGAATGAACAGGCGCGATGGTCCGCCTGTGTTGTCCGGAGGTAACACCTGCATCAGGAGTTACCTCCTTTTTTGCCGTATCCGCGTGGCGCTGTTTTCTCATCGGAAACAGAGGCGTCGTGCGCCTCAACGACTTCGACTTTTGCGCCTTCCGTCAGACGGTCAATACCGTCAGTCACGACCCGATCGCCTGCGGACAACCCAGCGGCGATCACCACTTTTTGGCTGTCCTGAATACCCGGTTTAACCAGATGCTTGCTCACTTTGTTGTCGCTGTTCAGTACCCAGACAAAGTGCCCTTCGTTGCCCATCTGCAGGGCTGCTGTTGGGATCACAACGGCATTTTGCTGCGTGTCGACCAGCATGCGGGCGTTGACGAACTGGTTAGGGAATAACGCATCATCCTGATTGTTAAAACGGGCTTTAACTTTGATGGTTCCTGTAGTGGCATCAATCTGATTGTCGAGACTGAGCAGGACGCCTTCACTCAGTTTTTGTGAATTGGTTCGGTCCCAGGCTTCGACCTTCAGCTGGTTCCCCGATTTTTGTGCCTGCAACACGGTAGCAATGTCGTTTTCAGGCAAAGTAAATATCAGGTCGATGGGATGAGTTTGCGTAATGACGACGATCCCGGTGGTATCGCCGCTGGAAATTTGGTTACCGACATCGACCTGCTTCAGGCCGACACGACCATCGACAGGTGCGGTTATCCGACTCCAGTCGAGCTGCAACTGAGCGCTGGCGACACTGGCTTCATCCGCTTTGATTGTGCCTAACGTCTCATTGACCAGCGCCTGCTGGGCATCCAGCTCCTGGCGGGAGACCAGATTGGTTTTAACCAACTGTTGATAGCGGGCAAGATCGCGACGGGCATTCGCCAGCGTGGCTTTATCTTTTGCCAGTTGTCCCTGCGCCTGAGCCAGAGCGACTTTGAACTGGCTGGGATCTATCTCTGCCAGCAGGTCGCCGGCTTTTACCTGTTGTCCTTCCTCAAAGTGTAAGGCAATGAGCTGACCGTCCACCCGGCTACGTACCGTGGCGGTATTGGCGGCAGTAATGGTACCCAGCCCTGTCAGGTAACGTGGAACGGCTTCCTCGGTGGCAGTGGCAGCCTGCACGGGAGCCAACGGTCCGGAGCGCATTCCACGGCGTGCCGACCCAGGCGTGTGCTGCGCTGGTTTGGTAGCGCCCGGTGCGGTTTCCTGGGAAGCGCTGCGGCTTTGCCAGAACCAGATGGCGGCGACGGCGGCCACGACGATCACGATTGCTATCACCCAGCGGGATTTATTACTGCCTTTCATTGTTATGAGTTTCTCATCCTGAAACGATTCGCGGAATGATACTAGTTTAGCCAGTGAACAAGGGAGAAAAATGGAGGAATTATGAAACACTGTCGGGATTCGTCTGAATGCTGACGCGGCTTTGCGAGGCGTTACGCTACAATTTGCGGCGAAAATAGCGAATGCGTCATTGTGCGTTAGAGTGCGGTCAAAGGCAAAAGGAGGTAAGCCAGAGATTTCAGCGGGACGCTGGAACGGGAAAGCCCCTCCCGAGGAAGGGGCCAAAATAAGGAAAGGGTTATGATGAAGTACGTCATCATACTGGTGATACTCTTAGTCATTAGCTTACCGGCTTACTAAGACACCAGGGGGAGGGGAAACCTTCCCTAACCCTCACTCCTGAAAATAAGCCACAGCAACGGTGATGTCAATACGCACACCTTTCAGCTTGCGAGCGGCTTAGCGGAAAACAACGTCAGCCCAGCGGGCCAGACCGGCGGTGACAGAACCGAAGTCATCGCCACCCGCGATAGGGATCCCTGGAAGCTGCTGGGCGAGGGCTTTTTTAATCAGCGGTGAACGCGCGCTGCCGCCGGTCAGATAAATCACGTCCGGTTTTTCCTGCGCGTTGTCCAGCGCCAGTTTGACCTGCTCCAGAATGCGCGCCAGGGGCTGATTGAGCGCGGCCTCCAATCCATGTTGACTAATATCGGTTGCCAGCGTGTCGCTGATAAACGGTATCGCCGCCGTTACAATGGTCTGGTCGGAAAGCGCGATCTTGCTCTCTTCTGCGCTGCGCACCAGGCGATAGCTCAGACGCTCGCGCCACACTTTAAGCAGCAAGGCTACTTTATCGGCTTCTTTCGCGTCGCGGACAAGATCGTTCAGTAAACGACCGTTGGCGCTGCTGTAGAAATCACTTTGCGCGGGAACATCGTTGATCGCGACCGCGTTCCACCAGGGGAGAATCGGTAAGGCGATCCCTTTTTCAGTCTCACCGCCCATACCTAGCAGCGGCATCAGGTGTTTAAACGCCAGCGCGATATCCAGATCGTTCCCGCCTACACGGCAGCCACTGTGTCCCAGCAGGCTGTTTTCGCGATCGGCGCGCTGATGCCATTGCGGCCCCATCAGCAGCAGTGAACAGTCGGTCGTACCCCCGCCAATATCTACCACCAGCACGCGTTTCTCATCCTGCAGTGTGGCTTCGTAATCCAGCCCCGCTGCTACCGGCTCGTACTGGAAGACGACATCCTGAAAACCGGCACGTTTGGCCGCACGTTCAAGAATCCCCTGCGCCTGGATGTTGGCGTCATCGCCGCCTAATCCCTGGAAGTTGATGGGGCGACCAATTACGGCCTGAGTGATAGCTTCCGGCAATTGGCTTTGCGCCTGGTTGCGAATGTGCAGCATCATTGCACAGACCAGATCTTCAAAAAGCGCAACTTGCTGCGGCTTCAGACCGCTGGCACCCAAAAATGATTTTGGCGATTTAACGAAGTACACCTCTTCCGGGTCTTCAATATACTGACCCAGCGATGTCAGACCGAACTGCACGCTGTTGGCGTTAACGTCGATGTCCTCATCGCGATTGTAGCGCATCGCACGGCGAAGCAGCGCCTGTGTTTCATCGTCCGTGGTTGGAACGTCGTGATGGCGATACAACCACTCGCTAACAGCTTCGCGCGTTGGTGCGCACAGCATTGAGGGTAGCAGCGTGCTGTTATTTTCCATTTTGAGCAGGTGGGGCTGCCCATTACGCATAACGGCCACTGAACAGTTTGCCGTACCGTAGTCAAAACCAATAAACACCGTAAAAATCCCCATGCCAGTGAAGAAGGGGCGTGACTTTAACGAATAGTTGACGCCCCGACAACTGGAATATGAAAGCAAGGCGTACTGATTGAATACCGTTTATGCTGTAAGTTTGCTTTAAAAGGAAAACCGAATGTTCACGCTGAGCTGGCAACCGCCTTATGACTGGCCCTGGATGCTGGGATTTCTTGCCGCCCGTGCGGTTGAAGGTGTCGAAACCGTAGAAGAACTGAGTTATGTCCGAAGTCTGTCCGTAGGGGAGCATCGTGGTCTGGTTAGCGTTGTCCCGGATCTGCACGCCAACGTGCTACACGTGACGTTGAGCTCAGGGTTACAGCCTGTAGCCTCCGAGTGCCTGGCAAAAATAACGCGCTTGTTCGATCTTTCCTGTTGCCCGCAGCAAATTGTCGGCGCGCTGGGTAACCTCGGCGCGGCGCGTCCGGGATTGCGCCTGCCTGGATGTGTCGATACTTTTGAGCAAGGGGTACGGGCGATTTTAGGGCAGTTAGTCAGCGTGGCGATGGCCGCGAAACTGACAGCGAAAGTAGCGCACGCTTATGGCAATACGCTGGAGGATGCGCCCGAGTATGTGTGTTTTCCCTCTCCAGAAGAGCTTACCAACGCCGATCCGCTGCACCTGAAAACGTTAGGAATGCCGCTCAAACGCGCTGAAGCGTTGATTCACCTTGCTCATGCAACCCTTGAAGGAACGCTCGCGACAACAGCCCCTGCCGATATCGAACAAGGCGTTAAGCAGCTACAAACATTTCCCGGGATAGGGCGCTGGACCGCCAACTACTTTGCGCTGCGCGGCTGGCAGGCGAAGGACGTTTTTCTGCCGGATGATTATCTGATTAAGCAGCGTTTTCCCGGCATGACACCAGCCCAGATCCGGCGGTATGCAGAGCGCTGGAAACCCTGGCGCTCCTATGCGCTGTTGCATATCTGGTATACGGATGGTTGGCAACCGTCAGTTGATGGCGAAATTGCTGGTATTCAGTAGCAGATCCAGCGGTTGGGCGTCGGCAATAATATCGCCATAAATCATATCAATACCGATGCCAGAAAGCGTATCCATGATGAGCGGCAGTTGCACCGGACCGGCGATGGTTTTTATGTCCAGGCGCTGAGCATGACCCTGGATAATGGACACCCACATTTCGTCGATCAGGTTGCCGGGAGCGCTGGCACTTAGCTCGCTGTCGAGCAACAGGTAATCGACAATGTGATATTTCAGGTTGTCAAAAAGCTCTAAGTCGCGACCAACCTGACTTAACACAATTCGACAACCGTACTGCCGCAGTCGATGCAGGGCGGATAGCGCCTGCGTTGGGCTTGTTTTGATGACGCTGGATGGAACGGTCAGATGCAGCAATCGTGGTGGTAGCGGGCTGCGTTGCAAGTGCTCTAGCAGCTCATCTACCAGTTCTGTGTTGAGCAGGCCGGCGGCGGAAAGGGGCAGGGCAATACTGAGGCCCTTGTTGGCGACAGCCGAGGCAGCACTCTGGAAGAACTCGCCGAATACCCGACGATCGAGCGCTTGACTCAACGTGGGATCGACCAACCCGGCATGGAAGGCTTGATCTTCAATGACTTCACCCTCAGCGGTGCCTAAGCGAAGCGAGATAATCCAGAAGCTAAAAGTCTCCGGTATACGCGGAGAAGCAACACCTCTGGCGATCATCAGCATAGGGTTGTGTGTAATAGTGTGTCTTTGTTCATCCAATGACAGTTGGCTACGTGCGGCATGGGCCTGGCTTTGCTGAGGTTCATAGACACAGACTCGCCCACGGCCGCTGTTTTTCGCCGCGTAGCAGGCGATATCGGCCTGAGACATAACGTCAGTCGCGACATGGTTTTTCTCATCAATCAGCGTAATTCCCGCACTGGCGCCAATACGGTGCAAACGGCCTTCCCACATAAATTGGTAATTGTTAATAGCACTGATGATGCGTCCTGAGATAAAGCGGGCGCTTTCGATATTACAATCCGGCAGCAACAGACCAAACTCGTCGCCGCCAAGGCGCGCCAGCATATCGCTGGATCGCAACATGCTGAGCATAAGCGCAGAGAGTTCACGCAGCAGGGCATCGCCGGCGGCATGACCCGCGCTGTCGTTCACCGCTTTAAAACGATCCAAATCGATAAAAACCAGTACATGGCACTGGCGCGTGTCGTGTACCGAATGCAGCAATTGTTTTAGATGGTTTTCGAAGCTGACCCGGTTTGCCAACTGCGTCAGGTCATCATGTGAGGCACTGTAGCTAAGCTGGCGGAGCATCTTCCGTGACTCTGTGACGTCCTGAATGACTAACACCGAACCAATGCTGCCGCCGTCAAGGGTGCTGAGGGGCGTGATGCTGTACTGAATGTCATAACTGTTGCCGTTACGACAATGCAGGACCACTTCCTGCTCGATTGCCGTACGCGACATGTCAGCACTGTAGATATTTTCCATCAGCGGACCGTTCTCGCCAAAAGTAATATGTAGTACCGTCAATAGCGGAATGCCGATGGCACTGTCCTGCTGCCAGCCGCTCATTTTCTCAGCGACCGGATTCATAAAGGTCACGTTCATATCGACATCAATACAAATTACCGCTTCGCCGATTGAGTCCAGCGTAATGTGCAGGCGCTCTTTTTCCTGATACAGCGCTTCGTTAAGCTGCTTCACTTCGGTCATATCCATATTGATACCAAGTAAGCGTTCAACTTCACCGTCTTTATTCAGCACCCGGTTGGCCAACGAGCGGATATGGCGTATGCCATCTTTTACTGCGATACGAAACTCAAGCTTAAACGGAGCCCGTGCGGCCAGCGAATCACGAATCACATTTTCGGCGTACTCGCGATCTTCAGGTACGAGGCATTGATACCAGACTTGCCAACTGGGTTTGATATGTGCGGGAACTTCATACAGATCGAACATCCGTTTATCCCAACTGATCACGTCAGGCTGCAGTTCCCATTCCCAAATCCCAATCCCCCCGGCTTCATTGGCGAGAGTAATGCGCTCCATCAGCCGTTTATTAATCCACTCGGTATGCTTCAGGTCGTTAATGTCTTCAACCTGCGCGATAAAGTAGAGTGGAGTGTTGTCGCTATGGCGCACCAGCGAAACGGCCAGCAACGCCCAGACGACGTCGCCCGCGCGGGTGTAATAGCGTTTTTCCATGGAATAGCTATTAATCTCTCCGCGTGCCAGCATATTGAGTTGTTCAAGGTCGTTGTTCAGATCTTCCGGCCAGGTTAATTGCTGGAAGGTCAGCGAACGTAGCTCCTCCTGGCTATAGCCCAGAAACTGGCACAAGGCTTTATTGGCCTGTAGCCATTGCCCCTCGGTGCCAACCAGTGCCATGCCAATCGCGGAATATTCCATGGCGTTGCGAAAGCGCGATTCGCTTTCTGAAATGTGCTTGCGTTCGGCTCGAAACGCGTACATCACCATGGTCATCATGTTGGCTGGCAACAGGATCATCAAAAACGGCAACCAGGGGATGTCCGTCATCATGTTCTGTTTCGGGGTGTAAAGCAGTGAAGGGTCGGCGGCCAGCATCAGCGAAACCATCATCACGGTGCTGAGGAATATTAAAAACGCCTCCATACGCGGCAGGCGGACAGCGCTCCACATCAGCAGGACAATAACGCAGGTAAATGGCCATGGAATGTACATCATGGATAGCCAACTGAACGTTAAGGTCACCAGAAGCGTAATCAGGGTCTCAAGCAATAATCGCGGGTCGCGATGACGCAGCAGGTAATGTGGTTTAAACAGCAAACCTAACGGCACCAACGCCAGTGCGCCAATGGATTCTGACAGTACCCAAATGAGAAAGGTATTTAACGTAGTTTCCTTCGGCAGCAACATCCACATCAATACGCCGCCCAGCAGTGGCGGAACAACCGCGCTGCCAAATGCCAGACGCGCCCAGTCGTTAAGATTTTGTAAGGGATTGTACCAGGGCAGCAGTTTACGCAATAACATTGCGCCAACAACAGCCTCAATAATGTTAATGACCGTATAGGAGAAATTAAGCGACTGTACGGGGAAGAAGAGTAAAGAGGCGCCGATGCTACCGAATGAGCAAGCCAGCGCGATCCCAGGCCACATCTTTCCAGCGTGACGGTAAAAAGCCACCATCATGATAGAGGTTGGAAACCACAGCGGCGCAAGCTGTGCGCCGTAACGTGACAGTTCCAGCGAAAACAACGTAAAGATGAAAGCCACCAGACCTAAACTGGCCAGGCGCAGTAGAGGATGGGGTAAGGTAACTAAAACATGTTGGGATTGTTTACTCATTACCACTCTACCCAAATAGCCGTTGTTGCCCAGCAGAGATGCCGGACGCATCACATTTAATCTGGGATTATGCTAGTACAAACAATTTACAATTTATACGCCAGCTGCTCATAAATTAACACTCCCAAGCTATTAATTCCTAAGGCAGGTGAATAAATATAGCGGCTGTTCTAAATCTGACCATTTTAATTTGCGACAGGGACAGCATTGGTGCAGCCTGGGGTGGCGTCGCGCCGCTGAAATCCCTATAATTGCCGCGTTTGGCGTTTCGGCGCCGCCCTTCCTTACATCCAGGTTAATCAGGTCGCTAAATTTATGACTGATCAGTCCCATCAGTGCGTCATTATCGGCATTGCCGGCGCATCGGCTTCCGGCAAGAGCCTTATTGCCAGTACTCTTTATCGCGAATTGCGTGAACAAGTCGGTGACGAACATATTGGCGTTATTCCCGAAGACAGCTATTACAAAGATCAAAGCCATCTGTCGATGGAAGAACGTGTAAAAACCAACTACGACCATCCGAACGCGATGGACCATAGCCTGCTGTTTCAACATCTGCAAACGCTGAAACGCGGCTCTGCCATTGAGCTGCCGGTATATAGCTATGTTGAGCATACGCGTACGCAAGACACTATTCATATCGAACCCAAGAAAGTCATCATCCTGGAAGGCATTTTGCTGCTGACGGATGCGCGTTTGCGTGACGAGATGAACTTCTCTATTTTTGTTGATACGCCGTTGGATATTTGCCTGATGCGCCGTATCAAGCGGGATGTGAACGAACGTGGTCGTTCAATGGATTCGGTGATGGCGCAATACCAGAAAACCGTCCGCCCAATGTTCCTGCAATTTATTGAGCCTTCAAAACAATACGCCGACATCATTGTGCCGCGCGGGGGTAAAAACCGCATCGCCATCGATATTCTGAAGGCTAAAATCAGTCAGTTCTTTGAATAAGTTCAGCGAATTGTGTACCGTTCAGTGATAACCTGGTTCACCCTTAACGCACCTGGCATTAAGGGTTTGAAGCACGAAAGGAGAAAGTGCCATGCGTTTATGTGACCGAGATATTGAAGCCTGGTTGGATGAAGGTCGCCTGTCGATCAATCCACGCCCTCCTGTCGAGCGAATCAATGGCGCCACGGTAGATGTGCGCCTTGGCAACAAATTCCGTACGTTCCGCGGTCATACGGCGGCGTATATCGATTTAAGCGGACCGAAAGATGAAGTCAGCGCCGCGCTGGATCGCGTGATGAGTGATGAAATCGTCCTTAAGGACGGCGAAGCCTTTTTCCTGCATCCGGGGGAACTTGCACTGGCGGTAACATTCGAATCCGTGACGCTGCCTTCCGATCTCGTCGGTTGGTTAGATGGCCGTTCTTCGCTGGCTCGTCTGGGACTGATGGTACACGTCACCGCTCACCGTATCGATCCGGGCTGGTCTGGCTGTATCGTACTGGAGTTTTACAACTCCGGAAAATTACCGCTGGCTCTGCGTCCGGGGATGCCGATTGGCGCGTTAAGTTTCGAACCGCTTTCCGGTCCGGCAGCGCGACCCTACAACCGTCGTCAGGATGCGAAGTATCGCGACCAGCAGGGCGCCGTTGCCAGCCGGATCGATAAAGACTGAGTGTTTATCAGTCCATTGGGGATAGCATGAGACGATTTCTGACGACGCTGATGATTCTTCTGGTCGTGCTGGTGGCCGGCTTTTCTGCGTTAGTACTGTTGGTGAATCCGAATGATTTCCGCGCGTATATGGTCAAGCAGGTTGCCGTACGTAGCGGGTATCAGCTGCAGTTGGATGGCCCCCTGCGTTGGCACGTATGGCCGCAACTGAGTATCCTCTCAGGGCGAGTGATGTTAACGGCTGAAGGCGCCAGCGAACCCCTGGTTCGTGCTGATAATATGCGTCTCGACGTTGCATTGTGGCCGCTGTTGAGCCACCAGCTCAGCGTGAAGCAGGTGATGCTCAAAGGCGCAGTGATTCAATTGACCCCGCAAACTGAGGCGGTACGCGGCAAAGATGCACCCGTTGCCCCAAAAGACAATATGTTGCCCGATCTGGCGGAAGACAAAGGATGGTCGTTTGATATCGCCCGTCTGCGCGTTGCCGACAGTGTTCTGGTGTTCCAACATGAAGACGATGAACAGGTTACCGTTCGCGATATTCGTCTGGAGATGGAACAAGATAGCCAGCACCGCGGCACGTTTGATTTCTCCGGGCGTGTGAACCGCGATCAGCGCGATCTCGCGTTATCCTTTAACGGTACGGTCGATGCCTCCGATTATCCGCACAACTTATCTGCGAATATTGAGCAGTTAAGCTGGCAACTGCAGGGGGCCGATCTGCCGCCGCAGGGGATTAACGGTCAGGGACATCTTCAGACGCAATGGCTGGAAGAGAAAAAACAGCTTTCATTTAGCCAGATAAATTTGACCGCTAATGACTCTTCTTTCTCCGGGCAAGCGCATGTGGCCTTGTTGGAAAAACCGGAATGGGCCGTTGACCTAAAATTTGGTCAGCTCAATCTGGATAACCTGCTCGTACAACATGACGTAGCGGTGACAGCAAAAGGTGAAGTTCAGCAAGGTCAGAGTCAGTCAATGCTGGCGCGCCCCGTTATTGCTTCCCAGGTTGATGCTGTTTCGTATCAGGGACTCAAGGGTTTTTCGGCAGACATCGCTTTGCAGGCTGACAAAGTGCTGTGGCGGAAAATGGCGTTTGAGAATGTCTCGGCAAAAATAGACAACCGGTTCGGCTTACTAAGCATTGCACAGTTGCAGGGAAAAAGTGATGGCGGGCTGATCTCATTGCCCGGCACGCTGGATGCCAGAAAGGGAGAACCGCGAGCGGTCTTTCATCCGCGCCTGGAAGGTGTAGAAATTGGCACTATTCTGAAGGCCTTTGATTACCCCATCGCACTCACTGGCAAGCTGTCGTTGGCGGGAGATTTTTCCGGCTCGGATATTGACGCCCAGGCGTTTCGTCACAGCTGGCAAGGGCAGGCCCATGTCGAAATGAACGATACGCGAATGGAAGGGATGAACTTCCAGCAGATGATACAGCAGGCCGTCGAGCGTAGCGGTGGAGATGCTAAAGCCCAGCAAAATATGGAGAACGTGACCCGTCTGGATCATTTTGTAACCGATATGACGCTGGATAACGGTGAGGTGACGCTGGATAACATGGTTGGGGAGTCCGCTATGTTGGCACTGACCGGCAAAGGAACGTTAGATCTGGTGAAGCAGAATTGCGACACGCTGTTTAACATTCGCGTGCTGGGCGGTTGGGATGGTGAAAGTAAGTTGATTAATTTCCTGAAGGCCACCCCGGTTCCTCTCAGAGTCTATGGTCAATGGCAATCACTGAACTACAGTCTGCAGGTTGATCAGCTTTTGCGTAAACATCTGCAGGATGAAGCAAAACGTCGCCTGAATGACTGGGCCGATCGCAATAAAGATTCCCGCAACGGCAAAGATGTTAAAAAGTTGCTTGATAAGCTCTGATTCATATTGCCGGATGGCGGCTGATGCCGCCTCCGGCTCTTGAACTACACTTCGTAATCCATCTCTTCTTCATTGTGCAGCGGTATCAACTGGACTTTTTGCACGCGATGATTTTCCACCTGCAGAGTTTTCAATCGGAAATCGCCAACCTGGACTTCCTCCCCGGTTTTTGGGATGCGCTGCAAGTACTCCATTAACAGCCCGGCAATGGTGTGATACTCACGTTTTTCATCTAATGGGATAGGGACGTACTGCACCAGGTCTTCCAGCGGCATATGCCCGTTAGCGGTCCATGAACCATCGGCGTTTTTCTGAATATCATGGCGGGCGTCGATTTCCTCTACCTCGTTTGGCAGATTGCCGGCGATGGTTTCCATCACATCACTCAGCGTCACAATCCCTTCGACGGAACCAAATTCATCGGCTACAAACGCGAAGTGCGTCCGGGCGTTTCGGAACTGCTCAAGCGCCGGAAGTAGCGGCAGAGTTTCCGGGAACACGAGCGGCTGGCGAATCAAGACGCGCAGGTCGAGCGGCTCGCCGCGCAGAGACTGTTGCAGCAAATCGATGACATGCACCACGCCAAGCAGTTCTTCCTGCCCGTCTTCGCCAGTGACCACCAGACGCGTATGCTGGTTTTTTTCCAGTAAGGCGCGGATTTCTGCTTCGGGAGCATTGAGGTCGATGTGTTCAATATCGTGACGCGAGGTCATGATACTGCTGACGGTACGCTGATTAAGGTTCAGCACACGTTCAATCATCCTCCGCTCCTGAGGCGCGAAAATCTGACCTTCATGATGGTCCGCCAGCATTGCCGCGGTTTCGGCATCCAGTTCGGCATCTTCTTTTTGCCCGCTCAGCAGCCGCATTACCGCTTCGGCGGTGCGCTGGCGTAGAGTATGGTTGGCTGAGAGGAAGCGACGACGGTTAAAAATAGCCAACTGGTTCAATGCTTCGATCATCACCGAGAAGCCGATGGCCGCGTACAGGTAACCTTTCGGGATATGGAAACCAAATCCTTCGGCGACCAGGCTAAAACCAATCATCAGCAAGAAGCTCAGGCACAGAATAACGATAGTTGGATGACTGTTGACAAAGCGTGTCAGCGACTTGCTCGCCAGCACCATCAGGCTGATGGCAATAATCACTGCAGCCATCATCACGGCCAGGTGATCGACCATCCCAACAGCGGTAATGACGGAATCGAGAGAGAATATGGCGTCCAGCACCACGATCTGCGCGACCACACCCCAGAACTTAGCGCCTTTACGCTGGGTGGGATTGTCGCTGTCTTTTCCTTCCAGCCGTTCGTTGAGCTCCATAGTGGCTTTAAACAGCAGGAAGAAACCGCCGAACAGCATGATCAGATCGCGGGCGCTGAAGCTGAGATCGCGAATGCTGAACAGCGGTGTGGTCAGCGTTACCAGCCAGGATATTGATGCCAGCAGCAGCAGGCGCATAACCATCGCCAGCAGTAGCCCGGTAATACGCGCCTTATCCCGCTGGGCAGGAGGTAGTTTCTCCGCGAGGATGGCAATAAAAACAAGATTATCAATGCCAAGAACAAGTTCGATCACGATTAACGTGACCAGTCCGGCCCAGATTGACGGATCGGCAATCCATTCCATAGTAAATGCTATACCCATAGTTGTATGACAATTGTCACAATTCGATCATGGGTAAAACTGGCGAAAAATGCAATGGCGAGAGGGGATTTCTCTGTCGGTTATATCAGAACAGATGCAGGATAATAGCCTTAATGTCACTACAGGAAATGATTTTACTAATCTAAATATATTTAGGAAATATCGCAGGTGGGATGTTTTTATATCAATATTGTCAACATCAATAAAATCCTAAAAATATACAAATCCAACGCTTAATATTAATCTTAAAAGCTTGGTGTCGGTGGTTTGTTATCTTGCCTGATATTCGCTTAGCTGCAACAATTCTTGCGGTAATAATCAAAAGATAAATATTTCCTCATTAACCAGTGGCGCGCATTCCCGATGCGTTGCCGCTGTAAATGTGATGAAAATAAAGGAGAAGAAAAAAATTTAAATTAATCAGTGCATTGGTAGCTAGTGAAGCCAGGGGCGGTAGCGTGTCTGGTCGCCTGAAACAAGCCTAAATTATTCTGTCAAGAGACCGCAGATGAATTCATTTTTTTTAGGACTGATGCCAGTTAAATTCCATTTCAATTAACGGCAAGGTAAATACGTACAGGCGAAGTCGCTATTTAGATTGCATGTGATAATTACTCTGCCAAAGTGATAAATAATCAATGATGAAATCCAAACTTAAATTGATGCCAGTATTGGTATCGGTAATCTTGATAAACGGTTGTACCGTGCTTCCGGGCAGCAATATGTCTACGATGGGCAAAGATGTGATTAAACAGCAGGACGCTGATTTTGATATCGATCGCATGGTGAATGTTTATCCACTCACCCCACGACTGGTAGAACAATTACGTCCTCGACCAAATGTTGCACAACCTAATATGTCGCTGGACCAGGAGATTGCCGGGTATCAGTACCGGGTCGGTCCGGGGGATGTCCTGAATGTGACCGTCTGGGACCATCCTGAACTCACCACACCAGCCGGGCAGTACCGTAGCTCAAGCGATACCGGCAACTGGGTGCAACCTGATGGCACGATGTTTTACCCCTACATCGGCAAAGTCAGCGTGGTAGGGAAAACGTTGGCAGAGATTCGTAGTGATATTACCGGGCGCTTAGCGAAGTACATTGCTGACCCGCAGGTGGACGTTAATATCGCCGCTTTCCGCTCGCAGAAGGCCTATGTCTCCGGACAGGTGAACAAATCCGGTCAGCAGGCTATCACCAACGTGCCGCTTACCGTTCTCGATGCCATTAACGCCGCTGGCGGTCTCACCGAAGCTGCAGACTGGCGCAACGTTGTGTTGACTCATAAAGGGCAGGAGCAACGCATTTCACTGCAAGCACTGATGCAAAATGGCGACCTGAGCCAGAACCGACTGCTCTATCCTGGCGACATTCTGTTTGTCCCGCGTAATGACGATCTGAAAGTCTTTGTAATGGGAGAAGTGAAAAAACAGAGCACCCTCAAAATGGACTTCAGCGGCATGACGCTTACTGAAGCGCTGGGCAATGCCGAAGGTATTGACCTGACCACATCCAATGCCAGCGGTATTTTCGTTATTCGACCATTGAAAGGCGAAGGCGGGAACAACGGCAAGATCGCCAATATCTATCAGCTTGATATGTCCGATGCGACGTCGCTGGTGATGGCAACATCATTCCGACTCCAGCCATACGATGTGGTGTACGTCACTACTGCGCCGGTTGCTCGCTGGAACCGTTTGATCAATCAGTTGCTGCCGACTATTAGCGGTGTTCGCTATATGACGGACACGGCCAGCGACCTTCACAACTGGTAATCGTCATGTTTAACAAAATCTTAGTTGTCTGTGTGGGGAACATTTGCCGTTCCCCGACGGCAGAGCGCTTGTTAAGGCAATTTCACCCGGCGTTGACGGTCTCTTCTGCCGGTCTTGGGGCGCTGGTGGGGAAAGGCGCGGATCCGTGCGCCATTAGCGTGGCGCAGGCGCACAACCTGTCACTGGATAATCATTGTGCCCAGCAGATCTCGGGACGAATGTGCCGGGAGTATGACCTGATCCTGGCCATGGAAAAGCGCCATATCTCTGCCCTGTGTGAAATGGTGCCGGAGATGCGCGGCAAAGTGATGCTTTTTGGTCACTGGGACAGCGAGCGCGAAATTCCCGATCCGTATCGTAAAAGCCGTGATGCGTTTGACGCGGTGTACACATTACTTGAACGGTCTGCCCGCCAATGGGCTCAGGCACTGAACGCAGAGCAGGGAAAACGATGACAGAAAAAGTTAAACAGTCTGCTGCGCCGGTAACGGGCAATGATGAAATCGATATTGGTCGTCTGGTCGCAACGGTGGTGGAAGCCCGCTGGTGGGTACTTGGCATTACCGCGGCTTTTGCATTGTGTGCCGCGGTCTACACGCTGTTCGCCACCCCCATCTATAGTGCGGACGCGCTGGTGCAAATTGAGCAAAATACTGGAAATTCACTGGTGCAGGATATTGGCTCGGCGTTGTCGAACAAACCCCCGGCCTCGGAAGCGGAAATTCAGCTCATTCAGTCACGACTGGTATTAGGGAAAACGGTAGACGATCTCAACCTCGATATCGGCGTTACCAAAGATACGTTCCCTATTTTTGGCGCGGGCTGGGACCGGCTGATGGGCCGTCAGAACGAAACGGTTAATGTGACTACCTTCACGCTGCCAAAGGCAATGAATGAACAGACCTTCACGCTCAATGTGCTGAATGACAAAAGCTATCAACTGGTGAGTGACGGGGGTTTTAGCGTTCGGGGGCAAGTCGGCAAGGTGTTGGAACACGATGGCGTGACGATGCTGGTTAAGGCGATTCATGCCAGCCCGGAGAGCCAATTTACCGTCCGTAAATTCTCCACGCTGGGCATGATAAACACCCTGCAAAATAATCTGATGGTGGCGGAAACAGGCAAAGATACCGGTGTATTGAGCCTGACTTTTACCGGTGAAGACCGCGAGCAAATCCGCCAGATCCTCGACAGTATTACCCGTAACTATCTGCAACAAAACGTGGAACGTAAATCCGAAGAGGCCGCCAAAAGTCTGGCGTTTCTGGCCAGACAGTTGCCCGAAGTGCGTAACCACCTGGATGTTGCTGAAAACAAGCTGAACGCCTTTCGTCAGGATAAAGACTCCGTGGATTTGCCGCTGGAAGCCAAAGCGGTGCTGGATTCGATGGTGAATATCGACGCGCAGCTGAATGAACTGACCTTTAAAGAAGCGGAGATTTCCAAGCTGTTCACCAAAGCGCACCCGGCGTATCGCACGCTGCTGGAAAAACGCCAGGCGCTGGAAGATGAGAAAAGTAAGCTGAACGGGCGTGTAACGGCGATGCCGAAAACACAGCAGGAAATTGTTCGCCTGACGCGTGATGTGGAGTCCGGTCAGCAGGTCTATATGCAGTTGCTGAACAAGCAACAGGAACTGAAGATTACCGAGGCCAGTACGGTCGGTGATGTGCGCATTGTCGATCCCGCGATTGCCCAGCCTGGCGTGCTGAAGCCGAAAACGGCGCTGATTATTCTCGGCAGTATCATTCTCGGTTTAATGCTTTCCGTGGTGGGCGTACTGCTGCGTTCTCTGTTTAATCGCGGTATTGAAAGCCCACAGGCGCTGGAAGAGCATGGTATCAGCGTGTATGCCAGTATTCCGCTGTCTGAATGGCAAAAAGCGCGTGATAACGTTCAGACCATTAAAGGTGTGAAACGCTACAAGCAAAGCCAACTGCTGGCCGTGGGGAATCCAACGGATCTCGCCATAGAAGCGGTCCGTAGCCTGCGTACCAGCCTGCACTTTGCCATGATGCAGGCGCGTAACAACGTATTGATGCTGACCGGCGTCAGTCCGTCGATTGGGAAAACGTTTGTCTGCGCTAACCTGGCGGCAGTTATTAGCCAGACTAACAAACGCGTGCTATTGATCGACTGCGACATGCGCAAAGGCTATACCCACGAACTGCTGGGGACCAATAATGTTAACGGCCTGTCTGAGATCCTCATTGGCAAAGGGGATATTTCATCCAGCGCTAAACCGACATCGATTCCGCATTTTGATCTGATCCCTCGCGGTCAAATTCCTCCCAATCCTTCCGAACTGTTGATGAGCGAGCGCTTCGGCGAACTGATTGCCTGGGCCAGTTCGCACTATGACCTGGTGTTGATTGACACCCCACCAATTCTGGCGGTGACCGATGCGGCTATCGTAGGGCGCCACGTCGGAACCACGCTGATGGTAGCGCGTTATGCGGTCAACACGCTGAAAGAGGTGGAAACCAGCCTGGGCCGCTTCGAGCAAAATGGCATTCAGGTGAAAGGGGTGATCCTCAACTCGATCTTTCGCCGCGCGAGCGGGTATCAGGATTACGGCTACTACGAATACGAATACACGTCGGATTCGAAATAACTAACAGCAACGCATATCGAATGTAGGCCTGATAAGCGTAGTGCCATCAGGCAACTTTGTTTGGAAACGAAAATGACCACAGAAAACCCGCTAATTTCAATTTACATGCCAACCTGGAACCGCCAGCAACTGGCCATTCGGGCGATTAAATCGGTGTTGCGCCAGGACTATCCTCACTGGGAGATGATCATTGTGGATGATTGCTCTTCCTCATATGAGCAGTTGCAGCAGTTTGTTGAGGAACTCAACGATCCGCGCGTGTCGTATACGCATAATCCCACCAACTCCGGGGCCTGTGCGGTGCGTAATCAGGCCATTATGCAGGCCAACGGGCAATACATTACGGGGATTGATGATGATGATGAATGGACGCCGAACCGACTGAGTGTATTTCTCAACTATCGCCATCATTTGGTCACGCGGGCGTTTCTGTATGCCAATGACTATGTCTGTGAGGGTGAAGTGTATTCGCAGCCGACCAGTCTGCCGCTCTATCCGAAGTCCGTTTATTCACGCCGCAGGTTTTATAAGCGCAACATCATTGGTAACCAGGTATTTACCTGGGCATGGCGGTTTAAAGCATGTCTGTTCGATACCACGCTGAAAGCGGCGCAGGATTACGACATCTTCCTGCGCATGGTGGTGGCGTATGGCAAACCGTGGAAGGTCAAAGAGGCGACGCAGATCCTGCATGTGAATCACGGTGAGATGCGCATTACCTCATCGCCGAATAAATTCTCCGGCTACTTTCAGTTTTACCGCAAGCACAAAGGCAAATTTGACCGGGCTAGCAAGAAATATCAGCTGTTTACCCTCTATCAGATCCGCAATAAACGGATGAACTGGCGCACGCTACTGACGCTGCTTTCTGTTCGCAACAGTAAGCGTCTGGCCGACGGACTGCGAGGACGCTAATTATGCTGGAAGATTTACGCGTGAACGGCTGGAGTCTGCGCCCCTGCTGCATGGTGGTGGCCTATCGGATTGCCCATTTTTGCTCCGTCTGGCGTAAAAAAAATATCATAAACAACCTGTGGGCCGCCCCGGTACTGGTGATGTACCGCCTTATCACCGAATGCCTGTTTGGCTATGAGATTCAGGCTGCTGCATCAATCGGTCGTCGTTTCACCATCCATCATGGCTATGGGGTGGTTATCAATAAACACGTGGTTGTGGGGGATGATTTTACCCTACGCCACGGCGTCACCATCGGCAATCTTGGCACCAACGATTTGTCCTGCCCGGTAATCGGTAACAGCGTTGAGTTGGGGGCCAATGTCACTCTGCTTGGCGACGTTGCTATTGGCGATAACGTGACGATTGGTGCCGGGAGCGTCGTGGTGGATAGCGTTCCGGACAATGCGCTGGTCGTGGGCGAGAAGGCACGGGTGAAGGTAATAAAATGAAGATATTACAATTTAATGTGCGACTCGCAGAAGGTGGGGCGGCAGGCGTGGCGTTAGATTTGCATCTGAGGTCGCTGGAAAAAGGGCTGTCATCGCGTTTTGTCTATGGCTATGGCAAAGGCGGTAAAAAAAGCGCCAGCCATGCGAAATACCCGCAGGTTATCAAATATACGCCGCGCCTGACGTCGGCGGCGAACATTGCGCTGTTTCGTTTCGCGAACCGCGACATGTTCGGCAATCTCGACAAGCTATATCGTACGGTTACCCGCACTAACGGCCCGCTGGTACTGCATTTTCATGTGTTGCACAGCTACTGGTTGAACCTGGAAGAGGTAGTCTCCTTTTGCCAAAAAGTGAAAGCGCATAAACCGGATATCACCTTCGTCTGGACGCTGCACGATCACTGGAGTGTGACCGGGCGCTGTGCCTTTACCGATGGCTGCGAAGGCTGGAAAACGGGCTGTCTGCAATGCCCAACGCTTAGCAACTATCCGCCGGTAAAAATCGATAAAGCACATCAGCAGTTGCCCGGTAAGCGGCAGATGTTTCGTGCGATGCTGGCGCTGGGTTGCCAGTTTATCTCGCCCAGTCAGCATGTGGCCGACGCATTCAACAGCCTGTATGGCGCGGGACGCTGCCGCATTATCAATAATGGCATTGATGTGGCAACTGAAGCCATTCTTGCCGAACTACCCGCGATGCCTGAGGAGAGCGGTCGGCCGAAAATTGCCGTGGTGGCTCATGACCTGCGCTATGACGGCAAAACCAGTCAGCAACTGGTGCGAGCGATTACCGCGCTCGGAGACAAAATTGAGTTGCATACCTTCGGCAAATTTTCGCCATTTGCGGGAGATAACGTCATCAATCACGGTTTTGAGAGCGATAAGCGCACGTTGATGAGTGCGCTTAATCAGATGGATGGACTGGTGTTCAGCTCCCGTGTCGATAACTACCCGCTGATTCTGTGCGAAGCGCTGTCCATCGGCGTACCGGTAATAGCCACGCACAGCGATGCCGCGCAGGAAGTGCTGGCTAAATCAGGCGGAAAAACGTTCAGCGAAGCTGAAATGTTGCAACTGGTGCAGCTGAAAAAATCAGACATTGCGCAGGCGGTTTTTGACACGTCGCTTGCCGCATTTAGCCAGCGCAGCCGGTTGGCATATAGTGGACAACAGATGCTGGAGGAATATGTCTCGTTCTATCAGAATCTGTAGCTATCTGGTGCTACCGCTGCTTTATCTGTTGGTAAACGTCAAACTCGCCCAGCTTGGCGAGAGCTTCCCGATAACTATCGTCACCTTTTTACCCGTTCTGCTGTTGCTGTTTATCGAGCGCATCAATATCAAAAAATTAATGATCGCGCTGGGCGTAGGGGGCGGACTGACGGCATTTAACTATCTGTTCGGTCAGTCACTGGATGCCAGCAAGTACGTGACGTCCGCCATGTTGTTTATCTATACCGTGGTGATCATTGGCATGGTATGGAGTATTCGCTTCAAAACGATTTCGCCGCATAACTACATTAAAATCTTGCGCTTTTTCTGGCTGGTTGTGGGACTGGTGGTGGGGTTAGCTGCAGCTGAAATGGCACAGATAATTCTCAGCGGCGGCAGCAGTTTAATGGAAGTTATTTCGAAATATCTTATTTACAGTAACAGCTATGTTCTGAATTTTATTAAGTTTGGTGGGAAACGAACCACCGCGCTCTATTTCGAACCGGCATTCTTCGCTCTGGCGTTAATCTCAATTTGGCTCAGTATCAAACAGTTTGGTATCAAAACACCTAAGTCCGATGCTATGATTCTGGTAGGGATAATATTATCGGGATCGTTTTCAGGAGTAATGACGTTTATTTTGTTTTACCTCCTGGAATGGGCGTTTCAGTACCTAAATAAGGATGCGATAAAAAAGAAGCTACCTCTGGCGATAATCTCATTAAGCGTGTTTTTAGTTGGTGTGATATTTGCTTTTCCGTACATCGCAACGCGGCTTGGTGATTTAGGAACTGAAGGTTCGTCATCGTATTATCGTATCGTAGGACCATTAGTGATGGTCGGTTATTCGTTACTGAACGTTGATGGCGTAGTGAGATTTGGCTCACTTTATGAATACGTCGCGTCATTCGGAATTTTTAACGGTGCAGATGTCGGTAAAACAATAGACAATGGCTTGTATCTGCTGATTATTTATTTTTCATGGTTCGCGGTGATATTAGCCCTATGGTACATGGGGAAAGTCATGAAAATGATGAGCAATGCGTTTGGCGATAATCAGAATTATCGGGTGCAGCTTTATCTTTTTACACCATTGTCACTGTTTTTTACAGGTTCAGTATTTAGTCCGGAATACGCATTTTTAATTGTGTGTCCGTTTATTTTGCGCAAGGCGCTGAATATCGCGAGGTAACTCACATGCTGCTCAGTATCATTACCGTCGCCTTTCGCAATCTGGAAGGGATCGTCAAAACTCACGCGTCGCTGGCACATCTGGCGCAAGCGGGTGATATCAGTTTTGAGTGGATTGTTGTTGATGGCGGCTCCTCGGATGGTACGTCGGCGTTTCTTGAAGGACTCAATGGGGAACACCGGTTACGGTATGTCAGCGAACCGGATAAAGGTATCTATGATGCGATGAACAAAGGCATCGCGATGGCGCGCGGGCGGTTTGCACTGTTCCTCAACTCCGGGGATATTCTGCATGCGAATGCGGCTTGTTTTATCCGCCAGCTAAAAATGCAGAGTGACCAAACTATGGTCATTGGCGATGCGTTGCTGGATTTCGGTAATGGCAACAAAATTAAGCGTCGGGCAAAACCGGGTTGGTATATTTATCACAGCCTGCCAGCCAGCCATCAGGCAATATTTTTTCCGCTCTCAGGACTGAATGTCTGGCATTATGATTTGCAATATAAAATATCGTCAGATTACGCGTTGGCAGCCAAATTATACAAGTCCGGTTACGCTTTTAAAAAGCTGCGCGGGTTGGTGTCGGAATTTTCTATGGGTGGAGTGTCAACGACGAATAATCTGGAATTGTGCCGGGATGCCAAAAAAGTACAGCGCCAGATATTACACATGCCAGGTATTTGGACCGGTTTGTCAGAATATTTACGTCTGCGCACAACCGATAAAACAAAAACCTTATATGGAAAAACGTAAGGGCACTGTATGCAAGACTTAAGCGGATTTAAAGTGCCTGAAGGTTTTCGCGGCGGCGGCGCTATTAAAGTGCAATTATGGTGGGCGGTGCAAGCAACATTATTTCGCTGGTCTCCACAGGTCATGTATCGCTGGCGTGCATTTTTATTACGGATGTTTGGCGCAAAAATAGGAAAAAACGTAGTCATTCGGCCTTCAGTAAAAATTACTTATCCGTGGAAACTAACTCTGGGAGATTATGCCTGGGTGGGTGATGACGCGGTTTTATATACGTTAGGTGATATTACGATTGGGGCCCACGCAGTTATTTCGCAAAAAAGTTATTTATGCACCGGGAGTCATGATTATGCCAGCCAACATTTTGATATTAACGCCACACCGATAGTGGTTGGCGATAAATGCTGGCTGGCGACAGATGTCTTTGTCGCGCCTGGCGTGACGATTGGCGATGGCACCGTCGTCGGAGCACGAAGCAGCGTATTTAAATCGCTGCCAGCAAATGTCATTTGTCGGGGAAATCCCGCAGTAGTCACGCGCGAACGCGTCGAGAAAGTTACTCCCTGAGGGGATCACTGAAGAGGTTATAACATGTCAAAAGTCGCTCTCATTACTGGCGTAACCGGGCAGGATGGTTCTTACCTGGCAGAACTCCTGCTGGAAAAAGGGTACGAAGTACACGGTATTAAGCGTCGCGCTTCATCATTCAACACCGAACGTGTGGACCACATCTACCAGGATCCGCATTCAGGCAATCCCAAATTTCATCTGCACTATGGCGATTTGACGGACTCCTCCAATCTGACCCGTATTTTACAGGAAGTCCAACCGGATGAAGTCTATAACCTGGGTGCCATGAGTCACGTTGCGGTGTCGTTTGATTCACCGGAATACACCGCAGATGTTGATGCGATCGGCACCTTGCGTTTGCTGGAGGCGATCCGCTTCCTTGGTCTGGAAAAAAAGACCCGTTTTTATCAGGCGTCTACCTCTGAGCTGTACGGTCTGGTTCAGGAAATCCCGCAGAAAGAGAGCACGCCGTTCTATCCGCGTTCACCGTATGCCGTTGCTAAGCTGTATGCCTACTGGATAACCGTCAACTACCGTGAGTCTTACGGGATGTATGCCTGTAACGGCATTCTGTTTAACCACGAGTCTCCGCGCCGCGGCGAAACCTTTGTCACTCGCAAAATTACCCGGGCGATCGCCAACATCGCTCAGGGGCTGGAGTCTTGCCTGTACCTGGGCAACATGGATTCACTGCGCGACTGGGGGCATGCCAAAGATTACGTCAGGATGCAGTGGATGATGCTGCAGCAGGATAAGCCGGAAGATTTCGTGATTGCCACCGGCGTGCAGTATTCCGTGCGCCAGTTTGTAGAAATGGCGGCTGCTCAGCTGGGGATTAAATTGCGCTTTGAAGGTGAGGGCGTGAATGAGAAAGGTATCGTGGTTTCCGTGACCGGACATGATGCGCCGGGCGTGAAGCCAGGCGATGTCATGATTGCCGTTGACCCGCGCTACTTCCGTCCGGCTGAGGTGGAAACGCTGCTGGGCGATCCGGCCAAAGCACATGAAAAACTGGGCTGGAAACCGGAAATCACGCTGCGCCAGATGATCTCGGAAATGGTTGCTAACGATCTTGATGCGGCGAAGAAACATTCCCTGCTTAAGTCGCACGGTTACGAGGTCGCCATCGCGCTGGAGTACTGAGGATGAAGACACAACGTATTTTTGTGGCGGGCCATCGCGGGATGGTGGGGTCCGCCATCGTCAGACAATTGTCGCAGCGAAATAATGTGGAGCTGGTGCTGCGTACCCGCGACCAGCTTAATCTGCTGGACGCCAGTGCGGTGCAGGCGTTTTTTGCCGCTGAACGTATTGACCAGGTTTATCTGGCGGCGGCAAAAGTAGGAGGGATTGCGGCAAACAATACTTATCCTGCTGATTTTATTTATGAAAACATGATGATTGAGAGCAACATTATTCATGCTGCACATCTGCATAACGTGAATAAACTGTTGTTTCTCGGGTCATCCTGTATTTATCCCAAGCAAGCTACCCAGCCAATCGCCGAGAGTGAACTGTTGCAGGGGACACTTGAACCGACCAATGAGCCGTATGCGATTGCCAAAATTGCCGGTATCAAGCTGTGTGAATCGTATAACCGACAGTATGGCCGTGATTATCGCTCGGTGATGCCGACCAATCTGTATGGGCCGCATGACAACTTTCATCCGAGTAATTCGCATGTGATCCCGGCGCTGCTGCGCCGCTTTCATGAAGCTCGCGGGCAAAATGCGCCGGATGTGGTGGTATGGGGCAGCGGGACGCCAATGCGTGAATTTCTGCATGTCGACGATATGGCGGCGGCCAGTATCCACGTGATGGAGTTGGCTCAGGAAGTGTTGCAGGAATATACCCAGCCGATGCTGTCGCATATCAACGTGGGTACCGGCGTGGACTGCACCATCCGTGAACTGGCGCAGACTATTGCGGAGGTCGTGGGTTACAAGGGGCGCGTGGTGTTTGACGCCAGCAAACCGGACGGCACGCCGCGAAAATTGCTTGACGTTACGCGTCTGCATCAGTTGGGCTGGTATCACGAGATATCTCTGCAAGCGGGACTTGCCAGTACATATCAGTGGTTTCTTGAAAACCAGCAGCGTTACCGGGGGTAAGCATGTTTTTACGTCATGAGGATTTTGCCACCGTCGTACGTTCAACTCCGCTGATTTCCATCGATTTGATCGTGGAAAACGCCCACGGTGAATTTCTGCTTGGCAAGCGCCTCAATCGTCCTGCGCAGGGGTACTGGTTTGTGCCCGGCGGTCGGGTGCAAAAAGATGAACCGCTGTACGCGGCCTTTGAGCGGCTTACTGAAGCTGAGCTGGGGTTACGTTTACCGCTGTCCGCTGCGCAGTTTTACGGTGTCTGGCAGCACTTCTATGATGACAACTTTTCCGGGGAAGATTTCTCAACGCATTACATCGTGCTGGGATTTCGTCTGCGGGTGTCGGAAAACGACCTGCAACTGCCTGACGTTCAACATGACGCGTACCGCTGGCTGGCAATTGAAGAGATTCTGGCCAGTGACCACGTGCACGACAACAGCCGGGCTTACTTCTGTGAGAAGAGTCAGGCCGGAGCACCCGGGCTATGAAGATCCTTGTGTATGGCATCAACTATTCGCCGGAGTTGACCGGTATCGGTAAATACACCGGTGAAATGGTGGAGTGGATGGCGCAACAGGGGCATGACGTACGGGTGATCACTGCGCCGCCTTATTATCCGCAGTGGAAGGTCAACGGTCGCTATTCATCCTGGCGCTACCGTCGTGAAGAGGGCGATGCCATCGTCTGGCGTTGCCCGCTGTATGTGCCTGAGCAGCCCTCCACGCTCAAGCGTCTACTGCATTTAGGCAGTTTCGCCCTGAGCAGTTTCTTTCCGCTGCTGGCGCAGCGCCGCTGGAAGCCGGATCGCATCATTGGGGTAGTACCGACGCTGTTTTGTACGCCGGGAATACGCCTGCTGGCGAAGCTGTCCGGGGCGCGCACGCTGCTGCATATTCAGGATTACGAAGTTGATGCCATGTTGGGACTTGGCATGGCGGGCAAAGGCAAGCGCGGTATGGTGGCAAAACTGGCCAGCGCCTTTGAGCGCAGTGGGCTGTTGAATATGGATCATATTTCGACCATTTCTCGCTCAATGATGAATAAAGCACAGGAAAAGGGCGTTGATGCACAGAAGGTTATCTTCTTTCCGAACTGGTCAGAAGTAGCGCGTTTTCGCGATGTGGACGCCGCCGATGCTCTGGCGTTGCGCCAGCAGCTGGGCTTGCCTGATGGAAAAAAAATCATTCTCTACTCTGGCAATATTGGTGAAAAGCAAGGACTGGAGAGTGTAATCGACGCAGCGGCCTTGTTGAGCGAGCGGCCCTGGCTGTTTGTGATTGTCGGGCAGGGCGGGGGGAAAGCGCGGCTGGAGAGTATGGTCAGCGAACGCGGCCTGAACAATGTGATGTTCTTTCCACTGCAATCTTATGACGCGCTGCCTGCACTGCTCAAAATGGCGGACTGTCATCTGGTGGTACAAAAGCGCGGTGCGGCGGATGCCGTACTGCCCTCCAAACTGACCAATATCCTCGCCGTTGGTGGTAACGCTGTGATTACCGCCGAGCCGGAAACCGAGCTGGGGCAACTCTGTAACATTGTTCCAGGCATCGCAGTATGCGTGGAACCGGAATCGGTAAACGCGCTGGTTTGCGGTATCCAACGGGCGTTGAGGATGCCAAAAGTCAATACGGTGGCACGTGACTATGCCGAACGCACGCTGGATAAAGATAACGTGCTTAGCCAATTTATTGCTGATATTCGGGGTTAATGATGAGTCAAAGCAAACTCTTTCCGGTAGTGATGGCCGGTGGCTCGGGTAGCCGTTTATGGCCTCTGTCCCGCGTATTGTATCCAAAGCAGTTCCTGTGCCTGAAAGGTGATCTCACTATGCTGCAGACAACGATCTGTCGTCTGAACGGCGTGGAGTGTGAAAGCCCGGTGGTTATCTGTAATGAACAACACCGTTTCATCGTCGCGGAACAGCTACGGCAACTGCACAAGCTGACTGAGAACATTATTCTCGAACCCGCTGGACGTAACACGGCACCGGCGATAGCGCTGGCCGCACTGGCGGCAAAACGTCAAAGCCCGGAGGAAGATCCGCTGCTGCTGGTATTGGCGGCCGATCACATGATTGCCGACGAAGAGGCATTTCGCGAGGCGGTTCGCAATGCTATGCCCTATGCCAGTGCGGGTAAGCTGGTGACGTTTGGTATCGTGCCGGACCAGCCGGAAACGGGCTATGGCTATATCCGCCGTGGCGAGGTTTCGCCAACGAATACCGACGCCGTGGCGTTCGAAGTGGCGCAGTTTGTTGAAAAGCCCAATCTGGAAACAGCGCAGGCTTATGTGGCGAACGGCGATTACTACTGGAACAGCGGCATGTTCTTGTTCCGCGCCGGACGTTATCTGGAAGAACTGAAAAAATATCGCCCCGACATTCTTCAGGCCTGTGAGAATTCCATGAGTACGGTTGACCCCGATCTCGATTTTATCCGCGTTGATGAACAGGCGTTTCTCGCCTGTCCGGAAGAGTCTGTGGACTATGCGGTAATGGAACGTACGGCGGATGCGGTGGTAATGCCCATGAACGCAGGCTGGAGCGACGTTGGCTCCTGGTCATCGCTGTGGGAAATCAGCGCCCATACTGCTGAAGGCAATGTGCATCATGGCGACGTCATTAGCCACAAAACGGAAAACAGCTACGTGTATGCCGAATCTGGCCTGGTGACGACCGTCGGGGTGAAGGATCTGGTGGTGGTGCAGACCAAAGATGCGGTGCTGATCGCCGATCGCAACGCGGTGCAGGACGTCAAAAAAGTGGTGGAGCAAATTAAAGCTGACGGACGACATGAACACCATATTCACCGTGAAGTTTACCGTCCGTGGGGCAAGTACGACTCCATTGATGCCGGAGACCGTTACCAGGTGAAGCGAATTACCGTTAAACCCGGTGAGGGATTGTCCGTGCAGATGCATCATCACCGGGCTGAACACTGGGTGGTGGTGGCCGGTACCGCGAAAGTGACGATCAATGATGACATCAAACTGCTCGCTGAAAACGAGTCTGTCTATATTCCGCTTGGGGCGACCCATTGTCTGGAGAATCCCGGGAAAATCCCGCTCGATCTGATTGAAGTGCGCTCCGGATCTTACCTCGATGAGGATGATGTGGTGCGGTTTGCGGACAGATACGGGCGTACCTGATGCCGGATGTGCTTCGCTTATCCAGCCTACAACACCGTAGGCCCGGTAAGCGAAGCGCGCCGGGAAATGCATTTAACACTCATTAAAAGGCTCATTAAGAGTCAGGGCCTCCTGTTGCCTGAAGAAGGGTAAATCATGACGAAATTAACCTGTTTCAAAGCCTACGATATTCGCGGCAGGCTGGGCGAAGAGCTGAATGAAGATATCGCGTGGCGTATTGGCCGCGCTTACGGCGAGTTCCTGAAGCCAAAAACGATTGTCCTCGGTGGTGATGTGCGCCTGACCAGCAAGACGCTAAAGCTGGCGTTGGCGAAAGGACTTCAGGATGCGGGGGTGGATGTGCTGGATATTGGCATGTCGGGTACCGAAGAGATTTATTTCGCCACCTTCCACCTGGGCATTGATGGCGGTATTGAAGTGACCGCCAGCCATAATCCGATGGATTACAACGGCATGAAGCTGGTGCGGGAAGGGGCACGGCCCATCAGCGGAGATACCGGTCTGCGCGACGTACAGCGCCTGGCGGAAGCCAACGACTTCCCGGCGGTTGATGAGACAAAACGTGGCCGCTACCAGCGTATTACTACCCGTGATGCCTACATTGACCACCTGCTGGGTTACATCAATCCCGCCAAACTGAAACCGATGAAGCTGGTGCTCAATTCCGGCAACGGCGCGGCAGGTCCGGTGGTTGACGCCATTGAAGCCCGTTTTAAAACATTGGGCGTGCCGGTCGAGTTCATCAAAATCCACAATACGCCGGATGGCAACTTCCCCAACGGTATTCCCAATCCTCTGCTGCCGGAATGTCGGGCTGACACGCGCAACGCGGTGATTGAACACGGCGCGGATATGGGGATTGCCTTCGACGGCGATTTTGACCGCTGCTTCCTGTTCGATGAAAAAGGTCAGTTCATTGAGGGTTACTACATTGTCGGCCTGCTGGCGGAGGCGTTTCTGGAGAAGAATCCGGGGGCGAAGATTATCCACGACCCGCGTCTGTCCTGGAACACCGTGGATGTGGTGACGGCGGCAGGCGGTAAACCGGTGATGTCAAAAACCGGGCATGCCTTTATCAAAGAGCGGATGCGCCACGAAGATGCCATTTATGGCGGCGAAATGAGCGCGCACCACTATTTCCGCGATTTTGCCTACTGTGACAGCGGCATGATCCCGTGGCTGCTGGTCGCGGAGTTGCTGTGTCTGAAAGGACAGTCGCTGGGCGAACTGGTCCGCGACCGGCTGGTGGCCTACCCGGCGAGTGGTGAAATAAACAGCACGCTGGCAGAGCCGGCGGCAGCGATTGCGCGCGTGGAGCAGCATTTTTCCCGTGAGGCGCTGACGGTAGACAGAACGGACGGTATCAGCATGTCGTTTGTCGACTGGCGCTTCAATTTACGCTCTTCCAATACCGAACCGGTGGTGCGCCTGAACGTGGAATCGCGCGGAGATATTCCGTTGATGGAAGCGCGAACGCGCACTCTTCTGGCGTTACTGAATCAGTAATGCTGGTGCTTCCTTTGCCCGATTCTGGGCAAAGGGTGACTAACAGGAACCACGATGACACATCTAAAGAAGCGCGAGCGCGCCAAAACCAATGCGTCGTTAATTTCGATGGTGCAACGCTTTTCAGATATCACCATCATGTTTGGCGGGTTGTGGGTAATCTGCGAATTTAATGGTTTGCCTTTCCTGTACATGCACCTGCTGGTGGCGCTGATCACGCTGGTCGTTTTTCAGATGCTCGGTGGCATAACGGATTTTTATCGCTCCTGGCGTGGTGTCAAAATGACCACTGAGCTGGTGCTGTTGCTGCAAAACTGGACGCTGAGCCTGATTTTTTGCGCAGGTCTGATCGCCTTTAATAACGATTTTGATAACCGCCTCGCCGTCTGGCTGGCATGGTATCTGCTGTCCAGCGTCGGCCTGGTGTTGAGCCGGTCGTTTATTCGCTACGGTGCGGGATGGCTGCGTAATCACGGGTACAACACGCGCCGGGTGGCGGTGGCAGGGGACCTGCCAGCTGGACAAATGCTACTGGACAGTTTTCGCCATGAACCGTGGCTGGGGTTTGAAGTAGCAGGTATCTATCACGACCCTATCCCTGGAAAAAACTCCCGCGACTGGGCCGGTAATCTGCAACAACTGGTGGATGACGCTAAAGCCTCACGCATTCATAACGTTTATATCGCCATGTCGATGAGCGATGGTGCCAGCGTCAAAAAATTGGTGCGCGAGCTGGCCGATACCACCTGTTCAGTGATCCTTATTCCTGATGTCTTTACCTTCAACATTCTGCATTCCCGGATTGAAGAGATGAACGGCATTCCGGTGGTGCCGCTGTATGACACGCCACTCTCGGGGATTAATCGTCTGTTAAAGCGCGCGGAAGATATCGTGCTGGCTTCACTGATCCTGCTACTTATTTCCCCGGTGCTATGTGGCATAGCGCTACTGGTAAAACTGACCTCCAAAGGACCGGTGATTTTCCGCCAGACTCGCTATGGCATGGACGGCAAACCGATCAAAGTCTGGAAGTTTCGCTCAATGAAAGTGATGGAGAACGACGCGGTGGTGACGCAGGCGACGCAAAACGATCCGCGCGTTACCCCTGTGGGAAATTTCCTGCGCCGGACGTCGCTCGATGAGCTGCCGCAGTTTATTAACGTGCTCACCGGGGGGATGTCTATCGTCGGACCACGTCCGCATGCGGTGGCGCATAACGAACAGTACCGCCAACTGATTGAGGGATACATGTTACGCCATAAGGTGAAACCGGGTATTACCGGCTGGGCGCAAATCAACGGCTGGCGCGGTGAAACCGATACGCTGGAAAAAATGGAGAAACGTGTGGAGTTTGACCTCGAATACATTCGCGAGTGGAGCGTGTGGTTCGATATCAAAATTGTTTTTCTGACGATATTCAAAGGCTTTGTTAACAAAGCGGCGTATTAACATGAGTTTACGAGAAAAAACGCTTAATGGCGCAAAGTGGTCGGCGATTGCCACGGTGATCATTATTGGGCTCGGACTTATTCAGATGACTGTCCTGGCGCGAATTATTGATAACCACCAGTTCGGGTTGTTAACCGTGTCGCTGGTGATCATAGCGCTGGCCGATACGCTGTCGGATTTCGGTATCGCCAACTCAATTATTCAACGCAAAGAGATTGGTTATCTGGAGCTGACGACGCTTTACTGGCTAAACGTTGGGCTGGGTATCGTGGTATGCGTGGCGATGTTTCTGCTGAGCGAGACGATTGCCCATGTGCTCAATAACCCAGAACTGGCACCGCTCATCAAAACCTTATCACTGGCGTTTGTGGTGATACCGCACGGGCAGCAGTTTCGCGCGCTGATGCAAAAAGAGCTGGCCTTCAACAAAATTGGCATGATTGAAACCAGTTCGGTGCTGGCTGGATTTACCTTTACCGTGGTCAGCGCCCATTTCTGGCCGCTCGCGCTGACGGCCATTCTTGGGTATCTGGTGAATAGTACGCTACGTACGCTGCTGTTCGGCTATTTTGGCCGCCGGATTTACCGACCCGGGCTGCATTTTTCGCTGGCATCCGTTTCGTCGAACCTGCGTTTTGGCGCATGGCTGACGGCAGACAGCATCATCAATTATATCAATACCAACCTTTCCACGCTGGTTTTAGCTCGCACGTTGGGAGCTGGCGTGGCGGGCGGATTCAATCTCGCCTGGAACGTGGCGGTTGTCCCGCCGATCAAACTGAACCCGATTATCACCCGCGTGCTGTTTCCGGCGTTTGCCAAAATCCAGGACGACAGCGAAAAACTACGGGTGAATTTTTACAAGCTGCTGTCAGTGGTTGGGATTATCAACTTCCCGGCGCTACTGGGACTGATGGTGGTGTCGGACAACGTGGTGCCGCTGGTGTTTGGCGAGAAGTGGAACGGCATTATTCCGGTCCTGCAACTATTGTGCATTGTGGGTCTGCTGCGCTCGGTGGGGAATCCAATAGGATCGCTCTTGATGGCGAAAGCCCGGGTCGATATCAGCTTCAAATTCAATGTGTTCAAAACCTTTCTGTTTATTCCTGCCATTTTCATTGGCGGTCATCTGGCGGGGGCGATTGGCGTGACGCTGGGCTTTCTGTTGGTCCAGGTGATTAACACGATCCTCAGCTACTTCGTGATGATCAAGCCTGTTCTTGGCTCCAGCTACCGTCAGTACATGCTCAGCCTGTGGCTGCCGTTGTATCTCTCCTTACCAACCCTTGTGGTGAGCTATGCGTTGGGCTTAACCCTGCGCAACCAGGTGCCATTAAGCGCGCTGCTGGGGATCCAGATAGCGGCAGGAGCACTGGTGTTTGCGCTAATGATTGTGTTGTCGCGCCATCCGCTGGTGGTGGAAATAAAACGCCAACTCTGTCGCAGTGAAAAAATGAAAACCTTGCTCCGTGCGGGATAAGAACAACGTTTTAAGAGGTCATAATGAAATTACTAATTTTAGGCAACCATACCTGCGGGAACCGAGGGGATAGCGCGATCCTGCGCGGTTTGCTGGATGCCATTAACGCGTTGCGTCCCGAGACCGAAGTGGATGTGATGAGCCGTTACCCGGTGAGCTCTTCGTGGTTGCTAAACCGCCCGGTGATGGGCGACCCGCTGTATTTGCAGATGAAGCAACATAACAACGCAGCAGGGGTTATGGGGCGCGTGAAGAAAGTGCTGCGTCGTCGCTATCAGCATCAGGTACTACTCTCGCGTGTTACCGATTCCGGTAATCTGCGCAATATCGCTATCGCCCAGGGCTTTACCGATTTTGTCCGTCTGCTGTCGCGCTATGACGCCATCATCCAGGTCGGCGGATCGTTCTTTGTCGATCTGTATGGCGTGCCGCAGTTTGAACATGCCCTGTGTTCGTTTATGGCGAAAAAACCGCTGTACATGATTGGTCACAGCGTGGGGCCATTCCAGGATGAGCAGTTTAATCAACTGGCGAACTACGTGTTTGGTCACTGTAATGCGCTGATTTTACGTGAATCCGTCAGTCTGGATCTGATGAAGCGCAGCGCAATTACCACGGATAAAGTCGAAACAGGCGTGGATACGGCCTGGCTGGTCGACAATCATCATGAGGATTTTGAACCAGGTTATGCGGTACAGCACTGGTTAGACATGGCGGCTAAACAGAAGACCATTGCCATTACATTGCGCGAGCTGGCTCCTTTTGATAAGCGTCTGGGGACAACGCAGCAGGCCTATGAGCAAGCCTTTGCCGGAGTAGTGAACCGCATCCTTGATGAAGGTTATCAGGTGATTGCACTGTCAACCTGCACCGGTATTGATAGTTACAACAAAGATGACCGCATGGTGGCGTTAAACCTGCGCCAGTATGTTAATGACCCGGCCCGATATCACGTGGTGATGGATGAACTTAACGATCTGGAGATGGGGAAGATTCTGGGCGCATGCGATCTGACGGTGGGGACTCGCTTGCATTCTGCCATCATCTCGATGAATTTTATGACGCCTGCCATCGCCATTAACTACGAGCACAAATCGGCCGGGATCATGCAACAACTGGGGTTACCGGAGATGGCTGTTGATATTCGTCATCTTCTCGATGGCAGTCTCGAAGGGAAGGTTGCCGATACTCTCGGACAGTTACCTGAGCTGCGCATACGTCTCGGCGACGCGGTTATGCGCGAACGCGAACGCGGGGTACGCATGGTGCAGTCGGTTTTAACGCGTATTGAGGGGGAAAAATGAAGATTGGCTTTTTCCTGCTTAAATTTCCGCTCTCCTCCGAGACATTTGTACTTAATCAGATAACCGCATTCATCGATATGGGCTACGACGTGGAGATTGTCGCTTTACAGAAGGGCGATCTTGAAAATACGCATACCTCATTTAATACCTACCGGCTGGGTGAAAAAACGCGCTGGTTGCTGAATGAACCGGAAAGCAAACTGGCGAAACTGAAATCCAGGGCGGCGACAGCCCTGCACGGTATTACCCGCGCAGCGACCTGGAAAGCGCTTAATGTTGCACGCTATGGTGAGGAGGCGCGCAATCTGATTTTGGCAGCTATTTGCGGCGGGAATCCGCGAGCGTTTGAGGCGGATGTCTTTATTGCTCATTTTGGGCCCGCAGGCGTAACGGCCGCCAAGCTGCGTGAGCTTGGGATGATCCGCGGAAAAATCGCCACGGTATTTCATGGGGTTGATGTTTCGCACCGGGGCGTTTTGGCCCGCTATACCCCTGAGTATCAGCAACTGTTTCAACGTGGAGATTTGATGTTACCCATCAGCAATCTCTGGGCCGGACGTTTAAAAAACATGGGATGCCCGCCGCAAAAAATCGCGGTTTCGCGTATGGGTATCGACATGACACGTTTCACCCCTCGTCAACTTAAAGCCTCAACTGCACCACTGGAAATTATCTCTGTCGCCAGGCTAACCGAGAAAAAAGGACTGCACGTCGCCATCGAAGCCTGTCGTCAGTTAAAAGAGCAGGGCGTTTCATTTCGTTATCGCATCCTGGGTATCGGCCCTTGGGAGCGTCGTTTACGTACGCTGATCGAGCAATATCAACTCGATGACGTTATTGAGATGTCCGGCTTTAAACCCAGTCATCAGGTAAAGGAGATGCTTAAGCAGGCGGATGTATTTTTACTGCCGTCGATTACCGGAAGAGACGGCGATATGGAGGGGATCCCGGTGGCGCTGATGGAGGCGATGGCGGTAGGTATCCCGGTGATTTCTACCGTTCACAGCGGGATCCCTGAGCTGGTCGAGTCGGGTAAATCAGGCTGGCTGGCACCGGAAAACGACGCGCAGGCACTGGCAGAGCGTTTAGCGGCATTTAGCCTGCTCGACAGTGAGCAGGTACAGTCGATTGTGCAGTGTGCGCGCGAAAAAATTGAAAATGAATTTAATCAGTTAGCTATCAATAAACAGTTAGCCAGTCTGCTGCAAACGATGTAAATCGAGGTTGTATGTCAGAGAACAAACTCTCACGCCGTACTTTTCTGACGACAGGCTCTGCGCTTGTCGTGCTGCATACTCCCGTTGTTCGCGCGCTTGAATCATCGGGGAGCGTCAACATTCAGGATTACAACCCACTGGATTGGGTGGCCTCTTTCAGGCAGGCGTTCAAAGAAGGACAAACAGTCGTCGTACCAAAAGGGCTGGAATGTAAGGAACTCAATACTGCTATCGTTATTCCGCCAGGCAAAACGCTATTCCTGCAAGGGCTAATAAGCGGCAATGGCCGTGGGCGCTTTATTCTGCAGGATGGATGCAAAGTGGTGGGCGAGCAGGGCGGGAGCCTGAAGAACGTTACCCTGGATGTACGTGGTTCGGACTGTGTAATAAAAGGGATTGCCATGGGCGGTTTCGGTCCGGTGACGCAAATCTATATCGGCGGTAAAACTTCAAGGCTGATGCGTAATCTGATTATCGATGATATTAGCGTCACACGCGCTAACTATGGGATTTTGCGTCAGGGGTTTCATAACCGAATGGACGGCGTAAAGATTACAAACTGCCGTTTTAGCGATCTCCAGGGGGATGCCATTGAGTGGAATGTGGCTATCAACGACAGCAACATCCTCATTTCTGACCATGTCATTGAACGTATTAACTGTACCAATGGCAATGTGAACTGGGGCATCGGTATCGGGCTGGCAGGCAGTACCTATGATAATAGCTATCCCGATGAACTGGCGGTAAAAAACTTCGTGGTGGCGAACATCACCGGTACCGACTGTCGGCAGTTAGTTCATGTGGAGAACGGCAAGCATTTTATCATTCGTAATATTACCGCGCGAAATATCACCCCGGATTTCAGTAAGAAAGCGGGCATAGATAATGCGACGGTTGCTATATATGGTTGTGATAATTTCGTTATTGACAATATCAATATGCAAAATTGTGCAGGCATGCTAATTGGTTACGGCGTTATCAAAGGTCGATATTTATCCATTCCGCAAAACTTTAAGCTAAATAACATCCAACTGGATAACACCACACGTGAATACAAATTACGCGGAATTCAGATCTCCTCTGGTAATGCAACGTCATTCGTGGCCATCACCAACGTGGAGATGAAGCATGCCACGCTTGAGTTGCACAACCAACCGCAGCACCTTTTTTTACGTAACGTCAGGGTGATGCAGCAATCGGCTACGGGTCCCGCACTTAAGATGCACTTCGATCTGCGTCAGGACGTACGCGGTAAGTTTATGGCTAAACAGGACACGCTACTCTCGCTGGCCAGTGTTCATGCAGTAAACGAAGTCGGGCAAAGTTCAGTTGACATTGACCGTATAAACCATCAGGTAGTGAATGTCGAAGCGGTAAATTTTCGACTACCGGGGCACGGGAGGTAACTTTGCGACCATTCCTGGCTCAAGTCGCACATACTTGAGCTTAAGATTACTGCATTCTACAGATAAGCGGCGTAACATACGCGGCAACTGTACAATGTAATTCATACTGGCTAAAACAAGCTAAAAAGCTATAATTCAGCAACTAATGAATAGGTGAATGACTTAATGATTAATTTGAAAGCAGTTATTCCGGTAGCGGGTCTGGGGATGCACATGTTGCCAGCCACGAAGGCAATCCCTAAAGAGATGCTGCCGATCGTAGACAAGCCGATGATTCAATACATTGTCGACGAAATTGTAGCTGCGGGTATCAAAGAAATCGTTCTGGTAACTCATGCGTCTAAGAACGCGGTTGAGAACCACTTCGACACCTCTTACGAACTCGAATCGTTGCTTGAGCAGCGTGTTAAGCGCCAGTTATTAGCCGAGGTGCAGTCTATCTGTCCTCCGGGCGTGACTATCATGAACGTTCGTCAGGCTCAACTGCTGGGGCTGGGTCATTCAATTCTTTGTGCTCGTCCTATCATTGGTGATAACCCGTTTGTCGTGGTATTACCTGACGTTATTCTGGATACCGCAAGTGCGGATCCGCTGCGCTACAACCTCGCTGCCATGGTTGCTCGTTTTAATGAAACCGGGCGCAGCCAAGTACTGGCTAAACGCATGGATGGCGATCTGTCTGAGTACTCGGTTATTCAAACCAAAGAGCCTTTAGACAACGAAGGTAAAGTCAGCCGTATCGTTGAATTTATTGAAAAACCGGATCAGCCGCAAACGTTGGAATCCGATCTGATGGCCGTAGGACGCTACGTGCTTTCTGCTGATATCTGGGCAGAGCTGGAAAAAACTGCTCCAGGTGCCTGGGGACGTATTCAGCTGACTGATGCCATTGCAGAGTTGGCTAAAAAACAGTCTGTTGATGCCATGCTGATGACGGGTGACAGCTACGACTGCGGTAAAAAGATGGGCTACATGCAGGCATTCGTTAAGTATGGGCTGCGTAACCTGAAAGAAGGTCCGAAGTTCCGTAAGAGCATCGAGAAGCTACTTAGCGAGTAGATATTTACAGGTCTTTGTGACGGTAAGCCAGAAAAAATAGCGGCAGCTAACATCCCAGCTTCTATGCTTTAAGCAATGGAATGTTACTGTCGCTTTTTTATGAAAAATGACCAATAACAACAAGTTAACCTACCAAGTTTAATCATGGCTTTGTCAGATTTTTTCTTGTTTCTGGTAGCATTTGGTAAGACAATTAGCGTTTGAATTTAACAGAGCTTTGCGATAGCTGGCGGGGCTGGTTACATCTTTGGAATTTAGGTAGTGCTCTGGTTGCTGCAAGGCCAGGGGCGGTAGCGTGCATAATGCCCAGATGCCTGCATTATGTGCCAGCATATTAAATAGTATTCGTATAAACGATATTCGGAATTAAAACGTGAAAATACTAGTTACTGGTGGGGCGGGTTTCATTGGATCCGCAGTAGTTCGTCATATAATAAAAAATACTCAGGATACCGTTGTTAATGTCGATAAACTTACCTACGCCGGTAACCTGGAGTCGCTTGCCGAAGTCAGCGAAAATAATCGCTATTATTTTGAACACGCGGATATCTGTGATAAAGCGGCAATGGAGCGTATTTTTGCCACTCATCAACCGGATGCGGTGATGCATCTGGCAGCTGAGAGTCATGTTGATCGCTCTATTACAGGGCCTGCGGCTTTTATCGAAACGAATATCGTCGGTACCTATGTACTGCTGGAAGCTGCTCGTGGCTACTGGAACGGGCTGGAGGCAGATAAAAAACAGGCATTTCGATTCCATCATATATCCACAGATGAAGTATACGGCGACCTGCCACATCCAGATGAAGTGGCTGCCGGTACTGTGTTGCCTCTGTTCACCGAAAAGACGGCTTATGCGCCGAGTAGCCCGTATTCTGCTTCTAAGGCATCCAGCGATCACCTGGTTCGCGCATGGTTGCGCACCTATGGTTTCCCAACGATTGTCACCAACTGTTCCAATAACTATGGGCCGTATCATTTCCCTGAAAAGCTGATTCCGCTAGTTATCCTCAACGCGCTTGAGGGTAAATCCTTGCCAATTTATGGCAAAGGCGATCAGATCCGTGACTGGCTGTATGTTGAAGATCATGCCCGAGCCTTGTACACCGTTGTGACTCAAGGCGAGGTGGGTGAGACCTACAATATCGGTGGTCATAACGAGAAGAAAAACCTGGACGTAGTACATACTATCTGCGATTTGCTGGATGAGATTGTGCCTAAAGAGGGCTCTTACCGCGAGCAAATCACATATGTAGCGGATAGACCTGGCCACGATCGCCGTTATGCGATTGATGCGGCAAAAATCAGCGATGAACTGGGCTGGAAGCCGCTGGAAACCTTTGAAAGCGGGATCCGTAAGACTGTTGAATGGTATCTGTCGAATACGCAGTGGGTTGAAAATGTGAAAAGCGGCGCCTACAAGACGTGGATCGAACAGAATTACGGAGAACGTCAGTAATGAATATTCTGCTGTTTGGTAAAACGGGCCAGGTGGGTTGGGAATTGCAACGTGCGCTAGCCCCGCTGGGGAACCTGATTGCGTTAGATGTACATTCGAGTGACTATTGTGGTGACTTTAGTAATCCACAGGGCGTGGCAGACACCGTTCGTCGTATCCGGCCTGACGTTATCGTCAACGCGGCTGCCCATACGGCAGTAGATAAGGCTGAGTCCGAAGTTGAATTTGCTCGGTTGCTTAATACTACCAGTGTGGAGGCAATTGCCAGAGCTGCCGCAGAAATCGGGGCGTGGGTAGTGCATTACTCCACGGACTATGTTTTTCCTGGCACCGGCGAAACACCATGGCGCGAAACGGACGCTACAGCGCCGCTTAATGTCTACGGTGAAACCAAACTGGCGGGAGAAATGGCGCTTCAGACGCACTGCGCCAACCATTTGATTTTCAGAACCAGCTGGGTGTATGCAGGTAAAGGTAATAATTTTGCGAAAACGATGCTGAAACTGGCAAAAGAGCGCGCGGAGCTTTCGGTGATTAATGACCAGTTCGGTGCACCAACCGGGGCTGAACTTCTCGCTGACTGTACGGCGCATGCTATCCGTGTTGCGATGAACAAACCCGACGTGGCTGGACTCTACCATCTGGTTGCGGGTGGAACCACGACTTGGCATGACTATGCAGCACTGGTGTTCGATGAAGCCCGTAAGGCAGGAATTGAACTGGCATTGACCCAGTTAAATGCGGTGCCGACCAGTGCGTATCCTACACCCGCACACCGCCCAACAAATTCTCGCCTGAACACCGATAAATTCCAGAATAACTTTAAGTTGGTATTACCGCAGTGGGATGCTGGTGTAAAACGTATGTTGGCTGAGTTGTTCACGACAACGGCGATCTGAATTTATTTTAATGCCCCTTGACGGGCATTTTGCACATAAAGAGATGATGAAATGAAAACGCGTAAAGGGATTATTTTAGCTGGCGGCTCAGGAACTCGTCTTTATCCAGTCACTATGGCTGTAAGCAAGCAACTGCTGCCGATCTATGATAAGCCAATGATCTATTATCCGCTATCCACGCTAATGCTGGCAGGGATTCGTGACATCTTGATTATTAGTACCCCACAGGATACCCCGCGATTTGAACAGTTATTGGGCGACGGTAGTCAGTGGGGACTAAATATACAGTATAAAGTACAACCGACGCCGGATGGCCTAGCCCAGGCATTTATTATTGGTGAAGAGTTTATCGGTAATGATGATTGTGCTCTGGTGCTTGGCGACAACATTTTTTACGGCCATGACCTGCCTAAATTAATGGATACAGCTGTTAATCAAGAAAGCGGCGCAACCGTATTTGCATACCATGTCAATGACCCTGAACGCTACGGAGTTGTTGAATTCGATAATAATGGAACTGCTATTAGCCTTGAAGAAAAGCCGCTGGAGCCTAAAAGTAATTATGCGGTTACCGGATTATATTTCTATGACAACGATGTGGTAGAACTGGCTAAAAATTTAAAGCCTTCCGCACGTGGTGAGCTTGAAATTACTGATATCAATCGAATCTACATGGAGCAGGGGCGTTTGTCCGTTGCAATGATGGGACGTGGTTATGCCTGGCTGGACACAGGTACACACCAGAGTCTGATTGAGGCCAGTAACTTTATTGCTACGATTGAAGAGCGACAAGGTCTGAAGATCTCCTGCCCGGAAGAGATTGCTTATCGTAAGGGTTTCATTGATGCTGCACAGGTCGTAAAACTTGCAGAACCCTTGTCGAAAAATGATTACGGCAAATATCTTATAAAAATGGTTAAAGGTTTATAAGAGATGAATGTTATTAAAACAGCAATTCCAAACGTTTTAATTTTTGAGCCAAAAGTCTTTGGAGATGACCGGGGATTCTTTTTCGAAAGTTTTAATCATAGAATTTTCGAGGAAGCAGTGGGTCGCAAAGTATCTTTTGTACAAGATAACCACTCGAAATCTCGCAAAGGAGTACTGAGAGGTCTGCATTTTCAAAAAGGAGATCATGCACAAGGTAAATTAGTGCGCTGTACTCTGGGGGAAGTATTTGATGTCGCAGTCGATATCCGCACCAGCTCACCGACATTCGGAAAATGGGTAGGCGTGCATCTGTCAGCAGAAAATAAAAAGCAATTGTGGATTCCTGAAGGTTTTGCACATGGTTTCGTCACTCTTAGCGAAACTGCGGAGTTCCTTTATAAAGCGACTAATTATTATGCGCCATCTGCTGAAGGCAGTATATTGTGGAGTGATGACGCAATTGGTATCGAATGGCCGATAACACAGCATCCTGAACTTTCAGCAAAAGATACGATTGCTCCGTTGTTAAAACAAACTTCATTATTTGAGTAAAAAATAACTGTGTCACATCTAATCAAAATTTTCCCATCAAATATCGAATTCTCTGGAGAAGAAGATTCATCAATCCTCGATTCTGCACTGGCTGCGGGTATACATCTGGAACACAGTTGCAAAAATGGAGATTGCGGAGTTTGTGAATCGACACTACTCGACGGAGAGGCCGAAGATCCGTTGGGGAGAGTATATGGACGAGGGGATAAAGTCCTGACGTGCAATTGTAAGCCTAAGAGTAGCCTACAACTGCATGCTATATACTATCCTGAATTGCAAGGACAGGTAAAAAAAATTGTCCCTTGCAAAGTAAATAGTATTGAGCTCGTCTCTGCGGACGTCATGAAGTTAACTCTTCGTTTACCACCGACTGCAAAAATGGACTTTCTTCCGGGCCAATATATTAACCTGCAGTATAAGGGCGTAACGCGTAGCTATTCTATTGCGAATAGCAATGAAGCTGATGGGATTGAGTTGCACATCAGAAATGTTGCCAATGGTCAAATGAGCTCATTGATTTTCAGTGAACTACAAGTTAACTCTCTGATGCGTATCGAAGGCCCATGTGGAACATTTTTTATTAGAGAAAGTGACCGTCCTATTATTTTTATCGCGGGGGGCACTGGGTTCGCTCCGGTTAAAGCCATGGTTGAGCACTTGGTGAAAAAATCATCATCTCGCGAGATCTATATCTATTGGGGGATGCCTTTAGCCAAAGATTTTTATTCTGCGTTGCCGCAAGAACTAGATGAAAAATTTGAACAAATTCATTTTGTTCCGGTGGTGTCTGGTGATGATCCAACATGGGGTGGGCGAAAAGGTTTTGTTCACCATGCAGTAATAGAAGATTTTGATTCACTGGAGCCATTTGATATCTATGCCTGTGGTTCGCCAGTTATGATCGATGCAAGCAAAAAAGATTTTATTTCCAAAGAAATGTCAGTTGATAATTTCTATTCTGATGCTTTTACCGCATCTAAATAAAATAGAGGGTTAGGTATGAAAGCGGTGATTTTGGCTGGTGGGCTTGGTACCAGATTAAGTGAAGAAACAATAGTAAAACCAAAGCCAATGGTTGAAATTGGTGGTAAACCGATACTTTGGCATATTATGAAAATGTACTCTTCCCACGGCATTAAAGATTTTATTATCTGCTGTGGATATAAAGGGTATGTAATCAAAGAATATTTTGCAAACTATTTCCTGCATATGTCTGATGTAACATTCCATATGGCAGAGAATCGAATGGAAGTTCATCACAAGCGTGTAGAACCATGGAACGTAACTTTGGTTGATACAGGTGATTCTTCTATGACTGGCGGACGTTTGAAGCGCGTAGCCGAATATGTAAAAGATGATGAAGCCTTCCTGTTTACCTATGGCGATGGTGTTGCTGATATTGATATCCGCGCGACAATTGATTTTCATAAAGCACATGGTAAAAAAGCGACCCTGACGGCGACTTTTCCTCCGGGACGTTTTGGTGCGCTGGATATACGTGGTGGCCAGGTTCAATCATTCCAGGAGAAACCGAAAGGCGATGGTGCAATGATTAACGGTGGCTTCTTTGTACTGAATCCTTCAGTAATTGATCTCATTGAAAATGATGCGACTACCTGGGAACAAGAGCCGTTGATGACATTGGCGAAACAGGGTGAACTCATGGCCTATGAGCATGCAGGATTCTGGCAGCCGATGGACACGCTGCGTGACAAAACGTATCTTGAAGGTCTATGGGAAAAAGGGACTGCCCCCTGGAAAACGTGGGAGTGATATCATGATTGATAAGAGCTTCTGGCAAGGCAAGCGTGTATTTATTACCGGTCATACGGGGTTTAAGGGGGGGTGGCTTTCTCTTTGGCTAAGTGAAATGGGCGCGACGCTAAAAGGGTATTCCCTTGATGCCCCCACAACCCCAAGTTTATTTGACATTGCCAATATCAGTTCGCTGATGGAGTCGGAAATAGGTGATATTCGTGATTTCGAAAAATTACGTAACTCAATAGCATCTTTTAAGCCAGAAATTATTTTCCATATGGCAGCACAACCTCTTGTCCGGCTGTCTTATAAAGAGCCTATTGAGACGTACTCAACGAATGTCATGGGCACTGTGCATTTACTCGAAGCGGTAAAACAGGTTGGGGGTATAAAGGCTGTAGTCAATATCACCAGCGATAAATGCTATGAAAATCGTGAATGGGTTTGGGGTTACCGCGAAAACGAAGCAATGGGCGGTTATGATCCATACTCTAATAGCAAAGGATGTGCTGAATTAGTTGCTTCTGCATTTCGTAGTTCGTTTTTTAATCCTCAAAATTATGCTCACCATGGTGTTGGCCTTGCTTCAGTTAGAGCAGGAAACGTTATTGGCGGTGGTGATTGGGCGGAAGATCGTCTGATTCCCGATATTTTGCGTTCTTTTGAGAATGACCAGCAGGTTGTTATTCGTAACCCTCACTCCATTCGGCCATGGCAACACGTACTTGAACCCCTTTCAGGGTATATCGTGGTTGCACAAAACCTCTACATTGACGGTGTGAAATACTCAGAAGGTTGGAATTTTGGCCCTCGTGAAGAGGATGCTAAAACGGTTGAGTTTATTGTCGATAAGATGGTTACGTTGTGGGGAGAGGGGGCGAGTTGGTTGTTGGATGGCGAGGATCATCCACATGAGGCACACTATCTCAAACTGGACTGCTCAAAAGCGCATATGCAATTAGGTTGGCACCCTCGATGGGCGCTAGTTGAAACACTTGGTCGTATTGTTAAATGGCACAAAGCATGGATAAACGGCTCGGATATGCTGGAATATTCGAAACGTGAAATTCATGATTACATGGCCACTACTACTTTTAGCTAAAATAGATAAGTACAGGAATTATAGCAATGACAGCAAAAAACCTGCGTGAACAAATTTCCAAACTCGTTGCCGAGTATGCCGATGAGGCGTTAAGCCCAAAACCTTTTAATGCAGGTGTGAGTGTTGTACCACCTTCAGGAAAGGTCATTGGCGCCAAAGAATTACAGCTGATGGTTGAAGCATCTTTAGATGGATGGCTTACCACGGGGCGTTTTAATGATGCTTTCGAAAAGAAACTCGGTGAGTTTATTGGCGTGCCTCACGTATTAACAACCACTTCAGGCTCATCAGCAAACTTGTTAGCGTTAACTGCATTGACCTCACCAAAATTAGGGGACCGCGCACTGAAGCCTGGTGATGAAGTTATTACTGTCGCAGCAGGATTCCCCACAACTGTTAACCCAACAATCCAGAACGGATTGATTCCAGTTTTTGTTGATGTAGATATCCCAACTTATAATGTTGATGCTTCTCTTATTGAAGCTGCTGTGAGTGAAAAATCAAAAGCGATTATGATCGCGCACACATTGGGTAACACGTTTGATTTAACTGAAGTTCGCCGTATTGCAGATAAGTATAATCTTTGGTTAATCGAAGATTGCTGTGATGCACTTGGTTCGACGTATGATGGCCAGATGGTAGGTACATTTGGCGATATTGGGACCGTGAGTTTCTATCCAGCTCACCATATCACGATGGGAGAGGGTGGTGCTGTCTTCACCAAATCGGGTGAGTTAAAGAAATTGATTGAGTCTTTCCGCGACTGGGGACGTGATTGTTACTGCGCACCTGGCTGTGATAATACCTGCGGGAAACGTTTTGGTCAGCAACTTGGTTCTCTGCCGTTCGGATACGATCACAAATACACCTATTCTCATTTGGGTTATAACCTGAAAATTACGGATATGCAGGCTGCATGTGGCTTGGCACAGCTAGAGCGTGTTGAAGAGTTTGTGCAAAAGCGCAAAGAGAACTTTGTATATCTTAAGCAAGGTTTACAATCCTGTGCTGAATTTCTTGAGTTGCCGGAAGCCACAGCGAAATCTGACCCATCCTGGTTCGGTTTCCCTATCACACTTAAAGAAACTAGCGGTGTTGAACGTATCGATTTAGTGAAGTTTCTTGATGAAGCCAAAATCGGTACCCGTCTGTTATTTGCAGGTAATCTGACCCGCCAGCCGTATTTCGCAAATGTGAAGTATCGAGTTGTAGGGGAATTAACTAATACAGACCGTATAATGAATCAGACCTTCTGGATTGGTATTTACCCAGGGCTGACTACGGAACACTTAGACTATGTAGTTAGTAAGTTTGAAGAGTTCTTTGGTTTGAATTTCTAAGTAAATTTATTAAGTTTGGTGATTGTGATGACGAATAGAAAAAAAATTGTAGTTTTAAGTGGAGCATCTGGCTTTATTGGTAAGCATATGCTCAAAGCTTTGCAGTTGTCTGGCATATTTGTTATCGCAATCACCCGCAATGTTTTGAAAAATGATAATTCGAACTTATCCAATGTAAAATGGTGTGATTGGGAAAATATTGAGTCACGATTTGTAGAATATTCAGTTGGTTCAACGCTTATTGCTGTTATTCATTTAGCAACAGAATATGGAAGAAATTCTTCATCATTAGTAGAGGTAGAGGACAGTAATGTTGTAAAACCTCTTAAATTGCTTGATTTTGCAGTTAAGTACAAAGCTAAAGCATTCATAAATACGGATAGTTTTTTCTCTAAAAAAGAGTTTTCGTATCGATACATGCAGCCATATATAATAACTAAAAAACACTTTGACGCAATAGGACGGTACTATAGCGATCTTCATGATGTTTCATTTGTAAACATGCGCTTAGAGCATGTTTATGGTCCCGGAGACGGTGAAGGGAAATTTATCCCGTACATTTTGTCACGATTAATTGATGGTCAATTAGATATAAAATGTACCTCTGGTGTGCAAATCCGAGACTTTATTTATGTCGATGATGTTGTCTCTGCATACTTAACTGTATTAGAAAAAATAGATTATATTCCTTCATATATTGAATATCAGGTGGGTACAGGTAATGGAGTTAGTCTTCATGATTTTCTTATTTATTTGAATCATTTAATACCACGCTCACCCGGAACGTTTGATTTTGGTGCATTGCCACAGCGAGAAAATGAGATAATGTATTCTGTTGCTAATAATAATGATTTAATTAAGTTAGGTTGGAAACCAAAATTTGATTATAAACTCGGAATACAAGAGTTGCTTAGAAATACACAATTTTAATGTTTGTTGAATGATTTTAATTATATATTTAATCATTCTTCATTAAGCAGAGTGTGATGCAGGTTAACAGAATAGTGAAATTTAAATTGTTAAAAATCCCCAATCACTTAATTATCGCTGGCTCATCATGGTTATCAAAAATAGTCATTGCAGGTGTGCAGGTAGCTAGTATTTCTTATCTTTTATCTATATTAGGTGAAGAAAAGTACGCAGTATTTAGTCTATTAACTGGATTATTGGTATGGTGCAGTGCTGTTGATTTTGGTATAGGCACAGGACTTCAAAATTATATTTCTGAATGTAGGGCTAAAGAAAATAATTATGATGGATTCATTAAAGCCGCGTTGCATTTGAGTTTTTTTGCGATTTTATTTTTTATATTGCTTTTCTATGTTTTTTCCGGAGTTATATCTTCACATTATCTTTCCTCATTTTATACAACTTTGCAAGGTGAGACTCGAGAGATCTTTTTTATTGCTTGTTTGGTTTTTAGTTCAATTGGTATCGGTACGATTGCATATAAGATCCTTTTCGCAGAATTAGTCGGTTGGAAGGCCAATTTGCTGAACGCAGTTTCATATATGATTGGTATGTTTGGGCTTTTGTTTATATATTATGAAAAAATAAGTATCGATATCAAATATTCATTAGTTGTAATGTACCTTCCGGTGGGTTTGATTTCCATATGCTATCTGCTTTATCGATATATAAAAGTAATAAGTATTAAAACAAGTAAGTTTTATTACTTTGCATTATTACGTAGATCGGCAGGTTTCTTTGTTTTTACTGTATTATCGATATTAGTACTTCAAATGGATTATATTGTTATCTCTCAGAGACTAACACCGACAGATATTGTTCAGTATACTGTGACTATGAAGGTTTTTGGGTTGGTATTTTTCATCTACACAGCAGTGTTACAAGCATTATGGCCAATATGTGCAGAGTTAAGAATTAAGCATCAATGGCAAAAACTTAATAAAATGATTGTTATAAATATAGCAACGGGTTCATTTTTTGTTATAGGGTGCACAGCTTTCATTTACACTTTTAAGGTTCTATTATTTTCAATAATAGCTAAAGATGTAAATTATCAGATGTCTATGATATCATTTATACTAATCGCGATTTATTTTTGTCTACGTGTATGGTGTGATACCTATGCGATGTTACTGCAAAGTATGAATTATTTGAAGGTTCTTTGGATATTAGTACCATTACAAGCAATTGTCGGAGGGGTATCTCAATGGTACCTATCACAATTATTCGGTATTAATGGTGTGTTACTCGGATTAATTATATCTTTTGCTGTCACTGTTTTCTGGGGACTTCCACTGACTTATTTTATAAAAGCAAAAAAGGTTTGATTGCATGATTGTCTCATTTTGTATACCAACTTATAATAGAAAAGATTTTTTAGAAGAGTTGCTCAATAGTATTAATGATCAGAAAGTTCCAAATTTCGATATAGAGGTATGTATTTCGGATAATGCATCAACTGATGGTACTGAGAGCATGATTGAAATTTGGAGACAAAATTTCAATTTTCCGATCGTTTACCACCGCAATAGTGAAAATCTTGGCCCTGATAGAAATTTTCTTGCATCTGTCTCGCTTGCATCAGGTGATTACTGTTGGATATTTGGTAGTGATGATGCACTTGCTGATGATGCATTAATCACATTGGAGTCTTATCTTCATTCTAATGCAGATGTATATTTATGTGATAGAAGTGAAACTGGTTATGATTTGTCAAAAATAAAAAATCCACATCGTAATTGGTTGAATTCCACAGATCATTTATTTATGTTCAATAGTGCTTTTGACAGGGCAAATTATTTCAATAAATGTCTATCTATTGGAGGCGTGTTTAGTTATCTGAGTTCTATAATCGTTAAAAGATCTAGCTGGGAAGAAGTGGATTTCGATGACTCATTTTTCGGTACTTCTTATCCACATGTTTACATTATGATGAATATTTTTTGCAAAAATTCTTGTAGATTGCATTATTTAAACAAGCCATTAGTCATATGCCGTGGAGATAATGATAGTTTTGTAGGTTCTGGGAAAACAAATAGAATTGCGATAGATTTCGTAGCCTATTTTAAATTTTCTGAAAGGTTTTTCAGCGGTTCTGATATGTTGAAAAAATCTTTTGATAAAATATTACTGAGAGAAAGGCCTTGGATATATACTTCTCTTTCTATTGCATGTTATGGAAATAGTGAAGATAAAAATAAGTTTTCCACTTATTATAATAGATTTGGCTATAATGCCAAGATAACTAATATATTATATTACTTTGGGGATTTGGCTCGAATCGCTAAAAAAAATGATGTAATAAAAAAAATAGTTAAGAAGATTTTAAATTAAAATTCACTCTAATTAACGCTGAGAGACACTAATTGTAATGTCTTGAAATAGCTATGTTAATTTTTTAATTCTATATCAGCTATTGGTTTTGCCCAATTTTATAATGATTTCAAATCGTGTTCCGAGTGAAGTGTAAAATTAATAAGATTCAATATTATACTAGTTTAAAGATTTATTTCATTTATTGTTAAAAAAGTAAATAGCTAAATTGAATAGATAATATTCACAAATCATTTCTAGTGGGTGCTAAATGTTTCCGCACACGTTTATGTTTTTAGTTTTCAACCTGGCATATATGCTACCAATAGCTTATGTCCATTTTTTTGGTTTCTCGCAAGGTGGAGTAGAGGAGATTTTTAATAGTGATCCTTCTATTTTATCAAGCATGGTCGTTTTTTATTTTGTTGTTTTGTTTTTTTATTTAAGTGCCTCTTCATTATTTGGCTTTAGATTTCCGTGTAAAAGAATAGAGTGGCAGGTACCACTGCAATTACCCTTTCTAGTTAAGGTCGTTTTTATAATGACTCTTCTGGCTTTAGTTATTTCAAAGATATTACTATATCCTGAAGGTGTTTACTCTGCTTATGCTTTTGATTCCGGTGCTATGGAAAGCCGTGTCTGGAATGTATCTATGGGGTTATCAGAGTTAGGTGTCCTCATTTTTGCGTTTTGTGTGATTACTAAGAATACTAAATTTGCATTTTTGACATTTCTTATTGTTTCTCTAAATTTACTTCATGGAACGAGGATTTTTACATTAATTATTCTATTAATGATTGTTTTTTATATAATTTTTATTAACAAAAGAATTAACAAAATAAAACTTTTTGTATATTTGATTGTTTTCTTCTTCTTTATACTTTTATCTTTTTTAGCTATTTTTATTTATCGTTCTAATGTTTCTATAACTAATATAAACCTAGATCTGATTATAAGCCCAATAGTTTATGAATCCTTATTTAACCAGATTTCTTTTATTCGAATGCTAGGATGGCTCCACGGCGGGCATGTTCCATTTGCACCAGAGATGCTATTTTCTGATTCTGCTATTTTTACATTGCCTTCATTTTTATTCGATGACAAATTATCGTTAATGTACATTAACAATTATGGTGAACTAAGCCCATTAGGAGGTCTTTCTGGCTATGCTAGTGCAATAATATATTTTTCATATTACTATTTTATATGGTACTTTATCCTTGGTATGGTATCTAGTTTATTGCTTAGATCTACGTCTGCTACTAATTTTAAGATAACCACCAGAGTCCTTTATATCTATTTTGTGTGTGATTCCTTATTTAGATTCAATCGCGATCCGTGGTTTATTGTAATAAAAATGTTATCAAATAATTTACTTTTCCTATTGATTATTCTTCTGATAATCGCTTTGCAAGCACGAATGTATAAACGGAGATCTATTCAATGATAGTTAATCTATCACGTTTGGGTAAAAGTGGTACTGGTATGTGGCAGTATTCGATTAAATTCTTAGCTGCGTTGAAAGAGAAAACGAAAATTGATGCAATAATCTGTAGTAAAGTTCATGCAGATTATTTTTGTAATCTTGGTTTTGATGTTATCACTGTGCCAAATATAGTCAGTAATACATCAAAAACATCAAGAGTGAGACCATTGCTCTGGTTTGCATATAGTTATTGGTTAGCAATGAGGGTTTTATTTAAATTCGGTAATGTGAAATTAGTTTGTACTACTCATCACTCGATACCTCTTTTAAGAAATCAAACAATAACTATCCATGACATAAGACCTTTTTATCATCCGGATAGTTTTATACAAAAGTTATACTTCAGGGTCTTGTTGAAATTATCTGTAAAAAGCTGTCAGCACATTTTGACAGTGTCTAATACCGTTAAGAATAGTATTGCAGAAACTTATAAAGTAGATAAAAATAAAATTTTTGTGATTTACAATTGTATCAATAAAACAGATTTTCTTCAAAAGAAAGATAAAGAAAATTATTATCTGGCTGTAGGGGCAAGTTGGCCACATAAGAATATTCATACTTTTATTGACAATAATCATCTTTGGTCTGATTCTCATGAGTTATTCATCGTGTGTGGTCGCACTGCTTACGCAATCCATTTAGAAAATTTAGTCGTTTCACTTAATCTTTCTAATAAAGTTAAATTTGTGCATGATATTTCCTTTGACGAATTGAGGGTTTTGTACTCTGAAGCTTATGCGCTTATTTATCCATCTATTGATGAAGGTTTTGGTATACCTCCAATTGAGGCAATGGCATCAAATACACCTGTCGTAGTCTCTGATATTCCTGTGTTCAGAGAAGTACTAGCCGATGCAGCAATTTATGTGAATCCTCATGATGCAATAAGCTGGAAAAATGCTTTAGAAAGCATTTCTCGGTTGCCGGATAATTTATCAAGATTTGACAGTTGTGTTATAAAATATGATTTTGAAAATATGAAAAAGATGGTTGAAAACTGGTTGACGGAATCAAACTAAATGAAAATAGCGTTAATTATACCCACATATAATGCAGGCGTACTATGGGGGGAGGTTCTAAGTGCAATCAAGCAACAAACGATCTTTCCAGATAATATTGTTATCATTGATTCGGGCTCGAAAGATAGTACGGTTCAGTTAGCTGAAGATTTAGACAATACAACAATTTTACATATTCATTCAAGAGATTTTAATCATGGTGGTACCAGAAATCTTGCAGTGAAAAATGTATTAGATTCAGAGATTATAATCTTTTTAACACAAGATGCGATTTTATCAAGTATAGATTCGATTAAGAATCTAATTTCTCATTTTGAAGATCCATTAGTTGCTGCAGTATGTGGTAGGCAGCTTCCACATACTGATGCAAACCCCCTTGCTGTCCATGCAAGAATTTTTAACTATAGTTCTAAATCTATTATTAAAAGTAAAATAGATGTACACAAACTTGGTATTAAAACAGTCTTCATGTCTAATTCATTTGCTGCCTATCGCCGGTCTGTCTTTGAAGAGTTAGGCGGTTTTCCTGAACATACTATTCTTGCTGAAGATATGTTCATGGCTGCTAAAATGATTGAGTCTGGTTATAAGGTTGGATACTGCGCTGAATCTGCAGTTAGACATTCTCATAATTACAGACCTAGAGAAGAATTCAAGCGATATTTTGACACGGGGGTTTTCCATTCTTGTAATCCCTGGATTCAGCGTGATTTTGGTGGTGCAGGAGGGGAAGGAGCTCGTTTTGTAAAATCCGAAATGCGCTACTTATTCAAAGAGGCACCACTTTGGATCCCAAGAGCACTGCTGACCACATTCGCAAAGCTGTTAGGTTATAAGCTCGGAAAGCGCTGGCAATCTTTTCCATTGCCTCTTTGCCGAGCTTTAAGTATGTACAAGAGTTACTGGAATAATATTCAGTGCTCTAAATCGAAAGAGATAAGATAAATGTCTGTTCTTCCCGTAATAATGGCAGGCGGTACGGGCAGCCGCCTGTGGCCACTTTCTCGTGAATATCATCCCAAGCAGTTTCTTAGCGTTGAGGGCAAGTTATCAATGCTGCAAAATACGATAGCGCGTTTAGCACCGTTCTCAACGGGGGCACCGGTTGTTATTTGTAATGACCGTCATCGCTTCCTTGTTGCGGAGCAGCTTCGCGCTATCGACAAACTTGCTAATAATATTATTCTTGAACCCGTAGGCCGTAATACAGCACCTGCGATAGCCCTTGCTGCATTTGGTGCGCGACAGAATCCGCAGGACAATGATCCACTTTTATTGATCCTTGCCGCTGACCACGTTATTCGGGATGAGGCCGCTTTTATTCGAGCCATTAAGCAGGCTGAGCCCTTGGCTCAGCAGGGTAAACTTGTAACCTTCGGCATTGTCCCGACACATGCAGAAACGGGATACGGATATATACGACGTGGTGAGAATATCGGGGATGATGCGTATGCTGTTGCAGAGTTTGTCGAGAAACCAGACTTTGATACGGCATGTCATTACCTTGGCACTGGAAGATATTACTGGAACAGCGGCATGTTCTTGTTTCGCGCGAGCAGTTATCTAAATGAGTTAAAACACTTATCTCCGGATATTTATCTCGCTTGCGAGAAAGCTGTAGGGCGCGTAAATCCTGATCTTGATTTCATCCGTGTTGATAAAGAGGCATTTATCCTATGCCCGAGTGATTCCATTGACTACGCAGTGATGGAGCATACACAGCATGCTGTGGTCGTGCCGATGGATGCAGGCTGGTCAGATGTGGGGTCATGGTCTTCACTATGGGATATTTCTGCAAAAGATCAGCAAAGAAACGTCTTGCATGGAGATGTTTTTGCCCATAATAGTGAAGATAACTATATTTATTCGGAAAGCGCATTTGTGAGCACTGTTGGAGTAAATAATCTCGTTATTGTTCAAACAGCAGATGCTGTACTCGTCGCGAATAAAGATAATGTACAAGATGTTAAAAAGATTGTAGACCATTTAAAACAAAATAATAGAGACGAGTATAAACAGCATCAGGAAGTATTTCGTCCGTGGGGCAAATATAATGTAATCGATAGCGGTGATAACTATTTAGTTAAACGCATTACCGTTAAGCCCGGAGAAAAATTTGTTGCGCAAATGCACCATCATCGTGCCGAACACTGGATTGTGGTATCTGGTACCGCCCGCGTTACAAAGGGAGATCAGACCTTTTTAGTCTCACAAAATGAGTCAACATTTATTCCACTTAAAACTATTCATGCGTTAGAAAACCCTGGGGTAGTTCCATTAGAATTAATTGAAATCCAGTCTGGCTCTTATCTTGGCGAGGATGACATTATCCGCCTTGAGCAGCGTTCAGGATTTTCGGAGGAAGGCACTGATGAGCCGAGTTTGTAATAGTCATGATGTAATTAGTGCTTCAGGTATCGCTTTTGGAACCAGTGGCGCTCGAGGTCTTGTTACCGATTTTACACCTGAAGTCTGTGCTGCATTTACTGCTTCGTTTATTTCCGTTATGCGCCAACATTTCGCATTTGAAACAGTTGCATTGGCGATTGATAATCGACCAAGTAGCTACGCAATGGCTCAGGCTTGTGCTGCAGCATTGGATGATAACGGAATAAGTACTATTTTTTATGGCGTTATTCCTACACCGGCTTTAGCACTACAAGCTATGGCCGACAGAATTCCCGCGATCATGGTTACGGGTAGTCACATACCGTTTGACCGGAATGGGTTAAAATTTTACCGTCCCGATGGGGAGATTACGAAAGATGATGAATTAGCAATTCTGAATGCTGAAGCTACATGCAAACAGCTTGTTCTTAAGGAATTGCCAGTTTCAACGTTTGCTGCAGAAAATTACATCACACGCTACCTTTCCTTGTTTCCGACACCTTTCCTTGAGAATAAACGTATTGGTATATACGAACACTCTAGTGCAGGGCGTGAGCTTTATAAGCCTCTATTCGAAGCCCTTGGGGCTGAAGTCATCAGCTTGGGTAGAAGCGATAATTTTGTACCTATTGATACCGAAGCAGTAAGTGAAGATGATAGGGAAAAAGCAATTCGCTGGGCTGAACAATTCAAACTAGATGCGATCTTTTCTACCGATGGTGATGGAGACAGACCTTTAATTTCGGATGAGAAAGGGAATTGGCTGCGAGGCGATGTATTAGGTTTATTATGCTCATTGGCACTATCTGCTGATGCAGTCGCTATCCCTGTGAGTTGTAATAGCATCATTTCTTCCGGCAATTTCTTCAAGCATGTGGAGCTTACAAAGATTGGGTCACCCTATGTGATCGCTGCCTTTCCTGAATTATCGCAGAGCTATGAACGTATCGCGGGCTTTGAAGCTAATGGCGGATTCCTGTTAGGAAGTGATGTTACCATCAACAGTCAGTTATTATCGGCTTTACCAACTCGTGATGCGGTATTACCCGCGATCATGCTTCTTTACAGTAGCAGAGAAAAGAATATTAGTAGTCTTGTTGAACAGCTACCTTGTCGATATACCCACTCTGATCGATTACAGAATGTCAGTCTTGAACAGAGCCGCAAGCTAATCGAAATGGGCACCGAGAATCCGCAATCGTTGTTAAATGCTATTGGTTTACAAAGTGAAATCGCTGCATCTGTAGATACAACTGATGGGATTAGGATAATGCTTGGTAGTCGTTGCATTGTCCATTTACGACCATCAGGAAATGCACCTGAGTTACGTTGTTATGCTGAAGCTAATTCTCTGGAGTTTGCTCAGTTTATTGTGAAAAGAGTTCTCACTTGTATCAGTAATACTTAATCGGAAAGCTTTTACCTTTTGATTTATATTTTGAAAAAATTAAGAAAAGTAAATGTTTATCTGACATGTTAATACCCATTTTGAGGTGAGGGTTAATGGATAATATTGATAATAAGTATAATCCACAGGTATGTAAGATCTTATTAGCTATATCGGATCTGGTTTTTTTTAATGTGGCTTTGTGGTTATCTTTGGGATGCGTATACCTGATTTTTGATGAGGTACAGCGGTTTGTCCCACAAGAACAACTTGATACGCGTTTCATTTCCCACTTCATACTTTCTATAGTATGTGTGGGGTGGTTTTGGGTTCGTTTACGTCATTATACCTACCGCAAACCATTTTGGTATGAATTGAAAGAGATTTTTCGCACTATTGTGATTTTTGCTGTGTTTGACTTGGCGTTAATTGCATTTACGAAATGGCAATTCTCCCGTTATATTTGGGTATTCTGCTGGTCATTTGCACTGGTATTAGTGCCTTTGTTCCGTGTGCTTACAAAACATTTACTTAATAGATTGGGTATTTGGAAAAAAACAACTGTCATTCTCGGAAGTGGTCAAAATGCGCTCGGTGCATACAGTGCCTTGCAGAGTGAAGAGATGATGGGTTTTGACGTTGTCGCATTTTTTGATACTGATTCTGTTGATTGCGAGATTAGCTCACTACCTGTAATAAAAGATGTGGAAGAAATTTGGAGTCTGAATCGCACCGGTGATGTTCATTACATTCTTGCTTATGAATATACGGAACTCGATAAAACACAATACTGGCTCCGTGAGTTATCAAAGCACCATTGTCGCTCAGTTACTGTGGTTCCTTCTTTCCGTGGGTTACCTTTGTATAATACCGATATGTCCTTCATTTTTAGTCATGAAGTTATGTTGCTAAGAATACAAAATAATCTCGCAAAACGGACTTCTCGTTTTCTTAAACGTACTTTCGACATTGTTTGCTCCTTATTGATTCTGCTAATTGCATCACCGCTCATGATTTATTTATGGTACAAAGTTACTCGTGATGGCGGTCCTGCTATTTATGGGCATCAGCGTGTTGGGCGAAACGGAAAATTATTCCCATGCTACAAGTTTCGCTCAATGGTGATGAACTCTCAGGAAGTGTTAAAGGAACTTTTGGATAACGATCCGGAAGCGAGAGCTGAGTGGGATAAAGATTTTAAATTAAAGAATGATCCACGCATTACTGCTGTTGGACGCTTTATTCGGAAAACCAGCCTTGATGAGTTGCCCCAGTTGTTCAACGTATTAAAAGGAGAGATGAGTCTGGTTGGGCCACGGCCTATCATTTCAGATGAATTGGAACGTTATTGTGATGACGTTGATTATTATTTAATGGCAAAACCTGGCATGACGGGGCTGTGGCAAGTTAGTGGCCGAAATGATGTTGACTATGAAACACGCGTTTATTTTGACTCATGGTATGTTAAGAACTGGACTCTCTGGAATGACATTGCCATTTTGTTTAAGACGGTGAAGGTCGTTTTGCATCGAGATGGCGCGTACTGAGTGCGTATAAACATGACCTTTTACTACCCAAAAGGAAGCACCAGTACACCAATTGCTACCTTCTTGCCTTGTCTCTGAGTTAACATGTTAGTCACTTAAGCCTCCCGGGGGCAGCCCCGGTGGGCAACCACACCTGACAGGAGTATGTAATGTCCAAGCAACAGATCGGCGTCGTCGGTATGGCAGTGATGGGGCGCAACCTGGCGCTCAACATCGAAAGCCGTGGTTATACCGTCTCCATCTTCAACCGCTCCCGCGAGAAAACTGAAGAAGTTGTTGCCGAGAACCCGGGTAAGAAACTGGTTCCTTATTACACGGTGAAAGAGTTCGTCGAGTCTCTTGAAACCCCACGTCGTATCCTGTTAATGGTGAAAGCGGGTGCTGGCACCGATGCTGCCATCGATTCCCTGAAACCGTATCTGGATAAAGGCGACATCATCATTGATGGCGGTAATACCTTTTTCCAGGATACCATTCGTCGTAACCGCGAACTGTCTGCTGAAGGCTTCAACTTCATCGGTACCGGTGTTTCCGGCGGTGAAGAGGGCGCACTGAAAGGCCCATCCATCATGCCTGGTGGCCAGAAAGAAGCCTACGAACTGGTTGCACCAATCCTGACTAAGATTGCTGCGGTTGCTGAAGATGGCGAACCGTGCGTGACCTATATCGGTGCGGATGGTGCAGGTCACTATGTGAAGATGGTGCACAACGGTATCGAATACGGCGATATGCAGTTGATTGCGGAAGCCTATTCTCTGCTGAAAGACGGTTTGAACCTGTCTAACGAAGAGCTGGCAACCACCTTCACCGAGTGGAACGAAGGTGAGCTGAGCAGCTACCTGATCGACATCACCAAAGATATCTTCACCAAAAAAGATGAAGAGGGTAAATATCTGGTTGATGTGATCCTCGACGAAGCCGCGAACAAAGGTACCGGTAAGTGGACCAGCCAGAGCTCTCTGGATCTGGGCGAACCGCTGTCGCTGATCACCGAATCCGTCTTCGCGCGCTACATCTCTTCTCTGAAAGACCAGCGCGTGGCGGCATCTAAAGTTCTCTCGGGTCCGCAGGCTAAACTGGCTGGTGATAAAGCAGAGTTTGTTGAGAAGGTCCGTCGCGCGCTGTATTTGGGCAAAATCGTCTCTTATGCTCAGGGCTTCTCCCAACTGCGTGCTGCGTCTGACGAATACAACTGGGATCTGAACTACGGCGAAATCGCGAAGATCTTCCGCGCGGGCTGCATCATCCGTGCGCAGTTCCTGCAGAAAATCACCGACGCCTATGCTGAAAACAAAGGCATCGCGAACCTGCTGCTGGCTCCGTATTTCAAAAATATCGCTGACGAATATCAGCAAGCGCTGCGTGATGTAGTGGCTTACGCTGTGCAGAACGGTATTCCGGTACCGACCTTCTCTGCAGCAGTAGCCTACTACGATAGCTACCGTTCTGCGGTACTGCCGGCTAACCTGATTCAGGCCCAGCGTGACTACTTCGGTGCGCACACGTATAAACGCACTGATAAAGAAGGTGTGTTCCACACCGAATGGCTGGATTAATCTGATTTAGTCAAACTGTAAATGCAGGCCCGGAGCGTTCCTCCGGGCTTTTTTATTGCCAAAAAATGGGATTCAGTCAGGTCTGATATCCGGTGTTGTAGCAAATCACGATATACTGACGTCATGCTGAGCCGATTCGCTACAATGCTGGCGGTCTGTTTACCCTCAAATGTTCAACCGGAAGAAGTTACACAGCGAATGAAGATAACTATCTCAGGAACAGGTTATGTAGGTTTGTCGAACGGTATTCTGATTGCCCAGCACCACGAAGTGGTCGCGCTGGATATCGTTCCGGCGAAAGTAGAGATGCTGAATCAGAAAAAATCGCCGATCGTTGATAAGGAGATCGAAGAATATCTGGCGACAAAACAGCTGAATTTCCGTGCAACGACCGATAAGTATGATGCTTACCGCGACGCGGACTACGTTATCATCGCGACACCGACTGATTACGATCCGACAACTAACTACTTTAACACCTCGAGCGTCGAGTCAGTGATCCGCGATGTGGTCGAAATCAACCCAAATGCGGTGATGGTAATTAAATCAACGATTCCGGTTGGCTTTACGAACTCGATTAAAGAACTGTTAGGTATCGACAATATTTTCTTCTCGCCAGAATTCCTGCGTGAAGGTCGTGCGCTATACGACAACTTGCATCCGTCCCGTATCGTTATTGGTGAACGTTCAGAACGAGCCGAGCGTTTTGCGGCGTTGCTGCAGGAAGGTGCGGTTAAAAAAGACATTCCGACGCTGTTTACTGACTCGACTGAAGCCGAAGCCATCAAGTTGTTCGCTAATACTTATCTGGCGTTACGTGTGGCCTACTTTAACGAGCTGGATAGCTATGCAGAAAGTCTTGGCTTGAACTCACGGCAGATTATTGAAGGTGTGTGCCTGGATCCGCGTATCGGTAATCACTACAACAATCCGTCATTCGGCTATGGTGGCTACTGTCTGCCGAAAGATACTAAGCAGTTGCTGGCTAACTACGCGTCTGTACCGAATAACATTATTGGCGCGATCGTTGATGCGAACCGTACGCGTAAGGACTTCATTGCAGATTCTATTCTTGCACGTAAGCCTAAGGTGGTCGGCGTGTACCGTTTGATCATGAAAAGTGGTTCCGATAATTTTCGAGCATCATCTATTCAGGGCATCATGAAGCGCATTAAAGCCAAGGGTGTGCCCGTTATTATTTATGAACCCGTGATGGAGGAAGATGAGTTTTTCCATTCTCGGGTAGTGCGTGATCTTAATGCGTTCAAAAATGAAGCAGATATCATTATTTCCAACCGCATGACGCCAGAATTAGCTGATGTTGCCGATAAAGTGTATACCCGCGATTTGTTTGGTAGTGATTAATCTCGTCCCCATAAAAAAGGCCTTATAAAAGGCCTTTTTATTGTCACCCCTAAACCACCTCCTAGGGAGGTGGTGATTGATCCTGTAAGGCTATAGCCTGAAGAATGCCCATGCCGGAATATCTCTGCTTACTCACCACAAGTAAAAGGAGACAAACCAACATGGGGCTTTACAGGAGTTCATCACATGTATATTGGCGTTGCAAATATCACATAGTCTGGACACCAAAATATCGATTCAGGATCCTCAAAGACAAGCTGGGCAAGGAGCTTTACAGGACAATCTACATTCTCTGCGGAATCAAGGATTGTGAAGTTCTGGAGTTAAATGTCCAGCCAGATCATGTACATCCAGTCGTCATCGTCCCACCTAAAATCTCAATATCAACGCTAATGGGCCATTTGAAAGGTCGCAGTGCCATCAGGCTCTACAATCGTTTTCCACACATCAGGAAGAAGCTCTGGGGAAACCATTTTTGGTCGCGTGGTTACTTTGTATATACGGTAGGAGTGAACGAGGAAATTATCAGAAGATATGTGCGGCATCAGGAGAAAACGGAACAAACACATGAACAACAGATGGAATTGCTAGAGTAGTAAGCGAAAGGTGAAAGTAGCCCCCCTTACAGGGGGCATTTTCAAAAGCCACCTTCTAAGAAGGTGGTCTTTTACTTTAATCAGGTCAGTAATTAAACTTTGTAGAAATTACGATACCAGTCAACAAAGTTCTTCACCCCATCTTTTACCGTGGTTTCAGGTTTAAAACCAATTACCTCATACAGTGCTTTAGTGTCTGCGCTGGTTTCCAGTACATCACCTGGCTGTAGTGGTAGCATGTTTTTCTTCGCTTCAATACCCAGAGCATCTTCCAAAGCCTGGATATAGTCCATTAGCTCAACCGGTGAACTATTGCCGATATTGTAGACGCGCCAGGGCGCAATGCTGGCTGCTGGCGTGCCTGTTTCAACGGTCCATTGTGTGTCTGCGTGTGGAATGACATCCTGCAGGCGAATGATTGCTTCTGCGATATCATCGATATAGGTAAAGTCACGCTTCATTTTTCCGTAGTTATAGACGTCAATACTTTTCCCTTCCAGCATCGCTTTGGTGAACTTGAACAGCGCCATATCCGGTCGACCCCATGGACCGTACACGGTGAAAAAACGCAACCCAGTGGTGGGCAATCCGTACAGGTGGGAATAAGTATGAGCCATCAGCTCGTTGGCTTTTTTGGTTGCTGCATACAGCGACACGGGATGATCGACGGAATCATCCGTAGAGAAAGGCATTTTGCGATTCAGGCCGTAAACTGAACTGGATGAGGCATAGAGTAAATGCTGAATTTTATTATGGCGACACCCTTCCAGTATGTTCAGAAAGCCTGTGAGATTTGAGTCTGCATAGGCATGCGGGTTTTCGAGTGAATAACGTACGCCAGCCTGTGCGGCAAGATGAATGACACGTTCAAAATGCCCGGATGCGAAGAGTTCAGTCATGCCTTCGCGGTCGGCTAAATCAATTTTATTAAACTGGAAACCAGGCTGCGCAAGTAATTCCAGACGAGCTTGTTTAAGACTGACGTCGTAGTAATCGTTCAGATTATCAATACCGACTACTTGATGGCCAGCCTCAAGGAGGCGTTTGCTAACGTGGAAGCCGATGAAACCAGCGGCACCCGTAACCAGGTATTTCATGTTTATTCCTCTTTTTGGCTAAATAATAGCCAGGCACCAACAGGCGCTACTAAAAAGTGGAATGATACCGTTAGATGGTAAAAAAGCTAATTGTTATATTTTTTACGCTTACCATCTTTACTGGTTAGACGGTAAGTATTCACGACATGAATTCATTAAAATGAATTGTAAAGTGCAACGATTGGCGGGCATGAAATCTGATTGTTGCTGTTTTTTTGCTCATGAAAGTGTTCTTTGAGTAATTACACTTTTGTTTAATCGTATTGATTTTCAGTAGTGATTGAAATACCAATCAAAATCCCTCAAACAATTTGATTTTTTATCATTAATCCTATGGCATTGCCTCAATTTATAGCTAAACTAATCCCAGTTTAAGACTTTCCTTATCTAGGGTTTCTATGTCTGTAAGTGATAACAACATGTCCGGGCGCAGTCACGATCCGGAACAGATTGATCTGATTGATTTACTGGTACAGTTATGGCGTGGGAAAGTAACAATCGTTATTGCGATTGTTATTGCCATAGTGCTTGCTGTGGGCTATCTGGCAGTTGCTAAGGAGAAATGGACTTCAACAGCCATTATCACTCAACCGGATGTTGGTCAGATAGCCACATATAACAACGCCCTCAATGTGTTGTATGGTGTTAGCGCCCCTAAGGTTACTGAGTTACAGGCAAACGTGATTGGCCGTTTTAGCACGTCATTTTCTGCATTGGCGGAAACGCTGGATAATCAGGAAAAGCCTGAAAAACTATCGATTGAGCAGTCTGTAAAAGGGCAACCATTACCGTTGGCGGTTTCTTATGTGGGTGGCTCACCTGAAGACGCTCAGCGTCAGCTCGCCGAATACATTCAACAAACAGATGAAAAGGTTGCCAAAGAGCTGGAACTTGACCTGGTTGATAACATCAAATTGCAAACAACTACGTTGCAAGACTCTCTGAAAACTCAGGAAGTGGTCGCCCAGGAGCAAAAAGATCTGCGAATCAAGCAAATCCAGGAAGCGCTGCGTTATGCAGAACAAGCCGGGGTGATTAAGCCGCAGATTCAGCAAACTCAGGATGTTACGCAGGACAGCATGCTACTATTGGGTAGCAATGCCCTGAAGTCTATGATTGAGCACGAATCTACGCGTCCGTTGATATTATCTGACAACTACTTTCAGACTAAGCAAAAGCTGTTGGATATCGAAAATCTTAAGCTTGAAGGGGCTGAGTTACACGCCTACCGCTATGTGATGAAACCAACGTTACCGATTCGTCGTGACAGCCCGAAAAAAGCGATTACCCTCGTGCTGGCGGTTCTGCTCGGTGGGATGATTGGGGCTGGCGTGGTGCTGGGGCGAAATGCTCTGCGTGGTTACAACGCAAAAGCAGAGTAAGCCTGAACCTGACAACAAAAAACCGGGCTTGCCCGGTTTTTTCATATCTGCAACTTACTGATGACGCTTACGTAAATTCTCAATCACCGTCGTCAGGTCAAGGTCCTGATCCTGCAGCAGCACCAGCAGGTGATACATCAGATCAGAGGCTTCGTTTGTCAGCTCAAAGCGGTCGTTCACCGTCGCAGCCAGCGCGGTTTCTACGCCTTCTTCACCCACTTTCTGTGCGATGCGTTTGGTGCCGCTGGCATACAGTTTCGCGGTGTAGGAACTGGCTGGGTCAGCGGTTTTACGTTCGGCCAGCAGTTGCTCAAGCTGATACAGGAACAGCCACTGGTGGCTGGCGTCGCCAAAGCAGCTTGAAGTCCCTTTATGGCAGGTCGGGCCAATCGGGTTAACCAGCACTAGCAGAGTGTCGTTGTCGCAGTCAGGCGCAATGCTCACCACATTCAGGAAGTGACCTGAGGTCTCTCCTTTGGTCCACAGGCGCTGCTTGGTCCGCGAGAAAAAGGTCACTTTGCCGCTTTCGAGCGTTTTATCCAACGCCTCCGGATTCATATAACCCAGCATCAATACTTCACCGGAAACCGCATGCTGCACGATGACTGGCATCAGCCCGTCGGTTTTTTCCCAGTCCAGCTCACGGCATTGTTGCTTCGTTAACATATCCTGATCTCCACGCCCTGTGTTGCCAGGTACGCTTTTAATTCGCCAATATTGATGATTTGCTTGTGGAAGACGGAGGCGGCAAGCGCGCCGTCAACGTCGGCATCCCGGAAGGCTTCGAGAAAGTGTTCCATGGTGCCCGCTCCGCCGGAGGCAATCAGCGGGACGTGACAAACGTCACGTACTTTTTTCAACTGTTCCAGGTCATAACCATTACGTACGCCGTCCTGATTCATCATGTTCAGGACGATTTCGCCCGCGCCGCGTTTTTGGACTTCCTGCACCCAGTCCAGTGTTTCCCATTGCGTGACGCGGGTACGGCTTTCATCCCCGGTATACTGATTAACGTGATATTTGCCGGTTTCGGCGTCATACCAGGTATCAATGCCCACCACGATGCACTGCACGCCAAAGCGATCCGCCAGACGGGTGATAAGTTCCGGTTCGGCCAGCGCCGGGGAGTTGATGGAGATTTTGTCCGCCCCGAAAGAGAGGATACGTGCCGCATCGTCGATGGATTTAATGCCACCGGCAACACAGAACGGAATATCGATAACTTCCGCCACGCGTGATACCCAGCTTTTATCCACTACGCGGCCATCGCTGGAAGCGGTGATATCGTAGAACACCAGTTCATCTGCGCCTTCATCGGCATAACGTTTTGCCAGTGGGACAATGTCGCCAATAATCTCATGATTACGGAACTGGACGCCTTTTACCACCTGTCCATCGCGAACGTCCAGACAGGGAATTATGCGTTTTGCCAGCATTGTATGGCCTCCTCAACGGTGAACTTACCTTCCAGCAGGGCTCGTCCGACGATAACACCACGAACACCGGTCCCGCGCAGGGCCGCTACGTCCTCGATTCCACCAATACCACCAGATGATTGAAACGCCACTTGCGGGTATTTGGCGCATACTTCTTCATACAGCGCGACGTTTGAGCCTGCCAGCGTACCGTCGCGGGAAATATCGGTGCACAGCACGTGCTTCAGGCCGACAGGTAAATAGGTCTCAACCAGTTCTTCCAGTGAAACCCCGGAATCTTCCTGCCAGCCGCTAACCGCTACCTGTTTGTTCCCGCGCTCGTCAATACGAACGTCCAGTGCCAGCACCAGCGCATCGGCACCAAAACGAGCAAACCAGCTTTTGACTTCTTCGGGGGATTTTACCGCCGTCGAACCCACCACCACGCGCGCCACGCCAGCGTCAAGCAGCGCCGCCACGTCTGCTTCCGTACGCACGCCGCCGCCAACCTGAACTGGAACGTTGACGCCAGCGACCAGCGTTTTGATCAGCGGGATTTGCCGCTGCGCCGGGTCTTTCGCGCCGGTTAAATCAACCAGGTGCAGTACTTCGGCCCCCTGGGCGGCGTAATCCTGCAAACGGGGGAGCGGATCGTTGCCGTAATCACGTTGCGTTGCGTAATCGCCCTGATGAAGACGCACTACCGTGCCGTCGATTAAATCTAATGCCGGAATAATCATTACATCTCCAGAAAGTTTTTCAGCAACTGCGCCCCAGCCGCGCCCGAACGTTCCGGGTGAAACTGTACGCCAAAGAAATTGTCCTTTTGTACTGCCGCGGTAAACGGTTCGCCGTAATTGCACTGGGCGATGGTCCACGGGTTTACCGGCATAGCGTAACTGTGTACAAAGTAGAAATACGCGCCATCTTCAATGCCCTGGAACAGACGGTTCCCCGCCTGCGGATAGACGCGATTCCAGCCCATATGCGGCAGCGGCAGACCGAAATCGGTCATCTTCGGGACGTCTTGCTCAATAATGCCCAGTAGGGAGATACCGTTACTCTCTTCGCTGCGACGGCCCAGCAGTTGCATACCTAAACAGATCCCCAGTACCGGTTGCGTACAGGCTTTAATCAGTTCAATCAGTTCGCGCTCGTGCAACTGGTCCATAGCCGCCTGGGCGGTACCGACGCCCGGCAGAAATAGTTTATCGGCGCGCAGCACCACGTCCGGGTCACGGCTGACAACCGGGTCGTATCCGTGGCGTGCGACGGCGGATTTTACCGAGTGCAGGTTGGCGCAGCCGGTGTCCAGAATCACCACGTCCATTACAGCACTCCTTTTGAAGAAGGCAGCGTGTCGCCTTCGACGCGAATCGCCTGACGCAGCGTACGGCCAAAGGCTTTAAACAGGCTCTCCACACGGTGGTGGTCATTTTTGCCTTTGGTTTTCAGGTGTAGGGTGACGCCCATAGTGTAAGAGAGTGAGCGGAAGAAGTGTTCGATCATCTCTGTGCTCAGATCGCCAACGCGCTGGTAGGTAAACTCCGCGCGGTATTCCAGGTGCGGGCGGCCGGAGATATCCAGTGCGCAACGCGCCAGGCACTCGTCCATCGGCAGCACAAAACCAAAACGATTGATGCCGCGTTTATCGCCTAATGCCAGCTTTAAGGCTTCACCCAACGCCAGACCGGTATCTTCAACTGTGTGGTGATCGTCTATATATAGATCGCCCTTGACGGCTATCTCCATGCGAAAACCGCCATGGGTGGCGATTTGGTCCAGCATGTGGTCAAAGAAGCCAACGCCGGTATTGATTTTGCTGCGGCCTTCGCGGTCCAGCCAGACTTTGACGTCAATCTGCGTTTCTTTAGTATTACGCTCAACGTGTGCGTAGCGGTCACGTTTGGTCAACTGCTCGCCGATCATTGCCCAGTTCAGGGTGTCGCGATGGTAACGTACTCCGCTAATGCCCATGTTTTCAGCGAGCTGAATATCGGTTGCCCGATCGCCAATGACGTAGCTGTTCGCCATATCCATGGCCTGTTCAACCAGATACTGTTCAACCAGCTTCACTTTTGGCTTACGGCAATCGCACTCGTCCGCTGGCAGGTGCGGGCAAATCAGTACCTCATCAAATGTCACACCCTGAGAGGTGAAAATTTGCATCATCAGGTTATGCGGACCGTCAAAATCAGCCTGTGGGAAACTCTGCGTTCCTAGTCCATCCTGGTTAGTGATCATAACCAGCTTAAAACCTGCTTTTTGCAGTTTCAGTAAAACGGGAACAACTTCCGGCTCGAAGGCGAGTTTGTCAAAGCGATCAACCTGAAAGTCACTTGGCGGTTCGGAAATCAGGGTTCCATCACGGTCAATAAAAAGATACTTCTGGCTCATACTTGCTCCGCACGTAAGGCGTCAATGACGCGCTGGCTCTCTTCACGGGTTCCGACAGTAATTCGCAGGCAGCCGCTTAACGAAGGTTGTTTATTCTGATCTCGTAAGATAATGCCCTGATCCCACAAAGATTTAAATACGCTACTTGATGCGATGAAGCGCGCCAGAACATAGTTGGTTTCAGAGTCGAAAACCTGTTCTACACAGCGAATTGTTTTCAGGTTATCTACCAGATACTGACGCTCTTCCAGGATCTGCTCTACGCGTTTACGCATGGCGGAAATCCCTTGCGGCGTCAGGGCCTGGGCGGCGATATCTGCCACCGGCGTAGAGAGTGGGTAAGGGGCAATCACCTTTAACAGCAGATTGATAACCTCTTCATTCGCCAGCGTAAACCCGCAGCGTAAACCGGCGAGAGCAAACGCTTTTGACAACGTGCGTAATATCACCAGATGCGGATACTCAGACAGCCAGCCTGCCAGCGCGGCCTGCGGGCAAAACTCAATATAGGCCTCATCAGCGACCACAATAGCATTACCCTGCGTCATTTCGAGCAGTGAACGCAGATCCTGCGGGTTAATCAACTGGCCGGTTGGGTTATTAGGGCTGCAAACGTAGACCACCTTCACGCCATCAATCTTGTCCGCGATGCCTTGCAAATCCAACTGCCAGTTATCAAGGGTCGGAACGGTGCGACATTCGACGCCAATCGTTTCGGCGCTGACGCTGTACATGCCGTAAGTCGGCGGGCAGTAGAGAATGGCATCTTTACCGGGTTCGCAAAACGCGCGCACCAGCAGTTCGATCCCTTCATCTGCGCCGCGGCTGACCAGCACCTGCTCCGGTTTGACGCCAGCATACTGCGCGTAATTCTCAATCACCGCTTTCGGCTGACACTCCGGGTAGCGGTTCAGCGTTTGCTGACTGAGCTGGAACTCCACGGCGGTGGGATATTCATTCGCGTTGAGCCAGACATCGCCGTTACCGCCGAGACGACGGGCAGACTGATAGGGCGTTAATTCGCGAACATTCTTACGGGCTAAATCAGTGACGCTGAGAAAGTTGTCAGTGCTCATGCTTGCTCCTTCAGAGCGTTAACGCGCAGGGTAACGGCATTTTTGTGGGCAGTCAGTCGTTCAGCAGCGGCCAGTATTTCAATGGTTGAGGCCAGGCCAGAGAAACCTTGTGGGGTTAATTCCTGCACAGTCATCCGTTTCTGGAAGTCAGCCAGACCAAGGCTTGAGTAGGTCGCGGTATAGCCGTAAGTCGGAAGAACGTGGTTGGTGCCAGAAGCATAGTCGCCTGCGGATTCCGGCGACCAGTCGCCGAGGAACACCGAACCGGCGCTGGTGATCTCATCAACCAGTTCACGTGCGTTGCGGGTCTGAATAATCAGGTGTTCCGGACCGTAGGCATTAGAAATGGCCACGCACTGCGCCAGATCTTTGGCGATAATCAGCCGACTGGCGGCGAGCGCCTGGCGGGCGGTGTCGGCGCGGGAAAGCTCAGCGAGCTGGCGTTCAACGGCTTTGGCAACGCCTTCGGCAAGCGTAGCGTCTGGCGTCAGTAGGATAACCTGCGAGTCGGGGCCGTGTTCTGCCTGAGAAAGCAGGTCAGAGGCAACAAAGTCCGGCGTCGCGCCGCTGTCGGCGATAACCAGCACTTCGGACGGGCCAGCAGGCATGTCGATCGCCGCGCCGTCAAGACGCTGGCTGACCTGGCGTTTGGCTTCGGTCACATACGCATTGCCCGGCCCGAAGATTTTATCGACCTTAGGAATAGATTCGGTGCCCAGCGCCAGCGCGGCAATGGCCTGTGCGCCGCCCACATTAAACACCTCTTTTACACCACACAACTGCGCGGCGTAGAGAATTTCATCGGCAATCGGCGGTGGTGAGCACAGCACCACTTTTTTGCAGCCGGCGATACGCGCAGGGGTCGCCAGCATTAATACGGTAGAGAACAGCGGCGCCGAACCTCCAGGAATATACAGGCCCACGGAAGCAATAGGGCGGGTAACCTGCTGGCAGCGCACGCCCGGCTGAGTTTCGATATCCACCGGCGGCAGGATCTGCGCGGTGTGGAAAGTATCAATATTACGCACCGCCGTCTGCATAGCTTGTTTCAGTTCGTCGCTCAGGCGACTACTGGCTTGCTGGATTTCTTCCTCGGTGAGGCGCAGCGCGCCGACCTCGGTTTTATCAAACTTCGCGCTGTATTCACGCAGCGCCCGGTCGCCGTTATTTTTGACGTTCTCAAGGATCTCGGCCACCGTACGGCTGATGCTTTCCGAGGCGGAAATAGCCGGGCGCATCAGCAATTCGCGTTGCTGCTCGGGGCTACAGCTATTCCAGTCAATCAGGGTATTGAAGCTCATGGCTATCACTCCATCATCTTCTCAATTGGCAGCACCAGAATTGAGCTGGCGCCGAGCGCTTTCAGTTTTTCCATCGTTTCCCAGAACAGGGTTTCGCTGCTGACCATGTGCATAGCAACACGCTGCTGGTCGCCCGCCAGCGGTAGAATAGTCGGACGCTCAGCGCCAGGCAGCAGGGCGATAACTTCGTCCAGACGCTCGCTCGGCGCGTGCATCATGATGTATTTGGATTCACGAGCCTGAATAACGCCCTGAATACGGGTCAGCAATTTGTCGATCAGTTGTTGCTTGGCGTCGGCCATTTCGCCGTCGCGCTGAATCAGGCAGGCTTTAGAGCGGTAAATGACTTCCACTTCACGCAGACCGTTGGCTTCAAGCGTTGCGCCGGTGGACACCAGATCACAAATCGCGTCGGCCAGACCCGCACGGGGAGCGACTTCTACAGAGCCGTTTAACAGACAGGATTTAAACGACACCCCTTTTTGATCGAGATAACGTTTGAGCAGGTGTGGGTAAGAGGTAGCGATACGCTTACTGTTCAGCGCTGCCGGGCCATCCCAGGCTTCATCAACCGGGGTTGCCAGCGAAAGACGGCAGCCGCCGAAGTCCAGACGACGCAGGGTAAAATAGCGAGGGTCTTCACCCTGTGCCCGGCGGTTGAGCAGTTCCTCTTCCAGAACATTTTCCCCGATGATGCCGAGGTCAACAACGCCATCCATCACCAGACCCGGGATATCGTCATCACGTACGCGCAGAATATCGATAGGCATATTCTCTGCCATTGCAATCAGGCGCTGGGTGTGAAGATTAATTTTAATGCCACAACGGGCCAGCAATTCGCGTGAATCATCGCTTAAACGGCCAGATTTCTGCATAGCTATGCGTAAACGGGTGTTGTCTAACATTCTTTATTCCTCGTTATCCTGTCTGAATCAGTTTGGGTCACGCACAAAAAAAAAACCCCCGGAAGAAATCTTCCGGGGGCTTTCTCATACGCTCATGCACCGCTGGAAGATTTAAATGTCTCCCAGCACACATCGCCTGAAAGACTAGTCAGGATGATGGTGATGATGGTGTTTGAATTGAGCGCGTGTCATAAATTTTCTCGATGAATGTTTATTCATTTGATGTCTTTTAACCTAAACCACTTTAGCTACGGAAAGCAAGGGCTTTTTTTGATCATTAATTCATTTCATATTGATACTATGAATTGTCAGCCACCGTGGGCTGGCGTAGCCTTGCGTTATAGGCCAAAAGTCAGGAGAGAAGGCATGAAAAAGGTCGCAATTGTCGGATTAGGTTGGTTAGGCATGCCGTTAGCCATGTCGCTGGCGGCGAGAGGCTGGCAGGTTACCGGCAGCAAAACCACATTGGATGGGGTGGAAGCGGCCCGCATGAGCGGTATCGAGAGTTACTCGCTGCGCCTGGAACCTGAACTGGTCTGTGAGGCTGACGATCTCGACGCACTGATGGACGCCGATGCGTTGGTTATTACGCTGCCTGCACGCCGTAGCGGTCCTGGGGAAGCATTTTACCTGCAGGCAATGCAGGAACTGGTCGACAGCGCGCTGGCGTATCGGATCCCTCGGATTATTTTTACCAGTTCTACGTCAGTCTATGGTGACGTTCAAGGAACAGTGAAAGAGGGGACGCCGCGTAATCCGGTCACGGCAAGTGGTCGTGTTCTGAAAGAACTTGAAGACTGGTTGCACAATTTACCTGGCACGTCGGTGGATATTTTGCGTCTGGCCGGGTTAGTTGGTCCGGGAAGACATCCTGGTCGCTTCTTTGCCGGCAAGACGGCACCAGACGGACATCATGGCGTCAATCTGGTGCATCTGGACGATGTGGTTTCTGCCATCACGTTACTGCTGCAAGCGCCTAAAGGGGGACACATCTATAATATATGTGCGCCTATGCATCCGGCGCGTAACGTGTTCTATCCGCAGATGGCCCGCCAGTTGGGGATGGAGCCGCCGGAATTTCGCGACGGTACGGATAACGGTAAAGGTAAAGTCATTGATGGCAACCGTATTTGTAATGAGCTTGGGTTTGAGTACCAGTATCCTGATCCGCTGGTGATGCCGATGGAGTGACAAGCCAGCAGAGTGCCGCTGTATACCGCCAGGGGGCGAGTATGAAACCACTGCTGGACGTTCTTATCATCCTCGATGCCTTAGAAAAAGAGGGCAGTTTCGCGGCGGCGTCGGCAAAATTGTTTAAGACGCCGTCTGCGCTTAGCTACACCGTCCATAAGCTGGAAAGCGATCTTAATATTCAGCTACTCGATCGCAGCGGGCACCGGGCTAAGTTCACCCGCACCGGACAGATGCTGCTGGAAAAGGGGCGGGAGGTGCTGCATACCGTCCGTGAACTCGAAAAGCAGGCCATTAAACTACACGAAGGCTGGGAGAATGAACTGGTTATTGGCGTAGATGATACGTTTCCCTTTTCATTGCTGGCCCCACTCATCGAGTCTTTCTATCAACACCACAGCGTGACGCGTCTGAAATTTATCAATGGCGTGCTGGGCGGCTCATGGGATGCCCTCATTCAGGGCCGGGCGGATATTATTGTCGGTGCCATGCATGAACCCCCTGCAGCGAGCGAATTTGGCTTTGCACGGTTGGGGGTTCTGGAACAGGTGTTTGTGGTTGCGCCGCATCACCCGCTGGCGCAGGAACAGGAACCGTTAAATCGTCGTACTATTCGCCGTTTTCGCGCCATTGTGGTGGGCGACAATGCTCAGCATGCCAACGTCTCAGGTTCTCAGGTGCTTGACGATCAGGAAGCCATTACCGTTTTTGACTTCAAAACCAAGCTGGAACTACAAATCAGCGGTCTGGGATGTGGCTATATTCCGCGCTATCTGGCGCAGCGATTTCTGGAGAGCGGCGCACTGATTGAGAAAAAAGTGGTCGCGCAAATTGTCTTTGAACCCGTGTGGATAGGCTGGAATGAACAGACCGCCGGGTTGGCCAGTGCCTGGTGGCGGGATGAAATTTTAGCAAATAGTGCTATTGCGGGGGTGTATGTTAAAACGGCTGCTGACAAATCAATCAGTTAAGAAAAAATATTCTTTCATGGCCACTTCAATCTCTTGTTATTTCTCCCCAATTTAGTGCAAAATACGCCGCTTGCAAAAAATGACATTAACCGACGTTTTAATACGCGTCGGTTATTTTTTTGCATCAAACCAATCATTCATAAAAGAGGCCGGGCTTCGTACCGGATAGATACTTACTTAAAAATCGACAGTTGTTGTCGCTGAGGATTAACAAAAAATGGGGCAATTTTTTGCTTACGCGACGGTTTTCGCCGTAATGGGGGATAACCATGTCGCATAACGCTACTCCAAACACCTCTCGCGTGGAATTACGTAAAACGCTTACGCTGGTTCCGGTTGTCATGATGGGCCTTGCCTATATGCAGCCGATGACGCTGTTCGATACATTCGGTATCGTATCAGGAATGACCGATGGTCACGTCCCGACAGCTTACGCCTTTGCACTGATCGCCATCCTTTTTACCGCACTGAGCTACGGTAAACTGGTACGCCGCTATCCGTCTGCAGGCTCTGCCTACACTTACGCCCAGAAATCCATTAGCCCGACCGTTGGCTTTATGGTGGGTTGGTCATCACTGCTGGACTACCTGTTCGCCCCGATGATCAACATTCTGTTGGCAAAAATTTATTTTGAAGCGCTGGTGCCGTCGATACCGTCATGGATGTTCGTGGTGGCGCTGGTGGCCTTTATGACCGCCTTCAACCTGCGCAGCCTTAAATCCGTCGCCAATTTCAACACCGTGATCGTGTTGTTGCAGGTGGTACTGATTGCGGTGATCCTCGGCATGGTCGTTTATGGCGTGTTCGAAGGGGAAGGTGCCGGTACGCTGGCGAGCAGTCGTCCATTCTGGTCCGGTGATGCGCACGTGATCCCGATGATCACCGGTGCGACCATCCTGTGCTTCTCGTTCACCGGTTTTGACGGTATCAGCAACCTGTCAGAAGAAACCAAAGACGCTGAGCGCGTGATCCCGCGTGCGATTTTCCTGACTGCGCTGATTGGTGGCCTGATCTTTATCGTCTCCACCTATCTGTTGCAGTTGTACTTCCCGGATATTTCGCGCTTCAAGGATCCAGACGCTTCGCAGCCGGAAATCATGCTGTATGTTGCTGGTAAGTTCTTCCAGGTTGGTGCGCTGATTTTCTCTACCATTACTGTACTGGCGTCCGGTATGGCGGCGCATGCAGGCGTTGCGCGTCTGATGTACGTGATGGGTCGTGACGGCGTATTCCCGAAAAGCTTCTTCGGTTATGTACACCCGAAATGGCGTACTCCGTCCATGAACATCATTCTGGTTGGGGCGATTGCTCTGTTGGCAATCAACTTCGACCTGGTGATGGCGACGGCGCTGATTAACTTTGGTGCGCTGGTGGCATTTACCTTCGTTAACCTGTCGGTAATCTCCCAGTTCTGGATCCGTGAGAAGCGTAACAAGACGCTGAAAGATCACTTCCAGTACCTGTTCCTGCCAATGTGCGGTGCGCTGACCGTTGGCGCGCTGTGGGTGAACCTGGAAGAAAGCTCAATGGTTCTGGGCCTGATCTGGGCGGGTATCGGTCTGATCTACCTGGCTTGCGTGACCAAAAGCTTCCGCAACCCGGTCCCGCAGTACGACGAAGATATCGCGTAATAACTGCATTTAGCTGAAAAAAAACGGAGACATGTTCTCCGTTTTTTTATACGTGGGATTTATACAATCTCTTCGGCATACTGCCAGAGTGATTTCAGCAGCATCAACTTTTCTTTGTTATCCGCATATTGCTGGCTCAATAGCTGCAATTCATTGGCGTAATTTTGCAAAAACTCCGGTGTGAATACCTGGCGACGATGGTCCAGCCAGCGCTGCTGTTCAGCTTCGTCCAGCGTTCCCGGGAAGTTACGTGCACGGTAATTAAACAACAGTTTTTCAATGCGCTTATCGACAAAGGAGATATCCAGTGCCGGTAAATTGCGTGGTTCGGTTTCCAGAACGATTTTCATCGCCGCACGGTCAGCATCGCTGAAAAAGCCGTTGTACAGTTGGGCATCCACGTTATCTGATGGAGTAAAGGGTTCCGTATCGGCAAAGATCGCGACCACTTTGTCGCGTATCTGCGGGTTTTCGCGCAGAACTTTGAGATTATCCAGACAATGCTGGCGGTTAATGCCAAGACGGTCGGCGTCTTCCGGACGTAGCGTATTTGCCTGTGCCAGTACCGGGCATTTGTTGATGTGCACCAATTTAACCGGTACGGCCGGGTTATCACCCAGATCCGCTTTAGACGTGTAGAGCCGCTCGCGCAGGGCGTCGCTGTCGAGTTCGAGCAGCGGCGAAATATCACCAGCTAAGTCGACCATAATAACCGCATTACGATTCTCCGGATGCCACGCCAATGGCGCCACCCAACTGGTGTTACCGCGCCATGCGCCAAACATGCCTGAGACATGAACCAGTGGCTTCATTTGCGGGACGTCAATCAGCGCGGCCAGCTTGTGCTTATTACGATGGCTGTAGAGATAATCAAACAGACGCGGCTGGCGCGACTTCACTAATTGCGCCATTGCGATCGTGGCGTATACGTCCGCCATCGCATCGTGAGCATTGGCATGCTCAATACCGTTGGCTTTAGTCAAATGCTCCAGGCGGAAGCTGGGTAAGCCGTCGTCGTTTTCCGGCCAGTTAATGCCTTCAGGGCGCAGGGCATAGCAGGCGCGCATCACATCCAGCAGATCCCAGCGCGAATTATCGTTCTGCCAACTCCAGGCATAGGGATCGTAGAAATTGCGATACAGGATGTTGCGCGTCACCTCATCATCGAAGCGCACGTTGTTATAGCCCAGGATACAGGTTTTCGGCACGGTGAACAGGGCGTGGATGCGCGCGGCAAAAGCGGCTTCATTCTCTCCCTTTTCACGTGCTTCCTGCGGTGTGATACCCGTAATCAACACCGCCTCAGGCTGCGGCAGATAATCGTCCGCGGGTTTGCAATAAAAGACTTCTGGTTCACCGATGATGTTGAAATCATTATCTGTGCGGATAGCCGCAAATTGCGCGGGTCTGTCCAGCGCCGGATGGGTACCAAAGGTCTCGTAATCGTGGAAGAGAAAACCAGGTTGCTGCTTGCCGTCATTCATTGTTCAGTTATGTCCGGGATCAATTTAGCGCTCGTCCAAGAATACCAAAAAATAGTGAGATAATCAGCTATGGTATTATCGAAGCTGGATTGTGTACGCAATAAAGTTGAGATAAACAGGACTTTTATAGAATTAATAAATAAATTTCGCACTGTTAAAATAAATTACGGAAATAAAATATCTTGGAGTTGCGGATTTGTAAATAATCTAATTGATAACCATTATTGTTATTTTCTTCTTCTTTTATTGTGTTCTGGAAACTTTAAAAGTCTTTTATAAACAAAGATTTTTTATTTGTGCTAATTCGCTGTCATGCATTGTAATGAAATGTGATTGATGTAAAAAATAAATATTCTAAACGCCATATAATTATTGGATATATCTAATAACAGGAGGTTATATGAGCATTAGTCGGCGTAATTTTTTGCGAGGAGTGGGTATAGGCTGTTCAGCCTGTGCGATAGGCAGTTTCCCGCCTGGGGCACTGGCACGAAATTCTCCTGAGAGTATCAAAGGGAAGACATCCCTGACGCCAAGTTTGTGTGAAATGTGTTCTTATCGTTGCCCGATACAGGCGCAGGTAATTAATAACAAAACGGTTTTTATTCAAGGGAACCCTAATGCGCCTCAACAAGGCACGCGTGTCTGCGCTCGTGGCGGCAGCGGCGTTAGCCTGGTCAACGACCCTCATCGCATTGTTAAACCCATGAAACGCACAGGACCTCGCGGGAGCGGAGAATGGCAGGTTATTAGCTGGGAACAAGCGTATAAAGAAATTGCCGAAAAAATGACGGCAATTAAAACGCAGCATGGTCCTCAGGGCGTCGTGTTTTCTTCTAAATCCGGTTCGCTTTCAGGGCATTTATTTCAACTGGCGACGGCTTTCGGATCGCCAAACACCTTTACGCACGCGTCGACATGCCCGGCCGGAAAATCGATTGCCGCCAAAGTGATGATGGGCGGCGATTTGGCCATGGATATCGCCAATACCCGTTATATGGTCTCTTTTGGTCACAACCTTTATGAAGGGATTGAGGTTGCCGAAACGCATGAACTGATGACGGCGCAGGAAAAGGGCGCAAAAATGGTCAGCTTCGACCCCCGTCTGTCCGTCTTCTCCAGCAAGGCGGATGAATGGCATGCGCTCAAACCGGGCGGCGACTTGCCGGTGTTGATGGCCATGTGTCACGTCATGATCAATGAAAAATTGTATGACGCGGACTTCGTTGCGCGCTACACCACAGGGTTTGACCAACTGGCAGAAGCAGTACAAGAGACCACGCCGGAATGGGCGCAAAAGCAAGCTGATGTGCCTGCTGATGTCATTGTTCGGGTCACCCGAGAAATGGCCGCCTGCGCGCCTCATGCTATTGTCAGCCCGGGCCATCGCGCGACGTTCTCGCAAGAAGAAATTGATATGCGGCGCATGATTTTTACCCTCAATGTGCTGCTTGGCAATATTGAGCGTGAAGGCGGTTTGTACCAGAAAAAAGCGGCGGCAACTTATAATAAGCTGGCCGGAGAGAAGGTCGCTCCGGTGCTGGCAAAACCCGATGTCAAATTACCCAAGCCAACGGCGCAGCGTATCGATCTGGTAGCCCCGCAGTTTAAGTACATCGCGGCGGGCGGTGGTGTGGTGCAAAGCATCATTGATGCTGTGTTAAACCAGACGCCTTATCCGGTGAAGGGATGGATTATGTCCCGACACAACCCTTTCCAAACCGTAACCTGTCGACCAGATCTGGTCAAAACCGTTGAACAGCTCGACCTTGTGGTCAGTTGTGATGTTTATCTAAGCGAAAGCGCGGCGTATGCCGACTACCTTTTGCCTGAATGTACTTACCTTGAGCGCGATGAAGAAGTTTCAGACATGTCGGGTCTGAATCCAGCCTATGCCCTGCGCCAGCAGGTAGTAGAACCTATTGGTGATGCGCGTCCAAGCTGGCAAATCTGGAAAGAGCTGGCCGTGCAGTTAGGCCTTGGGCAATTCTACCCATGGCAGGATATGCAAACGCGTCAGTTATACCAGCTTAATGGCGATCATGCGCTGTCTGCTGAACTGCGTGAGAAAGGGTATCGGGAGTGGGGTGTTCCGTTACTGCTGCGTGAACCTGAAGCGGTGCGTCAGTTTGTGGAACGCTATCCGGGCGCGGTGGCGGTTGACAGCGACGGTACCTATGGCGAGCAACTGCGCTTTAAATCCCCTTCAGGAAAAATAGAGCTTTATTCTGAAGAGCTGGAGACGCTCCTGCCTGGCTACGGTATTCCGCGCGCGCGCAATTTTGCGCTCAAAGGCGATAGTGAGCTCTATTTTATCCAGGGAAAAGTGGCGGTTCATACCAACGGTGCGACGCAATACGTGCCACTGCTTAGCGAGTTGATGTGGGACAACGCGGTGTGGATCCACCCGCAAACGGCCCGTGAAAAAGGCATCAAAAGCGGCGATGACATCTGGCTGGAAAATGCGACCGGCAAGGAAAAAGGCAAAGCGCTGGTCACCGCCGGAATTCGGCCCGATACGCTGTTTGTTTATATGGGGTTTGGCGCCAAGGCGGGAGCCAAAACCGCGGCGACAACGCACGGTATCCATTGCGGTAATTTGCTGCCGCATGTCACCAGTCCGGTTTCCGGTACAGTGGTGCACACCGCTGGCGTTACGCTTCGTCGGGCATGAGAAAGGAGAACATCATGAATCAATCTACAAACCCTTATGTCATGCTGCATGACGAGAAACGCTGTATTGGCTGCCAGGCATGTACGGTTGCCTGCAAAGTTTTGAATGACGTGCCAGAGGGATTTAGCCGTCTACAGGTGCAGATCCGTTCACCTGAACATGAACCCGAGGTGCTATCCCACTTCCAGTTTGTTCGCGTTTCCTGTCAGCATTGTGAAGATGCGCCGTGTGTCAGCGTTTGTCCGACCGGTGCGTCATTTCGCGACGAAAATGGCATTGTGCAAGTGGATAAGTCTCGCTGTATTGGCTGTGACTATTGCGTTGCCGCTTGTCCGTTCCACGTCCGTTATCTCAATCCGCAAACGGGAATTGCCGACAAATGTAACTTTTGCGCAGATACCCGGCTGGAGACTGGACAATCGCCCGCCTGCGTTTCCGTTTGCCCGACGGATGCGCTGAAATTTGGTCGTCGTGACGACCCGGAAATTCAGCACTGGATAAATCAAAAAGAGGTTTATCGCCAGCAGGATACGCGTAGCGGCCCGGTGAGTGTTTATCGGCGTAAAGAGATCCATCAGGAGGGTAAAGCATGAATTCTATCTGGGGAGCAGAGCTTAACTATGCGCCGGACTACTGGCCGCTGTGGCTCATTTATGCAGGCGTTGTTATTGTGCTGATGATTGCGGGCCTGGTTATACACGCGCTGTTACGTCGGATGTTGTCACCCAAAACAGCAACTGGAGAAGAACATCGGGATTACCTCTATTCGCTGGCAGTTCGCCGCTGGCACTGGGGTAATGCGCTGCTTTTTATCCTGCTTCTGCTGAGTGGCCTGTTTGGGCACTTCTCTGTCGGACCGGTGGCATTGATGGTGCAGGTACATACCTGGTGCGGTTTCGCCCTGTTGGCCTTCTGGGTTGGTTTTGTGCTAATCAACGCAACCAGCGGCAACGGTTGTCATTATCGGGTGAAGTTTAACGGGTTGATATCACGCTGCTTGTTGCAAACGCGCTTTTATCTGTATGGCATCATGAAAGGTGAGCCGCACCCGTTTGCAGCAACGGCAGAGAGTAAATTTAACCCGCTACAACAGTTGGCTTATCTGGCCATCATGTATGCGCTGGTTCCGCTGTTGATCATTACCGGGTTGTTATGTCTCTACCCGCAGGTAATAGGGGCAGGGCCTGTGATGCTGGTGCTGCATATGGTGTTGGCGATTGTCGGCTTACTGTTCATCTGTGCACATATTTACTTGTGCACGCTGGGTGACACACCGGGGCAAATTTTCCGCAGCATGATAGATGGCTATCATCGTCATCGCAGCCATCACGCAGAGACAGCACCGCGTAAAGGGTAATGCCCGCCGCGGTTGATATCTGAAAACCTTTCCTTACAGCAAGAAAATGTGCCTTATGTCACATTTTCTTGCAATTTATCCATGTTTGTTCGCCAGAACTTCCGTAAAAAGAACGGCTATTTCTCCATTTCCTGAGGACATGCTGTTGAAACGCTGTTTGTTTATTGCCGCTTCACTCTTTGCGATGAGTTTTTCGCCCGCTTACGCGACCGAGGTCGTAAGCTTTTCCCCACAGCCACCCGCGATTAATGCCGGGGCGTGGGTATTAATGGATTACACCACGGGCCAAATCCTGACAGCCGGAAATGAACACCAGCAGCGCAACCCTGCCAGCCTGACCAAGCTGATGACTGGCTATGTTGTCGATCGCGCAATCGACAGCAAGCGTATTAGTCCGACAGATATTGTCACCGTTGGGCGCGACGCCTGGGCGAAAGATAATCCGGTATTCGTCGGTTCATCCTTAATGTTCCTGAAAGAAGGGGATCGCGTTTCTGTGCGCGACCTGAGTCGCGGGTTAATTGTTGATTCCGGTAATGATGCCTGTGTGGCGCTGGCGGATTACATCGCCGGAGGGCAGCCGCAGTTTGTCGCGATGATGAACAACTATGTGCAAAAGCTGAACCTGCGGGACACGCATTTTGAAACGGTACATGGTCTGGATGCGCCAGGTCAGCATAGCTCAGCTTACGATCTGGCCGTGCTGTCGAGAGCTATCATCCATGGAGAGCCGGATTTCTACCATATGTACAGTGAAAAAAGCCTTACCTGGAACGGAATCACGCAGCAAAACCGTAACGGTTTGTTGTGGGATAAAACCATGAACGTCGACGGTCTGAAGACTGGGCATACCTCCGGCGCTGGATTCAACCTGATTGCTTCTGCTGTTGATGGGCAGCGCCGCCTGATTGCGGTTGTGATGGGGGCGGAGAGTGCGAAAGGACGTGAAGACCAGGCGAGAAAACTGCTGCAATGGGGACAACAGAACTTCGATACTGTGCAGGTTTTACGTAGCGGTAAGCAGGTCGGTATTGAACGGATCTGGTATGGCGATAAAGAAAAAATTAGCCTTGGCACAGAGCAGGATTTCTGGATGGCCCTGCCTAAAGCCGAAGTCGCGAATATCAAGGCAAAATATGTTCTTGATAAGAAAGAACTGGTCGCCCCGATTGCAGCCCATCAACGTGTGGGGGAAATTGAACTCTACGATCGGGATAAACTGGTGGCGCACTGGCCTCTGGTTACGCTGGAGTCTGTCAACGAAGGTGGCGTCTTCTCGCGTTTGAGCGATTACTTCCGCCATAAGGCGTAGTTTTCCTGATGTGCCTGACTGGCAAGAGTGCGAATCTGCTCACATAATAATCACTGATTCCTTGTGGCCGTCATACCTAAAAATTACACTGTATATAAATACAGTGTAATAACGGAGGTTATATGGAGTACGAGATAAAGCAGGTCGAGAAACGCATAATTGCCGGTTTCCATATGGTTGGACCGTGGGAACAAACGGTAAAGCAAGGTTTCGAACAGTTAATGATGTGGGTCGACGGTAAGCAGATCGTACCGCTGGAATGGATAGCCGTTTATTACGACAATCCTGACGTTGTTCCGGCGGAAAAACTGCGTTGTGATACCGTGGTGTCTGTGCCTGAAGGTTTTGAGATCCCGGAAAACAGCGAAGGCGTGATCCAGACCGAGCTGGCAGGTGGCGACTATGCTATAGCCGTTGCGCGCGTTGAAAATCATGACTTCGCGACGCCGTGGTATCAGTTTTTTGAGCGCCTGATGCAGGATTCGACCTATGCGATAGCGGCTAAACCCTGTTTTGAAGTTTATATGAACAACGGCATGGAGGACGGTTACTGGGACATTGAAATGTACGTGCCGGTACAGTTGAAGTAACTGTTTTTGGTGTAAATCAGGATGAATGTCCTGGTCATCAGGATGATGTTTTCACCGTAAAAACAGGTACAATTCGCTTCTTTGCTATTCCCTGACGGAGTGCATGAGTGCGTGCAGATAAGTCTCTGAGTCCTTTTGAAATTCGTTTGTATCGTCATTATCGTGTGGTGCATGGCATTCGCATTGCGCTGGCGTTTCTTCTTACTTTTCTGTTGGTACGCCTGTTAAACATTCCCGAAGGTACATGGCCTCTGATCACGCTGGTGGTGATTATGGGGCCAATTTCTTTTTGGGGTAACGTTGTTCCCAGAGCGTTTGAGCGTATAGGCGGAACGATCCTGGGCTCGGTGCTTGGATTGATTGCCCTGCGTCTGGAACTCTTTTCGCTTCCGCTAATGCTGATCTGGTGCGCGGTGGCGATGTTTCTCTGTGGCTGGTTGGCATTGGGTAAAAGGCCGTATCAGGCGCTGCTGATTGGCATTACGCTTGCCGTGGTCGTGGGGGCGCCTGCCGGAGATATGAATACCGCGTTATGGCGCGGTGGCGATGTTATTTTGGGCTCGTTACTGGCGATGTTGTTTACCGGCATCTGGCCGCAGCGGGCATTTATACACTGGCGTATCCAATTGGCACATTGTGTGACGGGATATAATCGGGTGTATCAGGCCGCGCTATCCCCTAATTTGCTTGAGCAACCGCGGCTTGAGAAGCATTTACAGCAGCTCTTAAGCGACGTTGTCAAAATGCGCGGGCTCATCGTTCCCGCCAGTAAAGAAACCCGTATTCAAAAATCCATTTTTGAGGCTATTCAAACGGTTAACCGCAATCTGGTCTGCATGCTTGAGCTGCAAATTAATGCACTTTGGGCCAGCCGCACCAGCCACTTTGTCATGCTGAATGCGCAAACTTTACGTGAAACTCAGCTCAGGACGCAGCAGGCGCTACTGACCATAACCCACGCCTTGTACGAAGGGAATCCGCAGCCGGTGCTTGCCAATACGGAAAAGCTCAATGACACCGTGGCGGAGTTACGTCAGCTCATTGCTGAGCATAAAGGCGATTATGTCGCAGAAACGCCCATTCACGGCTACGTTTGGTTGAACATGGAAATGGCGCGACAGCTGGAGTTGCTCTCACATTTAATCTGTCGCGCGCTGCGCAAATAAAGAGCAGATGAGGCGATAGGTTCTACTGCTGCTTCGATTCAGCAAAGATTAGAGGTATGATACTGAAAAAGGCTAAAACCATTGGTAACTGCAATGGCTTTACCCTCGATAATTCAGGTTTCAACCATGCATTGTCGATGCAGATGCAACTTGAAGTATGGCGGGCATGAAAGTAATGTTGACCCACTTTAGCCGTTGTTTTAACGAATCCGAATCTCACATTATCAGGGGTGTAAAAATGGAAACTACCAAGCCTTCTTTCCAGGACGTGCTGGAATTTGTTCGTCTGTTCCGTCGTAAAAACAAACTGCAACGTGAAATTCAGGACGTTGAGAAAAAGATCCGTGACAACCAGAAACGCGTTCTGCTGTTGGACAACCTGAGCGACTACATCAAGCCTGGAATGAGCGTGGAAGCGATTCAGGGCATTATCGCCAGCATGAAAAGCGATTATGAAGATCGTGTTGATGATTACATCATCAAAAACGCTGAGATCTCTAAAGAGCGCCGCGACATCTCTAAAAAGCTGAAAGCGATGGGCGAAGTGAAAAACGCCGATGCGAAAGCTGAGTAACGATTTTATGCTCGTTTGGGTCGCTGCTTAGCGGCGGCCCTTATTGCAGTTCGACCCCGCCAGTTACCATCCGCAACAAATGTTGTTCCGGCCAGTGCACCGTCAATTTTTTCTGCGTCAGCATCCATTTAATGTAATCCACGTCATGACGCGTTCTGTCCAGCATCAGACCGACGACGCTGCCGCTGTGCGCGACGTTGACACCGTATAAATCACATTCTTCTACCAGTGCTAATAGTGAATCAAAATCTGGTTTAGGTAACAGCAACTGGCTGGCGATCGCGCTCAGCGTGGCGGCTTCGCCCATCCGATAAGGGTTTTGACTGATACAGGCTTCCTGTACCTTTTCCCATGCGCGTTTCAGAGCTGGGGCGCCCGCCAGTAACCCTGACTGACGTGGAGTACGGTGATAATCAGCAGTAAGCAAAGTTTCCGGACTTTCGAGAACCAGCAGATCGAGTTGAGGTTGGGATTCACAGGCAATTTGCGTGGAGGCGTCGTTATGATCGAACAGCGTAAGCTGGCGGAAAACGGTGCTGTCGGTAGGTTCCAGCGAAACGCAAAGCTGCGCCAGAGTGGATTCGTCTAGCTGATGCCCCAGATACTGTGCCGTGGCGATTGCCGTGGCGGCGATATCCGCTGTGCTGCTGGCCATCCCTTTAGCGACAGGAATGGTTGACTGGACATCTATTCGGATATCCTGACTCATGTGTGCCGGGTATTGCCAGTGCAGCAATAACCTCTCAACCATTGCCCGCGAAAGTGGACGTTCATCTGTCAGCGGTGAACCTGAAGTGACCTCAACGGTGCTATACCATTCAACCGGGCAGGAGACCAATTTCTCACTGCCCAGAATCCAGCCCTGGATAAGTTCTCCGCACGATGCGGGACATTGCGCAACAGCCACGTCTTCACCTATGTGATCAGCAATCCTCGGCGCATAGTGTCATGGCGATCGCGCTATTACCATGATTTGCCGCAATTTGAGGTGCTGCAGTATTATGCAGGAATGCCCAATGTCACAGTTTCAGATATCGCTAAACGCATAACGTCTTGCGCAATCATTAGCTCTTCATTGGTATTAATCACTGCTACTTTTACCATCGCATTTTCCGTTTGAATGAAGGTGGCATTACGCTGATTTTTTTCCTCATCAACGGCCAGACCCAGGAAATTCAGGTTACGACAAATCGCAGCGCGCGCCCGTGCGGAGTTTTCGCCAATACCACCGGTAAAAACCAGGGCATCCAGACCGCCCATCTGCATAATATAGCTACCAATGGTGGCACGAATGCGCTCAGCAAAAAGCGTCAACGCCAGCGCAGCCTGGTGATTGCCCGTATCTGCGGCATGTTCAACGTCGCGGTAGTCAGGTGAGATGCCAGAAACACCGAGCAATCCGGACTCATTGTTGAGCAATTGGTTGAGCTGCTGGGGTGTTTTGCCTTCTCGCAGGGCTATCCAGGGCAAAATGGATGGATCAATATCGCCACTTCGCGTGCCCATCATCACGCCAGACTGTGGTGTAAAGCCCATTGACGTATTCACCGATTGTCCGCCTTTGATCGCGCAGATGCTGCTGCCGTTGCCCAGATGACAACAAACAACGCGCAGGGCGCTGAGTGGCACACCCAGTTTTTCAGCAAGCTGTGAGCTAACGTATTTGTGGCTGGTACCATGAAAACCGTAACGACGAATACCCAACTCGACATAGTAGCGCCAGGGCAGGGGATAGATGAAAGAAGGCTCATCAAGTGTTTGATGAAACGCGGTGTCGAACACCGCAACGGCTGGCGTTTTGGGCAATAGCTGGCGGAATACCGCGATCCCCAACGCATTTACTGGGTTATGCAGAGGAGCCAGTTCCGCGAGTCGCTCGATTTCTGCCAGCGTTTCATCAGTTACCAGCGCGGAGTCTTTAAAGGATTCCCCGCCGTGTGCGACGCGGTGGCCCACGCCGTCGATCTCTTCCAGACTGCTGATAATGTGGTGGTTGAGCAGTTTTTCCAGAAGCAACGTTACGGCTTCACGGTGATCTGCTACGGGCAAAGTCTCCTGCCATTTCTGCGCTGGTGTTTTTAGGGTGACCTGTGCATCAGACAAACCGATACGTTCTATCAACCCCTGGCAGATCATTTCACCCTGCGGCATCGCCAGTAGTTGAAACTTAAGCGAGGAACTACCTGCATTAATGGCCATTATTTTGTGAGACATGAAGGTTCCTTTGCATTCAGAAAAATGAACATCTCATCGACCCCGGTATTCTCCAGCGCGCTGGTGACAAATACTTCTTGCGCACCAGCCTGAACTAACCAACTCTCCACAAGAGAAATACGCTGCGGGTTGGCTAAATCGGCTTTGGTAACGAGGCCAATAACGGGTCGGTTCATTGGTCCGGTAAAACCGGGAGAAAATGGTGACCACGGCGCGTCTGCATTGAGTACCAGCGCAATAATGTCCGCTTCACAGGCGCTGGCCAGCAGCGCACTGTACAGGCAGCGGTTCTCAAGATATTCACCCGGTGTGTCTATTGTCGTAGGAGACCAGACTATGGCCTGGGTCTTCTGATAGTGGAGCACCTCTCCGCGCATGCACTGCGTGAGCGACGTTTTACCGCACTGGCTGGGACCAATTAGCATGATACGTTTCATGAGATTACGTCCGGGTGATGGGACACGCGGTAAAACGCATCATTTCGCCCAGCGTTCGGGTTACCTGTTTCAGCGCGTACTCAACGGCTGAAACATCGCCCGTCAGTACCACCGCGCCGGTAAACCGGTCGAGAAAACCAATCTCTACCGCCCCTGATTTCGTGGCGATATCACAGGCGATGATTGAGGCTTCGCTAGGAGTAATGGTCAGAATACCGATCGCAGAAACCGAATCTGGTAATCCCAGTTTCTTGAACAAATCCTTACCCGGATTAGCGATAAGATGCGCTAATGTGACCTGTTTGCCAGGTACATATTCCTGAATCATTCGATCCGTGGTGGGTTGCCTTTCCATTATCCCTCCACCATCTGTCGCCACATGCTTTCGTGTGGACGGGGGATGACCGAGCGGTAAACCAGCAGGCCTTTTTCACCCGCACTTTCACTGGCAACCGTCACCGCGTTATTCACATCGGATACATCGCCAGCTACGACCATGTAACACTTGCCGCCAATACCAAATGCCATATGGACGCGTACCAGCGTGACGTTGGAGGCTTTAACAGCCCGGTCGGCGGCGCAGATGCAGGCAGCAACGCTCCATGTTTCGACAATACCAACTGCCTGACGCCTATCTACGCTGTTTAGTCCGCTGATTGCTGGGAGTACGCTGGCATGAATGTTGGGGAGTACCAGACTATCAACGAGCATATCGCCAGCAAGAGATGTTCCAGTGGCAATCGCCTGTTGTACGGCACCTACGTCACCACCGAGCATGAGTAGAAATTTTCCCGGGCAGATGGTCTTGCTGACCAGTAAATTCACATTCGCGCTTTTTAACATGGCATCGCCAGCTTCCATTCCTTTGGCAATGCTGGTGAGTTCTAAAATCCCTATAGCCTGAGACATGATTAACCTCTTATTACCGTGATGGATTGCTCAGTGATCTCGCTGACAATACCGTCAATACTGGCGTGAACAGGCGCGCCTAATGCACCGGACGGTACATCGGCAACACATTGACCGCGAACAACGCGTTCGCCTTGTTCTACACATGGGATGGCGCTGGCACCTATATGCTGACGTAACAACAGCGTCGTTTTGTCTGTGGAGTAGTCAGTCTCAGCCAGTGGCGCATCGTGATACCAGTCGCTAAGGCCCAGTTTGGTAATAAGGCGCTTAACCGGGATCAGCCGGTACTTCGCCATTTCATCCTCAGGATTTAGCGGCCCTTCATAACGATGGTTGAGCGCCCGCAGCTCGCGTTTAAGCATGCGGTTGATTCGCATCGGCGAAATCCCAACCGGACAGGCAACGCTTTCACACACATTGCATTCTGAGCAGGTCAGGGCCGTGAGCAGTAGCTGCGGCGTGGCCGCCTGCTGATAATTAACCGCACGAACCAGCAGATGCGGGGATAATTCATGACCGATCAAATGCCTTGGGCACAAATCTGTACACAAACGGCACTGCTCGCAAACGGTTTTTGCAACAGAAAGCACAGTGCGTTCATCCTGCATCCGCCGCTGAATCAACGCATGAGACTTAGGCAAAACCAGCAGGCCCCCGGTGGTTTTGCTGACTGGGGTATCCAGTGAAGTAATCAGGCTGCCCATCATCGGACCACCGTTAATAAAGCCGGGATCGTCAACGGTTGCACCCCCGGCCAGCGCCAGAACGTCACGTAAAGACATTCCGATAGGGACTGTGAGTGTGATGGGACTGGCGACTGCGCCGTTAACGGTCAAGGTACGACGCGTAACCGGGTACTGCTGCTCAACTGCTCTCGCGATGTTGAGCACTGTCTGGACGTTATTGACCACTACGCCGACGCTGACAGGCAGCGCGGCAGGCGGAACTCTCCGGCCTGTTGCCATCCAGATGGTCAGAACCTCGTCACCTGCCGGGTAGACATCGGGCAAAATATGTAAGCGGATCCCGGCAGGCAGAAGGGGCGTTAATGCATTGATAGCCTGTTGGTATTTCTCTTTGAGCGCAATAATTCCGGAACTGGCTCCGGTAGCCGTCATGGCATATTGAACGCCGTGGATAAGTCGCTCAGCCTGGACGGCCATCAACTGCTGGTCAACTTTCAGCATTGGCTCACATTCAGCCGCATTGACCAGAAAAGTATCGACCTGCGCCTGTAATTTTACGTGAGCAGGAAAGCCTGCGCCTCCGGCTCCGACAACACCCGCTGCGCGAACGCGTTCGCGAATTGTCTGCGCATCATAGAGCGTGGACTCTGCCGTCATGGCTGTCTTCATAATAATTCCTCAAGCAGTTCCTGCATGGCACTGGCGTCGGCAACACGAGGATTGGTTTGCAGCGTGACATCAGCCAGCGCGGCCTGAACCATCGACGGGATACGTTGCGACCAGGCTTGCTTTCCGTCTTTAAGCGCGTCAACTAAAGAAGGCAACGCACACTGTTTTTTGAGTAGCTCGATATGATGAATGAGCGCATTCAATGCCGCTGTATCGTTCGCGTTATCCGGGCATAAATGGCAGGCTTTAGCGAAACGGGCATAGCGCTTCGCAGCCCGCGGATCGCGAGCATTAAAATGAATGACATGGGTCAGCAGCAGCGCATTGGCAAGTCCGTGTGGCAGATGAAACTGACCGCCCAACTGATGGGCAATCGCATGATTGATCCCCAGTCCAGCCTGACTAAATGCCATTCCCGCGAGCGTTGACGCATTGTGCATTTTCCCTCTGGTTGCCAGGCATTCGCCTTTGCTGACGGCGACAGGCAGATACTGGAAGACGATTTGAGCCGCTTTTTCAGCTAGTGCATCGGTGAAGTCGCTGGCCTTCGTGGACACGTATGCCTCCAACGCATGCGTTAACACGTCCATGCCGGTATTCGCGGTTATGGCTGGCGGTACGCTGACGACCAGAGTTGGATCAAGGATGGCCATGTCTGGATAAAGCGCATTATTAAACAATGGATATTTAATGCCTTTATCCGGATCGCTAATCACGCAGGCGCTGGTTACCTCGGAGCCCGTACCGCTGGTAGTGGGAATTGCGACACAGGTTTCAATTTCAATACCGAACTGGCGGCTGAACCAGACGATGGCTTTTGCGGCGTCCAGTGCTGAGCCGCCACCAAAACCCATCACGATGTCCGGCCGCAGGGACTGCATTTGTGCAATCCCTTGAACTACAGTGCTGATGGTGGGATCGGGGGTGATATCGCTGAAAATGCTGATGCGGTTATCCGCTGGCAGAGCGTTGCGCAGCTTTTCAATCAGGGGAGAACGCGCGAGAAAACCATCGCAAATAATCCAGATATGCTTATTCGTGAAGCGCTTGAGCACATCCAGACTTCCCTGGCCGCTGTACAATCGAGTTTGCAGTGAAAAGCTATTCATAACGGCCCCATTAACGAATAGAAAAACCGTTTGTCAGCACGCAACGACGAGAGCGTGCGAAAGTGCGCGCAGATGTTGTTCCTTCACCGGTTGGCGTCGCAATAGTGAAGGTTGTAAAGCCTTCACCACCAACGCCGATCCCGGCGTAAGAGGGGCCATTTTTCACAAAGATGGAGGTCTGAAGCGTGCGCGCGGCAAGGTTCAAACGTGACACATTTTGCGAATGCATAATGGCCGTGTGATGCAATCCCTCTTCAACCTTCAGGGCCAACGTTAATGCACTATTAAAATCGCTCACCGTTACGACGGGGAGCATTGGCATCAGTTGCTCGCTGGTAACCCACGGGTCGTCCGCCTGGACGATGCCTATCAGTAATCGAGGTGCTTTTGCCGGAACTGGTATTCCTGCTGCTTCCAGTAAGGTTGCCGGGCTTTTACCTACCAGTTTTTTATTGGCTATGCCTTCTGGTAGACAGACGGCTCGCAGTTTGTCTACCTCTTCTCTATTGAGAAGCATCGCACCAAAAGACTGCATCTGTTGAACCAGTCGTTCGGCAACGGCATCAACAACAATCAGGCTCTTCTCAGCAATGCAGGGGAGGTTGTAATCAAAGGATGCGCCATTGATGATATCTTCCGCCGCCTTAACCAGGTCGGCCGTTTCATCAACAATGCAGGGTGGATTTCCTGCGCCTGCGCCGATGACTTTTTTCCCGCTTTTCATGCCCATAGCAACAATGCCTGGGCCACCGGTAATCGCCAGAACTGCGATTTTAGGGTGCGCCATCATCTGCTGGGTAGCCTCAAAAGTGGGTTCTGTGACCGTGACGACAAGATTACGAATTCCGCAGCAACGGAAAGCGATATCTTCAATCATGGCAATCAGCTTGAGTGAAATCTTTTTAGCACCCGGATGCGGACTGAAGTAAACGCTATTCCCTGCCGCCAGCATGCTGATGCTGTTGTTAATAATGGTCTCTGTCGGATTAGTACTGGGGGCGACAGAACCAATTACGCCAAACGGTGAATACTCGAATAACACCATGCCGCCATCGCCGGTTAGCGCCGTGGTGGTGAGATCTTCGATACCCGGAGTGTTGTCCAGCGCGGCTTTATTTTTAAGGAACTTATCCTCTTTGTTGCCCATACCCGTTTCGGCAGCGCTCTCAGCGGCCAGTGAAGCTAGATGAGGCGTCAGTTCTTCGCGTAGGGCGTTTATGATGGCGCTGCGGGTTTTCAATGGACATTGCTGGTAACGCAGAAAAGCCTGATGAGCGGCATCGATCGCTTCGCCAACGGACGGAAAAATACCGTTACCCTTAACTTCTGCTTTTGCCGGGGCGAGTTGCTCACTCAAAATGTTACGAATAAGGGTTTCAAGTTCTGAAGTATTCATTGATGTGTTCTCACGTTAATCGCCGCAATGGCCGTTTCTGCAATGTCCATATCCTGTTCAACGCTTCCTCCGCTGATGCCAAGACCCCCGAGGAGTAAACCCTCACGCCATAATGCGTACCCGCCACCGAAGGTGACGACTTTTCCCTGCATATGGCTTTCCAGACCGTAAAGCGCGGCGCCTGGTTGCACTGCTGATGTCAGCTCATGCGTGGCGGTTTTCATCGCCACGGCAGTCCATGCTTTTTTCGGTGCCAGTTCGCTACTCACGAGTAATGCGTCAGGCATGCGCCAGGCCACCGTTTGGGTACCGTTCGCATCAACAATACTAATGACGACCGGAACCTGAAGTTCTTCTGCTCTCGTCACCGCAGCGCGAGTGAGTTGGTGGAGCTCCTGAAAAGACAGAGACATAGTCGGCTCCTTTGTGGCTGGTGGTTGAACGGCAGCGAGATAGCGCTCAGCTACTTTCTGAATGATTTCGTTTTGATGGGCGTCATGATCTTCTGCTCGTGCAAGCGCATATAAGCAGTCGGACAGGCGGTTGATATAACGCATCAGCACGTGTCTGACGGAGATCTCGGTGGACAGCTCGACCAGTCGTCTTTCTGCGCGACGTGCCAGAGTTCGGGCAAAGTGCAGTCGGCTGGCGGCTTCGCTGCGGCCTGGTAAAATAAAGCTGCGCAGGGGCGGTACTCTTCCCATTGCAATATCGATGGCAGCTTCCAGTGCCGCAATTTCTTCTGAGCTGATGTAGCGCTGCTCTGGCGTTGGTTCTTCGCTTTCGCTTGCCAGTTCGGCGCTGAACCAAAAAAGCTGCAGCTGGATATTTTCAAGTAACTGCCGGTGCTGAGGGTTTTTCGCCACGCAAACGCATAGGCTAAGCGCCGCATTCAGTTCGTCCAGCGTACCGTAGGCTTCCACGCGCGGATGCGTTTTGCTCACGCGCTGTCCGGTAAATAGGGCTGTTGTTCCGGCATCACCTGTGCGGGTATAAATCGCCATAGTTCCTCCTAACGAGAAAGCGTGTCGACAATGCCGACGATAGCCAGATCAATGGCCTCATTAGGGCCGGAAAATACGTGTCTGGCGCTGGACCCGCTGCTGAGTAATACCAGTTCGCCGGTCCCCGCGCCGACAGAATCAACAGCGACTTCATCTCCACTCACTGGGGACGCAGGAAGCTCTCCGTCAGCACTTACCCGACGTACCAGCAACAGTTTTTTTCCCACCAGTGATGGGGATTTTTGCGTGGAAACCACAACGCCTGTAACCCGTGCCAGATGCATAGCTCACTCCTGCTTAATTAGTTGGACATTTCGCAGACTGACAGCTTCCTGAGCCAGAGCCGTCACGACACATCGACGGCGTAACACCAGTACGCCATCCCTCAATTGGGCGACGTCGGCATAGCTGAGAAGCCTCTCAGGATGCAAAAAGATGATTCGCCCCAGTTCATCACTGAATTCCAGTGGCAGACGCGCGAGTTTTTTCACGGGGATTGCGGGTAACAATCGGTGTTGTAGTGAAATCTTCACGCGGACTCCGCATGCCAGCGCGTCGTGAATCGTTACCACCGACATGTTGACTGGGCAGCCTTCGGCAATTTGCTCCAGAAATGGCAGGTCCACTTGCTGGAGATGGAGCGACGAGTACTGGCAGCATACTGTCCGTGAATCGATTTCCCGTAACTGCGCGACGCTAAGAGTGAGCGTGCTTTCCGCGCGTTTTTTTAATCGGGAAACAACCTCCTCGATAATGCGTTGCAGCAGTTCGTTGTTCATCGTGAGGTCACCAGTGTGGCAAATGCTTGGGGATTATCAGCGCCTGCAGCATTGGCTTCGTCTGTATCGATATGCATTTCGAGGCGCATATCCGGCGAAACGCGTACGGCGACGTTATCGAAAATCAGTCGACGTTCATCGCCATTAATGGCGACCGAGACTTTATCACCATGGGAAACTCGCAGAATCAGAGCATCGAGCGGCGACATATGGATATGCCGTTGGGCAACGATCACCCCGGATGCTAACTCCAGTTCAGCAAATGGGCTGACAAGACGAACACCGGGTGTGCCCTGAATATTACCCGACATCCGCAGCGGAGCAGCAATTCCCAACGTGCGGGCGTCGGTACGAGAAATTTCGACCTGGCTGGTATTGCGCAGCGGGCCGAGTAAACGCACATTTTTTAACTGACCTTTTGGCCCCACCAGTGTGACAGTCTGCTCTGCTGCATATTGTCCTGGCTGCAGCAGCTCTTTTTTCTCACTAATAGGGTGATTGGGAAACAAGCGACCGTAATCTTCAGCGCACAGATGAATATGCCGATTAGAGATCCCCAGCGGAATCGGGCGCTCGCGCATTTCATCGAGAACCTTAGCGACAGTGGTTTCCAGTTGCTGTTTATCCATCACACTTCACCTCGTTTGCCGGAGTGAAGACAAAGAGTGCGCGGCTCACCTTTTTGGCGAGGGCAGGCAGGATCAAGACACAAATTGCAGCTAATCAACTCTGCATCTTGCGGCGCTTCGGGTGCCGCATGGTCTACAAATATCTCTTCATGCGGTATGGCTGGTATGGGTTCGGGCGTTGGTTCAGGCTCCAGGACAACGCTATGCGACAGGATCCCGTCCCCGGGTCTGGAAATGACTTTGTGAGCCACCAGTCCATCTCGCTGGTCAGCGAAACTGACACCGGTGGAAATGGCCGCCTGGACGGAGGCCACATCCCCGATTATCTTGATCACCGTCCAGCCTGAGCCGTTGGTTTTTTCGAGGCCCACCAGCGTGATGGAGGCGGCTTTCGCCATGACGTCCGCGCAACTGATGGCTAATGCCAGACCACTAACTTCAAGTAATCCCAGTGATTGCTTCACGCTGTGCTCCTTGGTTGCAACGACTTATGCGGATTTAGGTAAAATGGCTTCAACGTCGCTGTGCGGACGCGGGATAACGTGGCAGGATTTCACCTCGCCAACGGCACTTGCGGCTGCGCTTCCAGCATCTACGGCTGCTTTCACCGCGCCGACATCACCGCGAACCATAACGGTGATCAGGCCAGAGCCGATTTTTTCGTAACCAACCAACTGCACGTTTGCGGATTTCACCATGGCATCAGCGGCTTCAATAGCGCCGACAAGCCCTTTTGTTTCAACCAGTCCCAGTGCGTTATTCATACTGCTTTTCTCCTGTGGGTTATGAGTGGCATTCCCGGAACGGAATGCCTTTAACCAGCCGCGCAGCGTTGTTACCAATGCTGCGGCGATCGTGGCTATTTTGTTGATACGTCAGCGTAAAAAGCGGTGCTGATGAGGGTAAGTTTTTGTAGTGCACGACCAGTTTTTCACGGCTACAGCCAATACCAACCAGCAATGGTGATTGGCAGGCGGCCAACCATGCGTTGTGGATAACGTCAGTTGAGTCATTCTCCTGAATCACAAAGGGGATCCCTTCTTCTTCAATACCCAGCAGTACGTCATTCCAGACGTCAGCGCAGTCAGCAATGGTGAAGATAACGATGGCTGGCGTGGTGAGATTACTTTCCATGAGCGAATCCCTTATGCCAGGAGAGAATCAGCCCTGTCGCAACCGCATTGCGCGGACCTTCGGTACCACGAATATTGCCGCGCCCGGCAACCAGTCGATAATGCGCCAGAGCATCGGTGACTAGCTGCGGAACTTCAAAATCCAGGGATGAGCCGCCAACCAGTACCACAAAGGGAATATCCCGAATGTTCCCGGTCGGACTCACCTGACGTAGCGCTCTGAGTGCGTTAGTAACGAAAACGCGTTCCTTAGCACTTCGACGAATGGCCCGTACTTTCTCCAGCGCCAGTTCACCCGGCAGTGGCACCAGTTCATCGGGCTTCACTACGCACACGCGCGCAAAAACTGTTGGCGGGAGAGGCGTAGGGAAGAATTGAACGCTGCCGTCTTCGTGGCGAAGATGGAACAAGCTCTCAACTTTCGCCAACGGATACTTTTTAATCTCTTCCGCGAGATAACGGTCATCCAGACCCAGTTCACGGGCAATGATCATCGTGACCATATCGCCTGCACCCGCCAGGTGCGTGGCAATAATTTCGCCCTTAGGATTGATGATAGAAGCGTCGGTTGAACCCGCGCCGAGGTCCAGAATAGCCAGTGGTCGCGTGGTGCCCGGAGTAGTTAAGGCCCCCAGAATGGCAGCTTCGGCTTCGGCCCCGCCAACCTGGACGTCAATGTTGAGCTTTTGCGTGATCTCCTGGGCAATCATCGCCATTTGCAGGCGGTCTGATTTCACCATGGAGGCTATGCCGACAGCCTGTTCCAGCGAGAACTCACCGGCAAGTCCACCCGTCACGCTGACAGGAACCGAGGTATCGACCGCCAGCAGATCCTGAATAAAAATTTCATGACTGGGTTTATTGGTTAATTCAGCCATCGTCTGGCGCACATGCTCCAGCATGCCGCCAATATTGGTGCCAGCTTCTCCGGTAACGTTATCCAGTTTTGGGCATTCACCAACCGCTTTCATAATCGCTTCGGCGCCCGCTGCAACGTCGACCCGTACTGTACGACCCTGAGACTGTAGCTCCAGATTTCCGGCAGGAATCGCTCGCGCTTTCACATCCCCTGACGGCGTTTTCACCACCACGGCTGAACGGTTGCCGATCAGCGCCCGTGCCATCGGAACAATGTTTTTAGTCTCATCGGCATTGAGGCCAAAGACAGTTGCAATGCCGTAGGGGTTAGAAAGCGTTTCAATGACCTTTCCTGGTACGGCGACCTCAATGGCAGCCAGCATCCCCAACGGGATACGGTCAATATGAAGGACTTCATCGACGATGGGCAGGGGATGAGTCAGACGATTACTGACCAACACACCATCGTCCTGCTGCAAAATAACGCCAGTCAACTGGTATCCGGCACGGACGGAGGCATTAATCATCGTAGCAACATCGGCGAAATCAAATGCCGATGACACCACCAGAATATAGGGCGTATCCGCCGGGCGACTGAGAAGGTCTTCCGGCGTAATAGTGACGCCCACGCCTAACCCGACGCCGCCCGGTGTTTTAGGGTTATGGCCGATCATGGTGGATTCAGTGATGATGGTTTCGGTTATTGTTTCCATCGCCACGTCGCCAATGACCGGGGTGGCTTCGTTAATACGGATGAGCGAAATATCGCTGACATTGATACCGGCGTTTTTTGCCGCCAGCGTAAGGGCCTCCTGAATGCCAAACACATTACGTAATGTGCCCTTAATTCCGGTGGTTTCTGCCAGCGCGCTGCCGGTGATGCTCAGCACGCCAGACTCATCCAGAGTAGCCAGAGCGACTTCCGTTGATGAGTTGCCTATGTCAATGCCAGCTATATATCGCATGATCCTGTCCCTGAGTTAGTCGTCGCCTTTGAGTTTTTTACGCTCAACGTACAGCGCTGCCGCTTCACGAACGAAAGCTGCACAGATTTTTGCCTGATAACGATTTTCGAGATCGTCGGCGATAGCCATCAGCTCATCTTTTGTTGAGCGGTACGGGCGCAGCGCGTTGTAGATCTCAAGAATGCGATCGTCAGGAACAGCGGTTAGCTCAGCAGCGCGCTCAAAGTTCATCGCCAGCCTGTCACGTCCGGCATCTTTGGCGATTTCCGCCTGGAGGCGCAGTGTTTCAGGGGTGATGCGCATGTCCTGCGCGGTCACTTTGTTGCTCAGAACATTTTCAAGCGTGAAGTCGTCCAGCGTTTTGTTGGTCGCAGTTTTTACCCACTCAGGATGTTTATTCGCGAGAGGGTAATCCGTGACTTTCGCGGTATGTGCTGATGAACTCGCCGCGGGCGGAGTCGCGGACTCGCCTTGCAGGCTGTTCATCCGGCTCAACACATCCCGAACCATCGATTCAATTGCGTCGGTATTCATGGAGGTATCCTTTATCAAAGCGCCACGCGCAGTTCCTGCGGGTTTTTGCCTGTCACAACGTATTTGGTCTCTTTAATGTGCAGAATGGCTGATTTCGCCTGGTACTTAGGACGAGCCATCTGGTCATTCAGCGTAGGGACCGGTTGCGGGGATTCACGCTTGGCATAACGCGCGGCGTTTTTACCGATCTGACGATAGGTTTCCAGCGTCAGAAGCGGTGCCTGAGGGAACAGCTCCAGGTTTGAAAGCGGCGGTAACCCCTGCTGGTGGATAACCGTCGTGCCTTTTGACTGGATACCGATAGAGATCCCGGAACCGCTCAGACGGTTACCCTCAACGGCAACAAACGCCACATCGGAGGATTTAAAGCAGCGGATAACGCGCGCTTTTATGCCTTCTTCTTCAATACCGGCAATCACTTCGCGCAAGATATTCTTATGCGGGATCCCTACAATATTGACGGTTTGTGACAGGCCAAACGCCGGCCCTACGGCAATAATCACTTCGTCCTGTTGCTGGCCTTGTTTGGCTTCACCAATCTCGGTCAGAAAGCTGTCGCCCTGTGCCGCAGCAGCCTGAGGTGCGCTTGCCGCTGTAGATGCGCGGAAAGAGACGGGTTTGTCGCTGGTCTGCATTTCAGACAACACATCTTCAATTATCTGGCGCAGCAGTTTTTCATTAATTTCCATTTTTCACCCCTTAGCCAAGCTCGTTGGGATCAAGTGCGCCAGGGATGTTTTTGATCTCTTCCCAGCGTTCGCCTTGCAGGCGATAACCTGTTGCCGGACCGGCATAGTCGTTAACATCATTGACAGCGGATAGCACCTGTCCGTCGCCAACGATAATGGCGGAGGTATGCAGGTAATCCCCGGTTAACTTGGCTTTCTGGATGTTGAGCATGTCCTGAGCGACATCGGTAAATCCGCCCTGAGCAAGGGCTTTCACCACTTCCAGACCGTTACGGTTTTTGTTGATGATCTCTTGTGCAAACTTGATATCTTCAACGATGTTACGTTCCGGCATATCTTTCGAACCGTGGGCGTAGGTCGCCGCTTCCACTTCTTCATCAGTGATTGGCGGTAATCCCATCCCGGCAAAGACGGCCTGCAGCGCACGCGCCGCTTTGTTACGAATGGCGATAACGTCTTCTTCACGAACCGGGCGCAGACCACCGTCTACTTTCAGGTCACGCTGGAGAACGTTGTAGTCGTCAAAATCTTCAGCATCCTCGTTCGAACCCGCAAACATGTTGTCGTAGTTCGGCACTGCGGAATAACCAGAGGAAATGAAGTCAGTACCCGGCAGGAACTGCATCAGCAGACGCGCAGTACGACGCATATCCGAATGGGTAAAGGTTTGGTCGTTGCTGGAGGCGCATTCCAGATCCAGAGAGGAGCAGATCAGGTTTTCAGCCAGCACTGCACGAATTCCTGACGGCACGGCGGAAGGGACTCCGATGCAGCTTACGGAACCGTTTTGCAGACCCTGTACGCCAGCAGCTTTGGTGATGTAAATACAGCGGGCTTCCAGATAAAGCATCGATTTGCCTTCGGCGTAACCCATCTGAACTTCTGAGCCAGAGCCGGAGGTAAAGCGCATTTTCAGACCACGGGATGCGTAGGATGAGGCGAGGAAGCCTTTAGACCATGGCGTGTCATCGCCGTCGGTAAAGACGGGTTCAGTACCATAGACGGAGATGGTTTCAGCGTAGCAGGTGTGGCCTAGCATCCCGAGTTTGAGTTCGGTTGCTTCTTCCAGAGAACACTGAGTTAACACGCCCGGGCGTCCAACCTGTGAGCCGACTAACAGCGCAATGGCGTTAAATGGCGCATAACGCGCAACGGCAACGGTCGTTTCCTGTTCGTCAAACCCGCGCCATGCGCCTTCAGCGGCATCAGCGGCAATTTGCACGGGGTTATCTTTGACATTAGTGACGTGCGCTTGTTGAGATGGTGTACGACGAGCACGCATTTTCTGCATGGCCATCATCATCTCAACGACGTTCATATGGGACACGACTTCGACAATTTTTGCCGGCGTCATTGCGGTGGTCAGCGGCACAATGTCTTTGCGCTTCACGTTAGGATCGCAAAGCATATTGGCCAGTTTGACCGAATCCATCGCCATGACTTCTTCAGCGCGCGCCAGGTTAATGCCGTAGCGGGCAATGAAATGGTCGATTAAGTCAAATTCACTGGCGGATTTACCGTCCAGTTCAGTGACTGTACCGTTGACGATTTTAATCGACGGTTTGGGGTCGTTCGGGCTTTCCATCGCAATGAAGCCTTCTTCGATCCACTCCTTAACGAAGCCATCCTGATTCACAGGGCGCTTCGCCAGTGCTTCAAATCTTTTCGATCTCATGAATCAGCCTCACTGATATCAGATGTAGGACGGACGATCGTTTTTCGGCTCTGAACCGAGGGTCCCGAGTACGGTTTTACCGATTTCACGGGCGGAGATAACAGCCTGACGAACAGCGCCAGAGTCACCCGAAATAACCAGAATGGCTTCGTTACTGAAGCTGGTGCCATGAGCAGGGGAGCTGTAAGCCACAACTTCCACGTTGGCGGATTTCAGGGCAGTATCAGCCATCAGGACACCAACGGACGCTGGTGCGCCGACGATGACGCCACAGGCACGACCAATCGGTGCGCCAAAGGCTTTTTCCAGCGCGTAGCTGGCGCGTGCGGTGTACTGCATTTCGATGTGACCGGCTTCGTTGGCATAAACGTCGCCAAAGGTGCGATCCAGTTCTTTCAGTGCGACTTCAATGCCGCGTTTCACGTCGGAAACATCGTTGCCGCCAAGAATAATCAGCGAGCCATGACCTGCGCCGCCTTTGGTATCACGTGGTAACTCAATACTGACGACTTCAGTATTGGTGGCTTTCACCGCTTCATCGGCGGCCATGATGTGCGGGCCTGCGCCAGTACGGGCGCCAAGGATGCCAATGGAGCGATAGCGTTTTTCAAGTTTCATTGCGTCCAGTAGGGCACTGTCTACGTTGGCGATTACCAGACCGACGGTGTCGCCAATCGCGGTACCGACAAACTCCGTTAAACTGCAGCTTTTCTCTGCCATAGCCGTTTCTCGTGTTGGGTGATTATTTTCTGGGATAGCCTGCTGTTCTGGCGTTGCCACACGAGCAATCACCTGCGCCATGATCTGTTCAACCAGTTCATTGCTGCTCATTAGCTAATTCCCTTCGGTAAGATTTTTTCTACATCGGTATGCGGGCGTGGGATAACGTGTACGGCTTTCACTTCTCCCACATTACGGGCTGCGGCGGCACCGGCATCTGTTGCTGCTTTGACTGCGCCGACATCGCCGCGGACAATAACTGTTACCAGCCCCGAACCAATTTTTTCGTAGCCGACCAGCATTACATTGGCTGACTTCACCATTGCATCTGCGGCCTCTATGGCTGCAGTTAAGCCTTTGGTTTCTACCATTCCTAACGCTTCTTGTTGCATAAAGACCTCGCCTGGGTTGTCCCGATTTTCATGACTATAAAAAGAAGCGAGGAAAAAGAATGGCTGAGTTGAAAGTAAGAGTGAAAAAATAGTGGGGTAATGGTGAGATAAAATTGCTATGAGTTATTGTAATGCTATGTTTTTACTGGTTATTTTAATCTTCATCGATATGACTATTTGGTTATGTTAATTCCATATTTACACTTTTCTGAGTGACAGTTTAAATATCATTTGCTATGCGAGAAAAATGAAATTGTGATGATTGTTTGAAAATGGAATTCTGCTGTTCGCAATATTTTATTATTTTGAAAATGTACTTTTAATTGGGTGAATCCACGTTTTGTCGCCTGTTTTAATAAAGGTGATAGCAAAAATTTGCTATCACAACACGATTTTTAAGGGTATGTCGCTTGCAGATTGCCAACAATTTGCCGATACAGATTTTTATAGTAAGTCTTGAAGTAACCTTCCTGCCAGCAAGGAGTCCGCTGGTAAAGACACGAACTCTGCTTAGAAGGTGTCACAATGAACGATTCACTAAGAGCGCAATGTATTGCTGAGTTTTTGGGTACCGGGCTATTTTTGTTTTTTGGTATTGGGTGCCTGAGCGCCCTTAAAGTCGCGGGTGCCAGTTTGGGATTGTGGGAGATCTGCATCATATGGGGCTTGGGGATCTCGCTTGCAGTTTACCTGACAGCCGGGATTTCTGGGGCCCATCTCAATCCTGCTATTACCATCGCACTTTGGTTGTTTGCCTGTTTTCCTGGTCGTAAAGTACTGCCTTATTCTGTCGCTCAGATAGCGGGTGCCTTTGGTGGCGCTATGCTGGCCTATTTGTTGTACGGCAGTTTATTCATTGAGTATGAATCAGCCCACCAAATGGTACGCGGCAGTCTGGAAAGCCTGCAACTTGCCAGTATTTTTAGCACGTATCCTGCCGCCGCACTGAGTGTCTGGCAGGCCGCACTAGTCGAAGTGGTGATTACCTCCATTCTGATGGGGATGATTATGGCGCTAACGGACGACGGTAACGGCGTTCCCAAAGGCCCTCTGGCACCACTGTTGATTGGTATTCTGGTTGCTGTTATCGGCGCATCAACCGGCCCACTTACCGGCTTTGCGATGAACCCGGCACGTGATTTTGGTCCTAAATTGTTTGCCTGGATGGCCGGGTGGGGTGATGTTGCGATGACCGGCGGGCGCGATATCCCTTATTTCATCGTGCCGATTGTGGCTCCCATCATCGGTGCCTGTGCGGGCGCAGCAATTTATCGTTATTTTATTGGCAAAAATTTACCGTGTAATTCGTGTAAGTTGGAGGAAAACGAGAGCTAGCTTCATGAAAGATGTTTATTATTGAAAGGCAAAAACTGTTTTCGTGATCCGGTTTCCTGAACGGCTTAAAAAGTCTCCCAAGAATGGGAGACTTTTGTTATGTTCAATGCTGACTTTCATCAGAGCGCTGGATCGCGAGATGAAAATGAATGTGTGAATAATATGTTTTATTTATAACAATAAATTAACTGAGAGGTTTTATCATGATTTCTGCGAGTGCCCTGAACTCAGAACTCATTAATAAAATCGCACAGGATTTTGCACAGGCCACCAGTCTGGCTGTTGTGGTTGTCAATATTCACGGTGATGAAATTTCTGAGCTTTTTAATTTCACTCCTTTTTGTCAGTTGATGCGCCAGCATCCTCAGCATAGTACGCGTTGTCGTATGAGCGACCGCTGTGGCGGGTTGGAAGCCTCTAAGTCCGATCAGCCCTGCATTTATCGCTGCCATGCCGGGCTTACCGATTTCTCAATTCCGCTGGTCATCGCGGGACACCTGGTAGGGTTTGTGCTTTGTGGACAAGTACGCTTAAGTAACGATGTAGGCCTCGTTGATATTCTGAACGTCGATGACCGCTGGCAAGCCGATCCAGAGCTGGTCAACGAGTTCCGTAATGTACCTGAGATGGACTATTCTCGTGTCATTGCCTCAGCGGATTTACTCAAGCTCATCGTCGAAAATTGCCTTAAGAAACAACTCAATTTTGTTGTTATCAAGGATAACCCGCAGCAATCAGAACCGGTACGCGCTAACCGCAGTACCAATCCGCATGACAGTAAAATGAAAAAAGCCCTGCGCTATATTGATGCGCATTTATCAGACGAGCTGCGTCTGGAAGATGTTGCCTCTCATGTTTTCCTTAGCCCGTACTATTTCAGTAAATTGTTCAAAAAATATCAGGGTATCGGTTTTAACGCATGGGTAAACCAACAGAGAATGGCAAGTGCCAAAGAGCTGCTTTGCCACAGTGACTGGAGCATAGCCAGCATTGCGCGTAATTTAGGCTTTTCGCAAACCAGCTATTTTTGCAAAGTGTTCCGTCAAACGTATCAGGTTACGCCGCAGGCATTTCGCCAGCAAATTAATGTCATTTCACGCGGAGAGTCCGCTTAAATAGCAATATTTTGCTATTGCCGATTTTTGATATGTGGTGCTATGCCCGTCATTATAAAATGAAAAATAATGACAGCTGCCAATAAATTGTCATAGCGCAACAAAATAATGGTATTAGAGGGATAAACTGCACCAGTTTTTATTTTTGTGATGAGATACAGTGTCTGTGTGAATGACTTTCTTTATTCTTAGCTGATACTTTCATTCAAAAAATGAACGTATGAATATGTGGGAAAAGGCCAGGAAATTGGCTGAATGAATTCGGAAAGATATTAAACTGAATTATTGTCATGAGGTCGTGAATTTACCTCATAACAGAGAGCTTAATTAACCAGGCTCTTGAACTGACAGGTTTGCCACATTTGTGGTAGGGAAGGGGGTGAGAATCCCCCGCAGCCCCCGCTGCTGTGATGCTGACGACCCCGTATGGACCACTGATCGCAAGATTGGGAAGGACGGGTGAGGATGACGCTAAGCCAGAAGACCTGCCTGTCAGTGACTACCAACAACTTCGGTGGGAAGTGGGTGGTTCAGATGCATACAGTCGAGAGACTGGGTATCTCTACACCCCTACCACCCTGAACAGGATCAGGGTATGGCGGCCAATTTTCACGCATTTGTTCTTGCAGGTACCGGAAGCGGCTGTGGTAAAACCACGGTGACGCTGGGCTTGTTGAGCTTGTTGAAAAAACGCGGTTTGCGCGTCCAGCCTTGCAAAGTGGGTCCTGATTACCTTGATACCGGCTGGCATACAGCGGTATGCGGTACTGCTTCCCGCAATCTTGATAGCTTTATGCTTCCCGTCCCCACGCTGAACGCTCTATTCAACGAGCAGATGCGACATGCGGATATCGCCGTTATTGAAGGTGTGATGGGGTTGTATGACGGCTATGGTGCCGACCCAAACTACTGCAGCACCGCCGCGATGGCTAAACAGTTAGGCTGTCCGGTCATCTTACTGGTTGATGGCAAAGCCGTTTCCACCTCAATCGCCGCAACGGTAATGGGTTTTCAGCATTTTGATCCCACCCTGAACATCGCCGGCGTTATTGTTAATCGGGTTAACAGCGAAACGCATTACCAGTTACTGAAAGTCGCAATTGAACGTTACTGCGATATACCCGTCTTAGGCTACGTACCCCGTATGGATGGGGTTGCCCTTCCCGAACGACATCTGGGTTTAGTCACCGCACGTGAGTCGGTTATCAATCAGCAACCGTGGCAGGAGTTTGCCGCGACGCTGGAGCAAACCCTTGATATTGACGCACTGCTGACATTAAGCCAGTCAACCAATCTTCCTGCTGGCGAATGGCCCGCGCTGCCTGCCGCAGATGCTGGAGCAGGGCTAACGCTTGCAATTGCCGATGACGAAGCCTTCAACTTCTACTACCCGGACAACATTACGTTGCTGGAACGTACGGGGCTTAATATTGTTCGTTTTAGCCCGTTGCACGACACCTGCTTACCCGACTGTCAGATGATCTGGTTAGGTGGCGGATATCCTGAGCTACACGCTGCGGCGCTGGCTCGCAATGTCTCGATGCTGAAGCAACTGCGAGCGGCACATCAACGTGGCGTCGCGATTTACGCAGAGTGTGGGGGGCTGATGTATCTCGGCAGTTCGCTTGATGACAGTAACGGAGATACCTGGCTGATGGCTGATATCATTCCCGGCCACAGCAAAATGGGAAAACGTCTGACCCGATTTGGCTACTGCGAAGCGCAGGCCGCACAACAAACATTGTTAGCAGCAGAAGGCGAAGTGCTGCGCGGGCATGAATTCCACTATTCCGATTTTACCCCTGAAACACCAGCGGTGATGAACTGTCGCAAAGTGCGCGATGGTAAAACGCTGCAAGCCTGGTCTGGCGGCTGGCAGGTCGGAAACACCTTCGCCAGCTATCTACACGTCCATTTTGCTCAACGTCCGCAGATGCTTAACCACTGGCTGACAGCCGCGAGGAGCGCGCTATGACGATCCTTGCGTGGTGTGTTGCCTGGCTGCTTGATTTTATCATCGGCGATCCGCAGAACTGGCCGCATCCGGTGCGCTGGATTGGCAATCTGATTTCTGCCGTGCAGCGAATTATTCGGCGTTATTGTCATAGCGACCGTGCGCTGCGCATTGGTGGCGCGGTGATGTGGATTGTGGTGGTTGGTCTGACCTGGGCTGCGTCCTGGGGCGTGCTGGTACTGGCAAAATCTGTTCATCCCTGGTTGGGTTGGGTGGTAGAGGTATGGATGATCTTTACCGTGCTGGCTGGGCGATGCCTGGCGAATGCCGCACAGGATGTCGAACGTCCTCTACGGGCCGGTGACCTTGCCGCGAGTCGGGAAAAACTGTCGTGGATAGTGGGACGTGATACCTCGCAACTGCAACCGCAACAGATCAATCGCGCGGTGGTGGAAACCGTGGCTGAAAACACCGTCGACGGCATTATCGCGCCGCTGTTCTTTCTCCTTCTCGGCGGTGCGCCCCTGGCGATGGCCTACAAAGCGGTAAACACCCTTGACTCCATGGTGGGCTACAAACATGAAAAATACCGCGCTATCGGTATGGTCAGCGCGCGTCTGGACGATGTCGCGAACTTTATTCCTGCAAGACTGAGCTGGCTGCTGCTGGGCGTGGCGGCATTTTTATGCCGTAAAGACGGCTCGCGAGCTTTACAGATTGGCTGGCGCGATCGCTACAACCACAGCAGCCCAAACTGTGCGTGGTCTGAGGCATCCGTAGCCGGGGCATTAGGCATTCGTCTGGGTGGTCCTAATGACTACTTTGGCGAGCGCGTTGAGAAACCGTGGATCGGTGATGCACAACGCGACATTTCGGTAGACGACATTTCCCATACGATTCGACTGATGTGGGTGGCATCGACGCTGGCACTGGCGCTGTTTATTGCGCTGCGGTGGCTGTGGGCCGGTGTAGCCTGAGGACAACATAATGCAATATATCCAGCAACCCCAGGCGATTGAAGCCAAAAGTTTCGACATTATTGGCGAGATCATCCGTGAAACCCGTCCGGACTATCAGTTTGCCAGCCCGTTACATGAAGCCATTATCAAGCGGGTCATTCACACGACGGCAGATTTCGACTGGCTGGACATTCTGTGGTTTTCCAGTGATGTGCTGGAGCAGTTTTGTGCGGCGCTTAGCCGTTCGAGCGTGATTTATACCGACACCACGATGGCGCTTTCCGGGATCAATAAAACGCTGCTGGCAAAATTCGGCGGTGAATGCCGCTGTTACATCAGTGACCCGCGGGTTGTGCGTACGGCAAAAGAGCAGGGTATTACCCGGTCTATGGCTGCTGTCGACATTGCGGTGAAGGAAGAGGGGGAAAAGCTGTTTGTCTTTGGCAACGCGCCGACAGCGCTGTTTCGCCTGCTTGAGCATGATGTCGCTGTCAGCGGTGTGGTTGGCGTACCGGTCGGGTTCGTTGGTGCAGAAGAGTCGAAAGAAGCATTGACCCAAAGCAATTTGCCCGCCATTGCCGCGTTAGGCCGTAAAGGGGGGAGTAATGTCGCTGCCGCTATCGTCAACGCCATGCTTTATCACATGCAGGGGGCGCGATGAGCGAGGCCTTCGATACGCCGGTGTGGCACAACGGTAAAGCGCTGCGTAAAGGATATACCACGGGATCGTGCGCCACGGCGGCGGCAAAAGTGGCAGCGTTGATGGTATTGCGCCAACACCTCATCCATCAGGTTTCCATCGTCACGCCTTCCGGGGTGACGCTGTGCCTGAACGTTGAGTCGCCACATATCGAAGGGCAGCAGGCGATAGCCGCCATCCGCAAAGACGGTGGTGATGATGTGGACGCCACACATGGGATGCTGATTTTTGCGCGCGTGACGTTAGACGATAGTGGCGTGATTGCCTTACAGGGCGGTGAAGGGGTCGGTACGGTAACCCGCAAAGGGATTGGCCTACCGGTCGGCAGTTCGGCGATTAACCGTACACCTCGCCAGACCATTGAATCTGCCGTCCGCGAAGCGATTGGCCCAAGTCGTGGAGCGCAGATTGAAATCTTCGCGCCAGAAGGAGAAGAACGGGCGCAAAAAACCTACAACTCCCGCCTTGGCATTCTGGGCGGCATTTCGATTATCGGCACCACGGGTATTGTCACGCCGATGTCGGAAGAGAGCTGGAAACGTTCACTGTCGCTGGAGCTGGAAATTAAGCGGGCGGCTGGGCTGGAGCGTGTCGTACTGGTGCCGGGAAACCACGGCGAGCGTTTTGTGCGCGAGCAGATGGGTATCGACACCCAGGTTGTGGTCACCATGAGCAACTTTGTCGGCTTCATGATTGAAGAAGCCGTACGTCTTGGATTCCGGCAAATTGTGCTGGTGGGACATCCCGGTAAGCTCGTCAAAATCGCGGCGGGGATCTTCCATACCCATAGCCATATTGCCGATGCCCGCATGGAAACGCTGGTGGCCCACCTCGCATTACTTGGCGCACCGCTGGAACTGCTGACGCTGGTCAGCGAGTGCGATACCACCGAAGCGGCGATGGAACATATCGACGCATACGGTTTCCAGCACATTTATGACCATCTGGCTCAGCGCATTTGTATGCGTGTTCTGCAAACATTGCGCTTTACTAAAAATCCGCCGATCTGCGATGCCATTATGTTTTCCTTTGATAATCAGGTTCTTGGCAGTAATCGCCCGGTCGCAGAGATTGCTGAGGAGATGCAATGTTAACCGTTGTAGGGATGGGCCCCGCCGGTTTGCATTTGATGACGCCTGCGGCACGTGAAGCGGTCGCGGTGGCGGATGTTCTGGTCGGTGGAAAGCGGCATTTGCAGCAATTCCCGGATTTTGCCGGTGAACAGTTTGCTCTTGGCGCCAATATCCCGGAACTCCTGAGTTGGATTAGCGCGCACCAGGAGAAGCATGTTGTGGTACTGGCATCTGGCGATCCGCTGTTTTACGGCATCGGGACGCGCATGGTGGTGCATTTTGGTATTGAGAATGTGCGGATTATTCCCGGCATTAGTGCGGTGCAGTACCTGTGTGCGCAGTCCGGTATTGATATGAACGATATGTGGCTGACCAGTAGCCATGGCCGCAGCGTCTGTTTTGATGAGCTGGCGCGACATAACAAGGTAGCGATGGTGACTGATGCGCTGTGTGGCCCGCGTGAAATCGCGCAGCAGCTCATTGCCCGAGGCAAGGGGCATCGCTGGATGGTGATTGGCGAAAACCTGGCAATGGAAAACGAAAAGATCCATTTCCTGCCTGTGCGTGAAGTTAACGCCGACTATGACATGAATGCAGTGGTGATCCTCGATGAAAGATGAGCTGTTTCTGCGTGGAGAGAAAGTGCCGATGACCAAAGAAGCGGTACGCGCACTTGCCCTCTCAAAACTTGAATTACACCGCGCCAGTCACCTGATTGATATAGGCGCCGGAACCGGCAGCGTGTCGATAGAGGCGGCGTTGCAATATCCCGGATTACGTGTAACGGCCATCGAACGTAACCCGGCGGCGCTCAGGTTGTTGGATGAAAACCGCCAGCATTTTGCCTGCGCAAATATCGATATTTTTCCCGGCGTTGCTCCCATGACTATCGCGGAAAAAGCCGATGCCATTTTTATGGGCGGCAGCGGTGGTCATCTGACCGACCTGATTGACTGGTCGATGCGCCAATTGCATCCCGCAGGGCGTTTGGTGATGACATTTATCCTCCAGGAAAACCTCAACACCGCGCTAACACATCTGGACCATCTTGGCGTACAGGGAGTGGATTGCCTGCAGCTACAGGTTTCCTCGCTTACCGCGCTTGGCAGTGGTCACTATTTTAAACCGAATAACCCCGTATTTGTTATCGCCTGTCAGAAGGAAGGAAACCATGTCTGAGATTTTTGATCCCCGTAGCGTGTGGTTTGTTGGCGCAGGTCCTGGCGATCGCGAGCTGATTACCCTCAAAGGTTACCGGTTGCTGCAGCAGGCGCAGGTTGTTATCTACGCCGGATCGCTGATTAACACCGAACTGCTGGAGTATTGCCCTGCTGGTGCTGAATGTCACGACAGTGCCGAACTGCATCTGGAGCAGATCCTTGATCTGATGGAAGCCGGAGTGAAAGCGGGTAAGACCGTCGTGCGTCTGCAAACCGGCGATGTCTCGTTGTATGGTTCCGTGCGCGAGCAGGGCGAGGAGCTGACCAAACGCGGGATTGACTGGCAGGTGGTGCCCGGCGTCAGCGCGTTCCTCGGCGCGGCGGCGGAGCTGGGCGTTGAGTATACCGTGCCCGAAGTGTCACAGAGCCTGATCATTACGCGCCTGGAAGGCCGCACCCCGGTACCAGAGCGTGAACAGCTGGAGTCTTTTGCCAGCCACCAGACATCAATGGCGATATATCTTTCCGTCCAGCGTATTCATCGGGTGGCTGAGCGTCTGATTGAAGGTGGCTATCCGGCGACCACGCCCGTGGCGGTGATCTATAAAGCAACCTGGCCAGAAAGCCAGACCGTGCGCGGGACCCTGGCGGATATTGGCGACAAGGTTCGCGATGCTGGCATCCGTAAAACGGCCCTTATTCTGGTCGGTAATTTCCTGGGCTCGGAGTATCACTACTCCAAACTCTATGCGGCGGACTTTAGCCATGAATACCGTAAAGCCTGAGTCAATTGCGCTTTTTTGCCTGACTCCTGGCGGCGTTGTGCTGGCGAAACGTCTGGCAGCTATGCTGCCGGTTACCTGTTTTACCAGTGAAAAGCTGCTGGAGGAGGGGTTTATTCCCTTCGAAAACGGCTTTGCGAATACCGCTCGCGAAGCGTTTACGAATTATTCGGCGCTGATTTTTATCGGGGCGACTGGCATTGCGGTGCGCGTACTGGCCCCGCTGGTCAACGACAAGTTTTGCGATCCGGCGGTGGTGGTCATTGATGAACGTGCCCAGCATGTCATCAGCCTGCTCTCCGGTCATGCGGGCGGTGCTAATGCGTTGGCTCGTTATCTGGCGGGCATGTTGGGTGCCGACCCGGTTATCACCACCGCGACGGATGTGAACGATATGGCGGCACTGGATACGCTGGCATTTCAACTGAATGCCCGAATGAGTGATTTCCGTTCGGCGGTGAAGATCGTCAATCAGATGTTGGTCAGCAATAAGCGGGTTGGGCTGTGGTGGGATGACGAACTGACGCAGGATGTCAGCCATTGCGACCGGCGCGGATTTATTACGGTCACCGATCTCAACCAGCTCCCTGAACTGGATGCGTTGGTGTGCATCACCTTACGCACAAATTTACCTGAGCTGCCTGTTCCGCACTGGAAGCTGGTGCCGCAGCGGGTTGTGGCCGGAATTGGTTGTCGGCGTGATACGCCGTTCCCGCTGCTGGCTGCGCTGCTTGCCCGCCAACTCGAAGCCCAACAGCTCGATCCGCTGGCGCTAAAAGCGATTGGCAGCATCACGCTGAAAAAAGATGAACAGGGACTTATCCAACTGGCTTCATGCTGCCGCGTTCCTTTCGAAACCTTTACTGCTGACGCGCTGCGTGAGCATGAGCACCGTTTTCCGGCCTCATCGTTTGTCCGCAAAACGGTGGGTACAGGAAGCGTTTCTGGTCCTGCAGCCTGGCTGTTGAGCCACGGACAACTGTTAGGCGAGACCCTGCGAGAACAGGGCGTCACTATCACTTTGGGAGTTTCACACTGATGTTAAGCGTAATTGGAATTGGCCCTGGCTCGCAGGCAATGATGACCATGGAAGCCGTTGAAGCACTGCAGGCAGCGGAAATCATCGTTGGCTATAAAACCTACACCCATCTGGTAAAAGCGTTCACAGGCGACAAGCAGGTGATCAAAACCGGGATGTGCAAAGAGATTGAACGCTGTCAGGCGGCGATCGAACTGGCGCAGGCGGGGCACAACGTGGCGCTGATCAGCAGCGGTGACGCGGGGATTTACGGTATGGCCGGGCTGGTGCTCGAGCTGGTCAGTAAGCAAAAGCTGGACGTTGAGGTCAGGCTAATCCCAGGGATGACCGCCAGCATTGCCGCCGCCTCTTTGCTGGGGGCACCGTTGATGCACGATTTCTGCCACATCAGCTTAAGCGATCTGTTAACGCCGTGGCCGGTTATCGAAAAACGCATCGTTGCCGCCGGTGAGGCCGATTTTGTTATCTGTTTCTACAACCCGCGCAGTCGGGGTCGCGAAGGTCACCTGGCGCGCGCATTTGAGCTGTTATCTGCCAGCAAGAGCGCACAAACGCCGGTTGGTATTGTGAAGTCAGCCGGACGTAAAAAGCAGGAAAAATGGCTGACCACGCTGGGTGAAATGGACTTTGAGCCGGTTGATATGACCAGTCTTGTGATCGTGGGCAATAAAACAACCTATGTTCAGGACGGCCTGATGATCACGCCACGAGGTTATGTGCTGTGAATTATGGTGATGTGCTGGTCATGGGCGGCACCAGCGACGCGCGCATGCTGTGTCAGCAACTGGATGCAGCAAACGTGGCCTACACCCTGTCCGTTGCGACCCCGACGGGAAAGCAGCTGGCGGGAGACATCAAAGGCCAGGTGCGCTGCGGGCGTCTGGAACGCGAGCAAATGATTGCCTGGCTGCAGGAAAATCAGACGCGCTGGGTGATCGATGCCTCGCATCCGTACGCCGAGGTGGTGAGTCGCAACATTATGAATGCCTGCGAAGCGGCGGGCGTACTGCTGAGCCGCTACCAGCGCCCTGAGCAGTTGAGCGGATTAACTCACCCGCAGCTTTATACCGTACAAAGTATTCCGCAAGCCTGTGAGGTGGCGCGACGCTTCGGCGATCGCGTGCTGCTGACGACCGGTAGTAAAGATCTGGCCACCTGGCGCGAAGGGTTGCCTGAAAAAACGCTGCTGGCGCGTGTTCTGCCTGTTCCTGAGGTCATTCAGCAATGCGCGGATCTGGGATTTGGCGTCGGTGAAATCTTCGCACTGTGTGGGCCGTTTAGCGCCGAGTTCAACGCCGCGTTTTATCGCCAGTGTCAGGCTGATGTGGTGATCACTAAGGCTTCAGGCGCTGAAGGTGGTTATCAGGAAAAAGTTCAACCCTGTCTGGATGCCGGTATCCCCTGCATCGTGATTACACGTCCGGCACCGTTGGTGACGGGAGACGAGTTACTGGAAAGTCAGGCCGCCTTTGCGGCGCGTTTAACGCGCTGGCTGGCCGCGGCTTAAGGAGTTAGAGATGAAAAAGGCGCTTCTGGTGGTCAGCTTTGGCACCAGCTATCACGACACCTGTGAAAAAAATATTGTGGCCTGTGAGCGCGATCTCGCAGCCAGTTGCCCTGATCGCGACCTGTTCCGGGCGTTTACCTCCGGGATGATTATCCGCAAGCTCAAGCAGCGTGACGGCATTGAAATCGACACACCGCTGCAGGCGCTGCAAAAACTGGCGGAGCAGGGGTATCAGGATGTGGCTATTCAGTCGCTGCACATTATCAATGGCGACGAATACGAAAAAATTGTCCGCGAAGTGCAAAGTATGCGTCCGCTGTTTTCACGCCTGACGTTGGGTGTACCGCTACTGAGCAGCCATAAAGATTACGCCCAGCTGATGCTGGCGCTGCAACAGCAAATGCCGACGCTTAGAGAAAATGAAAAAGTGGTGTTTATGGGACACGGTGCCAGCCATCATGCCTTTGCCGCCTATGCCTGTCTCGACCATATGATGACGGCGCAGCGCTTTCCAGCGCGGGTTGGGGCGGTGGAAAGCTATCCGGAAGTGGATGTGCTGATTGAAAGTTTATCTCAGGAAGGGGTGACGGCGGTGCATCTGATGCCGCTGATGTTAGTTGCTGGTGATCATGCCATCAATGATATGGCCTCCGACGAAGACGATTCGTGGAAAACATTGTTCAATGTGGCCGGGATAACGGCTACGCCGTGGCTCAGCGGACTGGGTGAGAATCCGGCGGTTCGCGCCATGTTCGTGGCACATTTACAGCAGGCGCTTAATGTGGCGCTGGAGGAAGCAGCATGAGCGGGAAACTGTACGCATTAAGCACCGGACCTGGCGCTTCCGATCTGATCACCGTACGTGCTGCACGTACGCTGGGCATGCTGGATATTCTCTATGCGCCTGCCGGGCGTAAAGGCGGCGATAGCCTGGCGCTGTCGATTGTACGGGAGTATATCGGCGAGCAGACCGAGGTCCGCTGCTGCCATTTTCCCATGAGTGCCGACAGCGCGGAAAAAGAGGCCGTCTGGGATGAGGTTGCAACCGCGCTGGTTCAGGAAGTCGAAGCTGGAAAAAAAGTAGGCTTCATTACGCTCGGCGACGCCATGCTGTTCAGTACCTGGGTCTTTTTACTGCAGCGCATTGGTTCGCCTGACTGGTTAGAAATCGTCCCGGGCGTGACTTCTTTCGCTGCGATTGCCGCGCGTTCGAAAACCCCGCTCGCCATGGAGCAACAATCGCTGGCAGTGGTCTCCTGTACCGCGCCGGAAGCTGAAATTCAGCAGGCGTTAAAGCAGCATGACAGTCTGGTGTTGATGAAAGTGTACGGTCGTTTTGCGCGTATCAAAGCGCTGCTGCAACAAGAAGGTTTGTTGGGCTGCGCATTAATGATGTCTGAAGCCACGCTGCCAGGTGAACAGTGCTGGCGTCATCTCGATGAGGTGAGCGACGATCAGCCGCTGCCTTATTTCTCGACCATTCTGGTCAACAAACAGTGGGAGTATGCACAATGAAGCTTGAACAACAGCTAAAACAGCTGTCTTTCAGCGGGTTGGCTGCGGCGCTATTACTGATGATTGTTCCTGAGCAAGCGTTCGCCATGCACATTATGGAAGGTTTCTTGCCGCCGATGTGGGCGCTGGCATGGTGGCTGCTGTTTTTACCTTGCCTGTGGTACGGGCTGGTGCGCCTGCGCCAAATCGTGCAGGAAGATAACCACCAGAAAGTTTTACTGGCACTGTGCGGCGCCTTTATTTTTGTGCTGTCGGCGCTGAAAATTCCTTCCGTTACCGGAAGTTGTTCACACCCTACCGGCGTAGGCCTGGCAGTTATCCTGTTTGGACCTGGTGTAGTGGCCATCCTCGGGGCGATCGTTCTGCTGTTCCAGGCACTGCTGCTGGCACACGGTGGTTTAACGACGCTCGGCGCGAACGGCATGTCGATGGCGGTAATTGGCCCGGTAGTGGGTTACATGGTGTGGAAAATGGCCTGCCGTGCAGGGCTGCGTCGTGATGTTTGCGTCTTCTTGTGCGCGATGCTGGCGGATCTCGTCACCTATTTCGTGACGTCGGTACAGCTGGGCGTGGCGTTCCCGGATCCCTCTGCTGGCGCTACCGGTTCAATCATTAAGTTCATGGGGATTTTCTGTCTGACGCAGATCCCAATCGCGATTGCGGAAGGGTTACTCACCGTGCTGATTTACGATCAGCTAACCAAACGCCAGTTAATAACCGCACAAGGACATTAACGATGAAAAAGACGCTGATTATATTGGGCATGGTAGTGGCGCTGGTGATCCTGCCGTTCTTTATCAACCACGGTGGAGAGTACGGCGGTTCAGACGGTGAGGCTGAGAGTCAGATTCAGGCTATTGCCCCGCATTATGAACCCTGGTTCCAGCCGCTGTATGAACCGGCAAGCGGTGAAATTGAAAGTCTGCTGTTTACACTTCAGGGCTCGCTGGGTGCAGCCGTGATTTTCTATATCCTGGGTTATACCAAGGGCAGGCAACGCCGTGATGACCGGGCTTGACAGGCTTAGCTATCAAAGCCGTTGGGTTCATGTCTCGCCAGTGCGGAAATTTCTGCTCTGGCTGGTGATGATGATTCTGGCGTTTACTCTGCCCCCGTTGGGGCAGGGTATTGAGCTGTTATTGATTGCCGCGCTGAGCTGCTGGCTGCTGCGTATTTCATTCTGGCGCTGGTGCCGTTGGATGGCATTACCGTTTGGTTTTCTGGCGGTTGGCGTAGTGACCATCCTGTTTAGCATCAGCCGCGATCCACAGACGCTGTTGGCCAGCATACCTGTGGGAAGTTACTGGTTGGGAATCAGCGCACCAGGTCTGGTGACAGCGAATGAAACGTTCTGGCGCAGCCTTGCAGCGCTGGCGGCAACCTTCTGGCTGGTACTGAATCTGCCGTTTCCGCAATTAATTATCCTACTCAAACGCGCGCACGTTCCTCGCCTGTTAACTGAGCAGATCCTGCTGACCTGGCGGTTTATTTTTATTCTCTTAGACGAGGCGCTGGCTATTCACCGCGCACAAACGCTGCGTTTTGGTTATCGTAGCTTGCCGTTGGGCTACCGCTCTCTGGCAATGCTGGTGGGATTGCTGTTCACCCGCGTGTTGATCCGCTACCAGCAAATGACCACCACACTGGATATCAAACTTTATCAGGGTGATTTTCACCTGTAAGGAAAAGTATGCTTGCCACCTCAGCGCTTTGGTTTCGCTATCAGGATGACCCGATCCTCAAAGGGCTAACGCTGGATTTTTCTACGCATGCCGTCACCGGGTTGGTAGGCGCTAATGGTTGCGGGAAATCCACGCTGTTTATGAACCTGAGTGGCTTATTGCGCCCACAGCAAGGCGCGGTGATGTGGCAGGGCAAACCGCTGGATTACAGCAAACGCGGCCTGCTGGCGCTGCGTCAACAGGTGGCAACGGTATTTCAGGACCCCGATCAGCAAATCTTTTATACCGATATCGACAGCGATATCGCCTTTAGCCTGCGCAATCTCGGGGTGGATGAGGCTGAAATCGCCCGACGCGTGGAAGATGCGCTTACGCTGGTCGACGCCCAGCATTTTCGCCATCAGCCCATTCAGTGTTTAAGCCATGGGCAAAAAAAACGCGTAGCGATAGCCGGGGCGTTGGTGTTGCAGGCGCAGTATCTGCTGCTGGATGAACCTACTGCGGGCCTCGACCCGTCAGGCCGCACGCAGATGATTGAGATTATCAAACGCATCGTAGCGCAAGGAAACCATGTCGTAATTTCAAGCCATGATATCGATCTTATCTATGAAGTCAGCGATGCGGTGTACGTTTTACGCCGGGGCGAAGTACTCACGCACGGCACGCCAGGCGACGTTTTCGCCCGTACGGATCTTATTGAACAAGCGGGATTAACTCAGCCCTGGCTGGTGAAGCTGCATACCGAGTTGGGCTTCCCGCTGTGTAAAACAGAGGCTGAATTTTTTAGCTGTATGCGAGAGAACGCACTGAAGGAGGCGTCATGACGCAGGCAATAATGTTGCAGGGAACGGCATCTGATGTGGGTAAAAGCGTATTGGTCGCCGGGCTGTGTCGTATTTTTTATCAGGATGGACTGCATACCGCACCGTTCAAATCGCAGAACATGGCGCTGAACTCTGGCATTACGCCGGAGGGAAAAGAAATGGGCCGCGCGCAAATTTTTCAGGCTGAAGCCGCAGGTATTACGCCAGATGTGCGTATGAACCCGGTTCTGCTTAAACCGACCAGCGATCGCAAAGCGCAGGTAGTGCTGATGGGCAAAGTAGCGACTGATATGGACGCGGTGAGTTACCACGAGTACAAACCACGTCTGCGGGAACAGATCCTGTCAGTTTATAACAGCCTGGCGCAGGAGTTCGATGTGCTGGTGCTGGAAGGTGCGGGGAGCCCGGCAGAGATTAACCTGCGCGATCGCGATATCGTCAATATGGGCATGGCAGAAATGGCGCAGTGCCCCGTCGTTTTGGTGGCGGATATCGATCGTGGTGGGGTGTTCGCCTCCATTTACGGCACGCTGGCGCTGTTGCACGATCACGAACGCGCACGCGTAAAAGGGGTGATCATCAATAAGTTTCGCGGTGATGTGACGCTGCTACACTCCGGTATCGAGCAAATTGAAGCGCTGACCGGTGTTCCGGTGCTGGGCGTGATGCCATGGCTGGATGTTGATCTGGAAGATGAAGATGGCGTTGCACTGCAAAAGGGCAAGTATTTGCGCACTGATAAACGCGACATCGACATCGCCGTTGTGCAAATCCCGCACATTTCTAACTTTACGGATTTCAATGCGCTTGCTGCGCAGCCGGATGTGCGTGTGCGCTATGTTCGCCAGCCTGAAGAACTGGCGGGGGCCGATCTGGTGATTTTGCCCGGCAGCAAAAATACCCTTGGCGATCTGGTGTGGCTGCGTGAAAGCGGGATGGCGCATGGCGTCGTGCAATTGCATCGTAATAACGTACCGGTGGTGGGGATTTGCGGCGGTTATCAAATGCTCGGCGATACCATCATTGATGAAGTGGAGTCAGGACTCGGTACGCTGCCGGGGCTGGGCTTGCTCAATACCGTAACCCATTTTGCTCAGCACAAAACCACGACCCTGGTTGAGGGGCAAATGTCCTCATCGCTGCCTGACTGGCTGGCGGGCACGGCGGGGTTATCCGTTCGCGGTTATGAAATTCATATGGGTGAAACAGCATTAACCGATGAATGTCAGTCGGTGATGACGTTGCACAAAGACGGCGGCAACGTTGTTGACGGTGCGGTCACTCCGGATGGTCTGGCGTTCGGCACCTATCTTCACGGTCTTTTCGACAGCGATGATTTCACCCGTGCGTTGGTCAATGGCCTGCGAGAACGTAAAGGGTTAGCTCCGCTGGATTCCACCTTCCATTACGCGCAATATAAATCGCAGCAGTTTGATCTGCTGGCGGATGCGATGCGGCAACACATCGATATTGAGAAAATTTATACCATCATGCAGCAACACCGGGAGCCAGTATGATGATTCTGGTTACTGGCGGCGCGCGAAGCGGTAAGAGTCGGCATGCGGAAGCGCTTATCGCTGATTCCCCAAACGTTTTGTATATTGCGACTTCGCAGATTTTTGATGAGGAGATGGCTGCGCGAATTCAGCATCATCGCGATGGACGTCCTGCGCACTGGCGTACAGCCGAACGTTGGCAACATCTTGATGAACTGATTACGGCCGCGAACGATCCTCAGGAAGCCATTCTGCTTGAATGCATCACCACGATGGTGACCAACCTGCTGTTTGCTCTGGGCGGTGACAGCGATCCTGACAGCTGGGATTACGCGGCGATGGAGCAATCTATCGAAGGTGAAATCCGTTCACTGATTGCAGCCTGTCAGCGCTGCCCGGCAAAGATCGTGTTGGTCACTAACGAAGTGGGAATGGGGATTGTGCCGGAGAACCGTCTGGCGCGGCATTTTCGTGATATTGCAGGACGCGTGAACCAGCGACTGGCGGCGGCGGCTGATGAGGTCTGTCTGGTGGTATCAGGAATTGGAGTCAAAATTAAATGAGTAAGTTGTTCTGGGCAATGCTCTCTTTTATCAGTCGCTTGCCCGTTCCTGCTCGCTGGTCGCAAGGACTGGATTTCGAGCATTATTCCCGCGGTATTGTGATGTTCCCCCTGATTGGCGTCGTGTTGGGAGGGTTGACGGGGCTGGTCTTCATGGCGCTCCAGACCTGGTGCGGTATACCGTTGGCCGCTCTTTTTGCGGTGCTGACGCTGGCATTATTGACCGGGGGATTTCATCTGGATGGTCTGGCGGATACCTGTGACGGCATTTTTTCGGCGCGCCGACGCGAGCGGATGCTGGAAATCATGCGCGACAGTCGTCTGGGAACCCACGGTGGACTGGCGTTAATTTTCGTTTTACTGGCGAAGGTGCTGGTGGTGAGCGAACTGGCTTTGCGTGGCACGCCGATGCTGGCTGCGCTGGCGGCGGCATGTGTTGCCGGGCGAGGAACGGCGGTGTTGCTGATGTATCGGCATCGCTATGCCCGCGAAGAAGGGCTGGGCAACGTTTTTATTGGTAAAGTCACCGGGCGTCAAACCTGCGTTACGTTGGGATTGGCGGCGATCCTTGCCGCCGTGCTGCTTCCCGGCATGCGCGGCGTGGCAGCGCTGGTTGTCACAATGGTGGCGATTTTTATTCTTGGGCAGTTATTAAAACGCACGTTGGGTGGGCAAACCGGCGATACGCTGGGCGCTGCCATTGAACTTGGCGAGTTGATTTTCTTGCTGGCTCTGCTCTGAGTCAGCCCACATACTGGAACCCTTATGCAGACTTTAACCTCTTTACTCCGCGCGATCCCATTACCTGACAGTGCCGCGATGCTGCGCGCGCAGCAGCATATCGACGGCTTGCTTAAGCCGCCGGGAAGTTTGGGGCGACTCGAATCTCTCGCCGTGCAATTGGCCGGGATGCCAGGCTTGAAGGGTGTGCCGCATGTGAATGGCAAAGCGATGCTGGTGATGTGCGCCGATCACGGCGTGTGGGATGAAGGGGTTGCCGTTTCACCTAAAGTTGTCACGGCTATACAGGCTGCCAATATGACGCGTGGAACGACCGGCGTCTGCGTCCTCGCCGCTCAGGCGGGGGCGAAGGTCCATGTGATAGATGTGGGGATTGATGCTGAACCTATTCCCGGCGTGGTGAATATGCGTGTGGCACGCGGCTGCGGCAATATAGCCGAAGGCCCGGCAATGAGCCGTTCGCAGGCCGAGGAGCTGTTGCTGGAAGTCATTCGCTATACCCATGAACTGGCCAAAGACGGTGTGACGCTGTTTGGTGTCGGTGAGCTTGGTATGGCAAATACTACACCTGCGGCGGCCATTGTTAGCGTGCTTACCGGCAGTCATGCTGAGGAAGTCGTGGGTATTGGCGCTAACCTTCCTCTTTCTCGGGTGGGGAATAAGGTAGACGTTGTGCGTCGGGCAATTGCCGTCAATCAGCCGGATCGCCATGACGGTGTCGATGTGCTGGCTAAAGTTGGTGGGTTCGATCTTGTCGGCATGGCAGGGGTTATGTTGGGGGCGGCCTCCTGCGGCCTGCCGGTCGTGCTGGATGGTTTTCTTTCTTATTCCGCTGCGCTGGCGGCCTGCCAGATTGCACCACAAATTAAACCCTACCTAATCCCGTCACATTTCTCCGCTGAGAAGGGCGCCCGTACCGCGTTGGCGCATCTTGAATTGGATCCGTATCTGAATATGGGGATGCGTTTGGGCGAAGGCAGTGGGGCCGCGTTGGCGATGCCAATTATTGAGGCTGCTTGTGCGATGTACAACAATATGGGGCAGTTAGCCGCCAGTAACATCGTGCTTCCGGATGGTAAGGAAGCGTAGTTACCGCTCAACCTGAACCTCGCCTGTTGGCGAGGTTTTTTTATGCGCAAATATGTCGTAACCCACTAAAACAGATAATAAAAGCTATAATTAACGGATATCTGCTGCGACGAAGGAAAGGAAAAAGATGCGTCGTGTAAAACTGCTTTGTTCACTCATTATGCTGCTTGCGAGTCAGGGCGCGCAGGCGGTGAGTTATCCACTGCCGCCAGAGGGCAGTCGCCTGGTGGGTAGCCCTTTGACTATTACGGTTCCACCAGGTAATACCAAGCCGCTGGAGGCATTTGCCGCTCAGTACGGGCAGGGGTTGAGCAATATGCTTGAAGCCAATCCGGGCGTCGATGTTTTTCTGCCTAAATCGGGTTCAATGCTGGTTGTGCCGCAGCAACTGATATTACCGGATACCGTACGCGAGGGGATTGTCATCAACGTCGCCGAGATGCGGCTTTACTATTATCCTGCTGGCAGCAATACGGTTGAGGTTTTACCCATTGGCATTGGTCAGGCGGGTAGAGAAACGCCGCGCAACTGGGTGACGGCGGTAGAGCGTAAGCAGGAAGCACCAAGCTGGACACCGACGCCAAATACCCGACGCGAATACGCCGCTCGCGGGGAAAGCTTGCCAGCATTTGTTCCTGCCGGGCCAGAAAATCCGATGGGCCTGTATGCAATTTATATCGGCAGGCTTTATGCCATTCACGGGACAAATGCCAATTTCGGTATTGGTCTGCGGGTAAGCCAGGGGTGTATCCGTTTGCGGAATGACGACATCAAGTACCTGTTTGATACGGTGCCTGTAGGGACCCGTGTACAATTAATTGACCGACCGGTGAAATACAGCGAAGAGCCGGACGGTAGTCGTTGGGTGGAAGTGCATGAGCCGCTGTCGCGAAACCGTTCGGAATACGAGTCTGACAGAAAGGTACCTTTGCCAGTCACTTCCGCTCTGCGTACCTTTATCAGCGGGAATGACGTGGATGTGAGCCGTGGGAACCAGGCACTGGAAAGACGTTCCGGTATGCCGGTGAACATCAGCCTGGTACAGAAACATTATTAATTTTCAGGGCGACCCTGGTGACCTTCAGGTCGGATGGGTCGCTTTTTTTATTTGATACTGCCCCATTTTTACCACGCCAATATGGTCTGCCATTAGTTGAGCTTCGTGTTCGCTGTGGGTAACCAACAGCGCCGTTTGCCCGGCGGCGCGCAAAATATCCCGTACCTCGTTGCCAAGACGTTCACGCGTGCGCTTATCAAGGCTGGAGAAGGGTTCATCGAGCAACAGGATTTCCGGATGTGGCGCCAACGCGCGCGCAAGGGCGATACGCTGTTGTTGCCCGCCTGAAAGCTCATGCGGATAGCGGTTGGCATGGCTGTGTAACTCCACCATTTTCAGCAGCTCAGTCACTCTGGCCTGTTGTTCCTCACGCGGCATGCGACGCAATCCAAAGGCCACATTTTGCTGCGCGGTCAGATGGGGGAATAACGCATATTCCTGGAAGACCATGCCGACATGACGTTTTTCCGGTGGCAGATGAATGCCGGGACCGGCAACACGGCGCTGTGACACATAGATCTCTCCGTTTTGCAGGCGTTCAAATCCGGCAACTGCGCGTAGCACCGTGGTTTTCCCGCAGCCTGAAGCGCCCAGCAGACAGGCGATTTCACCTTTATGTACCGACATTGAAAATCCGCTCAGTACCGATTGCTGGCTGTTGCCATAAGTAACGTGTACATCCTGGAGTCGTAATGCAATTTCTGACATTGTTGCTCTCTTAACCACGGCGAGTCATTTGATGATGCACCAACAAAATAACCGGTAGCGTGCCAGCTAACACAATCATTAGCGCGGCGATAGCACCTTCTTCATAGGTTCCACGGGCGGCTTCCGCATACAACAATGTTGCCAGCGTTTCGAAATTGACCGGGCGCAAAAGCAACGTTGTTGGCAGTTCTTTCATGGCATCGGCAAAAACCAGCAGGGCACTGCTGACTAACGCTGGGCGCAGCAGGGGAAAATGGACCCGTGCAAACGTCCCCGCGCCATTCTCACCCAACAGACGAGACGCCTGTTCCAGCGAGGGGGGGATACGGCCCAGACCAGAATCCAGTGCGCCAATGGCAATCGCCTGGAATCGCATGGCACAACAAATTACCAGCAGGATCCCGGCGGACATCAGCGGCAGACCACGAACATCCAGTAAGTCGGCCAGCCAGCGGTCGACCGCCATGGCGGGTGTCAAAAAACCAATTGCCAGAATTGTGCCGGGGACCGCATAGCCTAAAGAAGCCAGACGCATCACGCCGCGACGAAATCCTGGCATGGCGTTGTCGGCAGCACTATGACGCGCGCTCCAGGCCACTAACATACTGACGCAAACCACCACCAGCGTGGTTCCCGCCGCCAGCGATAGCGTATTTTGTAATGCTGACAGTAACGAAGAGGAAAGCGGATTCTCATCACCTATACGTTTGGCGCTTTCCCACATTAAAAACAGAACCGGAGCCAGAAAACCCAGCAGGACAGGCAGTGAAATAACGCCACCGAGCAGCCAGCCACGCCAGCCCTGCACGCGCGTAGGTTGAATTTCCCGCAGGCTGCGACTGCTGAATCCTTGTTTTCTGCGACCATAAAATTCCAGCGTCAGAATAAGGAATATAAACATCAACATCATGCAGGCAATTTGTGCCGCGGCAGATAAATCAGAACGCGAGATCCATGTGGTGTACACGGTAACGGTTAACGTCTGTACCCCGAGAAACTCCGATGCGCCGATATCGTTGAGCGTTTCCAGTAGTGCCAGGCTGATCCCAACGGCCAGTGCCGGACGGGCCATGGGCAAAGCAACACGGAAGAAGGTTCCGGTTGCGCTGCATCCCAGCGTGCGTGCGGCTTCCAGTAAATGGGCCGGTTGGCTAATAAACATGGCGCGGGTTGTCAGATACACGTATGGGTAAAGCACCAATCCGAGTAGGATGATTGCGCCGGAAAGTGAGCGTAAATCTGGCAGACGGAACTGTCTTGGGCTGTCAAAACCCAGTAAAAAACGGATAAAGGTTTGCAGGGGGCCAATCGGATGCAGCAGATCGAGCCACGCAAAGGCCACAATGTAGGTCGGCATCGCCAGCGGCAACAGTAACGCCCAGCTAAGTATTTTACGTCCAGGGAAATCCCATGCCGTTACCGCCCATGCGCTGCCTACGCCAATCACGCCGACCATCACCGCGACACCGGCTAATAACAGCACGGTATTTTTTAGTGCGGCAGGTAGTACATACGTCAGGAGATTATCCCAGTGAGATAAATCGGCTTGGGTTGCCTGCCAAATCAGCGCAATGATCGGTGTCAGAACGCCAAGCGCTACGCACAGTGCGCCAAGATGTAGCGGCGTCAATAATGACTGCGGCCCGGAAACCAGGCCGCGTAACGTCGGAAACTGCAGAGGTTTATTGATCGAATCCAACTTTATCTACCAGCAGACTAGCTTGTTTACGATATTTAACGATTTCGGTTAATGGTGTTTTATCGACGTCGATTTCGCCAATAGTTGCGTTGATAACCGGGTCAAGCGTCACGCCTTTCAGTACCGGGTATTCGAAGTTCGCTTTCGCATATTGCTGCTGGGCAGGTGCGGAAACCAGATATTCCATCAGCTTAACGGCATCGGCTTTATTTGGCGCATAGCGGGCTACAGCTGCACCACTGATGTTGACGTGTGTACCGCCATTTTCAAAGGTAGGTTTAACGACTTTAATCGCATCGCCCCATTGACGCGCATCGCTGCCTTCTTTGGCATTTTTCATATGGCCGACGTAATAGGAGTTGGCGAGACCAATATCGCAAATGCCGCCGAGGATATCGCGAGCAACATCGCGATCGCCACCAGTAGCTTTACGCGCCAGGTTAGCTTTCACACCGCGCAGCCATTCTTCGGTCTTTGCTTCGCCGTGATGAGCAATCATTGCGGCGATCAGCGCCGTGTTATACGGGTGCTGTCCGGAACGAATACAGACTTTACCTTTGTACTCAGGGCTGGCGAGTTGTTCGTAATGCCAGTTATCGATTGGCAGTGACTTCTCGGCATACAGCACGCGGGCACGCATCGACAGCGCAAACCACTGATTATCTGCACCGCGCAGATTAGCTGGAATAGCGGTTTTCAGTGCTTCTGACTCTACTGGCTGAGTTACACCCGCTTCCACTAAATCAATGAGATTACCGGCATCGACGGTCATCAGCAGGTCGGCAGGTGAATTTTTACCTTCAGCTTTAACGCGCTCAAGCATACCGTCCTTGATATAGACCGTACTGACTTTGATGCCGCTGGTTTTGGTCCAGCTATCAAGCAAAGGCTGGATCAGACCCGGTTCACGGGTTGTATAGAGCGTTAACGTTTCCTGAGCGAAAGCCGGTAGGCTAACTGAGAAGACCAGGGAAGAGGCAAGAGTGATACGGCGCAGTCCGGCGCGAGGCAGAGAATTCATCGTTTATATCCCAGAGTAATTGGAACGTACAGTGAACCGAGCGAGGGCTCGTTCCTTTGGCTCGCGTACAATAAATGATAATCACTAGCACTTACAATAATTGCAAAGTTTAAACGATTTACATTTACATAACTTTAATCAACGTTGTGATGGGGCATGTAACGGGGGGGCAGAGCAGGCAGGGTGCTTATCAGAGGGGATTTTATAGCGACCGAAAAAGCAAAAAGCCTGCTTAGTTTCCTAAGCAGGCTTCTTAAATATGGCTCCTCTGACTGGACTCGAACCAGTGACATACGGATTAACAGTCCGCCGTTCTACCGACTGAACTACAGAGGAATCGTGTGAACGAGGCGCATATTACTGACCTCACCATGAGGTGTCAACAGTAAAATTAGCGCGTCATTTCAATTGCTTAATTAATCTTCAAATTCAGCGTTAATGCACATTTGGTGAGCGATAATGACCATCTTAGCGGGTATCGCGTAACCGCTCCATGGGGTTCTGGCGGTAAAACTGAATAAAACGCTGCCATAAGGCCGGAAAACGTGGCGCAAATAATTCAGGAGCACTGAAGAAATACTCCGAAAGAACGGCAAAGCATTCGGCCGGGTCGGTTGCTGCGTAAGCATCTATACTGCACGCGGTTTCACCGACCAGATCAATTTCATCCTGAATGTTATTCATTGCGGCATACAGGTCGTGCTCCCAACCGGCAATATCTCGCAGAGGGATCGCCGGAATACCGCTGGCGCGGTCGCCATTACGCATATCAAGCTTATGTGCCACTTCATGGATGATCAGATTAAAGCCGGAGGCATCAAAAGAATCCTGAATGTCGAGCCAGTTAAGGATTATCGGACCTTGCTGCCAGCTCTGCCCGGACTGTACAATCCGTTGATTATGCACCAGCCCAATATCGTCTTCCCATTCATCGTCCACGACAAACGGGGCAGGGTAGATGAGAACTTCATGAAACCCGTCGAGCCACTCGACCCCTAATTCCAGGACAGGCAAACAGAAAAGCAGCGCAATGCGCGTACTTTTCAGCGGGTCAAGTTCAAACCCCTGAAGCGCTACCAATCTTTTTTGCTGTAAAAAGCGCTCGGCCAGGGCGATAAGTCTGGCTTGTTCTTGCTCGGTGAGATTCACCAGAAGAGGAATAGCCAGGGCGTCGTCCCACGGCCAGTCGTCACTCCGGGTTGTTTCTTGCTCTTTCCAGGGCCACTTAATCATCGTTTTGCTCGCAAACTCGTCACTTGAACGAAATTGACGGAACGGGGTCTGTTAAAATGCCAAATTACCTGGCATCATGGCAACCGCCAAAACGGAGAGATGCCAGAGCGGCTGAATGGACCGGTCTCGAAAACCGGAGTAGGGGCAACTCTACCGGGGGTTCAAATCCCCCTCTCTCCGCCACTATTCAAACACTTAGCTCAATTCCTTTCAACGACTCATGTCACACTTGGTATAGTGTTGATATATTCGCTTAGTATAAAGCTCGCCATCATCATGTTCTGATTTGCCCAATACTGGAAGATCCAGTGTGGGGGAAATTTTCACTTTTCTGTCATAAACCGCAACCTGGCGTTCAGTTTTGTGATCTGAGAATAGTTGTTTGTCCTTTCTCGTTTCTATCAAGTTTTTTTTCCTGCGGCTCAAAGTTAAACCAGGGGCAGGGTAGCTAAAGTTATTTTGGTTTTTATCCTAGAAGAAGATAGCCCCAGAAACCAGGCCGTTAGAGAAATTAGCAACAAGCCTCGAGAATAAATCTGACAGTTATCTTTGAGCGATGAGCGGACGCACAAGACGGTGACAAGATTGCAATATTTGTTGGGGTTATGCCCACGACTTGTTTTGGATAAACTCACTTAACCCTTTGTGATACGATAATTATCTTAGATTGTCACATGGGGCCAGATTTTGAATTCATACATTTTCCTTGCCGGGGCCATTGTAGCTGAAGTAATAGGTACAACCCTGATGAAGTTCTCTGACGGGTTTACACGTCTATGGCCATCTGTCGCAACCATTGTGTGCTACTGCACTGCTTTTTATCTTCTCGCTCAGACGCTGTCGACGATTCCAACGGGTATTGCATACGCAATTTGGTCAGGTGCTGGAATCGTATTAATCAGCCTTTTGGGCTGGTTGGTAAGTGGGCAAAAGCTGGATTTCCCGGCGATCGCAGGCATGTTCCTGATTTGCGCTGGGGTTCTGGGGTAATGCTGCCAACTTACTGATTTAGTGTATGATGGTGATTTTAAGGTGCTTGCGTGGCTTCCATTTCCATCAGATGTCCTTCCTGCTCCACTACTGAAGGCGTGGTGCGTAACGGCAAAAGCACTGCCGGACATCAGCGCTATCTCTGCTCTCACTGCCGTAAAACATGGCAACTGCAGTTCACTTACACCGCTTCTCAACCCGGTACGCACCAGAAAATCATTGATATGGCCATGAATGGCGTTGGATGCCGGGCAACCGCCCGCATTATGGGCGTTGGCCTCAACACGATTTTACGTCACTTAAAAAACTCAGGCCGCAGTCGGTAACCTCGCGCATACAGCCGGGCAGTGACGTCATCGTCTGCGCGGAAATGGACGAACAGTGGGGCTACGTCGGTGCTAAATCACGTCAGCGCTGGCTGTTTTACGCGTATGACAGGATACGGAGGACGGTTGTGGCGCACGTCTTCGGTGAACGCACTCTGGCCACACTGGAGCGTCTTCTGAGCCTGCTGTCGGCCTTTGAGGTCGTGGTATGGATGACGGATGGCTGGCCGCTGTATGAATCCCGCCTGAAGGGAAAGCTGCACGTAATCAGCAAGCGTTACACTCAGCGCATTGAGCGACATAACCTGAATCTGAGACAACATCTGGCAAGGCTGGGACGGAAGTCACTGTCGTTCTCAAAATCGGTGGAGCTGCATGACAAGGTCATCGGGCATTATCTGAACATAAAACACTATCAGTAAGTTGGAGTCATTACCGAAATGGTGTACTTGAGCCGGGTGTTATTTTTGCCGAGTTTTCTGGCAATATTGCTTTTGTACGCCCCGATGGTTTTTTCACTTTTTTGTGATGCCCCGGCGATTTGTGTCAGTGACCATCCTCGTGCAAGCATCATCATTACGTTAAATTCGTTAGCTGTAATTTTTGTGTGTAGTTCTTTGATACTTTGTTGTTTTTTGTTTTGCGTGATACGTGTGACGGTCTGTAATAGCTGATCAAGGCTGGTGTCTTGATCGAGAAATTGCATGTTCTTCCCGCAAACGGTTTGAAAAATGGCAAAGGTAGCTTCATCTGCCAAAACAATAATTTTGGTGACAGGTCGTAAAGCCATGTTGCGGATAATCCTGGCATATTTTAAAAAATCTGATTTGTCAGGATTAATGATGATGCAATCCGTTTCATAAGGGAGCATTTTGACAGCAGAAAGTGTCTGGGAGGAGTAGTACGTGATATCAATAAATAATGATGTGCCACGTAGGATTTCTCGCATGCCTAGCCAAGGGTAAATTGAGTCACCCAAAAAAATAGCTTTTGACATAACGATCTCCTTGAAATTTTGGTGCAAGCAGTCGCCTCTTTTTTTAGGTTAAAAAAGAGTTTCTTGCGACGCGTGAAATGTTAATTAAATCTCGTATAACCTTCTGTGCTGTGAACGTATCCTTATTAATTCCAGATCAAACAGAAATTCTCTGTATTAATTAGAATCATTAACTATCCTAAAGTGGATATTACACTTTGTTAAAATTTAAGATAAATCGTTTATTTCAGCTCTGCGTAAATGATTGATAGATTTCGCTTATGGATCGGGATAATAATAAGAAGGAGGTTTGTATAAAGGCAGGGTATTCCTAGGGTTAAAGAAAGGTATTTATATGTAATGGCTTTAATTTCAATAAGATACTCATTTTTCTTCATGGGATTAATTGAGGTTAGGAGAATTCTTAATCCTGGCCAGGATGTAGGAAGTGGAAGGTCAGGAGAAGAGGGAAATATTGCCGGATTTACACCTATCGGCTAAAAATAATATTATTACAGATTATATTTCTACGCTAAAGCAATTTATTAGTGCTTTATCCTTTTTTGGTCTTTTTGTGCCTAATATTGAAATCTGGCTTGCAGGTGTCATTTTGTCTTAATGCGCTAGCGATAGCGCTTAGCCCGCCAACAGCTCCTGCTCAACCTGTTGCACCTGTTGTTCCAGCGTATTGCGAATTTCCGTAAGCGCCCGTTGTTGATCGGAGAAGTAGGCCTCTTTATCTGTCACGGAGGTGGCAAGCCGCCAGGCGTTCTCCGCTTCCAGTTCGGTAATCTCTTTCAGCAGCGCGTTAATGTGTTCTCTGAGCTGCTGTATTTTGCTGCGTAAATGCTGCAAATCGTTCAATCGGTCACTCGCCATCATCGGTTCGAGGCCGCTTTGCAATTGAGTCAGTAGCGCCCGGACGGCGGCAAGATCGGCATTTTGGCGCGCCTGGTTAAGCTGCACCATCATCTGATGCGCTTTCTCTTTCAGATCATCGGCTACCACGTCCGGATGGCAAAGACGGCTGGCCTGACGCCACAGGCGTTTTAGCTCATTACGTTCATCAGAGGAAAGCCGCTGGTCACGGCTAAAACGATGCTGCGCATCCTGCTGCTGCTCCTGATATTCATCATACTCATGGCTGGCCTCTTCCTGTGCCTGACGGGTTGCGCTGTCGTCCTGGCGAGAAAAGTCGTTTTCCAACTCACGAATCTCCGCCAGCAGGGCGGTAATCAGTTCCGTTTGTTGCTGAATACGTTGGCGTGTTTCCACCGATTCGCGCGAATCTGAATTCTGGTTCATCCAGTGCTGCTTGAGCCTGGCCAGTTGATCAACAGCCTGGGAAATATAGTGCTGGCAGGATTGATAGTCTTTTTCCCGGCGTTTTCGCTCCGCTTCCTGTTTGCGCTGGGCGCTGGCGGCGAGCTGTTTACGCAGTTCGAGAATGCGGCTCATCAGCGGTCCAAGACGAAGGTGATACAGATCGTTGAAATCATCGAGGATTTGAATGCGCGTGTTGCGCTTATCGATCAGGTCACGCAGCTGTGTTTCGAGCGCTTTGAGTTCCAGCTTACTGGCGGCAATGGCTGGATCCTGCCACGTAGATACTGCCCGTTGAGATTGCAGCCAGGCCGAGATTTCACGCAGGGCATCACTAAAACGTCGTTCTTCGATCGCCTGCACAATGGTGCCAGGTACGACTGACAAAGGTTCATTTTTAAGATGCGCCACCTGCTGGAAAATAATCTCCTCATCTTCCAGTTCAATAGCGCTTTTGACGATTTCCAGTCGTTTGATGATCTTATTCATGACAGTCGTTGCCTGGCCTGGCTAAAAAACGAGTGGCTGAAGTACAACAGGTTCACCCGTTTGAAAATGTTAGAAAAACAGTAAAGCGCATTCTGTGGCCTGCGATGCCTTTTCGTCCAGAATAATTCACTGTAATTATGAAAAACCGGAAGTCGCGCGCACCTGTCTGCATCTTCAAACCTCTGTTTCATGTTTTTTACTCTCGGGTAATTATTCTTGATTCAGTAAAGATAATGCGTATAGTTCTCATTCTCTTTTGTTATTGGCTCCCTGTATTACTTCTGGTAAGGATCCCTACAATGAAAAAAACAACATCCGCGCTGGCATTGCTGATTGTTGCGGCGTTAAGCGGTTGTGCGCCGCATACCACGCCAGCCAGCAACGCCAGCGTTACGGAAAAAACAACGCAACCTACCGTCACCGATGTACAGCAACGCGCGCTGGCGGCTGGGTTATATGAAATGGCGCTTAGCCCGGCAGGGGATGCGTTGTACGTTGCCAGCACCGAAGGATTTAAAGATGTGCAGGGCGGTGTGGTTTACAAGCTGGATTCGAAAACGCTTAAAACGCTCGGCTTGAGTCATACCGATATGAAAAACTTTGGTATGGCTATCTCGCCGGACGGTAAAACGGTGTATGTCACCAACTCACTGGATGGCGGCCTGAGCGCGCTGAATACCGCTGACGGTAAAGTGAAAAATCGCGTATTGTTCCCGGAACGTAACCCAGAAGGGTTCCCGTACGGTGCACGTCAGGTTCTGTTGCATAACGGCTTGCTCTATATTGGCGCCGTGGCGGATCCGGCGGTGATTTGGGTGGTTGACGCTGAAACCCTGACACTGAAAACCCGCATTAAAAATGCGGGTAAATGGATGACCGGACTGCATTATTCCGACGTGACGCAGCGAATTTATGCGGCTAACGGCGGCGGTGAAATTCTTGTCATCAACCCGCGTAATCAGCGTGTTGAGAAACGCTGGCAGCCGCTGGGGGAACAACCTGCGCTGCTGCTGAATATGGCAGAGGACGCGCAAACGGGTCGCTTGTTTGTTACCGACAACTCGAAAGCGAAGACCACCCTGGTGCTGGATATCCATACCGGTAAGCTGTTGAAAAAATTGGATGTGGGTGATTCGCTGGCGGTGAAATTCAACGCAAAACGCAACGAAATCTATATTACCCAGCGTGATTCAGGGAAATTACTCAGCCTGAATGCGACCGACTACAGTGTGAAGAAAAGCTGGGACTTACCGCCTAATCCCAACAGCCTGCTGCTCTCGGCAGATGGGCAAACCCTGTTTGTCACCGTGAAACAGAAATTTAATAAAGACCACTCCACCTCTGCGCCAGATAACGTGGTACGTATTGACCTGAATAAACAATAACAACTCGCCTTCTTTCTATTGTTTTTCTGCAGAGCCTCGGTGCGTTGGGCAAGGAAGCCCGGCGTATCCAATCGATTGCGCCTTGCGACAACCAGGTTGAAATGTTAAAAGAAGCCCCTTCAATAAAAACGACACAGGGGAAGGGCGTGAAAAACGCGTCAACTGCATCTGACACCAGCGTGTCTGATGCCGCGTCAACAAATGAGCCGACGCTTCAACGAGGGTTGCAAAACCGCCATATTCAGTTAATTGCACTGGGCGGTGCAATTGGTACGGGCCTGTTTTTGGGCATTGGCCCGGCTATTCAGATGGCGGGACCTGCGGTGTTACTGGGTTACGGCGTTGCCGGGATCATCGCTTTTTTGATTATGCGTCAACTGGGCGAAATGGTAGTGGAAGAACCCGTTTCCGGATCCTTTGCCCACTTTGCCTATAAATACTGGGGACCGTTCGCGGGTTTTCTGTCCGGTTGGAACTACTGGGTGATGTTTGTGCTGGTCGGTATGGCGGAACTGACAGCGGCCGGGATCTACATGCAGTACTGGCTGCCCGATGTCCCGACCTGGATTTGGGCCGCGGCATTCTTCGTGATCATCAACGCCGTCAATCTGGTCAACGTACGTCTCTATGGCGAAACGGAATTCTGGTTCGCACTGATTAAAGTGCTGGCCATTATCGGCATGATTGGTTTTGGCGTGTGGATGCTGTTTTCCGGTAACGGCGGGGAACATGCAAGCATCGATAATCTGTGGCGTTACAACGGCTTTTTTGCTACCGGCTGGAACGGATTAATTCTGTCGCTGGCAGTGATTATGTTCTCCTTTGGCGGGCTGGAGCTTATCGGGATTACCGCCGCGGAAGCGCAGGATCCGCAGAAAAGCATTCCAAAGGCGGTAAACCAGGTGGTGTACCGTATTCTGCTGTTTTACATCGGTTCTCTGGTGGTGCTGTTGGCGCTATACCCGTGGGTGGAAGTGAAATCCAATAGCAGCCCGTTTGTGATGATTTTCCATAATCTTGATAGCAACGTGGTGGCTTCTGCGCTGAACTTTGTCATCCTGGTGGCTTCGCTATCGGTGTATAACAGTGGCGTCTACTCTAACAGTCGTATGCTATTTGGTCTCTCGGTTCAGGGGAACGCGCCGAAGTTCTTAACCCGCGTCAGCCGTCGCGGCGTACCGGTTAATTCACTGATCCTTTCCGGTGCTATTACGTCGCTGGTGGTACTGATCAACTATGTGCTGCCGCAAAAGGCGTTTAGCCTGCTGATGGCGCTGGTGGTGGCGACGTTGCTGCTGAACTGGATTATGATCTGTCTGGCGCATCTGCGATTCCGGGCGGCGATGCGTCGCAAGGGACGTGACACGCAGTTCAAAGCGCTGCTGTACCCGGCGGGGAACTACCTGTGTATTGCTTTCCTCGGCATGATTCTGGTGCTGATGTGTACGATGGATGATATGCGTTTGTCAGCTATCCTGCTGCCGGTGTGGATCCTGTTTCTGTTCGTTGCCTTCAAACTGCTGCGTCGTAAGTCTCGCTAAGTTTATACCGATCTCATCCTGGTGATGAGATCGGTCATTTATCTATTCTACGGATTAACGCTGAAACGCGCCTGACAGCGCGCGAATATCATTTCCGGTAGGCGACTGATGAATGCGTAAACCAAACTCTTCGACCACCGCAAATATATGGTCGAAAATATCAGCCTGAATACTCTCATATTCCAGCCAGACCACCGTATTGGTAAAGGCATAAACTTCGATCGGTAAACCGTGATCGTCTGGCGCAAGCTGGCGTACCATTAACGTCATATCTTTGCGAATACGCGGGTGATGACGCAAATATTCGTTCAGATAAGCGCGGAAGGTGCCAATATTGGTCATTTGGCGGTGATTCAATACCGATTCAGGCGCATCTAATTGCTGATTCCACTCGTTGATTTCCTGGTGACGCGTGGTCAAATACGGTTTCAGCAGGTGTGCTTTATGCAGTCGCTGACGCTCATCCTCATCAAGAAAATGGATACTGGTGGCATCAATGCTGATGCTGCGTTTAATTCTCCGACCGCCTGAAGCCGACATTCCGCTCCAGTTTTTAAAAGAGTCTGATACCAGTGACCAGGTGGGGATCGTGGTGATGGTGTTATCCCAGTTGCGCACTTTGACGGTGGTTAAACCAATATCGATAACAGCACCGTCTGCACCGTATTTCGGCATTTCCAGCCAGTCACCAAGCTTAAGCATGTCGTTGGCCGAGAGCTGTATTCCGGCCACCAGACCGAGAATCGGGTCTTTAAACACCAGCATTAATACGGCTGCCATGGCACCCAGGCCGCTTATCAGTATTGCCGGCGATTGACCTATCAGCAGGGAAATCATCAGGATCCCGACCAGGATGGCGGCGATCAGTTTGATACCCTGAAATATACCTTTTAAGGGTAATTGGGATGCGGCTGGGAGCTTTTGTGACAGGTTGAGAATAACGTCCAGCAGAGAAAACAGGGACAGCAGGGCGTACATCATGATCCACAGCTGTGCGCAAGTCACTAATATATCTGCTGCTTCACTGCCTTTTTGTAGCCAGAGCGTGGCCTGTATATTGACGATGATACCTTGCAGCGTAAACGCCAGGCGGTGGAATAATTTGTTCTGCGTGATAATTTGCAACCACAGACGGGAACTGGTGCTGGCGCGTTTTTCAAATGCGCGTAATACCACCCAGTGTAAAATAACGTGAACAATAATGGCGGTGATAAAAATAATGCCAAAAATCATCACCAGCGAAGTGGTGTGATTTATTTCAATGCCGAGTTCTTCTACCTGAGATATCAATTCCTGCATAACGTCTCCTTAATAAACAGCGGTCTATGATGACCGCTGTGTGGAGCTTATGCAAATGCGGGGATTAGACTTCCGTCAGCGTTGTTTCCAGCGGCAGACGGGATTTCGGCAGCGTGGCGTTGAAATCCTCAACACTGTGATGACCCACCGGGACCACCACTACGCTGGTGAAACCTTTTTCTTTCAGACCAAACTCTGCATCCATCACCGCCGCATCAAAGCCTTCGATCGGCACTGCATCCAGACCCATTGCTGCAACGCCCAGCAGGAAGTTACCGACGTTCAGGTACACCTGTTTTGCCATCCAGTGGTTGTCATCTTTTAGTTCTTTGCGATGCATATCAGCAAAGAAGGTACGACCTTTGTGGTTTGCAGCTTTAGCTTCAGGGGTGGCGAAGCGGCCATCGCTCTCTTCCTGATCCACCACGCGCTCCAGCCACGCGTCGTCCATCGCCGTTTTGGCGCAGAACACTACTACGTGGGATGCATCCAGCATTTTACGTTCGTTGAACACAAAGCCGCCGGCTGCGGATTTGGCCACACGCGCTTTACCTTCATCAGTGCTGGCAACGATAAAATGCCATGGCTGAGAGTTGGTGCTGGATGGGCTAAACTGCAGCAGCGTTTTTAATTTTTCTGCCTGCTCAGCGGTCAGTTTTTTAGTCGGATCGAATGCCTTAGTGGAGTAACGTTTTAAGGCGACAGAAACAATATCCATAACTACTCCTGGTGGTTTTTTATACCCTGCGGGTACGTTTTGTTTCAGCAGGGTACAGGGTTAGCAGGAAAAAGATAAGACAGGAAAATGCAAAAACACTTATCGGGGTTAGCGATAAATCAATCTGGACGCAGGCGTTTTTGATCCCGCTTCGGCAAGCCGTCAACGACGCGGTGCCAGGAATCATTCACCAGCTCTGCCAGTAATGACTCGGTAATGTCGTCGCCCGGATAGACCGAGATCCAGTGCTTTTTATTCATGTGATAGCCGGGTTTAATGCTGGGGTAGATCTGCTGGTTTAACAGTGATTTTTGCGGATCGGATTTCAGGTTAATAAGCGGACGTCCGCGAAGCTCCGTGACCAGCATAAAAATTTTACCGCCAACCTTGAAGACATCGTACTCCGGGCCGAATGGCCAGCAGTGTTCGGTAAAAGGCAGTTCGAGCGCAAGGCGTTTCGCACAGGTAGGTAGGGTCTGGCCGTCCATTATTGTTCCTCGCGGGTTAGAGCGCGCCACATCGCTTCAAATCCCATCGATATGTATTCCTTGGCCCGGGCAGAGTCTCGGGCAGCGAACTCCATGGTGGTTTCCGCCAAAGAGAGAAAAAGGCCATCGCCAAAGGCGCGATATTCGTCAGACATAAACTCAGGTCGTACGTAACGATGACAAAGATCGCGCAGTTCGGGAAACATATCGTCAGCCTGCTGTTCTGTTTCTTTGCTGATTTTCTCGCTAACGGCTAACTGGCGAATCGTGCGATGCCCACAGGTATGGTTCAGGCCCCAGCTAATGTAGCTGTTCCAGATATAGTGAGTCATGGTTTTGGCATCGGTCACTGAGCGATCCAGATTTGCCATCATCGACTGACAGAGATCGTGCTTTAAAAAGAGGTAAAGCTCGTTGATTAAATCATCTTTGGTCGCGAAATAGCGAAACAATGTTCCCTCCGCAACACCTGCATTGCGGGCAATTACGGCGGTAGACGCCGCAATACCTGATTGTGCAAATGCTGTGGTTGCAGCTTCCAGTAATGCCAATTTTTTGTCTTCACTCTTCGGACGAGCCACTACACTTTACCCTTAAGTTGTAAAAAGCATGATTGAATCACGGCCTTTGCAGCACCGCAACGGTGAATGTCAAAGATTGAAAATCATCTTGACGGCGAACTTTCGATTTCTATAATGAGTGCTTACTCACTCATAATCAAGAGTCAGTCACGCAAACCAGCGGAAAGGGGGCGTGTTTAAGGTCAGGATATGAAGCGTCTCACAGTTTGTGTGGTTGTTATTATGCTCATTGGCGCAGCTGCAAGTTTACCGTTTTTACTCAATGCCGGGTTTGGTCAGGCACCGAAAGGGGCACAGCTGAGTCAGGTTGAACAGTCACCGCACTATCGTGATGGACAGTTTCATAACCAGGTGCCAACACCGGGCTATACCGGCAACAAAAGTATGCTGGCTGCCTGGTGGGAGTTTTTGGTCGCTAAGCGCGAAAATGCGCGGCCAGCACATCCGTTGCCATTGGTGGCGACCGATCTCGCCGGGTTATCTCCAGAGCAGGACACGCTTGTCTGGCTGGGTCACTCTTCGTGGTATTTGCAGCTGGCGGGTCAACGTATCCTGATCGATCCCGTGTTTAGCAACTATGCCGCACCGCTTTCATTCCTGAACAAAGCCTTTGTCGGTGATTATCCGTGGTCCGCACAGACGATGCCGGAGATCGATCTGCTCATTCTCTCGCACGATCACTATGACCATCTGGATCTCGCCACGATCAAGGCGTTAATGCCGAAAATTAAGCGGGTGATTACGCCGCTTGGCGTAGGGTCACATCTACGTTATTGGGGAATGCGCGGCGAGATAATCGACGAGATGGACTGGAATCAATCCATCAGAGTAACGGATTCGCTGATCGTTCATGCGTTGCCAGCCCGTCATTTTTCGGGGAGAGGCATCAAGCGCAATCAGACGCTATGGGCGAGTTTCATGTTTGAAACGCCGGAGCAGAACGTTTATTACAGCGGCGATTCCGGCTATGGACCGCATTTTAAAGCCATCGGCGAGCAGTTTGGCTCGGTTGACTTGGCGATTATGGAGAACGGCCAGTATGACCATGACTGGAAGTTTATTCACATGATGCCGGAAGAGACGGCACAGGCTGCGGTCGATCTGCATGCGAAAGCCGTTCTACCAGGGCATGCAGGTCGTTTCGTTCTGGCGAAACATACCTGGGATGATCCTTACAAACGACTGGCGCTTGCCAGCCGTCGTTACAATTACCGATTGCTGACGCCAATGTTGGGTGAACCGGTAATACTGTCCGAACCGGACCAACTGTTTACGGCCTGGTGGCAACAGGTGACTCAATGAATACAGGGGAGAGCATGATGACGATTTCTGCTCAGGTAATTGATACGATTGTTGAATGGATTGATGATAATTTGAATCAACCATTGCGCATTGATGATATTGCACGCCATGCGGGATATTCAAAATGGCACCTGCAGCGTCTTTTTATGCAGTATAAAGGCGAAAGCCTCGGGCGTTACATTCGGGAACGTAAGCTGCTACTGGCCGCGCGCGATCTACGCGATACCGACCAGAAAGTGTACGACATCTGTTTGAAATACGGATTCGATTCGCAGCAGACCTTTACGCGTATTTTCACCCGTACGTTCAGCCAGCCGCCGGGCGCTTATCGCAAAGAAAATCATAGCCGAACGCATTAACAGCAAAGGGTTCTCGCGGGTCTAATCCGCCAGCGAGAACCAGCGCCGCCAGATGAAGCGCAGCACCAAATATTCAATCACACCCAGCAGTAAAAACCACAGACAAAACAGCAAAGTATAAAACTGATTGAGATCCATCAGATGAAAAATGGCGACGAGTTTTTGCGCCAGCACCAGGCCAAGCGAGGGGGCGGGCAGCAGCAGGCAAGACAAAAAAGCCAGCAGCAGGATCCCTGCTACGGTCATCAGTGATTCAAGCGGGTGTTTCATAACATTGTTAAACTTGAGTTAAAAAGCCATTGTCCGGGATCTCTGCGGGCAACGCAAATTCCCACGCTCAAAGCCCGGCCCAAATCTCACAATGTTTTTTCACCAGACCACTCAGTGACCCGCCTTCGGCGACGAAGTCACGCATGTTTTGTGCTTCATCATGATCATTTTTAACCTGCAGGAGTATAGCTTCAATCGCGCTGGCCGCGCCCACGTTATCCGCAGGGACCGCAACATTCTCCAGTAGTCGCAATGTGTCATCTGACAGGCGACAACCGTCGCCGGTATTGACGTCGGTGATGATTCCCGCCATACCAAAGCGACAAGCCTGAAAACGATTGAATTTATACAACAGGTAATCACGCTCCTGGTGCTTGAACGGCCGTTTGGTGAGTAACCAGTGGGCGGTAGCCTGAATAAGCCCTGCCATATTGACCGCATGATCAAGGGTCAGCGGCGTATCCATTACCCGAACCTCTACCGTGCCAAAGTGCGGGCTGGGACGGATATCCCAGTGTAAATCTTTAATACTATCAATCATGCTGGTGTAAGCCAGCCGACGGAATAGCCCCTCGAATTCTTGCCAGTTATTCACCCATGGCATCGGGCCATTATCGGGAAATCCGGAGAATATATTCAGTCGCGCGCAGGCAAACCGCGTGTCGGACGTCTGCATATAAGGTGAAGCGGCAGAGAGCGCAATAAAATGCGGAACAAATCGCGACAGGCCGTGCAGCAGGTAAATGGCATCATCGCCGTTTGCGCAGCCGATATGCACATGCTGACCGAATACCGTCGCCTGCTGAATGAGATGGTTACGCCGATAGCGTTCGTCATCGCAGACTTCCTGACGTTGCCATTTTTGAAATGGATGCGTACCACCGCCACAAATGGCGAGGTGCTGCTCTGCAGCAACCCGCGTGATTATCTGCTGCATAGCGGATAATTCAGCACTCGCCTGGTCGATATTGCGACAAACTCCGGTCGCCATCTCCAGCATACTTTCCGTGATATCGTGCTTCACTTCTCCGGCGGTAAGCAGTGGCTTTACGGCGTCAATCAGCCGGGAAGAATCCTGACTCAGGTCGTAGCCCGGAGGATTGACCACCTGCATTTCCAGTTCAATGCCTAACGTGAAAGGGTCAGAAACATGAAAATCGGGAAGTGGCATAAGACTCTCTTCAGCGTTGATTTTTAATCAGTATAGAAGGGCGGCTGATTTTCTGTTCGTTGTCAGATATTCCCTGGTGACGCTTTGAAGGTGAAATAGCTGGTGTTATAACTATTTTTTACTTCGCAACAGGGGTTGAATCGTGCCGGAAATAAATCTTTATGGGCAGACCGTCGGCGATGTTGTGCCGGACTGGAATGGCGCTGCCGTACTGCCACGGGAAACGCTTGTCGGTCAATATTGTCGACTGGTTCCTCTGGATGCCGACAGCCATGCCGCCGATCTGTTTGATGCCTACGCGCAGGCACCGGACGATCGCGACTGGACCTGGCTTGCAAGCTCTCGCCCCACAAGCGTTGAGGCTGCAGCTTGTTGGGTTGAGGGGAAATCCACTGATGCCTCTCTGGTTCCCTATGCCGTCATTGAGCAGCGTTTCGGACGTGCCGTCGGACTGGTGTGTTTTATGGCGATCGAACGAGAGCACGGTTCGGTCGAAATTGGTCATGTGACCTGGTCACCGCGCATGAAAAATACGGTACTTGGCACCGAAAGCATCTGGCTGCTGCTGCGCCAGGCGTTTGCGTTGGGTTATCGTCGTGTGGAGTGGAAATGCGACTCTCTGAACACGGCTTCGCGCCGGGCGGCGGAACGCCTTGGGTTTATCTTCGAAGGACGCTTTCGTCAGAAGATTGTGCGCAAGGGTCGCAATCGCGACAGCGACTGGTTATCGATGATTGACGGCGAATGGCCCCAGTGTGACGCCGTGTTACAGCGCTGGCTGGCTGCGGAGAACTTTGATGAACACGGGCGGCAACGCCGGTCAATGGCGGACTTTGTTACAAAGTCGCTTCACACAGAGTAATGATGTTTTCATCATGCTGAAACCAGCGAACATTAACCTCCTGCCCGGCGAGGTTTTGCGAAAATGACGGGGTGATTTGCACCGTTAAGTGTGTCGCTGTGAGTGCAACTATTTTGGCGCTGGCAAATCCCGGCAGCTCCGATGCCTGCGCGGAAAATGTTTTATACACGCTCTCTTTGGCGGAAAACGCCAGGGTTAAGGCGAGCGGAAAGGGCAAAGGACTGAGCTGTAAAATTCGTTGTTCGCTGTTGTCGATAATACCGCCAGTCAGCTCAACTGCGGTTTGTGGCGTAAAAATAGCTTCTATATCCAGTCCGACGGGATGCGTCGATACCACCGCCAGCGCAGTTGACGTACTGTGGCTGATGCTGCCAAACAACTTTTGTGGCCACAGCGGTTGTCGCTGCCCGCCGATGCCAGGCACAGTTTTGATACCGTATTCACGTAATGCATGTACTGCGGCAATACGCCCCGCTAAGTGCTCAGCTTTACGCTTACGCCCACAGGATTGAAGCTGAGTATGGTGGGGGAGCCAGAACAGGTCGTGCTCTTGGAGGGTGTCGGGATCGAACTCGACAATGTGCAGCGTGTGGTCTGCGAAAGTGAGTGTTGTGTGCGTTGTGTGCATCGTCGTTATTGTTTCCCTCTCCCCGTAGCGAGGAGAGGGAGAAACGTTATCAGAAGTGCGTGTTAACGCTCATGAACCACGTCCGGCCCGGTTCGTTATAGGTGTGCGCGCCAGCGCCCGCCATATAGTTCCCGGTTACAATATCGCCCGTGGTCTGGGCATTGCCTTCACGCCACAGACGTTTGTCGAAGACGTTATCCACGCCGCCAGTCAGGCTGACATTTTTCGTCACATCCCAGGTCGCGCTCAGGCCGACGATGCTGTACGGGCTGACTTCACTCGCCGAACTACCGGTTACCGGTTTACCCTGGTAATCGTATTTCTTCGGCTGCTGTTTACCGTACCAGGTGAAGGTTGACTGCAGCGATAAATCTTCACGCGCCTGCCAGCTCAGCGTTGAGTTCAGCGTGTATTCAGGAATAATCGACAAGCGCTCGCCGGTCTCTTTATTCTTACTTTGCAGCATGTAGGTAATGTTGTTGGTCCAGTTAACGGTTTCGCTAACCGGTACGTTCAACGTACCTTCCAGACCCTCAACCACTGCTTTAGGAATGTTTTCCCACTGATAGATATCAGTGTAAGTCGTCTTCCCTTTGCTGGTGATAGACGTTCTGTCGAACGGTACCGTACCCGCTTCAATCTTGTTGCGGTAATCGTTACGGAACCAGGTTACCCCGGCCAGCCAGCCGTCACGTTTGAACTCAAGACCAATCTCTTTGTTGATACTGGTTTCGGCCTTCAGGTCATCGTTGCCCATCATGTAGCAACCAATGCCCGTCGCGGAACCGGTGGCGTAGCAACCCTGGCCTTTGCTGTACAGAATGTAGTTCGGGTTGAGCTGGTACAGGCTTGGTGCTTTATAGGCTCGCGCAATCCCCATCTTCAGCGTGAAGTCATCACCCAGACCCTGGGACAGGTTCAGAGATGGGCTCCAGTTGTCGCCAACGATGCTGTGGTGGTCGAAACGCAGACCCGGCGTCAACATGGTGCTGTCGGTCAGTTCCATGTTGTTTTCAGCAAACAGAGAGAAAATCTCTGCGTCTGAGTATGGGCTACGGTTGGTACTGCTCGAACCTGGAATATCACCGCCCATAAAGGTCTGTGAATTGGACAACATGTCCTTCATGCGTTGCTGGTTCCATTCGGTACCAAGCGTCAGGTTTTGGTTGACCAGCAGATCTAACGGAATGCTGACTTCACTGTGCAGCATGACGTCACTCAGGTCGGCGTCGAGATATTTTTGTGACGCATTCGGGTCGAAGATACCCTCAGTACCGCCCGCCAGACCTTCAGGCGTACGGGAGTTACGTGTATGTTCGTACTGTACCCAGTTGCTGGTGGTGACGCCGTTATCCCAGCCGCCATTCCAGGTCAGAGAGTAGTTCTGGCGGTAAAGACGGTTGGTCTCTTTCCCGTAGTTATCTTTCACCAGTTGGTTGGTGTTAGTGTTTTGAGTGTCGCCCGCATACAGGTTGCCCTGACGGCTATAACCGGCTTCCAGTTCCAGTGACTGGAGTGGGGCGAAATCCCAGCGAACCACACCGTTAATGTCTTTGTTGATCACCCCTTCACGACCGGCTGGTAAGGTATTTGAATATGTGCCGGTACGTTCTGACTGATGACCCTGGTTGATGTCCCATGCGTCGGCCTGGGTTTTATCGAGATTACCGTACAGGCGGAAGCTGAAATCCCCACCCATTGGACCATTCAGGCTAAAGTTGGTGCGCTTGGTCGATCCTTCGTCTTTGTGTTCCGGGGCGTTGAAATAGGTATCCCAGGAACCGTGCCATTCATTGCTGCCTTTTTTGGTGATGATATTCACCACGCCGCCAGCTGCGCCATTGCCATAGCGTGCCGCGGCAGGACCGCGCAGCACTTCAATACGCTCAATCATTTCCGGTGGAACCCAGGCGGTATCGCCGCGGGTATCACGCTCGCCGCGCCAGCCCTGGCGTACGGAGTTACGGCTGGTAACCGGTTTACCGTCGATCAAAATCAGGGTGTTTTCTGGCCCCATGCCGCGAATATCGATCTGGCGGTTGTTGCCGCGCTGACCGCTGGTTGAGTTACCGGTCAGGTTAACGCCAGGCATGGTACGGATGATTTCCGACACATCGCGAGCGGGAGGGTTCTTACGAATTTCATCAGCGGTAATGGTTGAAACGCCCGGCGCCTGTAGGTTCTGCTGGGCGGCGGTAACGACGATGGTGTCTTCATGAGAGACAGCTACGCTATCGGTTTGATCTTCTGCCATTGCTGGCAGGGCTACCCCGTAAATCCCTAAATTGACCAATAAGGCCAGTGAATGAATCTTGTTGTTCATTGTATGTCCTGCTGTTCTTTTAGCCACGAGTACCAATGTGCCTCGGTGCGGCATTTGGTCTGATGTCGCCCGCATCTGCGTAAACTATCCATTCCAGAAAAAGTACGCAGTGCCAGGTCGGTTTATAAGTGGTGAAAAACTGTGCGCGCTTCCCACAGCGCGACAATACGCTATTGCAAATGCAAATAGTTATCAATAATATTATCAATATATTTCACGCTAGATCATAAAATTTCACAATAAACATGGGGTTATGGCGGTGACGACGTTAAAGATGGGAAGCGAGGCGTGGTGGCAGTCAAAAAAAGGCCCGGAGTGGGAGCGTGAAGACAACGGAAATTATCGTGTAACCTTCTGGTGGCGTGACCCGCAGGGAACGGAGAAAGAGTCAGCCATTCATCGCGTGTGGGTCTATATCACTGGCGTCACCGATCATCATCAAAACGCTACCCCTCAGTCGATGCAACGCATTGATGGAACAAATGTTTGGTGCTGGCGTGTTTCTCTCAGCGCCAACTGGCGCGGCAGCTACTGTTTTATCCCGACAACACGAAACGATATCTTTTCCTCGCTGGCGGTGGGCGCAGCGCCTGACCGAAGCGAACTGCGTGAAGGCTGGCGGCAATTGCTGCCGCAGGCCATTGCCGATCCCCTTAATCCGCAGAGCTGGCAGGGCGGTCGCGGCCATGCGGTGTCTGCGCTGGAAATGCCGGAGGCGCCCGTACAGCCCGGATGGGATCGACCTGAAAACCCCGATTCACCCGCAGTTTGCCTGCAATGGCGTAGCGCAAGGCTTGGTAATACGCGTCGCGTATGGGTATTTACCACCGGTGAGGCCCAAGCGGAATCTCGTCCGCTGGCTATCCTGCTGGATGGGCAGTTTTGGGCACAGAGTATGCCGGTCTGGCCTGCGCTAACTTCACTTACGCATCGTGGACACCTTCCTCCTGCCGTTTATCTCCTGATTGATGCCATCGACACGACTCACCGTAGCCGCGAACTGCCGTGTAACGCGGATTTTTGGTTGGCGGTACAAGAGGAGCTGTTGCCGCTGGTGAAGACGACGACCGCATTCAGTGACGATCCGCAGCGTACTGTGGTCGCCGGACAAAGTTTTGGCGGGTTGTCATCGCTGTATGCCGGGCTGAACTGGCCCGCGCGCTTTGGCTGTGTTCTTAGCCAGTCGGGCTCTTACTGGTGGCCGCATCGTGGTGGTGGTCAGGACGGAGCGATCGTCGAGCAACTGAAGACCGGGACCATCAGCGCTCAGGGACTGCGTATTGTCCTGGAAGCGGGGATCCGCGAGCCCATTATTTATCGCGCTAATCAGGCGTTATATGCCCAGTTACCTTCTGCACCACAGTCTATTTTCTGGCGTCAGGTTGATGGTGGACACGATGCGCTTTGCTGGCGCGGCGGTTTGATGCAAGGGCTAATGACGCTCTGGCAACCGCTTACCGACACGATTTAACCGGACGACGTTCCACGACAGGAGTTGAGTATGGAATTCAGTAACCCCTTCGATAATCCGCAGGGCCAGTTTTACATTCTGCAAAATCCCCAACGTCAGTTTAGCCTTTGGCCGCAGCAGTGTTCACTTCCTGCTGGTTGGCAAATTGCTTGTGAACCCCAATCCCAGGAAGCCTGCCAGCAATGGCTGGATGCAAACTGGACCACGCTGACGCCCGCGAACTATGTCGATGTGCAGGAGGCTCCATGACTCAGCGTTTACCGTTAGTGGCGGCTCAGCCGGGGATCTGGATGGCGGAAAAACTCTCCACATTGCCCTCGGCGTGGAGCGTGGCGCACTACGTAGAATTAACCGGCGAACTGGACGCGTTGTTGCTGGCGAAAGCGGTTGTGGCGGGCCTGGAGCAGGCCGATACCTTGCGAATGCAGTTTAGCGAAGATAACGGCGAGGTCTGGCAATGGGTGGATCCTGCGCTCACTTTTGCGCAACCCGAAATCATCGATCTGCGCGAAAAATCCAACCCACATGAGGCGGCGCGTGCGTTGATGCAGGCAGACCTGCAGCAGGACATACGTGCTGACGGCAATAAGCCGCTGGTTTTTCACCAGCTTATACAGGTGGGAGATAAACGTTGGTATTGGTATCAGCGTTACCATCATTTGCTGGTCGATGGCTTCAGCTTCCCGGCCATTACCCGCCAGATAGCCGCAATCTATCGCGCATGGCTAGATGGCGAGTCTACGCCAGACTCGCCTTTTACGCCGTTCGCCGAGGTGGTGGAAGAGTATCAACAGTACCGTCAAAGTGATGCCTGGCAACGCGACGGCGCCTTCTGGCGCGAGCAGCGAAAGCAACTCCCACCTCCTGCTTCGCTGTCGAACAATCCGTTGCCGGGACGCTCGGCCAGCGCGGATATTATTCGCATGAAGTTAACCGCGCCTGAAGGAGCGTTTCGCCGACTTGCGGCACGCATGCCTGACGTTCAGCGTGCGGATCTGGCTCTGGCGCTGGTGGCGTTGTGGCTGGGACGCTTATGCAGCCGAATGGATTATGCCGCCGGGTTTATCTTTATGCGGCGTATGGGCTCGGCGGCGTTGACGTCCACTGGACCGGTTTTAAACGTTCTGCCATTTGGTGTGAGGCTGGATGCGGCAGAAAGCTTGCCTGCGCTTGCACAACGACTGGCCGAGCAGTTGAAGAAAATGCGTCGGCATCAACGTTATGATGCCGAACAAATCGTTCGCGACAGCGGGCGTGCAGCCGGTGCAGAGCCGCTGTTTGGCCCGGTGCTGAATGTGAAAATATTCGACTATCATCTGAATATTCCCGGCGTTCAGGCGCAAACTCATACGCTGGCGACAGGACCGGTGAACGATCTTGAGCTGGCGTTGTTCCCGGATGAAAACGGCGGGCTGAGTATTGAAATCCTGGCCAATAAACAGCGCTACGATGCAGAAACGCTGGCGCAGCATGCCTCGCGTTTAATCGGGCTTATCGAGCAGTTTGCTGACAATCCGTCGCTATGCTGCGGCGACGCCGGGATGCTGTTGCCTACAGAACATGAGCGGCTGGCGAAGATTAACGACACGACCGTGGAGATCCCGTTCACTACGCTTAGCGCACTGGTGACACAGCAGGCCGATAAAACGCCGGATGCCCCGGCGCTGGCCGATGCCCGTTATCAGTTTAGCTATCGCGAAATGCGCCAGCAGGTCGTGGCGCTGGCGAGCCTTCTGCGCGAACGCGGCGTCCGTCCTGGCGACAGCGTAGCTGTGGCATTACCGCGTTCTGTGTTCCTGACGCTGGCGCTGCACGGTATTGTGGAAGCCGGAGCTGCCTGGCTGCCGTTGGATACCGGATACCCGGACGATCGCCTGCGGATGATGCTCGAAGACGCGAAGCCAAAATTGTTGATAGCGACTGAAGAGCAACTGGCGCGTTTTAGCGATATCCCAGGGCTGGAAAGTCTCTGCTATGACTCGCCGCTGCCAGCAGAAGATGCTGCTCCGTTGGCGCTATCTCAACCCAATCATACGGCCTATATCATTTTTACTTCCGGTTCTACCGGTAGACCAAAAGGGGTGATGGTTGGGCAAACCGCCATCGTTAACCGTCTGCTGTGGATGCAAAATCACTATCCGCTGACCGCAGATGATGTGGTGGCGCAAAAAACGCCATGCAGTTTTGACGTCTCGGTATGGGAGTTTTTCTGGCCGTTTATTGCCGGGGCAAAACTGGTCATGGCAGAACCTGAAGCGCACCGCGATCCGCTGGCGATGCAGCAGTTCTTTGCCCGTTATGGGGTGACGACCACGCACTTTGTCCCCTCTATGTTGGCCGCTTTTGTCGCTTCACTGACGCCGGAAACCGCGCGGGAGAGTTGTGCCTCTCTGAAACGGGTATTTTGCAGCGGCGAAGCCTTGCCAGCCGATTTATGCCGTGAGTGGGAGCAGTTGACTCATGCGCCACTGCACAATTTGTACGGACCAACGGAAGCTGCGGTCGATGTGAGCTGGTATCCAGCCTGGGGAGAAGATCTCGCTGCCGTAACCGGCAACAGCGTACCGATTGGCTATCCGGTATGGAATACCGGTTTACGCATTCTGGATGCCATGATGCGCCCGGTGCCTTTCGGCGTAGCGGGTGACCTGTATCTGACGGGGATCCAACTGGCGCAAGGCTATCTGGGGCGTCCGGATCTGACGGCGAGCCGCTTTATCGCCGATCCGTTTAACGTCGGTGAACGTATGTACCGTACCGGAGATGTGGCGCGCTGGCTGGAAAATGGCGCGGTGGAATACCTCGGGCGCAGCGATGACCAGCTTAAAATTCGTGGACAGCGCATTGAGCTCGGCGAGATTGACCGGGTGATGCAGCAGTTGCCTGATGTCGAGCATGCCGTTGCCCATGCTTGCGTATTCAACCAGGCTGCGGCGACAGGCGGCGATGCGCGCCAACTGGTGGGGTATCTGGTGTCGCAATCGGGTTTACCGCTGGATACGGCTGTGTTGCGGGAAAAGCTGCGCGAAAAACTGCCTGCGCACATGGTACCGACGGTATTGTTACAACTGGCGGAGTTGCCGCTTAGCGCGAATGGTAAACTGGATCGTAAAGCGCTACCGATGCCGCAGTTGACGTCGCGTGTTTCCGGGCGCGCACCGCGAGCAGGGACTGAGACCACCATCGCGCAGTCTTTTGCGGCCTTGCTGGATTGTGAGGTGAATGATGTAGAGGCTGATTTCTTTGCGCTTGGTGGGCATTCGCTGCTGGCGATGAAGCTGGCGGCACAGTTGAGCCGCATTTTTGAGCGTCAGGTGACGCCCGGGCAGATTATGGTGGCTTCCACCGTGGAACAACTGAGCGCATTGCTGGAGAGCAATGATGATGAACAGTCGCAGCGTCTGGGGTTCGAGACGCTATTGCCACTGCGTGAAAGTCACGGCCCAACGTTGTTCTGCTTCCATCCGGCGTCGGGTTTTGCCTGGCAGTTTAGCGTGCTGTCGCGTTATCTCAGCCCTCAGTGGTCGATTATGGGTATTCAGTCGCCACGACCGGATGGCCCTATGCAGACGGCGGAAAATCTCGACTCGGTATGCGAACATCACCTGGCAACGCTGCTCAGTCAACAACCTCACGGACCTTACTATTTATTAGGTTATTCGCTGGGCGGCACGCTGGCACAGGGGATCGCCGCGCGCTTACATGCCAGAGGAGAGACGGTTGCATTCCTAGGGCTGTTGGATACCTGGCCGCCAGAGACGCAAAACTGGCAAGAAAAAGAGGCCAATGGTCTGGATCCAGCGGTGCTGGCGGAGATCGAGCGTGAACGCGAAGCCTTTCTGGCGGCGCAGCAGGGGAATGCGTCAGAGGCCTTATTTAACGCGATCGAAGGCAACTACGCCGATGCGGTTCGCCTGCTCACCACGGCGCACAGCGTGCCGTTTGCAGGTCACGCCACGCTGTTCGTTGCTGAGCGTACCTTAGTGCCGGGTGTCAGCCCTGAACGTAGCTGGGCCCCGTGGATATCCAGTCTGGATGTTTACCGCCACGACTGCGCGCATGTTGATATTATTTCCCCCACCGCGTTTGAGGCGATAGGACCTGTAATAAATACGCTGATTAATAAATCTGTGTAACAAGACGAATATTGCAATCGCGATGATCGAACAGCTCCACAATGTAAAAAATATGTTGTGGAGATGTTATTTTTATGCGGTGTAAGGTGATGAAAGGGGTGAATAAATTCCGAATATAATTTTTGGTAGGGCGATAAGCGCAAAGAGTGTTTCGGATAATTCTGACTAGCTGGTAGACTTCTCCCACAGGAATGTTTTTCTTTTAGGAAAGTTTTCAGGTCACGCAACATGTCATCATTAAATATTAAGCAAGATAACGTTTCGGAATTTACTGGCTATCCTCAGCCAGCGGCAAACGCAAATGAAATCGATTTAGTGAACCTAATCGAAATCTTATGGCGAGCAAGAACGAAAATTATAGCGACCGTTTTCGCCTTTGCTTGTGTGGGTATTCTGGTATCTTTCCTGCTTCCGCAAAAATGGACCAGTCAGGCAATCGTGACCCCCGCAGAACCGGTTCAGTGGCAGAGTCTCGAGAATATGTTGACCAAATTGCGCGTGCTGGATATGGATATTAGCGTTAGCCGTGGTGATGTGTTTAACCTGTTTATCAAAAAGTTCCAGTCGCCTTCATTGTTAGAAGAGTATCTGCGCTCTTCACCTTACGTGATGGATCAATTGAAAGGCGCTGATATCGACGAAATGGAGTTGCATCAGGCAATTGTCAGGCTTAGTGAGAAAATGAAAGCGGTTGATACTAACCTGGGTAAGAAGAACGAAACTTCGCTGTATACCGCATGGACGCTGAGTTTTACCGCACCTCAGGCCGAAGAAGCTCAGTCTGTGCTGAAGGGATATATCCAGTATATTTCTGATATTGTAGTGAAAGAAACGCTGGAAGATATTCGCAATAAACTGTCCATCAAAACCAGCTTCGAGAAAGAAAGGCTGGAGATGGATCGCGTCAGACTCAAGAATCAACTGGAAGCAAATATCCAGCGACTGAACTACTCGCTGGAGATTGCCAATGCCGCCGGGATTAAAAAGCCGGTCTACAGTAATGGCCAGGCGGTGAAGGATGATCCCGATTTCTCTATTTCACTGGGTGCTGACGGCATCGAACGTAAATTAGAAATAGAAAAATCAGTAACGGATGTTGCTGAAATTAACGGTGAATTACGTAATCGGCAGTATCACGTTGAGCAACTGTTAGCGATGAATGTGAGCGACGTAAAATTCACACCGTTTAAATATCAACTTACGCCTTCGCTGCCGGTGAAAAAAGATGGCCCGGCTAAATCAATGATCGTTATTCTGGCCGCATTACTAGGTGGAATGGTGGCGTGTGGTGGCGTTCTGCTGAACTATGCCATGGTGTCGCGTAAGCAAAAAATGACGTTTATTGATCAGCAACTGGTGTGATGAATTATCGTATGGCGGCAAGCCAGCCGCCTTACGATAACGCGTGTTATTTGCTGCGTCCAAGCGGCACTACTAACGGCGTTCCGGCAACTGGATCGTCGATAATCATACAGCGCAGTCCATAGATTTTTTCAATAAGCTGCGCGGTGACGATCTCCTTCGGTGCACCCTCGGCAATAATTTTTCCATCTCGCAGCGCAATCAGATGCGTCGCATAGCGACAGGCCTGATTCAGGTCGTGCAAAACGGCGGCCAGCGTGTAGCCTTTTTCCCGGTTTAACTCACTCAGCAGTTCCAGCAGATCGATCTGATGACTGATATCCAGCCAGGTGGTGGGTTCATCAAGCAGCATAATCGACGTTTCCTGCGCCAGCACCATCGCAATCCATGCACGTTGACGTTGTCCGCCGGAAAGGGTATCCACACTTTGTGATGCCAGGTGGGTGATACCCGTCGCCTGCATGGCGTTTGAGACCGCAATTTCATCCTCTTGCCGCCAGCGGGTAAACAGCGGCTGGTGCGGATAGCGCCCGCGGGCAACCAGCTCCTGTACCGTAATATCTCCCGGCGTGGTGGCGTTTTGCGCCAGCAAACCTATTCTTCGGGCGACTTCCTTGCTGGCATAGTGTTGAATATGTTCGCCGTCAAGCCAGACCTTGCCGTTCGCGGGCGTCATCAGGCGACTAAGCGTGCGCAGCAATGTCGATTTCCCGCAGCCATTTGGCCCGATAATCGCGGTGAAGTGACCGTCGGGAATCGACACATTGAGGTTTTCCGCCACGGTAAACTTGCCATAACCCAGCGTTAGCTGGTCGCCACGCAAACGGGCTACTGATTCGGTCATTTTTTGCGGGACTCCTGAATTAACAAGACGATAAGATAAATACCGCCGAGGCTTACGGTGACAACGCCCACCGGAAGCTGATAAGGCATAAACAGCTGTTGGGCGCATAAATCCGCCATCAGCAGCAGCAACGCGCCGCACAGCGCTGACAGGGTTAATCCCCAGCGCGATGTGCCGCTTATACGTCGCGCGATATGCGGCGCGACAAGGGCAATAAACGAGATAGGACCCGCCAGCGCGGTGGCGGCAGCGGTCAGTACAACCGCAACCAGCATCATCATCAGACGCGAGCGCTCAACGCTGACACCAAGCGCACAGGCGCTGTCATCACCCATTTCCAGTAAGCGCATCCGGCGTACCAGCAATGTGGCGCATACCAGCATGATGATAATCAGCGGGGCAGACGGCCAGGTTTTGGCCCAGGTCAGGCCATTGAGCGATCCAGCATTCCACAGTCCGGCCGTTAGCGCGGTTTCTAATGATGCTTTCAGCAGTAGCCAGGTGTTGAACGCCACCAGCATGGCGCGTATGCCGATACCAATAATAATTAGCCGGAAGGTGTCGATCCCATTGCGCCAGGCGAGCGCCCAGACCACCAGAGAAGTCAGGATCCCACCGAGCATGGCCGCCAGCGCGATCGCGGTAAGATGCTGTCCGAACAGCACCATTGCCACCAGCACACCGCTCCAGGCCCCGGTATTGAAACCCATCACATCCGGGCTGCCCAGTGGGTTACGCATCAGCGACTGAAATATTGCGCCGCTCACGCCGAGCGCTGCGCCAATCAATAGCGCCATGAGCACGCGTGGCAAACGCCATTCGGTCACCACCAGGGTAATACTGCGCGGCGCATCGCCGAGCAGGGCGGCAATAATTTGCTGGGTTTCCAGCGTAACAACGCCGCTACGCAGGCTCCATAAACCAATGACGAGACAACCTGCAACCAGCAGCAGGCTGCTGATTATCAGGCGGCGGGAGAGGTGCATCATGCGCCACCCCCGCGCAATTTACGGCGTACCAGAAAGATAAGCACCGGCGCGCCGATGAAAGCGCTGACCACCGACACGCGCAGCTCGCCGGGAACAATCAGGCGACCGATGATATCGGCAATCAGTAACAGAGAAGGGGTTGCCAGCAGGGTGACGGGCAGTGACCAGCGGTGATCCGCCCCCACCAGCCAGCGCGCCATGTGAGGTATCATCAGGCCGATAAAGGCGATAGGACCGACAATCGCGGTCGCGCTGCCGCACAGTACGGTAATAACCAGCAGGCCAATAAACTGTGTGCGAGCGACTTTACTACCAAGCGCGGTAGCTGTGTCGCTCCCGAGGCTCAGGCTATTCAGGGCACGACTGAGGAACAGTGCGACAGCCGCGGCAATCAGTACTGGTACCAATACAACCTTCAGCGTTTGCAGGCTGCGGATATCCAGTGAGCCAGCCTGCCAGAAACGCAGTTGATCGTAAACGTCCGGGTTGAGCAGGGCGATGCCGGTGGATAATCCTTCCAGCACCGCGCCCAGGGCAACGCCCGCCAGCGTCAGACGTACCGGGCTTAGCTGTCCGCCGCCCTGGCTGCCGGTAAATGCTACGATCAGCGACGCAGCCAGCGCACCGCAAAAGGCCATCAGCAGTTGTTCTTGCGCAGAGGAGAAGCCGAACAGCGCGGCCCCCAGCACAATAGCAAAGCTGGCACCAGAGTTGACGCCCAGAATACCGGGATCGGCGAGAGGGTTACGCGTGAGCGTTTGCATTAATGCGCCAGCCAGGCCCAGCGCACCACCGGCGAGCAGCCCCGCCAGCGTGCGTGGGAGTCGCGCGTCAAGCACGATGGTGCAATCAGCGCTTTGACAACTGCCGGTGAGCGCATCCAGCACCACGGAGGCAGGTAGTGACTTGGCGCCAATAACCAGACTTAATACCGTGGTCAGAACAAGTAATAACAATAGTCCGGGCACGGCGAAGGCGCGTGTCGCGGAAACAGAGCATGACATATCAACTTCCCTGATAATGATAGTAATTATCGTTATCGATCTTATTTGGATATGTTAGCATGTGCAGCCATCGAATGGATATTGAAAAAGTACCTGGTAAGGCTCTGTAATGAATCGACAATCATGGCTGCTCAATCTCAGCCTGTTAAAGACCCACCCTGCATTTCGTGCAGTCTTCCTCGCCCGTTTTATTTCCATTGTCTCTCTGGGGCTACTCGGCGTAGCGGTTCCGGTACAAATCCAGATGATGACCCAGTCGACCTGGCAGGTCGGTTTGTCGGTGACGCTGACCGGCAGTGCAATGTTTATTGGCCTGATGGTGGGCGGTGTGCTGGCCGACCGCTATGAGCGTAAAAAAGTGATCCTGCTGGCGCGTGGTACCTGTGGCATTGGCTTTATTGGCCTGTGTTTGAATACGTTACTTCCCGAACCGTCGTTACTGGCAATTTATCTGCTTGGCTTATGGGACGGTTTCTTTGCTTCGCTGGGCGTGACTGCTTTACTGGCAGCGACGCCAGCGCTGGTCGGGCGGGAGAATCTGATGCAGGCCGGGGCGATTACCATGCTGACGGTGCGTCTGGGATCGGTAATTTCGCCGATGCTTGGCGGGGTGCTGCTCGCGACCGGCGGCGTGGCCTGGAACTACGGACTGGCGGCGGCGGGGACCTTCATTACCTTACTACCGTTGCTGAGTCTTCCCGCGTTGCCGCCTCCGCCGCAGCCGCGTGAGCATCCGCTGAAATCGCTGCTGGCAGCATTCCGCTTTCTGCTTGCCAGCCCACTGATTGGCGGTATTGCACTGCTCGGTGGTCTGTTAACCATGGCGAGCGCCGTGCGCGTGCTGTATCCGGCGTTGGCGATTAACTGGCACATGTCGAGTGCGCAAATTGGCCTGCTGTATGCGGCTATTCCGCTGGGGGCAGCCGTGGGTGCATTGACCAGCGGACAACTGGCGCACAGTCTTCGTCCGGGACTGATCATGCTGGCATCGACCGTGGCTTCATTTCTGGCTATCGGTCTGTTTGGCTTGATGCCCGTTTGGCAGCTTGGGGTTATTTGCCTGGCGCTGTTTGGCTGGCTAAGTGCGGTCAGTTCGTTGTTGCAGTACACCCTGTTACAGACGCAGACGCCGGAAGCGATGCTCGGGCGAATTAATGGTTTGTGGACCGCACAGAACGTCACCGGCGATGCGATTGGCGCGGCGTTGTTAGGTGGTCTGGGCGCGATGATGACGCCAGTTGCTTCGGCAAGCGTGAGTGGGTTTGGGCTGGTGATTGTCGGTCTTTTACTGCTGCTGTTGTTGGGAGAAGTGCGCCGATTCCGGCAAGTCCCCGTGAATGTCTGATCGCGTTGTGCTCTACGGATTGTAGGCCGGATAAGGCGTTAGCCGCATCCGGCGCTGGCAATTAAAACAGAGCCGACAGACGTTGCAGCAGCAGCATTGCGCTGTAGTAGTCGAGACGGAAGGTTTCCGTACCCAGGGCATAAACACGTTTATTTTGCACGGCTGGCAGATGCGCCAGAAGCGGATTAGCGTAAATAGCATCGGCATCTTTGCTGTCGCCAGCAAACAGGAACAGCGCTTCGCCGTTCAGGCCTGCCGCCAGGTTCTCACCGCCAAGCTGGATGATATCGTGGCGTTTGCCCTGACTCTGGCTGGTATGCAAGTTGGCAGGCAGCGTTGCCAGCGTGAACCCTAACTGCTCCATCAGCTTGCCTTGCGCTGACTCAGGCGTCCACAGATTGGCGCTGTGCGCCGCGGCGGTATATACCAGCGCGCTGACCGGCTGTGGTGGCAGGGTAATACGTTGCTTAACTGCCTGTAGTTGCTTATCAAACTCGGCAATACGCGCAGCAGCCTGTTGCTCCTGACCGGTAATTTCACCTAACTGGGTCAGCAGCGACTGCCAGCTTTTATCGTCGTAATTAATGATGAGCGTTGGCGCAATGGTGGACAGCTGATCGTACAGCGCGAGGGCAGAATCGCCCCCGGTGGCGCTTACCAGAATCAGATCCGGCATTTGCGCCGCAACGGCCTCCGCGCTCGGTTCGCCGATATACAGGCGGCTCAGTTTGCGTTCTTTTGCCACTTCGCTCCACTGGCGTAAAAAGCCCTGCGCATCGCCGATGCGATTGTTCGGCGTAGTGGCACCGCTGGCGATGACCGGGGCATCAATCGCCAGCAGCGAACCGGTGAGGGTCACGCTGGTGGAGACAATTCGCTGCGGTTTATGTTCCAGCGTATGCGTGCCGCGGCTGTCAGTAACCTGACGCGGCCAGTCGGCGGCGTGACCTGAAGAAATTCCTGAAAGAGATAAACCTGCCAGTAAGAGCACGGTGCGGCAAAAAGAGGGGAGACTCACGAATCGGCTTCCTGTTATCAATATAAGTAATGCTTCTCATTTTCATTGTTAGTGAGCAAGGATGCAAGCCAAAGTCGCACATTGTGCTACCACAAGAGTTGACATACCGCCGCTTTACTTTTAGGTTAGCGACCGAAAATATAAATGATAATCATTATTAGAGCCTTTATCATTTTTGGAGGATGATATGGATACGTCACTGGCCGAGGAAAAAACGCAGACTATGCCGACGCTCGCTCCCGACAGTTTTTTCTTTATGTCGCCGTACCGTAGTTTTACGACGTCAGGATGCTTCGCCCGCTATGCGGAACCGGCAATTGATGGCGATTCGCCAGACAGCCCTTTCCAACAAAAAATGAACGCACTGTTTGCTGATGCCAAATCGCAGGGTATCGCGAACCCTGTCATGGTCGGGGCGATCCCTTTTGACACCCGCCAGCCATCATCGCTGTTTATTCCCCAATCGTGGCAGAGCTTTTCTCGTACGGCGAAGCAGCAATCATCACGTTACTTTACCGCGCATCAGTCGCTGAACGTCGTGGAACGTAAATCGATCCCGGAACAGGACTTTTTTGAAGATATGGTCGCCCGGGCGGCTGCGCTGACGTCCACTCCGGAAGTCGACAAAGTGGTGTTGTCACGCCTGATCGATATCACCACCGATGCCAACATTGACAGCGGTGCGCTGCTGGAGCGTCTGGTGGCGCAAAATCCAGCGAGCTACAACTTCCATGTGCCGATTGAAGACGGCGGCGTATTGATTGGCGCCAGCCCGGAATTGCTTCTGCGCAAAGAAGGCGAGCGTTTCAGTTCTCTGCCGCTGGCGGGCTCTGCACGTCGTCAGCCTGATGATGTGCTGGATCGCGAAGCAGGGATCCGCCTGCTGGCATCTGAGAAGGACCGCCATGAGCACGAACTGGTGACGCAGGCGATGAAAAATGTATTGCGCGATCGCAGCCGTGAACTGCAACTGCCTTCTTCTCCGCAGCTGGTTACTACGCCGACGCTCTGGCACCTCGGCACGCCGTTTGAAGGTAAAGCCAACGCGCAGGAAAACGCCCTGACGCTGGCGTGCCTGTTGCACCCGACGCCTGCACTGAGTGGCTTCCCACATCAGGTTGCGCGCAAGCTTATCGCCGAGCTGGAGCCGTTCGATCGCGAACTGTTCGGCGGTATTGTCGGCTGGTGTGATGCCGAAGGTAACGGTGAGTGGGTGGTGACGATCCGCTGTGCGAAGCTGCTGCGCAATCAGGTGCGTTTCTTTGCCGGAGCAGGAATTGTTCCAGCCTCTTCCCCGGTTGCGGAATGGCGTGAAACGGGGGCCAAGCTATCCACGATGTTGAATGTTTTTGGACTGCATTAAGAGCCTTGTGGACTGGTTTTAAGGAGCAAAAATGAGTATTCCATTCACCCGCTGGCCGGAAGAGTTTGCCCGCAGGTATCGTGAAAAAGGTTACTGGCAGGATTTGCCGCTGACCGACATTCTGACCCGTCACGCCGACAGCGACCATACGGCGGTTATTGATGGTGAACGCCACCTGAGCTATCGCCAGCTGAATCAGGCCGCTGACAATCTAGCCTGCAGTTTGCGTCGCCAAGGGATTAAACCCGGTGAAACCGCGCTGGTACAACTGGGCAATGTGGCTGAGCTGTATATCACCTTCTTTGCGTTACTCAAGCTGGGCGTAGCTCCGGTGCTGGCCCTGTTCAGCCATCAGCGTAACGAACTCAACGCCTATGCCAAACAGATTGAACCGGCGCTGCTGATTGCCGATCGCCAGCATACGCTGTTTAGCGGGGACGATTTTCTAAACACTTTTGTGGCCGAACACAATTCAGTGCGCGTGGTGCAACTGCACAACGACGAAGGTGAACACAATCTACAAACGGCGATAAGCCAACCTGCGACTGATTTTACTGCTACACCGTCGCCCGCTGATGAGGTGGCGTACTTCCAGCTTTCCGGCGGGACGACCGGGACGCCAAAGCTGATTCCTCGCACTCATAACGATTACTACTACAGCGTGCGTCGCAGCAATGAGATTTGCCACTTCACCGGGGAAACGCGTTATTTATGCGCAATCCCGGCGGCGCATAACTACGCCATGAGCTCGCCAGGCGCGCTGGGCGTGTTCCTTGCGGGTGGAACCGTCGTGCTGGCGGCCGACCCGAGCGCTACCCTGTGTTTCCCGCTGATTGAACAGCATCAGGTTAACGTCACGGCGCTGGTGCCACCTGCGGTGAGCCTGTGGCTGCAGGCGATTGCGGAGTGGGGCAGCAATGCGCAATTGGCTTCGCTGAAACTGCTACAGGTCGGTGGAGCGAGACTTTCCGCCACGCTTGCGGCGCGTATTCCGGCTGAGATTGGCTGCCAGTTGCAGCAGGTCTTCGGCATGGCGGAAGGGCTGGTGAACTACACCCGTCTGGACGACAGTCCTGAGCGCATCATCAATACCCAGGGTCGCCCGATGTGTCCTGATGATGAAGTCTGGGTAGCAGACGCTGACGGCAACCCCTTAGCCCAGGGAGAGACCGGACGCCTGATGACACGTGGTCCGTACACCTTCCGTGGTTATTTCAAAAGCCCTGAGCATAATGCCAGCGCCTTTGACGCCAACGGCTTTTACTGTTCCGGCGATCTGATCGCTATCGACCCGGATGGCTACATCACCGTTCAGGGACGCGAAAAGGATCAGATCAACCGCGGCGGGGAGAAGATCGCTGCTGAAGAGATTGAAAACCTGCTGCTGCGCCATCCAATGGTTATCCATGCAGCGCTGGTCAGTATGGATGACGAACTGATGGGCGAGAAAAGCTGTGCCTGGCTAGTGGTAAAAGAGCCGCTGCGCGCGGTTCAGGTGCGCCGTTTTCTGCGCGAACAGGGTGTGGCGGAATTCAAATTACCCGATCGTGTTGAGTGTGTTGAGTCATTACCGCTGACTCCAGTGGGGAAGGTAGATAAAAAACAATTACGTCAGTGGCTGGCATCACGTTCACTGGCCTGAAGGAGAAATAGAAATGGCAATTCCTAAACTGCAGGCTTATGCGCTACCAACGGCGCTCGATGTTCCGGTGAACAAAGTCGACTGGGCATTTGACCCTGAACGCGCCGCGCTGCTGATCCACGACATGCAGGATTATTTTATCGGCTTTTGGGGCGATAACTGTCCGATGATGGAGCAGGTCGTCGCGAACATCGCCGCGCTGCGCCAGTACTGCAAAGAGCATAATATTCCGGTGTATTACACCGCTCAACCGAAAGAGCAGAGTGATGAAGACCGCGCTCTGCTCAATGATATGTGGGGACCGGGCCTGACGCGTTCGCCGGAACAACAAAAGATCGTTGAGGCGCTGGCGCCAGATGAAGCGGATACCATTCTGGTGAAATGGCGTTATAGCGCATTTCATCGCTCCCCGCTGGAACAGATGCTCAAGGAAACCGGGCGTAATCAACTGATCATTACCGGGGTGTATGCGCATATTGGCTGTATGACCACCGCAACTGACGCTTTCATGCGTGACATCAAGCCGTTTATGGTTGCCGATGCGCTGGCGGACTTTAGCCGTGATGAACACTTGATGTCGCTGAAATACGTGGCGGGACGTTCCGGGCGTGTGGTTATGACCCAGGAATTATTACCGACGCCGGTTCCGGCCAGTAAAGATGCGTTGCGCAGCGTTATTCTGCCGCTGCTGGATGAGTCCGAAGAGCCGATGGATGACGAAAACCTGATCGACTATGGGCTGGATTCCGTGCGCATGATGGCGCTGGCGGCGCGCTGGCGTAAGGTTCATGGTGATATTGATTTCGTGATGCTGGCGAAAAAACCGACCATTGACGCATGGTGGGCTCTGCTCTCCCGCGAGGTGAAGTAATGGCCGGATTTGATTTTGCCGGGAAAACCGTCTGGGTAACCGGGGCGGGAAAAGGGATTGGCTACACCACGGCGCTGGCGTTTGCGAATGCAGGTGCTGAGGTGACTGGATTCGATCGCGAATTTCCTCAGGATAACTACCCGTTTACGACCGAAGTGCTGGATGTGGCGAATGCCGGACAGGTAGCTGAGGTGTGCCAGCGCGTCCTCAAAGCGCGCGAGCGTTTGGATGTGTTGGTCAATGCCGCAGGTATTTTGCGTATGGGTGCCACCGATGCGCTAAGCGCTGAGGAGTGGCAGCAGACGTTTGCGGTTAACGTTGGCGGAGCGTTCAATCTGTTTCAGCAGACGATGGCGCAGTTTCGTCGCCAGCAGGGCGGGGCGATCGTGACCGTCGCGTCGGATGCGGCGCACACGCCGCGTATCGGCATGAGTGCTTACGGTGCGTCAAAGGCCGCGTTGAAAAGCCTGGCGCTGACCGTCGGACTTGAACTGGCAGGCAGCAGTGTGCGTTGTAACGTGGTTTCTCCGGGGTCGACCGATACCGACATGCAGCGTACGCTGTGGGTCAGCGATGACGCGGAGCAACAGCGCATTCGTGGATTTGGCGAGCAGTTTAAGCTTGGGATTCCGCTGGGGAAAATCGCCCGGCCGCAAGAGATCACCAACACTATTTTATTTCTCGCTTCCGATCTGGCCAGCCACATTACATTACAGGATATCGTGGTGGACGGCGGTTCCACGCTGGGGGCATGACGATGATCTGGAAACGTCATTTGACGCTGGATGAACTCAATGCCACCAGTCAGAACACGATGGTGGCGCATCTGGGAATGGTCTATACCCGACTGGGTGATGATGTGCTGGAAGCCGAAATGCCGGTGGATAGCCGAACGCATCAGCCGTTTGGCCTGCTGCATGGCGGCGCGTCGGCAGCCCTGGCGGAAACGTTGGGTTCGATGGCGGGTTATCTGATGACGCGCGACGGGCAGTGTGTGGTGGGGACGGAACTAAACGCCACGCATCATCGGGCGGTATCGCAGGGGAAAGTACGCGGCGTTTGTCAGCCGTTGCATCTTGGGCGTCAAAATCAAAGCTGGGAAATCGTCATCTTTGATGAGCAGGGACGACGCTGTTGCACCTGCCGTTTAGGCACGGCGGTGATGGGGTGAAAGATAAAACGCGTCTGAGCATACCAGACGCGTTTTTGTGTAGATTACCAGCTATAGTGCAGGTTAACGCTGCCACTGAGATCGCTGAAATCGTTGTTTCCTTTCTGCCCTGTTGCCTGCGCGCTAATGTTCCATTGATTGTTGATAGCGGCCTGGATCCCGAGTTTTATTTCAGCGCGATCGGCGGGAAGATCCAGGTTTACCGCTGAGTTATCAAAGGATACCGCCATATCATCGGTCATATGTAGCCAGTTGACTTCGGCGAATGGCTGAAGAACCGCATTGGTTGTCGGTGACGAACCCTCGACGCGAAGACCGAGGCGAGTGGTCCAGTTTTCGCTATTTTGACCGTCAATACGCGTATTGTGTGCTTGCACGCTGTCCGCTTTGTAGCTTTGCCAGACAACCTGTAATTGCGGTATCAGACTTAACGATTGGTTACTGGCGAAGTCCATCGTATATCGATAGCCGCTTTCCAGAGAGAGCGCGTTGGCGGTTGAGTCGTAATGTGTTGTTCCTGCATCACCGTTTTCAACGCTATTATCGTAGAAACCATATTGATACCAACTGTCGACATACCAGCCACGATGACGCATAGCATCAGCATACCAGGTTGCGTAAACGCCCAAATTGTAGCCGTCGATATCTCCGGTGGCTGAAAACTGGCTGCCATCTGCGCCGCGGTTTCCTGTGCTATCTGTACTGCCATTGATATAGCTTCCCATGAGTCCCAGCGTCAGACTTTGCTGACCGTTGTTCCAGGTGGCGATATCCCCGCCAAGTTGGAACTGGACGTAATCGCTGTCCATGTCGACATTTCCATCCGCAGCAGTAGAGTCCGCGTTTCCGCCTTTTACACGTAGCCATAAGTCGCCTTCATGTGAACGATACTGGCTATCTTCACGGTCGAAAAGCGTTTGCATTTGTAGCTCGCGAGCCAGCCACTGATTCCCCAGATAAGCGCCGATATCGGCACGGTATTGTGGATTTGATGGTTTACCGTCGCTGCCGCCGTCGTCGGGGTCGACAGGGGTTACGTCGCTGCCGCCGTCGTCGGGGTCGACAGGGGTTACGTCGCCGCCGCCATCGTCGGGGTCGACGGGGGTTACGTCGCTGCCGCCGTCGTCGGGGTCGACAGGGGTTACGTTGCCGCCGCCGTCGTCGGGATCGACAGGGGTGACGTCACTGCCATCGTCCTCAGGATCGACAGGAGTAATATCTCCCCCGTCATCGGGTGTCTCCGCCTGTGAGCGCAAATACCAATTTTCATTATCTTCGTATAAGCGATATTCGTACGGCCCAATCAGGACCCGATTGCCCAGCGAGAAAGCATCATCTGTTGATGTACCGCCAACATTCACAATTTCAATACCCTGGTCGGTGAATGCGCCTTCCCCTCCAGCCTGGTTGATGTACAGCGTGGTTTTACCGTCCACGTCACCCGCTACAATCAGTTCATCGGTCGGCGAGCTATCGTCGCCTAAATAAGTATTGAGTGTCAGGTTACCGCCAGTGCCAGTGTAGTTGCCGTTAATAGTCAATGTATTGCCCGGCGTCGTCCCCGAGCTTGCGATACTGCCCTTGTTGGTGACATTACCGTTTATGATAAAACCGCTTTGGGCGGCAGTATTATCGCCAAAGCGTAATGTTCCAGCGTTGTCCACGTTGCTGTTAACGGCGCCATTGCCACCTAAGGTTGAACCTTGCCCGACGGTGACATACTGCTGACTGCCTGCGGCACCAATAACGCCTGTCTCTGTTAGCCATAACGTCCCCTCCTGCACGGCGGTGGTACCGCTATAGGTGTTATTCGACGTCAGAGTGAGTGTGCCTTCTCCTTTTTTGGTCAGGCTCTTACCGTCCCAACCGCTGCGCGTGTCTGATGCGACGTCTTCCAGTTGGCTATTGACAGTAAACTGCTTGCCGCCATCGAGGGTGAATGTGCCGTGAGCAGGGGTGGCGACGGAGCCAGACTGTCCGGCATACCAGCTCAGGCCAACACCCAATTGGTATTGGGTGTTATCTGTGGCGCTGATTTGTCCGAATACTGACAGGTAATCCGGTATTGAGTCAGTATCCGTTGATAAGCTGGCAAAATCTTCGGTGATTGCAGTGTCTGTATCAATCAACGTAATAGTTTCAATGTCTTGTAATTGAGCGTCAGAGGTGAGTGTACCGATATCCAGCGCATTGCCGCTATTACTGATATGTAAATCACCGCCTAACGCAATCTCACCCCCGGTAATCAATGGTGCGCTATTGGCGCTGGCCAGGGCTGCTGCGCTAAGATCAACATTCAGGATGCTACTTTCCTGCAACGTCAGGCTATTAGCATGTAATGTGCTGTCGGCTGCCAGTTCTACGGTACCCGCATTGTCCAGCGATGTCAGGGTTGAACTGTCAGTAACGAGCCATTTTCCTTGATCGGCGAGCGTAAGGCTAAGCTCAGAGTCCAGGCCGCGGGTGTTAAAGTCGTGATTGATGGATGTTGCGCCCTCAAAATAAGATCCCGCATCCATTGTCAGATTGATATATCCCCAGCCGCTGTTAACGATGTCGCCGATAATCGTCATTTTTCCCGTACCGTTGATGGTGCCACCGGGCAATATATTGCTGCCGGACGACACTTTAGGTACCCAGATAGCGATTCCATCGTCGTTGGTTTTAATCGTTGTGTCACCACTCAGATTGACGATGCCGCCCTGTTGAACCATAACGCCAGAAGCGTTGCTGGCTCCTGTCATGTCGATGTTCATGTTGCTGGCATTAATAATGCCTGCGCGGGTAAAACTGTTATCGCCTATAGCCGAAAGCCCGTAGGAATTGGCTCCGTTCATAATGATGTCGGTATTGGAGATATTAATAGTTGAACCACTAAATTGTGCTGATGCGCCATAGCCTCCCGAGGCATAAATTGTGTTTCGATTATCCTGAGAACCGTTGAAATTGATCGTTGATGGGTCAGAAAAAGATGTGTTGGCTATCAGCCCGTACGTTTTGGCGGTGTCGCTTCGTCCGTCGATCGTACTGCCTTCACCAATATTAACGACTGTGGCATACATGCTACTTTGGGCTGTTATCGCTGTTCCTTGCGCTGTTTTTACCGTCAGGTTATCCGCGTCAAGTTCCCCGTATCCTCGGCCAGTGAGGTAAATAGTTGATGCCGTTCCGGTGGCGCTGATGGAACTGCCTGAACCGAGATCTACCAGACCTCCCTCTATACGGATACCTTCGGTTTTGCCGCCGGTTACTTCAATTGTCAGGTTTTCGGCATGTGCTGCGGCAGTGACGTCTTCTTTTTTTGTCGCCGAATAATCTCCGACAAACAGACCATATCCTTCGGAAAAGCCTGCCACGGTTATGGTCGAGTCGTGGCCAAAGTCGATGTTGCCTGAGATGTCTGCGCCGCGGCCACTTGTGTGTTCTGTAGAGGTAGTGGATACATCGATCGTCAGGTTATTAGCAGCGATCTGACTTCCCCTTCCTGACGTCAATCCATAGGCCGTTCCACCTGGAGTGGAGAGCGTTATCTTACTGCCTTCACCCAGATTAATATGGTTGTTTGACCCTGTCTGGATTCCATAAATCATCACGGTATTTGCTGAGTCTGCCGTTGTGACATCGATAACCAGGCCGTTCGCATTGAGCGTTGTATCTTTGCCGAAATAGAGACCACTGCCTCTCTCGGTACCACTGTTGATTTCTATGTGAGTGTTGTCTCCCAGATTGAGCGTGGTTTTCTCTGCCCTGGAGGTATCGATACCCGTCGCTTTACCGGCGGAGTTGGAGGTGACATGAATGGAGCCACCATCCATGGTGAATGTATTACCGCCATCATAGAAAAAGACACCGGTACTATTTCCGTTCTGGGATTCAACGTTGATTTTGCTTCCTTGCCCGAAGTCGAGAGATGAATCCATACCGTGAATATAAACACCATAGGCGGTGTTGTTACTGGCAACGTTAATTAATAGGTTGTTGGCATCGATGCGAGTACCTGGATTTACTTTATTAATGTAAACACCATTTGTTGAGCTTGTAGTGGTTGAACCGGTATCGGTTACGTTAATCTGTGTATCGTTTCCTAAATCATTTATCACACCGTTATCGAGTTTAACGCCGATTGAACCGCTATCCCCCGTAACGTTAATTGATGCCTTACCCTCAATTTGCACTCCTTGACCACCGGTCACGGTGCTATCGATACCCGTCTCTCCTGATAATGACGTTATAGTGTCACCATTGTTCAGGATGATGGTTTCTCCGCTCTGTGGGCCTTTATCTGCGGCAAGGGCGGCGCTGGTCATGATGCCGACGGTTGATAAAAGCACCCCGGCAACGGTGGTTCGTACCCGATTATCGCCACGAGAGCGTTCTGACACGACGATGAACATGTTTCGCGCGATATTCCAGACAATGCGATAGCATTTATTCATTATTTATATCCTTATAAAATTATGCCGCTATTAATGAATAACATTCTGCGTAAAAAGATTTTGGATGTTTCTATGTATGCTTTTTAAATATATGTTAGAAGGTGGTGGTGATATTTTTATGTAATTTCACTTAATCAATGTTGCATTGGATTATAGGTAGGGGGTATCGCTAAAGGTAGCTTTTGATGTCTGATTTTTTATCAGGATTAATAAAAGCATTCCATGTATAAAAAATGAGAATATCCTAAGATTATTAATGGTTTTATAATTAAGGATGTTGCTACTTATGGTTTTAAAATAAGGGCACATCGCCAGAGTGATGAAATGCTAAATAATTATAATTTACTGTAAATGTATCTATGTTGATGATGAATTCTGTAATTGGCCTCCTGGGCAAGCAAAACGCTGGCCCAGCCGCATAAGTAACGTAATTGTTTCAGCTATAGTTGTAGCAAAGGTGATCCAGTTAACAATGCAATGTAAATAGTCAGTGATGTCTCAGGTTTATGTGGTTGTCAGGTTGTTAAAATCAGGAAAGATGTTATAGAAACAAAATGTAACATCTTTCTGGATCACGCAAACGGACAACAACTATGAATAAATCAGGGAAATACCTCCTCTGGACATTGCTCTCCGTTATCGGAGCATTTGCCCTGGGATATATTGCGTTAAATCGTGGTGAACAGATCAACGCGTTGTGGATAGTCGTGGCGTCAGTCTGTGTCTACCTTATCGCTTACCGTTTCTACGGCCTGTACATCGCGAAAAATGTACTGGCGCTGGACCCGACGCGTATGACGCCAGCCGTGCGTCATAACGATGGTCTGGATTATGTTCCCACCGATAAAAAAGTACTGTTTGGTCACCATTTTGCGGCGATTGCCGGAGCGGGTCCGTTAGTTGGACCGGTGCTGGCGGCGCAAATGGGCTATCTGCCGGGTATGATCTGGCTGCTCGCCGGGGTGGTACTGGCAGGGGCGGTGCAGGACTTCATGGTGCTGTTTGTTTCTACCCGTCGCGATGGTCGTTCCCTTGGCGAACTGGTGAAAGAAGAGATGGGCCCTACGGCGGGTGTTATTGCGCTGGTGGCCTGTTTTATGATCATGGTGATTATCCTCGCGGTACTGGCGATGATTGTCGTGAAAGCGCTGACCCACAGCCCGTGGGGAACTTACACCGTAGCGTTCACTATCCCGCTGGCGATTTTTATGGGGATTTACCTGCGCTATCTGCGCCCGGGCCGCATTGGTGAAGTGTCGGTCATCGGTCTGGTATTCCTGGTGTTTGCCATTATTTCCGGCGGCTGGGTAGCGGAAAGCCCGACCTGGGCACCGTACTTTGACTTTACCGGCGTACAGCTGACCTGGATGCTGGTGGGCTACGGTTTTGTCGCCGCCGTGCTGCCGGTGTGGCTGCTGCTGGCCCCGCGTGATTACCTCTCTACCTTCCTGAAAATCGGCACCATTGTTGGTCTGGCGGTAGGGATTCTGATCATGCGTCCGACGCTGACCATGCCAGCTCTGACCAAGTTTGTTGACGGTACTGGCCCGGTCTGGACCGGTAACCTGTTCCCGTTCCTGTTTATCACCATTGCATGCGGTGCGGTATCTGGCTTCCATGCGCTGATCTCCTCCGGAACCACGCCGAAGATGCTGGCGAATGAAGGGCAGGCTTGCTTTATCGGCTACGGCGGAATGCTGATGGAATCCTTTGTCGCCATTATGGCGCTGGTTTCCGCGTGCATCATCGATCCGGGCGTGTACTTTGCGATGAACAGCCCGATGGCGGTGCTGGCTCCTGCGGGCACGGTTGATGTAGTGGCTTCTGCGGCACAGGTAGTCAGTAGTTGGGGCTTTGCTATTACGCCAGATACTCTGCACCAAATCGCCAATGAAGTGGGTGAGCAATCCATTATCTCCCGCGCAGGTGGTGCGCCGACGCTGGCCGTCGGGATGGCGTACATTCTGCATGGCGCACTGGGTGGCATGATGGATGTGGCGTTCTGGTATCACTTCGCCATTCTGTTTGAAGCTTTGTTTATTTTGACGGCGGTTGATGCCGGTACACGCGCTGCGCGCTTTATGCTGCAGGACTTGCTGGGCGTGGTGTCACCGGGCCTGAAACGTACCGATTCGCTGCCAGCGAACCTGCTGGCGACGGCGCTGTGCGTGCTGGCCTGGGGTTACTTCTTACACCAGGGTGTGGTGGATCCTCTGGGGGGTATTAATACCCTGTGGCCGCTGTTTGGTATTGCTAACCAGATGCTGGCCGGTATGGCGTTGATGCTCTGTGCTGTGGTGCTGTTCAAGATGAAACGCCAGCGTTACGCGTGGGTGGCACTGGTCCCAACCGCCTGGCTGCTGATTTGTACCCTGACCGCTGGCTGGCAGAAAGCGTTTAGCCCGGATGCAAAAATCGGCTTCCTGGCTATCGCCAACAAATTCCAGGCGATGATCGACAGCGGTAACATTCCGGCGCAGTACACCCAGTCGCAGCTGACGCAGCTGGTGTTTAACAACCGCCTGGATGCGGGTCTCACCATCTTCTTCATGGTAGTCGTTGTGGTGCTGGGTCTGTTCTCCATCAAAACTGCGCTGGCAGCATTGAAAGAGGACAAACCAACTTCGAAAGAGACGCCGTACGAGCCGATGCCTGAGAATGTCGAAGAGATCGTGGCGCAGGCGAAAGGCGCGCACTAATATTCTCTTAACCAATGAGCCCTCTCCTGAACGGGGAGGGCGTTTGTACGACAGGGAATCACTATGTTTGAAACACTCGCCAAAGCCGGGAAGTATTTAGGTCAAACCGCCCGATTAATGATAGGTGTGCCGGATTACGACAACTATGTTGAACATATGCGCGTCACGCATCCGGACCAAACGCCAATGACCTACGAAGAATTTTTCCGCGAGCGCCAGGATGCGCGATATGGGGGGAAAGGCGGCGCGAAGTGCTGTTGATTTTTTGCCGGATGGCGCTGACGCTTATCCGGCCTACAACATCGCATTTGCCGTTATAATTAGTCGTCGTAGGCCTGATAAGACGAAGCCGCTATCAGGCATCCCATACCCTAATCATACCGTAAACGACTCTACCTTTTCGAATGCTGCGCGCAGTGTCTCCGGCGTTAACGTTACCGGCAGGGCGTGAATGGACTCCACCGGGCGCAGGGTGTGGGTAATCACTTTGTCGATTTCTGCGCGATTATTGATATCCACGTCCAGTTGAGCTAATCGGGTTGGCAGGTTGAAGCGCTGATAGGCGGTAATTAACTGCACCAGCACGGCATCTTGTCCCAACAACACACTCTGCACCAGGATGCCGTACGCCACTTTAGTGCCATGTAAAAACTTCTCTGTTTGTGGGAGGACGGTCAGGCCATTGTGAACAGAATGCGCCGCCGCCACGCGGGTGTAGCGCTCGCCCAGACCACCAACCATGCCGCCTCCGGCAATAATCGCATCCACTACATCGCAAAACGTGCGGCTTAACGAGCCTTGTTGTTTGTCTGTCAGCGCCTGCTCGCTGCTTTCCAGCAGGACGTCGCGGATCGTCTGCGCGGCATCGATACCCAGACGAACAGTTAATGGCAGGTTTTCTGGCTGAGGCGCAAGCACGACGGCCTCGTACCACTTCGCCAGCGTGTCGCCGATCCCCGCCAGTAGATATTCCTCTGGCGCATTGAGAACGATCTCGGGTTCGACCAGAACGAGGAAATTGGCATCAGGGAAAATTTCAAAATGCAGCGCCTGGCCTGCATCGTTATACCAGACGGAGAGCGGCGTCCAGGCAGCGCAGGTCGCCGCAATCGTAGGAATACCGACAAACGGCAGATCCAGACGACGGGCCAACGCTTTAGCGGTGTCGAGCAATGTTCCTCCGCCCACGCCAATCACCACGCTGCGATTCTCTCCCGACTCTTTTGCCAGTTGAGCAACATCGGTTTCGCTGCAATGTCCCGTAAACAGCAGGCGCTTAGCCTCGGCGAGATGAAATGTCTCTGGCAGATAAGGGCGGGCCGCATCGATAGCGCGCTCACCATAAACCCATACGGCGCGTGAAAGTTGGTCGGCAGTGAAAAAATCGTTGAGTCTCGACAGGCTGCCGGGATGGGAGAAATAGTTGGCCGGGCCGGTGACGACGCGAATCTCTGTATTACTCATGTTGTGTTGTCCTTTGGCTGTCCTGTCCAGGCAGGTTATTTTTATATAGACGTCTGAACGTCTTGATTGCCAAATACTAGCATCGTGTTATAGTGGCTTCAACCACAACATCACACGCTGGGATAACAATAATGAGTAATAACCCGCTGATTCCGCAAAGCAAACTGCCTAACCTGGGCACTACTATCTTCACGCAAATGAGTGCGCTGGCGCAGCAGCATCAGGCCATTAATCTCTCGCAGGGATTTCCTGATTTTGACGGTCCGCTCTTTTTGCAGGAGCGTTTGGCGTATCACGTCGCGCACGGTGCAAACCAGTATGCACCGATGACGGGCGTGCAGGCGCTGCGCGAAGCCATCGCGGATAAAACGGCAGACCTGTACGGCTACAAACCCGACGCGAATAGTGAAGTGACCATCACGGCGGGGGCCACAGAAGCGCTGTATGCCGCGATCACTGCGCTGGTGCGCCCAGGTGATGAGGTGATTTGTTTTGACCCGAGCTACGACAGCTATGCGCCTGCGGTTGAATTATCCGGCGGGGTGGTTAAACGTATCGCGCTGCAACCACCGTCTTTTCGCGTCGACTGGCAGGCTTTTAGTGCCTTACTCAGCGACCGTACCCGATTGGTTATCCTGAACACGCCACATAATCCTTCTGCCACCGTGTGGCATCACGCCGATTTTGACGCGCTGTGGCAAGCAATTAAAGAACGCGAGATCTTTGTCATCAGCGACGAAGTTTATGAGCATATCTGTTTCGCCAGGCAAGGGCATGCCAGTGTGCTGGCACATCCACAGCTGCGGGAACGCGCTGTTGCTGTTTCATCGTTTGGTAAAACCTACCATATGACCGGCTGGAAGATTGGCTACTGCGTTGCGCCAGCCGCCATTAGCGCTGAGTTGCGCAAGGTACACCAGTATCTGACGTTTTCCGTCAACACGCCGGCTCAGTTGGCCCTGGCGGATATGCTACGAGAAGATCCTGCACACTATCGCGAGCTGCCAGCGTTTTATCAGAAAAAACGCGACGTGTTGGTGAACGCGCTGCGTGACAGCCGACTGGAAATTCTGCCGTGTGAAGGCACGTATTTTCTGCTGGTCGATTACAGCGCCGTTTCCACGCTTAACGACGTGGAATTTTGCCAGTGGCTGACCACTGAAGTGGGCGTTGCGGCGATACCGCTGTCGGTGTTCTGCGCCGATCCTTTCCCGCATAAACTGATTCGTCTCTGTTTTGCCAAGCAAGAATCGACGCTGTTAACAGCAGCTGAACGTCTGGTGTCGCTGTAGCTATTTCACCGTCCAGGCTTTGGAGAATCGACGGTCGGCGAACAACTCTTGCAGACCGTTGATTTGCTTCAGGCGTAACACCTCGTCGTTGTCCATGCCGAGATCCTTGCCAATTCTTTCTTCACTCCATCCCAGTTGCGATAGCTCGCGGACAATCTCGGACATGGCGTGGATTTGATGACGCCCACGGGCGCGGTTGTGGCGAATGGTCGCCGCCATACGCTCATGGCGTTCTCGTTCTAAACAGGCAACCGGCAGATATCCTTTAAGCCTGGGCCTCAGTGAGGCTTTGGCTTTACCTAACTCGTGGCGGTGGAAACCATCGACAATTTCGTAATCCTCTGCCGTTGAGTGAACCACCACAATGGGCTGTGTAAACCCGTCTGCTTCAAGGGACTTCAGCAGCAGCTTTTTCTCCGGCGGCGCAACGTTATTGGGGTTGTAGTCATTGGGTGAAATGTGATCATTTTTAACCCAAAGTACGCAATCTACGGGTTCCTCGCGAAAGGGACTGACGCTGTGTATCGCCCGTCTGAATTCATTGATGGCTTCAATTCGTTCTTCTTCTGACAGGCCAGAAAGAAAGCCGAGGAGTTCCTGAGTTAGTCGGTGTTGCATAAGATTCCCCATTCCTGGCGTTTTGTTTTCATACGTTCGTTATAGCGTTGGTAGTTTTTGGGTTTCGTTGGACTGAATGAAAGTGCCCGACACCAGTAGTCATTATTCAACAGGACTTTGCAGATACGTCGCCATGAAGGGATATCTTTCGAACCAATATCGCCTTCTTGAGTTTGCGGGATATTATCCATGCCTTTTTTCTTATACCACTGCAAATAGACGGCGATTTTATTGCGGTAATGCTCTGCGGTAGTCTCCGGCATGCTGTTCAATAGCAGCATGGCATATTCCTGCCAGCTTAAATGTTCTGGTTTAAGTATTTTCCGATGACCGTAAAAATGGTTGTCATGACCGGCATAAATACCCCCGCTTTTAACACCGCTGACGCGGGTGCACATAGCTGCCCAGCGCTCGGGTTCAATGACATGATATAGCCATAATCCCTGACGCTGTTCCGGGCCAAAGGGCTCACAAATACGCATGTAGCGCGTGGGAACACCGGCCTGATACATTAGATTGTATAATGGATTACACGGCATTCTGGTTTTTGCAAACCAGGTCCATATATCGGCGGTTTTCCAGTCATAGAGAGGATAAATATACCAGGTGTGTCCGCCGGGGGCGCTTGTAGTCCAGGGTTTATCATCGGCAAAGCGCTGTTTTTGCGAGTTGGCAATGGCAACAAAGCGGTTATATGACTCATCGGCGCGGATGCCCACCATCATCGCGGCTGGACGTTTCTCTGAAAACCAGTCAGCGAACTCACGAACAAATTGTTCAAAAGTCATACCGGGTTGATAGAAGGAGAAATATTCAGGATCGGTTATGGCATCTGCGGGCGGCTGGCGAACCCATTGTGTACTCGGCTCCCAACACTGCCATTCGGGTTGAAATTGTGACAGTGAATTTTGGGTAGTGAGCGGTAAGGCCACCCAATAAAATTGTTCGATGACATCGGCATAATGTTCACGTAGAGCTCCTACATAGTCGATAGTGCAGGAGAATTGTGCTTCCCAATCGATAAACAACACATTTATTTTTTTATGCAGTTGGCGTGCAAGCATGGCTGTCAGATGTAGCATTAGCCCTGAATCCTTCCCGCCGGAAAAGGAGACACAAACACGAGGTAGGGTTTCAAGTGTCCAGGTTATGCGCTCCAGAGCGGCTTCCAGCACGTTTTGACCAAGCGGGATTTTATAAATAGACATAATGAACTCATATCGGAATTATTATTCAAAATAATAACAAATGCTGACAATAAGATATGCTAATTTTTATTGGGTGCAACTTTTTTAATGTATTCATAATTATTTTGAATCGCATTTATTCATACAAATTCAAAATGAATTGATAAAGGTCTACTTGTTAGTTTTTAGGCTGTGCTTGCCGTCTATTTTTTTAATGAAATCGTCAAACCCAGTATTATTGAGTGACGCTCTGTTATACATCAAAAATAAATTTATTTTAGGTAGTGGGAACTCGGTGTTAATTTCTTTTAAATTAAATGTGCCGGCATATTGCTCATAAATTGCTGTTGGTAGTAAACCAATGATATCTGTATTTGAAATGATATTAGCAATCGTTATTAATGAATCGCTACGGAAACCAATGTCACGATTTTCCAGAAAGAATTTGGTTTGTTGCCTGTATTCTTTAATGCCCGGGTCTTCAGAAAGAAGCTGCGTAAACTGTTCTTTTAATATATTTTCAATCGTGGTTTTTCCATTAATTCTGGGATGGTTTTTGTTACAGACTAATACTGTTTCGATGGTTTTAAATGGCGAACATATGATCGAGCGATTACTCACTGGAGCGGTAGTAATGACTAAGTCTGCCTTTCTGTAAGCCAACAGGTTTTCCGCACTTTCAGCAGTGATGAGTATGTCACGGTGCTCAATTTCGACATGTGAGTCTTCTCTGAGAAAATGAATAACTTCCGCGATATTAATAGTTGTTGTTAGTTGCGGGCAATAAATAATAAATTTTTTCTTCAGGCTGGAGTTATGCATAATGTTGATTGTCTGCTCCAGACTGTTGAGATTTTTCTCAAGATGCTGATGTAGGTTAATTCCAGCCGTCGTTGGGGTGATTCCTTTACCTGAGCGAATAAACAGCGGGTCATTAAACTGTGTACGCAGTCTCTGCAATGACTGACTGACAGCAGAGGGCGTAATATACAGTGTTTCCGCCGCTTTACTGATGCTCAAATGTTGATATATGCATTCAAATATAACCAACAGGTTGAGATCGAACTTTTTGAGGTCATAGAGGTTAGCCATGCGTACCTTCCTGTGATGGTAATGTATTGAAAAATTCAATTGTGGAATAGTTTAAAGGGTAGTTATTCTTGAAATTTATGTTTGTGTGCTTAATGAATAATTAACTTTAGCTAAAATAGCACAAGTTGCGTAATTTTCAGCAGTAAAGTTAATTTAAATGAGTGATTGATATGAGAACGATAACAATCACTCATCTTGTTACTTTTATTTATTTCCCATGATAATGTTTAATTTTTCTTTATCCGGTAAGCCTACTTCCTGTTGTAACGTATCGTCTTTACTCATGTAATAGATAGCCGGCGTTACGTTGGCCCCCAAATCATCCATCAACTTTTGGTTGATATTCAGTAACTTCATTTGCTCCGCAGGGACCGAAGCCGGGATTTCCAGCTTCATTTTCCCACCGGATGCCTCATAGTCATGCCAGGTTTTGGCCGGATCTTTGGTTGCCAGAATTGCAGCGGCGGTGGCCGGACTTTCAGGTTTTATTACGCCAACCAATAATGTACGCAACTGAACTTTACCGGATTCTACCCACGGACGCGCCTGCTGCCAGAACTGTTTACAATAGGGACAGAAGGGATCGGCAAACACGTACACAATAACCGGTGCCTCTTTTTTCCCGTCCAGAATCCACGACGCTTTTTCCATTCGCTGCCACATCTCACGTCCGGCAGGGGCATAGATCTCTTTTTCTATGAGCGCATTACTGAGGTTTTCGCCTTTTTCATTATACATGTAGCCGGAGATGGCATGTTTACCGTCAGGCGTGACATAGATAGTGACCCCCATGTCCTGGTATTTTCCCAGATAGCCTTTCATTCCACCCGGTGCATCGAAGGGCTTCAGGATGGTAATGCCCTGTTTCTCAATAGCTTTAACGGGAGCAGGCAGCTCTTCGGCATGCACCACGGCAGGGAGCAGGGTTAAAAGTAAGGTACGTTTAAACATTGATTTTCCTTATAAAATCAGCAGGAAAGGGGGCTTAATTGCAAAACCTATCGCAGCCATAGGTAAGATCGACCATCAGTCGATTGCCCTTTCTTGAGTTGGGTGATGTAATCCCAATCGCTGTTACGACCTTTGTTAAGGTAATGTAGAGCGCAACACATAGCCAGCCCTGCTGGCACTGACGTTACCTGCGGGTAGCTCGGGTAATGAGGCTCCCTGCATAGGGGGCCTTTTTTACTTTTGTCTTTTAGGTTCGATTGAGTAAGTTGTTAGTTAACGCTTATTGATTTGATAAAGGAAACGCATTAGCCCTGCTAAGAGATTTTCGTTAACTTATCTCTCAACGAAAACACGGAGGAAGTACAGATGTCTTTGATTAATACCAAAATTAAACCTTTCAAAAACCAGGCGTTCAAAAACGGTGAGTTCATCGAAGTAACCGAGAAAGATACCGAAGGTCGCTGGAGCGTCTTCTTCTTCTACCCGGCTGACTTTACTTTCGTATGCCCGACCGAGCTGGGTGACGTTGCAGACCATTACGAAGAACTGCAGAAACTGGGCGTAGATGTGTATTCCGTATCTACTGATACCCACTTCACCCACAAAGCATGGCACAGCAGTTCTGAGACCATCGCGAAAATCAAATACGCGATGATCGGCGACCCGACTGGCGCCCTGACCCGTAACTTCGACAACATGCGTGAAGATGAAGGTCTGGCTGACCGCGCAACCTTCGTTGTTGACCCGCAGGGTATCATCCAGGCAATCGAAGTTACTGCTGAAGGTATCGGCCGTGATGCATCTGACCTGCTGCGTAAAATTAAAGCTGCACAGTATGTCGCTTCTCACCCAGGTGAAGTTTGCCCGGCGAAATGGAAAGAAGGTGAAGCAACCTTAGCTCCATCTCTGGACCTGGTTGGTAAGATTTAAGTCGCATTATTTGTAGGCCGGATAAACGTAGTGCATCCGGCATTCCACAGGCGCAAATCTGCGCCTGTTTTATTCCAGCACCATGACGCAAGTTGCATTAATGCAGTCCCGCAAAATCGGCTTGCATGATGATGTTTTCAGAGAGGGAAGAAGAATGCTCGACACAAATATGAAAACCCAGCTCAGGGCTTATCTTGAGAAACTGACCAAACCTGTTGAGCTGATTGCTACGCTGGATGACAGCGCTAAATCGGCAGAAATCAAGGAACTGCTGACTGAAATTGCTGAACTGTCAGAAAAAGTCACCTTTAAAGAAGACAATACTCTGGCGGTGCGTAAGCCATCGTTCCTGATTACCAATCCCGGTTCTCACCAGGGACCGCGTTTTGCCGGTTCTCCGCTGGGTCATGAGTTTACCTCTCTGGTGCTGGCTCTGCTGTGGACCGGCGGTCATCCGTCAAAAGAGGCGCAGGCGTTGCTGGAGCAGATCCGCGATCTCGACGGTGATTTTGAATTTGAAACCTATTATTCGCTCTCCTGCCACAACTGCCCGGACGTGGTGCAGGCGTTGAACCTGATGTCGGTACTGAACCCACGTATCAAACATACGGCGATTGACGGCGGTACATTCCAGAACGAAATCACCGATCGTAACGTGATGGGCGTTCCGGCGGTATTTATGAACGGCAAAGAGTTCGGCCAGGGTCGTATGACGCTGACTGAGATCGTGGCGAAAGTGGATACCGGCGCAGAAAAACGTGCGGCTGAAGAACTGAATAAGCGCGATGCTTATGACGTGTTGATTGTCGGTTCTGGTCCTGCGGGGGCGGCGGCAGCGGTGTACTCTGCACGTAAAGGCATTCGCACCGGTCTGATGGGCGAACGTTTTGGCGGTCAGGTTCTTGATACCGTTGATATTGAAAACTACATCTCAGTACCGAAAACTGAAGGTCAGAAACTGGCAGGTGCGCTGAAAGCACACGTTGATGATTATGATGTCGATGTGATCGACAGTCAGAGCGCAAGCAAACTGATCCCGGCAGCGCAGGAAGGCGGTTTGCATCAGATTGAAACAGCCTCCGGCGCGGTGCTGAAAGCACGTAGCATTATCATCGCCACCGGCGCGAAATGGCGCAACATGAACGTTCCGGGCGAAGATCAGTATCGCACCAAAGGTGTAACCTATTGCCCGCACTGTGATGGTCCGCTGTTTAAAGGTAAGCGTGTTGCGGTAATTGGCGGCGGTAACTCCGGCGTTGAAGCGGCTATCGACCTGGCAGGTATTGTTGAACATGTGACGCTGCTGGAGTTTGCTCCTGAAATGAAGGCAGACCAGGTGCTGCAGAATAAGCTTCGCAGCCTGAAAAATGTCGACATCATTCTGAATGCGCAAACGACAGAAGTGAAAGGCGATGGCAGCAAGGTCACTGGCCTGGAGTATCGTGACCGCGTGAGCGGGGATGTTCACAATGTGGAACTGGCCGGTATCTTTGTGCAGATTGGTCTGCTGCCGAACACCAACTGGCTGGAAGGCGCCGTTGAACGTAATCGCATGGGTGAAATCATCATCGATGCCAAGTGCGAAACCAGCGTGAAAGGTGTTTTCGCTGCCGGTGACTGCACCACCGTACCGTATAAACAGATTATCATCGCGACCGGTGAAGGCGCGAAGGCCTCGTTGAGTTCGTTTGATTATCTGATTCGCACGACAGTAGCATAAAAAAAGTAAGACTCACCTGCAATGTCAAAACCGCCAGTCATCCGCTGGCGGTTTTTTATTTCCATATACTCAAATTGTCAATTCTTGAAACAATAAACCGTATAAAACATTCACTTAATTAGCCTGATCATTATTTTTATCAAAGAAAGAGAGGGCGTTATCTTTATTATATTAACCTGCATTATTTTTTCATTTGTTGTGTGAATAAATGGTTGGTTAATTCATGGGTGAAATATATGAAACCCTGACGATCTTTGAATCGACAGGGTTATTGTTACGTGATTTTTTTATCTCTCACGATAGTTGCACGCTGAAAGCGGCTTATTCAGCTTTAGATACAAATGCCTCGGCGCTAACAGAGCAGGAGTGGCTGGAAGCGGAGTACGACTTCAATGCGCTGTTTGTCGGACCGCAGAAGCTAAAGGCCGCGCCGTTTGCTTCGGTTTATCTTGAAGAAGATGCCCTTGTAATGGGTAAATCAACCCTTAGCATTCGGGAATTCATGGCAAATATAGGGTTATCTATAAATGTCGGGAATAATATTCCGGATGATCATATTTCCTGTGTATTGGAATTGGCGGTTTTATTATCAGCTAATTCCAGAGCATCGTCAGAATACCAGGTGACCCTTACTCGATATGCATCTGAGTATGTCGCGGTGTGGGTGCCCGAGTATATAGAAAAAATAAATATAAATGCACAAACCGCCACGTTGAAAAACGTAGCTGGAAGATTGTCTTCTTGGCTTGATGAATTAAAAACGAGAGTATCAGTATGAGTAATGAACCGGGAGTTCTGAACAGACGTTCATTTTTGAAAGGGTTGATTGCCCTTGGCACGGTCGCAGCCCTGCCTGGGGGATTGCTGACTTCACGCTGTGCATTGGCGCAACCGCCCATTCCATTTAACCCCAAAACCTACAAAATCTATCGTAACGCCTGTCCGCGTAACTGCTATGACACTTGTAGCCTGAAAACCTGGGTGAAGGATGACGTCATCACCTTTGTGGAGGGTGCGCCTGAGTCAACGTTTACGCATGGCACGCCGTGTGTGAAGGGACTGAGCTACCCGCGTCGGGTATACAGCCCGGATCGCATTAAATATCCGATGGTTCAGGATGTTCGCGGCAGTGGGAACTGGCGTCGTATTTCCTGGGAAGACGCCATGCAGCGTATTGCGACCAAGATGCTGGAGATTAAAAAGAAAGACGGTTCAATGCTGGGTCTGGCGATGACCAAATATTCCGGCAAATTTGGGGTATTGAACTATGCGGTTGAAGGGATGATGTCTTCGCTGGGTTACACCACGCGTTTTGCCGGAACACCTTGCTGGCCAGCCGGTATCGATGCCCAGAACTACGATATGGGTGATATGTGGTGTAACGACCCGGAAGATTTTGTGAAAGCAAAATACATCATTATCTGGGGCGCTAACCCGGCCTGGTGCTCTATGCACACCATGAAGTATATCTACCAGGCGCGGGAGAAAGGGGCGAAAGTGGTCGTTATCGATCCGCTGTTAACCCAGACTGCCGCGAAAGCCGATCTCTACTTGCGTGTCCGTCCAGGCTCAGATGGCGCTCTGGCGCTGGGTATGGCACGTCATTTGGTGGATAAAGGTCTGGTGGACCAGGATTTCGTCAACAACTATTCCCATGGTTACCCGGAATTCGAAGCCTATCTGCGCAACAGCGTTACCGTAGAGTGGGCGTCTGAGATTTGCGGGCTGTCGGCGGATGTTATTCGCCAGTTGGCGGAAGAATTTACCGCGGTTAACCCTGCTACCGTGTGGATTGGCTACGGCATGCAGCGTCATGTTAACGGCGGCGCTAACGTACGGGCGATCGATGCCTTTGTAGCAATGACCGGCAATATTGGCATTGAGGGCGGTGGCGCTCGCTACGGCCACCTGCATACCTGGGGCTTTAACTACAATGCCATGATGCAGAAGCCACCGGTAGGCTCCATCGGTATGCCAGGTGCAGCGGGAACTACCAGCGAGTTTGGTTCTGCGGGGGAAGTTGCACAGTATTCCGATCGCTCATTGAATATCAACCAGACCGCCAAGGGAATTCTGGAAGCCAACGAGCCGCCTGTCCGAATGCTTTGGGTTGCCTGTAAGAACCCGTTTGCTCAGGATTTTGATCGCAGCAAGATGGAAAAAGCATTCGAAAAACTGGAAATGGTGGTCTGTGCCGATCAGTTCTTTAACGAGACCGTCCAGCATGCCGATATCGTTTTGCCTGTCACCACGGCCTTTGAAGAGTGGAACGTAGACGCCTCATATTGGCACTACTGGCTCTCAATCAACCAGCCTGCAATTAAGCCAATGTACGAGGCAAAATGCGATCTGGAAATCGCCGTTTTACTTTCCCGCACAATCAACAAGCTGGAGCCGGGTTCTTGCACATTCCCGCAGGAGTTCAATCATAAGCGTTGGCTGGACCAGGAATTCAATGACGGAATGGCCAAAATGTTTGGCATCTCCTCATGGGATGACTTACTGGATGGCCCGAAAAAAGCCATTTTGCCGAGTTCTGCGGCCTGGTATGACCGCAAATTTAAAACCCCCTCAGGAAAGTTTGAGTTCAGATCTGAGCTGTGTGAGAAAAATGGCCATACGGCGCTGCCGGAATACAAACCGGAGGCGAAAAGCACGCTGCCATTCCACTTGTTTACACCGCATGTGCAGTTCGGTATCCATTCCCAATTTATCAACCTTGACTGGATGCAGGTCTTCTATCCGGAGCCGTTTGTCTATATGCATCCGATTTCCGCAGAAAAAAGAGGCATTGCCGAAAACGACCTGGTGAAAGTGTTTAACACCGTAGGTGAAGTAGAACTGCGTGCGAAGGTGACCGCTAACGTTCCGGAAGATTTCCTGGTGATGTACGAGGCGTGGTTCCCGAAAAGGAAATACAACGTTCAAAACGTGGTGGCAGATACCCCAGCCGATATGGGGTTGATGAAAACCGGTGCGCCAGGTGCGGCTATCCACAGTCAGTTTGCGGACATCATTTTGATCAGTAAAGGAGCAGCGGCATGAGACGCGCGTTTTTAGTTAATAGCGATAAATGCATCGGCTGCCGTGGCTGTGCAATGGCGTGTAAGAGTTTTAACCAGTTGGAACCTGAACGTTTCTGGCGCTATGTCTACCCGCTGGATAAAGAAATTTATCCGCATGAAGAGCGGGCGTTCTATTCGCTGGCCTGTAACCACTGCGAAAACCCGGCCTGTCTGGCGGCGTGTCCGGTAGAGGCGTACACCAAGCGTGAAGATGGTGTCGTGGTGCATAACCCAGAGCGCTGTATTGGATGCAAAAACTGTATCCGCAACTGCCCATACGGTGCGCCGCGTTTTAATGAGGAGACGAAGAAAGCGGAAAAATGCAGCATGTGCTACGAGCGCCTTGATGTTGGTATGCAACCGGCTTGCGTGAATGCCTGTCCGGTAGGTGCGCTGACGCTTATCGATCTGGATGCCGATCCTATACCTGACAATGCCGTACAGTATCCGCCGGGATTCCCGCGTATGCCGCAGCTTAATCCTGGCACGCGTTTTATCCTTGCGCGTCAGCCGAAGCAGCCGGAGGGTAATTAATGGAAAAGTATGAACTTCCGCTGGTCATTTTTACCGTATTGAGCCAGATGTCGGTTGGGATCACGCTCATTCTGACGCTACGCACGCTGCAAGGAAAACTGGAAAGCAAACGCCTGTACTGGCTGGTAAGTGGGCTGGTTCTGGCGGTGGCGTCCGTTGCAGCGATCCTGCACCTTGCGCATCCGGATCGCGCCTACGATGCCCTGATTAACCTGCAGCACGCCTGGCTGAGCCGTGAAATTCTTGGCGCCACCTTATACGGTGCGGCGGTCGGGGTGACGTTTTTGGCAAAAGGGCACAAAGCGCCAGCTGTTCTGGCCTCTGTTCTCGGTATCGCGCTGGTGGCGGTGCAGGGGATGACCTATGCTGCCCCGGCAATGGTGGCGATCGCCAACGGTCTGACAATGCTGTTGTTCTTTATCACGGTGTGGGTGATGGGGTGTGCGGCGATTCCACTGCTTAACCTTGCACCTGCCGTTGCCGCATTACGCCAGGGGATTGTTGTGTGTATGGCGGTCATGATCGCCGCGCCCATTATCTGGCTAAGCGGCGGCACCATCATGCAGATGACGGCGCATGCCTGGCTGACGTCGCCGCTTTATCTGGCGAGTCTGGTGTGTCTGGCGGTGGCCTTTGTGCTAAGCCGTCAGGGAGAGCGTCGCGCAAAAGCGCTTTTTGTCCTGCTGTTTGTTGGCATATTCCTGAGTCGTCTGACGTTCTTTGGCGATACGATCAGCACCATCGTGAATATCGGTCATTTGTATTGATCGTGAGGTAATAAAAACCCCTGTCAGGCGTTAACCTGACAGGGGTTTTCTTTAGCGAATCAGTGGCTGTTAACGAACAACCAGCACTGGCAAAGTCGCGTGGCGGACAACGCTGGAAGCGTTTGAGCCGAGCAGATGGGTGCTGATTGATGGGTTACGCGACCCAATGACAACGACATCTGCATTCAACTCTTCACCCAACTCGTTGACCACATCACGGACACTGCCAAAGCGGACGTGTTGCTTAATACGGGAAGGATCGATGCTGAAGTGACCGACCATCGTTTGCAGACGGGTTTCCGCTTCGTGTTGCAGATGCTCTTCAAAACGACGGACATCGGCCGCAAAGCGGTGCAGGCTTAAGCTCGCTGAGCCTGGCAGCACATGCAGCAGATGGATAACCCCTTTATCCTGGGCCAGAAATTCTGCATGGCGAATAGCCTTGTCGCTCAGTTCCATTTCGAATACATCAACAGGCATTATGATTGTGTTGTACATAAACATTCTCCTTGTCATTACATGAACACATAACAGCATAGTATTAAAAATGATTCTGTCAGTCACGACACAGATTTATGTTGTGCGAACAGGAAAGAAAGCGAGGAGCAGGGAGATCTAACCGGAAAGAGGATGCAGATGCATCCTCTGTAAGATAAAGCGAGTGGCTTTGATAAGACAGAGTTAGCGCAGGTAGTCGCCTGCAGCTTCAGGCTGGTACTCAAGCTCAATAACTTCGAGGTGCGTTGAGGTCCCGCCTGGCAGTTCCCAGTGAATGGTATCACCAACGCGCAGCCCCAAAAGTGCAGCGCCGACAGGTGCCATTACCGAAAGCTGTGTGCTGCTGTCAGTCATAGTGGCCGGATACACCAGGGTACGCACACGGACTTCGCCATCACTCAGATTGCGGAATTTCACGCGGCTGTTCATGGTCACGACATCGTGCGGCATGGTTTCTGGAGAACACATTTGGGCACGATCCAGCTCGGCGTTAAGGGCGTCGGCAATCGGTAAACCAGCAAACGCAGGTTGCTCCAACAGGCGGTCAATGCGTTCCGCATCGAGGTCGTTAATGATGATAGTTGGTCTGGACATTTATTACTCCATGTCGTCGATACTGCGGGTGCGCAGGTAAATAATCCCAAAAGAAAACCCTCACCGTCAGGCGGCAAGGGTTTAGCTTTTATGATGATACTGAGACTTACCCCATGTTTGAAGTGATTTAGTTCACATTCAGGCAAATCATCAATATTGTCGCGTATGGTGTAATGTCAGTCAGTTAACGAACCTAAGGTAATAAATCTGTTGCCTCCGTCGCATTGCTACGTTCACCTTATGTTATTCACTTCTCTGAAACCATCCTACCTGTGAACGTGTTAAGGGTACTATCGCCGTACCCTTAACAATCCCGGCGGGAGCCTGGGTTGCAAGGGAGGCGGCGGTGAGCCTCCCTTGCTCGTTCACGGGTATCAGTGCTTCAGAGAAGTGATACCGCTGAGGTGAACGGAACCCTGAGCCGGGATCACATGTTCCCTATAATGCTTAACTGACAAGCATTACGCGTATGGTGTGATTTTAGCCGAAAAACGTGATCGTTCTCCAATTTGCATTATGCTTTTTAAGCGCTCGCTGCGGGCGCGTCAAACAACTCAGTGTTCCGCGACAGGAGATCTCATGAGCCAGTACGACAAACTTACCTTGAAAGACGGCAGCTATTTGCATTTTAAAGATTGGGGAAGTGGACAGCCCATTGTCTTCAGTCATGGTTGGCCGCTGACGGCAGATGCGTTTGAGGATCAGATGTTATTCCTCGGGTCGAAAGGATTTCGTGTGATCGCCCATGACAGGCGTGGGCATGGGCGTTCGGCCCAACCCTGGGATGGTCACAATATGGAGCAGTATGCTGACGATCTGGCTGAACTTACCGCGCATCTCAATCTTAAAGATGCCGTCCATGTCGGACACTCTACCGGCGGTGGGGAAGTGGCTCGTTATATTGGCCGGCATGGGACGCAGCGGGTGGCAAAAGCGGTGTTAATTGGCGCGGTGACGCCCATCATGATCAAGACTGACTTTAATCCAAATGGCGTGCCGAAAGAGGTATTCGATGGCATCCGTGAGGGGGTTGTGAACGATCGCGCCGCCTTTTTCTATGAATTGACCGCTGCATTCTATGGCTACAACCGTCCTGGCGCAAAAGAGTCGAAAGCCGTCAGGGAAAGTTTTGTTGAACAGGGTTTACAAGGTTCCATCAAAGCGTTGTACGACTGTATCCACGCGTTTTCGGAAACAGATCTGCGTGAGGACCTCAAAAAGATGACCATCCCGACGCTGGTGATCCACGGTGATGACGATCAGATTGTCCCGTTTGAAACCTGCGGAAAGGTCGCGGCGGAAATACTGCCTGATTCGCAGTTGAAGGTATATGTCGGCGGCTCGCATGGCATTTGCACCACCCATAAACAACAGATCAACGGTGACCTGCTCAACTTTATTCAGTCGTAATCGTTGGCAGATTGTTCTACGCTGATCTTCTTTTTCCAGGGGGATGAGCGAAGCATAATTTGTGCTGCGCTGACGTTAACTTCAACAGGGAACGCTATGTATTTCTATCAACCGTCACAGGGACACGGCTTACCGCATGACCCGCTAAATGCCATCATTGGACCGCGCCCGATTGGCTGGATTGCGTCACGTGACGGCAATGGTCGGCACAATCTGGCACCATACAGTTTCTTTAACTGTTTTAACTATCATCCGCCGATTATCGGTTTCGCCAGCAGCGGCTGGAAAGACAGCGTGCAGAATATTATTGAAACCGGTGAATTTGTCTGGAACCTGACGACTCTTGAGCTGGCCACTGCGATGAACGAAACGTCAGCCAGCTTGCCGCACGGTGAGGACGAGTTTTTTGCCGCCGGGCTTAGCAAGGCAGATAGCCGGATAGTCAACGTGCCGCGCGTGGCGCAAAGCCCGGTCAATTTTGAGTGTCGCTTATCGCAAAGCCTGCAACTGACTACCGCTGATGGCTCACCGGTTGATACCTGGCTGGTATTGGGGGAAGTGGTGGGCATCCACATCGATGAAACGCTCCTGGAGGACGGCATCTATCAGACGGCGAAAGCGAAGCCGGTACTGCGCGCAGGTGGGCCAACGGCATATTATTCGATCAGTGAAACACACCGTTTTGATTTAGTTCGCCCGGACGCCCGAGCAAAACGCTAAGCTTACGGACCGACGCCAGCTTGCAGCGTCGGTCGCAAGTTTCAATATCCCACTTTGTCGATAATAAACTGTTTACCGCAGCTACCTGGATGCGGTTGCGGTAAGAATGACTGTGCAGATAACGTCTGGTTGATGTTGTCGGCTTTCAGGGATAACTGGATCTCAGTGAGATACGCCGGATTGCCGTGGCAGCTTAGCTTCACAGCTTTGACGTTCTCTTTACCCCAGCTTTTGGCAACTACGGCGTCAAATGCGTTACGGCTGACGGTTTTGCCGTAGTTTTCCGCCAGGAATTTGCCCACCTCGCTGTTCTTAACCTCATTATTCAGCCGTACCATCGTGCCAAAGTACGCGTCGGGATCAAAACCGAAACACGCGCCATGTTTGGCATACTCGTAACGTTCCAGACAGGATCTCCCTCCAGCGCCGGGCATTACGGCGCTGAGTTTTGCTGCGCTTTCCAGCGACAGCCCGGTTTCGGGGGCCGCGCATTTACGGCTGGCACGTGCTTCAGGCAGGTTGGGAATAGGGCGAGTCGCGCAGCCAAAACGCATCCAGCGGCGGTTGTCGACTCCACGGGCGGCAATGGATTTAGGCAGGCTGGGCCATAAACCGTGAACGGTCAGGAAATCCGCTTTGTCTGCGCTCTCTTTTTGTAAACGACATTCGTCAGGCTCCTGACGATTACGCTCGTGTTGGCTCTGACAAAATCCGGTTTGCCAGGAGAGGGCCAGCACGTAGCTGTCAAAATCAGTGTATTGTTTTGCCTGAAGTTCATCGGCCTGAGCTGCAGAAACTGGCAGCAGAAGCGCTGCCAGTAATGAAGAATAACGCCATGTTGATGTCATGATGATTTCGGATACTTATATAAATTCTGAATATCATCTATTTAATCATAAAAAATGCCAGTCAGGTTTAGCTGACTGGCATCATTTTCATCAGGTGTGAACCGAAATGATTAGCTCCACATCGCCAGAATCGGCCAGCCGACCAGCAGAAGCATAGAGATGTAGATAACGCCGAAGATAGCACCCAGACGCCAGTAGTCTTTGGACTTCACATAACCACAGCCGTAGATGATAACGCCAGGGCCTGTTGCATATGGAGTCAGACAGCCCATGATACCGATGGACAGTACCAGCAGGATACACAGGTGTTCCATCGGCACGCCCGGGATACCTTTACCGACAGCCAGAATAACCGGCAGCATGGTGGCAGTGTGTGCAGAAAGGCTGGCAAACAGGTAGTGAGCAAAGTAGAACACCAGCACCAGCACGATTACAGTCGCGTTAGGCGAGAAGCCTTCCAGGTGCGTGCTCATGGTGTTGGCGAACCAGTCGATGAAGCCTGAACGGGTTAAACCATTCGCCATAACGACCAGCGTGGCGAGGTTAACCAGGGTGTTCCATGCGCTGTTATAGCGGGTAATGTCTTTCCACGGTACCACATGCAGCGCCAGCATCAGGGAGACAGCAAGCAAACCCACTGCGGTTGCATCAATCAGTTTACCACCGAAGACCCACAGGCCCAGGCTGAGCAGAACCAGACCGATCAGCGTTATCTCTTTACGGGTCAGTTTACCCATGCCTTTCAGTTCATCACCGGCCCATGCGGCAACTTCAGCACTGTGAGTGACCTCTGGTTTGTACAGAACGTATGACAACCACGGAGCAACGATCAGCAAAATAATACCAACCGGCAGGAAGCTGAGGAACCATTGCAGCCAGCTGATTTGAATACCGGCAATTTTGTTGACGAATTCCAGACCCAGTACGTTTGGCGCAGCACCGGTCACGAACATAGAGGAGCTCAGGCTGGTACTGATTACCATCATCCACATCAGGTATCCGCCGATACGGCGCGCGGAAGGATCGTTCGGGAATGATTTAAACAGCGGCGGCAGGTTTTTGATAACCGGGAATACGGTACCACCGGTACGCGCGGTGTTAGACGGTGTAAACGGCGCCAGCAGAATGTCGATGATAACAATCGCATAGCCCAGCGTCAGGGTGCGTTTACCCATGAATTTCACCAGGAACAGCGCGATACGACGACCCAGACCGGTGACTTCATAACCCAGTGCGAAGATAAACGCACCAAACACCAACCACACGGTGGTGCTGGAGAAGCCCGCCAGACCCCATTTCAGCGCTTGCTTACCCGCTTTAAATGCCGGGTCGGCCAGTTCTGAAGCATCAAACAGCAGATAGTTGCTGCCGATAACGCAGATCGTTACGGCGATAAAGCTGATCGCTGTTGCCGGAATTGGCTCCAGGATCATACCGACGATCATCGCCACAAACACGGCAAAGTAGTGCCAGGCCTGTGGAGGCATTCCATCAGGGACGGGGATAAGAAACATGACGCCCATTACGACCAATGGGGCCAGTAACTTCCATATTTTATCTTTTGCTAAAGACATGTGTGTGATTCTCCGGAAAGGATCTTTAATTGTGATAATGATGAACTTGTGAAATCTGAGCTAAGAACCAGGTGACGATCAGCAGATCGGCGCAGCCTCCGGGACTGAGGTTGCGTTCAATGCACTGTTGGTCGAACTGGTGTAGGTATTCGAGATCGGCAGGGGTACGAATCCCCCCTTGCTGCATCAGGGCAGTGGCCTGCTGCTGTAGCCAACGCAGACCTTCTGCGCCGCCACGTGAAGCCACGTTGGTGTCGCCGTTGATAGACATCAGCAGCAATAAAGTGTCGAGTAACGCCAGTTCAGGGTCGCGGCCCTGAGTCAGCAGTGCGCGGTAGTGCGGCAGGGCATGCTGGATGACTAGCGGGTATCCCGCTTCGGCTTCGCCCCGTGCGCCGGTTAATCCCAGTTGCTGATAAAGACGTTGGCCTGCCGTGAGTTGTTGATTGTTCTGGCGCAGTTCGCGCTCGGTCAGACCACGGCAAAATGTTGCTGCCGTAGAGCAAATGGTTTCAGCGGTAACAGTTAGTTGGAGCTGGTGCAGGCGGCCAATGGCGGCGCACAGCAGGCCCAGAGAAAAGATGCTGCCTTTGTGGGTATTCACCCCAGCGGTGGCGCGAAACATATCAGCTTCGCAGGCCATGCCCAGCGGGCGCAGTCCTTTCAATACATCCTCAGGCGACAGCTGTGCGCTAAACGCCCCATATTCAATAAAACGTGGCAGCCAGGCCTGAATAGCCTCGGCGCTGCGATGAAAATCTTCCAGCGCCATATCTTTATGCGCGCCGTTGTTAATACGATCTACCAGACCGGGTTTAGGTGACAGGTTGACTTCAGTCAGCATGGCGCGCCACGCGAGCGTTGCGTAAGCATCAGGCAGATCCAGAGGAAGGACTGCATTATTGGTTGATGTTGCGGGAATCGGCATCATGCAGCAGTGCCTCCATCTGAGTGAGTAAGTCGGAAAGTGCGTGGGTTTTACCCCGCGCACAGTCGGCAGCACTTTGCTCGCACAGCAGACAGCGGCGGGCAGGGAGTGCGAAATGACGCCGGGACAGAATTTCCCCTTCAGGGGTCAGGACATCGATGTCCCATAGCCGTCCCAGCGGGTGTGAATGCTCAAGTTCAATCGTGGCGAGCTTGAGGTCGTGGGCCGGAGCCTCAATAGACAAAAGACCTTCTGGACCGCTGGCAGAAACCAGCGCTGTTTGCTCCCTGACAATCCAGGCTGATTGTTCCGCCAGCGCGAGCAAGGCGGTTACGCCGTGATTAAAGATGCGACGGGTTAATGCGCTGTCTTTAATCGGACCCGGTGCGACTACGGTGAACGAGACCAGTGGCGCAGAGTGGCGTGTCAGCCAGTCCTGTTGCCTTGCTTGTCTCTTATCGCGGCTGGCGAGCAGCTCGGGAATCGAAACCGCGTGTTGGGTGGCGAGTTCAGGGAGCAGGTGCATGGCTTATTCCTTCACCTGATGCACAACGTCAATCACTGAACCGTCGCGATAACGCACAACGGCAATCACGCGGTCAGTGAATTCGATAGCGCGTGGCTGACCGGTGAGTTGCTGTGCACGTTCGCGCAGCCATTCAATGGACACCACTTTCATACCGGCTTCTTTCAGTCGTTCTGCCAGTTCCGGACGTGCAGGGTTGACGGCGATACCGTGGTCAGTGACCAGAATGTCAACGCTGGAGCCAGGGGTTACGCAGGTCAGCACGTTATCAACCAGCGTCGGGATGCGTCCGCGAACCAGCGGTGCGACGATGATGGAAAGCGCTGCGGCCACAGCCGTATCACAGTGTCCGCCGGATGCGCCTCGCAGTACGCCGTCAGAACCGGTCAGTACGTTCACATTGAAGTTGGTGTCTACTTCTAATGCGCTCAGTACCACCACATCCAGACGGTCAACGGATGCGCCTTTTGAACCCCAGTTGGCATACTGGTTTGCACTGATTTCAATGTGGTTTGGGTTGCGGGCCAAGGACTCAGCCGCGTTACGGTCGAAGCTCTGCACGTCCAGCAGTTTGCGAATCAGGCCTTTTTCATGCAGATCCACGATGGTGGCGGTGATGCCGCCCAGCGCGAAGTCAGCACGGATATCGCGGCTGCGCATTTTGTCTTCCAGGAAACGCGTCACGGCCAGAGAAGCGCCGCCGGTGCCTGTCTGCAGTGAGAAGCCTTCATTGAAGTAGCCGGAGTTAGCAATGACCTCTGCCGCGCTACGGGCGATTAACAGTTCACGCGGGTTGGTGGTCATGCGGGTCGCATCAGCACCGATTTTGTCCGCATCGCCGACCTGATCGATCTGCACGATCAGATCTACCTGATCCTGTGTAATGCTGGCCGGGTTATGTGGATAGGTCAGCAGTTGTTCAGTCAGCAGGACAACCTGTTTCGCGTTTTCCGCGTCTACGCGGGCATAGCCCAGTGAGCCGCAGCATGCTTTACCGGTATAACCGTTGGCGTTACCAAACTGGTCGCAGGACGGTACGCCGAGGAACGCCACATCAATGCTGAGTTCGCCGCTTTGTACCAAGTGTACACGTCCACCGTGGGAGTGAATCTGTACCGGTTCGGCCAGCAGGCCACGGGAGATCTCTTCCGCCAGCGGGCCACGCAACCCGGAGGTATAAATACGGCTGACCACGCCCTGACGGATGTGCTCAACCAGCGGAGCATGGCAATCGCTCAGAGAGCTGGAGGCCAGCGTCAGATTTTTAAAGCCCATACTGGCGATGGCGTCCATCACCAGGTTAATCGTCAGATCGCCACCGCGAAAAGCGTGGTGGAAAGAGATGGTCATGCCATCCTGTAAACCTGAACGACGAATGGCGTCTTCCAGGTTAGCGCACAGCTTTTTGTCGCGCGGTTTTTGCGCCTGTAGTTCTACTTTTGCGGTGCTCTGATAAGCGGAAAGCTCACTTTCTGCATGACGGCTCCAGGTCGCCACGCGATCCTGGCGTTGAGACTGTTCGATTTTCTGCGTCATTTTTTTGCCTTATTCTTCGCGAATGCCGGAAAGTTCTGCACGGGAGATAACCAGAAGGGCGCGCTCGATAACCGGGCTGTCGACCATTTTGCCGTTCAGGGAAACCACTCCACGACCTTCGCGGGCAGCGGCTTCAGCGGCTTCTACGACCAAACGGGCGTGAGCCAGCTCTTTGCGCGTCGGGGCGTACAGGTTATGCAGGAGTTCGATCTGGCGCGGGTTGATGAGCGACTTGCCGTCAAAACCCAACTGCTTGATGTGTGCGGCTTCGTGCAGGAAACCTGCTTCGTTGTTGGCATCGGAATACACGGTGTCGAACGCCTGAATACCGGCAGAACGTGCAGCCTGCAAAATAGAGCAGCGGGCAAACAGCAGTTCAGTACCCTCCGGCGAGCGTTCAGTGCGCAGGTTACGCACATAATCTTCAGCACCCAGAGCAATACCGATCAGGCGCTCGGAAGCGTGGGCAATTTCTACCGCACGGGTAATGCCTAACGGCGACTCAATGGCGGCTAACAGGCCGGTGCTGCCGGGTTCACGGCCACAGGCGTTCTCGATGCGCAGAATTTCACTTTCGATGTCGATGACATCCTGCGCGGTATCGGTCTTCGGTAAACGTACGATGTCAGCACCGCCGCGTACCACGGCTTCAAGGTCGTTGATGCCCCATTCGGAGTCGAGGGCGTTTACACGCACGATAGTTTCAACGTCGTGATACAGCGGATGCTGCAGCGCGTGGTACACCATGCGGCGAGCGGTATCTTTTTCACGCAACGCGACGGAGTCTTCCAGGTCGAACATCAGTGCATCTGCCGGGTAGATGAACGAGTTGCTGACCATGGCGGCATTGGCACCCGGTACGAACAACATGCTGCGGCGAGTACGGGTTTTACGTTGTTGCAAAGATGCGGAAATCACTGGCAATCCTCCCATGGCAGTGCCGGAATACCGCCAGCGCGGGCCAGTAGTGCTTCCAGTCGCGCACGTAAAATGCAGTCCAGTGCGCCTTTATCATCAACATTTAATTGCACGCCGCGTACGTTGTAGCGGGACAGAACGTCCAGGATGGTGGTCCGAATGGCATCACCGAACTGTTTTTCGACGCTACTGTTAACCTGCAGGTCAATATCCTGCGAATCGAGTGGGGCGATGCGAATCATCACATCACCGGACTCGAGTGTGCCTGCGACGGCTGCCTGGTTTATTTTCATTTTTCACCTGTTGCTAATGCGGGGGTATTTTGGCGGACTGCCGCACCCGATGAGGCTCGTTCAACCATGCTTTGCAGATAGTGCAGCGTGGCGTCAGGGACCAGGGATGCGATAGCCGTGAGATCTTTTTTAACCAGCAGCTTGCGCACCCAGGAGGCGGAAATCGGCATCTCCTGGAAGCACAGCCGCTCAATTTCCACCAGTTCAATCGGTGGGGCGGGAAGCGTTGGGGTCTCCAGCCAGTAGCGCATATCGTTGTTGTACTGGGAGGTAACGGAGCAATACGGCTCGGTACCGACGAAACGATGTGTAACGCCGAGAGCCGGTGCCAGGTACTGGCGGAAGATTTTCAGGTCTATTTCGGTGTAGCAGTGGTTAATAACGCTCTGCTCTTTGATGAAGTAGCACGGGAACGTGGCGCGGGAAATGATGTATTCCGAACCGCGATGCACGGTTAAACGTGGAATATCTTTTGTCCCTTTAAGCACCAGATCCAACCGGTCTTCATACGGAAACCGTGAGGTATCCTCTTTGACCAAAAACAGATGCAGCCAGTCACATTGTGCGGCCGCCTGTTGGATCAGAAAACGATGTCCGTTGGTGAAGGGGTTGGCGTTCATGACGATGCAACCAATTTTTTTCCCTTCACGACGCTGTTTTGCCAGAGATTCAGCGTAACGTTTCAGACGCGTGGTGCTGTTTTCCATCAGCACCATAATGCCGGGAACGCTGGTCAGCGTAGAAAAGCCACACTGTTTAAACAGCGATTCGTACTCGGTTTTGGTATAGATGAAGAGGTGCGTACAGTGGCGCTCATAGGCGAGGTTGATTAACTCGGTCGCCAGCGTCAGCGCTAAGCCTTCGCCCCGTACGGATTCGCAGATGGCGACACATTTTATAATATTCCCAGCGATACCGCCGCAGGCAATCAGGCGGTCGTCTCGGGTGACGGTGATAAATACTTCGACGGTGGTGTCAACGCTCAAATCATTCTCTTTCAGAAATTGCGTGATAGCCGCCATCTTTTTATTTTCTGAGCGTTTAACTTGCGTGAATATATTATTACCGAACATAGTGAATAGAGCCCCGATGCTATATTTGTTACTGGGTTTCTGTTTTTGTTGCTCTGCTTAGCAACCTGATAACGTTTTGTTTGCAATTGAAGGGAATGGTTTTTTATTACGGAGTATTTCTTTTTTTCCCTGCTGCATACATCGTAAGGGGTATTTTGGAGGTGATTTTTGATTTATTTCACAATAAGTTAGAAGGTTTTAATGTGTTTTATGGTTTTAAGTTTTTTAATTAATTTAACCTCGAAATAGCGTGTGGTTTTAATTTGTTTAATTGATTTAAAGTGGGGAATCTGCAACGATCTTGTTTTATACCGTAACGTGTAAATAAAACATTTCTATTACAACTACAAAGAGAAATAAGTTTCGGGCAACGTGGATGAGGAAGATATATGGCTGAGCAGAAAAATAAAACACGGTTTCCTTTTTTCCGCAGCCTGGCGTTTCCTTTACGCATCTTTCTGCTTATTTTGGTCGTATCTGTTTTTATCATCGCCGCCCTGGCACAATACTTTACCGCCAGCTTTGAAGATTATCTGGCCACGCATGTCCGCGATATGGCAATGAACCAGGCCAAAATCATCGCCTCTAACGACAGTATCATCACGGCAGTTAAACATCGTGATTACAAGCGTTTGGCGACGATTGCCGACAAACTGCAGAGCGGAACTGACTTCGACTATGTGGTTATCGGGGATACCAACTCCATTCGTCTATATCATCCGAACCCGGAAAAGATTGGCTACCCGATGCAGTTCACCAAACCCGGTGCGCTGGAAAAAGGGGAAAGCTACTTTATTACCGGTAAAGGGTCCATCGGGATGGCAATGCGCGCTAAAACGCCCATCTTTGATGACGATGGCAAAATCATTGGCGTAGTCTCAATTGGTTATCTGATCAGCAAAATCGATAGCTGGCGATCGGATTTCTTACTCCCGATGGCCGGTGTGTTTATCTTGCTGTTGTTGGTACTTATGCTGCTATCCTGGTTTTTCGCTGCCCATATTCGTCGGCAGATGTTGGGTATGGAACCGAAACAAATTGCGCGGGTGGTACGTCAGCAGGAAGCGTTGTTCAGCTCGGTATATGAAGGATTGATTGCCGTGGATCCTGATGGATATATCACCGCAATAAACCGCAGTGCGAGGAAAATGCTGGGGCTGTCTTCACCAGGGCGAAAGTGGCTTGGAAAACCGGTGAGTGAGGTGGTTCAGCCAGCGGACTTTTTCACCCAACAGATTGCGGAAAAACGACAGGATGCGATGGTAAACTTTAATGGCCTGAGCGTTATCGCCAACCGTGAAGCGATTCGCTCTGGTGACGAACTGCTTGGGGCAATCATCAGTTTTCGTAGTAAAGATGAAATTGCTACCCTTAATGCGCAATTAACGCAGATCAAACAGTATGTAGAGAGCCTGAGAACGCTGCGTCATGAGCACCTGAACTGGATGTCGACCATCAATGGCCTGCTGCAAATGAAAGAATATGACAAGGTTCTGGCCATGGTGCAGGGAGAATCCCAGGCGCAACAGCAACTGATTGACAGCCTGCGTGGCGCGTTTGCCGATCGTCAGGTCGCCGGTCTGTTGTTTGGCAAGGTTCAGCGCGCACGGGAACTGGGCCTCACCATGGCTATCGTTCCGGGGAGCCAACTGCATCAACTCCCCGAGGGGCTGGATAGCACAGAGTTTGCAGCAATTGTTGGCAATCTGCTTGATAATGCATTTGAAGCGAGCTTACGCACCCAGCAAGGCAACAAGGTCGTAGAGCTCTATTTGAGCGATGAAGGGGATGACGTGATCATCGAAGTTGCCGATCAGGGATGCGGTGTGCCGGAAGCATTGCGTGAGAAAATATTTGAACAGGGTGTGAGCACCCGTACCGATGAACCAGGTGAACATGGCATCGGTTTGTATCTGATTGCAAGTTATGTGAGGCGCTGTGACGGGGTGATTACGCTCGAAGATAACTCCCCTTGCGGTACCTTATTTTCTTTATTTCTTCCGAAAGTGAAAAAAAATAATGACGGAACCATTAACGCTGTTGATCGTTGAGGATGAAACGCTACTGGCGGAAATGCATGCTGAATATATCCGCCATATACCCGGTTTCAGCCAGATATGGCTGGCGGGTAATCTTGAGCAGGCGAGGATGATGATTGAGCGTTTTAAGCCCGGTCTGATACTGCTCGATAACTACTTGCCGGACGGCAAGGGAATTACGTTGCTGCATGAGCTGACCCAGGCGCGCTATCCGGGCGGCGTAGTGTTTACCACGGCGGCCAGCGATATGGAAACGGTCTCCGAGGCTGTGCGCAGCGGTGCGTTTGATTACCTGGTCAAACCCATTGCCTACGAGCGGCTGGGGCAGACCCTGACGCGTTATCAACAACGTCGACGCATGTTGGCGGGGAATGACAGCGCCAGCCAAAAGCAGATTGATGAAATGTTTAATGCCTACGCGCGGGGCGAACCGAAAGGGGATTTACCGACTGGGATTGATGCGTTAACACTAAATGCAGTGTTGAAATTATTCGCCGACCCGACGGTACACCATACTGCGGAAACGATCGCCCAGGCGCTTACCATCAGCCGAACGACTTCCAGACGCTACCTGGAGTACTGTGCCAGCCGTCATTTGATTATTGCGGAGATTATTCACGGTAAGGTAGGCAGGCCGCAGCGTATTTATCATGGCGGCTAAATGCTGATTTCTGACGTAGGCCGGATAAGATATTTTAGCATCGACATCCGGCAACGGTGCGGTTTAAATGCCGGATGCGGCGTAGATGCCTAATCCGGCCTACATTTCACTGAGTATCAGCCGCCAACGACGGCTGAAGAAGAACCTGGTACCATCACTTCAGTTGCGATAATCACAACCAACAGCCCAACCAGAACCGGAACCGAGGTACGTTTCACCACTTCGAACGGAGAAATCTTTGCCATACCTGCGACAGCGACAACCACGCCGGAGACCGGGGAGATGGTGCGCCCAAGGTTTGACGCCTGCAGCATCGGGATAACAAGGTAAGCCGGGTTAATGCCGGAAGAATGCGCCAGCTTAGGGATCATTTCAACGAAGGCGTAGAACGGGGCGTTACCGGAACCCGTAGTCATTGCCGCCAGCATAGTCAGGATCACCAGCACCATCATCAAGATAATGCTCGCTGAACCAAACGAGGTGGCGATAGAAATCAGACTCTGAATAAAGCCGATTGTGCTCAGACCCTGGGCAAAAACACCCGCAGCGACTAACAACATCACCACGTTAGCAAAGGCATCCGCCATGCCACGGTAAGCGACTTCCAGACCAGAGAAAACCTTTTGGGTGTTGAACCCACGTACGAACTCCAGAATAGCCGCGATGAGCATGCACAGAACCAGAATCGTAATGATGTGCAACTGCGGGCCCCATTTACCATCAAAAATCAGGACGCCAACGATCGGGGTAAACGGCAGAATGGCGTAAAATGACGGGGCAGTCGTGGTGATTTCAGCCACATCTAACATTTCATGAGAAATGTTCTCTTTTTTATCCAGAAAACGCTGCCAGAAAAAGTGGGCAATCGCCATAGCAATGATGGCGGCAATAGAAATTGGCAGCGTGGTTTTAAAGGCGAAATCGATCAGCGGCATTTCCGCAGCTTTTGCCGCCAGCACCACATCACCGGATGTTGGTGAAAGAATAATTGCAGCAGGGGAGGCACAAATAGCCGCTGCAGCGCCACGGCTGATTCCAACGTTAACCATGACCGGGAACAGTGTTGCCATCAGCAATACGCCCAGACCGGTTGCTGAAGAAACCGCCAGTGACATCAGGCAGGCGACAAAATAGGCGGCAATCATTAGCAGGTAAGGAGAGTTGATGTATTGCAGGGGCTTGGAGGCCAGCTTAACGACCATATCGTTCGCGCCAATATGGGTCATATAGGCGGCAAAACCACACAGCATCATGATCATCATGCCGAGATCGCCACCACGGCTCATCAGCAAAATTTTAATATATTCAACAATGTCTGTTGCCGTATAGCCCGTCGATGCCGCGCTGGATGGCAACACTTTATGCCCCATCAGCGCACTGATAATCAACAAAACCAGACCGCCAACAAACAGTACGCCTGTCGCGGAATAACCTTTAATGATGTAGCGCGCTACACCTACAATAACCACAACCCCAATAAGGAGTTCAATAAATGTCAACATCGTTTCCCCTGTCGCATTGCTGCCCAGAAAGTAAAAAAACTAAAAAAAGTAAAAAGTGGTGACAGAATGTGCCTAATAAATCGATAACTCTTGCTGATTAAAATCAATAAAAATACGGATTCAAGCGATGGCTTAGCCGTTTTTTCAGCATCGTGGTTAAAAAAAGAATCTCACAATAAAAAACTGTGAAGTGCAGCGCCGGTGTGTGTGTTTTGTGGTGATATTGATTCTTAATTGTTAATTTATTGTAATGTTGTTTAACTTTTCTCGGAGTAAAGAACAATTTATTGGCAATAAAGAGAAAATAGTTCCTATGAAATGGCTCAATAAATTAAGGGCTAATTATCTTAAAAATTTCATGCTGAGGAATATTCTGATTTTTTAGCTGCGCATTTTTGTTAAGCTAACATTAAGGTTGGGTTTGCTACAATTAATAATAAATCCCAGGATGGTAATTAAGTTGTGATTGTCGCTAAACGATATTTTCTCATTTTTTCATTTCTTTTTATTCAGTTAGCTTTCATTCCCCAGAGCGCTGCTGAAGATAAAGGCTGGTTCGCTACTTTTAAAGACAACGTCAGTGAAACCTGGCAGCAGCCGGAACATTATGATTTGTATATACCGGCTATTACCTGGCATGCACGCTTTGCCTACGATAAAGAAAAAACGGATCGCTACAATGAACGCCCGTGGGGGGCAGGATTTGGTCAATCCCGTTGGGATGATAAAGGTAACTGGCATGGACTTTATATAATGGCCTTTAAGGATTCCTACAATAAATGGGAACCTATTGGTGGTTATGGCTGGGAAAAAACCTGGCGACCGCTGGCCGATGAACATTTCCATACAGGTCTCGGTTTTACCGCCGGTTTTACCGCGCGTGATAACTGGAACTACATTCCGGTACCCGTGCTGTTACCGCTGGCATCGATAGGGTATGGTCCGGCAACGTTCCAGATGACCTACATTCCGGGAACGTACAACAACGGTAACGTCTACTTTGCGTGGATGCGTTTCCAGTTTTGATGGACTACCTGTATTGTCAGGTGGATTATTAAAAAGTCTTTTTAAAACAGTGTGATATCAGCGTTAACTGAAAAATAACGCGACATTTATCACTTTTTGATAAAGTTCGACTGGACAAAGTGCACCACAATTGTTGTACTGATACCCGACACAGCATTTGTGTCTATTTTTCATGTAAAGGTAATTTTGATGTCTAAGATTAAAGGTAACGTTAAGTGGTTTAATGAGTCCAAAGGATTCGGTTTCATTACTCCGGAAGATGGCAGCAAAGACGTGTTCGTACACTTCTCTGCAATCCAGACCAATGGTTTTAAAACTCTGGCTGAAGGTCAGCGTGTAGAGTTCGAAATCACTAACGGTGCCAAAGGCCCTTCTGCTGCAAACGTAATCGCTCTGTAAGCATACGACAGCAAGCATTCAAAACCCGCTTAATTGCGGGTTTTTTTTCGCCTCAGTGTGCGGGAGAGGCCGAAACCAGCCAGAATGCCAGGGCGGTCATCGCAAATGATCCCAGCAGATTCACCAGCACATTCACCATAGCCCAACCAAAGCGTCCTTCCTGTAGCAAAAACACCACCTCAGCCGAGAAAGTGGAAAATGTTGTTAGTCCCCCGCAAAAGCCAGTTGTAATCAGTACCTTCCACATTGGATCAATGTTTGTCATGCGATTAAACCATGCCAGACCCATACCAATGATAAATGCGCCAAGTAAGTTTGCTGCCAGCGTACCGAATGGAATGGCCTGATGTAGCGGGTTAAACCTCATGCTCAACATCCATCTTGCTACACTACCTGTACCACCACCGATAAAAACCGCTAAAAGGAGTTGTAACACTGCGTAATCCTGCTATTTGATTGTATATAGGATGAGTGTAACGCTGAATAATCGTGGTTGGCGAGCCTAACAACGTTTTCTGGAGGGAATATGTTCGTTGCAGCAGGGCAATTTGCCGTGGGACCTTCATGGGAAAAAAATGCAGAAACCTGCGTTTTACTGATGTCTCAGGCTGCGGGAGAGGGGGCATCGTTACTGGTATTACCGGAAGCGCTTCTGGCCCGTGACGATCTGGACCCAGACCTGTCAGTGAAATCAGCTCAATTGCTGGAAGGTGGATTTTTGACGCGCTTGTTGCGAGAAAGCGCGCAAAACGAGATGACGACAATCCTGACGATTCATGTTCCCTCTGTGCCTGGACGGGCGTATAACATGCTGGTGGCGCTACGGGCTGGTCAGGTAGTTGCCCATTACGCTAAATTACATCTCTACGACGCCTTTTCGATTCAGGAGTCACGAAATGTGGATGCAGGGGACGTCATAGCGCCGCTGCTGGACGTAGACGGGTTAAAAGTAGGGTTAATGACCTGTTATGATCTGCGCTTCCCAGAGCTGGCGCTGGCGCACGCATTGCAGGGAGCGGAAATTCTCGTATTACCCGCAGCCTGGGTACGGGGATCGCTTAAAGAGCATCACTGGTCTACGCTTTTAGCTGCAAGAGCGTTAGATGCAACGTGTTACCTGATTGCGGCGGGAGAGTGTGGTAATAAGAATATCGGCCAAAGCCGGGTCATCGACCCTTTTGGTGTGACCATTGCTGCTGCGGCGGAAACGCCTGCGCTAATTATGGCCGAGGTTTCTGCAGAGCGGGTAAGGCAGGTCAGAGCACAACTTCCGGTGTTAAGTAACCGACGTTTTGCGCCACCGCAATTATTATGACGTTTTTTTAAACAAGGCTTGATTCACCTTGTTACAGATTGCTATTGTGTGCGCGCGTCGAAAGGCCGTTAATATTCTCAGGTTAATATGGCGCTTTATGCAGCCTGGTTTAAGTGAAGAAGGTATCTATGGGTGAGATTAGTATTACCAAACTGCTGGTGGTTGCCGCACTGGTTGTTCTGCTGTTTGGTACCAAGAAGTTACGTACACTGGGTGGAGACCTGGGAACGGCAATCAAGGGCTTCAAGAAAGCAATGAATGACGATAATGCCGATGCTAAGAAAGATGCTGATGGTAGCGTTCAGGCTGAGAAGCTTTCTCATAAAGAGTAATGTCAGGAGCATGATGCTCATACTGCATACTCTGCATGAAAAAAAACCGGCAATTTGCCGGTTTTTTTATTACTGATATGTAAGTGAGTATTACACGATTACTTCACTTCCAGCCCTTTGGCCTGCATGTCAGCATGGTATGAAGAGCGAACGAATGGACCGCAGGCTGCATGGGTAAAGCCCATGGCCATAGCTTCGGCTTTCATCTCATCGAACTCATCCGGGCTTACATAGCGTTGAACCGGCAGGTGGTGGCGGCTTGGCTGTAAATACTGCCCCAGCGTCAGCATGGTCACGCCATGACTGCGCAGGTCACGCATGACCTCAATGATTTCTGCATTGGTTTCGCCCAGACCAACCATCAGACCTGATTTAGTCGGAATCTCCGGGTGCGCTTCCTTGAAACGTTCCAGAAGCTTCAGCGACCAGTTGTAGTCCGCCCCCGGACGTACATTGCGATAAATACGCGGTACGTTTTCGAGGTTGTGGTTAAACACGTCTGGCGGCGTGGCGGTGAGGATATCCAACGCGCGATCCATACGACCACGGAAGTCAGGCACCAGCGTTTCGATTTTAATCGACGGGCTTTTCTCACGAATAGCGGTGATACAGTCAGCAAAGTGCTGAGCGCCGCCGTCACGCAGATCGTCGCGGTCAACGGAGGTAATGACGACATAGCGCAGCGCCATGTCAGCAATCGTCTGAGCAAGTTTTAACGGCTCGTTAGCATCCGGAGCAACCGGACGGCCATGGGCAACGTCGCAGAATGGGCAACGGCGGGTACAGATTGCGCCGAGGATCATAAAGGTTGCGGTTCCGTGATTGAAACATTCAGCCAGGTTAGGGCAGGAAGCTTCTTCGCAGACAGAGTGCAGGCCATTTTTGCGCATTGCCGCTTTGATGCCCTGGATGCGAGTGGAGTCCGCTGGCAGTTTTATTTTCATCCATTCCGGTTTACGCAGCAGGGCTTCACGCTCTGTTGCCACATTTTTTACCGGGATAAGAGCCATCTTATCGGCATCGCGGTATTTAACACCGCGTTCCATCACAATGGGTTTACTCATAGCTTGCGTGTTCCAGTTGCGAATTACGAAGGAAAGCGTTTCAATTCAAGGGAATGTTGCATTTATCAACTATTTTTGAATTAGTGATACGCAGTATATCATTGAAACGGGCCAGAAAGCAGCCTGACAGGCTGGCAAAATGTAAAATAGTTGTTGTTTTGTGCCATTTGCCACAACATTTGCCGTGGCAAAGTATGACCGTATTTTCAGTCTGCAACGTACTCGTGCGGTGGGTTACCCAACAGCGCTAATATGTTGGCCAGCAGGCGTGGGCGAACGCTCTCGGTCGTGGCTGCGCTATCCCACTGCGATACTTTCGCCATCTCCATTCCGGCGTAACCACAAGGATTGATACGCAGGAAAGGCGACAAATCCATATCCACGTTGAGCGCTAAGCCGTGAAACGAACATCCTCTACGAATACGTAATCCCAAAGAGCAGATTTTCTTCTCCCCGACGTATACGCCAGGCGCATCGGCTCGCGGGTGGGCATCAATGCCGATTTCCGCAAGTGTATTGACGACGGTTTGTTCCAGCAGCGTAACCAGTTCACGAACGCCAAGTTTGCGACGCTTCAGGTTCAACAGCACATACATGACCTGCTGGCCCGGCCCGTGGTAGGTCACCTGGCCGCCACGATCGCTCTGGATCACCGGAATATCGCCCGGCATCAGTACGTGCTCTGCTTTACCTGCCTGACCCTGGGTAAAAACAGGATAATGCTCTACCAGCCAGATTTCGTCATAACTGTTTTCATCGCGGGTATCGGTGAATTCGTGCATGGCCAGAGAAACTGGCTCGTAAGGTTGAAGACCGAGCTGGCGGACCAGAATTTTATCCTGATACAAAACGGCATCTCCGTAGATACTCACATAGAGTAGAGAATATAAAAGAGGGGGAAAAGTATATCACAGGAGGGAGGGGTTACCCGAGCGGGGATGCAGCGGGTAACCAACAGGATTTTACAATACCATGCGTACGATATCGATATTGCCTAATTCTTCGTACAGCGTTTCAACCTGCTCAATGTGTGTAGCAGTAATAGTGATTGAGACCGAGTGGTAGTTGCCTTTGCTGCTCGGTTTTACCGTCGGAGAGTAATCACCTGGCGCATGGCGCTGTACCACTTCAACCACCTGATCAACCAGCTCAGGCAACGCCTGCCCCATTACTTTGTAAGTAAATGGAGTAGGGAATTCAAGCAGTTCGTTAAGTTTGGTTTTCATGTCAGCTCCGGCGTTACATCAATAAATAATAACTCCCACAGCGTGTGGGAGTTATCTGGATACCTAGTATATGGGGACGTAAATCACACTTTCAAGTGCTCGATTTTTAGCCAAACCAGTGATGGAACATTAATTTAATGTAATCAATGATTTTCCCAAAGAAGTTGCCTTCAGGGATTTCCTGCAGGACTACCAGCGGGCGCTGTTCGATGGTTTTGCCATCCAACTGGAAGTTGATGGTGCCGACAACCTGGTTTTTCTGCAGCGGTGCATGCAGTTCTGTGGTGTTCAGCACATAGCTTGCTTTCAGATCTTTCATGCGGCCGCGCGGAATGGTCAGGTAGACATCTTTATCTACGCCTAACGATGCACGATCTGTGTTACCAAACCAGGCCGGTTCTGAAGCAAACTCTTTACCGACTTTCAGTGGATTCACGGTTTCAAAGAAACGGAAGCCCCAGGTCAGCAGTTTTTTACTTTCGGTTTCGCGACCTTTATAGGTGCGGCCACCCATGACGGCAGAGATCAGACGCATCTGACCTTCGGTTGCGGATGCAACGAGGTTATAGCCAGCTTTGTCGGTATGACCGGTTTTGATACCGTCGACATTCAGGCTGTTATCCCACAGCAGGCCGTTACGGTTTAACTGACGAATACCGTTAAAGGTGAACTCTTTTTCTTTATAGATAGAGTATTCGTTAGGCACGTCACGAATCAGGGCCTGGCCAATCATCGCCATGTCGCGAGCCGAGCTGTACTGACCGTCAGCATCGAGACCATGAACGGTCTGGAAGTGGGTGTTTTTCAGGCCCAGCGCGTTCACATAGCTGTTCATCAGACCGACGAAAGCATCCTGGCTACCGGCTGCGAAGTCCGCCATTGCCACACATGCGTCATTCCCGGATTGTAGGTTGATACCACGGATCAACTGGGAAACAGGAACCTGCATTCCAGGTTTCAGGAACATCAACGATGAACCTTTAAAGACCGGGTTACCAGTAGCCCAGGCGTCATTGCCGACAGTTACCAGATCGGTTTCTTTGAACTTGCCGGCTTTCATCGCCTGGCCGATGACGTAGCTGGTCATCATTTTGGTCAGACTGGCGGGGTCGCGGCGAGTGTCTGCGTTCTGTTCTGCCAGAACTTTGCCTGAATTGTAATCAATCAGGATATATGACTCCGCATCGATCTGCGGAACACCCGGGATCATGGTTTTAATATTCAGGTCATCGGCATGGGCAGCAGAGAGAGAAGCTGCGCAGAGAGCCGCGGTGAGCGCCATACGCTGCACGAAACGAGCGGAAAAAGTGGTCTTCATGGTCTGAACTACGACGTCCGTGATGAAATTAAAAAAAGTGCCCTACTATAGCAAATGCAAAACGGGCAGGCATCTGACTTTCCGCGTGACTTTGTTAATGTCATTTACAGAAACTGACAATTCAGATACCTGATTTACGTTATTACACGCCGGTGATGAAGGACTGTAATTGCGCCTCGGATTGAAGACGCTGCTGCAATGTGGAGGCTTCAGCTTTGCTGGCGAACGGCCCCATCTGGATACGCCAGACTGCGCCATTTTGTACCACCCGACCTGGGACGCCAAACTGCTGGCTTAAACGTTTTTGATACTGCTGCGCACGCGACTGCTCGCTGACTGCGCCAACCTGAACCACATAACGTCCGTTGGCTACTGCCGCTGGAGCTGGTGCCGCGACGGCGGCTGGTGTTGCTGCTGGTGCGGTTGGTGTTGCCGGTGCGGTGATGGTCGGTTGCGGAGCCGGAGTCGGCTCGCTACCTTCCAGCACGCCTGCGGCGAGGGTGGTTGGCGCACCGAGGAATCCACCGCTGTTCACTGGCGCACCGGTTGGATCATCGCTTTTCAGCGTGGAATTGCTGATCGGACGAATATCGCCTTGCGGCTGACCCGCATCCGATGGCGAAGGCATACTTCCCATATTACCGCCACCGCTTAAATCAGGACGCGCGGGCAGGGCATAGGTTTGCTTTGCGACTGTCGTACACGCCATACCCGGACCGGACAATGAACCATCCTGGGCGACGATGATCGGGTCGATACGCACTTTGGTGTTGTTGGAGGTATTCAGACGGTCTGCTGCTGCACGTGAAAGTGAAATCACGCGATCGTTGCCATAAGGGCCGCGATCGTTTATGCGCACGACAATCATCCTGCCGTTTGCCAGGTTAGTTACTCTGGCATAGCTTGGGACTGGCAGCGTCGGATGCGCTGCGGTCAGTTGCATCGGGTCGAACGCTTCACCAGACGCGGTTAAGTTGCTTCCGGGTTCCGCATCATAGATAGCGGCAAGCCCTGCCTGGCTAAAGCGGGAAGGGTCCTGGACGATTTTGTAGCTCTTACCATCACGCTGATAGTCCTGATTCGCCGTTGGGTTCAGGGGTTCAAAGCGCGGATCGGCCCCGCTGATTTCAACAATCGGACCATTACACACCGCAGGCTGCGGCGCGACAGCACCCTGTTGCTGACCATCATCACTCGAACACGCCGCGAGCATTCCTGCTGCGATGCAGATACCAAGCCACTGCTTACGCATTGCGTACCCCTTACACGCTTTTCGACAACATTTTTCTATGGGTGTGGATCGACATAACAATCCCGAACCCGGCCATCAGCACGATAAGTGCCGAGCCTCCGTAACTGACCAGTGGGAGAGGAACGCCAACCACGGGCAGAATACCGCTCACCATACCAATATTTACGAAGACATAAACGAATAATATCAACATTAAACCACCTGCCATGACGCGACCAAAGGTGGTTTGCGCGTGGGCAGCGATCCATAATCCGCGCATAATCAGCAAAATGTACAGCGCAAGCAGAATTAAGATCCCTACCAGACCCAGCTCTTCTGCTAATACCGCGAAGATAAAGTCCGTGTGACGTTCGGGTAAAAATTCAAGCTGCGACTGCGTACCGTGCAGCCAGCCCTTGCCGCGTAGACCGCCGGAGCCAATAGCAATTTTAGACTGAATAATATGATATCCCGCACCCAGTGGATCGGTTTCTGGATCGAGCAACATCATGACGCGCTGACGCTGGTAATCATGCATCAGGAAGAACCACAGTATCGGGATAAACGCCGCAACCAGAACCACCGCAACACCGATTAAACGCCAGCTTAAACCAGAAAGGAACAGAACAAACAGACCGGAAAGGGCGACCAGTATTGAGGTACCGAGGTCAGGCTGAGCGGCCACCAGCAGGGTGGGCATAAATATCAGCACCAGTGCAATGGCGGTATTTTTTAGCGATGGCGGGCAAACATCACGGTTGATGAAGCGTGCGACCATCAGCGGCACGGCAATCTTGGCAATTTCGGAAGGCTGAAAACGCACAATACCCAAATCCAGCCAGCGCTGCGCCCCTTTGGATATCGCGCCGAAGGCATCTACCGCCACCAACAGGATGATGCAGAATATATAGAGATAGGGTGCCCAGCCTTCATAAACCCGGGGCGGGATTTGCGCCATCACCACCATGATGACCAGGCCCATTGCGATCTGGCCGACCTTGCGCTCCATCATGCCGATATCCTGGCCGCTGGCACTCCAGATGACCAGCGAGCTGTAAACCAGCAGCGCCAGCAAAATAAGCAACATCGTGGGATCGATGTGGATTTTGTCCCAGAATGTTTTTTTGTTCGGATTATCCGTCACGATTATTGGTCCTCCGCTGCTGCAACCGCGGGGTTTTCTGCAGGCAGATTGGTGTTGTTGTCGCCCAACATAATGTGGTCAAGGATCTGGCGCATAATGGTACCCACAGCCGGGCCCGCGCCACCGTTTTCAAGGATTATGGCGACAGCAACCTGGGGCTTATCATAGGGTGCGAAGGCCGTCATCAGCTTGTGGTCACGTAAGCGCTCGGCGATCTTGTGCGCGTTATAGGTTTCATTGGCTTTCAGGCCAAAGACCTGGGCAGTACCGGATTTCGCCGCAATTTTGTAAGGTGCGCCAGCGAAATACTTGTGCGCAGTACCGTTAGGACGGTTTGCTACACCGTACATACCGTCTTTTGCGATTTCCCAGTAACCGGAATGAATGTCACCAACGGGGGGTTCGTGTGGCTGTACCCACGGTACTTGCTTGCCGTTTTCTGCCGTACTCATCAGCAGATGCGGGACTTTTACCAAACCGTCGTTGATAAGGATCATCAGCGCTTTACTCATCTGGATAGGGGTTGCCGTCCAGTAACCCTGACCGATGCCGACCGGAATGGTATCACCCTGGTACCATGGTTTTTTAAACCGTTTTTGCTTCCACTCGCGGGTTGGCATGTTTCCCGCGCGCTCTTCGGCAAGATCGATGCCCGTATATTGGCCGTAGCCAAACTTGCTCATCCACTCTGAAAGTCGGTCTATCCCCATATCATAGGCGATTTGATAGAAAAACGTATCCGCCGACTCTTCCAGAGAACGGGTGATGTTCAGATGGCCGTGCCCCCATTTTTTCCAGTCACGGTAACGTTTTTCAGAGCCCGGTAATTGCCACCAACCTGGATCGAACAGACCAGTATTGCGGGTGATGACACCTGCACTTAATGCAGAAACCGCTACGTAAGGTTTAACTGTCGAAGCCGGTGGGTAAACACCCTGCGTGGCGCGGTTAACCAATGGGGTGTTCGGGTCATTGAGCAACCCAGAGTAATCTTTACTGGAGATACCATCGACAAACAGGTTCGGGTCGTAGCTCGGCATGGACACCAGCGCGAGAACGCCGCCGGTACGCGGGTCGGTAACAACCACGGCGGCGCGACTGCCTGCCAGCAGCGTTTCAATGTACTGCTGGAGTTTCAAATCGAGGGTGAGATAGATATCGTGCCCGGCCTGCGGCGCCACTTCTTTCAGCTGGCGAATGACGCGGCCGCGGTTGTTCACCTCAACCTCTTCATAACCGGTCTGGCCGTGAAGTACATCTTCGTAATAACGTTCAATACCCAGCTTGCCGATGTCGTGCGTCGCCGCGTAGTTAGCCAGTTTGCCGTCTTTGTCCAGGCGGTCTACGTCTTTATCGTTGATTTTTGATACGTAGCCAATGACATGGGTCAGCGCAGAGCCGTAGGGGTAGTAGCGGCGTTTATAACCTTTAACTTCGACGCCAGGAAAGCGATATTGATTAACGGCAAAGCGTGCGACCTGAACTTCACTCAGGTTAGTTTTTACCGGAATAGATGTGAAACGGTGTGAACGGGCGCGCTCTTTTTTAAAGGCGGCAATGTCATCGTCCGTCAGGTCTACGACGTTACGCAGAGCGTCGAGGGTATCCTGAACGTTGTCGACCTTTTCTGGCATCATTTCTATCTGATAAATGGTGCGGTTAAGGGCGAGCGGGATTCCGTTACGGTCATAAATGATGCCGCGACTGGGGGCAATAGGCACCAGTTTGATGCGGTTTTCGTTCGAGCGGGTCTGATAATCAGTAAAGCGAACGATTTGCAGATTATAAAGGTTGGCGATCAGCACGCCGGTGAGCAGCAAAATCCCCAAAAAAGCGACCAGCGCCCGGCGCACAAATAGCGCGGACTCAGCCGAATAGTCGCGAAAAGAATTCTGTAGTTTCATCCGCTGCTTAATCTACTCAAGAATCAATGATCACTCACGGTGATAAGGATGGTTGGTGGTAATGCTCCACGCCCTGTACAGACTCTCCGCAACCAGAACCCGAACAAGAGGGTGAGGAAGGGTTAACGCTGAGAGTGACCAGCTTTGTTCTGCTGCTGCTTTACAGGCAGGAGAAAGACCTTCCGGCCCACCAATCAACAAACTGACGTCACGACCGTCCAGTTTCCAGCGTTCCAGTTCGGTCGCCAACTGCGGCGTGTCCCAGGGTTTGCCAGGGATATCAAGGGTGACGATGCGGTTTTTGCCTGCGGCAGCCAGCATCTGTTCACCCTCTTTGTCGAGAATGCGTTTAATATCCGCGTTCTTGCCGCGTTTTCCTGCCGGGATTTCGATCAGCTCAAAGGGCATATCTTTCGGAAACCGACGGAGATACTCCGTAAAACCGGTTTGCACCCAGTCAGGCATTTTCGTACCCACAGCGACAAGTTGCAGCTTCATGCATTAACTCCAGAGTTTTTCCAGTTCATACAGGCGACGGCTTTCTTCCTGCATCACGTGGACAATCACATCACCGAGGTCAACGACGATCCAGTCTGCGACGTTCTCGCCTTCTACGCCGAGCGGCAGCAGACCAGCAGTGCGGGACTCCTGAACAACGTGGTCTGCGATAGACATTACATGACGGCTGGACGTGCCAGTACAGATAATCATGCAATCAGTGATGCTGGATTTGCCCTGAACGTCTAAGGCGATGATGTCTTGACCTTTCAGGTCATCAATTTTGTCGATTACAAAATCCTGAAGTGCTTTACCCTGCAAGTGTTCCCCCTGGGTGAAAAGAGTTAAAAACGTCTGTTAGTATACCTGAACCAGAGGCGATATCGGGACAAATGTCTCCGAAAGCGCTTGTGAAGTGCGCTATCATCCCACCCCACGCCGCAGAATGCATCGCCATTTTTGTAAAACAATTTCTGCAAAGCTCTGAAGGGCGGGAAAAGTCAGGTTGCGGAGAATAACAGCCTGTCATGGGGTGTCAATGGGAGAGAAGCCCTTCGGCAGAAAAAACAGTGCTTTCACTCTCCGTCGTGCCATACAGCCCGGCTGTTAAGTACTTTCAGAACCGCAAAATCGTCGCAAAAATCAATCGCGCTCCAGCAACCTTGTTCGACGCGAAAATGCCACATTGCTGCTGCCGGCATGGACAACAAACGGGCGAGCAACACGCTCAATACACCCTGATGGCTCACCACCAGTAGGTTTTGGCACATTTTGTAATTATCGAGTTGAGCAATGAAGCGTTCCACGCGCAGGGAAAATGCCTGAAAACCTTCGCCATTAGTGGGCGTCGCGTTCTGCCAGTCGTTACACCACACGGCGTAGTTTTCGGCGTCTTCGCGCGCCAGATCGCGATGGTGGCGCATTTCCCAGTCGCCAAAAAACATCTCATTGAGCTCAGGCATGTTACGCACAGGAATCTCGCGATCGCCTAAGATCAACTGCGTTGTATGGCGGGCGCGCTCCAGCTCGCTGCACAGAACGTTGTCGACAGGCACATCGCGTAACAGCGTACTCAGCGTTTGCGCCTGAGCTATTCCCCGTTCTGTTAGTGGTGTGGGAGCGTGGCCGCTATATAAACCCGCGACGTTGGCTTCGGTTTCGCCATGACGTACCAACCAGAGTCTCATTTTTTCCTCTTGGGGTTATTCGCACAAAACATGATGTTTGCCCTGATTGCGCAGAGATTTTTCACTAAAATACCTTTTTTTACGTGGAGCGGCACGATGTCTTTATTGAAGAGCGCGCATGGTGGTAATACCCGAGAAGCCGCCGAACTGTTGGGCGTCTCGCCTGAGCAATTGCTGGATTTTAGCGCGAATATTAATCCGCTGGGTATGCCAGCAGGTTTAAAACGCTCAATTATCGACAATATGGACTGCGCGGAGCGTTACCCGGATGTCGATTACGCTAAACTGCATGCAGCGCTGGCGGAGCATCATCAGATTCCGGCCTCGTGGATCCTGGCCGGAAACGGTGAGACCGAGTCTATTTTTACCCTGGTAGATGGCCTGAAGCCACGCCACGCGATGATCGTGACGCCTGGGTTTGCTGAATATCGTCGGGCGCTACAATGGGGAGACTGTACGATCCATGAGTTTGCGCTGCGCGAAGACGATGGCTGGCAGCTTACCGATGCGATCCTCGATGCGTTAACCTCAGAGCTGGACTGCCTGTTTCTCTGCACCCCCAACAACCCCACCGGGTTATTACCGGATAACCGCCTGCTACGTGAGATTGCCTCACGTTGTGAGCGGTTTGGGATCAATCTGATCCTTGATGAAGCGTTTATCGATTTTATTGCCGGGGAGCCGGGGTTTATTCCGCTACTTCGGGATAACCCGCATATTTGGGTGCTGCGCTCGCTCACTAAGTTCTATGCGATACCGGGGCTGCGTCTGGGGTATCTGGTCAACAGTAACGAGCAGGCCGTTGTACAAATGCGCAGCCGACAAATGCCGTGGTCAATTAATGCGTTTGCTGCTCTGGCTGGCGAGATTATTTTACGCGACAGCGCTTATCAGCAGGCGACGTGGAAATGGCTGGAACAAGAGGGAGCGCGGTTTGAGCAGCAGCTACAAAACCTGCCCGGCCTGACGGTGTATCCCGGCCAGGCAAATTATCGTTTATTACGCTGCGATCGCGCGGATATTGATTTGCAACGGATGTTGCTGGAACAGCATGTCTTGATTCGCAGTTGTGCCAATTACCCTGGGTTGGACGCGCGTTATTACCGAGTTGCTGTTCGCAGTCAGGAAGAAAATGACCGCCTGCTGGTGGCATTAAACAACACGCTTAGCGGTACAACCCCTGCTGATTAATATAGTCAAGCACTGCGCCTGGCATCAGGTCGTCGCACGGCTCGCCTTTTTCCAGTCGCTCGCGAATGAGCGTGGCGGAGATGTTGAACCACGGCGTTTCGGCCAGGTAGATTTTCCCGCAAGGCAGGTTGTGCAGGTCATCCGGCGAATGAGTCAGGTGATCTTCCAGCCATTGCTGGTGCTTTTCCTGCGTCATTTCGAGAGGATAACCTGGACGTCGGCATACGATGAGATGGGTATTATCCAGAATCGTGTGGTAGTCGTGCCAGGAAGGGAAGGTCAGCAGCGAATCCTGACCAATGATAAACGCTAACGGCACATTCGGGCCTTGTTCCTCGCGCCACTCTTTTAGCGTTTGCGCGGTGTAGGAGGCCGTGTCGCGTTTCAGTTCGCGTTCATCCAGGGAAAACAGCGGTTTATCAGCAATGGCCAGTTCAACCATGCGCTTACGTTGCTCACCGGACGCTTCAGGCTGCGCACGATGCGGCGGCACGTTATTGGGCATGATGATGACCCGGGAAAGACCAATCAGATTCGCCAGAATTTCAACCGGTTTAAGATGACCATAATGCACCGGATCAAAGGTGCCGCCGAACAGAGCCTGCAATGATTTCATATCAACCATCAATAAAAACATCGGCCAGTGATTTATGGCAGAGCAAAAGGGACAGTCCCTCAAGTTCCGCCCACACTGACTGACCATAGTCTTGTTTAAGCGTAATTTCCGTACGCGTTAACAGCGTTACCGCCTGACGCAGCTGCGCCGGGTTCAGCCGGTTTAGCGCATCACCCATCATGCCTCGGCGATTTTGCCACACCCGGTGTTTATCAAACAACGTGCGCAAGGGGGTATTCGCCGACTGCCGTTTTAGGTTGACCAGCAACAGCAATTCACGCTGTATCGTACGCAGCAAAATAACCGGCTCACTGCCTTCCAGACGTAGCTGTTGCAGAATGTGCAGCGCGCGTTTGCTTTTGCCCATCAGCAGCGCATCCACCCAGTGGAACGGGGTAAAGTGCGCCGCATCGTTAACGGCTTTTTCTACGCGAGGCAGCGTTAGTTTGCCATCAGGCCAAAGCAATGCTAACCGTTCCAGCGCTTGCGCCAGTGCTAACAGGTTACCTTCATAGCAATAGCACAACAGCTGATTGGCTGCGTCATCCAGTTGCAGGTTATTGAGTTTAGCCCTCGCGGCGACCCAACGTGGGAGCTGTGCTTGCTCCGGCGTCTGGCAGCTGACCTGCACCGCATTATTGGCAAGTCCGGTATACCATGCGGCGTTTTCCTGCGCTTTAGTCAGCTTGTTACCACGAACAATCAGTAGCAGGTCGTTATGTAGCAGTGTGACGAGTGAAGCGAGCTGTTCGTTAATGGCGGCATTGGGGCCATTTTCAGGCAGTTGCAGGAGCAGGGTTTGACGGTTGGCAAACAGGCTCATCGCCTGGCAGAGTGAAAAAATCTCTCCCCAGTCGGTGCTGTTGTCTAGAGTGAAGGCGTGGTGTTCTTCGAACCCTTGTGTGGCAGCAGCCTGACGGATGGCATCCTGGCTTTCCTGCAATAAGAGGGGATCGTTACCTAAGAGCAAATACGCCGCGCGCAGCCCCTCATTGAGCTGTGCGCGGAGTTGTTCAGGGTACAACTTGAGCATCAGTTACCCAGCGTGGTGGAGACACGCGCCGGAGATGACGCAGGCTCTGCGGCTTTTGTCGCAGCTGGCTTAGCATCATCATCAGCATTGGATGACAGAGTATCAGCCAGATGTACGCTTGGCAGCTTACGAATTAACAGTTCAGCCGCTTTGTCATACATCTCTTTTACGATCATCTCCTGCTCGTTATCCTTCGCCAGTGCAGCCTGTGGGTTGTCAAAGAACGAACGATAAACTTTTGCGCTGATAGGGTAAATATCATGTCCTGGAATCAGCACGGTAGCGCTTACGGACATCACCATCTGGTATTCAGCCGTTTGACCGTTCTGGAATACCGACGCCGTATCCTGCGAAATGCTGACCGCGCCAAGACGTAAAGACGTCACATCTTTACGCATTGTACCGTCTTCAAGCAGCGTCACACCGTTCAGACGCAGCTGGTTACGGACCGCACGGCTTAACGGGCCGTTCGGATCGCCAGAGTTCAGGATCATGGTTTTCATTGAGGGTGGAACCTGCGTAGTACTACGCAGATGCCAGCCACACCCGGCGGTGACAAGCACCGCCAGAGATAACAACAATGTTGTCAGAAGTCGCACGCTTCCTCCCGCGCTTAGCCAACGACCAGATTGAGGAGTTTACCCGGTACATAAATCACTTTACGTACGGTAACGCCATCAAGATATTTTGCCACCAGATGCTCCTGGCCAGCACGTTCACGAACCTGTTCTTCTGTCGCATTTACCGGAACGGTAATTTTGCCACGGACTTTACCGTTCACCTGAACAACAACCAACGTCGAGTCTTCAACCATTGCTGCTTCGTCAGCTACCGGCCACGGCGCATTGTCGATATCGCCTTCACCTTTCAGCGCCTGCCACATCGTGAAGCAAACGTGTGGGGTGAACGGGTTCAGCATGCGAACGACGGCCAGTAACGCTTCCTGCATCAGGGCTCTGTCTTGTTCGTCTTCCTGCGGTGCTTTCGCCAGCTTGTTCATCAACTCCATAATCGCCGCAATTGCGGTGTTAAAGGTCTGACGACGGCCGATATCATCGGTCACTTTAGCAATGGTTTTGTGCACGTCGCGACGCAGCGCTTTTTGGTCTTCGCTCAACACATCAACGTTCAGTTCAGCTACATCACCTTTGGAGGTATGTTCGTAAACCAGCTTCCAGACACGTTTCAGGAAGCGGTTCGCCCCTTCAACGCCGGATTCTTGCCATTCCAGCGTCATATCAGCCGGAGAAGCGAACATCATGAACAGACGTACGGTGTCGGCGCCGTAACGTTCAACCATAACCTGCGGGTCGATACCGTTATTTTTCGACTTGGACATTTTGCTCATGCCGGTATACACCAGTTCATGGCCTTCTGCGTCCTGAGCTTTGACGATACGACCTTTCTCGTCGCGCTCAACGATGGCATCAACCGGAGAAACCCAGTTACGCTCACCGTTTGCACCAACGTAATAGAACGCATCGGCCAGCACCATACCCTGGCACAGCAGCTGTTTAGCCGGTTCGTCAGAGTTGACCATACCCGCATCGCGCATCAGCTTGTGGAAGAAGCGGAAGTAGAGCAGGTGCATGATGGCGTGTTCAATACCACCAATGTAGATATCAACCGGAAGCCAGTAGTTTGCAGCTTCTGGATCCAGCATCCCTTCGTTGTACTGCGGGCAGGTGTAGCGCGCGTAGTACCAGGAGGATTCCATAAAAGTATCGAAAGTGTCGGTTTCGCGCAGTGCAGGCATGCCGTTAACGGTGGTTTTTGCCCACTCCGGATCGGCTTTGATTGGGCTGGTAATACCATCCATAACCACGTCTTCCGGCAGAATAACCGGCAACTGGTCTTCTGGCGTCGGCAGTACGGTACCGTCTTCCAATGTCACCATCGGAATCGGCGCGCCCCAGTAACGCTGACGGGAAACACCCCAGTCACGCAGACGGTAGTTTACTTTACGCTCACCCACGCCAAGAGCCACCAGCTTGTCAGCAATGGCATTGAAGGCTGCTTCGAAGTCGAGGCCGTCAAACTCACCGGAGTTAAACAGCACCCCTTTTTCGGTCAGAGCTTGTTCGGACAGATCCGGCTCTGCGCCTTCAGCGGTCAGAATTACTGGCTTGATGGTCAGGCCATATTTAGTCGCAAACTCGTAATCGCGTTGATCGTGGCCCGGAACGGCCATGACTGCGCCCGTACCGTATTCCATCAGGACGAAGTTTGCTGCCCAAACTGGGATCTCTTCGCCAGTAAGCGGGTGAACGGCTTTAAAGCCCGTGTCGACGCCTTTCTTCTCCATGGTTGCCATTTCGGCTTCAGCAACCTTGGTGTTGCGGCATTCGTCAATGAAGGCGGCCAGTTCCGGGTTATTTGCAGCGGCTTTCTGCGCCAGCGGGTGACCTGCGGCAACGGCCAGATAGGTCGCACCCATAAAGGTGTCCGGGCGGGTTGTGTAAACGGTCAGCGTGTTGTCGTAATCGTTCACATCGAAGGTGATTTCTACGCCTTCAGAACGGCCAATCCAGTTGCGCTGCATCGTTTTCACGGTGTCAGGCCAGTGATCCAGGTTATCCAGGTCACGCAGCAGTTCGTCAGCGTAAGCGGTGATTTTGATGAACCACTGCGGGATCTCTTTACGCTCGACTTTGGTATCACAACGCCAGCAGCATCCGTCGATAACCTGTTCGTTCGCCAGTACGGTCTGGTCATTCGGGCACCAGTTGACCGCAGACGTTTTCTTGTACACCAGGCCTTTTTTGTACAGCTCGGTGAAGAATTTCTGTTCCCAACGGTAATATTCCGGGGTGCAGGTCGCCAGCTCACGGCTCCAGTCGTAACCGAAACCCAGCATTTTGAGCTGGTTTTTCATGTATGCGATGTTGTCGTACGTCCACGGTGCCGGCGCGGTGTTGTTTTTAACCGCAGCACCTTCTGCTGGCAGACCGAACGCATCCCAGCCAATTGGCTGCAGTACGTTTTTGCCCAGCATGCGCTGGTAGCGGGCGATCACGTCACCGATGGTGTAGTTACGTACGTGGCCCATGTGTAGCCGACCAGAAGGATAGGGAAGCATAGACAGGCAGTAATACTTCTCTTTGCTCTCGTCTTCGGTAACTTCAAATGTGCGCTTCTCATCCCAGTGAAGCTGTACTTTGGATTCTATCTCTTCCGGGCGGTATTGCTCTTGCATGGCAGCCAGTGGTCCTGTTTTCAATACAGCTACAAACGTAGCTCTAGATGTGGTGTTTCAGATCCGCATAGCATAGCCCAAACGCCCGCGCCAAAACAGCCTTTCGCGCATTCAGCGTTGAATTCCCGCAAGGATAATTCTTGCACGAATTTACACACTCTGTGGACAGTCTTGCAAAGCGTAGCGTAAATAACGTCTATTATTATAGACAGTTAACGACCCAGGAGGCGAAGCGATGAACAAGGTTGCTCAATATTACCGTGAACTGGTAGCTTCACTGAGCGAACGTCTGCGTAATGGCGAACGCGATATCGATGCGTTGGTGGAGCAGGCGCGTCAACGAGTTATGCTGACCGGGGAGTTAACGCGAACCGAGGTGGAAGAGCTCACTCGGGCCGTCAGACGTGACCTGGAAGAGTTTGCTCTGAGCTATGAAGAAAGTCTCGATGAGGAGACAGACAGCGTCTTTATGCGGGTTATCAAGGAGAGTATCTGGCAGGAACTGGCCGATATTACCGATAAAACGCAGCTCGAATGGCGCGAAGTGTTCCAGGATCTCAGTCATCACGGTGTTTATCACAGCGGCGAGGTGGTCGGATTAGGTAATCTGGTCTGCGAGAAGTGCCACTTCCATTTAGCGGTTTACACCCCGGATGTGCTGCCGTTGTGTCCGAAATGCGGACACGATCAATTTCAGCGCCGACCGTTTGAACCGTAATTGCTTATTGCCGGATGGCGACGCAAAGCGTCTTATCCGGCCTACAAATTGCACGATTTTGTAGGCCGGCTAAGCGTTAGCGGCATCCGGCGTGTGTTAGGCGTAAAACTTCAGCCGTTCTGCCAGCAAATCGACAAATCCCTGGCGATCAACATCCACCATCACGGTGGCGTTTGGCTTATTGCCGCTCAGGAAGTAGTAGTCCACCACGGTCATTCCCTGGGTATATTTACCCTGAGTTTCCACGCCAACCCAGCGTTCAACGGTGGTAAACAGTTCAGGTTTCAGCAGCCAGGCAATGGTGCATGGGTCATGCAGCGGTGCACCGATGAATCCCCATTTTTCATCTTTGTGATATTCAAAGAAGAAATCGAGTAGTTCAGCAACGATCGTCGAAACAGGATTGCCGATAGCGCGGAACCGCTCGGTATCTTCACGATGTATTTGTGCTTTATGCGTGACGTCCAGCCCGGCCATCACCACCGGAATACCCGACTGGAATACGATCTCCGCGGCTTCGGGATCCACAAAGATGTTGAACTCGGCGGCGGGTGTCCAGTTTCCGAGGCCCATTGCACCACCCATAATCACGATACGGTCGATTTTGGCGTGCAGTTCAGGATGGCTATTCAGTAGCAATGCCACGTTAGTTTGCGGCCCGGTGGAGACAATCGTCATCGGTTCCGGGCTTTCACGCAGGGTTTTCGCCATCAGTTCCACAGCGGTACAGTCTTGTGGCGCAAAAGTGGGTTCCGGCAGCGCCGGACCATCCAGCCCACTCTCGCCATGGACGTTATCGGCGATAATCAGATCGCGCATCAGTGGTTTCACAGCGCCACCGGCGACGGGAATATCCGTACGCTTGAGCAACGTCAGCATGCGCAATACGTTACGCAGCGTTTTGTCGGGAGTCTGATTCCCGGCTGACGAGGTTATCGCTTTCACATCCAGTTCAGGTGAGGCGAGGGCGAGAACAATTGCGATAGCGTCGTCATGACCTGGATCGCAATCAAACAGGATCGGAAGTGCCATTGTTGCTCCTTGTAAGTGGGACTTTGTGACAAGGTTAACGCTGGGCTGTATGTGTTTCGAGAGGCGAAGGAATAAAGCGTGAGGTGGCGCGCACATGGAGATGCGCGCCAGCAAGATTAGTGCAGGATTTTCGCGAGGAAGTCTTTGGCGCGGTCCGATTTCGGATTAGCGAAGAACTCTTCTTTCGGTGAGTCTTCAACAATTTTCCCTTCATCCATGAAGATCACCCGGTTCGCCACTTTACGCGCAAAGCCCATTTCGTGGGTTACCACCATCATGGTCATCCCTTCATTGGCCAGTTCAACCATAACGTCCAGTACTTCGTTGATCATTTCAGGATCAAGCGCCGATGTCGGTTCGTCAAACAGCATGGCGATAGGATCCATACATAGTGCCCGGGCGATAGCGACACGCTGTTGCTGGCCCCCGGAGAGTTGGGCCGGGAACTTCTCGGCATGTGCTGACAGACCAACGCGTTCCAGTAACTTTTGCGCTTTGTCGCGGGCCGGCTTTTTATCGCGCTTAAGCACTTTTACCTGCGCCAAAGTAAGGTTCTCAATGATCGACAGATGCGGGAACAGTTCAAAGTGCTGGAACACCATACCAACACGAGAGCGCAGTTTGGCCAGATCGGTTTTTTTATCATTCACCACGGTACCATCAACGGTGATGACGCCCTGTTGCACTGGCTCCAGCCCGTTCACCGTTTTGATAAGCGTTGATTTACCTGAACCTGACGGGCCGCAAACCACCACCACTTCACCTTTTTTCACTTCCGTGGAGCAGTCGGTCAGCACCTGAAAGTGACCATACCATTTAGAAACATTTTTCAGGGTAATCATTAAACTGTCCTTTTCTTCAAATAGCTGACCAACAACGATGCGCTCAGACTGAATACAAAATAAACGGCGCCAGCAAACAGGATCATTTCAACCTGTGTGCCGTCACGCTCGCCAATGGTGGAGGCGGTACGGAAGAAGTCTGCCAGACTCAATACATAGACCAGCGAGGTATCCTGGAACAGTACGATGCCCTGGGTCAGCAGCAGTGGTACCATCGCGCGGAAGGCCTGTGGCAGAATGATCAGCTTCATCGACTGCCAGTGTGTCATCCCCAGCGCCAGCGCGGCGCTGGATTGCCCACGAGAAATACTCTGGATACCGGCACGGATAATCTCGGAATAGTACGCAGCTTCAAACATCGAAAACGCGACCATCGCTGAGATCAGGCGAATATCGGTTTTAGGCGACAGACCCAGTACGTTTTGCAAAAAGCCGGGCACAATCAGGTAGAACCACAGCAGCACCATGACCAGCGGAATAGAACGAAATACGTTGACGTAGCCTTTCGCAAACCAGGCAATCGGCGCGAAGCTGGACAGACGCATTACTGCAAGGATGGTTCCCCAGACAATACCAATGACGACTGCCGTAACGGTGATTTTCAGGGTGATGATCAGCCCGTCCAGCAGATACGGCAGGGAAGGGACGATAGAACTCCAGTCAAATTCGTACATTATTTGCCTCCCAAATTGCCAGGCAGGCGGATTTTGCGTTCGACGAGATTCATCACCAGCATGATGACGGCGTTAATCAGGACGTAGGCCAGCGTGATGGCGGTGAACGATTCCCATGCGTGGGCGGAGTAATCCAGTAGTTTTCCCGCCTGCGCCGCCATATCCACCAGGCCGATGGTGGAGGCGATCGCGGAGTTCTTCACCAGGTTCATCATCTCTGAGGTCATTGGCGGAACAATCACGCGGTATGCGTTTGGCAGCAGCACATAGCGGTAGGCCTGCGGCAAAGTCAGCCCCATCGCCAGCGCGGCGTTTTTCTGCCCGCGAGGCAGGGACTGAATCGCAGCGCGAACCTGCTCACAGACGCGCGCAGCGGTAAACAGTCCCAGACAAAGCATGGATGAGAGGAAGAACTGAATGTTGGGATCCAGTTCCGACTTGAACCACATGCCAATGTTTTCCGGCAGCAGTTCAGGAATGACCAGATACCAGGTAAAGAACTGAACGATGAGCGGAACGTTACGAAACAGCTCAACGTATAGCGTGCCGATCCCGGAAAGGAAACGATTTGGGACGGTACGTAAGATGCCGAATAACGAACCTATGAGGAAAGCGATAATCCAGGCGGTGATAGATAACGCGACCGTGACCTGGAAACCACTCCAGAGCCAGCCGAGATAGGTGGTGTTGCCGAACGGGGCCTGTTGTAAAAAAATACCCCAGTTCCAGTCTATAGACATAAATCTACTCCAGAAAAAAAAGGGTAGCAGCGCTACCCTCGAAGATTGTTATTCGGCGTTTTGCGGTTTTCAGGCCTGATGGGGAACGACCATCAGGCTTATAGTCTGTCCGTGCCGAGTAACAATCGAGAGGGAGGGGAAGCCTCCCATTTATTTTAGTTAGTTAAGCGCTTTATCATTTGGTTCTTTGAACAGGGCTTTCATCTCGTCTGACAGTTCGAAATTCATGTTCAGGTTCTTCGGTGGAATTGGATTTTTAAACCACTTATCAAACCATTTCTCAGCTTCGCCTGAGGTCTGCGCCTTGGCGATAGTGTCGTCCATCAGCTTTTTGAACTCAGGGTCATCTTTACGAAGCATGCAGCCGTAGGCTTCCTGAGATTGTGGCTTGCCAACGATCTCCCAGTTGTCTGGTTTCTTCGCTTTCGCGCGTTCGCCAGCCAGCAGGGCGTCATCCATCATAAAGGCAACAGCACGACCGCTTTCCAGAGTACGGAAAGAGTCACCATGGTCTTTCGCGCTGATGATGCGCATATCCATTTTTTGTTCTTCGTTCAGCTTGTGCAGCAGCACTTCTGAGGTGGTACCTGAAGTCACGACCACGGCTTTGCCTTTCAGGTCAGCGAAATCTTTGACGTCGCCGCCTTTTTTCGCCAGCAGACGGGTACCGACAACGAAAATGGTGTCAGAGAAGGCTGCTTGTTTCTGGCGCTCGACGTTGTTGGTGGTGGATCCACATTCAAAGTCGAAGGTGCCGTTTTGCAGCAGCGGGATACGGTTTTGTGAAGTAATCGGGATCAGTTTTACCTGCAGATCGGGCTTGTTCAGCTTTTTCTTCACCGCTTCAACGATCGCGTTGGAGTAATCCTGTGAATAACCGACCACTTTTTGCTGATTATCGTAGTAAGAAAACGGTACCGATGATTCACGGTGACCAACAACGATCACGCCATTTTTGGCGATCTTATCCAGCGTGCTGCCTGCCGCGGGTGCTGCGTCTTCTGCGTGCGCCAGACCGGCGGACATTCCCATGACCAGCATGGCAGTGGCGAGCTTACGTAATTGCATATCCAACTCCTTTATCGTCTGCGCCAGGGACGCATTGATACCCATTGTGATGTTGTTATTGTTTGCTACTAAAACGTGCAGTCTTGTATATGTTTGTTAACATTTAGTTTGGATGAATGTAAAGAATTTGCTGTGTTATTGTTTATTTTTGCGAAGTGCGCCGCACCATTTGGGGGCAAAAATATCTTGTTGCACTTTTCAGGTGCTACCGGTGCTCAACTTTGGTGCGACCAGGTTGCACATTCAGCCAAAACTGCGTTTGCCTTGTAGAACAAAGCAATAGACGTGCCAGAATGGGATGTGGGAAATGTTTGTGGGCCGGATAAGCGAGGCGTTATCCGGCCGGGGAAGGAAGGTTACTTACGACGTTGACGCAGGCTCATGACCACCGCACCAAAGCCAAACAGTGCCGTCAGCAGCCAGAGCGGCCAGTTACCGGTACGGGCATAAGGGGTCAGGCCCGTGGTTGGCGTCACGCTGGTGGTCAGAACCTGACGGGTAAACTGCGGGATCATCGCCTGAATCTCACCCTGAGGACCAATCACCGCCGTAATACCATTGTTGGTGCTACGCAGCAGGGGGCGCGCCAGCTCAAGGGAACGCATCCGCGCCATCTGGAAGTGCTGCCACGGGCCAATGGACTTACCAAACCAGGCATCGTTGGAGATAGTCAGCAGGTAGTCCGTATCCGGACGGAAGTTATCCCGAACCTGTTCGCCAAGAATGATTTCGTAGCAAATGGCAGCGGTCAGCTTAAAGCCGTGTGCATGCAACTGTGGCTGTACGTACGGGCCACGGCTGAACGAAGACATTGGCAGGTCAAAGAACGGCGCTAACGGTCGCAGGATTGATTCCAGCGGGACAAACTCGCCAAACGGTACCAGATGGTTTTTGTTGTAGCGGTTGCTGGAGTCGTAGCTGTATGGACTGTCTTTACCCAGTGTGATGATGGTGTTGTAGGTGTCGTAACGATTCTGCTTGTTCAGACGCGCGTCCACGATACCGGTAATTAGTGTGCTGTTTTTCGATTTCAGCAGGTCATCCATCATGCTCAGAAAACGCTGTTGGTTAATTTCCAGATCCGGAATAGCAGATTCTGGCCAGATGATTAGCTGTGATTTGCCCATCTCGGGTTGGGTGGCGTCGAGATAAATCTTCAGGGTGTTGAGTAACTGACCTTCATCCCATTTAAGCGACTGCGGAATGTCGCCCTGCACCATCGAGACCTGGGTGGTTTTTTCCGGCTCAAGCGTGTACCACTGGATATAGCGCAGTGGAAAAGGCAGAGCAAAGAGCACGAGTGCGACAACCAGCGGCTTCCAGTTACGTCTCACCAGCGCCAGCGCCAACAGGCCGCTAACCATCATCAGCAGGAAGTTAATCGCCTCAACGCCCATTACCGGCGCCAGCCCCTTTAACGGACCGTCGATCTGGCTATAACCGAACTGCAACCACGGGAAGCCGGTCAGTACCCAACCGCGCAGGAATTCCGTGATTTGCCAGACTACCGGCGCGGCAATTGCCACCCGTAGCCAGGTGGTTTTCGGCCACAAGCGCGCCAACACGCCGGCAAACAGACCGGTGTAGAGGGAAAGGTATGCGGCAAGCAGAACCACGAGGAAAATGTTAACCGGGCCGGGCATACCGCCAAACTGCGCGATACTGACGTAAACCCAGTTGATGCCTGAGCCAAACAGTCCCAGTCCCCAGAAGTAGCCGATAGCGGCAGACTGGAGCGGACGGCGGTTGAAGGTGAGAGCCTGCAGGCCCATCAGCGAAACAATCGCAGCGGGCCAGATGTCATACGGTGAGAAAGCCAGTGTCCCGCAGGCACCGAATAATAACGCCAGCAGCAGGCGAATGCGCTGGCGTTCAATTAATGGGGCAAATGCCATGTAGTCTTAGATCCAGTTTCGGGTTTATTCGTCCAGTTTTGGCTGGGGTGAGTCGTCCGGAATTCTGACATGAACCTGAATAATACGGCGGCTGTCGGCCATTGCCACTTTAAACTGGTAACCATCAATGTCGATAGTTTCCCCACGCGCGGGCAGATGACCAAAGGCCTGCATGACCAGCCCGCCAATGGTATCGACTTCTTCGTCGCTAAAGTGGGTCCCAAAAGCTTCGTTGAAGTCTTCAATCGGCGCCAGCGCGCGAATAGTCCAGGTGTGGCGACTGAGCTGACGGAAATCAATATCGTCTTCTTCGTCGTACTCATCTTCAATTTCACCGACAATCAGTTCAAGGATGTCCTCAATGGTCACCAGACCTGAGACACCGCCAAACTCGTCGATGACGATAGCCATATGATAACGCTGGGAGCGGAACTCTTTCAGCATGCGGTCAACCCGCTTGCTTTCAGGTACGACAACCGCCTGGCGTAACACTTTCTCCATGCTGAAGGCTTCGGCATCGCTGCGCATAAACGGCAGCAAATCTTTGGCCATCAGAATCCCTTCAATGTGATCCTTGTCTTCGCTAATCACCGGGAAACGCGAGTGAGCAGACTCGATAATGACATCGAGACATTCGTCCAGGGTCTGGTTGCGTTTCAGGGTAATCATCTGGGAGCGAGGGATCATGATGTCGCGCACGCGTTGGTCCGCAATATCCATTACCCCTTCGAGCATATCACGCGTATCTTCATCGATAAGGTCGTTTTGCCCGGAATCACGGATCAGCTCCAACAGTTCGTCGCGGTTTTTCGGTTCACCGTGGAAAAGTTGGCTCAGTAACAGGGAAAAAAATCCCTTTTTGCTGTTTAAGGTGTCACTACTGTGTGAATTGTCGTCGCTCATTGCGTCGTATGGGTTCTCATGTTAGTTAATACAAAGCGCGTCATGCGGATACTCAGCTGTTGACGGCATGTTTTGCCTGATGGCGCTACGCTTATCAGGCCTACGAAAGGCATGAATGTAGGCCGGATAAGGCGCAAGCGCCGCCATCCGGCAAGCTACTATTCTGCAATCTTCTCGGCAATGTACGGATCCTCATAGCCCAGAGCAAGCATAATCTCTGTTTCGAGGGATTCCATTTCTTCCGCTTCATCGTCTTCGATATGGTCGTAGCCGAGTAAATGCAAGCTTCCGTGCACCACCATGTGCGCCCAGTGGGCCTCAAGCGGCTTACCTTGTTCCTGCGCTTCTTTCTCGACGACCTGACGGCAGATGATCAAATCACCCAGCAGCGGCATCTCAATGCCCGGCGGGGCTTCAAACGGGAAAGAGAGCACGTTGGTGGATTTATCTTTCCCGCGATAGGTCAGGTTGAGCTCATGGCTTTCCGCGTCATCGACCAGACGAATGGTTACTTCAGACTCTTCCTGAAACTGCGGGATCACCGCATCCAGCCACCCCTGAAACTGGCTTTCTGTGGGTAAACCGGATTCGTCTTCACATGCCAGCTGTAAATCGAGAATAACCTGACTCATTTTTGTTCCTGCTCCTGAGCTTCGCGCTTGCGTTCTGCAGCCTGCTCGGCTTTACGTTTCTGTTCTGCTTCTTCCCAGGCTTCATACGCCGTGACGATACGAGCCACCACCGGATGGCGAACCACGTCTTCGCTATGGAAGAAATTAAAACTAATCTCGTCGACCTCAGCCAGCACTTCAATGGCATGACGCAGACCGGACTTGGTGCTACGTGGCAGGTCAATCTGGGTGATATCGCCGGTGATAACCGCTTTGGAGTTAAAGCCGATACGGGTCAGAAACATTTTCATCTGTTCGATGGTGGTGTTCTGGCTCTCATCAAGAATGATGAACGCATCGTTTAACGTACGGCCACGCATATAGGCCAGCGGCGCAACTTCAATGACGTTACGTTCAATCAGCTTTTCAACCTTCTCAAAACCGAGCATTTCGAACAGCGCGTCATACAGCGGTCGTAAATAGGGATCGACTTTCTGGCTGAGATCACCCGGCAGGAATCCCAGTTTTTCGCCCGCTTCCACTGCCGGACGGGTCAGCAGAATACGACGGATCTCCTGACGCTCAAGCGCATCAACCGCAGCGGCAACGGCGAGATACGTTTTACCCGTACCCGCAGGGCCAACGCCAAAGGTGATGTCGTGGTCGAGGATATTTGCAATGTACTGTGCCTGGTTCGGCGTACGCGGCTTAATTACTCCGCGCTTGGTCTTGATGTTCACCGCTTTGCCAAATTCAGGCACGCTGTCTGCGCTTTGCTCAAGCACACGCGCTTCTTTGATCGCCAGATGAATTTGTTCAGGCTCGATGTCCTGCGTCTGACCGCGCATTGGGGCGGTATCGACGTACAGACTACGTAAAATATCTGCCGCAGCGGTGACGCAAATTGGGCGGCCGGTCAGTTTAAAGTGGTTATCACGGCGGTTAATTTCGATGCCGAGGCGACGTTCCAGCTGTTTGATGTTGTCATCAAATGGGCCGCAAAGGCTCAACAGGCGGGCGTTGTCTGCGGGTTCAAGGGTGATTTCGCGAGTGTCTATGTTCAAACTGTTCCTCTTATGCATGTCTCGCCGGACGCTGAACATTTACCGGCATCTAAGGAAATTATTCACGCCATGGGGGAAAGGCGCAAGCATTGCAATAAATATGGGGATGCCAGGGCTGATTACAAGGCCCGTCGGGACAGCGAGCCCAGAAGTGTAGGCCCGATAAGTGTAGCGGTATCGGGCCTTTTTTACGTCTTTCAGCAGGATTAAGGCTGATAAATACCAACACCCAGATCGTTTTCTTTGCGGGTACGCGCAATGACCGATTCAGGGGATTCTGCGATGCGCAGGCCCATTTCGTCTTCGGTACGCACCACTTTGCCGCGCAGGGAGTTCGTCCAGACATCGGTAATTTCAACATCCACAAACTTACCGACCATATCCGGGGTACCTTCAAAGTTCACCACGCGGTTATTTTCGGTACGCCCTGACAGTTCCATAATGCTCTTACGCGATGTGCCTTCAACCAGGATGCGCTGGATCGTACCAACCATACGACGGCTCCAGGCCATAGCTTGCTGGTTGATACGCTCCTGTAGAATGTACAGACGCTGTTTCTTCTCTTCTTCTGGTACGTCATCAACCATATCGGCGGCAGGGGTGCCAGGACGCGCAGAGAAGATAAAGCTGTAGCTCATGTCAAAATTGACGTCAGCGATCAGCTTCATGGTCTGCTCGAAATCCTGCGTGGTTTCACCTGGGAAGCCAACGATGAAGTCGGAGCTAATCTGGATATCCGGACGCGCAGCGCGCAGTTTGCGGATAATCGCTTTGTATTCCAGCGCCGTGTGGGTACGTCCCATCAGGTTCAGTACGCGGTCTGAGCCGCTCTGTACCGGCAGGTGCAGGAAGCTCACCAGCTCTGGCGTATCGCGATAAACTTCAACGATATCATCGGTGAATTCGATCGGATGGCTGGTGGTGAAGCGGATACGATCAATGCCGTCGATCGCTGCTACCAGACGCAGCAGATCGGCAAAGGATCCGATCGTGCCGTCGTAGTTTTCACCACGCCAGGCGTTCACGTTTTGCCCCAGCAGGTTCACTTCACGCACGCCTTGGGCTGCCAACTGGGCGATTTCAAACAGAATATCATCCGCCGGACGGCTGACTTCCTCACCGCGGGTGTAGGGAACCACGCAGTAAGTACAATATTTATTACAACCTTCCATGATGGACACAAACGCGCTTGGACCTTCAGCACGCGGTTCCGGCAGGCGGTCGAACTTTTCGATCTCCGGGAAACTGATATCAACCACCGGGCTACGGGTCGTGCTTCCACGCACTTTGTTGATCATTTCCGGCAGGCGATGCAGCGTTTGCGGCCCAAAAATAATATCGACGTAATGCGCGCGCTGGCGAATATGATCGCCTTCCTGAGACGCAACACAGCCACCGACCCCAATGATGAGCTTGGGATTTTTCTCTTTTAACAGTTTCCAGCGGCCCAGTTGATGGAACACTTTTTCCTGAGCCTTCTCACGGATTGAGCAGGTATTCAGCAGCAGCACATCCGCTTCTTCCGCCACGTCAGTCAGTTGATACCCATGAGTGGCATCCAGCAGATCGGCCATCTTCGATGAATCGTATTCGTTCATCTGACAGCCCCAGGTTTTAATATGGAGTTTTTTGGTCATCGACTTGCTCTTGCGAAATTGTGGCTGAAATGCAGGGCGCATAGTGTACTGCTTTGGCGCGGTTGTGACCAGTATGACGGATGTCAGCCTCAAGGGGTAAAAAATCCTGTAAACTTACACAATACATGTAACTGGAAAATTGACCATGACAAATCAACCAACGGAAATTGCCATTGTCGGCGGGGGGATGGTCGGCGGCGCGCTGGCGCTAGGACTGGCGCAGCATGGATTTACGGTAACGGTGATTGAACATGCCGCTCCTGCGCCGTTTGTTACTGGCGGACAGCCTGATGTCAGAATTTCGGCCATTAGCTCCGCCTCCGTGTCGTTGCTGAAAGGGCTGGGCGTCTGGGATACGGTTCAGGGAATGCGTAGCCATCCTTACCGTCGTCTGGAAACATGGGAATGGGAAAATGCCCATGTGATGTTTGATGCCGCCGAGCTTAAGCTGCCTTTGTTGGGCTATATGGTGGAGAACACGGTCCTGCAACAGGCGCTCTGGCAGGCGCTGGAAGTTCACCCTAAAGTTACGCTGCGCGTGCCGGCGTCGCTTCTCTCTTTGCATCAACATAACGATAGACATGAGCTTGAGCTGGCAGACGGTGAAAAAATCAGCGCGAAGCTGGTCATCGGCGCGGATGGTGCCAATTCTCAGGTGCGGAAAATGGCCGGGATTGGCATTCATGCCTGGCAATATGCGCAGTCCTGTATGTTGATTACCGTGCAATGCGAGCATTCGCCGGGAGACAGTACCTGGCAGCAATTTACCCCTGACGGTCCGCGCGCGTTTTTACCGTTGTTCGATAACTGGGCCTCGCTGGTGTGGTACGACTCACCAGCTCGCATCCGCCAATTGCAAGCGCTAAATATGCCGCAACTGCAGGCGGAGATCGCTAAACATTTCCCTTCACGACTCGGTAACGTTACGCCTGTGGCGGCGGGGGCATTCCCACTTACGCGTCGTCATGCGCTGCAGTATGTGCAACCGGGGCTGGCGTTGGTAGGTGATGCCGCGCATACCATTCACCCACTGGCGGGGCAGGGCGTTAATCTGGGTTTTCGTGATGTCGATGCGTTGATTGATGTGCTGGTGAATGCGCGTAGCTACGGTGAATCCTGGGCCAGTCAGCCGGTGCTCAAGCGTTATCAGAATCGCCGTATGACTGACAATTTCATCATGCAAAGCGGTATGGATCTGTTCTACGCCGGATTCAGCAATAACCTGCAGCCGCTGCGTATCATGCGTAATCTCGGGCTCATGGCCGCAGAGCGCGCTGGCGTACTGAAACGTCAGGCACTGAAGTATGCGTTAGGGTTATAGCTCGAGTGGTGCCTGATGGCGATACGCTTATCAGGCCTACAAGTCATGTAGGCCGGGTAAGTCTTGCCATCATTCGGCGTTAGAAAAGCAAAAAGCTCGCCGAAGCGAGCTTTTTTAATATGGCTGGGGTACGAGGATTCGAACCTCGGAATGCTGGTATCAGAAACCAGAGCCTTACCGCTTGGCGATACCCCAACGGGTGCACCCACAAAGTGGACGACTTTTTGAAATTGGCTGGGGTACGAGGATTCGAACCTCGGAATGCTGGTATCAGAAACCAGAGCCTTACCGCTTGGCGATACCCCAACAATTTTTTGGATTTACCGAACGAGTCGATACGTCCTTAATATGGTGGCTACGACGGGATTCGAACCTGTGACCCCATCATTATGAGTGATGTGCTCTAACCAGCTGAGCTACGTAGCCAGATACTATCATATTCTTCGATGGCTGGGGTACCTGGATTCGAACCAGGGAATGCCGGTATCAAAAACCGGTGCCTTACCGCTTGGCGATACCCCATCCGTGCAACGCTTACGGGTGAATGGTGCGGGAGGCGAGACTTGAACTCGCACACCTTGCGGCGCCAGAACCTAAATCTGGTGCGTCTACCAATTTCGCCACTCCCGCAAAAAAAGATGGTGGCTACGACGGGATTCGAACCTGTGACCCCATCATTATGAGTGATGTGCTCTAACCAGCTGAGCTACGTAGCCATCTTTTTTTTCGCGTAACCTTATCGGCGTTGCGGGGCGCATTATGCGTATTGAGCCTTGAAGCGTCAACCCCTTTTTCATTGAAAATAGCTGGAATGTGACTGTTTGGTTAGGTTGCGAACAGCATGACGCAATATTCGGCAATTATTAGTTATTAATTGTTTTTTTGCACAGAAAACAGACATAAAAAAAGAGCCCCGCAGGGCCCTTTTCTAAGGATTAACTTATTTATAAGCGGACTGGTGTACGCCAACCGCACGACCAGACGGATCGTTCATGGTTTTAAACGCTTCATCCCATTCGATCGCTTTAGCGGAAGAACAGGCTACAGACGGCCCGCCAGGTACGCATTCCGCAGCGCTCGCAACCGGGAACAACTCTTCGAAAATCTCACGGTACAAATACGCTTCTTTAGATGATGGCGTGTTGTATGGGAAACGGAAGCTGGCGGTTTCCAGTTGTTGGTCAGAAACTTGTTCAGCAGCGACTTCTTTCAGTGTATCAATCCAGCTGTAACCAACACCGTCAGAGAACTGCTCTTTCTGACGCCATGCGACGCTTGCCGGCAGGTAGGACTCAAAACATTCGCGCAGAACGTGTTTTTCCATTTTGCCGTTGCCGCACATTTTGTCCTGCGGATTGATGCGCATCGCCACATCAAGGAATTTCTTATCCAGAAACGGCACGCGTGCCTCCACGCCCCAGGCTGACATCGCTTTGTTGGCACGGGCGCAGTCGAACATATGCAGTGCCTGCAGCTTGCGCACGGTTTCTTCGTGCAGTTCTTTTGCATCTGGTGCTTTGTGGAAATAGAGATAACCGCCAAATACTTCGTCCGAACCTTCGCCCGACAGCACCATTTTAATGCCCATCGCTTTAATTTTACGCGACATTAAGTACATTGGCGTCGAGGCGCGAATCGTCGTGACATCGTAAGTTTCGATGTGATAAATCACGTCGCGGATAGCATCCAGACCTTCCTGCACGGTGAAGTGGATCTCGTGGTGCACGGTACCCAAATGGTTCGCCACCTCCTGTGCAGCTTTCAGATCAGGAGCGCCTTCCAGGCCGACGGCGAAGGAGTGCAGCTGTGGCCACCAGGCTTCGCTACGTTCCTGATCTTCAACACGGCGTGCCGCGTATTTTTTAGTGATCGCGGAAATGACGGATGAATCCAGACCGCCGGACAGCAGTACTCCATAAGGAACATCTGACATCAGGTGGCTTTTCACCGCATCTTCCAGCGCCTGGCGCAGCTCGTTTTTATCGGTAACGTTGTCTTTGACTGCATCGTATTCAAACCAGTCGCGCTGGTAGTACTGACGAATTTCACCGTCTTTACTCCACAAATAACTACCGGCCGGGAATTCTTTGATTGTGCGGCAGACAGGAACCAGCGCTTTCATTTCAGACGCAACATAGAAGTTACCGTGTTCGTCGTAACCCATATACAGCGGGATGATCCCAATATGATCGCGACCGATCAGATAAGCGTCCTGCTCGCTGTCGTACAGGGCAAAAGCAAACATGCCTTGCAGATCATCCAGAAACTCTGGGCCTTTTTCCTGATACAGCGCGAGGATAACTTCGCAGTCGGAACCGGTCTGGAACTGATAGCGATCGCCGTACTCAGCGCGCAGCGCCTGGTGGTTATAAATTTCACCGTTAACCGCCAGGATATGCGTTTTCTTCACGTTGTACAGCGGCTGAGCACCGGCGTTGACGTCGACGATGGACAGACGTTCGTGTGCCAGAATGGCGTTATCACTGGCGTAAATACCCGACCAGTCCGGGCCGCGATGGCGCATCAGACGAGACAATTCCAGGGCTTTTTTACGCAGTTCAACTGCGTCAGTTTTAATATCGAATACGCCAAAAATAGAACACATAACCTTCTCCGTTAACCTGTTGCGTGATGCTTTTTATGTTTGCTTGATAAAGAAAATGCCGCAAAGCGGGAGAGGGCGCAAGCGAATTGCGGGTCAGAAAATAAAAAATGCAATGGTCATTGTGGATTGGTGAAAAAAGATTACAGAATAGACGTGTTTATTGATGAATCGACAGTTTTATGGCGGTTTTATTGAATGGATGGACTTCGTGGGGCGGATAAGGCGATGACGCCGTCATCCGGCAATAACGCTGCAAAATTGACGAATAAGACGAACTCATGTCTTATCCGGCCTGCGAATCAAATCACATCAATTTCAGCAACAGACGGGTAAATCCAGCTTGGTCTGAACGGCATGTTGTCAATATCATCGAGCTTGGATACGCCAGACAGTACCAGGATAGTTTCCAGACCCGCCTGAAAACCTGCCAGAATATCGGTGCGCAGGTTGTCGCCAACAATGACGGTTTCTTCTGAGTGCGCCTGCATTTTGTTGAGCGCCGCGCGAATAATCCACGGGCTGGGTTTGCCGACATAAAATGGTTTACGACCTGAGATCTTCTCAATACCGGCACAGAGTGCTCCACAGGCGGGATAAAAGCCGCGACCGTGGGTATCCGGGTTAGTGGCGATAAAACGAGCGCCGTTGGCGACAAAATACGCCGCTTTATGCATCATGTCCCAGTTATAGGAACGCGTCTCGCCAACAATCACAAAATCGGGGTTCACGTCGGTAATGGTAAATCCAGCTTTATACAGTTCGTGAATTAACGCGCCTTCACCTACCACATAGGCCTTTTTTCCTTCCTGGCGACGAAGAAAATCAGCGGTAGCCATCGCGGAAGTATAAAAGACGCTATCAGGGACATTCACACCTGCGGTGGCGAAGCGGTTTGCCAGATCTTGCCCGGTCTGCGAAGGGTAGTTAGTCAGCAGGACTAACGGCAGACCTTTTTCCAGGATCCCAGTCAGAAATTCTGCCGCACCCGGTACGGCAACATTGTCGTGCATCAGCACGCCGTCGATATCACAAATTACATTCTTAATGGCCATGGACAATCCGACATTAAAAAAAGAAGGCATTACTATACACAAAATACACTACATCATTCGAGTTGCATCAAGGCGGCAAGTCTGCGAACCTCCGGAGCTCACTGGAGGTAAGTGACTGAGGTGAGCAGATGCAGCTAACGCAGAGGCAGCTTGAAGGATGACGTGTATTAGCTTTCCAGCAAACGTTGCAGCAAAGTCCCGTTAAGCATTGCGCGTTTCACCAGCGCAAAGGCGCCAATGGCGGAGCGGTGATCCAGCGTGGACCGAACCACCGGTAAATTATGGCGAAACGCCTTCAACGCCTGAGTGTTGATACAGCTTTCTATTGCAGGCAGCAGCACTTTATCAGCCTCGGTAATTTCGCCCGCAATGACGATTTTCTGTGGATTAAACAGGTTGATGGCGATAGCGATGGTTTTACCCAGATGGCGGCCAACGTGCTCAATGACTTCAGCTGCCAGATTATCGCCTTTATTCGCTGCCTTACAGATGGCTTTGATACTGCAATCATCCAGCGTGAGCCGGCTTGGATAGCCTTGCTTTAGCAAGTTTTGTACGCGGTGTTCGATAGAGGCGTTGGCCGCAATGGTTTCCAGGCAGCCGAAATTACCGCAGTGACAGCGCTCACCCAGCGGCTCAACCTGAATATGACCAATCTCACCGACGTTGCCATTGCGACCGATGAAAATGCGGCCATTGGAAATAATTCCCGCGCCAGTTCCGCGGTGCACTCGCACCAAAATGGAGTCTTCGCAATCCTGGCTTGCCCCGAAATAGTGCTCAGCCAGCGCCAGGCTGCGAATATCGTGACCAACAAAGCAGGTGACTTTGAAGCGTTTTTCGAGCGCTTCGACCAGTCCCCAGTTTTCGACCTGAATGTGTGGCATATAGCGGATGACGCCGCTTTCAGGATCGACAAGGCCTGGCAGGATGACAGAAATTGCGATCAGCTCGCGGATTTTTCGCTGGCAGCTCTCAATAAAGATAGCAATGGTGTTGAGCAGCGCATATTCCAGCGTTTCCTGGGTGCGCTCCGGGAGAGGGTAATGCTCTTCGGCGACCACTTTACTGCTCATATCATAGAGAGTGAGCGTCGTATCGTGGCGCCCCAGGCGTACGCCAATGGCGTGGAAATTGCGGGTTTCTGTGACGATAGAGATAGCGCGGCGGCCTCCGGTGGAGGCCTGCTGATCGACTTCTTTGATCAGCCCGCGTTCGATCAACTGACGCGTAATTTTGGTTACGCTGGCGGGGGCAAGCTGGCTTTGCTCGGCAATTTGAATTCGCGAGATTGGCCCATGCTGGTCAATCAGGCGATAAACCGCCGCGCTGTTAAGCTGTTTTACGAGATCAACATTACCTATTTGAGCTTGTCCGCCTGGTGTCATTCTTTCTCTTACTCAGTAACGACCTCGTTGCCATTAACGATGGTCTTGATAATTTTAAAGTCGTGCGTGAACGCAGTCAGGTTGGCTACTTTGCCTGGCGCGATGCTGCCGAGTTGTTTGTCGACGCCAATGGCGCGAGCAGGGTAGAGCGTTGCCATGCGCAGGACTTCGTCGAGAGCGATATTCGCATGTTCGACCAGATTGCGTACACCTTCAATCATGGTTAATGATGAACCGCTCAACGTACCGTTCTCATCAACACATAGTCCATTGCGGTAGTATATTGTTTTACCGGCGAAAATGAACTGTTCAATGTTTGCACCTGCTGGCGCGGTCGCGTCGGTGACCAGGCACAGCTTGTCGCCTTTCAGGCGCTTGGCGTTACGAATGTTAACGTAGTCAACGTGCAGGCCATCGGCGATGATACCGCAGTAGATATCGGCTTCATCAAGAATTGCGCCCGCCAGACCTGGTTCACGACCGGTAATGTACGGCATCGCGTTGAACAGATGGGTCGCAAAGCTGATGCCTGCGCGGAAGCCGATTTTGGCTTCTTTGACCGTTGCATTGGAGTGACCCGCAGAAACCACGATACCGGCATTAACCAGTTTGGTGATGACCTCTACCGGGACCATTTCTGGTGCCAGTGTGACTTTGGTGATCACATCCGCATTATCGCACAGGAAATCAACCAACGCAGCGTCCGGCTGACGGACAAATCCCGGATTATGGGTGCCTTTTTTCACAAGGTTCAGCCACGGGCCTTCAAGATGAAGTCCTAATGCCTGATTCGGGTGTTTCGCCAGGTATTCACGCATCACGCGAACACCCTGTTTCATCAGGTCATCGCTGGTGGTGATAAGCGTTGGCAAATAGTTGGTGCAGCCAGATTTTTCATTGGCTTTCTGCATGATTTCCAGCGTTTCAACAGTCACGGCTTCTGCCGTATCGTTAAACTGTACACCGCCGCAGCCGTTCAGCTGTACATCAATAAAACCGGGGGAAACAATGGCCCCATTCAGTGAGCGCTGTTCAATTCCTGACGGTAACTCAGCCAGTGGGCAAACGCTGTCAATCAGGCCATTGGCGACAACAATCGCATGGTCATCAAGAATTTCGTGACCGGTAAAGATCCGGCCCTGGGTTAAAGCATACATTCCGACCCCCGATTTCAAAAAATGCCGCCCTGCAACTCATCGACAGGGCGGAGACATCAATTACAGACCTTTAATATTTTCCGCTTCTAACTCGTTGAAGTATTTCAGCGTCTTCACTTTCAGTTCCATGGTGGAAGGCTCATCGCAGACCACAACGGCTTTTGGATGCAACTGCAGGCAGCTGATGGTCCACATGTGGTTAACGTTGCCTTCAACGGCGGCTTGCAGCGCCTGTGCTTTCTGGTGGCCCAGAACCAGGATCATCACCTCTTCTGCATCCAGCAGGGTACCCACGCCAACGGTCAGCGCATATTTAGGCACCTGGCTTACGTCGCCGTCAAAGAAGCGTGAGTTAGCAACACGTGTGTCGTGAGTCAACGTTTTGATACGGGTACGGGAAGCCAAAGAGGAAGCCGGTTCGTTGAACGCGATGTGACCATCGTTGCCTACACCGCCCATAAACAGGTGGATTTTACCGTAAGAACGGATTTTTTCTTCATACTGACGGCATTCTGCATCAATATCCGGCGCGTTACCATTGAGGAGGTTGATGTTTTCTGCTGGAATATCAACGTGATCAAAGAAATTGCGGTGCATAAAGCTGTGGTAGCTTTCCGGATGTTCTTTCGGCAGGCCAACATATTCGTCCATATTGAAAGTAACAACATGCTTGAAGCTCACTTGGCCCGCTTTGTGCATTTCAACCAATGCTTTATAAGCTGTCAGCGGAGTACCGCCAGTCGGCAGGCCCAGAACGAACGGACGATCTGCCGTTGGTTTGAACGCGTTAATACGGTTAACGATATGGCGAGCAGCCCATTTGCCGACTTGTTCAGCGGTATTCAGGGGGATCAGTCTCATTCTTCACCTCAAAAGTAAATGTAAGCAATTGGCGGATTGAGTCTCTGTGCAGTATTAAGCGTAACCTGGTTTTGCATCGGTAAGGATCAATCCGTTTCGATTTTTTGAATGATAAAATAAGTTTTCGTAGTTAGCCAGTGGAAGGGAGGGTTGATAACGATATTTGGTGACTGAAATCACAAAAAACACGCGTTTAATTTGCGATACGAATTAATTTTTCACACACTCTGAATGTAGATGAATGGTTAATATCGTTGTTCCAGAATCTTGCTGTCAGGAATGGTCACACAATAAAAATATGGCTTCAAAGAAGCCTAATCGGGGTCTCGTAGGGGGAATAAAATGAATATTTTAGGTTTTTTCCAGCGGCTGGGTAGGGCGTTACAGCTTCCCATCGCTGTGCTGCCAGTCGCGGCACTGCTGCTGCGATTCGGCCAACCAGATTTACTTAACGTACCCTTCATCGCGCAAGCGGGTGGGGCCATCTTTGATAACCTCGCGTTAATATTTGCGATCGGTGTTGCTTCCAGCTGGTCAAAAGACAGCGCAGGTGCAGCAGCGCTGGCAGGTGCGGTCGGTTATTTCATATTGACCAAAGCAATGGTTACCATTAACCCTGCAATCAATATGGGTGTGCTGGCTGGTATCATCACCGGTCTGGTCGGCGGTGCCGTGTATAATCGCTGGTCTGGTATCAAACTGCCTGACTTCCTGAGTTTCTTTGGCGGCAAACGCTTCGTGCCGATCGCTACTGGCTTCTTCTGTCTGGTGCTGGCTGCTATCTTCGGTTACGTATGGCCACCGGTACAGAACGCCATCCATGCGGGTGGTGAGTGGATCGTGGGCGCTGGCGCGCTGGGTTCCGGTATCTTTGGTTTCATCAACCGTCTGCTGATCCCAACCGGTCTGCATCAGGTGCTGAATACTATTGCCTGGTTCCAGATTGGCGAATTTACTAACGCTGCAGGTACCGTATTCCACGGTGACATCAACCGTTTCTACGCGGGTGACGGCACTGCGGGTATGTTCATGTCTGGCTTCTTCCCGATCATGATGTTTGGTCTGCCGGGTGCGGCGCTGGCGATGTACTTCGCGGCTCCGAAAGCACGTCGTCCGATGGTTGGCGGTATGCTGCTGTCCGTTGCGATCAGCGCGTTCCTGACCGGTGTTACCGAGCCGCTGGAATTCCTGTTCATGTTCCTGGCTCCGCTGCTGTACCTCCTGCACGCACTGTTAACGGGTATCAGCCTGTTCGTTGCAACACTTCTGGGGATCCACGCAGGCTTCTCCTTCTCCGCAGGTGCTATCGACTACGTGTTGATGTACAACCTGCCGGCAGCAAGCAAAAACGTCTGGATGCTGGTAGTGATGGGTCTGGTGTTCTTCGTTATCTACTTTGTGTTGTTCAGCGCGGTTATTCGTATGTTTAACCTGAAAACGCCGGGCCGCGAAGATAAAGAAGACGATATCGTTACTGAAGAAGCCAACAGCAACACTGAAGAAGGTTTGGCTCAACTGGCAACCAGTTACATTGCAGCGGTTGGCGGCACTGATAACCTGAAAGCGATTGATGCCTGTATCACTCGTCTGCGTCTGACCGTTGTCGACTCCGGTCGCGTAAACGATGCGATGTGTAAACGTTTAGGAGCATCGGGTGTCGTTAAGCTGAATAAGCAAACAATTCAGGTCATCGTGGGTGCGAAAGCTGAATCCATCGGCGACGAAATGAAGAAAGTTGTCGCGCGTGGCCCGGTGGCAGCAGCGTCTGGTGAAAGTGCGCCAGCAGCAGCGGCTCCGGTAGCAAAACCGCAGGCGGTAGCGAATGCAGTCACCGTTGAAGCGCTGGTTTCTCCGATTACCGGTGACGTAGTTGCGCTGGAGCAGGTTCCTGATGAAGCCTTCGCCAGCAAAGCTGTAGGCGACGGCGTGGCGGTGAAACCAACGGATAAAATCGTGGTTGCTCCGGCTGCGGGCACCATCGTGAAAATCTTCAACACTAACCATGCGTTCTGCCTGGAAACTGTTAAAGGCGCGGAAATCGTGGTCCATATGGGCATCGACACCGTCGCGCTGGAAGGTAAAGGCTTTAAGCGTCTGGTTGAAGAAGGTGCGGAAGTTACTGCAGGCCAACCGATTCTGGAAATGGATCTGGAGTTCCTGAACGCTAACGCACGTTCTATGATAAGCCCGGTTGTGTGCAGCAACAGCGATGATTTCGGCGCTCTGGTCATTAAAGCCGAAGGTCACGTGGTTGCCGGTCAAACACCACTGTATGAGATTAAAGGTAAGTAACTGCTCCTGAGTAAAGTGAGTTAAGTGCCTTAAGCGGCGGGGGATAGTCCTCCGCCGCTTTTTTTTGCAGCAAATGCCCTCATATCTCCTGCTGAACAGCTTTTTTGTGCAACTAATAGTTGTCTCCTGACGTCGCTTATAAGATCATACTCCGTTATACGTTGTTTACGCTTTGAGGAATCCACGATGAGTGAGGCTGAAGCCCGCCCGAGTAACTTTATTCGTCAGATCATCGATGAAGATCTGGCCAGTGGTAAGCACACCACTATCCATACCCGTTTTCCGCCGGAGCCAAATGGCTATCTGCACATTGGCCACGCGAAATCCATTTGTCTGAACTTTGGCATTGCGCAAGATTACCAGGGCCAGTGCAACCTGCGTTTTGATGATACGAACCCGGTTAAAGAAGATATCGAGTACGTTGAGTCGATTAAAAACGACGTTGAATGGTTAGGTTTCCACTGGACTGGCGACATTCGCTACTCTTCGGATTACTTCGATCAGCTTCACGCCTATGCGGTAGAGCTTATTAATAAAGGGCTGGCGTACGTTGACGAACTGTCAGCGGACGAAATCCGCGAATACCGTGGCACGTTGACTCAGCCAGGTAAAAACAGCCCGTACCGCGATCGTAGCGTTGAAGAGAACCTGGCGCTGTTCGAAAAAATGCGTACCGGTGGCTTTGAAGAAGGTAAGGCCTGCCTGCGTGCGAAAATCGATATGGCTTCGCCGTTTATCGTGATGCGCGATCCGGTGCTGTACCGCATTAAGTTCGCCGAACACCATCAGACCGGCAACAAGTGGTGCATCTACCCGATGTACGACTTTACCCACTGCATCAGCGATGCGCTGGAAGGCATTACGCATTCACTGTGTACGCTGGAGTTCCAGGATAACCGTCGTCTGTACGACTGGGTGCTGGACAACATCACCATTCCGGTTCATCCGCGCCAGTACGAATTCTCGCGCCTGAATCTGGAATACACCGTGATGTCCAAGCGCAAGCTGAACGAGCTTGTGACCGACAAGCACGTTGAAGGCTGGGACGATCCGCGTATGCCGACGATCTCTGGTCTGCGTCGTCGCGGTTACACCGCTGCCGCGATCCGTGAGTTCTGCAAACGTATTGGTGTGACCAAACAGGACAACACCATTGAGATCGCTTCTCTGGAATCCTGCATCCGCGAAGATCTGAACGAAAATGCTCCGCGCGCGATGGCGGTTATCGATCCGGTGAAACTGGTTATCGAAAATTACCCGCAGGGCGAAAGCGAGCTGGTCACTATGCCTAACCATCCGAATAAACCGGAAATGGGTAGCCGTGAAGTACCGTTTAGCGGTGAAATTTGGATCGATCGCGCAGACTTCCGCGAAGAAGCGAACAAGCAGTACAAGCGTCTGGTGATGGGTAAAGAAGTACGTCTGCGTAATGCTTACGTGATCAAGGCCGAACGTGTTGAGAAAGATGCAGAAGGGAAGATCACCACCATTTTCTGCACCTACGATGCTGACACCCTGAGCAAAGATCCGGCCGATGGTCGTAAAGTTAAAGGCGTTATTCATTGGGTGAGCGCGTCCCATGCGCTACCGATTGAAATCCGTCTGTACGACCGTCTGTTTAGCGTGCCAAACCCAGGTGCGGCGGAAGACTTCCTGTCCGTTATTAACCCTGAATCGCTGGTCATTAAGCAGGGTTACGGTGAGCCGTCGCTGCAGGCTGCGGTTGCAGGTAAAGCGTTCCAGTTTGAGCGTGAAGGTTACTTCTGCCTGGACAGCCGTTATGCAACGGCTGACAAGCTGGTGTTTAACCGTACCGTTGGTCTGCGTGATACGTGGGCTAAAGCGGGCGAATAAGTCGCAACACATCCTCTCTAAACGCCGCTTCATGCGGCGTTTTTTTTCGCAATAAAACCGTTTGACAGGCTCCGTTTGCGCAGCGAATTAATTACATGTCTGTAATAATAAATCGGCTGAATGTTTTTACGTTTAAATAACTTACCTCAATGTGAAATGGGCTGAAACCGATTTCATCTCTATGGAAAACAAGCGATTTTTTCATTTTATCAACGCTTTTTTATCTCCCAATGAAAATGTAACAGAAAGCAATGAAATATGTGCGGTTGCTCATACTATTACATACTCGTTACAGAAAGAGATTGATAATTCGCGTCGCGAAAAATAGTCTATTCATTGTAGTCACTGAGGTTTTCTTGGCGCTACTTTTTTAATTTTTGTTTTTTCGCTGTCCGCTTATATCGGCAGCATTTTTATGTCAAAGAGGATTAACATATGCGTACGTTTAGTGGCAAACGTAGTACGCTGGCGCTGGCTATCGCCGGTATCACAGCAATGTCGGGTTTTGTTGTCGCTCCGCAGGCACACGCCGAAGGATTTATTGATGACTCAACCTTAACCGGCGGCATCTATTACTGGCAGCGTGAGCGTGACCGTAAAGATGTGACCGATCATGACAAATACAAAACCAACCTTTCTCACTCCACCTGGAACGCTAACCTCGACTTCCAGTCCGGTTATGCGGCCGATATGTTTGGTATTGATATCGCAGCATTTACCGCTATTGAAATGAACGAAAGTAGCGAAAGCGGCCATCCAAACGAAATCGCATTCTCTTCCAAAAATAAAGGCTATGACGAGGATTACTCCGGCGATAAGAGCGGGATTAGCCTTTATAAAGCAGCAGCTAAATTTAAATACGGCCCAACCTGGGCGCGTGCCGGTTACATTCAACCAACCGGGCAGACTCTGCTGGCACCGCACTGGAGCTTTATGCCAGGTACCTATCAGGGGGCTGAAGCCGGTGCCAACTTCGACTATGGTGATGCTGGCGCACTAAGCTTCTCCTATATGTGGGCTAACGAATATAAAGCACCGTGGCACACCGAAGTCGATAAATTCTATCAGGCTGATAAAAAGACCAGCGTTGATTACCTGCATTCAATCGGCGCGAAATATGACTTCAAAAATAACCTGTTGCTGGAAGCGGCATTTGGTCAGTCTGAAGGCTACGTCGATCAGTACTTCGCCAAAGCCAGCTACAAATTCGATTTAGGCGGTAACCCGTTTACTACCAGCTATCAATTCTACGGCGCACGTGACAAAGTTGACGATCGCACCGTGAACGATATTTATGACGGCACGGCCTGGCTGCAGGCGCTGACCTTCGGTTATAAAGTAGCGGAAGTGGTTGACCTGCGTCTGGAAGGCACATGGGTTAAAGCAGATGGGCAGCAAGGCTACTTCCTGCAGCGTATGACCCCGACCTACGCCTCATCAAACGGTCGCCTGGACGTTTGGTGGGATAACCGTTCTGACTTCAACGCCAACGGCGAAAAGGCAGTCTTCTTCGGCGCAATGTATGACCTGAAGAACTGGAACCTGCCGGGCTGGGCAGTGGGCGCGTCCTACGTTTACGCATGGGATGCCAAACCCGCTACCTGGCAGCTCAACCCGGATGCGTACTACGACAAAAACCGCACTATCGAAGAATCTTCTTACAGCCTGGATGCGGTTTACACCCTGCAGGATGGTCGTGCGAAGGGCACTATGTTTAAACTGCACTTCACCCAGTACGACAACCATTCAGATATTCCGAGCTGGGGTGGTGGTTACGGCAACATCTTCCAGGATGAGCGCGACGTGAAATTCATCGTTATTGCTCCGTTCACTATCTTCTAATGCCAATAGCGGCAGGCCGTGCGCCTGCCGCCTCGTTGAGGAACGTGCTATGAAAAAACTGATACTCATCGCCGTTATGGCATCAGGGCTGGTGGCTTGTACGCAATCCCCTGCACCGAAAGAAGACAGCCGTCTGAAAGAAGCCTACAGCGCGTGTATTAATACCGCTCAAGGATCGCCGGAAAAAATAGAAGCCTGCCAAAGCGTGTTGAATGTACTGAAGAAAGAAAAACAGCACCAGCAGTTTGCCAATGAAGAAAGCGTACGCGTGCTGGATTATCAACAGTGTATCCAGGCCACGCGCACGGGTAACGATCAGGCCGTTAATGCTGATTGTGATAAAGTCTGGCAGGAAATCCGCAGCAAGAATGCCGCGCAGTAATTCAAAAAATGAAAAAGACAACGGGCGGAGAATTTTCCGCCCGTTTGCATTTCAGAGCTTATTTTCCACTGGTTGATAACCCCGACTCAGCCGGACAAACAGTATTGCCGTGGCGGCGAGTCCGCAAAGTGCCGCGCACACAATAAAGAAGGGTATGCGCCAGCCCCATTCCGAGATCTGATCGTGTCCCAGAGTGGCGTTCAGACCGTAACCAATCAGCGCCGCCACCACAATGGCGACCTGTTGACTGGCCGACTGCCAACTGGTGTAGAAGCCTTTATTGCCAGGCGTGGCGATTTCCGAAAGATAAACCGAGACGCCGCCTAACTCTACGCCTGCAGAAAATCCCTGTAATAGTCGTCCAAGTAATACCAGCACGGGAGCCAGCAGGCCAATACTGTGATAGCCAGGTACCAGGGCTATCAGCAGGGTACCGCAGCCCATAATCGCCAGCGTCACCATCAGGCCTTTACGACGACCAATTCTGTCGATATAAGCACCCAGCACAATGGCGCCAACGGGTCGCATTAAGAAACCCGAACCAAAAACGGCGAAAGTTAACATTAGCCCGGCAAATTCACTCTCCGCGGGAAAGAAGGTCTTTGCAATATAGGTGGCGTAAAACCCGAACAGAAAAAAGTCGAACTGTTCGAGAAAATTACCGCTGGTTACCCGCAGTATTGCGCCGAAAGTTCCGGCGCGCGATGGTTGTTGTGTCATTGGGTTTGCTCCACTGTCTTATCATAATATTTATAGAGGTAAGAGTGTGCGGGTTAGTTGTCTGTGACCCCCACCTGTTTGCCGCGCCGTTTCTCAATCGCCCACTTGAGTAAGGCTGCGCAGCGGTAAAATCCATGGGCAAATTTTCCGTAAGGAATGGTCAGAAAGAGCGCCATGACCACGCCGAGGTGGATGGCGAGCAAAATAGCCATCCAGGACGAGTCTCTTCCTGCCAGCAGAGCTAAACCGGTCAGACTGGTCAGCAGCAGCAGTAAAATAAAACCGCGATCCATCGGTTTTTGCCGCGCGTCGCCATGTAGCGGTGAGCGCTTGAGATTGAGCCATAGCAAGCCAGCCGGGCCGACAACCAGGCCAATGCCGCCTAATGTGCCCAACATCACCGGCAAGCTGAAGAACGGATAGGGCGCTTCAATACCTGCGAAATAGTGATAGCCCGTCGCCACCACGGTGGCGGCAAAGCAGAGCAGAAAACCGTAGAAAGTGAAGTGATGAAAACGGCGCCGCATCAGAGTGAAGGCATCATCTGCTTCATTACAACCTTTACCGTGCCCACCATCGAGATACTTTAGCGTCAGCGCATCGTGTGAAGCTTCAGCAATTTCGACGGAACGTGGCATACCGGGAGAGATCTCGCGCCAGAAGCGGATAACGCCCGCCATCAACAGACCTATCGCCAGAATAAATACCAAACCAAACATCCAGGCCAGCAGGTTATGCGGGAAAATTTGGTAGAAATCTCCGGCCAGCGGTGGATGGAGTAACGAGCCTTTTAACCCCATGGCGAGCAGTAAAAACAGAATCAGACCGAAAACCAGCGCCAGCGTCACGGTGACGCCTGCGCGACGATAAAGCGCGCCAAAGGCCGCGGGTTGCGCGTAGTGCTGATAGGTTTCAAGCCGGACTTCTGCCATCGCCTTCGGCACGTTGATGGCAAACTCATGAGGCGGGGCATACTGACAGGCGTGCAGGCAGGCACCGCAGTTATGGCACAAGTTTGCCAGATAATTGATATCCGCTTTACCGAATTCCAGGCGCTGCGTCATGGCCGGGAACACGGCGCAAAATCCTTCACAATAGCGACAGGCGTTGCAGACCTGCATCACGCGTTCAACTTCCGCTTCCGGTTCGGTGATAATTTGCGCTTCGATAATCAGTTTCTCAAGCTGCCTCATGACGAGTCTCCTTACGTGCGGCCAGCGCGGCTTCTTTTCCGGCAATACGGCCGAAGGTTGTGCCGATTGACATGCCCACGCCTGCGGTGTAGCCCTTGCCCAGCACGTTGCCCGCCATCATCTCTCCGGCGACGAACAGGTTGCGGCTTGGCTGCCCGGCAAAGTGTACGGCAGCGCGTTCATTCACTTTTAACCCGAGATAGGTGAAGGTGATCCCTGGCCGCAGGGCATAGCCGTAGTAAGGCGGCTGGTCCAGTGGTCGCGCCCAGTGTGTCTTCGCGGGGGTTAACGCTTTTGTCGTGCAGTTATCCAGAATGGTATGGTTGAACTGGCCGGGCTGGCAGGCGTTGTTGTACTCCGTCACGGTGTGGGTAAAGTGTTCGCCATTCAGCCCCAACTGATGAGCCAGCTCCGCCAGCGTATTGGCCTGTGCGCCAGGAAAGACCGGAGGCATGAAGTGGCCGATGGCTTTACTGTCGATAATGGAGTAGCCAATCTGCCCTGGCTGTTGGGCGACCAGACGTCCCCAGATGGCGTAGCGTTTGGGCCAGAAATCTTCGCCTTCATCATAAAAACGCTCAGCGTCACGGTTGACGACAATGCCGAGTGAAACGCAGTCCACGCGGGTACAAATCCCGCCGTCATATAATGGCGCTCTGGCGTCAATGGCTACACAGTGTGACTGGGAGGGGTCGCCGATGATGTCGGCTCCGGCATCGATCATAAATTTGAGCAGTACGCCCTGGTTAAAGCGCGTGCCGCGAATCAGGAAGTTATCTGCAGGCCATTCACCGTGCTCGTTCTCTCCCCACGCTTCTCGCAGCCATTCGCGGTTTGACTCAAAGCCGCCAGCGGCAAGCACGCAGGATTTCGCTGTAATACGCTCTTCGCCTGCCAGCGCCGCCACGAACTCGCCGTTGTGCAGTTCAAGCGCCTGCACCGGGGTGTTATAGCGGATTTGTACGCCTAACTTTTCTGCGCTGCGATAATAGGCATTCACGAGGGCCTTTCCACCACCCATAAAAAAGGCGTTGGTTCGCGCTACGTGTAGAGCGCCAGAGAGTGGAGGTTGAAAATTGACGCCGTGCTGGCGCATCCAGTCGCGACACTGTGAAGAGGTGCGGATCACCAGACGTGCCAGGGCTTCGTTGGTATTTCCTTCCGTGACGCGCTGCAGATCCTGCCAATACTCTTCTTCCGGGTAGCTTTCCACCAGCACATCCTGCGGCGCATCATGCATACAGCGCAGATTACGCGTGTGTTGGGAATTTCCCCCACGCCATTCCTTAGGGGCCGCTTCGAGCAGTAAAACGGAAGCGCCTTGCTCCCTGGCGGTCAAGGCAGCGCATAAGGCGGCATTGCCACCACCAATCACCAGAACATCAACCATCGTATACTCCATTACCATTTAACTAATTGTTAAATTTGTAATTAAAATGTATACGAACGGCTTGTGCGGGCGCTATGACGTAGTGCTAAAGAGGGCTTTAGTTATTGTAAAGGATGGCACCTGGCCAGCTTCCTGCTTCCACCAGTTGATGCATCACTTTCGTCAGCACCACGCGAGCAGCGAGGCCCGCCGGGGTGAGTTCATCGTCTGAGAGGCTTACCAGAAAGTTGGGGCGACTCAGTATTGGATTATGGACGCCGATCACTCTTAGCGTCTCTTTATCGAGATGGGAAATTGCAGCACCAGGCTGGAGAGTGGCGCCAATGCCACTGCGGACGGCGCGCATGAGCAGCGCCAGACCATCAATTTCTGTTGCGATCTCAATGCGTAGCGCGTGTTCCTGGCAAATCGCTTCCAGCCTGCCGCGCAGACCGTGGCCTGGGCTTGGCATTATCAATGGAATACTCGCCAACTGGGCAGGGGCAATATTGTCATCGGCAATATCAGCCAGTAGGGCATGGGTCCCAATCAAAAACAGCCGTTCTTCGAGAACCGGTCTGGCACTCCAGCGCAGGATCTTCTCTTTTTGAAACACCACAGCCAGATCAATCTGGCGGGTATTAATCATCCGTTCCAGATTACCAGAGAGACTTTCCACCACATGCAGGCGAACATCGCTATAGCTTTCCCGCATGGCGTGAATAAAAGGCATACCGAGAACTGAAGCGGTACTTGGAGCCATGCCGACGCTGACGTGCCCGGAAAGCCGGGATTCACGCGCGGCGAGGATTGCATCGTCTGCGTGACGGAGCGCCAGCTGCGCCTGGGAGTAAAAAGCCAGTCCGGCGCTGGTGGGTGTAACGCCTCGCGAAGTGCGCTGCAGCAGGCGAATAGCGAGTTCGTTTTCCAGACGCGACATTTGCTGGCTGAGTGCCGAAACCCCGATATTGAGATCGAGCGCCGCGCTACCCATGCTGCCGGTTTCTACAATGCGCACAAAATAGCGTAGCTGGCGAAGTTCCATTTCGACTCTCCGGAAGGGGCAATTGCTTTTTACATTAAAGCAACACAGGAGCGGAGGGAAGGGGAAAAGGGCAGGTAACGCCCATAAAAAAAGCCAACCGGATGGTTGGCTTTTCAGAAAGCATTACATTATTTGCCGTCGTGGGCGTGCTCATCTTCGCGGCAATCGCCTTCGGCGCAGTGACCGTAAAGATAGAGGCTATGGTTAGTTAAGCGAATGCCATGTTTAGCCGCAATCTCACGTTGGCGGGCTTCGATGGAATCATCGCTGAACTCGACCACTTTGCCGCAGTCAAGGCAGATGAGGTGATCGTGATGATGCTGTTGAGTCAATTCGAAGACGGATTTACCACCTTCAAAATTATGGCGGGTCACGATACCGGCATCATCAAACTGGTTCAGCACGCGATACACGGTCGCCAGACCAATTTCTTCACCCATATCGATCAGGCGTTTGTATAAGTCTTCCGCACTGACGTGATGGTTATCCGGTTCCTGAAGAACTTCCAGAATTTTTAAACGAGGAAGCGTTACTTTCAGGCCAGCCTTCTTTAATGCGGTATTGTTGTCAGTCATGCGGAATCTGTCCTGTAGCTAAACGATTCACTTCATTAACAGAAGTGACAGAAATTGCACTTGAGATAATGCGATTCATTATAGAACTGCCATGGCTAAATGAAAACTGCAAGTCTCTGGCATATATTGTTAATCAAAACGTGGTATCGCCGACAAACACACTGTGCAACACCCGATTGGCATCCAGCCATTGTACAGGGTCAGACGAAAAAGTTACAAATTTGTAGCAATTATTTTGATTGGTTTTATCTATTGATGCGGCGCAGATGGAAATCTGCGCCACACGAAATCAGGCATTAATGATTTCGTCGAGGTGCAGCTCTTCAGAGATCTGTTTAACCCATTTCTCTACGCGTTCTGCGGTCAGTTCAGGTTGGCGATCTTCATCGATAGCCAGACCGACAAAGTGGTCGTCGTCAGCCAGACCTTTGGACGCTTCAAAATGATAACCCGCCGTTGGCCAGTGACCAACGATGGTTGCGCCGCGCGGTTCGATGATGTCGCGAATGGTCCCTAACGCATCGCAGAAATATTCTGCGTAATCTTCCTGGTCGCCACAGCCGAACAATGCAACCAGTTTGCCGTTAAAATCAATGTCTTCGAGGGTAGGGAAGAAGTCGTCCCAGTCGCACTGCGCTTCACCGTAGTACCAGGTTGGGATGCCGAGCAGCAGAATGTCATACCCTTCGAGGTCTTCTTTGCTGCTTTTTGCAATGTCATGAACATCGGCAACGTCTTTACCAAGCTGTTTTTGAATCATTTTTGCGATGTTTTCGGTATTACCGGTGTCGCTGCCGAAAAAGATGCCAGTGATTGCCATGAGTAAAATAACCTCTTGAAACTTATTGAAATGGTGGTGGCGCATTGCCCACGGATAAGGGCAATCATAGCAGAACAGTCAGGCATGCGGAAACAGCAAACACGCAGGACTGCACTCTGTGCTACACGATTTATGATTTAGAGCAGAAATTCAGACTATGCCTGACCGCGCAATGCGCTCAGTTGGTTCATCAGCATCTCTTCGATGAGTTCACTGCGACTCATGTTGCGTGCCTCAGCCAGCTCGTTCAGAGCGTCAACGGCATCAGCGTTCAGTTTCAGTTCGACACGCTTAAGCCCGCGAACTTTGTCACGCTTAAGCTGATTACGTTTATTAATACGTAACTGTTCATCACGCGAGAGCGGATTAGTTTTGGGTCGTCCCGGGCGACGCTCCTGCGCGAACAGATCTAATGTCGTACGGTCCGTTTGTTCTTTGGCCATGATCTTGGTGACTTCGGGGAAACAATCAGCCAGGCGTCTGCCCGGATGGATAGCGCGCCATAATACATCAGCAGGGGAGACACGCCAACGCCCGCGCGCGTAATCGCGCGCAGACGCTGAGTTTTTAATCAGTTAGCCTGCTCGCTCAGATAACGACGGATGGCGCGCAGCACCGCCTCCGGTTTTTCGGCATGCACCCAATGCCCGGCGCCTGCTATAACGTGCGCACGAGCTTGTGGGAATTGCGCCAGCAGTTGTTCGCGATACGCTTCGGTAACATACGGTGAGTTGCCGCCTGGGATAAACAGCGCCGGGTGCTCCCACGCAGGAATGGTTTCCCAACCGACGATATGCGGATATTGATCCCACAATACGGGAACGTTAAAGCGCCACTCGCCGTCAACAAAGGATTTCAGCAGAAACTGGATAACACCTTCCTCTTGCAGGTGCTGGCGCATGACGCTTGCCGCCTGCTGGCGTGAGGACGCTTGTGCATCGGTTACGGCATTGATTGCCGCAAAAATCTCATCGTGGCGGCGAACATGGTAGTCAACGGGAGCAATGTCGATGGCGACCAGACGTTCGACGCGTTCCGGAGCCAGAGCAGTCAGCGCCATGACGGCTTTTCCGCCCATCGAGTGGCCAATAAAGATCGCTTTTTCGATCTGCCGATCGTCCAGCGTATCCAGCAGATCTTGCGCCATGGCCGGATAATTCATCTCAGGTGAACGAGGGGAGAGGCCATGGTTTCGCATATCGACCTGGATGATGTCGTGGTCGGCTACTAGATCGCGTGCCAGGATCCCCAGGTTATCCAGGCTGCCAAACAAGCCGTGAACCAGGACGATGGGAGAATTATTGTGCAGGTTTTGCGCAGATTGCGCTCGGATATTCAATTTCATGGCAAAGTTCTTTTTTTCACACTCACGGGTTAGGGTATCATGTTGACCATTCTGCCACATGGCTGCAACAACTACGGTTACTCTGAGTTTTGCTGGCCACCAGGCTTGACGCTATCCGCTGTTGGGATTTGCCTTTACACTACGTGTGTTTACCCCGACAACTTGTATTCAGCTAAACACTGCACTGGATTAAGATGAAAACGATTGAAGTTGATGATGAACTCTATAGCTATATTGCCAGCCACACCAAGCATATTGGCGAGAGCGCATCCGACATTTTACGGCGTATGTTGAAATTTTCCGCCGCATCACAGCCTGTCACTCCGATAGTCAAAGAAGTCCGCGCTGTGCAACCTGTCGTGGAAGCCAAGCCGGTTAACCCCGTAAAAGATAAAGTGCGCGCGATGCGTGAGCTGCTGCTGTCCGACGAATACGCGGAACAGAAGAAAGCAGTAAATCGCTTTATGCTGGTGCTGTCTACACTCTATTCACTGGATCAAAACGCGTTCGCCGAAGCAACGGAATCGTTGCATGGTCGTACGCGTGTTTATTTTGCAGCTGATGAACAGACGCTGCTGAAAAATGGTAATCAAACCAAACCGAAGCACGTGCCAGGCACGCCGTACTGGGTGATCACCAATACCAATACCGGCCGTAAATGCAGCATGGTTGAACACATCATGCAGTCAATGCAATTCCCTGCGGAATTGATTGAAAAGGTTTGCGGAACAATTTAATCCTTGCATTAGAAGGACCAGGCAATGGCAATCCACAATCGTGCAGGTCAACCTGCGCAACAGAGTGATTTGATTAACGTCGCCCAACTGACGGCACAGTACTATGTACTGAAACCAACGGCAGGGAACGCTGAGCACGCTGTTAAGTTCGGTACGTCCGGACATCGCGGCAGTGCAGGTCGTCATAGTTTTAACGAGCAGCATATTCTGGCTATCGCCCAGGCGATTGCTGAAGAACGTGCGAAAAACGGGATTACTGGCCCGTGCTATGTGGGCAAGGATACCCACGCGCTGTCTGAACCGGCTTTTATCTCTGTACTGGAAGTGCTGGCGGCGAACGGTGTTGACGTCATCGTGCAGGAAAATAACGGCTTTACGCCAACCCCTGCTGTATCGAACGCTATCCTGGTCCACAACAAAAAAGGCGGCCCGCTGGCTGACGGCATTGTGATCACGCCGTCCCACAACCCGCCGGAAGATGGCGGCATTAAATACAACCCGCCAAACGGTGGTCCGGCAGACACCAATGTCACCAAAGTGGTGGAAGACAGAGCCAACGCGCTGCTGGCGGCCGGTCTGCAAGGCGTGAAGCGTATGTCGCTGGACGCTGCGCTGGCATCTGGTCATGTGAAAGAGCAGGATCTGGTTCAGCCGTTTGTTGAAGGACTGGCTGACATCGTAGACATGGCGGCGATCCAGAAAGCGGGTCTGACGCTGGGTGTCGATCCGCTGGGCGGTTCCGGTATCGAATACTGGAAGCGTATTGCTAAGCACTACAACCTGAACCTGACTATCGTTAACGATCACGTTGATCAGACTTTCCGCTTTATGCATCTCGACAAAGATGGCGCAATCCGCATGGACTGCTCCTCCGAGTGTGCGATGGCGGGGCTGCTGGCGCTGCGCGACAAGTTCGATCTGGCCTTTGCCAATGACCCAGACTACGACCGTCACGGTATCGTCACCCCGGCAGGGCTGATGAATCCGAACCACTATCTGGCGGTGGCGATCAACTACCTGTTCCAGCATCGTCCGCAGTGGGGCAAAGATGTTGCCGTCGGTAAGACGCTGGTGTCATCGGCGATGATTGACCGTGTAGTGAATGACTTAGGGCGTAAACTGGTTGAAGTGCCGGTGGGCTTTAAATGGTTTGTTGACGGTCTGTTTGACGGCAGTTTTGGCTTTGGTGGGGAAGAGAGCGCGGGGGCATCTTTCCTGCGTTTCGACGGTACACCGTGGTCAACCGACAAAGACGGCATCATCATGTGCCTGCTGGCGGCAGAAATTACCGCAGTGACCGGTAAGAACCCGCAGGAGCACTACAACGAACTGGCTGCTCGCTTTGGCGCACCGAGCTACAACCGCCTGCAGGCAAGCGCGACCTCCGCGCAGAAAGCGGCGCTGTCTAAGCTGTCTCCGGAAATGGTGAGCGCCAGTACGCTGGCGGGCGACCCGATCACCGCGCGTCTGACGGCTGCACCGGGCAACGGCGCTTCTATCGGCGGTCTGAAAGTGATGACTGACAACGGCTGGTTTGCCGCGCGTCCTTCTGGTACGGAAGACGCTTACAAGATCTACTGCGAAAGCTTCCTCGGTGAAGAACATCGCAAGCAGATCGAAAAAGAAGCGGTTGAGATCGTCAGCGAAGTGCTGAAGAACGCGTAAACCGTAGGCCGGATAAGACGCTAGCGTCGCTATTCGGCATGAATAATGAAAAAGCCGGACAGCAAATACGCTGATCCGGCTTTTTATATTCAACTTAACGTCATGGCATGAACCGATAACCAATCCCGGTTTCGGTCAGAAAATGACGCGGACGTGCCGGGTCCAGTTCCAGTTTCTGGCGCAGGTGTCCCATGTAAATTCGCAGATAGTGGCTGTGTTCGACGGCGTTTGGTCCCCAAACCTGATTGAGCAACTGGCGCTGCGTCAGTACCTTTCCGGCATTATTCAGCAGTACCGCTAACAGGCGAAACTCAATCGGCGTCAAATGAATCTCTTCATCACCACGATGTACGAGTCGGGCGGCGATATCTACTTTTACGTTGGAAAAATGCACCACCGGCTCGGGAGACGTGCCGCTGGCGTGGCGACGCAATGCCACGCGCAATCGCGCCTGTAGCTCGCCAATACCAAAGGGTTTACTGAGATAGTCATCGGCACCGGCATCCAGGGCGGCAATTTTATCGCTTTCTTCGCTGCGGGCTGAGAGCACAATTACCGGTATCGCGCTCCATTGTCGCAGGTCACGAATAAAATCAATGCCGTCACCGTCCGGCAGACCGAGATCGAGAATGATGAGATCGGGTTTTCGCGTGGCGGCTTCCAGCAGACCACGTTGCAGCGTTTCCGCTTCATATACACGCAGACCATCGGCTTCCAGCGCAGTGCGCAGAAAGCGACGGATAGCCTGTTCATCTTCAACAATCAGTACGTTCGTCACATATCCTCATGAAAATCTTCAAGTTCAGGGGGGATTTCCTGGGGCAGTGTAACACGGAAACATGCTCCTCCCTGTGCGCGATTGTGGACGGAAATTGTACCGCCGTGCACGTCCACAATGGCCTGGCAGATTGCCAGCCCCAGCCCAACGCCCGGTACAGATGACTCTTTGTTTCCCCGGGAGAACTTGTCAAAAACTCGTTGCTCCATTCCCGATGGAATGCCAGGGCCATTATCCCAGACGTCCAGTTGCAGATGCTCGCCATCGACGCTGGCATCAATACCGATTTGCGCCGCTGGACCTGCGTATTTAACAGCGTTTTCCAGCAGGTTAATCAGCACCCGTTCAAATAGCGGGCCATCGACGTGGATCAGCGTCAACGGCGCGGGTAGCGACAAATTAATAGGAGCAGAGAGTCCTGGCTCCAGCATCTGCAGGGCACTGCCGACCACCTCTTCCAGCGTTAACCACTCTTTCTTAAGATTAAAGCCGCCAGACTGAATTCGCGCCATATCCAGCAGGTTATTAACCAGTCGGGTCGTATTCAGGACGTGCTGGCGAATTTCGCTGGCCTGACGCGCGTGCGGCGATCCTTCGCTTGCCAGATCCAGCGTTAAGATCTCTGCCTGACCAAACAACACCGTCAGAGGTGTGCGTAAATCGTGGGAAAGGGCGGCGAGCAGGGCATTGCGAATGCTTTCACGCTCGCTGGCAAACCGGGCCTGCTCTTCGCTGGCGGTGAGCGTCAGGCGTTCCAGCGCACTGGCGACCAGTAAAGTGAAAGTTTCCAGCAGGCGTTGCTGTTCGGGGATCATCAGCTGGCGTAAATTTCCTGGTTCCACAACCAGCAACCCATGCGTTTTGTCGGCGCTTTTTAACGGTAAAATTTGATACGGCACACCGGGTAAGGTGTCAGTGCCTGCGCCGGCCGGTTGCCCTTTATCAAAGCTCCACTGGGCAATGGCGTCATCCCACGGCGTCATGCCCTGTTGATGAGTGAGAGGGGCCAGCTTACCGTTCTCACCGGGCAGTAAAACCTGGCTGCGGGCCTGGAACGTTGAGGCAATAAACTGTTCGCTGGTGGCGGCGATATCCTGCTGGCTCCGTCCGACGGCCAGCGCTTTCGACATCTCATATAAATGACGCGTACGCTGTTCACGATAACGCGCTACCCGTGCCTGATAACGCACTCCGGCGGTGAGATTACCGATAACCAGCCCTACCGTTAGCATCACGGCAAAGGTAAGCAGGTACTGGACGTCGGAAACGGCCAGCGTACCGCGTGGGGCAATAAAGAAGAGATCGAAGCTGGCAACGTTAATAAAGGTTGCCAGCACTGACGGCCAGCGTCCGTAAAAGAGGGCGATAACCACCACACCCAATAAATAGACCATCACCAGGTTGGCGGCGTCAAAGGCCATCAACCACTGCATGGCAATCCACGTAATGATGGCGCACAGCGCGACGGCAACCACGCAACCCTGAATTTGAACCCGCCACTTATCCTTAAAGGTACGGCTATCTGCAGTTTGCAGCACAGGGCGCGAAGGTGGTTCGTCGAGCGCAACAATCATCAGATCGAGATCCGGTGCGTGATGGGCCAGTTTGTCAGCAAAGGAATCACTGCGCCACCAGCGTCGCGTAGTCGGACGTCCGAGGACAATTTTTCCCAGATTATGCTCACGGGCGTAGCGGATTACTGCTTTATCTTCAGCGGGATCGGAAAGGGTGGCGGTTTCTGCACCCAGCTCCTGAGCTAATCGCAGAGCGCTTAAAATTGCGCGGCGCTGTTTTTCGGGCAGTCGGTGCAGCGCTGGCGTTTCGACATACACTGCATGCCATACGCTGCCGAGGCGCGCTGCCAGACGCGCGGCGGCACGCACGAGCTTTTCGCTGCCGGTGTTGTGTCCAATACACAGCAATATGGCGTCGCGGGTATGCCAGACTTTCTCCTCTCCCGGACGTCCACGCCAGGCACGCATCTGATCGTCAACCCGATCGGCCGTGCGGCGCAGGGCCAGCTCACGTAGCGCGATCAAGTTACCTTTGCGAAAGAAATGCTCGATGGCTCTTTCCGCCTGACCGGCGATATAGACCTTGCCTTCGTTCAGGCGCTGGCGCAAATCGTCGGGGGGAAGATCGACCAGCACCACATCGTCAGCAGCATCGAAAAAAGGATCGGGGACGGTTTCGCGAACCTGAATGCCGGTGACGCCGCTGACCACATCATTGAGGCTCTCCAGATGCTGCACGTTGACGGTAGTAAAAACGTCAATACCGGCTTCCAGCAGCTCTTCAATATCTTGCCAGCGTTTAGGGTGGCGTGAGCCTGGCGCATTACTGTGCGCCAGTTCATCCATCAAAATGAGTGCCGGACGGCGGGCCAGCGCCGCGTCGAGATCGAACTCGCTGATATGACGACCATGGCGCGCCTGTCGCTTTAGCGGCAGGATGCTGAGACCGTCCAGCAGCGCGGCGGTCTCTTTGCGTCCGTGGGTTTCCACCACGCCAATCAGCACATCTAATCCCTGCGCCCGCAGCCGCTGGGCCTCTGCCAGCATGGCCCAGGTTTTACCGACGCCTGCACACGCGCCGAAGAAAATTTTCAGTTTTCCCCGGTGCGGAGCGGTGGTCTGCTCCAGCAGGCGATCGGGGTCGGGGCGTAAGGGTTCGTTATGCATGTCCTTTTTCTCAGTGCTTATCCAGCGCTAAATTAAGTTCTACCAGGTTCACCACCGGTTGGCCGATAAAACTGACCAACGGCTTTTGCGTGTATTGTGCAACCAGGCGTGTGACCTCTTCAACGCTGAGGTTGCGAGCCTGCGCCACGCGGGGGATTTGCCAGACCACCGCAGCTGGCGTCAGGTTGTTATCCAGCCCGCTGGCGGAAGCTGTTACCAGCTCTACCGGAACGGCAGGATTTGCCTGCGGGTTAGCGGCACGCAGCGCGGCAATCCGGCTTTGCAGCTGTTTATCCAGTTCCGGGTTGCTGGCTGCCAGATTGCTGCCGCCTGAAGCCATTGGATTATAGGGCATTTCCGTTGTGGCTGAGGGGCGTCCCTGAAAATAACCGGCAGCGGTAAACTGTTGCCCAATGAGCTCGGAGCCGCGAACAATCTGACCTTCGCGGAGAAGCGAACCGTTAGCCTGGTGGGGAAACCACCATTGCCCCAGCGCAGTGGTCAGCAGCGGGTATGCCCCGCCGGTGATAAGCATCAGGAAAATCAATGTTGATAATGCAGGACGTAATCCACTCATCAGAAACCTCACACCAGACCCAGCAGGGTCAGCAGTAAATCAATTGCTTTGATACCGATAAACGGCACAACCAGACCACCCAGTCCATAGATCCACAAATTGCGGCGCAGCATCGCGGAAGCGGATAACGGTTTGTAACTCACGCCTTTCAGCGCCAGTGGGATCAGAAAGACGATAACCAGTGCGTTAAAGATAACCGCGCTGAGGATCGCCGAGTCCGGCGAATGCAGCCCCATCACGTTCAGCGCATTGAGCTGCGGGTAGGTGGCGGCGAACGCGGCCGGGATAATGGCGAAATACTTTGCCACGTCGTTGGCGATACTGAAGGTGGTCAGCGAACCACGCGTCATCAGCATCTGTTTACCAATGTGCACCACTTCAATCAGTTTGGTGGGGTTCGAGTCGAGGTCCACCATGTTGCCCGCTTCTTTCGCTGCCTGGGTTCCGGAGTTCATGGCAACGGCCACATCGGCCTGCGCAAGGGCTGGTGCGTCGTTAGTTCCGTCGCCGGTCATCGCCACCAGACGACCTTCCGCCTGATACTGACGAATCAACGCCAGCTTGGCTTCCGGTGTGGCTTCGGCTAAGAAGTCATCCACTCCGGCTTCCGCGGCGATTGCGGCGGCGGTCAAACGGTTGTCGCCAGTGATCATCACCGTTTTGATCCCCATTTTACGCAGTTGGGCAAAACGCTCTTTAATCCCGCCTTTTACGATATCTTTCAGGGCAATCACGCCAAGTGCGTGGGAGCCTTCAGCAACCACCAGCGGCGTAGCGCCAAGGCGTGCGACGTTTTCGACCTTCTGCTCAACGTCGGCGGGGAAGTGGCCGCCGTTGGCCTCGACGTGACGACGAATAGCATCGACCGACCCTTTGCGGATCATACGGTTGTCGATGTTGATCCCGCTCATCCGACTTTGGGCGGTAAACGGTACAAAGGTGGCGTGCAGCGATTGCACGTCGCGTATACGCAGATTAAAGCGCTGTTTAGCCAGAATCACGATGCTGCGGCCTTCCGGCGTTTCATCGGCCAGGGATGAAAGCTGCGCGGCATCGGCCAGCGTTTTTTCGTCCACGCCGTGGGCGGGGAGAAAATCTGAAGCCTGGCGGTTACCTAGCGTAATGGTGCCGGTTTTATCCAGCAGCAGTACATCCACGTCACCCGCCGCTTCTACTGCACGTCCACTGGTGGCAATGACGTTCGCACCCAACATGCGGCTCATCCCGGCGACGCCAATCGCGGAGAGCAGCCCGCCTATCGTCGTAGGGATTAAACACACCAGCAGCGCAACCAATACCGTGACGCTGACCGCGCTACCGCCCCAGGCGGAAAACGGCCACAGCGTGGCCGTAGCCAGTAGAAAGACGATGGTCAGGGCTATCAACAGGATCGTCAGGGCAATTTCATTGGGCGTTTTACGCCGCTGTGCACCTTCAACCATGGCGATCATCCGGTCGAGGAACGTTTCACCAGGGTTTACGCTGCATTCGATAACCAACCAGTCGGAGAGGATGCGAGTCCCGCCGGTGACGGAGGCGAAATCACCACCGGATTCACGAATCACCGGCGCGGATTCACCGGTAATGGCGCTTTCATCTACCGACGCGCCGCCTTCGATCACCTCGCCGTCACACGGGATAATATCGCCAGCTTCCACCAGCACGATATCGCCTTTACGTAAATCATCGGCAGGGACGTGATCCATTGCCGCGCCGTATTTCGGTTCGCGAAGCTTGCGGGCAAAGGCGGTTTTTTTGACGCCTTTCAGGCTGTTGGCCTGAGCTTTACTGCGTCCTTCCGCCAGCGCTTCAGCAAAGTTGGCGAACAGAACGGTAATCCACAGCCACAGACTTATCGCGCCGGTAAACCAAGGATTACCCTGCATATGGCCTGTTGCCATCGCCACGGTTAACAGGGTCGTTAACAGACTACCCAGCCAGACGATAAACATCACCGGATTACGCCATTGGGTATGTGGGCTTAATTTTTTCACGGCGTCCATCAGCGCCTGTGCGACCAGAGAGGGTTCGAACAGCGCCAGTTGCTTGCGACTCATAGTAATGTGCTCCGCATCACTCAGTGTAATGACAGGTATTCTGCGACCGGGCCAAGCGCCAGGGCAGGAACAAAGGTGAGAGCGCCAACCAGTAACACCGTACCGATCAACAACCCGACAAACAGCGCACCGTGGGTAGGTAGTGTGCCGGAGCTGGCTGGCTGGATCTTTTTACTGACCAGCGATCCGGCAATCGCCATCACGGGAATGATCACGCCGAAGCGACCGAAGAACATGCATAAGGCCAGCAGGCAGTTCCAGAACGGGCTGTTGGCGCTTAACCCGGCGAAGGCGCTACCGTTGTTGTTCGAGGCGGACGACACTGCATACAGCACTTCGCTAAACCCGTGTGGACCCGGATTAAGCATGGCGCTGCGGCCAGCTTCGGTCATCATGGCGATCGCTGTGCCGATCAGGACCAGCGCAGGGGTGACCAGAATCGCCAACGCGGTCATTTTCATTTCGCGCACGTCGATTTTCTTACCCAGATACTCTGGTGTGCGGCCAATCATTAACCCGGCGATAAATACCGCCAGCAGCACGAACAGCAGCATGCCGTACAGACCTGAACCCACGCCGCCGAAGACCACTTCACCAATCTGCATTAACCACATCGGCACCATGCCGCCCAGTGCGGTGAAGGAGTCATGCATAGCATCGACAGCTCCGCAAGATGCCGCTGTCGTCACGACGGAAAACAGACTCGTGGCCAGCACGCCAAAGCGGCTCTCTTTGCCTTCCATGTTGATATTGCTGTCTGCACCGAATGCCATCAGGTGCGGGTTGCCCTGAACTTCGGCCCACATCACCACGGCTACGCAGACCACAAATATCAGCGACATGGCCCACAGCAGGGTCCGTCCCTGGCGACGATCGCCCACCACATCACCAAAGGCAAAACACAGCGCGGTAGGAATTAAGAAAATAGCCAGCATCTGTACCAGATTGGTCAACGCGGTAGGGTTTTCAAACGGATGTGATGAGTTAGCGTTAAAGAAACCGCCCCCGTTAGTGCCAAGCATCTTAATCGCTTCCTGTGAGGCGACGGGCCCCATCGGCAGCAGTTGTTTAACCCCTTCAAGGGTGGTGATGGGCTGATAAGGCAGCACGTTTTGCAGCACACCTTGCTGAATGAAGAACAGCGAAATGAGCAATGCAATGGGGAGCAAGATCCACAGCGTAATGCGAATCAGATCGACCCAGGCGTTGCCCAAGGTGTTCATACTCTGGCGCGTGAAGGCGCGGGTCAGGGCAAAAATCACCGCAATCCCGGTTGCCGCTGACAGGAAGTTTTGTACGGTCAGCCCGACCATCTGGCTGAAGTAGCTTAAGGTGGTTTCACCAGCATAGGATTGCCAGTTGGTATTAGTGACAAAACTCACCGCGGTGTTAAGCGCCAGATCCCATGAAAGCCCTGGCAGTTGCTGGGGATTTAACGGCAGCAGGTTTTGCGCCATCAGCATCGAAAACAGGACCAGCAGGCCCAGTACATTGAGCGCGAGGATCGCCAACAGATACTGCCGCCAGTTCATCTCCTGCTGTGAGATGCCCAGACCACGCCAGAGCAAATTCTCCACGCCAGTCAGGCCCGGCAGGGACGTATTATTGATCAGTCGAGCCAGCCCAAAGCCCAGCGGTCTGGCGACGACAAACAGCACCAGCAAGAAACTGGCAATGAGTAAAAATCCTTGGGCCGCCATCAGAACGCCTCCGCATTAATCAGGGCATACACCAAATAACCTAATAATAAAAAGACCAGCACAATGCCGGTTATCACGCCTGCACTCACAGTGCACCTCCAGTGGCATAAATGTGATAACCAGAGCGTAGATTTTTGCTTGCAAAGATTTCGCAAAAATCAGTGGGTGGCGTGTAAAAAAAGTATAAAAATGGCAAAGACCATTATTTAACTAATGATTAGTGCTAATTTAACTTTTATGTAACTTAATTACAGTTTTTAGCTAAACGGAGCATCAATAGATAAAAATAAGTGGTCGGATGAGTAGCAAAATTACACACAAGGCGGTATTATTTTCATCAGTTAACCAAGTTTATTTTTCCGGTGCGATTCACCGAACAGATATATGGGAGAGGATTATGGACTTTTATAAAGAATATCCAGCACACATTGTTTTCTTGCGCCGTACCTTTGCCGTTGTGGCGGGCGTGCTGGCGCTGCCGGTCATGTTGTTCTGGAAAGACCGCGCCCGTTTTTACAGCTACCTGCACCGCGTCTGGTCTAAAACCAGTGATAAACCGGTGTGGATGGAGCAGGCTGAAAAAGCCACCTGCGATTTCTACTGATAGCTAATAAATCCCCAAAAGCCGCTGATATCAGCGGCTTTTTTGTTCATGATAGCTACACTTATCTCAGGAATGAGAAAGGAGCGATCATGAGCGAGAAAATCCCTGTTGGTATCAGTGCCTGTCTGTTGGGGGAGGCGGTTCGCTATGATGGTGGGCATAAGCGGCTGGCCTTTGCTGTAGAAGAACTGTCGCCGTGGGTCGCGTTCGAACCCGTATGCCCTGAAATGGGTATCGGGTTACCGGTCCCGAGACCTGCGCTGCATCTGGTCAAAGAGGGCGAGGCTGTCTCCCTGCGTTTTAGTGATAAGCGCGAGGGTGATTTGACAGACGTAATGACGGCTTTTAGTCAGCGACAAAGCAATCGTCTGGAGCATTTGTGTGGCTATATTGTCTGTGCAAAATCCCCCAGTTGCGGTATGGAACGGGTGCGGGTCTACGACGTGGAAGGCAAAAACAACCGTAAAGCGGGACGAGGGATCTTTACGTCCGTGCTGATGTCGACGTTACCCTGGCTTCCCGTGGAAGAGGACGGGCGTTTGCACGACCCGCAGATTCGGGAAAATTTTGTTGAGCGCATTTATGCCTTGCACGAGCTCAACGGTATCCGTCAGCAAGGGTTAACGCGCGGTGCACTAATCGATTATCACAGCCGTTACAAGCTATTACTGTTGGCCCATTCCCAGCCGGACTATCGCGAACTCGGGCGTTTTGTCGCGGCGATCGGCGAATGGCAAGATTTGCAGGCTTATTTTGTCGAGTATCGCTTAAGGCTGATGAGTTTGCTGGCGCATCTTCCCTCGCGGCGCAACCATACCAACGTGCTGATGCATGTCCAGGGCTATTTCCGTACGCAATTAAATTCTCGTCAGCGGCAGGAGCTGGCCTCTCTCATTGACGGGTATCGACGTTCGACTCAACCGCTGCTTGCGCCAATAACATTACTCAAACACTATATGGCGGAATATCCGGATGCTTATCTCTCCGGGCAGCGCTATTTCAATCCCTGGCCAGAGGCTCTGCGCTTGCGCTACGGGCGTTAAATTTTTTCTTCAGGAGTGTTATGACCACCCATTTGGTCTGGTTTCGGCGTGATTTACGCCTGCACGACAACCTCGCGCTGGCGGCGGCTTGTCGGGATCGTTCTGCGCAGGTGCTGGCGTTATATATCGCTACCCCCGAGCAGTGGAAGGCCCACGATATGGCTCCGCGCCAGGCGGCATTTACCTGCGCGCAGTTGAATGCGTTACAAACAGCGCTGGCAGAAAAAGGTATCCCTTTACTGTTTTACGAAGTGGCTGATTTTGCGGCCAGCGTGGACACCATCAAAAGTGTCTGCCTGCAGCATGACGTCAGTCGATTATTTTATAACTATCAATATGAAATAAACGAACACCAGCGTGATGCTGCCGTCGAAAAGTCCTTACCTCAGGTGCTGTGCGAAGGGTTTGACGACAGCGTGATCCTGCCCCCGGGGGCGGTGATGACCGGCAATCATGAGATGTATAAAGTGTTCACGCCGTTTAAAAATGCCTGGCTGAAGCGGATTAAAGACGGTATTCCAGAATGCGTTAGCGCGCCGAAAATGAGGGACAGCGGTGCACTCAGCACGTCGTTAAGCGCAATAACGCTGAGCTATCCGCAGCAAGAATTTGATGCGCAAAGGTTTGTGGCAGAAGAAAAATTGGCCATCGCGCAATTACGCCAATTTTGCCAGCAGGCTGCAGGAGAATACGAGCAGCGGCGTGATTTTCCTGCGATTGACGGGACCAGTCGATTATCCGCGAGCCTGGCGACTGGAGGACTATCACCGCGCCAGTGCCTGAATCGACTGCTCGCGGAGCAGCCGCAGGCGCTTGAGGGCGGCAGGGGTAGCATGTGGCTGAACGAGCTTATCTGGCGCGAATTTTATCGTCATCTGATGACTTACCATCCGGCGCTGTGTCGGTATCAACCCTTTATCCGCTGGACCGATCGCGTGCAATGGCAGAATAATCCGACGCATTTTCAGGCCTGGAAAACGGGTAGTACGGGTTACCCTATTGTGGATGCGGCGATGCGTCAGCTCAACGCCACGGGCTGGATGCATAATCGATTACGCATGATTACCGCCAGTTTTTTGGTGAAGGACCTGCTGATTGACTGGCGTAAAGGCGAACAATATTTCATGTCGCAACTGATTGATGGTGACCTCGCGGCCAATAACGGCGGCTGGCAGTGGGCAGCCTCAACCGGAACCGACGCCGCACCGTATTTCCGTATCTTTAACCCCACGACGCAGGGCGAAAAATTCGACCGTGACGGTGAGTTTATCCGCCAGTGGGTGCCGGAACTGCGCGACGTGCCGGGTAAAGCCATTCATGACCCGTGGTCGTGGGCAGAAAAAGCGCAGGTAACACTAAGTTATCCTCGCCCGATTGTGGATCATAAACAGGCAAGGCTGGCGACGCTGGCGGCATATGAGGCGGCGCGTAAAGGATAGCGCAGCTGGAATTAATGCAAAAACATATCCGTCAGCGGGATTTGATGGGGCTGGTAGAGCAACTGACCACGCTACTACTTACCTGATGCGCTAATGACACGCAACTGCAGGCGATGCTTAATTACATCCTACGATCCGGCGATTAATCTCGCTTTAATGAGTTTATGCAAGAGATGGCACAACGGATCCCCCAACACAGGAGAAGTTGCATTACGTATAGCGCAAACTATGTTGGAGCAGGGAATAGATCGCGCAATGGTACGACTAGTGACGGGGCTTACTGAAGAGGAACTCGCTGCAAGTTATGCGTAATTACCCGAAAAAACAGGCCCGAATCGTATTACATCATCGGGCCCTTACACTCAGGATTCTACCGCCAGCGGACGGTTTCTGAACTTAAGCGACTTGTACAGCCAAATCAGCAGCACCAGCACCACGCAGGCCAGCGCGCCCCAGGTAATTTCGCTAAAGACATCAATATACGCATTGATGGAGTAGTTGATAGCGCCAGCAGCATCAAACGAGCCTTGCGACGTCTGATCGGCGATAACGCCTGCCAGATAGTTGGCGATGGCGCCGGACAGCAGCATATAAATGCCTGTTAATACGCCAGTCACCCCAGGGATCTCAATACGCGTAATTTGCGACATCGCCACCGGGTCGATAAACAGTTCGGCAAAGCCCATGACCGCCAGCCCCAATACCATCAGCGGCATGGAAGAGTGGCCGTAAGCTGCGGACCAGCGGGCGCTTAAGGTCAGAATGCAGAACCCTGCGCTCATTAAACCGAGGCCAAGGGCGAATTTACCCCAAATACGTACGGTACGATTGCCGCCAACGCTTTCTTTGATTACCCAGGCCAGCACGATACCGCACAGCATAACGGCAAAGGCGTTAACCGACTGGAACATCGCGGTCGGGACGTAATACCCCAAAATATCGCGATTTACGAAGCGGTCAATATACAGGCTAATCGAGCTGCCGCCCTGTTGAGCAAAGGCCCAGAACAGCAAGCTGAAGAAGGTCAGCGTGACGATAAGCCCCAATTCTTTGCGCTGCTTTTGGGTTTGCGCCTGACGGTAAATCTTCGCCAGAACCGCCAGACCAATAACCGTGGCAACAATCAGTGCGTAAACGGACCACTCTTTCCAGAACAGGACGGTAATCAGTAACGGTGCTGCAACCAGCAGAACTAACAGCCAGGCCCAGTTTGGCAGCATATACTTTTTCGCACACAGCACGGCCTTGTTGACGCCAGTGGTATGAGCGAAATGGCGATTACCGCATAAGAAAATCACCAACCCTGCCAGCATGCCAATCGCAGCCAGCGCAAAGCCCATCGCCCAGCTGTACTCTTCCTGCACGTATCCGCAGGCAATCGGTGCGATGATCGAACCGATGTTACCGGCTGCGTAGAGCAGAGAGAATCCACCGTCGCGACGCGGATCTTCAGGTTGATATAACTCGCCCAGCAGGCAACTAATGTTGGATTTAAACAGACCGTAGCCGCAGACAATGATCGCCAGCGACAAATAAAGGAACGCCGGAGCCATTTCGCTTGCGCCCAATACCAGATGTCCCACCGCCATTAAAAATGCGCCGATCATCACCGCCATTCGATTACCGAGCACTTTATCTGCCAGGTATCCCCCGAGAATAGGCGTGACGTAGACCAGCGAACAGTAGGCGCTGAACAGTTCATATGCGTGATTATCGTCGTACTTAAGCTGGTTAGTGAGATACAGGATCAGCAGCGCACGCATGCCGTAAAAACTGAAATATTCCCAGATTTGTAGCGCGACGACGTAATAAATCGCCCGTGGTTGAGATGCTTGTTTATTCATTATTTTCTCGAAGTAAATGCCTCGCGACAGGCTGAGCGTACTGCGCGAGTGTGTTTCCTTAAAGTTGTAACTTAGATACAGATCTGATTATTTTTGCAATATGCTGTCTGATTGCATAAATATACATGAATTGGATCGCGTAGTGGTAAGCAAATCATGTTCAAAGCGGGTGTGATTGTTTCTTGATGTGTCAGTGAAATGGCTATCGACGAACGCAGGCGAGGACGCTATTTTAACCTAAGCTGTGTTGCTGATTAGGCAGGCAGAATTAATGACTACGAGGACGATGATGAAAAACACCGAACTGGAACAACTGATCAACGACAAACTGAACAGCGCCGCCATTAGCGACTATGCGCCGAATGGTTTGCAGGTTGAGGGCAAAGAGACGGTGCATAAAATCGTGACCGGCGTGACCGCAAGTCAGGCGCTGCTGGATGAGGCGGTGCGCCTGCAGGCCGATGCGGTTATCGTTCATCACGGTTATTTCTGGAAAGGCGAATCTCCGGTAATTCGCGGCATGAAGCGCCATCGTCTGAAAACGCTGTTGGAAAACGATATCAACCTGTATGGCTGGCACCTGCCGCTGGATGCTCACCCAGAACTGGGGAATAACGCGCAGTTGGCCGCGCTGTTGGGGATTACCGTGATGGGTGAGATCGAACCGCTGGTGCCATGGGGAGAACTCTCCATGCCGGTTCCGGGACTGGAGTTGGCATCGTGGATTGAAGCGCGTTTAGGCCGTAAACCGTTATGGTGTGGTGATACCGGGCCGGAAACCGTTCAGCGCGTCGCCTGGTGTACGGGGGGAGGTCAAAGTTTTATTGATAGTGCAGCCCGATTTGGCGTCGACGCTTTTATCACTGGTGAAGTTTCAGAGCAAACCATTCACTCAGCCCGCGAGCAGGGGCTGCATTTTTATGCTGCCGGTCACCACGCGACCGAACGCGGCGGCATTCGCGCATTAAGCGATTGGCTTAATGAAAATACCGATCTGGACGTGACCTTTATCGATATTCCTAATCCAGCGTAATAAAGAGGGACGAAAGTGCAGCGAGCGCGTTGTTATCTGTTAGGTGAAACGGCAGTGGTTCTTGAACTGGAACCGCCCATTACGCTGGCGACTCAGAAACGCATCTGGCGTCTGGCCCAGCGTCTGGTTGATGCCCCGAATGTACTGGAAGCTATTCCAGGCATGAACAATATCACGGTGACCTTGCGCGACCCGCAAATGCTGGCGCTGGATGCGATTGAGCGCCTGCAACGCTGGTGGGAAGAGAGTGAAGCACTGGAGCCGGATTCGCGCTTTATTGAAATTCCCGTTACCTATGGCGGTGAGGCCGGCCCCGATCTGGCAGAGGTCGCCCGGCACAGCGGATTAAGTGAAAAGCAGGTTGTGGAACTTCATGCGTCGGTTGATTACGTGGTGTGGTTTATCGGTTTTCAGCCGGGATTCCCCTATCTCGGGAGCTTACCTGAACAACTGCATACCCCCAGACGTGCGGAACCGCGTTTGCTTGTTCCGGCAGGTTCTGTCGGTATCGGTGGATCTCAAACGGGGATCTACCCGCTTTCCACGCCTGGCGGGTGGCAATTGATTGGGCGTACCTCCGTTTCGTTATTTGATCCAAAACGGGAGGAGCCGATTCTGTTACGGGCTGGCGATACCGTGCGTTTTGTCCCGCAGAAGGAGGGGATATGTTAAACATCATCCGCGCTGGTATGTACACCTCAGTACAGGACGGGGGACGTCATAGTTTTCGTCAATCCGGAATCAGTCACTGTGGGGCGCTGGATAAACCGGCGCTGAACGTGGCTAACCTGCTGGTGGGTAATGATGCGAATGCCGCAGCGCTGGAAATCACGCTGGGGCAACTGGTGGTGGAGTTTGAAGCCGATGGCTGGTTTGCCCTGACCGGTGCCGGATGCGAAGCACAGCTGGATCGTACGCCCGTGTGGAGCGGATGGCGGTTACCGGTAAAAGCCGGGCAGCGCCTGACGCTAAAACGTCCGCTTCATGGCATGCGCAGTTATCTGGCGGTAGCGGGCGGTATTGATGTTCCCGAAGTGATGGGCTCGCGTAGTACCGATCTGAAAGTGGGCATTGGTGGGTTTGAAGGGCGTCTACTGCGTGATGGCGATCGACTGGCGATTGGCGTATCTACCCGGCAATTCAGCGAGCCGCAAGGTGTTAAGCAACTGATGTGGGGTAATCTCATTCGCGCGCTGCCCGGACCTGAATATCAGGAGTTTGATGAGGTATCGCAGGCTTCGTTCTGGCGCTCACCGTGGCAACTTAGCCCACAAAGTAACCGTATGGGGTATCGTCTTCAGGGGCAGCCGCTGACGCGCACGACCGATCGCGAGCTGCTATCACATGGCTTGCTCCCCGGCGTGGTGCAGGTTCCACATAATGGTCAGCCAATTGTGCTGATGAACGATGCGCAGACGACGGGCGGCTATCCGCGCATCGCCTGTATTATTGAGGCAGATATGTATCATCTGGCGCAGATCCCGCTCGGTCAACCGATTCATTTTGTGCAGTGCTCGCTGGAGGAAGCGCTGAAGGCGCGGTACGACCAGCAGCGTTACCTGGAACAGTTAGCATGGCGACTTAACAATGAAAATTGATATCAATGCAGACCTCGGTGAGGGATGTGCGAACGATGCAGCGTTGCTGCAATTGGTGTCATCGGCCAACATCGCCTGTGGGTTTCACGCAGGCGATGCGCAAACCATGCTCTCAAGCGTGCGCGAAGCGCTAAAAAATGGCGTAGCGATAGGTGCGCACCCCAGCTTTCCGGATCGGGAAAATTTTGGTCGTAGTGCCATGACCCTGCCTGCGCAAACGGTGTATGCGCAGACGCTGTATCAAATTGGCGCGCTGGCTGCCATCACGCGGGCGGAGGGCGGTGTGATGCATCATGTCAAACCGCATGGCATGCTCTATAACCAGGCAGCGAAAGATCCTCAACTGGCTGATGCGATTGCGAAAGCGGTTCATGCCTGCGATCCGTCGCTGGTTTTAGTGGGACTGGCGGGAAGCGAACTGATTCGTGCTGGAGAACACTATGGCCTGGTAACGCGTCAGGAGGTGTTTGCCGATCGGGGTTATCAGGCCGATGGCAGCCTGGTGCCGCGTAGTCAGCCGGGCGCACTGATTGAGGATGAAGAGCTGGCGCTGGCGCAAACGTTAGAAATGGTACAATCCGGCAGAGTAAAAAGCCAAAGTGGGACATGGGCGAGCGTTACTGCCCAGACGGTATGCATTCATGGGGATGGCGAGCACGCACTCGCTTTTGCCCGTCGCTTGCGTAGCGCCTTTAATGCATGCAATATCGAAATTAGTGCATAAGATTTACCATACAAAACAACAATATATTACACAACAACATATACGGGAATGAATTATGGGAGAGGTAATTTCTCTCTGGCCATTGACGGGGATCGCCGTCATTGTGGTCGGATTTCTTTTACGTTTTAACCCGGTATTGGTGGTTATTATTGCCGGGATCGTCACGGGACTGGCGGCGCATATGCCGATCGCCACTATTCTCGAGAAACTGGGTGAAGGTTTTCTTAACACCCGCAACCTGCCATTTATCTTATTGATCCCATTGGCGGTAATCGGCCTGCTGGAGCGTCACGGTCTGAAAGAGCGTGCGCAGACGTGGATCGCAAAAATCCGCAGCGCCACCAGTGGCCGCCTGCTGATTATCTATCTGTTCATTCGCGAAGCGACCGCTGCATTAGGACTCACCAGTCTGGGGGGGCATCCGCAAATGGTGCGTCCACTGCTGGCGCCGATGGCGGAAGGGGCCGCTGAGAAAAATCACGGTGAGATACCTGGGGCAGTCCGCTATCGACTGCGCGCAATGTCAGCGGCGACCGATAACGTCGGGCTGTTTTTCGGTGAAGATATCTTTGTTGCTTTCGGCGCCATCATCTTCATGCATAACTTTATGCTGGAGTCTGGTGGGATCCAGACCGAACCGCTGCATATCGCCTTGTGGGGGATCCCAACGGCAATTTGTGCTTTCCTGATCCACGGCACACGTTTGTGGCGTCTGGATAGCTATTTGCAACGTGAGGTGGCGAAAGCGAATGCCGCAGCGAAAGGGGAAGCGCAATGAATTTTCAACAAAGCTATCTCTACTGGCTGGCGGGCGCGGTATTACTGATTGTGGCTGTGATGTCCTGGCAGGATAAAGCGAACCCGCGTCGTTTCACCACTGGCCTGTTTTGGGGCATATACGGCGTACTGTTTCTGCTTGGCGACTGGACATTCTCGCTGTTTGGCGACAAGCGCGCGGTGCATATTGCCGTCGGTATTGCGGTGGTCGTCCTGGCGCTGATCGCCGGTTTTGGCGGCGTGAAGCTGGGAAGTTACCATCAACGGACCCAGCAACAGCGCGAAGAAAGTGCCAGTCGCCTGGGCAACCGCCTTTTTTTTCCGGCGCTGGCGATCCCGGTGGTAACGGTTATTGGCGTGCTGATGTTCAACCATATTCCGGGCTTACAGGATGCGCTGTTTGGGCCGGGTAATCACGCCACGCTGGTGACGCTTTTTTCCATGACCGCAGGTTCGTTGATTGGCCTGGCGATGGCAATAAAAATGACCCATGAGCGGGTGCATCAACCGATCCAGGAGGCGCGCCGTCTGCTGGACTCCATCGGCTGGGCGTTCATCCTGCCACAGATTCTGGCCACGCTCGGGCTGTTGTTTACGGCAGCGGGCGTAGGCAACGGCATTTCATATCTGACGCAGGAATATCTGGCGGTAGACAGTCGCTTTATCGCAGTGGCGGTGTACACCATCGGCATGGCATTGCTGACTATGGTGATGGGCAATGCGTTTGCTGCTTTTCCGATCGTGACCGCTGGGATTGGTATTCCGATTCTTGTTCTGCAACACGGCGGTAATCCGGCGGTAATGGCGGCGATTGGTATGTTCTCCGGTTATTGCGGGACACTGATGACGCCGATGGCGGCGAACTTTAACATTGTCCCTGCTGCGCTGCTGGAACTACCGGACAAAAACGCGGTGATTAAGGCGCAGGTGCCAACCGGCATACTGCTGCTGCTGGTCAACGTGTTCCTGATGTATTTCCTGATGTTCTTTTAAGGTGACAGGATGAAAACAGTACTCATCACGGGATTTGAACCCTTTGGCGGCGAGTCAGTTAACCCTTCCTGGGAAGTGGTCTCGGGACTCGATAATGCTATCATCGGTGGATGCCGCGTCGTTGCCCGCCAACTGCCGTGCGTCTTTGGCGAGTCTCTTGCCGTACTCAATGGCGCGATTGATGCGCTGTCGCCATCGCTGGTTCTGGCGGTGGGGCAGGCGGGTGGCCGCACGGATATCACCGTGGAACGCGTGGCGATTAACGTTGACGATGCGCGTATTGCGGATAATCAGGGGCAACAGCCGGTAGATGTGCCGGTTGTAGCCGATGGTCCAGCGGCATGGTTTAGCACGCTGCCGATCAAAGCGATGGTTATGGCTATGCGCAACGCGGGAATTCCGGCTTCGGTTTCCCAGACCGCTGGCACTTTCGTGTGTAACCACGTGATGTATGGCCTGCTGCATAAACTACGCGACGCACCGGCGGTGAAGGGCGGCTTTATTCACATCCCTTATTTGCCGCAACAGGCCGCACAGCATCCCGGGGCGCCAAGTATGGCGGCTGAAACAGTACGCCGGGCGCTGGAAGTCGCAATTGCCACCGCCTTGCAGGTGGAAAGCGATATCGCAGTGACGGGCGGCGCAACACATTAACAAAGGACAGTATTATGCCTGAAGGCCCGGAGATCCGCCGCGCGGCGGATAACCTGGAGGCGGCAGTCAAAGGCAAACCCCTGACGGAAGTCTGGTTTGCCTTTGAGCAGTTAAAACCGTATGAATCTCAACTAATTGGGCAGAGTGTTACCCAGCTTGAAACGCGAGGGAAAGCATTACTGACCCATTTTTCCAATGGCCTGACGCTGTACAGTCACAATCAGCTCTATGGCGTGTGGCGAGTGGTGGATACGGGCAACATCCCGCAGACCTCGCGGGTACTCCGTGTCAGATTGCAAACGCAAGACAAAACTATCCTGCTGTATAGCGCGTCTGATATCGAAATGCTGACGCCAGAACAGCTCGCCACCCACCCGTTCCTGCAACGGGTAGGGCCGGATGTACTGGATTTACGTTTAACGCCCGATGACGTTAAAGCGCGTCTGTTATCTCCGCGTTTTTGCAATCGCCAGTTTTCTGGTCTGCTACTGGACCAGGCTTTTCTGGCGGGATTAGGTAACTACTTGCGGGTAGAGATCCTTTGGCAGGTTGGGTTGACCGGGCAGCATAAAGCGTCGCAGCTTAGTGATGAGCAACTGGATCAACTGGCACATGCGCTGCTTGATATTCCGCGCCTGTCTTATAATACCCGCGGGCTGGTCGATGAGAATAAACATCACGGTGCGTTGTTTCGCTTCAAGGTCTTTCATCGGGACGGCGAAGCCTGTGAGCGTTGTGGTGGGACTATCGAGAAAACGATGCTCTCTTCGCGACCTTTTTACTGGTGTCCGGGATGTCAGCACTAAGCGGGCCGTTTTGGCGCGTGCACCGAAATAAACCGCGCGACTGCGGGGCCAGTTAACAAAATGCTGAACAGTCGCAGGGTTTGCATCGCCATGATGAGCGCCATATCAGCGTGGCTTCCTGCGGCAATCACCGCGACAGAATCCACGCCACCTGGACTGGTCGCCAGATAGGCAGTGAGAAAATCAATCTGCATGTAATGCGCCAGTCCCCAGGCCATACCGGCGCAGATCGCCATCAGTGAAAAAATGGACAACAGGATCTGCGGCAAAGGGCGCAGCGCCATTAAAAATATCTGCTTGTCAAAGCCCAGGCCGATTTGCCAGCCGATGGCCATATAGGCTATCGCCAGTAGCCATTCCGGCAGTTCAATCACCATCACTCCGCTTGCATTCAGCAAGGCACCCACCAGCATCGGCAATAGCATGACGCCAGAGGGAATACGCAGTAAGCGTCCAGCCGTGCCGGCAACGGCGGCCAGCATCAGAGTGCTGAAAAGATTGCCGCTTAGCGGCGGAAACCAGATGATTTGTTCACTGACCGTTTGGGCCTGGTCGCCCATCACCAGCCGGGTGACCAGCGCTGCCGCGCCGACCACCAACAGTACGCGCAGATACTGCATAAACGCCACCAGGCGGATGTCGGCACCATAATCCTGCGCCATCGCCACCATGGCCGCTGCGCCGCCTGGGGAAGAGCCCCATGCGCCGGTGTTGCCCGGTAAAGTACTGTAGCGAACCAGCAGCCAGCCAATTACCGCGCTGCTGATAAGGGTTGCCAGCAGGATAACAATCACCATCGGCCAGTGGGCTGCAAGGGTTGTGAAGATTGAACCGGTCAGATTTTGGGCAATCATGCAGCCGAGAATCGCCTGCGCGCCAAGAAATGTGCAGCGGGGAGGATGCAGAGTGATGCCGCGCAGACTGAAGATGATGCCGACGATCATCGAACCGAGCAGCAAGGGTCCTGGAAGATGGATAAACAGAAAGAGCAGGGAAAGCAGGAGCGATAGCACAAACAACAGGCTCCACTGCAAAACAGGCATCCCATGCTCCTGAGTAAAATGTGAGAAATCTCAGTAAATCATAGAGAAAGCACGATAAGAATAAAATAATGTGGATCAAATAAAAACAGGCCGGATACAGGCATTACCGCCTTGTCCGGCCTGGGAGCGTTTATAACTGCAAGCCGGACAGACGCTGGCGCCATCCGGCAGACAATTAACGCTTAATATCAGATTTAAAATCGCGCTTGTCGTAGCCGGTGTACAGCTGACGCGGACGGGCGATTTTCATGCCGTCGGTGTGCATTTCGTTCCAGTGTGCAATCCAGCCAACGGTACGCGCCATGGCGAAGATAACGGTGAACATGGAGGACGGAATACCCATCGCTTTCAGGATTATGCCGGAGTAGAAGTCTACGTTCGGGTAGAGTTTCTTCTCGATGAAGTATGGGTCGTTGAGCGCAATGTGCTCAAGTTCCATCGCCACTTCCAGCAGATCATCTTTGGTGCCCAGTTCTTTCAGCACTTCGTGGCAGGTTTCACGCATGACGGTAGCGCGCGGGTCATAGTTTTTATAAACACGGTGACCAAAGCCCATCAGGCGGAAGGAATCATTCTTGTCTTTCGCGCGGCGAACAAATTCCGGAATGTGTTTAACAGAGCTGATTTCTTCCAGCATTTTCAGCGCAGCTTCGTTTGCGCCGCCGTGTGCCGGTCCCCACAGGGAAGCGATACCAGCCGCGATGCAGGCAAACGGGTTAGCGCCAGAAGAGCCCGCGGTACGTACGGTAGAGGTTGAGGCGTTCTGTTCGTGGTCAGCGTGCAGGATTAAGATACGATCCATTGCGCGTTCCAGAATCGGATTCACTTCGTATTTTTCGCACGGCGTAGAGAACATCATGTTCAGGAAGTTACCGGCGTAGGAGAGATCGTTACGCGGGTACACGAACGGCTGCCCGATGGAATACTTATAGCACATCGCTGCCATGGTTGGCATTTTGGACAGCAGGCGGAAGGCGGCGATTTCACGGTGACGCGCGTTGTTTACATCCAGCGAGTCGTGATAAAACGCTGCCAGCGCTCCGGTGACACCGCACATAACGGCCATCGGGTGAGAGTCGCGGCGGAAACCGTGGAACAGACGCGTGATCTGCTCGTGGATCATGGTATGGCGAGTGACTGTGGTTTTGAACTCGTCGTACTCTTCCTGCGTCGGTTTTTCGCCGTACAGCAGGATATAACACACTTCCAGATAGTTGGACTCGGTCGCCAACTGGTCAATCGGGAAGCCGCGATGCAGCAAAACACCTTCGTCACCGTCGATGAAAGTAATTTTGGATTCGCAGGATGCGGTAGAGGTAAAACCTGGGTCAAAAGTAAACATCCCTTTTGAGCCAAGGCTACGAATATCAATAACGTCCTGACCGAGCGTACCTTTCAGCACATCCAGTTCAATAGCAGCATCACCATTTAGAGTGAGTTTTGCTTTAGTATCAGCCATTTACGGTCTCCTTAGCGCCTTATTGCTTAAGACTGCCGGAACTCAAATTTGCCTTCGTGCATCAATAAACCGTTACCAGTTTGTTATTTGGCTCGCCGCTCTGCGAAAGAGGGGATGACCTGGGTACAGAGCTATGGGCGCTTGCAGGTAAAACGGTCTTTTTATGGCGAATAAACTGCAAATCAAGAACTTAGCAATCCGAATTATTTAACCTGTCTATCACTAATAACTGTCCTGAAGGTATTGGTCAATACTTCCACACTGTTACATAACTAAATCTCCGGTGAAAGAGTGACCCCATAACTTTTACGCATTATATGCTTTTTCTGGTGTCGTTTGTAACAACTTTGTTTAATGATTGTCAAATCAGATGATTAAAAATTAAAATAATGTTGTTATCGTGACCTATGTCACTGTTCGGGATAAAACCCGACAAACTATATGTAGGTTAATTGTAATGATTTTGTGAACGTCCTATACTGCCGCCAGGTCTCCGGAATACCCTGCAATCCCGAGCCAACCAGCGTTGTAACGTGTCGTTTTAGCATCTGGAAGCAGTGTTTTATATGACGCGTAGTTATAGTAAGGACGCTGTCTGACCCGCACGCAGACCGGAGGAAGGAAATCCCGTCGTCTTTCAGGCTACAGGTGTCTTCATCTTCTGTACCCGAAGTCTAAAGGGAATAATAAGAACAGCATGTGGGCGTTATTCATGATAAGAAATGTGAAAAAACAAAGACCTGTCAATCTGGATCTGCAAACGATCCGGTTCCCAATCACGGCGATAGCGTCCATTCTCCATCGCGTATCCGGAGTGATCACCTTCGTGGCGGTCGGGATTCTGTTGTGGTTATTGGGTACCAGCCTTTCCTCCCCTGAAGGTTTCCTCACCGCGTCATCCATTATGAATAACTTCTTTGTGGAGTTAATTCTGTGGGGGATCCTGATTGCGCTGGCATATCACGCCGTAATGGGCATTCGCCATCTGTTGATGGATTTTGGCTATATCGAAGAAACCCTCGAAGCAGGGACACGCTCCGCCAAAATTTGTTTCGTTATCATTGTCGTGCTTTCACTTCTCGCAGGAGTCCTCGTATGGTAAGCAACGCCTCCGCATTAGGACGCAACGGCGTACATGACTTCATTCTGGTCCGTGCTACCGCTATCGTTCTGACGTTATACATCATTTTTATGGTCGGTTTCTTCGCCACCAGCGGCGAGCTGACGTATGAAGTCTGGACCGGTTTCTTCTCATCGGCATTCACCAAAGTCTTTACCCTGCTGGCACTTTTCTCCATCTTGATTCATGCCTGGATCGGCATGTGGCAGGTGTTGACCGACTACGTTAAACCTCTGGCTGTGCGCCTGATTCTGCAACTGGCTATCGTTGTTGCGCTGGTGGTTTACGTCATTTATGGATTTGTTGTGGTGTGGGGTGTGTAATGAAACTGCCAGTCAGAGAATTTGATGCTGTTGTGATTGGTGCCGGCGGCGCAGGTATGCGCGCGGCGCTGCAAATTTCCCAGAGCGGGCAGACTTGTGCGCTGCTCTCTAAAGTGTTCCCAACCCGTTCCCATACCGTATCCGCGCAGGGTGGCATCACCGTTGCGCTCGGTAATACCCATGAAGATAACTGGGAATGGCACATGTACGACACCGTTAAAGGGTCGGACTACATTGGTGACCAGGACGCTATTGAATATATGTGTAAAACCGGTCCGGAAGCAATTCTGGAGCTGGACCACATGGGGCTGCCGTTCTCTCGCCTCGACAATGGCACAATTTATCAACGTCCGTTTGGCGGCCAGTCGAAGAACTTCGGCGGTGAGCAAGCGGCACGTACTGCGGCAGCGGCAGACCGTACCGGTCATGCGCTGTTGCACACGCTGTATCAGCAGAACCTGAAAAACCATACCACCATCTTCTCAGAATGGTATGCGCTGGATCTGGTAAAAAATGCCGATGGCGCGATTGTCGGTTGTACCGCGCTGTGTATTGAAACCGGTGAGGTAGTTTACTTCAAAGCCCGTGCGACCGTGCTGGCGACCGGCGGTGCTGGCCGTATTTATCAGTCCACCACCAATGCCCACATCAATACTGGTGACGGTGTTGGTATGGCTATCCGCGCTGGCGTGCCGGTGCAGGATATGGAAATGTGGCAGTTCCACCCAACCGGCATCGCCGGTGCGGGCGTTCTGGTAACAGAAGGCTGCCGTGGTGAAGGTGGTTATCTGTTGAACAAACACGGCGAGCGCTTCATGGAGCGTTATGCCCCGAATGCGAAAGACCTGGCGGGTCGTGACGTGGTGGCGCGTTCCATCATGATCGAAATCCGTGAAGGTCGCGGCTGTGACGGCCCGTGGGGTCCGCACGCTAAGCTGAAACTCGACCACTTGGGTAAAGAAGTGCTGGAATCCCGTCTGCCGGGCATTCTCGAACTGTCCCGTACCTTTGCTCACGTTGACCCGGTTAAAGAGCCGATTCCGGTTATCCCAACCTGCCACTATATGATGGGCGGTATTCCGACCAAAGTTACTGGCCAGGCGCTGACTGTGAATGAGCAGGGCGAAGATGTGGTGATCCCGGGGCTGTTTGCCGTCGGCGAAATCGCCTGCGTGTCGGTTCACGGCGCCAACCGTCTGGGCGGCAACTCACTGCTGGACCTGGTGGTGTTTGGTCGTGCGGTGGGTCTGCATCTGCAGGAATCTATCGCTGAGCAGGGTGACCTGCTGGATGCGACCGAAGATGAAATCGATGCTTCTCTGGCACGACTGAACCGCTGGAACGGTAACCGTAATGGTGAAGACCCGGTGGCGATTCGCAAAGCGCTGCAAGAATGTATGCAGCATAACTTCTCGGTATTCCGCGAAGGCGATGCGATGGCGAAAGGTTTGGAAGAGCTGAAAGCGATTCGCGAACGCCTGAAAAATGCCCGTCTGGACGATACCTCCAGCGAGTTCAATACCCAGCGCGTTGAGTGTCTGGAGTTGGATAACCTGATGGAGACCGCGTACGCCACTGCAGTATCTGCAAACTTCCGTACCGAAAGCCGTGGCGCGCATAGCCGCTTCGACTTCCCGGAACGTGATGATGAAAACTGGCTGTGCCATTCCCTGTACCTGCCAGAGTCGGAATCCATGACGCGACGTCAAGTCAATATGGAACCGAAGCTGCGCCCGGCATTCCCGCCGAAGATTCGTACTTATTAATGCGGAGACAGGACAATGAAACTCGAGTTTTCAGTTTATCGCTATAACCCGGATGTTGACGACGCTCCGCATATGCAGGATTACACCCTGGAGGCGGAAGAAGGGCGCGACATGATGCTGCTGGATGCATTGATGCAGCTGAAAGAAAAAGATCCGTCTCTGTCGTTCCGCCGCTCCTGCCGTGAAGGGGTCTGCGGCTCCGACGGTCTGAATATGAACGGCAAAAATGGACTGGCCTGTATCACACCTATTTCTGCGCTGAATCAGCCGGGCAAGAAAATTGTCATTCGCCCGCTGCCGGGTTTACCGGTTGTGCGCGATTTGGTGGTAGACATGGGGCAATTCTACGCACAGTATGAGAAGATTAAGCCTTACTTGTTGAATAATGGGAAAAATCCGCCGGCTCGTGAGCATTTACAAATGCCTGAGCAGCGTGAGAAGCTCGATGGGCTGTATGAATGTATTTTGTGTGCATGCTGCTCAACGTCCTGCCCATCATTCTGGTGGAATCCGGACAAGTTTATTGGCCCGGCAGGCCTGCTGGCCGCGTATCGCTTCTTAATTGATAGCCGCGATACCGAGACCGACAGCCGCCTGGAAGGTTTAAGTGACGCTTTCAGCGTATTCCGCTGCCATAGCATCATGAACTGCGTCAGCGTATGTCCTAAAGGACTGAACCCGACGCGCGCCATCGGCCATATTAAGTCGATGCTGCTCAAACGTAGTGCGTAAGATTTTGTAGTGGTTGCCGGGGAAGTGATTCCCCGGTAGTACAGGAAACCTCTAAAAACTGCCATATGAGTAGTAGTAATCGAGATGTTCAGAGCGAGACAAGGCCGCAACGCAGTCGTAGCCTGAACAGCGAAGATTATTAGACAGTTTTTAAAGGTTCCTTAGCGGACGCAGATGACACGACAGTCCGCAACAAGTGAACCCCGGCACGCACATCGGTGTGCGTGGTAGTATCCACGGCGAAATACTCGTCATAGTTCACGTTGCATGTGCGTTGGCTGCACTTGCTCACCCTGGTCACTTACTGGATGTAAGCTCTCAGGGATTCGCAAGCTTGCCGCCTTCCTGAAACGCGATCTATTTAGAGTATTAAATAAGCAGAAAAGATGCTTAAGGGATCACGATGCAGAACAGCGCTTTGAAAGCCTGGTTGGACTCTTCTTACCTCTCTGGTTCTAACCAGAGCTGGATAGAACAGCTCTATGAAGACTTCTTAACCGACCCTGACTCGGTAGATGCTAACTGGCGTTCGACGTTCCAGCAGTTACCTGGTACCGGAGTCAAACCGGATCAACTCCACTCAAAAACACGTGATTATTTCCGTCGGCAGGCGTTGATTACTCCACGTTACTCTTCTTCTATCTCCGACCCTGATGCCAATGTGAAGCAGGTTAAAGTCCTGCAGCTCATTAATGCCTACCGTTTCCGCGGTCATCAGCATGCGAATCTTGATCCGCTGGGACTGTGGCAGCAAGAAAATGTGGCCGATCTGGACCCGTCTTTCCACGATCTGACCGATGCGGATTTCCAGGAAAGCTTTAACGTAGGTTCTTTTGCCGGCGGCAAAGACACCATGAAGCTGAGCGACCTGGTTGTTGCGCTGAAACAAACCTACTGCGGCCCAATTGGCGCCGAGTATATGCACATCACCAGCACCGAAGAAAAACGCTGGCTTCAACAGCGTATCGAGTCTGGCCGTGCCGCATTCAGTAGCGAAGAGAAGAAACGCTTCCTGAGCGAACTGACCGCAGCAGAAGGACTGGAACGCTACCTGGGCGCTAAATTCCCGGGCGCGAAACGCTTCTCGCTGGAAGGCGGTGATGCGTTAATCCCAATGCTCAAAGAGATGATCCGCCACGCTGGTAACAGCGGTACCCGTGAAGTGGTACTGGGCATGGCGCACCGTGGCCGTCTGAACGTTCTGGTTAACGTACTGGGCAAACGCCCGCAGGAACTGTTCGACGAATTTGCGGGCAAACATAAAGAACACCTCGGCACCGGTGACGTGAAGTACCACATGGGCTTCTCGTCTGATATCGAAACCGAAGGCGGTCTGGTACACCTGGCGCTGGCGTTTAACCCGTCTCACCTGGAAATCGTTAGCCCGGTGGTTATCGGCTCCGTACGTGCACGCCTGGATCGTCTGGACGAGCCGAGCAGTAATAAAGTACTGCCAATCACCATCCACGGCGATGCGGCGGTAACCGGGCAGGGCGTGGTTCAGGAAACCCTGAACATGTCGAAAGCGCGTGGTTACGAAGTGGGCGGTACCGTTCGCATCGTCATCAACAACCAGGTGGGCTTTACTACCTCAAACCCGTTGGATGCGCGTTCTACTCCGTACTGCACCGACATCGGTAAGATGGTTCAGGCGCCAATCTTCCACGTTAACGCGGATGACCCGGAAGCGGTCGCTTTCGTGACGCGTCTGGCGCTGGACTTCCGTAATACCTTCAAACGCGATGTGTTCATCGATCTGGTGTGCTACCGCCGTCACGGCCACAATGAAGCCGACGAGCCGAGCGCAACCCAGCCGCTGATGTATCAGAAAATCAAAAAGCATCCGACCCCGCGTAAAATCTACGCTGACAAGCTGGAAGCGGACAAAGTCGCCACGCTGGAAGATGCGACCGAAATGGTCAATCTGTACCGTGATGCGCTGGATGCTGGTGAGTGCGTGGTGAAAGAGTGGCGTCCAATGAACATGCACTCCTTCACCTGGTCGCCGTATCTCAACCACGAGTGGGACGAAAGCTACCCGAACAAGGTTGAGATGAAGCGTCTGCAGGAGCTGGCAAAACGCATCAGCACCGTGCCTGAAGCCGTTGAAATGCAGTCGCGTGTTGCCAAAATTTACGGCGACCGTCAGGCCATGGCCGCAGGCGAGAAGCTATTCGACTGGGGTGGTGCAGAGAATCTGGCTTACGCCACGCTGGTTGACGAAGGCATTCCGGTTCGTCTGTCGGGTGAAGACTCCGGTCGCGGAACCTTCTTCCACCGTCACGCGGTTATTCATAATCAGGCTAACGGTTCAACCTACACGCCGCTGCAGCATGTGCATAACGGTCAGGGCACGTTCCGCGTATGGGACTCCGTACTGTCTGAAGAAGCGGTACTGGCGTTTGAATACGGTTATGCCACGGCAGAACCGCGCACGCTGACCATCTGGGAAGCGCAGTTCGGCGACTTCGCCAACGGTGCGCAGGTGGTTATCGACCAGTTCATCTCTTCCGGCGAGCAGAAATGGGGCCGTATGTGCGGTCTGGTGATGCTGCTGCCGCACGGCTACGAAGGTCAGGGTCCGGAGCACTCCTCCGCGCGTCTGGAACGTTATCTGCAACTTTGCGCTGAGCAAAACATGCAGGTTTGCGTCCCGTCTACCCCGGCACAGGTCTACCACATGCTGCGTCGTCAGGCGCTGCGCGGTATGCGCCGTCCGCTGGTGGTGATGTCACCGAAGTCGCTGCTGCGTCATCCGCTGGCGGTGTCTACGCTGGACGAACTGGCAAATGGCACCTTCCTGCCAGCCATTGGCGAAGTCGATGAACTTGATCCGAAAGGCGTGAAGCGTGTCGTGATGTGTTCTGGTAAGGTTTATTACGACCTGCTGGAGCAACGCCGCAAGAACGACCAAAAAGATGTTGCCATTGTGCGCATCGAACAGCTCTATCCGTTCCCGCATAAAGCGGTGCAGGAAGCGCTGAAACAGTTTGCTCATGTACATGATTTTGTCTGGTGCCAGGAAGAGCCGCTCAACCAGGGCGCATGGTACTGCAGCCAGCATCATTTCCGTGAAGTAATTCCATTTGGGTCAGCTCTGCGTTATGCAGGTCGCCCGGCCTCTGCCTCTCCGGCAGTAGGGTATATGTCCGTTCACCAGAAGCAGCAACAAGATCTGGTAAATGACGCGCTGAACGTCGATTAAATAAAGGATAAATAATGAGTAGCGTAGATATTCTTGTTCCCGACCTGCCTGAATCCGTAGCGGATGCAACGGTTGCAACCTGGCACAAAAAACCGGGCGATGCAGTACGTCGTGATGAAGTACTGGTAGAAATCGAAACTGACAAAGTGGTACTGGAAGTACCGGCATCAGCGGACGGTATTCTTGATGCGGTTCTGGAAGATGAAGGGACAACCGTCACTTCTCGCCAGATCCTTGGTCGCCTGCGTGAAGGCAACAGCACCGGTAAAGAAACCAGCGCTAAGTCTGAAGAGAAAGATTCTACTCCGGCACAGCGCCAGCAGGCGTCTCTTGCTGAGCAGAACAACGATGCCCTGAGCCCGGCGATCCGTCGCCTGCTGGGTGAGCATAACCTTGAAGCCAGCGCTATCAATGGCACCGGTGTCGGCGGTCGTATCACGCGTGAAGATGTTGAAAAACATCTGGCGAAAGCCCCGGCTGCGAAAGCCGAAGCAAAAGCGCCGGCAGCAGCACCTGCACCACAGGCTCAACTGGGCGCGCGTGGCGAAAAACGTGTTCCGATGACCCGTCTGCGCAAACGCGTAGCCGAGCGTCTGCTGGAAGCGAAAAATTCCACCGCCATGCTGACCACCTTCAACGAAGTCAACATGAAGCCAATCATGGACCTGCGTAAGCAATACGGTGATGCGTTCGAGAAACGCCACGGTATCCGTCTGGGCTTTATGTCTTTCTACGTGAAAGCGGTTGTTGAAGCGCTGAAACGCTATCCGGAAGTGAACGCGTCCATCGACGGCGATGACGTGGTTTATCACAACTACTTTGATGTCAGCATGGCGGTCTCCACGCCGCGTGGTCTGGTCACGCCGGTCCTGCGTGATGTGGATCTGCTGGGTATGGCTGACATCGAGAAGAACATTAAAGAACTGGCAGTTAAAGGTCGCGACGGCAAGTTGACGGTTGAAGATCTGACGGGCGGTAACTTCACCATCACTAACGGTGGTGTGTTCGGTTCCCTGATGTCCACGCCGATCATCAACCCACCGCAGAGCGCCATCCTGGGTATGCATGCCATCAAAGATCGTCCGATGGCGGTAGACGGCAAGGTTGAAATCCTGCCGATGATGTATCTGGCGCTGTCTTATGACCACCGTCTGATCGATGGTCGTGAGTCAGTAGGCTTCCTGGTAACCATTAAAGAGTTGCTGGAAGATCCTACGCGTCTGCTGCTGGACGTGTAGTTAATAAGAGTATCACCTGCCCCGTAGGTCTGGATGCTTATCAGACCTACGGGTAAAAGATAACGATTACCTGAAGGATGGACAGAACACATGAACTTACATGAATATCAGGCAAAACAACTTTTTGCCCGCTATGGCTTACCGGCACCGGTGGGTTATGCCTGTACTACTCCGCGTGAAGCAGAAGAAGCCGCTTCAAAAATCGGCGCTGGCCCGTGGGTAGTGAAATGTCAGGTTCACGCTGGTGGCCGCGGTAAAGCGGGCGGTGTGAAGGTTGTGAACAGCAAAGAAGACATTCGCGCTTTTGCTGAACACTGGCTGGGTAAACGTCTGGTTACTTACCAGACAGACGCTCATGGCCAACCGGTAAATCAGATTCTGGTTGAAGCCGCGACCGACATTGGTAAAGAACTTTACCTCGGCGCAGTTGTTGACCGTAGCTCCCGTCGCGTGGTCTTCATGGCCTCTACCGAAGGCGGCGTGGAAATCGAAAAAGTAGCGGAAGAAACCCCGCACCTGATCCACAAAGTGGCGCTCGATCCGCTGGCAGGCCCGATGCCTTACCAGGGACGTGAGCTGGCGTTCAAACTGGGTCTGGAAGGTAAACAGGTTCAGCAGTTCACCAAGATCTTCATGGGCCTGGCGACTATCTTCCTGGAGCGCGACCTGGCGCTGATCGAAATCAACCCGCTGGTTGTCACCAAGCAGGGTGACCTGATCTGCCTCGACGGCAAACTGGGTGCTGACGGCAACGCGCTGTTCCGCCAGGCTGACCTGCGCGAAATGCGCGACCAGTCTCAGGAAGATCCGCGTGAAGCGCAGGCTGCGCAGTGGGAACTGAACTACGTTGCGCTCGACGGCAACATCGGTTGCATGGTTAACGGTGCGGGCCTGGCAATGGGCACCATGGACATCGTTAAGCTGCACGGCGGCGAACCGGCTAACTTCCTCGACGTTGGTGGCGGTGCGACCAAAGAGCGTGTAACCGAAGCGTTCAAAATTATCCTCTCAGATGACAATGTTAAAGCCGTACTGGTTAACATCTTCGGAGGTATCGTACGTTGCGACCTGATCGCTGACGGTATCATCGGCGCGGTAGCAGAAGTAGGTGTAAACGTTCCGGTCGTGGTACGTCTGGAAGGTAACAACGCTGAACTCGGCGCGAAAAAACTGGCTGATAGCGGCCTGAATATTATTGCAGCGAAAAGTCTGACGGATGCAGCTCAGCAGGTTGTTGCCGCAGTGGAGGGGAAATAATGTCAGTTTTAATTAATAAAGATACCAAGGTTATCTGCCAGGGCTTCACCGGTAGCCAGGGGACATTCCACTCCGAACAAGCGATTGCTTACGGTACGCAGATGGTTGGCGGCGTAACGCCAGGTAAAGGCGGCACCACGCACCTGGGCCTGCCGGTGTTCAACACCGTACGTGAAGCCGTAGAAGCGACGGGCGCGACCGCCACCGTTATCTACGTTCCGGCACCGTTCTGCAAAGACTCCATACTGGAAGCGATTGATGCTGGTATCAAACTGATTATCACCATCACCGAAGGCATCCCGACGCTGGATATGCTGACCGTGAAAGTGAAGCTGGATGAAGCTGGCGTGCGCATGATCGGCCCGAACTGCCCAGGTGTTATCACCCCGGGCGAGTGCAAAATCGGCATCATGCCGGGCCACATTCACAAGCCGGGTAAAGTGGGTATCGTTTCCCGTTCAGGTACCCTGACCTATGAAGCGGTTAAGCAGACTACCGACTACGGTTTCGGCCAGTCCACCTGTGTGGGCATTGGTGGCGACCCGATCCCAGGTTCTAACTTCATCGACATCCTGAAGCTGTTCCAGGAAGATCCGCAGACTGAAGCGATCGTCATGATCGGTGAGATCGGCGGTAGCGCTGAAGAAGAAGCGGCGGCATACATTAAAGATCATGTAACCAAGCCGGTTGTGGGTTACATCGCGGGTGTGACTGCGCCGAAAGGTAAGCGTATGGGTCACGCGGGTGCGATCATCGCAGGTGGGAAAGGTACGGCGGATGAGAAATTCGCTGCGCTGGAAGCTGCAGGCGTGAAAACTGTTCGTAGCCTGGCCGATATCGGCGAAGCGCTGAAAACCGTTATTAAGTAATAAATAAAAAACAGCCCTGACTCTCTGCGTAGTCAAGGGCTGGTCCCGTTTCGACATGGTTGGCCATCTGATGATGGCCTTTTTTTATTTTTAGTTATCTGAATCTTGCAAATTACTCATAATCATCTGCATAAATAAGATTATTTTTTGAGGTGAACATCATTCTTTCTCTTGATTAAATTCTGCATATTACCGGCTTTAATTTGATTAATGCCGGAGGATACCGTGTCGTTGAAAATTCAGGATGATTACCTACAATGTTTTTTCTCAATAGCAAAGGTATTTTCCAGTGCGACTGGATTAGCCACCGTCGTGGTTGATGTTACCGGAAAAATTCTCTCGGATTGTCATAATTTTAATTCGTTCTGCACATTAATGCGGGCGGATGAACGCTATTGTGTGAGTTGTCAAAAGTGTGACAAGTATTGTGCTTTTGAAGGATTAAAACACCTTAAACCCAGAATACTCAGCTGTCATGCGGGGCTAAGTCTGTTTTCTATGCCATTAATTCGCGAGGGGAATCTGTACGGTTTTATGCTCTGTGGGCAGGTGCGGGCAAAATATCAGGAATATAAAACTATCATTATTGATAATGAATACTCATGGATGGATGAACCAAAAATAAAAACTGAATGGAGTAAGGTGGCGGTAGTCGATAATAATACGCTGGTGGCATCAGCAAATTTATTGAATTTTATTATTGATAATTTTGAGACAGAACAACAATCTGATGAGATTGTTATCCCAGCGACCAGTTACATGCGTCATTATTTTACAGAACCTTCCCGACACGAGAAAAAGCTACTGGCAGCGTTGCGTTATATCGATGAGAATTTGTATGGTGAATTATCCCTGGAATCCGTAGCAGCTCACGTCTGCTTAAGCGCAAACTATTTCAGCCGTTTTTTTAAGAAACGGCAGGGCGTTAACTTTAAAACCTGGGTGAATCAGAAAAAAATGCAAAAAGCGGGGGAGTTATTGCACGATCCCGTTCATTCCATAGACAGCATTGCCCGGAAACTCCAATACGCACAAACCAGCTACTTTTGTCGCGTTTTCCGGGCGGCGCATCAAACGTCGCCCCAGTCTTTTCGTCATGCCAGACTGTCACAGTAAAGGTTTTCTGGCAGCTTGAAGGCTTCAGGGATAAAAGAGAGCCGATCGCTCAGGGTTACCACATCACCAATCACTATCAGTGCAGGGGGAAGGATGTTAGCTTCCTGCGCCTTGCTCAGTAGTGAACCGAGCGTACAGGTTAGTCGGCGTTGATTATCGCGGGTGGCAGACATAATAAGCGCTGCAGGCGTATCTGCTGATTTTCCACCCATCAATAATTCCTCACAGATAAACGCCAGATTGGCGATACCCATGACGATAACCAGCGTACCATTCAGTTTTGCCAGTTGACGCCAGTCCTGCTGTTGGTTGCCCTCCCGCGTATGGCCGGTCACGACGTGAAATCCCGAGGCGAAATCGCGGTGTGTTACCGGAATCCCGGCATAGGTCAGGCCACCAATGGTTGAGCTGATACCCGGCACCACTTCAAACGGGATGCCCGTCTCGACGAGATCCTCAACTTCTTCAGCCCCGCGTCCAAAAACATACGGATCGCCACCTTTCAGGCGTACAATATTATTGTGAGTTTGGGCATACTGGACAAGCAGCGCATTGATTTCATCCTGGGGTACACAATGGAAGCCTGGGTTTTTGCCGACATTGATAAGCAGGCAATCTGGTAATGCCCATTCCAAAATTTTAGGATTGACCAGCCGATCGTAAATAATGACATTAGCCTGTTTAATGCACATCATTGCTTTGAGGGTAAGTAATGAAATATCACCGGGACCTGCCCCAACGAGCCAGACCTTTCCGAAAGTTTTCACATTGTGTCCTTTATCACGTCTAACAAAAAAAGGCAGAAACTACATCAAGGAATGATAAAAAGCAGTCGTTTGCCCGTAAGTTATAACGTGAAATTATCCAAAATTATCGCATTGATAATATTGATTAATCTCGCAAAGTTTTTTCTGCAATAAACAAGATGACTTGAAAAATTATTAAGAACTTATTGGCACTATTTGCTTAAGTTTAACCTTATTTAAATTGTGTTTATTGTTTCCCTTAAGTATTATTGGTTAATATTTACCCGTCATCAGTGTGAGTAAATCATGGATTGGATCAATGACATCAATGGATAAAATAAAATATAACTCTCGATGCTTATCTGGGTGTCTTGAATTATTTTTTATAAATTAAACTATTTTTGTACGCTGCAAATGGAAGAGGTTATGAGAGGAAAAATACCCAAGACGGAGTTGCTGGTAACTTTTGAAGTGGTTGCGCGTCACGAAAGTTATACCCGGGCAGCTGAAGAGCTGGCTTTAACACAAAGTGCTGTTTTCCGCCAGGTAAATGCACTGGAGGATTTTCTCAATACCGCGCTATTTAATCACGCCAAAAAACGCATTTTTTTAAATGCGGCGGGCAAACACTATTTAAGCATCGTTAAAGAAACGTTAAATAAGCTTGAACGAGATACGACGACGATAATGACCTGGCAGCCGACGGTACAGGTTATTGAGCTGGCGGTGAATCCGACGTTCAGCACGCACTGGCTGATCCCAAACCTGCGTGAATTTAACAAACTTAATCCTGATATTATCGTGAACATTCATTCCCTGGCGAATATTGGTGATTTTCTCAATCGAGAGTATGACGCGGCAATCATGCGCGAAGACTTTTATTCGCCATGGTCAGGGGTTGAGTACCTGTTTGAAGAGGAGATTCTGCCGGTATGCAGTCGCTGTTTGCTGGCCGAACCGGAACGAAAACTGGCGGTAAACGAATTACTAAACGAATTCCCGCTATTGCACCAAAGCACGCGCATCAAAGGGTGGCAGGAATGGTTTGCGCTGTCAGATGTCAGCAGTCCGTTGGTGAATAAAGGTCCGAGATTTGATTTGTTATCGATGCTGATCGCGGCGGTCCGCTCTAATCTGGGCGTTGCGCTGCTCCCGCGTTTTGCCATTCAGCACGATCTGGACAGTGGCGATATGGTCATTCCTTGCGATGTTCCAATGCGTACCGGGAATCGATTTATTATGACGTGGCGTGAAGAAAAATCGGAATCCGAGCATTTACAGATTTTCCGCAACTGGTTGCTCAGTAAGTCCGTAGTATCGGCTGCCTGAGGGTGGCTTATGCCTTATCAGGCCTACAACGATGGGTAGGCCGGATAAGACGCGTTAGCATCGTTATCCGGCAAAAGAACGGCTACCAGTCGATCCCAATCTGTGCCTGAATACCGCGGTCAAACGCGTGTTTGACCGGGCGTATTTCACTGACCGTATCGGCCAGTTCCAGTAACAGCGTATGGCATCCGCGTCCTGTGACGATAACGCTCTGACCGGCAGGACGATTTTCGATGGCGCTGATAACCTCTTGCGTATCCAGATAGTGGTAAGCCAGCATGTAGGTGAGTTCATCCAGCACCACTAGATCGTAATGCGCATCAGCCAGCATGCGCTTACTTTCCTGCCAGACAACCGTTGCCGCCTCGATATCTGCTTGCCGATTTTGGGTTTCCCAGGTAAATCCGGTACCCATAATATGGAATTCGACGCCGAGCGGTTGCAGTGTGTTGTACTCACCATTATCCCACTGACCTTTAATAAACTGCGCGATGCCAACGGTTTTTCCGTGACCCACTGCGCGCGTTGCCGTGCCAAAGGCTGCGGTGGATTTTCCTTTTCCGTTGCCGGTGAAGACAATCAGGATCCCTTTCTTCTCCGTTGCCGCCGCTACGCGGGTATCAACCTGCTCTTTCAGCTTCTGCTGACGCTGACGGTGTCTGTCGTTATTGGCGCGCGCTTCCATGGAAACTCCTTAATGCCCCGCCGGACAGGTTGCGCAGCGATGCTGCTGCTCGAACTGGCTGAAGAAGTTATTACCTTTGTCATCCACTAATACGAAGGCGGGCATATTTTTAACTTCCATCATCCACACCGCTTCCATTCCCAGTTCTGGATATTCAAGACACTGCAGACTCTTCACGTACTGTTGCGCCAGTAGGGCGGCGGCACCGCCAATGCTGCCGAGGCTAAATCCACCGTGTTTGTGACAGGCATCAGTGACCTGCTGGCTGCGGTTACCCTTGGTGAGCATAATGAGGCTGCCGCCTTGTGCCTGGAAAGCATCGACATACCCATCCATGCGCCCGCCGGTGGTGGGTCCCATTGAGCCACAGGCCTGATTTTCCGGGGTTTTGGCTGGACCAGCATAGTAAACGATATGCTTTTTCATGTATTCCGGCATCGGTTCACCGTTATCCAGTCGCGCTTTGATGTTCGCGTGAGCGATATCGCGAGCCACAACAATCGGGCCGCTTAACGACAGACGTGTACCAATGGGCAAGGCGGAGAGATCATGCAGGATCTCACGCAGCGGACGGTTCAGATCCAGTTGTACGGTCTGGGCGCCGTTTTCTACCCGGTGAGAATCGGGGATAAATTTGCCCGGATTATGCTCGAGTTTTTCCAGCCAGATACCGTGTTTATTAATTTTGGCTTTAATATTGCGGTCGGCAGAGCAGGAGAGGGCCATCGCGATTGGGCAGGAGCCGCCGTGGCGCGGTAAGCGAATTACGCGAATATCGTGGGCAAAGTATTTGCCGCCAAACTGCGCCCCGATGCCAAACTCACGGCTGGCATTGAGCAACTCGGCTTCCAGCGCCGTATCACGGAACGCCTGGCCCAGCTCGTTCCCGCTGGTGGGCAGATTATCGTAATATTTGGTTGAAGCCAGTTTGGCGACTTTCAGCGTCTGGTCGGCGGATAAGCCCCCAACCACAAAAGCGATGTGATACGGCGGACAAGCGGCTGTACCCAGTGATTTCATTTTTTCGATCAGGAACGCGGTGAGCTTTTCCGGCTGCAGAATGGATTTGGTTTCCTGGAATAACGCCGCCTTATTGGCAGAACCGCCGCCTTTGTTAACGAACAGGAATTTATATTCATTACCCGGCGTGGCGCTGATGTCGATTTGCGCCGGCAGGTTTGTCTGAGTATTGACCTCGGTATACATGTCCAGCGGGGCATTTTGCGAGTAGCGCAGATTGTTTTCGGTGAAGGTGGTATACACGCCTTTGCTTAAGGCTTCGGCGTCATCGCCGCCGGTCCAGACATGTTGTCCTTTGCAGGCCACAATGGTTGCCGTCCCGGTGTCCTGGCAGTTAGGCCGTACACCTTTAGCTGAAACCTCTGCATTGCGCAGCAGCTGCAATGCGACGTACTTATCGTTACCGCTGGCCTGTGGGTCGTGCAAAATGCTGGCAATCTGTTTTAAATGTCCGGCGCGCAGGAAAAATGAAGCCTCAAAAAACGCCTGCTGTGCTAACAAGGTTAACGCTTCCGGTGCAACCTTGATAACTTCCTCTCCGTCTAACTCCGTTACCGTAACGTGCTGGTTACTCAGTAATTCATATTCGGTACTATCTTTACTCTGAACAAAGAGTTCCTGCCAGACAAATGGTTTAGACATGTTTACTTCTCACCTCTTCGTATTGTTTGCCGGATAAGCAATGTGCCATCCGGCGTAAAGTTATTTGGCTAAAAAGACGTTGGCTTTTGTCGCTTCGGCGACATATTCGATAGTTTTCTGGGCACGAACGCTGTTTCCGGCTTCATCAAGCGGCGGAGAATAGACCGCAATCGCATATTCGCCTGGGACAACGGCAACCATGCCGCCGCCGACGCCGCTTTTCGCCGGAATGCCAACGGTGTACAGCCATTTACCGCTGCCGTCGTACAGTCCGGCAATTGCCATTTCTGCCAGTACCTGTGGAACATATTTCTCATTCAGCAACTGTTTGCCGTTGAACGGAGATTTGCCTTTGTTCGCCAGTACGGCACCCATTTTGGCCAGTTGCTCAACGGTGATATCCACCGAGCACTGGCGGGTATAAATTTTAACGGCTTCGTCAGTGTTGCCATAGAAGCTGTTATAGGATTCCATCAGTTTGGCCAGCGCCTGATTGTGCTGGTTGGTTTCCATTTCAGATTTGAAAACCGGTTCGTTCACGGTGAGAGTGGCATCGGCCCAGACGTTCAGGTTGTCGAGGATTTTGTTCCAACGATCGGTTTTGTCTTTGGCTTCAATCAGGCTAACGGTGCTCATGGCCCCGGCGTTTACCAGTGGGTTTTCAGGCGCGCCTTTGGTCAGTTCAACGGCCAAACCTGAGTTGAACGGCATGCCGGTGGCATTGGCGCCAAGTTTATCCAGCACTACCTGAGGACCGTGCTGCTCCATGGCGAGCGCCATGGTGAACACTTTACTCAGGGATTCCATTGGGAAAGGTTTGTTAACATCGCCAACCTGGTAGATCTTGCCGTCCACCGTCGCAATGGTGATGGCAAAATTTTTCGGGCTATAGGTCGCCAGAGCAGGGATGTAGTCGGCGACTTTTCCATCGTTATTACTTTTGTACTTCTGATGAGCCTGTTCTATCAGCTTGGCGTAGTCGGGCGTGGTTTGCGCGAATGTGGTTGCGCTAAACAAGACACTGAAAGAAAAGAGACTCACGCCGAGAATTGTTTTATTCATTATGCATTCCTGTTGGTGTGCTCATCTTGATGCCGGATGGCGGCGTACCGCCTAATCCGGCCTACGGATAGTTAAACGTTATGTAGGCCGGATAAGCGCAAGCGCCATCCGGCAATAACGTAGTATCAGGACAAAGCGACTTCCGTTTCGGTAACCGGGCGTTCCTGTTCCGGTGACTTCACTGGCGCAGTTCCACGGCAACCCTGGCCGAAGTGTTCGCCTTCCCAACGGCCCACAATGGCAGCGCCCATGGCGTTACTCATGACGTTGGTAGCGGAACGACCCATATCGAGGAACGGATCGACACCCATAAGCAGGATCAAACCCGCTTCCGGAATGTTGAATTGGTTCAGTGTGGCGGCGATAACGACCATCGAGGCACGCGGTACACCCGCCATCCCTTTAGAGGTCAGCATCAGAATTAACAACATGGTAATTTGCTCGCCCATGCTCAGTTCGATGTTGCACGCCTGAGCAATAAAGACAGTGGCAAAGGAGCAATAAGCCATGGAGCCGACCAGGTTAAAGGAGTAACCGATAGGCAGAACGAAGCTGGCAATTTTTGAGGAAACGCCGAATTTTTCCAGCTTGTCCAGCGTGCCCGGGAAGGCGGCTTCAGAGCTTGAAGTGGTAAAGGCCAGCAAAGCGGGTTCGAGGATTGATTTAGTTAACCGTGCGATGCAAGGCCCGACGATCATAGTAGACAGGCCAATCAGGATCGCCCACAGCATACCCAGCGTCAGGTAGAACTCACCCATGAAGATCCCGGCGCTAACCATCACACCCAGACCACGTTCGGCAATCAGACCTGAAATAGCGGCAAAAACGGTCAGTGGCGCAAACAGCATGACGTAACCCGTCAACTTCAGCATCACGTGCACCAGTGAATCCAGCACTTTCACAATAGGGTCGGCTTTTTCACCAATCGCAGCGAGGCTGCAACCAAGGAAGATGGAGAACACGACGATCTGCAGAATTTCGTTACGCGCCATCGCATCGACAATACTGGTCGGTACCGCGTGTGAGATGAACACTTTCAGCGTGAATGGCTCTGACTTAACGGCGGCAACAGCGCCGACGTCATGTGGCACAAAGTTGATACCTGCGCCTGGCTGGAAGATATTAACGATAACCAGACCCAGCGCGATTGACAGCAATGACGCGCAAATAAACAGGAAGAAGGTTTTCGAAAATATACGTCCGAGCGTTTTGGCATCACCCATTTTGGCAATACCCACAACCAGAGTTGAAATAACCAATGGTGCGATAATCATTTTCACCATACGTAAGAATATAGTGGTAAAAATGGAAATGTCTGCTGCATAAGACTTTGCTGTTTCAGCCGCGGCCATATTATTTATGACCACCCCGGCAATCATGCCGAGTATCAGGCCTAATATGATCATCTTCGTTAAACTTATTTTCTTCATGTGTACTCCATCGGATAAAGGTTGGTAATTGGAATTGTGTAGGGTGGCGTGCGCCTGAGCCTGGACAGCAGCTCAGACGCACGCCTGTTGTGACCAACCGCATGAATAATTCGAAGCACTGTGATACAGCTGAATTCTGTGCCCCAATGGTTGTTATTGTGTTTTTTGTTACAAGTCGAACTCAATACTTAATAATGGTGCGTGTTGCTGTGCACCATAAACATCATTGTCACCGACGTTGCCGGAAATAATATCGCGCGGCATGACGATTTTTACGGCATTCGCCGGATCGAACCATACAATATTGTGAATAAAGTCAGGTTTAACGTTATATAAACCGGCAATAAGCTGCGGTGTTAATTGCTCTGAGCGTTTTACGCGCTGATAATCTTCCCGGGTTTTAAATAAAATATCTAAAACCAGTTCGTACGGTCCGGCGTTTTTCGAGCGAATAACTTGTGCCAGTGAACAAATTGAGTGTTTCATGCCTGAACTCCTTCTGGCGTCACCTGTTCAATATGGAAATCAAAACGCAGCGCATCGCTCGCTTCAATCAGGTGATAGATCGAGAACTCATACACCGGTCCACTCTGAATATCAGATGGCGAGAACGGGAAGGCGAGGTTGCCCGCAGTCGCAATGCGATTTTCATAGCCGTAGTGCAGCAGGGTAGAGCGCACCAGCGAGCAAACGCTGTTGGCGATGTCCTGCGTCGGCGCAACGACATCCAGTAAAATTCCCAGTTCATGGCCCGCAGTTTTCATCGGTTCATGGTTGCCCATCACACCGTTCTTACCGTACAAGTGGAACGTCATGCGGATACTGTCGTCATTCAGGGAGAGGTTACGTGCAACGCTTGCCTGTACCTCTTCAAGAATCGTGTCAATCCCGGCAATCATAATCGGGTCGCGTGTTCCGGCGATGGTCAGGCAACGGAAGCCAACCTGGCGTGCACCTTCCAGTTTCAACGCATACGGTGTTTCTTCATGGCGTGAACCGCTGACATACACTTCACCCTCGTTAACCTGGGTGAAAGTGCATGCTTTCAGGTTCAGCACACCGCCTGGCCCTGGCAGGAAGTAAGGATCTGACTTCTCGTACAGGGTGTGCGCCGCAGCAGAAGTTTCAGTGAACTTACGCTTGGGATTGAACGCCTTCAGCGTAAAGCCGTTGTCGTCGATAATCCCCATCGCACAATCGGAGCCGGAGCCAGGGGTGGCGGCAATGGCAGCACACTCAAGGATCTTACCGCAATGAAGCGCCAGACCTTCATCAAAGCCCTGCATAATCGGCAGCGCGGCGAAGCAGGCCGGATCGTAGGCACGTCCGCCCAGGACCACCTGTGCACCGGCTTTCAGCGCACGCTGGAAAGGCTCGACGCCCATCTGCGCGACAATGTAGGTGCTCTCTTCAATGGCCTCGTGAGTCAGTTCAGGCACAAAATCGAGCGCGGTGATTTTGCCGTTATCCAGTGCCTGATGAACGATTTCTTTGTCGACATCAGACGGAATTAGCGCCATTGAGAAAGACAGTTTTTCTTCCTGCGCGATCTCATGGATTATTTGGCGACACCACTCCAGATGCGGAGCTGCGCCAGAACCACCGGCTGTGCCGATCACTACCGGGATGTTGTTCTTAACGCCTGCCACAATCATATAGCGCAGATCGCGTTTCACACCGGCCCTGTCAGTAAAGGGTTTACCTGCCCCCAGGTAGTGGGGGCCAGGATCGGAGGAACCTGCGTCAACAGCAATAAGATCCGGTGACTCTTCCATGGCTTTACGAAAACTTTCTTCCGGGAAGCCATAACCCAGGATAGCCGTAGGCGATAAGATCTTAAATGTGCGTGCCATCTCTTAATCCTTAGTTTGCAACAGCGCGATGGTGCGGTTCATTTCGTTAAACACGATGTTGAGACCTTCATCGAAACCCATACCCGGTTTGATCAGCATGCGCATTGGACGCGCGGCCAGCGCGACGTGTACGCAGGTACGAGCACTGATTTCCGTTTCGTTACAGGTACCGCCCTGATAGGCTTCCATTCCGTGTTTGTTGCAATACAGCACTGCATCAACGATGTTGTGAATACCGCCCAGATCCGGGGTTTTAATCTGCACCATGTGGCAACTGCCCGCGTCGGTGAAGTCCACGATGTCCTGATAGGTGTTACACCATTCATCCGCAACGATTTTCACGCCGGAACCCAGACGAGTCAGCTCCTGAGTGATCTCGGTTAACATGCGGATCTGATCCGGCTTGTTACCGGCATCAACCGGGCCTTCAATGTACAGCGGTAGACCTTGAGCTTCGGCTTCCAGGCTGGCGATGTATTCGGCGCAACGCACTGGATCCATATCGAAGATCAGACCAATGGTGCCGTAGACATCAATATGCAGCGTCGGGTGATAGCTTTCGTTGGTGCGCAGGCTCAGGATGCGGTTAGACAACCAGCGGACGTACTCACGCAGTTTTTCACCTTTAAAGCCCAGCTTCTCTTCAACGTTATTGATCAGGGCATGCGGCAGGACATCCACACCTTTGAGGATCATCTTGTCGACGGCGATATAACGGTCGTCGCCGCTCTGACCAAATAACGGAATGGCTTCCGGAACGCATGGCAGTTGCCATTCATCACAAACCACTTCGGTTTTCAGACGACCGGTAGCCAGTGCCGCCGCGTCGAGCAGTGCCTGAGACAGACCATAACGTACGGCGGTATGCAGTAGATGGCCGTCAATACGCAATTCATCAAAGAAACGGGCGTTGGTCAGGAACGAATCAACGTCACGACCTTCCAGCAACGGCTTGATGTGGTCGTTGAGGAACGGAATGAAGTTTTCAGCCAGGAACAGCGGGTCACGACCGCCTGCACCTGAATATTGCACCGCTGCGCAATCGCCCACAGCTACCGCACCGTTTTCCAGAATCAGTTGTACGGAAACACATTCACCCGCCTGACGAACAGAGGTAAATCCAGGCGTGACCGGATCGCCGGTGTAGATAAACCCGTCATGACCGGCGCCATTTTTGATGGCCTGCTGATCGTCAAAATAAAATGAGGAGTAGCCAGCGGTGAAAAGGGCCTTTTTGATTTTCATTATGGTCTTCCTATTAATTTACTGTGGGATACGGCGTTGATGTCATCAATGACCATCTGGAAAGAAGGCTTGCGGCCTTCAAAATGTGCGCGCTCTGCGACATAGTCGTGGTGCAGGGCGAGAATATCTTTCGGCAGCGGCACGGCACCGGCTTCAAGAATACGGATTGCGCCTGTGTTATCGCGAACAGGCAGGATCTTACCGGCGTTACAGGCGGCAGGAGCGAAAGGTACATCCAGCACGCCAGCTTCAAAGGCCAGCACCGTACCGCGCGCAATGTCGCCATTGCCCAGTTCGAAGACTTTCTTCAACACCGCGCGGACTTCGCTCTTAATCAGGTCAACTTCCTGCTCCACGGCAGCGCACTGCGGGAATTTCTGGTCGCTGACCATGTTGAGCATCTGGCGTGACGCTTTCAGACCCTGGGCGTTAGCTGCCGCGGTTGGGATACCGAACGCTTCGTGCGGGCTTTTGGTAATGACTTTTGTGGCACCCGACATACCAGCAACCGCTGCACCCCAGGCGATAACGGAGAAGGCTTTTGCTTCATCTTCCGGGAATCCGCCCATCCACTGGTGGAAAACGGTGCTCAGCTCGTAGTCGTCGAAGCCATGGTTATGGAAGTATTCGTGGGACAGTTCACGCAGTGCCTGAATAGCAGCGATATCCTGTGTCAGGCTGCCGACCTGGCCGTAACCGACGGTAATAGACTTCACGCCCTGTTCCAGCGCCAGCAAACCTTCGATAATCGCAACTGAGTGGGACATGAACGGCGGGATCAGCGTGCCGGTCAGCGGACCAAACGGTTCACGGTTGATGCGAATGCCGTTCTCTTCGTACAGACCCATCAGACGGTCGCAGTACTGCCAGTCGCGAATGGATTTTTCCAGAGTGACGCGTTTGGCGTAAGGGATGTTGTAGGAGATACCGCCGCCTTCGTAGCTGGTGAAGCCACTGGCCATGGCGATTTCTGCCAGCAGGCGCGCATCCGGCGTACCGTGGCGAACCTGGATCGGTTTTTCCAGCGATTCAGTCATCCGGCGGCAGGCAGCAACCCCGTGATTGACGACTGGTAAACCATTCAGCTTGGAAGTACCTGCTTCGATGGATTTCTGGATCCCGACAGCGGCTTCTTCATAGCGGTTCAGACGGGTATAGGCATCGATAGTACTCGGCAGGAGGTCGCACTCTTCCTGCAATGTTTTGAGCAGCGCAATATGCTCATCCATTAATGCTACGCCTGCACGCGGCTGGCTCAGGGTTTTACCTTCCTGATCGGCTTTCAGCAGGGCAAGGGAGAAGCGTTTTTTATCTGGAATTGATTGCTGGTACTTCACGCCATCTTCGAAGTTCTCAACGTCTTTGCCGGTTTCCCAGGTTTGTAATACCTGATGCCTTTCGGTCATGAATTCGTCATGGGTCAATTTTTTATTTCGAAGTTCCATTCGTAGCTGCCTTAAGTTTTATAGGGTTAAACACTGAATGCTGGTGCGAGCAGCGGCTTGCGGGTACAGCCTGGCGACGTTTGCCAGAAGCGGGAGCAGGCCATTTGAATCGCGGTAATACTCAAACTGATTCGGTAACAGAATTCTTTTCCCCTGGTCGTCCAGCTCCCGGTATTTGAGCCAGTTATGGATATCAAACTGGCTGGCGCGAGAGAGCCATCCCCCTGAACCGACGACTTTGCGTACGGTGGTGAGATCGCGACCCATCTGTAAATCCACGTTACCCACGCAGGTGCAAACCTGCTTTTTAGTGCCCGCGTGGCGCTCAGCGGCATAGCCCACGCATAAACCTGCCAGCAGGGTGTCGTAATATTTCTCTTCCTCACTGAGTGGCAGGTAATCCGGTTGCCCTACCAGATGGCGCAGGTAGCGATAAAACGCTTCCTCACGCTGCGGTTGTTGGGCGAAGATGACTTTCACCATATCCTGCGTGCTTTCTCCCACCACGACGGCGGAAACGCGCATGCCCAGGTCGCCTTCTACGGTACGTTTGACGAACGGTTCAGGAACACCATGCAGGACGGTATCGGGGGAGAGGGTATTCGCGCTGGCCGAATAGACATCCGTGGTGGCTCCGCCCATATCAATCAGCATGAATTCCTTCCATGCGCTGTCGTAATCGCTAATGGCTTTGACTAATTCATAGACCGTCCATGGCGTCGGCATTGGCTCTTCGCCTGTTTCGCCAACAATGACGTCCAGACCTTTGCCTTTGACAATGCGTGACAAGAACACATCACAAATCGCCTGGCGTGCGGCAAACGGATTCGGGTGATCGAGGTCAGGCAGAATGTTGTCTACCGAGGTCAAATCCTTATGTCCCAGAATCGTTTGTATTTCGTCCTGAATGTCCCGGTTTCCGGCGTAGATAATGGCGCAATCAAGCTTTGAGCCTGCCAGCGCATGCGCATTCGCCAGGCCGTAACTTTCTTCGCCACCATCTGTACCGCCGGTAAACAGCAGAATATCTGGAGGGGATGACTCCAGCTCCTGGATGTCATGACGGTTCAGCTTGTACGAATAATATTGCGCGATTTTCGCTCCTGCCGAATGGGCGGTAACTTTTGCCGATTCCAGCGTAATGGAAGGCACCAGCCCCATTGCTGCAACGGCAAGCCCACCTTTCGCTGAGGAGGAGTATTTCAACTGCACTTCACCACTTTTCAGTAACGGGCGAGCATCGGCAACATTCAGCACCTGATTCAGGCTGGCAAAAAAACCGTCTGCCAGATGATGTGTGGTGGTTGGGGTCAGGACATGGTTTATCAGGGTTAAATCCTCGCCTTCATGGGCGAAGAGGGCTGCCTTGGTCCATGTCGAGCCGATATCGACAGAAACTGTTTGCATCAGATGGCCTCTTCCAGGCAACGCTGTTCGAGGCCATTGTGTTGGTGAATATCATTAGTGATAAGCGCGCAAACATCTTCCAGATCGTGACTGGGGGCGAAGACCCGGTTAAAGCCCATCTCTTTAAACTTCACTTCCACATCGGCGAAGTCATGTTTACCGACGACCAGGTTGCCGCCGACGTACAGCAGAATGTCGCCAAGGCCGCGTTCGATGCAGCGCTCACGTAATCCGAGGCAGTCAATGTCGCCATGACCGTAGATAGAGGACACCACGATGGCATCGGCGCCTGTTTCAATCGCAGCATCAATATATTCATCCTGGCTCACCATCACCCCGAGGTTGATTACGTGAAAATCATGAGCGGTAAAAACGCGATCCAGAACTTTATTACCTACTGCATGGCAGTCAGCACCGATGACGCCAATAACAAGTGTAGATTTCTTCATGGGTAATCCTCTGTAGGGCTGATGGTCAATAAGTGAAATTATTTTCTAATATTTAGAACATGGATTGTGACAACCTCTTAATAGGGTTGGAGTTTCTGTGGAAGCGAAAAAGGAAGCAATTGATCTATTTTCAAAATATCCTGAGAAAAATGATTGTTATATTTGGTTGTTATAAAAATCCTTTATAATCAGATAGATGCATCGTTTTCTCTTGGGCGGTTTTAATTTATTAGAAAATTGGGTAATAAATTACTTGCCATGTTTGTGATCGAAATCTTATTTCGTTATGCGCGCCATTTATGTCGTGTTTTTAATAATTTCAAAAATCACAATTACTAATTAACTTGTGAACGACGTAACGGTTTTTTATTTTTTAATCTTATATGTCACAATTCATTTTTGTTAATTTTAGGATAAAAATGATAATGAAATGTTTGTGGCATATTTAATCTTTGCCACATAAGTGCAGAGTGGGCGTTAAAGGTAACTTTCAGTGATGATTTAAGCGAAACGCCAGCGTTCTCTCGCAGAACACCAAACGCAATGCATCGGTCAATGTGGAACGTTTTCTCTTCCAGCTGAGATAGTTACATCTCGGTGTTAATTATAAGTAAAATTTAAATGAATAATTTGTATGAAATAACAAGTCCATGACTTGCTAAACAAAAAACTGTGAGCTACCTAGCATTAGTGATTCTTTATCTGCTATCAATTTTGTCAGCCTGGCTGGTTAAAAGATCGTGTACATTTAAATAAATATCCTATCATTTGTAGTAACGGCAATTACTCATTGAAAAACATGTTGTTAACATCGCGTTCACTAGTCATGCGAGTGTTAAACACTATTAACATTAAATTTGAAAATTGATTTAAATCAATGTTTAAAACTTGGAAAACAGCACTAAAAGAGGTTAAATTGCTGCAGATCAAATTGGTCTGAAAGTGGTAAATTAGCTATAAATTGATCACTATCGAAAAATGCAAATTTGTCTCGATAAAAACCTGTTTATTGTAAGGATTTTACGGCGTAATATAATTGCGGGATCAATTTGAGTGTTTTATTAACATGTTTGTAACCTTTCTCCATTGTCCTTTCTTCACAAGAGAAGAAAGAGTAGCGGCGTAAGGAAGCAGATAAATTTGTATTGGGGCATGCGTGTGACCCTTTCTAACGGGGTTCACTCTCGGAGTCTTCATGCGATGAGCAAGGAGTCATGATGTTAGATATAGTCGAACTGTCGCGCTTACAGTTTGCCTTGACCGCGATGTACCACTTCCTGTTTGTGCCACTGACGCTCGGTATGGCGTTCTTGCTGGCCATTATGGAAACGGTCTACGTCCTTTCCGGCAAACAGATTTATAAAGATATGACCAAGTTCTGGGGCAAGTTGTTTGGTATCAACTTCGCTCTGGGTGTGGCTACCGGTCTGACCATGGAGTTCCAGTTCGGGACTAACTGGTCTTACTACTCCCACTATGTAGGGGATATTTTCGGTGCGCCGCTGGCGATCGAAGGTTTGATGGCCTTCTTCCTCGAATCCACCTTTGTAGGTCTGTTCTTCTTCGGCTGGGACCGTTTGGGTAAAGTCCAGCATATGTGTGTCACCTGGCTGGTGGCCCTGGGTTCTAACCTGTCCGCGTTGTGGATTCTGGTTGCGAACGGCTGGATGCAGAACCCAATCGCAGCGGATTTCAACTTCGAAACCATGCGTATGGAGATGCTGAGCTTCTCTGAACTGGTGCTCAACCCGGTAGCACAGGTGAAATTTGTTCACACTGTGGCATCTGGTTATGTATGCGGCGCGATGTTCGTTCTGGGTATCAGCTCCTACTATATGCTGCGCGGTCGTGACTTCGCGTTTGCTAAACGTTCTTTTGCCATCGCGGCCAGCTTTGGTATGGCTGCCATTCTGTCTGTTATCGTTCTGGGTGATGAATCTGGTTACGAAATGGGCGACGTGCAGAAAACCAAACTCGCAGCGATTGAAGCAGAATGGGAAACTCAGCCTGCACCGGCTTCCTTTACGCTGTTCGGTATTCCGGACCAGGATGCGCAGGAAAACCATTTTGCGATTCAAATTCCTTATGCGCTGGGCATCATCGCCACCCGTTCTGTTGATACACCGGTCATTGGTCTGAAAGACCTGATGGTGCAGCACGAAGAGCGTATCCGTAACGGGATGAAAGCGTATCAGTTGCTGGAAGAACTGCGTGCTGGTACTACCGACCAGGCCGTTCGCGACCAGTTCAACAGTATGAAGAAAGACCTGGGTTATGGTCTGCTGCTGAAACGCTATACGGATAACGTCACCGACGCGACCGAAGCGCAAATTCAGCAGGCAACGAAAGATTCTATCCCTCGCGTTGCGCCGCTGTACTTCGCTTTCCGTATCATGGTGGCATGCGGCATTCTGATGCTGGCAATTATCGCGGTATCCTTCTGGACTGTGCTTCGTAACCGTATCGGTGAGAAAAAATGGCTGCTGCGCACTGCGCTGTACGCGATTCCTCTGCCGTGGATTGCTATTGAATCCGGTTGGTTTGTCGCAGAGTACGGTCGTCAACCGTGGGCGATTGGTGAAGTGTTACCAACAGCCGTAGCGAACTCTTCGCTGACTGCTGGCGACCTCATCTTCTCGATGCTGTTGATTTGCGGCCTGTATACCCTGTTCCTGGTGGCTGAACTGTATCTGATGTTCAAGTTCGCACGCCTTGGGCCGAGTAGCCTGAAAACCGGTCGTTATCACTACGAGCAGTCCACTGTGACTTCTCAGCCGGCACGCTAAGACAGGAGTCGTCAAATGATCGATTATGAAGTATTGCGTTTTATCTGGTGGCTGCTGGTTGGCATTCTGCTGATTGGTTTCGCGGTCACTGATGGCTTCGACATGGGGGTGGGCATGCTCACCCGTTTCCTCGGTCGTAATGATACCGAGCGTCGAATTATGATTAACTCCATCGCCCCGCACTGGGACGGTAACCAGGTTTGGCTCATCACCGCGGGTGGCGCACTGTTCGCTGCCTGGCCGATGGTGTATGCCGCTGCGTTCTCCGGTTTCTATGTGGCGATGATCCTGGTACTGGCATCTTTGTTCTTCCGTCCGGTCGGTTTTGATTACCGCTCCAAGATTGAAGACATGCGCTGGCGCAATATGTGGGACTGGGGCATCTTCATTGGTAGCTTCGTGCCACCGCTGGTGATTGGCGTGGCGTTCGGCAACCTGCTGCAAGGGGTTCCGTTCCACGTAGATGACTACATGCGTTTGTACTACACCGGTAACTTCTTCCAGTTGCTGAATCCGTTTGGTCTGCTGGCAGGTGTCGTGAGCGTTGGGATGATCATCACCCAGGGTGCGACCTATCTGCAGATGCGTACGGTAGGTGAACTGCATCTGCGTGCTCGTGCAACTTCACAGGTTGCGGCGCTGGTGACTCTGGTCTGCTTCGCGCTGGCCGGTGTATGGGTGATTTACGGTATTGACGGTTATGTTGTGACCTCAGCCCTGGATCATCATGCCGCCTCCAACCCGCTGACCAAAGAAGTGGCTCGCGTGGCTGGCGCATGGATGGTGAACTTTAACAATGCACCTATCCTGTGGCTGGTTCCTGCACTGGGCGTGGTTCTGCCGCTGTTGACCATTCTGACTTCCCGTATGGAGAAAGGGGCCTGGGCATTCGTCTTCTCTTCACTGACGTTAGCATGCATCATCCTGACTGCCGGTATCGCAATGTTCCCGTTTGTGATGCCATCCAGCACCATGATGAACGCAAGTTTGACCATGTGGGATGCAACGTCCAGCCAGCTGACGCTGAATCTGATGACGTATGTAGCTTGTGTGTTCGTACCGATCATTCTGCTGTACACCGGCTGGTGTTACTGGAAGATGTTTGGTCGCATCACTAAAGAAGATATTGAAAGCAACACCCACTCTCTGTACTAAGTAAGGAGCTTAAAATGTGGTATTTCGCATGGATTTTGGGAACGCTTCTTGCCTGTGCATTTGGGATAATCACAGCGCTGGCGCTTGAGCACGTTGAATCAGGCAAAGCCGGACAAGAAGATAGCTAATGACCAACATTATCGCGATGTTATACAACGCGATGGACAAGCGCCCCTTGCGGGCGCTTTCATTTGTGCTGGCAATCGTATTGGCCGGCTGCATATTCTGGGATCCGTCACGTTTCGCGGCCAAAACCAGTGAGCTTGAAATCTGGCATGGTTTTCTGCTGATGTGGGCGGTCTGCGCAGGCATCATTCACGGCGTTGGCTTTCGTCCTCGTGCCGTACACTGGCAGGGTATCTTCTGCCCGCTGATCGCGGATATCGTCCTCGTTGTTGGTCTGTTTTTCTTCTTCTTTTGAATAAGAAACATCCTTAAATATTTATGGGCTTGCATAAGCCCATAATTTTTTACTCTCCGTTTACTTTCCCCCATTCCAAAGCACCATTCCCGCGCGTATAGTAGCGAAGTTTGAAAGCACTAACCTTTTGTTGCATTACCGGGATGTAAAGTGAATACAACGCTGTTTCGATGGCCGGTTCGTGTCTACTATGAAGATACCGATGCCGGTGGGGTGGTTTACCACGCCAGCTACGTCGCTTTTTATGAAAGAGCGCGCACAGAGATGCTGCGTCATCATCACTTCAGTCAGCAGGTCCTGTTGGCTGAACGTGTAGCCTTTGTGGTGCGCAAGATGACCCTCGAGTATTTTGCGCCTGCCCGGCTCGACGATATGCTCGAAGTTCAAACCGAAATTACGTCAATGCGTGGCACCTCTTTGGTTTTCACGCAACGCATTGTCAACGCAGAGAACACCGTGCTGAATGAAGCCGAAGTTCTGATTGTTTGCGTTGATCCACTCAAAATGAAGCCTCGTGCGCTTCCCAAGTCTATTGTCGCGGAGTTTAAGCAGTGACTGACATGAATATCCTTGATTTGTTCCTGAAGGCAAGCCTTCTGGTTAAACTTATCATGTTGATTTTGATTGGTTTCTCAATCGCATCCTGGGCCATTATTATCCAGCGGACCCGTATTCTTAATGCTGCTTCACGTGAAGCCGAAGCATTTGAAGACAAGTTCTGGTCCGGCATTGAATTGTCGCGCCTGTACCAGGAAAGCCAGGGGCGTCGTGATAATTTGGCTGGCTCGGAACAAATTTTCTACAGCGGGTTCAAAGAGTTTGCTCGTTTGCATCGGGCAAATAGCCACGCGCCGGAAGCGGTCGTTGAGGGGGCTTCCCGTGCGATGCGTATCTCGATGAACCGTGAGCTGGAAACGCTGGAAACGCATATTCCATTCCTCGGAACCGTTGGCTCCATCAGCCCGTATATCGGTCTGTTCGGTACCGTTTGGGGGATCATGCACGCATTTATCGCGCTGGGCGCGGTAAAACAAGCGACACTGCAAATGGTTGCACCGGGTATCGCGGAAGCGTTGATTGCAACGGCTATCGGTCTGTTTGCGGCAATCCCGGCGGTTATGGCCTACAACCGTCTGAACCAGCGCGTGAACAAACTGGAACTGAATTACGACAACTTTATGGAAGAGTTCACCGCGATTCTGCACCGCCAGGCGTTTACCGTTAGCGAGAGCAACAAGGGGTAAGCCATGGCCAGAACGCGTGGACGAGGTCGTCGCGAACTCAAGTCCGAAATCAATATTGTACCGCTGCTCGACGTACTGCTGGTGCTGTTGCTGATCTTTATGGCAACCGCACCGATCATTACGCAGAGTGTGGAAGTCGACCTGCCGGATGCGACCGAATCGCAAGCCGTCAGCAGTAACGACGAACCTCCGGTCATTATTGAAGTTTCCGGTATTGGGCAATACAGCGTGGTGGTTGAGAAAGATCGTATGGATCAACTGCCGCCGGAGCAGGTTATCGCGGAAGCGAAAAGCCGCCTGCAGACCAATCCGAAAACGGTCTTTTTAATCGGTGGTGCGAAAGACGTGCCTTATGATGAAATAATTAAAGCGCTGAACTTGTTACACAGTGCAGGCGTAAAATCGGTTGGCTTGATGACGCAGCCAATCTGATGACGGCGTTTTGCTGGCTTGAAAGATAGCACGTAACAGGCGAACAGTTTTTTGGGAACCGAGAGTGTCAAAGGCAACCGAACAAAACGACAAGCTCAAAAGGGCGATAATTATTTCAGCGGTGCTGCATGTCATTTTATTTGCAGCGCTGATCTGGAGTTCGTTCGATGAGCACATTGATGCTTCAGCCGGCGGCGGTGGCGGTTCGTCCATCGACGCCGTTATGGTCGATCCTGGAGCCGTTGTGCAACAGTACGACAGGCAGCAGCAACAGCAGGCAAGCGCGAAACGTGCTGAAGAGCAGCGTGAAAAGCAGGCGCAGCAGCAAGCTGAAGAACTTCGCGAGAAACAGGCAGCTGAGCAAGAGCGACTGAAGCAGCTGGAAAAAGAACGCTTAGCCGCGCAGGAAAAAGTGCGCGAACAGGCGGAACAGCAGAAGCAAGCTGAGGCCGCCGCCGCGAAAGCGCAAGAGCAACAGAAACAGGCTGAAGAAGCTGCGGCGAAGGCTGCTGCAGACGCGAAGGCTAAAGCTGATGCACAGGCGAAACAAGCGGCAGATGCCGCGAAGAAAGCCGCTGCGGACGCACAGAAAAAAGCTGAGGCGGAAGCTGCTAAAGCCGCTGCTGATGCGAAGAAAGTTGCCGAAGCACAAGCTGCTAAAGCTGCCGCGGACGCTGCGAAGAAAGCACAGGCTGAAGCCGCTAAGCAAGCAGCAGCCGAGAAAGCTGCCGCTGAGAAAGCAGAAAAAGCCGCCGCCGCGAAAGCGGCCGCTGCTGAAAAAGCGGCGGCTGATAAGAAAGCCGCAGCGGAAAAAGCAGCAGCAGACAAAAAAGCTGCAGCCGAGAAAGCCGCTGCCGATAAGAAAGCTGCGGCAGATAAAGCAGCTGCTGCTAAAAAGGCTGCGGCCGAAAAAGCCGCTGCAGCCTCTGGCGTTGACGACTTGTTGGGTGACCTGAGCTCCGGTAAGAATGCACCGAAATCGGGCGGTGGAGCGAAAGGAAACGGCCAACCGGCGAAAGATAGTGGTACAAGTGGTGCCAATGGCGGTGCATCTGGTGCTGATATCAGTGCTTACGCATCTCAAATTCGTAATGCGATCCAGAGCCGTCTGTATGGTGCAGATTTGTATGCAGGTAAATCTTGCGTATTACATATCAAGTTAGCACCCGATGGTCTGTTACTGGATGTGACCGAAGAGGGTGGGGATCCAGCATTGTGTCAGGCTGCGCTGACGGCTGCGAAAACTGCCAGAATTCCTAAACCGCCTAGCCAGGCAGTTTATGAAAAAGTAAAAGATGCCAAACTGGACTTCAAACTGTAATAACGACCCCTGAGAAATCAGGGGAAACGGTCTAAGGTTGATACTGAGTTGTGGTAGTTTTGTGTATTTGAGTTTGTTAACATTCTGCTAAATTATCGTGGGCTTTCCGTCCAGATAAGGGAGATATGATGAAGCAGGCATTACGAGTAGCATTTGGTTTTCTGATGCTGTGGGCAGCGGTGCTGCACGCAGAAGTACGTATCGAGATCACCCAGGGGGTGGACTCGGCGCGCCCGATTGGTGTTGTCCCCTTCCAGTGGGCAGGACCGGGTGCTGCACCTGAAGATATCGGTGGTATCGTAGGTGCTGACCTGCGTAACAGCGGTAAATTTAACCCGTTAGACCGTTCTCGTCTGCCTCAGCAGCCTGGTACCGCGCAGGAAGTTCAACCTGCCGCTTGGTCTGCGCTGGGCATTGATGCCGTAGTCGTCGGCCAGGTTACGCCGAACCCGGATGGTTCTTACAGCGTTGCCTATCAGCTGGTTGACACCGGTGGCGCACCGGGTACCGTACTGGCACAGAACACTTATAAAGTGAACAAGCAGTGGCTGCGTTACGCGGGGCATACTGCAAGTGACGAAGTGTTTGAAAAACTGACCGGCATTAAAGGTGCATTCCGTACCCGTATCGCTTATGTTGTTCAGACCAACGGTGGTCAGTTCCCGTACGAATTACGTGTGTCCGACTACGATGGTTACAACCAGTTCGTGGTACACCGTTCTCCGCAGCCGCTGATGTCTCCGGCGTGGTCTCCGGACGGTTCAAAACTGGCGTACGTAACCTTCGAGAGTGGTCGTTCTGCACTGGTTATTCAGACGTTGTCAAATGGCGCGGTTCGTCAGGTAGCGTCGTTCCCACGTCACAACGGTGCGCCTGCGTTTTCTCCGGATGGCAGCAAACTGGCGTTTGCCCTGTCTAAAACCGGTAGCCTGAACCTGTATGTCATGGACATTGGTTCCGGTCAGATCCGTCAGGTGACGGATGGTCGTAGCAACAACACGGAACCGACCTGGTTCCCGGACAGCCAAAACCTGGCCTTTACATCTGACCAGGCCGGTCGTCCGCAGGTATATAAAGTTAACGTCAACGGCGGTGCTCCGCACCGCATTACCTGGGAAGGTTCGCAAAACCAGGATGCGGATGTGAGCAGCGACGGTAAATTTATGGTAATGGTAAGTTCGGCCAACGGTCAGCAGCACATTGCCAAACAAGATCTGGTAGCGGGTGGCGTACAAGTTCTGTCGTCAACGTTCCTGGACGAAACGCCAAGTCTGGCACCTAACGGCACTATGGTAATCTACAGCTCTTCTCAGGGGATGGGATCCGTGCTGAATTTGGTTTCTACAGATGGGCGTTTCAAAGCGCGTCTTCCGGCAACTGATGGACAGGTTAAATTCCCTGCCTGGTCGCCGTATCTGTGATAATAAATAATTGATTAATAAAGGAATCATTGAAATGCAACTGAACAAAGTGCTGAAAGGGCTGATGATTGCTCTGCCTGTTATGGCTATTGCAGCGTGTTCTTCTAACAAGAACGCCAGCAATGACGGCAGCGAAGGCATGCTGGGTGCCGGCACTGGTATGGATGCAAACGGCAGCGGCAACATGTCTTCTGAAGAGCAAGCGCGTCTTCAGATGCAACAGCTGCAGCAGAACAACATCGTTTACTTCGATCTGGACAAGTACGATATCCGTTCTGATTTCGCTGCAATGCTGGATGCTCACGCTAACTTCCTGCGTAGCAACCCGTCTTACAAAGTCACCGTAGAAGGTCATGCGGACGAACGTGGTACTCCTGAGTACAACATCTCCCTGGGTGAGCGTCGTGCGAACGCCGTTAAGATGTACCTGCAGGGTAAAGGCGTTTCTGCTGACCAGATCTCCATCGTTTCTTACGGTAAAGAAAAACCTGCAGTACTGGGTCATGACGAAGCGGCTTACGCCAAAAACCGTCGCGCCGTACTGGTTTACTAAGAGAATTGCATGAGCAGTAACTTCAGACATCATCTGTTGAGTCTGTCGTTACTGGTTGGCATAGCGGCCCCTTGGGCCGCTTTTGCTCAGGCGCCAATCAGTAGTGTCGGCTCAGGCTCGGTCGAAGACCGTGTCACTCAACTCGAGCGTATTTCTAACGCTCACAGTCAGCTTTTAACCCAACTCCAGCAACAACTCTCCGATAATCAGTCCGATATTGATTCCCTGCGTGGTCAAATTCAGGAAAATCAGTATCAGTTGAACCAGGTTGTTGAACGCCAGAAGCAAATATTGTTGCAGATTAATAATCTTGGCAGCGGTAGTGCGCCTGCGGCGCAGTCTGCAGGTAGCGATCAGAGTGGGGCAGCAGCAACCCCTACGCCTGATGCGGGCGCAGCGGCAGCGTCAGGAGCCCCGGCGCAGACTGGCGATGCGAACACTGATTACAATGCGGCCATTGCTCTGGTGCAGGATAAATCCCGCCAGGATGATGCGATTGAAGCATTTCAGAACTTCATCAAAAAGTACCCAGACTCGACTTACCTGCCAAATGCGAATTACTGGTTGGGTCAGTTGAATTACAACAAGGGGAAAAAAGATGATGCAGCGTTCTATTTTGCTTCAGTAGTTAAAAACTTCCCGAAATCACCAAAGGCTGCAGACGCGATGTATAAAGTCGGCGTCATCATGCAGGACAAAGGTGACACAGCAAAAGCTAAAGCCGTTTATCAGCAGGTTATCACTAAATACCCTGGCACTGATGGCGCGAAACAAGCGCAAAAACGCCTTGGCGCGATGTAATGAACACCATGCGACCAGAAATCGTGTTAATTCTGGTCGCGTCGTGTGATTCCTAAGCAGTTGAGTTATTTACATCGAAATTTTTGTTGCGCTAAAATCTGAAATCAGTAATATATGCCGCCGTTGCCAAGGGATATCAAACAGCCCGAAAGCGGCAAAAAAAGTGGGTCGTTAGCTCAGTTGGTAGAGCAGTTGACTTTTAATCAATTGGTCGCAGGTT